>Ga0209172_10000285_pt1 | contig 145876 bp, 153 predicted proteins | sample LarsenN4metaG_FD_184113 | JGI IMG/M metagenome (GOLD analysis project Ga0209172, IMG submission 184113) | Hot spring sediment bacterial and archeal communities from British Columbia, Canada, to study Microbial Dark Matter (Phase II) - Larsen... ...
AGCCCACCGCTACCTGAACATGGACGACCTCAAAGAGCTCAAGAAAGCCGAGCTCAGAAAGGCCGCATGAGCCATGTCCGCCAGCCCCTCATCCGACTCGAATTTGCAGAACTTGACGCACACGACCCGGCCCACAGCGGCCTTAGCTCCTTATGACCACGAGCCGGTTCAGCGCGTCAGCAAAGTCCGAACTCTGCTGGACCTCGCGGTTTCATGCCCCGCGAGCAATGCAAGCGCCGTTCGCTTCGCCCGATGGAGTGTAGGTCCCATCGGACTTTCTCAACGATGGCGGAGAGTCCCCTCCATCGAAGCGACGCCTGCCGCGCCGGCCGATGTTCTGACATTCAGAAGCTTCGGACGTCTTCGAATTCCTCCCTGTCAGAACAAGGCCATCCTAGCACGACGCTCTCTCCGTCGGATTCGATCGCCCCCAACTTGTGTCTTTTCAGGCACTTAGCTGCGAAAAGTCGACAAGAGCGGGCGTGGCTATCGTTGTTTCTTACCGCCGGCGTCTCGCCCGGCGGTTTTGGGTCGCGCAGCGCCTTCATCGCATGATTGTCTGCAACGGCTCGGCGCCGCGGGCGAGACGCCGGCGGTCCAAGAAGCCGATCCCAACAGTGCGGTCGCTGCGGAGGTTGCGCTCGATGGAACCGCGCGTCCGAAAGTACGTTGTGGACGTCGGCTCCAGGGCATCGGCCGCGCGGGAGGAGGACGTGTCGCCAACGGCATTAGCGGTCGCGGGACTCGTCATCGGGCTCCTGTGCTTCGGGACTGGCGCGGTTCTCGGCGGGATGTCCGCGCGTCGGCGGCGCAAGGAAGCCGAGGCGCGCTATGAGGCGCTGAAGCGCGATTTCGACACCATCTCGGCGGTAAACGTTCAGCTGTTGCGCCGTCAAGCCGCAAAGGCCGCGCCTCCCGCAGACACAAATACGCTGCAGCGCTTTCTCGATCTCTACGACGAAGCCAAGCGCTGCCTGCACCGGGCGCTGGACCGGCACAATGCAACAGCGCCGAACCCGATCGTCGTTGCGCGCGATGGCGCGAACATCCTGCAGGCGCTGACCGACTTGCCTCCGTTCAGTTTCAGCGAAGACTCGCGAAAGGACGTAGGGCTCCGCTCCTGGCTCTACCGCGTGCTGGAGCTGGACATCGAACGCCGCAAACTGCGCCAGCCGCCCGGCGCGGACGAGGTGTTCGGCCTGGAGCGCGAGCGCGAAGTGTGGGGCGGTGTGATCAAGCAGTGCGCGTGAGGCGGCGGTTTAGTCTAGGCATCCGCGGACGCCAGTAGCGCCTTCATTCTTTTGGGATCGCGCTCAATCGCAAGCAGAAGGGCGCGAGCCGGAGCGTCGGGCGCCGATCGGCGCTGTTCCCAATCGCGCAGAGTCGTCAGCGGCAAATGAAACGCTGCTGCGAACTCGCGCTGGGTGAGCCCCATGCGCTCCCGCAGAACCTTGACGCGGGACACCCGGCGCATTTTGGAGAGGCGCTCCTTGGTAAGCGGCTGAGCATCAGGGTCGGCGCGTGCAGCCTTGCGCACCTCCGCATCGGACATCTTGCTGAGACGAGCCCAATCTGTCGCGCCTTTGCGGCTACCAGATTTCGCGGTCACCCGCATAGTACCTGTCTTCTTCATACTTTGTCGCCTTCCGCGCCGAAATAATCCGCCGCGTATTCTCATCGCGATTAGTCAAGACAACGAAGAGAACGCCGCCGCGTGACATGCCAATAACGATGTCGCGCTCTTCGTCATAGTCAAAGCGGTCGTCCGCCTCTTCGATGCGATTGGGATCCTCCAAGGAGACGATTGCGTCGACGAAATCCACGCCGTGCAAGCGCAGGTTCGCGGCGGCCTTTGCCGTGTCCCATTCGTACCGCACGACCTTTGGTACCGGATACCGGTACTGCCCGTCAAGCTTCGACCGGGCGACAAGTCTTGCCCGCTTACCGCGCGAAGGTGAGGCGCGCGCTCCAAGATGCGTGTTGCGTCGAGGTCGAACATGTGCGCCTCTGGGCGGCGCCTGTGCGCTTGGGGAAGCATCATGAAAGTCACGCTGGCGGCCTTCGTATCCGTGCTTGCCGTTACCGCACTCGCCGCATGCGGCGCGGCGACGACAGCGCACGTCGAAACGCCCGGGCCGGGCGAGCCGACGTTTGCGCAAATCCGCGCCGCGACGGAGCGCTTCCAGGACGTCAATGTGGCGCTTGCGGAAGGCTACATCCGCGACCCCGCCAACATCTGCGAAACCGCCGACATGATGGGCAGGCCCGTCGCAGACGGCGCGATGGGCGTGCATTACTTCCGGCCTGATCTGCTGGGCGTGACCGCGCCGCCAAACCCGCGCGTCGACGGCGTGGGCACGCATACGGACTTCAATCTGCCGGCGGTGCTGATCTACGAGCCGCAGGCCGATGGGTCGATGCAATTGGTTGCGGTCGAGAACCTGGTGTTCAAGGCGTCCTGGGCCGCGGCGGGCAACACGGCGCCGCCGACATTTCATGGCGTGGCGTACGACAACATGGAGGACGATCCGGCGACCGCGCTGGACGAAGCGCACAATTTCATGCCGCACTACGACCGGCACGTGTGGCTCTATCGCGAGAACCCGAACGGCGTGTTCACGCCGTTCAATCCGGCGGTGAGCTGCGCCCACCACAGCGGGCACGCGGCGCACGCGCCGACTTAGGGCGAGGACCGATACTCGGCCCATTTCGTTCCTTGGCGATATCTGCGATTGGTAACGGATGAGTAGAGCACTGCTCGTTTCGCTGAGCGCCGTGGTCGTCAGCCTATCTCTCATGCTCGCGTTGCATTTCGTCGGAAACATCTTGTTTCCGGTGACCTCAGCTCAGCCAACGCTGTCAATCGGGCCTGCAGCGCCCACGTCTGATATTGCTTCCGTTCAACTCATCCGTTTGTACGTGCCGTTCTGGGCGCCAATCGCACATTTAGCGGCTTGCGCCATCGCGGCGCTCGTCGGGGGCTTTCTGGTGGCCCGCTTCGCGCCCGCTGTCCCGTGGTGGCCCGTTTGGGCGGTGGGCGGTTTCTTGGCCGGTTGGGAGTTGCTTGCAATCGCCGAAATTCCGAAGAGCTTTTCGTTCTCCGCGACGGCGGCCGCAGTCTGCCTTGCTGGCGCGTGGCTTGGCGCTGTGGCGTCCCATCTTCGCGTCAGGCCAAGCAGGCGAACTTGAGCCCATGTCGCCCTTCGGCGATGAGCGGAGGGCGGGCGTTCGCAAAGGCCAAGATCGAGCTAGACTTCACTTTCCGGCCCAATTCAGACATTGGTGCGAAGCGGTTGAAGTCATGAGTTCAGGGGCATTCGGCGCCGCCCAAGTTTGCTCAGGCGCGCGCAGCCGGAGGGGTCGCCATGAACCGGATCGTTAGATCAACAGTTTTGGCCGCCGCTTCGTTTGCAGTGGCGTCGTGCGAGATAGCAAGCGATCTAGTGGCGTCATCGCGCACGGGAGCAGAATTTCGCTTCGTGGCGAGGGGCATGTATCGGTCGCTATTCCAGCCGTCCTGTGAGCCGAGTCCGGATTTCTCGCGCGCCGACATGCTCAACAATGAAAGACAAGCGGTGAGCGAGTTCGAGCGATCCATTAGCGGCACACCAGCAAGCGAGCACATCAGTATCGCGAAGGCCGACGCGGAGTTGGAAGCTGGTTGTTGGGCGGACGATGACCCGCGCTTTGCTTTGATACATGTCAATATGACGAAGGAGGACGTAAGAGGGAGCCTAGCGCGCATGCGAGAACTGGCTCCGAGGCTACGCTCCTTGGCATTGACTCCGGCTTCTACATCCGAAGGGCGCGAGTTTCGCCGGGGTGTCAGAGGCCTCATCGAAGCCATTCGACCACAATGCCCTTTGGTGTCTGGAGCTTCCAATGACCAAGTGCTCCTTCCTGTTCGGGAAAGAATGAACAGGTTCGAGCGGGAACTTTCCGGATCAGAGCTTGCCGTGCAGTTTGACGTGGCAGAAGCGGACGTCGCGTTCGAGCAATCAGTAACGGTAGTAGAGTGCGGGATGCCCGAGGCGGTAGATGATCTCGCGCTTGCGAGACGAGAAGCGCTTGCAAATGTTGAGCATCTGATTGCTGCTTTATAAGCAGCCCGTCGATGAATTGGCTTGCCCACATTCCCTGAGAAATGCCGCTCACCTCAGCGCCGAAAGAACGACTGCGCCCGGCGAATAACGCACCCTAGCGCAGCTTCGTGATCTTCAGCCCATCGGCCTTGGCGCGGTCTTTGACGGATTCTTCGCTGCGCGTGAGCGCTTTGGCGATCGCTTTGAGCGACATGCCTTTGCCGGCGAATTGATGCAGCTTCTGGATCTCGTCCTGCCGCCAGGGCTGGCGATGGCGCTCGAAGCGTTCGGTCATTCGGCGGCGACCGCGGATTGCTTTGCAAGCCGGTCGAAGGCGACGAGATCGCGGACAAGCGCTTCAAGCTGATCGAACGGGACCATGTTCGGCCCGTCGCTCGGCGCGTTGTCCGGATCTGGATGCGCTTCGAGGAAGACGGCCGCGACGCCAATGGCGACGGCGGCGCGCGCGAGGATGGGCACATATTGGCGTTCGCCGCCGCTGGTCTCGCCGCGGCCGCCGGGCTGCTGCACCGAGTGCGTGGCGTCGAACACGACGGGCGCGCCGAAGCTCTTCATGATCGGCAGCGCGCGCATGTCGGAGACGAGCGTGTTGTAGCCGAACGAGGCGCCGCGTTCGCAGGCCATCACGTTGGGATTGCCGGAGCCGGTGATCTTGGCGATCACGTTCTTCATGTCCCACGGCGCCAGGAACTGGCCTTTCTTGACGTTGATCGGCTTGCCGGTCTCGGCGGCGGCAATGAGGAGATCGGTCTGGCGGCAGAGGAAGGCGGGGATCTGCAGGACGTCGACGACTTGCGCGACTTCGGCGCATTGCTCCGGCAGGTGCACGTCCGTGAGCACCGGCACGCCGAGTTTGGTGCGGATTTCCTCGAAAATCGGGCCGGAGGTGTCGAGACCCGCGCCGCGTTTGGTGGAGAGGCTGGAGCGGTTCGCCTTGTCGAAGCTCGTCTTGTAGATGAAGCCGGCGCCGACGCGGCTGAACACATCGCGCAGGAACTCGGCTGTTTCCAGCGCATGGCCGCGGCTCTCGAGCTGACACGGGCCGCAGATGAACGTGAGCGGCAAGTGGTTGCCGATCTCGACGGGTGCGCCTTGGCTGCGCGGAACGCGGATGACGGAAGCGGGGGCGGTCATGAAGGTCCTTTGTATGCAGCGGTTTCCATAGGCTCGCGCAAGGCTTCGCTCAACCGGACGGCTCAGCGCAGTGGTTCCGGTTCAGGCCGCCTCGCCTTCGGCGACGCGGATCGGGCAGGGCGCATCTTCGGCGGCGGCTTTCTGCGCCAGCCACTCGCGGAAGCGCGTCGCTTCCGGATTGGCGACGCGGCCCGTCGGCCAGATCAGCCAGTAGGAGAAGTCGTCGCGCACCGCGAGGTCGAACGGCGCCACGAGCCGGCCGGCGCGCATCTCGTCGATCGCCAGCCATTGGCGGCCGAGCGCGACGCCGTCGCCCTGGAGCGCGGTGCGCAACAAGAGCGCGCCGTCGTCGAACATCGGCCCCATCGTGGGTTCGGGCCAGTTCAATCCGACCGCGCGGAACCAGCGCGCCCACGGCGTCCATGGGTTGCGTAACAGCGTCGCGCGCTGGAGATCGGCGGGCTCGCGAAGATCGAGACGATCGCGATACGCCGGCGTGCAGATCGGCGTCAGCGCTTCGTCGAATAGCTTTTGCGCATGCAAGCCAGGCCAGCCGCCGAGCCCCAGGCGCACGCCGAGGTCGATGCCTTCTTTCTTGTAGTCGTTGAGCGCCTCTGACACGCGCAGCTCGATATCGATGTCCGGATTCTCGGCGCGATATTCGCCGAGCCGCGCGAGCAGCCATGTGGAGGCGAGGCTCGGCACGGAAGTCATGACGATGTGGCGCGCCGCCTTGCCGATGCGCGCAGGCGCCGGCGCGAAGGCTTGTTCGAGCAGCGATAGCCCTTGGCGAACCTGCGCCTCCAGTTTCTGGCCGGCGGGCGTCAGCACCATGGTGTTGCCCTCGCGGCGGAAGAGCGTGACGCCCAGGCGCTGCTCCAACTCGCGGATGCGATGGCTGACCGCGCCGTGGGTGAGGCCGAGTTCTTCAGCCGCCTTGGAATAGGATTTGAGCCGCCCGGCGGCCGCGAAGGCGCGCAACGTCTGGAGCGAGGGCAGGTGGCTCATGGGCGGCTCCGAGTGGGCGCTGGGGCTTGTGAAATCCGCTCACATCCAGGTCGTCAACTGATCGTTCGGATTCAAGGGGGAGCAGGGCCATCTTCGCTGTGCAGCCGGCGCTCCTCCCCATCCGGCCGGCACAAAAACAGGAGACATCCCATGCGTACCCTCAACCCGATCAAGACAGGCTCGGTGCTGCTCGCGGCCATTCTGGTGCTGCTGGCGGTTCTGCCGGTCCTCAACCTCGGCGCCGCGGTCGTGGCGTGATCCGCCGCGACCGCCTTGACGGGGGCGCGCGCCGCCCCCTGGTCATGCCCAGCGCGGCCCCGTCACTTCTTCCCGGCAGCGGCGTCGATGCGCGCGTAAAGCGCCAACGCCGACTTGACGAACGCGGCCTTGGTGTAGCCGTCCTCGTAAGCGCGGCGGCCGTTCTCGGCGAGACGCCGCGCCAGCTCGGGATCGGCGATCACCCGCGCCAGCGCCGCCCGCAAAGCCTCGACGTCATCCTTCGGCACGAGCAGCGCATCCACTTCATTGGTGACGGTCGCGGCGGGACCCGCCGCATCGGCGACGACGAGCGGCTTACCGGCCGCCCACGCTTCGATGGTGACGTTGCCGAACGGCTCGTAGCGTGAGGGGAAGGCGACGACATCGCAGGTCGCCAGAAGCGCCGCCCGATCCGTCCGCCAGCCGAGCCAGCGCACGCGATCGTCCACTTTGAGGTCGGCTGCCATCTGTTTGAGCTTGCCTTCCAGCGGCCCGACGCCGGCGATCCAGAGATACGCGCCCGGCAATCCCGCAAGCGCCGTCAGCAGCGTGTCGATGCCCTTCTTCCAATGCAGGCGCGCCAGCGCCAAGAGCAGCGGCGCATCGTTCGGTGTATCGAATTGGGCGCGGTCGAACGGCGGGCTCGGCTCGACGCTGGCGTAATTGTGCAGCGTCACCGCGCGCTCGGCGGGCGCGCCTTGCGCGACGATGTTGCGCACGATGTCGGAGGTGACCGCCGCGTGCCAGCTGCAGTTGGCGAAGCGGCTGAGTTTGTAATAGCCGCCGTACCAGCCGAGATTGCGCGCCTTCCAGTCCTTCAGCGCGAACGTGCCGGCGCGGCCCATCCAATGGTGGATCACCTGCGGCGCGAACTCGTCCGCCACGCGCCGCATGAGAGCCTCCGTCGGCCCACGCCAAAGCCTGTTGAAGTCGGCTGTATCGACCGGCACGCCGGCGGCGGCGAAGCGCTCCAGCCGATCCGGCGCGTGCGCGCGGGTGATGACGCGCTGGGCGAGCCCCGCTTCGGCGAGCGCAAGCACGTTCTCGAGCATATGATGCTCGGCGCCGCCTTCCTTGGCGCCGGCGATGACATGGAGCACGCGCATGCGCCGGGCCTATAACGCGCGCGGCGCAGCCGCGCCAGCGAACGCCGCTGCGCTGGTGACAAGCGCGCGCGAGCGTGCGAACACGCCGGCATGAGTGAGCGCATCAAGCCGGAGGCTGCGGTCGCCGCGGGGCAGGAGACGATCCGGGCCGAGGCGCGCGCGTTGGAGCAGCTCGCCGTAGCGCTGGCCGGGCCGCTGAAGGCGGCGTTCGTGGAGGCCGCGCGGCTGCTGGCGGGGACGAAGGGACGCGTGATCGTCTCGGGCATGGGCAAGTCGGGGCACATCGGACGCAAGATCGCGGCGACGCTGGCCTCCACCGGCACGCCCGCGCAGTTCGTCCATCCGGCCGAAGCGAGCCACGGCGATCTCGGCATGATCGTGGAGAACGATTGCGTGCTGGCGATCTCGCGCTCGGGCGAGACGCGCGAGCTTTCCGATTTGCTCTACCATTGCCGGCGCATCGGCGTGCCGGTGATCGGCATGACGTTCAAGCAGGACTCTTCGCTCACGGCGGCGTCGACCGCGGCGCTGGTGCTGCCCGAATGCGGCGAAGCCAGCGAAGAAGCGCCGGCGCCGACGATCTCGACGACCATGTGCCTGGCGCTCGGCGATGCGCTGGCGGTGGCGCTTCTGAAGGCGCGCGGCTTCACCGCCGACCATTTCGGCGCGATCCATCCGGGCGGCAAGCTCGGCGCGGCGCTGAAGCGCGTGAAGGACATCATGCGCGTGGGGCGCAGCGATCCGCTGATTTCGCCGGCCACGCCCGTGCCTGAGGCGATGCAGGCGATGAGCGTCGGCGGGATCGGCGCGGTCGGCGTGATCGAAGGCGGCAAGCTCATCGGCATCGTCACCGACGGCGACCTCAGGCGGCGGCTGACGCCGGAGATGTTCGAGAAGGACGCGCGCGCCATCATGACGGCGAACCCCAAGACGATCGCCCCTGACGCGCCGATCGCCGACGCCATCGCCATCATGAACGAAAAGCGCATCACGCTGCTGTTCGCGGTGGATGGAGAGGGCAGGCCGGTCGGCGTCGTGCATATGCACGATCTGCTGGCGGCGGGGGTGCGGTGACTATGGACCGCCGGCGCCATCGCCGGCATCGCGATGCTTGTGATCTCGCCGGCGAGAGCCGGATGCGATTGCTGACTAGCCGCTTCCCGGACGCATGCCCGGCCTTGAGCCGGGCTGCGATCCGGGACCCAGAGCAAACGCGCACTGTACGGTTTGTGGTGTCGCCCTGGGTCCCGGCTCGCGCCCCGGCTTTCGCCGGGGACGCGTCCGGGAAACGTGATAAGTTGATGGAGACTAGGGGGAGGTCATGAAGCTCATCGCAAAACTTGCTTTAGCGGTGGCGATTGTATCAACGAGCGCGAGCGCGCAACCCGCCGGCGCCCTCTCGGCGCAAGTCGAAGCCTCGATCGCGCAGGTCCTCCCGCGCATGATCGCGTGGCGGCGCGATTTTCACGAGCATCCCGAGCTCTCCTACGAGGAGGTGCGCACGGCGCGGATCGTGGCGCAGCTTCTGCGCTCGCTCAGGATGGAAGTGCGCACGGGGGTGGCGCAGACGGGCGTGGTGGGCGTGCTGCGCGGGGCGCGGCCGGGGCCGGTGATCGCGCTGCGCGCGGACATGGACGCGCTGCCGGTGACGGAAGAGGTGGACGTGCCGTTCCGCTCGCGGGCGCGTGGGACCTACAACGGGCAGGACGTCGGCATCATGCATGCGTGCGGACACGACACGCACGTCGCGGTGCTGATGGCGACGGCGCAGGTGCTGGCCGCGCGCCGCAGCGAACTCGCCGGCACCATCATCTTCGTGTTCCAGCCTTCGGAAGAGGGCGCACCTCCCGGCGGGCTTGGCGGCGCGCGGCGCATGCTGGCGGAGAACGTGTTCGGCGATCTCGAGCCGGAAGCGATATATGGCCTGCACGCTTGGCCGATCGCAACGGGAACCGTGCTTGTCGCGCCGGGGCCGTTCATGGCCGGCTCGGACCGCTTGCGCATTACCGTGCACGGGCGGCAGACGCACGGCGCGCAGCCGCATCGCGGCATCGATCCGATCGTGGTCTCCGCGCAAATCGTGGGCGCGCTGCAGACGATCCCGTCGCGGCAGATGGATGCAGTGCGCTCGCCGTCGATCGTCACCATCGGCTCGATCCATGGCGGCGTGCGCTACAACATCATTCCCGACAGCGTGCAGATGGAAGGCACCATCCGCTATCTCAATCCCGACACGCGCGAGGATCTCTACGCGCGCATCCGGCGCACCGTGACGGAGATCGCCGAAAGCGCCGGGACAACGGCGGATGTCTCGATCGAAAGCAACGCCGTGCCGGTGGTGAATCCGCCCGATCTCACGGCGCGCACGCGCAGCGCGCTGGAACGCGCGCTCGGAAGCGAAAACGTCGTTACGGACCAGCCGAACATGGTTGCCGAGGATTTTGCTTACTTCCAGGAGCGCGTGCCCGGCGTGTTCTTCTTCTACGGCATCAATCCGCCCGGTGTGACCACGGCAGAGGCGGCGCCCAATCACAGCCCGCGCTTCTTTGTCCACGAGCCAGCGATGGAGAGCGCGCTGCGCGCCATGGTTGGCATTGCGCTGGACCGCGTCGGCCCCGACGCAACTTGACTTGGCGGCGCCGCGAGCGCCCTATGCGGCCCGGACTACACGGTCGAGACGTTTCGACCGCGCGCCTTGATGCGCCGGCTTTCGTTCTACCAGCAGGTCCAGCCGTCGTCGCTTGTGACGGCGGCGTGTTATCGAGGAGAGCGCCCATGGCTACGGGTGTAGTGAAGTGGTTCAACATGGCGAAGGGCTTCGGCTTTATCGCACCGGATGAAGGCGGCCAGGACGTATTCGTGCACGTGAGCGCGGTCGAGCGGTCCGGTCTCACCGGTTTGCGCGAAGGCCAAGCAGTGAGCTTCGACGTGGAGAACGATCCGCGCAAGAACAAGCCTTCCGCGGTGAACATCAAGCCTGTCTAATATATCGGCAGGCATAGACTTTGGATCGCCGCTTGGGTTAGCCCTCGCGGCGATTTGCTTTTGAAGGAACCCGCGACGATGACCGCGCCATTCCGCCTCTACGGCGCAGAGCTTTCGCCCTATTCGGTGAAGCTGCGCTCCTATCTCCGCTTCAAGGGGCTTCCGTTCGAGTGGCTGCAGCGCAGCGAGGCGCGGCAGCAAGAGTTCGCGCGCTACGCCAAGCAGCCGCTCGTGCCGATCTTGGTGGATGCGAATGAGACGGCGCTGCAGGATTCAACGCCGATCATCGAGAAGCTGGAGCAGGAGTTTCCTGAGCCGTCGATCGTTCCTGAAGAGCCGTCGCTCGCCTTCGTGGCGGCGCTGCTCGAAGACTATGCGGACGAGTGGCTCAACAAGGCGATGTTCCATTACCGCTGGAGCTATCCGGAGGATCAGGAGAGCGCGGCGCGGCGCATCGCCGATGCGCTGTTCGAGGGCGCCGAACGGCCGGAAGGCATCGAGGACTCGGTGCGCACGCGCATGATCGCCCGGCTGCACCATGTCGGCTCCTCGCGGGAGACGGCGCCGGTGATCGAAGGTTCGTTCGCGCGCGTGATCGTGCTTTTGGACAAGCTGGTGTGGTCGCGCCCGTATCTGTTCGGCGGCCGGCCAAGTCTCGCTGACTTCGGGCTTTTCGGACAGCTGACGCAATTGCTCTCCGACCCGACGCCCAGCACCATGATCAAGGCGCAGGCGCCGAACCTGGCGCGCTGGGTCGAACGAATGGAGTCGCCGGAAGCAAGCGGCGAGTTCGCGTCCTTCGAAGCCGTGCGCGGCGATCTTGTCGATCTGCTGCGCGAAGAGGCGGCGGGCGCCTATCTCGCCTGGACGGCGGCGAACGCGCAGGCAGTGGAGGACGATGCGCCCGGCGTCAGCGTGGAGATCGCCGGGCGTACGTTCGTGCAAAAGCCTCAGCGTTACGCGGCCAAGGCGTTCGCGGAACTGAAGCGCAAGCGCGCGGCGGTCGATGATGACGCGCTCGCGGCGCTGTTGCTGGAAACTGGTTGCGATGCGTTTCTCGCAGCGCCCAGCACGATCGCGTCGCCAGAGAGCGAGTTCGATCCGGAAGCGGAGGTGAGTGGGGAAGGCGAGGAGGGGGACGAAAGCTAGCGTACTGCTCCTCCTCGATGGAGGAGCTGTCAGCGCGAAGCGCTGATTGAGGAGGTGAGGCCCGCGACGCTCAAGGACCGCCTCTAGAGGCGACTCACCTCGCTTCGCGCGATCACCTCCTCCGGCCGCTTCGCGGCCACCTCCTCCATCGAGGAGGAGGTTAAGCCCCGCACGCCGCTTTGAAATCGTATGAATTGATCTCACGCGCGCAATCGGGCCATTTCTCCGTCTCGCGCCAGTAACGCGAAAGGCCGAGCCGGGTGCAGAGTTTCGGAAAATCCGGATTCATGCGCAGCTGGATGGTCTGGTCGATGAACAGGAGCGCGGTTTCGTAGCCGATGTGCGGACGCGCGGCTTCGAGCGCGCCGGTGCGCCAGGCGTCGACGTTGTCGAGTGCTTCCTGGAAGATCGCCAGCGCAGGGCCGGTGAAGCCGAGTACGGACAGAGCCACGGCGAGGTCGAGCGCGGCGGACGGTTCGGCCTCCGCCATCGCGGCGAAATCCTCGCCCAGCTTCATGAACGCCTCGGGCGAGGGCGCCATCATCAGCTCCTGCATGCGCTGACCGGCCTTGTGCACGGCCGAGTCGGCGAGGCCAGGCACGAGACGCTCGCCTTCGGTGCGCAATTGCTGTGCGGTGATGAAGTCGCCGTCGAGCGCGGCGGTGTTGAGGCGCATGAACCAGACGAACACGTTGTCGGGATAGCGCTGCGCGGCTTCTTCGAGGATGCGCCGGCCTTCGGCTTTGTCGCGCTTGGACCAGACGTTGTAGCCGTGAAACGCGGCGAGCATGGGATCGAGCGGATCGAGTTCGAACGCGCGCGCTTGCTGGGCGTAGCCGTCTTCGACGCGGCCGACGGAGACGAGGAACTGGCCGTGGCGGAAGAGGAGGAGGGGATTGCTGGGCTCCACCTGCAGCGCTTTTTCGATCAGCGCCTCGCGCTCGCGCCAGCGGCCGAAATACTCACCCTCCAGCGCCGCGAGCACGGCATAGGCTTCGCCCATGGCGGGATCGCAGCCGAGCGCGCGCTCGGCCGCTTCGCGCGCGTCCTCAACGAGGCGCGCGCGGTCTGCGCGCGAGAGGCGCAGCACTTCGAGCTTTGCCGTGGCGAGCGCCGCCCAGGCGCGCGCAAAATCCGGCGCCTCGCGCACGATGCGTTCGAGCGCGGCCGCGGCGGCCTGGATGCAGCCGACCGCGCCCGTGCGCATCAGCTCGCGCGCTTCGAAATAGGCGTCCGACAGGGCGGCGGTCAGCTTCGGCGCGCGGGCGCGCTGCGCTTCACCGAGCGCGACCGTCAGCGCCTTGGCGACCTCGGCGGCGATCTCCTCCTGTAGCGCAAAGGCGTCGGCGAGATCGCGATCGTAGCGCTCGGACCAGATGACGACGCCGCTTTCCGCCTCAGCCAAATGGGCGGCGACGCGCACGCGATCCTCGCTGCGGCGCACCGAGCCGTCGAGCACATGCGTCGCGCGCAGCGCCTTCGCCGCCTTGGCCTTGTCGCGGCCGCGAAACGCAAAGCTCGAGGTAGAGCCAATGACCTTGAGGCCCGGCACGCGCGAAACGGCGTAGAGGATTTCCTCCGAAACGCCGTCGCAGAACGTGCGTGTGGCGCGGTCGCGGGTCGCGCTGTCGAAGGCCAGCACTGCGATTACGGGCGAGACAGAGCGCGCGCGCTGAGGCCCGCAGGCCAACTCCAGCGTAAACACGCTCAGCGTCTCGCGCATTTTTGCCAGCTTGATCCTGCCGCGCGGGCTGAAGCGCGCGGCAAGATCCGGCGCGGCGGTGTCGCGCACGATCTGCGAAACGATGACGCCGCCCGCCGCCGCTTCGGCCTGAAGGCGCGCGGCGACGTTGACGCCGTGACCCAAGAGATCGCCGTCGTCGGCTTCGGCCACTTCGCCCACATGCACGCCGAGTCGCAGCGGCGCCTCGGCGGCTTCGCACATGCCGATCGCGGCGGCGAGTGCGTCCGATGCGGTTGCGAACTCCAGCATCACGCCGTCCCCGGCCGTGTTGAAGATGCGTCCGCCGTGCCGCTCGCAGATGGCGCGCGCCTGTTCGCGCATGCGCGCCACCTGCGCGATCGCCGACGCCGCATCGCGCTCCGAAAGCGCCGAGTAGCCGGCGATGTCGGCGGCAACGATGGCGGCGAGCCTGCGGAATTGGGGGGCTTCAGGCATCGCCGAGCGAGTTTAGCACAGGCCGCGCGGGCTCTGGCTAGAGCCGGATCAGGCGGCGCGGGCGTCCGGCGTGCGCGGGACCAGATCTTCGGCCAGGGCCGGTGCAAGGATCACAAAGGTGCAGCCTTCGCCCGGCGCGCTGGCCACGTCGATTTGGCCGCCGAGCAATCGGAGCAGCTTTCGCGTGATGGAGAGGCCCAAGCTGGCGCCGCCGATTGTTGCTGCATCGGTGCGTTGGAACGGTTCGAAGACGTGGAGCAGCTGATCGGGTGTGAGGCCGGGGCCGGTATCGCGAATCTCGAAGCGTAATTGCTCGCCCTCGCGTGCGGACGTACGCGACGCGCGCAGAGAGACCTTGCCGCCCGCCGCGAACTGGCAGGCGCTCGCGAGCACATTGATCAGGCACTGGCGCAGCCTGAACTCATCGGAATAGGCGACGCCGAGATCGCTCTGCGCAATGAGTTCGAGCGTGACGTTCTGGCTCGCTGCGATCACCTGCACGCCGTTCAGGGCGCGCTGCAGCATCTCTTCGACCCTGAAGGACTCCAGCTTGATCTCCAGCCGACCCACTTCGATCTTGGAGAGATCGAGGATCTCATTGGTAAGAATGAGCAAGCGGCGCGCGGCGTTGACGATGCGCGCCAGGTCTTCGTCGGTCTGGGTGACGCCCTGTTCGTTCAGCTCTTCCTTTATCAGCTCGGCATAGCCGATCACGGCGTTCAACGGCGTGCGCAGCTCGTGGCTGACATTGGCGAGGAAGTCGGACTTCATGCGGTTGGCCGCCGCCGCCGCCTCTCGCTGCAGCTGGGCCGCCTGTTCGCGCGCGGACGCCTCGCGCAGACGCGCCACCAGCGCGTTGTAAGCCTCCGCGAGTCGCTCGATTTCGTCGTTGCGCAGCTCATCCGGTTCGATGGGCTGCGGATCCGCCAATTGCGCGTGGAAATGCCGCTCCATGCGCTGAATGCGCCGGATCACCTCCGTGCGCAGCATGAGTCCGAGCACGGCGATCACCACCGCGCTCATGGCGGCGAAAAGACCGAGCGCCACGTATGTCGTCTGACGTCCGAGGGCGCTGATTTCGCGCGGCTGCTCGGTCAGGATCGCGGCGACGACATTGCCGCGCAGATCGCGGAGCGCGAACAAGCCGAACAGGCGGTCGCTCGTGCGCCAGGACTGAATGTCGCTTTGCACAAGCGCGGCCATGCGAGGGGCGAGCTCGGATCGAGCACTCGCCGCGTCGATGATGTCGATCTGCAGTTGCGCCTGCTGTTCCAACAGCGTTCGCGAAAGCCGCCGGCCGATGATCACCAGTCCGCGCGGCTCACCCGAGCCGTCGCTCAAAGTGGCCGGCGCCGCCGCGAGCAACAACACGCCCGTGCCCGGCACGTTGGCGGCGCCGATGAGCGGGCTCTGTCTCGTGGCGGCGCTGCGCGCCTGCGCGACAACGGCAGCGGCCAGCCCGGGATTGCTGACCGCTTCGCCATCTATCGTGTGCCGGCGGTCCCACAACACGCGGCCGGACGAATCGGCGAAGATCACAAGATCCACGCCATACTCATTGAACCAGTCGTCGGTCAGATCTGCCGTGTAGGTCGGATGGCCGGCGCCGAGAAACGCGTACGTATCGTCCCACATGGCGTAATCGATCGTGCGGGCGCGCACGTCGTCGCGAATGGCTTCGAGGGCGGCCGTGACGCGCGCGAGATTGCGCTCATGCGACTCTGCCTCGAGCCGCTCGAACTTGGGCTGCACCGCCTGCTCGAGGATCAGCAATGCGCCCAGCAGCAGCGCCAGGAACACCAGCAGCAGAGCCGCGGCGGTCTTCTGTGTAATCGGCATCGCCCTGAACGCCCGTGCGAGGTCGCCCGCGCACGCGGCCGGACGTGCGCGGGATGTAGCTCGGGGTGCTTAACAATCGGCGGACGGAGACGGTTAGGGCGGGATTAATTGCAGAAACCGGCTGCAAAAAAGCGCGCGCCCATCGCTGGGCGTGCGCCGCAGAGGGGCCCGCCGCGCGGCAGGGGGGGAGGGGAAGCCGCGCGGCGGGCGGAAGCGGGGGATTAAGCCGCTTCGGTCTCGTTCGCCGCCTCCACCGCCTTCGGCTTCGCCTTCGAAGCGCCAGGCGCGGCAGCGTTGATCTCGATTTTGCGGGGCTTCAGGATTTCCGGAAGCTCGCGCACGAGATCGATCGTCAGCAGTCCGTGTTCCAGCTTTGCGCCCGCGACACGGACATGATCGGCAAGGCCAAAGCGGCGCTCGAAGCTGCGCTCGGCGATGCCGCGATGCAGGAAGTTGCGCTGCGTTTCAGGCTGCTTGCGCTGGCCGGAAACAAGCAGCGAATTTTGCTTGAACTCGATCGTGAGATCGTCCTGCGAGAAGCCGGCAACCGCCAGCTCGATGCGGAACTGATCGTCGCCGACCTGTTCGATGTTAAAGGGCGGATAGCCCGGGGTGGCGTCGAGGCGCGCAGCCTGATCCATCAGGTTGGCCATCCGGTCGAAGCCGACCAGCGTGCGGTAAAGCGGATTGAGCTCGGTCGAAGCCATAGATTGTCCTCCTCAAGCGACATTCATGGTGCAGAGGGTTCCGTCCCAAAGGCGACGGGTCCGGTCTGCGGCGCGGCCTCCAATGAGCGTCGCGCACCCGAGAGATGGGAAGCGTAACGGGCTGTTCAACCCCGCTTCCGCCCGGGCGGCTGAGACGTTTTGACAACGTTAGCCCTTCGCGCTTAGCGCTGCCTCCATGGTCTCTCTCAGCCGCCGCCACGCCGTCCTTGGGCTCGCCGCCAGCCTTGCCGCGTGTGGGCGCCGCAGCGCGGCGGACGCTCCGCCGGCCGGCACGCTGGGCTGGGCGCTTGCGGGCGAGTGGCGCATTCAGCCAGAGCGCGACCAGTACCGCCACCCGCTGCAGACGCTGCTGTTCTGGGGCCTGGAAGGCGACATGACGGTGCTCGAGGTCCTTCCCGGACTCGGCTGGTACACCGCCATCCTCGCGCCTTATCTCGCGGCGAATGGCGGCACGCTGATCGCCGCCGGCTTCGATCCCGAGAGCGCGAGTCTTGCTCAGCGCGAAGTGCTCGCGGCGTGGGAAGCGCGGTTCACGCATAACAGCGAGCTTTATGGCGACATCCGTCAGAGCGTGGTCGGCGGCGCCGCGCCCATTGCGCCGCCGAACAGCGTCGATCTCGCCATCCTCGCCAACAACGTGCACACGCTGATGGCGCTCGGCGCCGCGGAGCGCGTGTTCGCCGATATTCTCACGGCGCTAAAGCCAGGCGGTTCATTCGGCGTCGAACAGCACCGCGCGTCCTCGACCGGTCTGCAAGACCCGCTCGCCGGCACAGGCTACGTGCAGGAAGAATATGTGAAGGCGCTGGCGCAGGAGGCCGGCTTCGAATTCGTGGCGGCGAGCGACCTCAACGCGAATCCGCGCGACACGCGCGATCATCCCTTCGGGGTATGGACCCTGCCGCCGACGCTGCGGACATCTCCGCTCGGCCGGCCGGACGATCCATCTTTCGACACGAGCCCCTATCGCGCCATCGGCGAGAGCGACCGCATGACGCTGAAATTCCGCAAGCGTTCGGGCGTTGCCCCGGCGGCGCCCGCCGCGCCGAATCTGCGTCGCTGACGCCGCCGTCACTCTTGCGGGCGGGCGCGGGGTGGTGTGTAAGAGCGCCAGAGTTCAGCCCCCCGGAGGACAGGCCAATGACGTACGAGGAAATCCTGAACCGCTTCCAGAGCGCCGGCGTCAGCGTGCCTGGCAAAAAGGTGAAGTTCGATTTCGGCGACGAGGGCAAGATCTTCTTGGACGGGACGGCGAACAAAGTGTCCAATGAGGATGCCGCCGCCGACACCACGATCAAGGTGAAGCTCGAGGATTTCGTCGCCATGGCGCAGGGCCAGCTCGACGCGACGGCGGCGTTCATGCAAGGCAAGCTGCGCGTGGAAGGCGACATGGGCGTGGCGATGCAGCTGCAGAGCGTCATGGCCAAGTTGCGGAGCTGAGCGCGAAGCGAGCGATGGCGTTCGTCCGCGTCCCCGGCAACGACATCCCCGAGGGCGCCGAAGAGCATTGGCTCGAGGGCCGCGGCGGCGTGAAGGTGCGCGTCATGACTGCGCCCGCGCAGGGCGCGGCGCGCGGCAGCGTCATCATCGCGCCGGGACGCACTGAGTTCATCGAAAAGTATTTCGAAGTGACGCGCGAGTTGCAGCAACGGGGCTTCGCAGTGTTCTGCATCGATTGGCGCGGGCAGGGCCTGTCGGGCCGCGAGGTGGAGAACGCCGTCAAGGGCCACCTTGCGACCTTCGACGATCCGGTCAACGACTTGTCGACCGCGCTCAAGCTCCTCTCGGCGAAGCTACCGCGCCCGCACATCGGGCTCGCGCATTCGATGGGCGGCGCCATCATGCTCCGCGCGCTGCAGACGCGGCGCATCGAGCTGGATGCCGTCGCCTTCTCGGCGCCGATGTGGGGCATCCAAGGCCTCACCAACATGGCCAAGCGCTATGTGCGCTTCATGAGTTCGCTCGGCGCCGGCGGGCAGTTCGCGCCGCGCGTGGAGAGGAAGTGGAAGCGCGAGAACTTCCGGAAGAACCCGGTCACCCACGACAAGGAGCGCCATGCGCGCTGCCAGGGGCTCATTTGTGAGGAGCCGCGGCTGGCGCTGGCTGGGCCGACGATCGGCTGGGTCGCCGCGGCCGCGGATGCGACAGAGGCGTTCCTCACGCCCAACTCGCTCGCGCACATCCGAATCCCGGTGCTGATCGCGACCGCCGGCGAAGAGCAGCTGGTCGACAACGCCAGCCATGCCGCGGTCGCTCAGGAGCTTCCGAACGCCACGCACATTACGATCGAGGGCGCCAGACATGAAATCCTGATGGAGCGCAATGAATTCCGCGCCCAGTTCTGGGCCGCGTTCGATCAGCTGACGGAGCGCGTGGCGCCTGTGCCCGCCTAACAGGAGGCCGTCATGGCCGGTGAATTGGTTCTGGTCACGGGCGGCTCTGGCTTCATCGGCGCGCATTGCATCCTGCAATTGCTGCAAGCCGGCTATCGCGTGCGCACGACGGTGCGCTCGCTCGCGCGCGAAGCGGAAGTGCGGGCGATGCTGCAGACGGGCGGCGTCGACGCGGGCGACCGGTTGAGTTTTGCCGCGGCTGATCTCGTGAGCGATGCGGGCTGGCCGGAAGCCGTCGCCGGCTGCACGTATGTGTTGCACGTCGCCTCGCCGTTTCCGCCCTCGCTGCCGAAGCACGAGGATGAGTTGATCGTGCCGGCGCGGGAGAGCGCGCTGCGCGTGTTGCGCGCCGCGCGCGATGCGGGCGTGAAGCGGGTCGTGCTCACGTCTTCGTTCGCGGCGATCGGCTATGGGCACAAGCCGCAGAAGGCGCCGTTCACGGAAGAAAGCTGGACCGATCCGAATGGCGACGATGTGCGGCCGTACGTGAAGTCCAAGGCATTGGCCGAGCGCGCCGCATGGGACTTCATCGCGCGCGAGGGTGGGGCGCTGGAGCTCTCCGTCGTCAATCCGGTCGGCGTGTTCGGGCCGGTGCTGGGGCCGGATTATTCGACTTCGATCCTCCTCATTCAACGGCTGATGGACGGCGCCATGCCGGGGTGTCCGCGGCTTATCTTCGGCGTCGTCGATGTGCGCGACGTCGCCGACCTGCACCTGCGTGCGATGACCGACCCAGCGGCGAAAGGCGAACGCTTCCTGGCCGTCAGCGGCGACTTCATGACCATCCAGGAGATCGCCAAAGTGCTGAAGGCGCGCCTGGGCGCGGCGGCGCGCCGCGTGCCAACCAACCAGCTGCCGGACTGGCTGGTGCGCCTTGCCGCGATGCGCGACCCGGCGGTGCAGCAGATCCTGCCGGAGCTGGGAAAGTTCAAGAACGCGACCAGCGAAAGGCGCGCCGGCTGCTCGGCTGGGCGCCGCGCCCGCGCGAGGACGCGGTGGTTGCGAGCGCCGAAAGCCTCGTCGCGCTCGGGCTGTTGAAAGATTCTCCGAAAAAGGCAGCCTGAGCTGTCGAAATGGGCGGGCGGTCGCCGTCATGGCGGCGACGGCAATCGCGCCGTGAGGGAGAAACCCAATGCGTTACATGATCCTGATTTACTCGAGCGAGAAGAGCTGGGCCGACGTGAGCCCCGAGCGCATCGGCGAAATTATGACGGCTTATCACGCCTACACCGACAAGCTGAAATCAGCCGGCGTGTACATTTCGGGCGACGAACTGGATGTTACAGCGAGGGCGAAGAGCATCCGCGGCGCCGGGGGCGCTCAAGTCGTGGATGGGCCTTTCGTCGATACGAAGGAATCGCTCGGCGGCTATTACCTGATCGACTGCGCCAGCGAAGAAGAAGCCCTTAAGTGGGCCAAGCAATGCCCCGTAACCATGCACGGCGGCGGCGTGGAGCTGCGGCCCGTCATGGTGCGGTGAGCGAGGCGCGGCTTGCCGAGCGCGTCGCGCGCGAGAGCTATGGGCGCTTGCTCGCTTTGCTCAGCGCGCGCACGCGCGATGTCGCCGCCGCCGAGGATGCGCTCGCCGACGCGTTCGCTGCGGCGCTGACCGCATGGCCGCGCGCCGGCGCGCCGGACAATCCGGAAGCGTGGCTGTTCGCGGCCGCCAAGCGCAAGCTGATCGACGCGGCGCGCCGGGCGCAGACAGCGTCCGCAGGCGAGGCGGAGATCGTCCGCGGCATCGAGGAGATGGAGGCGGCGGTCGGCGAGCGCGATGCGCCGGACCGCCGCCTCGGCCTCATGTTCGCCTGCGCGCATCCTGATATCGACGCCGCCGCGCGCACGCCGCTGATGCTGCAAACAGTGTTGGGTTTCAGCGCGGAGCGCATCGCCGCGGCGTTCCTGGTTGCGCCGGCCGCCATGAGCCAGCGTCTGGTGCGCGCCAAGAAGCGCATCGCCGAAGCGCGCATTCCGTTCGATGTGCCCGGGCCGCAGGAGTGGGCGAGCCGCTTGGACGGCGTGTTGCAGGCGATTTACGCCGCCTACGCCGAAGGCTGGGCCGACGCAGAAGGCGCCGATCCCGATCGCATCTCGCTGGCCGAGGAAGCGATTTGGCTTGCCGGCGTGCTCGCCAAGCAGGTCCCGGGCGAGCCCGAGGCGATCGGCTTGCTGGCGCTCTTGCTGCACTTGGAGGCGCGCCGGCCCGCGCGCCGCGTCGACGGCCGCTTCGTGCCTCTGGAGGAGCAGGATGTTTCGCTTTGGCACACGACGATGCAGGGCGAAGCGGAACTGCTGATCCTGAAGGCGGCCGAGGCGAACCGGATCGGTCGTTTTCAACTCGAAGCCGCCATCCAGTCCGCGCACACGTCGCGCCGCTCGCGCGGCGAAGCGGATTGGGACGCCATCGTTTTGCTTTACGAAGCGCTCGCGCAGATCGCGCCCTCACCGGTTGTCAGACTGAACCGAGCCGCCGCGCTGGCGCGCCGTGCCGGTCCCGCCGCCGGCCTGGCCGCATTCGACGCGCTCGATGCGCCGGCTTTGAAGAGCTATCAGCCCTACTGGGCGCTGCGCGCGGACCTGCTGGGAAAACTCGGGCGCGCCGAGGAAGCGCGCGCCGCCTACGACGAAGCCATCGCGCGCGAGCGGGATTCGGCGGTCGTCAGGTTCTTGAATCAGCGGCGGGCGGCGCTTTAGATTTCGTTCTTGTATTGCAGCCGCACCGAGGGGACGAGGCCCAGCTCAATCTCGATGTGCGAAAAGGAAAAGCCGGCGACGTTAATATGGCGGTGGATGTCGCCGGCCTTCAGCAGCGTATTGAGCAGCAGCGCGCCGAGTTTGTTCGTCTTCAGCATCTCGCGCGCGGCTTCGACGTCGTCGACGCTCTGCGCCACGAAGCGGAAATGCGGAATGAGCTTTGGGGTGACGCCGAGTTCGATCTCAAACTCCGTCAGCTCATAACCGGCCGACTTCAGCGCGGGCAGCGCTTGCTGAAACGAGGTCACCAGCTCCTGGACTTTCGCCGCGCCGGCCGCGCCCATTTGGCTGAGCGCTTCCCCGGTCAGGGCGGCCAATGACTTGGGCGGCGCGGGCTGAGCGTCGCCGGCAGGAACAAGCTCGCCGCCTTCTGCGGGCGGCGCGGCTTCCAGATTGGTCGGGGCCGACGGCGTTGCCATCGCAGCCTTGGTCTGTTCGGTCACGGCCGCGGCCGCATCCTTGGCCTTGTCCACGAAGCCTTTGAAATCCATCGCCGCATCTCCTCATTGCGGATAAGCGCGCGCAAGCTCATCGCGCGCCGCCGCCAATTCGCGCTGGAAGTCCGGATCCGCGTGCAGGCGCGCGATGGCGGCGGCGGCGACAATGTGCGCGGCGCTGAGATCGCTGGGATAATGCACGCCGCAGACGATGCGGCTCCAGCCGAAATCGCGGCCGCGTTCGATGATGGCGTCGGCGCGCGAGGGGACGAGTTCGGCCAATACCAACGCCCATCCGAAGCCCAGCGCGCCATGGCCGGTCGGATAGGAATAACTGGCGCGCAGGCGTTCGTCGTCGGGGATGCAGGGCGTGATGGCGCTGTCGCTGACGAAGGGGCGGGCGCGGCGATGCACGAACTTCACCGGATCGCCGGCAAAGCCGGCAGCGCGGCCGGCGCGATCGAGCACCGCACGCGTGGCAGGGAAGTTCGCGGCGGTGAAGGTCGCGCCCAGCACGGAATCGAAGGCCGCAAACGGATCGATCGCGTTATCTTCGCGCGCTTGCTGGCGGCGCTCTTCGCTCCAGGGTCCGCGCACGATGGCGCGCTCGGCCAGTTCGAGCGCGCTGTTTGGCGCCGGCGGCGGCGGGATGAATGCTGTCGCGTCCACCTGCACGGCGGGATTGCGCTCGGGCGTCGTGGGATGAACCACGGCCGGCGGCGTCGGCGCGGCTGTTGGCGCGGTTTCGGCCGTGGCGCAGGCGGCGAGCGCCAGCGCGACGAAAAGAATGGCTTTCGGCTTGAACATATCCCCACCCATGGAACCCGAACGCGCGAAGCTAGCCCGTCATCATGGAACCGCGAAGCGGAAATCGGGTCGTAGAGGCGCGCTCTATGGATGGCCATAGAGAATCCGATTGGGCTTGAGGGCGCCAAGGGCGTACCGGTGCGCACAAGGAGGACCTCCCATGGCCGACGAAGGTGAACGCAAATGCCCGGTCGCGCACGCGCGCGGCAGAACCAATCGCGACTGGTGGCCCCAGCAGCTGGACATCAGCGTGCTGCATTCGAAGCATCCCGCGGCCGATCCGCTGGGGAAAGACTTCGATTACGGCAAGGAATTCGACAGCCTCGATCTCGACGCGGTGATCAAGGACCTGCACGCCTTGATGACACAGAGCCAGGATTGGTGGCCTGCCGACTACGGCCATTACGGCGGCCTGATGATCCGCCTGGCTTGGCACAGCGCCGGCACCTATCGCATCACCGACGGCCGCGGCGGCGCCGGCGGCGGCCAGCAGCGTTTTGCGCCGCTGAATTCGTGGCCGGACAACGCCAACCTCGACAAAGCGCGCCGCCTCTTGTGGCCGATCAAGCAGAAGTACGGCAACAAACTGTCGTGGGCCGACCTCTACATTCTCGCCGGCAACGTCGCGCTCGAATCGATGGGCTTTAAGACGTTCGGTTTCGGCGGCGGCCGCGCCGACCAATGGGAGCCGGAAGAACTCTATTGGGGCCCCGAAGGCACATGGCTCGGCGATGAGCGCTACAGCGGCGAACGCGATCTGCAGAACCCGCTCGGCGCAGTGCAGATGGGCCTCATCTACGTCAACCCGGAAGGACCGAACGGCAAGCCCGATCCGGTCGCAGCCGCGAAGGACATCCGCGAGACCTTCTATCGCATGGCGATGAATGACGAAGAGACCGTCGCGCTGATCGCCGGCGGCCACAGCTTCGGCAAAACGCATGGCGCGGGCGATCCATCACAGATCGGCCCCGAGCCGGAAGGCGCGCAGATCGAAGATCAGGGCCTCGGCTGGAAAAGCAAGCACGGCACGGGCGTCGGCGCGGACGCGATCACCGGCGGGCCGGAAGTGGTCTGGTCACAGACACCGACCAAATGGAGCAACAACTTCTTCGAGAACCTGTTCAAATACGAATGGGAGCTCGAGAAGAGCCCGGCCGGCGCCTATCAGTGGCGCGCCAAGAACGCGGAAGCGAACATTCCCGACCCGTTCGATCCCAACAAGAAGCGCGTGCCGACGATGCTGACGACGGATCTCTCGCTGCGCTTCGATCCGATCTACGAGAAGATCTCGCGCCGTTTCCTCGAGCATCCGGATCAGTTCGCCGACGCGTTCGCGCGCGCGTGGTTCAAGCTCACGCACCGCGACATGGGCCCGATCGTGCGCTACCGCGGCAAATACGTGCCGAAGGAAACGCTGATCTGGCAGGACCCGATCCCGGCGGCGAACCATCCGCTGATTGACGACAAGGATGTCGAACAGCTGAAGGCGAAGATTCTCGACTCCGGTCTCTCGGTCACACAGCTCGTCTCGACCGCGTGGGCGTCAGCCTCGACCTTCCGCGGCTCGGACAAGCGCGGCGGCGCCAATGGCGCGCGCATTCGCCTCGCGCCGCAGAAGGATTGGGAAGCCAACAATCCGGCCGAGCTGGCGAAGGTGCTCTCCAAGCTCGAAGCGATCCAGGAGGAGTTCAACGGCAGGGCCGCCGGCGGCAAGAAGGTGTCGCTGGCCGATCTGATCGTGCTCGGCGGCGGCGTTGGCGTCGAAAAGGCGGCGAAGGCGGCGGGCTTCGACGTGACCGTGCCGTTCACGCCCGGCCGCATGGACGCCTCGCAGGAACAGACGGACGTCGAGTCCTTCAACGCGCTCGAGCCGCGCACCGACGGCTTCCGCAACTACTACAACGCGGCCAAGGCCTTCATGCAGCCGGAGGAGGCGTTGGTCGACAAGGCGCAGTTGCTAACGCTCACCGCGCCGGAAATGACTGTGCTCGTCGGCGGCTTGCGCGTGCTGGGGGCCAATTTCGGCGCCTCCAAGCACGGCGTGTTCACCTCCCGCCCCGGGACGCTCAGCAACGACTTCGTCGTCAACCTGCTGACGATGGACAACGAGTGGCGCCAAGCCGGCGAGAATGTCTACGAAGGCCGCGACCGCAAGTCGGGCGACGTCAAATGGACGGCCACGCGCGTCGACCTCATCTTCGGCTCGCACTCGCAGCTGCGCGCGATCGCGGAGGTCTACGCCCAGAACGACGCCAAGCAGAAGTTCGTCAGGGACTTCGTCGCGGCGTGGACGAAAGTGATGGAGCTGGATCGTTTCGATCTCGCCGAGGCGCGCCGCAAAGCGGCGTAGGCCGAGACCGGACAACGCCACGAGGGCGGCGCATGGCTGCGCCGCCCTTCTTGTTTCCGTGGCGCGATTGAACGAATCCTGCTTACGCCGCCGCCAGCAGCCCGAACTCGCGCGCCTTCGCCCGCGCGCGCCGGTCGTAATCATCCCCAAGCGCCGCCAGCGCCGTGGCGCAATCGCCGGTGAAGGCCGGCCCGTGCATCAGCGCGAGCGTGCGCGGCTTGAGTTCCGCCAGTTTGCGCAACGTCGCGCCCATGGCGGGGTTGAGGGCGGAATAGCCGGCAATGTCTTCGCCCGCGATCGCAGCGCCGACGATATCGCTGTCGGTCGTTGCAGGCGCCTCTCCGTATTGCGTGAAGAGGTCGCCGCACAAGAGCGTGCCGGTCGTCTCTTCGTAAATGAGGCCGGCTTCCCAGCCGTGCGGCACGTGCGGCGTGTCGAGATAGCGCGCGCGCTTGCCGCCGAGATCGATGACTTCGCCGTGCGCGAGGACACGCGGCGGCCGGTCGGCCTGATCGTTGAGCGAGACGCCCACCGCCGTCATGCCGTGCGCGATCTGCGCGTTGGGCGCTGTCGCGAGCCACTCGTTCATCGAGCCGCACTCGTCAGCCTCGTAATGGCCGAAGCTGATCCAGCGCAGCTGCTCCGGCGGCATCAGCTTGGCCACGGCCGCGCGCACCAGCGGGAAGATGGCGCGCATGCCGGTGTGGAAGAGGAGTGGCTCGTCGCCGCAGATCAGGAATTGGTTGAAGACGAGGCCGGTCGGCGGGACTTGCGAGATGAAGGTGGAGAGTCGGTACACCCCGTCGGCGATCTCGTTGATCCTTGTTTCCACGGCTGTTTCCCCTGTTCTCGGCTGCCGGCCCATTTGACAATACACGGGTGTGTAGCCAAATTAGGCGAAGCAGTCAATATGGATGCACATCACTGTGTAGTGAATTAGGCGATGGCTCGCACTTACACCCTCCGGCGTCGCGCCGAAGCCCAGGCCGAGACCCGCCGGCGTATCGTCGAGGCGGCGGTCGAGCTGCATTCCACCCTCGGCCCCGCCAACACCACGGTCAGCATGATCGCCGAGAAGGCGGGCGTGCAGCGCAACACGTTCTACGCGCACTTCCCGGACGAGCGCGCCATGGTGATGGCGTGCTCGGGCCACGTGATGGAGAGCGATCCGCTGCCCGATCCCGAGCCGTGGGCCGCGCTGGAAACCCCACGGAAGCGGCTGCTGACTGGCCTTAGCGCGATCTACGCTTGGTACGCCCGCCACGCCGACCTCTTGTCGTGCGTGCTGCGCGATGCCGAACATCACGCCATCACGCAAGAGATCACCGCGTATCGCTTCGGCCCGTCCATGGCGCGCTATCTCTCCGTGCTTGGCGCTGGGCTGAAGCCAAAGCAGCGCGCCATGCTAAAGCTGGCGCTGAGCTATCACACTTGGCGCACGCTCACGCGCGAAGCGGGCCTTAAGCAGGCAGATGCGGTGAAGGCGATGGCGGAAACGATCGTCACTTAAGCCTTTCCCTCGCGGGGGCGGGGGTAGGGTTGAGGAGCGTTGAGCCGCCGCGATGTTGCAGGATTGGGCGCGTTAGCATGGACCGCCGGCGCCCTCGCCGGCAAATGGACCAATCGCACAAGCGCCGGCGTGCATCGGGTGCAACTGCGCCGTGCCGGGGCGGGCGCCGGCGGTCCATATTCGGAGTGCACATGGCGAAACTCGTCTTTGGAATGAACATGTCGCTGGACGGCTATGTCGACTACGACAGGTTCGCGCCTGAGCCGGTGCTGTTCAGGTATTTCATCGAGCAAACGCGCAACGCGGCCGGCAGCATCTACGGACCGCGCCTCTACGAGCTCATGAGCTACTGGGATGGCGACGGGTGGAAGCAGGATGATCGGGCGCAAGACGATCTGCGCGCGTTCGCGGAGGCATGGCGGGCGATGCCGAAATGGGTTGTGTCGAGATCGTTGAAGGAGGTTGGGCCGAACGCGACGCTGATCAGCGAGGATTTCGAATCCGCGATCCGCAAGCTGAAGACCGAGCGCGAGGGTGAGATCGAAGTGGGCGGACCGAAACTTGCGGCGGGTTTGGCGAAGCTTGGCCTGATCGACGCGTATCACATCTTTCTACATCCGGTCGTGCTCGGGCACGGCGAGCCGTTCTTCGCCGGCGCGACGCCGAAGCTGCGGCTGGTGGGGAGCGAGCGGATTGGGGAGGGGGCGTTGAAGCTGACGTACGTGCCGGCTTGATCGCGCGACAGCGCTGGTCGGATGATCTACTTCCGATCCCGTCTCGCGGCGTGGAAATCTTCGGATCCTCGAACCGGAAGCATTGCGTTCGGGTCTTTCATCCATTCGTCCAACGCGCTCTTGCCCCAAGCAGCGCCGTCGGTGAGGTGGCCCGAATAGTCGGAAACGCGCACCCACCGATCGCCATTCTGGAGCACGAGTTGGAGGCCGTGTTCGACCTCCCAATCGCATTCGCTTTCGATTGAAACGTAAACCAATCCGTCTTCGCCGCGACCAAGCGATATCCAGTGAGGTTGAACGTGCGCCCAGATATCCGATGGCTCGGCGATCTCCGGCATATCCTCCGGCCCGATCGCCTTGAGTACGTCTTGGTAGTAGCGCCACAAATGGGGAATGATTTCTGCCGAACGTTCCCGAGGCAATGCCAGGAATCGTTGCAGCGCGCCTGCTTCATCTGGAGCGAATAGATCGGTTGCCTCCGCTTCGAAGATTTGAACCCTCACAGGCGCGCCACCCAGTACTGGCACGGAGATCGGCTCAGACTCCCAACAGGGATCGTTCCAGGTGAAGGTGCCAAACGCCGTGGAGACGGGACTTTTCTCAATCATCGGCGGAGTACATACCAAACGCGCCGAACAGAAAAGGCCGCTCCTTTCGGAGCGGCCTTTGTGTTTCGCGATTCGCCCTCTCCGTTGCGGGGAGGGTGCGGGTGGTCGCCGGTTGGAGCGCGCGGCCTCCGGCCGCGCATTTGGCGCTGTGCTTTGAGGCTATGCGCCGCCCCAGGCGGCGCGCTCCCACCTAGGACGAGCGCCAACCGGCGGATGAGAATCGCCAAGCTTCAGGCGTTTCGCAAAGGCCAGCGACCACGGGATTGTTTTCGATGTAGGCTTTCGTCGTTTCGAAATGCCGGTCGTCGCGGATGTAGCGGTCGAAGTAATCCTTGGCCCACACTGGTCCTGTTCGCCCAAGAAGCTCGTTGATGCGCCGTGTCGTGAAGCGCTTCCAGGCGTGAACAATTTGGCCGAGTTCGGTGTCCGCGTCTGTTGCGACAAGTGCGTGGACGTGATTGGGCATAACGCACCACGCCTGTAAGACGTAGCGATCGCCGTTGCCATGGAGCAGGGCGTCGGCGACGATGTGGGCGCACGTCGGATCGCGCATGAAGGCCGCGCCTAGGTGGCGGTCGAGGACATCGTCGCCTTCGCGTTCGTTGGGTGGCACGGAGTCGAATAGCCGGAAGACGACGTGCTGGCTGATGTCGTAGCCGTCGTAGTGTGGGAGATAGCCGCGATCGTGCCAGCCCTTCGTGCCCATGGGGGTATCGTTAGCCAAATGTTGGAACTGGAGCGCGCGGCCTGCGGCCGCGCATGCGTCGCCGGAGGCGACGCGCTCCAACTTTCCAACGTTCGGGCTTACTGAAACAGCTTCGCCCAATTCCGCGCTTCGCGTTTCTTCCACGCGCCGCGATGATACGCGTCGCTGACGATGATTGGCGCCACGCTCGTCGCTTCCGCGAACACCATCTGCTCGTGCACGGTGCTGACTTTGCCCCAGCTTGCGGCTTCTTGCAGCGTTGAGGACGAGCAGGCGCCGTCGCGGACGTCGGCGACGGTGATCTGCACGGCGTATTTGTGCACTTCGACGTCGTCGTGGCCCAAAATCTCGGCGCACACCACGGTGTCTTGCGCGAAGTTCTTCGGCACGCCGCCGCCGACCATGAAGAGGGCGGTGGCGCCAGCCGCAATCTTGATCTCCGTCAGCTCGCGGAAGTCGCCGGCGCTGTCGATGGTGACGTATGGCTGCTTCGCTTTGCGGCGTTCGACCTGATGCTTGACGATGCCGAAGCCGGCCGAGCAATCCGAGAACGCCGGCACGAAGATCGGCACGCCTTTTTCGTAGGCGCGCTGGATCAGCGAGTCCGGCTTCTTGGCGTTGCCGGCGGCAAGCCATTTGCCGATCTCGTAGATGAATTCGCGCGAGGTGTAGGGGCGCGGCTCGAGCTGTTCGCAGATCTCGTAGATCATGTGATCGACGTGCTGCAGCTCTTCTTCATCGATGTACGTATCGTAGATGCGGTCGATGTAGAGCGACCGCAGCGTGTTGTCGTCGGGGATTTCGCGCGCCTGGTAGTGCTTGAAGCCGAGCGCTTCGAGGAAATCCATGTCGATGATCGAGGCGCCGGTGGCGACGATGGCGTCGACCATGTTGTACTTCACCATGTCGCGCCAGACATGCAGACACCCGCCCGCGCCGGTCGAGCCGGCCATGACGAGCCAAGTGGAGCACTTGGGGTCTTCCAGCGCCATGTTGAGGATTTGCGCGGCGCGCGCGGCGTCGCGGGAGGTGAAGCTCATCTTTCCCCAAGCGTCGATGATGGGGCGCGCGTCGAAGCTGGTGATGTCGATGTGCTCGACCGGGGTGGAGAGCAGTTCGGCTTTGCGATTGGAATCGATTCTGGCTTCGGCCATTGGAGGCATCTCCTAACGGCGGCGTCTGAAGCGACGACCGCACGGACGCTCCGCCCACGCGCGATCGGAGGCGTGAGATAGGGCAAAGCGCGAGGAATGCAAGGGATCACGAAGCGCTGCGCCTTTGAGCGCCGTGCTCGCTGTGCCTTCGCTGTGTCGCCGTGGTTTTCTTCAACACAGCGACACAGCGGCTGCACGGCGACACAGCGTCCAGGCGAGGCGCCGGCGCTCCACGGTCAGAAGCTCGCAACCGGCCAGTGGCGATAGCGTCGGCCGGTGAGCACGGCGAGTGAGGTGGTCGAGCCGCCGTGCTTGGTCGGCCAGGGCAGGGCTTTCAGCGGCACGACGCCGAGATCGCGGCACTCCTCGATGGCGCGGATGACGCCGAGATAGACGCCGGGGATGCTCGGCTCGCCCGGCCAGAGCGGACGCGCGTCGGGGTAGAAGTCGTGCAGCGCGATGACGCCGTTCGCCCTCAAGGCAGCGAGCGCGCCGGCGACGTCGGCGTAAACGTCGCCTGCACGGTGGCTGCCGTCAATGAAGATGAAATCGAAGCGCTCGCCGGTGCTGCGGAAGAATGCCTCCGAGCCAAAGTCCTCCAGGCGCACGAGATCCTCGACGCCCAGGCGCTCGAACATCTCGCTCGGCGGATAAGGCATGCCGCTGCGCTTCCACGGGCCGCGCTCGGGATCGTCGACGTCGACGATATCGATGCTGGTGATGCAGCGAGACTCCGCGCCAAGATCGCGCATGGCCATGGCGATGAACGCGGTCGAGGCGCCGTTGCAGGTGCCGATCTCCAGAACGCACCGCGGGCGCAGCGCGTGCACGAGCTGGAAGAGGGCGCGCAGGTCGCCCGGATTGGCCGCGTCCTTCAGGTGATCGAGACCGAGCGCGGCAAAGCGCACCGCGGCCGCTTCGTAGGCTTCGTTCGCGGCGGGATCGGACAGGAGCGCCATGACGTCCAGCCGCGAGATCGCCCGCAGGTTATGCGCGTCGATATCGCGCTTGGGCAGCACCCAGAGGTGGGCCGCCTGCAAGCCGGTGTTGATCGTCCCGTTGGCCTTCAACCAGTCTGTCATGGACCGCATGCGCTGCCTCCCGCGCTCCTCGACCCGGGCAGGCGAGGAGGTGACCGGGTGCAACGCGGATTGACGGGCGCTGGGTCCCTAGGCCTGCTTCGGCCTCTTGGCGCGCTTGCGCTTCATCGCCACAACGGGCGCTTGCGCCTCGCCGTACATGGTCGGCCACGGCGAATCCTTGGATTCGATCGTCACCGCGTCGCCGAAGCCGTTGAAGCGCGTGGCCATCGCCATGCCGTAGGCGCCGAGCGAGCCGATCTCGATCAGATCGCCTTCGCGCACGTCCGCGGGCAGCATGAAAGGCCCGGCGGCCGCGTCCATGGAATCGCAAGTCGGCCCATAGAGGCGGAACGGCGCGAGCTTGGCGCGGCTGGGCTCCTGGCGCAGCAGCTTGGCGGGGAACGCCCAGTTGAGGTGCGTGGCGTCGAACAGGGTGCCGAAGGCGCCGTCGTTAAGGTAGAGGGCGTCATCTTTGCGCAGCTCGACGCGCGCGACCGTGGAGCCGGCCTCGGCGACCAGGGCGCGGCCGGGCTCGGCCCACAGCTTGGCGTTCTGCGCGACGAACATCTCTTCGAAGCCGGTCTTGATCGCGTTGACGTACTCGATCATCGGCGGGGGCGTCATGCCCGGATAGATGGCCGGGAAGCCGCCGCCGACGTCGACGATGTCCGCGACGACGCCCGCCTTCACAATGGCGCGGTTCACGACGTCCATCGCCGTGCGGAACGCGTCCGGCCGCATGCACTGGCTTCCGACATGGAAGGAAACGCCCAGCATCTCCTCGCTCACGGAGCGGGCGCGGCGCAGCAGCGCCGGCGCGTCTTCGGCGGAGACGCCGAACTTGTGGGTGAGCGGATAGGCGGCGCCTTCGCCGGTAACGGCGAAGCGGACGACCAGCGTCAGGTCTTTGGCGTTGCCCGTCTCGGCGAGGATCTTCTCCAGCTCGTCCTCGCTGTCGAGCGCGAAGGTCTTGACGCCATAGTCGTGGAAGGCGCGCCCGATGGCGCGGCGGCTCTTGACCGGGTGCATGAAGGCGATCTGCGCGCCCGGGAAGCGGGTCGCGATCAGTTGCGCCTCGGCGTCGGAGGCGACGTCGAAGTTCTTGATGCCGTTCGCCCACAGCGCGTCGAGCGCCCATGGCGAAGGGTTCGCCTTGACGGCGTAGAACACTTCGCCCGGGAAGTGCTGCAAGAACCACTGCGCCGCAGCCGCGACGCGGTGCGGACGCGCGATGGCGACGGGACCTTCCGGCGCACCGTGCGCCGCAAGATCGAGAGGCGAGAGGACGTAGTCCATCCGGCTGCTCCCAAACAATGCCGCCGCTTGTGAGAGCGACGCTTGTTAAACCCAGGCCGGCGTTAGTCGGACATGCTAAATGTCAGGTCCGCCCTTGGGAGCTTGCGCCGGAGGATCGCCAGGGAGGTCCTACTCCCAGTTGCTTGCGATCCCCCAGAGTGGCCTGGGCCGAGGGGGCGTTAGTGGACGCTGTTTCCAGGTCCGCCGGTAGAACGCGAAATATGTGCGTTCCACCCCGATGTAAAGTCCCAATGGTTGCTAATTCCTTCGCCGAAACGTGGCGCTGAGGCGCCGGCGCAACGTCACAAAAGCGCAATCGAACTGTCGCCAAGGCTTCGCGCAAGCGTCGCGCTGGCTTCATCGACGCGCCCTAATCCCCGCCTCGCCCGAGGGTGAGTGCTGAGTCGCTCGCCGCAGCAGGGGCTCAGTTTGTCAGAGGGGGTCTTCGATGAAGAAGAACATGCTTACCAAGGCCGCGCTGGCGGCCCTGGCGACGGCGGCCAGCGCGGGCGCCGCACACGCGCAGTCGGCGCCGTCGCACACCACCAGCTGGACCGGCACGGTCGGCGAAGACCGCTATGGCGACGCGCGTTTCAAGATGCGCGGCCGCTTCCAGTACGACATCTCCGACCAGGATTGGGACATCGAATCCGGCGCAGCTCAGAGCGGCTTCAACACCTACGTGCGCCGCGCGTTTCTGGGCGTACAGGGCCGCTTCAACGAAAACTGGCGCTACAAGGTCGACTTCGTCCTGAACCCGGGCGGCGGCAACACCGACGAGGTCGGGGTCGACGACGCGTTCCTCGAATACGTGGGCGGCGATTGGTCGATCGTCATCGGCGAACACAACATCACCTCGCCGCTCGAAGACCGCATCTCTTCGCTCGATGTGCCGTTCATCGAGCGCTCGGCGCTGATCAATTCCTTCGGCTACGGGCGCTTGGCCGGCATCGGCTTCATCACCGGCGGCGCCAATTGGCACGTCTCGCTCGCCGCGCAGGGCGATTCGCTCAATGACAGCGACACCTTCGGCTCCACGGAGCAGACCGCGCTCAGCGGCCGCTTCACCTGGGCGCCGATCTTCGAGACGACGCCCGAAGGCACGCGGCTGGTGCATTTGGGCATCCATGCGCGTCAGCGCGACCAGCAAGAGGACAGCGCGTTCGACTATCGCGTGCGTCCGCAGAATGGCCGCGGCGAGCGCTGGATCAACCCGGCCATCGCCGGCAGCGAAGACACTACATACGGCGCCGAACTGGCGGTGCAGTTCGGTCCGTTCGGCGCGACGGCCGAGTACGCAGTACTCGACGGCGAGACGGCGGGCGGCCTCGGTTACGAATACGACGCCTATTACGTCGACCTCTATTGGTCCTTGACCGGCGAGAGCCGCAACTATCGCGGCAACCAGGGCTCGTTCGGCGCCATCGCGCCGCGCAACCCGATGGGCGGCGGCGGCATGGGCCATTTCATGGTGTCGGCGCGCTACGACTTCATCGATCTGTCCGATCCTGCCGGCGGCGCCAATCGCGGCGAGCAAACGGCTTATGCGGTTGGCCTCGACTGGGTTCCAGTCGATCACGTCCGCTTCAAGCTGAATTACGCACATAGCGATATGGATCGCGTGGGCGCCGGCGTCGACAACGAAGCCGACATCGTCACGCTGCGCACGCAATTCGACTTCTGAAGCCCCGCGACTGGAGGAGGGCGGCGTTCGCGCCGCTCTCCTGCTCTTTCGAGGGACATCAACAACGGAGCAGACCATGAACATCCTCAAGACTGCCGCAGCGGCCATCGCCGCTCTGGCGCTGGGCGCCGGCAGCGCGCTGGCGCAACAGCCCTTCACGATTCAAATCGACGGGTCGTCCACTGTGTTTCCGATTTCGGAAGCGGTGGCCGAGGCGTTCCAACAACAAACGCAAGGCCGCGTGCGCGTCGCCGTCGGCGAGTCGGGATCGAGCGCCGGCATGCGCCGGTTCTGCCGCGGCGAGATTCACATCGCCGACTCCTCGCGCCCGATCCGCGGCTCGGAGATGGATGCGTGCCGCGCGGCTGGTATCGGCTTCGTCGAGATCCCGGTGGCGTTCGACGGCCTTTCCGTCGTTGTCCATCCCTCGAACCCGATGACCTCGATCAGCGTCGCGCAACTGCGCCAGATCTGGGCGCCGGGCTCCAATGTGAACAATTTCCGCGCTGTCGGCGGTCCGGACCTGCAGATGCAGCTGTTCGGCCCGGGCTCGGCCTCGGGCACGTTCGAGTACTTCACGGAAGCGGTGAACGGCACAGCGCGTTCGTCACGCACCGATTACACGCCGTCGGAAGACGATAACGTCCTGGTGCAGGGCGTCGCCAACAATCCCGGCGGAATGGCCTATTTCGGTCTTGCCTATTACGAAGAGAACCGCAGCCGCCTGAAGGCGCTCGCCATCGACGGCGGCAGCGGCCCGGTTCTGCCGAGCCGCGAGACGGTCGAAAACGGCACGTATCAGCCGCTGTCGCGTCCGATCTTCATCTACGTGAACGCCGCGGCCCTGCGCCGTCCGCAGGTGCAGCAGTTCGTGCAATACTACATCAACAACGCGGCGCGCTTCTCTGCGCAGGTTGGATACATCCCGCTGCCGGCCAACGCGTACCAGACGTACCTGCAGCGCGCGCAGCGGCGCCAGCAGGGAACGGCCTTCGGCGGCCGCGCGCTCATCGGCGCGAGCATATCTGAAGTGCTTGCCCGGCCGCTGGTGCTGGAGGAAGTGCAGCGCTAAGAGGAGCCTGGCGGGAGGCAGAATCGCCTCCCGCCGAACCTCCTGAGGGACTGGGGCGTGGAACGGGACTTCACCAAGACGAAGCTGCGGCTCGGCGAGCGCATCATGGAGGGCTTGCTGTTCGCCGCCGCCGCCGCCGCTGTCGCTGTCGTGTTGGGCATCGTATACGTCGTCGTCTCCGAATCGACGAAGTTCTTCGCCCAAGTTTCGGTCATCGAGTTCGTCACCTCCACAACGTGGACGCCGCTATTCGACAATCCTCAGTACGGCATCGCGCCACTGCTTTCCGGCACGTTCATGGCGACGCTCGTTGCGCTCGCAGTCGCGGTGCCGCTTGGCCTCCTGGTAGCGATCTATCTCAGCGAATTCGCCGGCCATCGCACGCGCGAGACCATCAAGCCGATCCTCGAACTACTCGCGGCGGTGCCGACGGTCGTGTACGGCTATTTCGCGCTCTTGTTCGTGACCCCATTGCTGCAGCAATGGCTGCGGCCGTTCGGCGTCGAGCTGCCGTCGTTCAATCTCCTATCGGCCGGCATGGTCATGGGGCTGATGATCATCCCCTACATCGCCTCACTGTCCGAGGATGCGATGCGCGCCGTGCCGCGCTCGATGCGCGAAGGCTCGTTTGCGATGGGCGCGACGCGGCTCGAAACCGCCTTCCGCGTCGTTGTCCCGGCCGCAGTGTCCGGGGTCGTCGGCGCCGTGATCCTCGGCATGTCGCGCGCGATTGGGGAAACCATGATCGTTGTGGTCGCCGGCGGGCAGCTGCCGCAAATGGTGACAAGCCCAACGCAGCAGGGCGCGACTGTCACGGCGTTCATGGCTCAAGTGGCGCTCGGCGATCTGCCGTACGGCACGCTCGAGTACAACAGCATCTTCGCCGCCGGCCTGGCGCTGCTCGTGCTGACGCTTGCCTTCAACTTCGTCGCGTTCTGGCTGCAGCGCCGGTTCCGGGAGGCCTACTGATGACAGCTGCCGACGTCGAACGCGTGCGTGACATCACAGCGCATCCGCCGGGCCTGGAGCTGCGCAAGTTCAAGGACCGCAGCTTCATATTTTGGGGCATTCTCGCCACCGTCATCGGCCTTGGGACGCTGGTGACGCTGGTGTGGGACTTGGCCGCCGACGGCAGCCATCGGCTGACGCCCGCATTTTTCCTGAGCTTCCCATCGGCCAATCCCGGTGAAGCCGGCATCCTATCTGCCTGGGTGGGCTCGCTGCTGGTGATCGTCACGACGGCGTTCATCGCCATCCCGATTGGATTGCTGGCGGGCGTCTATCTCGAAGAGTACGCGCCGAAGAATCCCATCACCAGTGCGATCGAGATCGCCGTGAACAATCTTGCTGGCGTGCCTTCGATTTTGTTCGGCCTGATGGCGCTTGGCATTTTCGTGCAGTTTCTCGGCAATCCGAACCGGTGGTTCTCGTTCTTGCCGGAGGGGTTCAGGAATGCGGCCGCCGATCTGTTCGGCCAATCCATCCTCACCGCCGGCATCACGCTTGCGCTGCTCATTCTTCCGGTGATCATCGTCGCCACGCGCGAAGCCGTGCGCGGCGTGCCGCAGGAAATCAGGCATGCGGCGCTCGCCGTCGGCGCCACCAAATGGCAAACGACGCAGCATCATGTGCTGCCGTACGCGCTGCCGGGCGTCGTCACTGGCGTCATCATCGGCATTTCGCGCGCGCTCGGCGAGACTGCGCCGCTCATCATGATCGGCGGCCTCACGTTCGTCGCGTTCCTGCCCATTACGCGTCCGGGCGATGCGACGTTCGAGACGATCGGCGTGCTCGATGAGTACGGCGCGCCGGTGAATCCAGAAGCCACCGAGACGGTGCGCATCGAACATGATGGCGTTGTCGTGCTGCCGGACTTCACCGAAATGCCCGTCGAAGCAGGACAGACCTATGAGCTGCCGCACGGCTCCACAATTCAGTCTGTAGCATCGTGGGGCGATGCGATCGCCAGCTGGTCGCCGAGCAACTGGCTCGGCCAGGAATTCACGGTCATGCCGATCCAGATGTTCAACTGGACCTCACGCCCGCAAGCGGAGTTCCTGGAGATCGCCGCGGCCGCGGGTTTGGTGCTGCTCGCCATCACGCTCTTGATGAACGGGGCGGCGATCTGGCTGCGCTACCGGCTACGCAAACGCATCAAGTGGTGAGTTAGCCACGCGCAGCCGCCTTCCGCTCGCGCTTCTCTTCTCGTTTCAATCGACGCCGCTCGCGGGCGCGGGCGCGCAGGTCGCGCAGCTTGTGCCAGAAGCGGCGTTTGCCTTCCTTCGGCAGCGGTTCGAGGTTGCGGCGGAATTCCTCGGCGCAGGCGCGCCAAGAGTATTTCTCTGCCAGCGCGCGCGTAACCACGCGATCGCAAGTCAGCGCTTGAAGGCAGGCCTTCTTCAGATCGTGGTCGACAAAGCCCGCGCCGGTGCCCGGGAGAATGTCCTTCGGGCCGGGCGCGACAAAGCCGGCTACCGGCGTGCCGCATGCAGCCGCTTCCAGGATAACAAGACCGAACGTGTCGGTGAGACTCGGAAACACGAACACGTCGGCGTCCGCGTAGTGGCGCGCGAGCTCTTCGCCGAATTTCGAGCCGGGGAAGACGGCCGCCGGATACTTCTCCATGAGTTCGGCCCGTGCAGGGCCGTCGCCAACCACCACCTTCGTGCCTGGCAGATCGAGTTCGAGGAATGCCTCGATGTTCTTCTCGACCGAGACGCGGCCGACATAGGCGAAGACCGGCTTCGGCAGATCCTTATAGACGCCTCCGTCGATGCCGCGTTTGCTCGGATGGAAGAGGTCAACGTCCACGCCGCGGCTCCACAGCGCAATATTGCGGAAGCCCTGCAGGCGCAGCCGCTCCAGCATCGTCGGGGTGGCCACCATGACGCGGCCCGACTTGTCGTGGAACGCGTGCATGTAGCGGTAGCCGGCCCAAAGCGGAATCCACCAGAAGCGCGCCGTCACATATTCGGGAAACTGGGTGTGGTAGCTCGTCGTGAACGGAAACTTGTGCTTGAGGCACACCGCGCGCGCGTCCCAACCAAGCGTGCCCTCGGTGGCGATGTGCACGGCGTCCGGCGCGAAGGCGAGGAAGCGATCCTCCACATCCTCGCGTGCGCCGAGCGCCAACCTGATTTCCGAGTAGGTGATGAGCGGCACGGTGCGGGGATAATCCGCGGGCGAGACCACTTCGATCTCACAGCCCATCGCCTTGAGCTCGTTCATTGTATTGGAAAGCGTGCGCACGACGCCGTTCACCTGCGGCTCCCAGGCGTCGGTCACCAGCATGATGCGGGTCGGCAGTTTTTCCCCGCCGCTGTCGGCGTCCGACGCCGTTTCCGGCAGCTCGGCGTCCGCGGGCGTCTCGGTATCCGTGCTCACGGGGCCGTCTCAGACCACGGAGGGGCATGCGACGCAAGGGCGCCCGGCGCCGCTTGCCCTTCCGGACGGACGCGCGCAAAGGACGGCCATGCAACCCGCCGCCAAGGCTCACCCTGCCGCCGCCATCGATTGGGACGCGCTCGACGCGCTGAAATACCAGGACGAGGACGCCGCGGTTGCGGCGCTGCTCGCGCATCCGCCGCTGGACCCGGCCGCGCGCGCCAGCGTGGCCGCCGAGGCGCGGGCGCTGGTGAAGCGCGCGCGCGAACTGAAGCACCGCAAGGGCGTGATGGAGAGCTTCCTGGAGGAGTACGGGCTCTCCACGGCGGAGGGCCTTGCGCTCATGTGCCTCGCCGAAGCGCTGCTGCGCGTGCCGGATGAGGAGACTGTCGACAAGCTGATCGCCGAAAAGATCAGCACCGGCCGCTGGAGCGAGCATCTCGGCAGGTCGGATCACTGGTTGGTCAACGCCGGCACGTGGGGGCTCATGCTCACCGGCGGCATCGTCAGGCTGCCGGAGGAGATCCGCGAGGCCAGCCAGTTTCTCGGCAGCCTCACGCGGCGGATGGGCGAGCCGGCGATCCGGCTCGCGGTGAACCAGGCGATGGTGATCCTGGGCCGCCAGTTCGTGCTCGGCCGCACCATCGAAGCAGCCATGAAGCGCGGCGCGGGCATGCAGCGCGGCGCCGCGGCGAGCCGCTTCTCGTTCGATATGCTGGGCGAAGGCGCCCGCACGAATGCGGACGCGGAGCGTTATCTGGCGAGCTACGCGCACGCCGTGGACGTCGTCGGCCGCGCGTCTGAAGGGCAGGGTCCGCACGCGGCCTCCGGCATATCTGTGAAGCTCTCGGCGCTGCATCCGCGGTACGAGGCGCGGCAGGAAGAGCGCGTGTTTGCCGAACTCTATCCGCGCGTGCTGCAGCTCGCGGAAGCCGCAAAGAAGTGGAACATCGGCCTCACGATCGACGCCGAAGAAGCGGATCGGCTGGTCGTCTCGCTGAAGCTGTTTGAGCGGCTCGCCTTGGAGCCTTCGCTCGCGGACTGGGAAGGCCTCGGCCTTGCCGTTCAGGCCTACCAGAAGCGCGCGCGCGCGCTGATCGAGCGGTTGGCGGTGCTTGCGCGCCGCCGCGGCGCGCCGATCCAGGCGCGGCTGGTGAAGGGCGCCTACTGGGACGGCGAGATCAAGCGCGCGCAAATCATGGGCCGACCGGATTTCCCGGTATTCACCACGAAGGCCGCCACGGACGTGCACTACCTCGCCTGCGCGCGGGACCTGATCGCCGCGCGCGGAGCGATCTTCCCGCAATTCGCCACGCACAACGCCCACACGGTTGCGGCTGTGCGGCGGATGGCTCAAGCGGCGGGCCTCGAAGCATACGAATACCAGCGCCTGCACGGCATGGGCGAGGCGCTCTATGCCGCCCTCGATCCGCCGCTTCCGGTGCGCGTCTACGCGCCCGTCGGCGGGCACGAGGACCTGCTCCCGTATCTGGTGCGGCGCTTGTTGGAGAACGGCGCCAACACTTCGTTCGTGCACTCCTTCCTAGATGAAGATGTGGCGCCAGAAGTCGTTGCGGCCGATCCGCTGGCCCAGCTCGAAGCTGCGCCGCGCCGCCATCCGCGTCTGGCGCCGCCGCCGCAGCTGTATGGCGCGAGCCGCCGCAATTCGACGGGACGCGATCTTTCCATCGAGAGCGAGCGCGAAGCGATCGTGCGCGCGGCAGGCAATCTGCAGATGTTGCCTGTGAGCGCCCTTGCTCCGGCGCAAGCGATCACGACAGCCCTCTCCGCCTTCCAGGATTGGGACGGGCGCGGCGGCGCGGCGCGGGGCGCGATTCTGCGTGCGATGGCGGATGCGCTGCAGGCGCAGCAGGACGAGCTTGTGACGCTAATCGCGCGCGAAGCAGGCCGCAACCTGCAGGACTCCATCGACGAGGTGCGCGAGGCGGTAGACTTCTGCCGCTACTACGCCGCCGAAGCCGAACGCCTGTTCTCTGGCCCGCACGCGCTGCCCTCGCCCGCCGGCGAGACGGATCATCTCGAAATGCACGGGCGCGGCGTGTTCGTGTGCATTTCGCCTTGGAATTTCCCGCTGGCGATTTTCACCGGCCAGATCGCCGCGGCGCTCGCGGCTGGCAACACGGTTGTGGCCAAGCCGGCCGAGCAAACCCCGCGTATCGCCGAAGCGGCAGTGAAGCTCTTCTACGCCGCCGGTCTGCCACGCGAAGTGCTGCAGCTGGTGCAGGGCGACGGCAAGGTCGGCGGCGAACTCGTCGCCGATCCGCGCGTCGGCGGCGTGGCGTTCACGGGCTCCACCGAAGTCGCGCGGCTGATCAATCGCACGCTTGCCGCCAAGGACGGGCCGATCGTGCCGCTCATTGCGGAAACAGGCGGGCTCAACGGCCTGTTCGTCGATACGACGGCGCTGAAGGAGCAGGTGGTCGACGACGTGCTCGTCTCCGCCTTCAACTCCGCGGGCCAGCGCTGCTCGTCGCTGCGCATTCTCTTCCTGCCGCAGGACACGGCGGACGAAGTGCTCGAAACGCTGCTCGGCGCCATGGACGAACTTGTGATCGGCGATCCCGCCGATCCGCGCACCGACATCGGCCCGATCATCGACGCCGAAGCCAAAGCCAATCTGGAAAAGCACATCGAACGCATGCGCAAGGAAGCGCGCGTGTTGAAGCAGATCGACGTCTCCCGGCTCGGCGGCAATTTCTTCGGGCCGGCGGTCATCGAACTCAGCAGCCTCGATCAGATCGACAAGGAAGTGTTCGGCCCGATCCTGCACGTCGTGCGCTACGATCCGGCGAAGATCGCGGAAGTCGGCACAGCGCTCGCGGCGAAGGGCTATGGCCTTACGCTCGGCGTGCACTCGCGGCTGGAAAGCTTCGCCGCACAGGTGCGCGCCGTTGTGCCGGCGGGCAATTGCTATGTGAACCGCACAATTGTCGGCGCGGTGGTCGGCGTGCAGCCGTTCGGCGGTTCGGGCCTTTCCGGTACTGGACCCAAAGCAGGCGGCCCACACTACCTGCCGCGCTTCGCCGAGGAGCGCGCCGTTTCCGTCAATATCGCCGCCCAAGGCGGCGATCCGCACTTATTGAACCTTTGACGGCGCGCTTGCCTCACGGCGTCAGATCGAGCGCTTCCACGATCTGATGATACGGCAGCTGCGCTTCGTCGTTGAGGCGTTTGACGTCGCTGGCCGCATTTGCCTCGAAGAAGCACATGCAGCGCCCATCCGCCGGGGCGAAGGCGGAGCGAATATAGCGGATCGGGGCGCCTGCCGCGCTCATCTCGCTCGCCTTTGCGATCGCCGCCTTCTGCGCGCCGCCCAGCGCCTCCAGGCTGATGCCTGCGAGATTGCGTTCCACCATGAAAACAGACATTGCCGCGCTCCTTTCCGGTTTTGGGTGGCCGATGAAAACGCGCATCGGGCGATAACGAAAGCAGCATTGGGCTATTGATCGATATCCTCAAGTTATGCCGCCTCGGTCTACAACGCAGAGGGAAAGGGGCCCTGGCCATGGAGATGTCGCAGATCCGCTATGTCCTGGAGGCTGCCAAGACACTGAACTTCACGCGCGCCGCCGAGAATTGCAGCGTGACCCAGCCTGCCCTGACCAAGGCCGTGAAGACGCTGGAGGCGGAACTCGGCGCCCCATTGTTTCATCGGGAGGGAAAGCGGGTGCTGCTCACCGAGTTCGGCCGCTCGATGCTGCCGCACTTCCAGCACATCATGCAAGAAACGGAAGCCACCCGAACCTTGGCGCAGAATTACAAGCTGCTGAACAAGGTGCCCGTGCGCCTGGGCGTGCTCTCCTCTGTCGGCGCAGTGCGATTGTCGCGCTTTCTGGCGCACTTCCAGCACCGGCACGATGGGATCGAGCTGTCCGTAATCGAGGACAGCGTGTCGGGTCTCAAGGACAAGCTCGAGGACGGCGAAATCGACGTCGCCATCCTCAATCCGCTCGAAGAGTTTGGCGAGCGCTACAACTCAGTCGCGCTGTATTCGGAGCGATACGTCGTGATCTTCCCGGCCGATCACCGTCTGGCCAAGCAGAATGCCGTCAGTTTGAAAGAGCTTTCCGGCGAACCGTATGTCGATCGTCTCGCCTGCGAGCTTCGCGAAATGGTGACCCGCGCGTGTGAAGATCGCGAGGTCAAGCTCTACGCGCGCTTCAGGTCGAGCCGCGAGGATTGGGTGCAGGCGATGGTGCTGGCCGGCATTGGCTTCGCTTTCATGCCGGAATACTGCGTTACGTTTCCTGGTCTGCTGCAAAGACCGCTGATCGATCCCGTCGTCGAACGGCAGATTCGGCTGGTCACCGTGCCAGGCCGCCCGTTCAACCCAGGCGTTGCGGCGTTTGTGCGCTCGGCAGGCGGCTTTGCCTGGCCGGGCTGAAGCAACGCGGCGACCGGCCGAATTGCCAGCGCGGGGCCGCCACCGTACATCTGCTCGGATGCCAGCCGACAACATCACGCCCTTCCGCCGGCCCAAGCCGCGGCCGGTCGCGCCGCAGCAGAGCGGCGGTTGGGGATTCAGGACGCATCGCGGCAAAGTGGTGCTGGTGCACGTGCTGACGCTGATCGCGTTCATCGCGGCGATCTGCGGCACGCCTTTGATCGCCTTCCTGCTGGCCGATCCGTCGGCGCCGATCATCGCCCAGGCGCGCGCATTCGCCTGGATCATAGGCATAGCGGCGGCCATAGCGGCCGCGGTGATTTCCTATTCGAGCCGCGGCGCGGCGATGCCGTGGGCGAACACGCATCACGAGCACGCGCTGCGCACCCTAGTGATCGGCTACGCGATCTGGGTGCTCGCCGGTCTGTTGACCTACATTCACGGCGCGCTGGCGATCGTCACGATCCTCATCCAGGCTGGCGTTTTCCTATGGGCGGTGTTGCGCACCGGCGTAGCGCTGGTGCTGGGCGCGATGCGCAGGCCGGTGTCGAATCCGCATGGCGTCTTGTTCTAGGTGCTGGGTTCTGGGTTCTAGGGACTAAGTGTGCGGCTGTCCGCATTGCGCGGAGACTGAGAGCGCTCGCGAAGTCCGTAGAACCCAGAACCCACAACCCAGAACCCAGAACCCGGAACCCAGAACCTAATCAACGATCCGGCACCCGTAGCCTTCCTCGTACACGGCTTCAGCGCTGATAGCGCCGAACAGTACGCTTGCCCGCACCATCTCGCCTTCGGCTGCGACGGTTACGTTGCGGCGCGCGTCTTCAGGATAATCGGCGACGCATGCGTCGAGCGTGCGGCCGCTGACGTACATGCAGGAGCAGAGCTGCTTGGCGGCATAGCCGGTGGCGATGTGAGCGTAGGTGACTTGGTCGCGGGAGGCCCAGGCGCCGCCGCCGACGAGGATTACCGCCAGCGCCAGCAGACCGATCCAGAGCCAACGTTTGCGCAACACCGCCGCCTCCCCTTAAGCTTGGGCCAGCATAGCGAAGGCGAGGGGATGCGTCATGCTTCGCAGAGCATTGTTGGGGGCGGTTTTGATGTTCGCGAGCGGCGCGGCGGCGCAGACGCTGCATCCGCTCCCGCCGCAACCGGCCGGCCTCGCCTGGCCGACGCAGGACTGGCAGACCGCTCCACTGCCGGCGGATGTGGATCGGGCTGCGTTCGACCTTGCGGTGACGGAAGCGTTCGCCGGCGTGCACCCTCAGTTCGGCGAAACGCGCGCGGTGCTGGTCGTGCAGAGCGGGCGCATCGTCTTCGAGCGCTACGGCGAGGGCTATGGGCGCGAGACGCGGCTGGTCTCCTGGTCGGTGGCAAAATCGGTGACGCATGCGCTGGTCGGGGCGGCGGTGCTGCAGGGACGGGTGGCGATCGACACACCAATGGGCAGCCCGCACTGGCGCGCCGGCGACCGCCGCGCTTCGATCACATGGCGCGACTGGCTGAACATGGTCGACGGCCAGGACTATCTCGAGATCGGCGCGCCGAGCATCCTGGCCAACGACGTCACGCACATGCTCTACGGACGCGGGCGCGGCGACACGGCGCGTTTCGCCGCACGGCTGCCGCTGATTCACGATCCCGGCGCGCACTGGAATTACAATTCCGCCGGCACAATCCTTATCGCCGATGCGCTGACGCGCACGATCGTGCCCGATCCGCAGAGCGCGACGGATCGGCGCAATCGCATGCGCGCCTGGATGCAGGACTCGCTGTTCGGCCGCATCGGCATGAATCCGATCGTTGAGTTCGATCCGCAGGGACTGTTCTACGGCAGCGCGCAGGTGTGGGCGACCGGGCGCGACTGGGCGCGTTTCGGCTATCTCTATTTGCGTGGCGGCGTATGGGATGGCGAACGCGTGCTGCCGGAGGGGTGGGTCGATTTCGCGCGCTCGCGCGGACCGGGCGCGAATACAGACATCTACGGCGCACACTGGTGGCTGACGCCATCTCAGGGAACCGGCCGGCCGCAGCGTTCGCTGATCGCCGATCTCTCCATGTCGGACGCGTTTTCCGCGCAAGGGCATGAAGGACAGATCATCGTCGTTGTCCCGTCGAAGGACCTTGTGCTGGTGCGGCTGGGGCGCTTTGACGGCGGCGCCGAGGCATGGGATGCGCTCGGCGATTGGGCCACGCGCCTGATCGGCGCGTTCGGCGCGCGGCGCGTACGTTAGCAAAGGAGTCGGCGATGGTTGGCGAAATCGAAGGCCGCGAGGCCAAGCTTCAGGCCGCGACCATCTTGCGGCAGGCGGGCTTCAAGTATCTGGCCGCCGAACTCGAGCACGGCTCGCTTTCGGGCCTGGCCAAGGACGAGCCGTTCTTCCTCCTGTGCGGACGCGATCGGCTGGCGCCGACGGCGATCAAGGCATGGATCGAAGCGGCGCGCATCTCAAACGTGCCCGACTACAAGCTCGAATCGGCGCACGAGACTATCGAAGCGATCGAGGCTTGGCCCGGCGACCGGCACTATCCGGACTAGGCGGCGCGCATCACCGCCTGCGCGCGATCGATCTTGTTGTAGATGACCGGCCGGATGTCTTCGCCCCAGTGACGCGCCACGCTTGCGCCGAGGCTGGAGAGTTCGAACGCCGCTTCCGGCTCGCCTTGCATCTCGGCCAGCATCGCCGTCGCCGTCAGACGCTGCAGGAAGCGATCGGCGTCGGGGCCGTGCGCATCCAGGACGCGCAGGCGCAGATGCCGCAGCGCGATCCTCAGGGGAGGGGGCTCGCCTACGCGCGGGTCCTTGCGCCGCTCGCTGAGTCGCAAGTTGCGCTTGGCGCGGCGGTCCGGGCCATAATAGGTCTCGCAATCAACCCAGAGCATCTGTCTCTCGTCGCCGCGTCGCGGCCGGGCTTTCTGCCTGCGTTCAGTATCGCGCCGTTTGCTTGTTGAAGCGTTCACCGGCTTGGTGAAGGCGCGTTGTGGTTGACCGCAATTAGGCAAGCCCCAGCAGCGCGCGCAGGTCGGCCGGCGTCTGGCCGCTCTCGCGCAACGCGCGGAGCGTCGCGGCCTGATCGCGCTTGGCGAGGCGTTTGCCGTCCGGCCCGAGAACGAGCCGGTGATGGCGATAGACCGGCTGCGGCAAGCCGAGCAGCCTTTGCAGCAGCACGTGCAGATGCGCGCTTTCGCGCAGATCTTCGCCGCGGATCACGTGCGTGACGCCCTGCAGGGCATCGTCGCAGACCGAGGCGAGGTGGTAACTGGTCGGGAAATCCTTGCGCGCCAACACTACGTCGCCGAGCTTTTCCGGCTCGGCGCGGACGCGGCCTGTCTCATCTTCGAACACGAGCGCGAAGTAGGCCGGCCCGAGCGCTGCGCGCGCCTTCTTCAGCGAAAGCCGCCACGCGAACGGCTCGCCGGCGGCGAGCCTTGCGTTCTCCTCCTCCGCGGGCAACGCTTCACCGCGGACGACCTCTTCGGCCTGCCCGTGCGGCGCGGAGGCGATCGCTTCGGCGATCTCGCGCCGCGTGCGGAAGTCGCGGTAGACCAGCTGGCGGTCAATCAGGCTCTGCAGCACGCCTTCATACTCCACCATGTGCTCCGATTGCCGGCGCACCGGTTCCTCCCATGTGAGTCCGAGCCAAGCGAGATCTTCGTAAATGGCCGCTTCGAATTCTGGCCGCGCGCGACCTTGATCGATATCCTCGATCCGCAACAGAAAGCGCCCGCCCGCGGCGTGCGCGGCGTCGAACGCCCTCAGCGCGGAGTATGCATGCCCAAGGTGCAGATAACCCGTCGGAGAGGGCGCGAAGCGGGTGACGAACGACATTGGCTGCGAGGCTATCGTTTGCCCTGCGTAGTCGCTACTAGGCGCGCATGACAGTTTTTCTCGACGGCCCGCGCGTGCCGCCTGCGCGCGGGGGCAGGCCGGACGCGCTGGTGATCCTGCTGCACGGCTACGGCTCGAACGGCGCCGATCTCATCAGCCTTGCGCCGTATTGGGCGAAGGCGCTGCCGGGCGCGGCGTTCGTCTCGCCGAACGCGATCGAGCCTGTGCCGCAAGTCCCCGGCGGCTATCAGTGGTTTCCGATTTCCAATCTCGATCCGCATCTGATGGAGCAGGGCGTGCGGATGGCGGCGCAATCGGTCGACCGCTTCATCGACCGCGAACTGGACAAGCATGGGCTCGATCCGAGCCGGTTGGCGCTGGTCGGCTTTTCCCAGGGGACGATGATGGCGTTGCACGCCGCGCTCCGACGCGAGAAGCAGATCGCGGGGGTGCTGGGCTATTCGGGCGTGCTGGTGGGCGCGCGCACGCTCAAGGAGCAGATGTGCTCCAAGCCGCCGGTTCTGCTGATCCATGGGGACCGCGACCCGACCATTCCAATCCCGGCCATGTTCGAGGCCGCCGAGGCGCTGTCCGCGGCCGGGCATGGGGCGCAGTGGCATGTCTCCTACGGCGTGCCGCATTCGATCGGCCCGGACGGGCTGGAGCTTGGGGGAGCCTTTCTGGCCAGGTACCTGAAGGCGCCGAGCGTTACCGTCGCGCGCTGATTTTCCGGCCGACGTTGCCGCGCTGTCACGAACCTGTCGCGGCAAATCGGTTATAGCTGGCGTGCGCCTGTGGTATTACTGCAGGTGCGAAAGGAGTACGGGTCTTCAGTCCGCCGCAGCCTATCACCTGGCATTTGACCCTCCGGCAGCACTGGAGCTGCCGGCGATGAACGTCTCCAGCGCTCCCCTGGCGGGCTGGCCGGCGCTGGTGCTGAACGCCGACTTTCGCCCGCTCTCCTATTATCCGCTGTCGCTGTGGCCCTGGCAGGAGGTGGTGAAAGCCGTCTTCCTGGAGCGCGTCGACGTGGTGGCGCATTACGACCACGAAGTGCACTCGCCGTCCTTCACGATGAAGCTGCCCAGCGTGATTTCGCTGCGCGATTACGTGCATCAGGATCGCCCGCCGGCGTTCACGCGGTTCAACGTGTTCCTGCGCGATGGTTTTGCCTGCCAGTATTGCCACTCGACCGAGGACCTGACGTTCGATCATCTCGTGCCGCGCTCGAAGGGCGGGCGCACGACCTGGGAGAACATCGTCACCGCCTGCGCGCCGTGCAATCTGAAGAAGGGCGGCAAGTTCGCCCATCACGCGTCCATGCGCCCGAACCGCCGGCCGCGCCGCCCCAGCATGCACGAGCTGCAGCACATCGGCCGCCGCTTCCCGCCGCACTACCTGCACCAAAGCTGGATGGACTACCTCTACTGGGACGTCGAACTGGAGGCGTAGCCGTCACTCCAGCGCCATCCGTACTTCGAGGCGCTGTTCTCCACGCTGCAAGGTCAGCGTCATCGGTGACGAGCGGATCGCGGTGCGGAATTGTTCGGCGGACATCTGCGCGACCGCCGTGCCGTTGATGGCGAGGATGCGGTCGCCCGCGCGCACGCCGGCTTGGTCGGCGACCATGCCCGGCGCGACTTCCTCGATGTTGACGTAGGTCTCGCCGCCGCGCGGCGGGAAGAGGCCGATGCCGTAGGCGCGCCGTCCAGGCGCGGCTTCCGCCACGCGGCGCGACGGCGCCTCGAATGCAGGCACGCGCGCAACGGCTTCGACCGGCACATTGATCTCGCGCAGCACCTCGTTGAGCGCTTCTTCCATCGGCACGTTGCGGTGCGGCTGCACGCCGACGCCCTCCCAGCTCTGCGCGCCGGGCGCATAGCTGTTGCCGACCGGCAGGAAGACTTGGAAGCGTCCGCCGCCGAAGCGGCGCACGCCGCCATAATGGCCGGCGCCGCCGGTGGGCGCGCCCACGAGCGTCGCGCGGCCGGTTTCGCGCAACGCCTGCGAGAGGTGCTCGCACGCCGATCCAGTGCGGCCGGTCAGCACGAACACCCGGGCGTCGGAGAGCGAATTGACGGGCGTCGTCGGCACCGCCCAATGCTCGCTCCGCGTGATGCCGGCAGGCGCTGCGGCGCGGCGCAGGCGCACGGAATCGACGCTATCGAACGGTGAGACTGCGTCGGTGCGCGTGTCCATGATCATCACGCGCGTCGGCTCTGCATAGAGGCGCGAGAACAGCACGTCCATTTCGCGCAAACTGCCGCCCGGACAGCGGCGCAAGTCGATGATGAGGGTCTGCGCGTCTTCCAGCTGATCGAGGGCAGCCGTCATCTGCGCAACGGATTCGTCGGTGCTCGGCAGGCCGTTGATACGGAAATAGCCGACGCCGTCCGCAAGCCACATCGCATCGCTGATGGCTTGGCCGCCGCCTGGTGGGCCGCGCCGCACGCGCGGGCCATCGCCGGACGCGGGCGCGCCCTCGCTCGGCGCAATGCGCAGGTGCGCATCCTGGTGCACGCCGTTGAGTTCAGTCTCCAGCGCCTCCGCGAGCTGCCGCGGATCGCTCAGACCGTCATAGGAACCTGCTGCGGCGCGAGTCCGGAGGTGGTCCGCATACCGGCGCGCCGCGTCGGGAAAAACATAATTGCGCTCCATCAGGTCGGCGAGTTCGCCGACGGCGGCGCGGATGGAAGCCCGGTCCATCGCCGCCGCCACTTGGGCGCTGGCGGATGAGACCGCGAGCGAACCCTGCTCGGGGCCGATCCCCACCACGAGCGCCGCGGCGGCCACGGCCAATGCCTGTGCAAGCGTCATTTCCCTCTCCCTGTTAGGGCAGGGAATAGGGGCGCACCGTTACGGCCGTTCGTCGGCCTTGAAACACGGCTGCAACAAAGCGGGCGCGATCAGCCCGAAAGACCGGCCGCAGCGTCGTTGAACGTGCCCGAGAGTTGGTTGCCGATCGGAATGATCGCGGCGATGATGGCCATGAAAATGAGGGCGGCGATCACGGCGTATTCGACCGCCGTCGCCCCGCGATCGTCGCAGAGGAAGCGCTTCAGCATTGGGCGCTCCTTTCTATAAGGCGCTCCACCAGCACCACATCGGCCGGCGGCATGGCGTAGTCGCGCAGCGCGCGCGGCTGCACCCAGGCTGCGGCCTGCACCGCGTTCGCGTCCGGCTTCAGCGCGCCCTGCCAGCGTGTGGCGATGTAGAGCGGCATGAGCAGGTGAAAATCCGGGTAAGCGTGCGAAGCGAACGCGAACGGATCGAGGGCGTCTGGCTCGACGGTCAAATCCAGTTCCTCCCTCAGCTCCCGCGCCAGCGCCGTTTCCGGAGCTTCGCCCAGTTCGACCTTGCCACCGGGAAATTCCCAAAGGCCGCCGAGCTGCTTGTGTTGCGGACGCTGCGTGATCAGCACGCGCCCGGTTGGATCGATCAACGCCGCCGCCGCCACCAGGAGGAGACGACGCGATGAGGGGGCACTATCGTGCGGCAACATGAAGAAGCTGTGAGCCCGTATGGTTTAATGCAGCTTAAGGTACACCGATGGCGGCGCGCTTTTCACGCATCCTTTACTACATTGCGCGGTTCGATGCCGCAGCGGGCGCGCTAGCTTTAGCTCGGATGCATGCTGGCATTATCTGCGTGGCGCTTCTGTTGGCGACCCCGGCGGGCGCACAGAATTACGGCGAGCCGCCCGAGATCACCTCGCAGCGCCTGGGCAATGGCGGCCGTGCTAGCGCCTCGATGGACGTTCGCGCCCCGCCAGCGGTGATCTGGGAGATCATCAGCGACTGCGCCAGTGCGCGCCGTTACATGCGCGAACTGATCAGCTGCCGTGTGCTGCAGCGCGGCCAAGGCTGGGACATCCGCGAGCACCGCGTGCATGGCTGGCCGCTCAAACCCGTGCTCCGCAACGTCTCGCGCATCACGCTGGAGCCGAACAGGCGGTTGGCCTTTCATCGGCTGGAAGGGGATTGGTCGCGATCCGAAGGCGAATGGCGCCTGACCCCGATCGACGGCGGACGCGGCACCCACGTCGAATACGAGCTGGACGCCGCCATCCGCAGTCCGTTTCCGGCGAGTTGGACGCAGTCTGTCCTAGTCGGCCGCATGCGCGCGAGCTTGCTCGACTTGCGGCGCGAGGCCGAACGCGCGGCGAGCTCAGACTGAGCACGCGAATTAACCATGCACGCTTGCCCGATGCGCGTGTTTGCGCTTTCGGAGGGCGCGCTTCATGCATCACGCGGGAGCGAGGAGAGGCGGGTGCTGACAACTGAGGCTGGCGCGCTCGATGCGGAGTTCGACGCCTGCGTGGTCGGCGCGGGGCCGGCCGGCATCGCCTGCGCGCTGGATCTCAGTTCACGCGGACTGAAAGTGCTGCTGCTGGAAGCAGGGCGCGAGCGCCCCATACCGGGCAATCCAGACCTGCTCGCCGCTGAGCTCAGCCATCCCGAGCATCACGACCCTACCGACATTGTCGCGGCGCATGCGCTCGGCGGCTCCTCGCACTGGTGGGGCGGGCGCTCTGTGCCGTTCGACGCGCCGGATTTTGCGGCCTGGCCGATCAGCTACGACGACATCCTGCCTTGGTATGCGCGCGCGGCCGAGTTTCTCGGCGCGCATGCCGTGCACGAGACGCCGGCGCCGGGCGCGTTCGCAAAGCTCGTCGCGTTCGACGCCGCTCGCGACGAGACCTGGTGCCCGCAAATCAACATGAGCATACGCTGGCGCAACGCGCTGCATGCCAGCGATGGCCCAACCGTGCTGCTCGGCGCGCGTGTCGTCGGACTGAATCACGCGGAGAGCCGCATCGAGAGCCTGCGCGTGCGCATCGGCGACGAAGAGCGCACCGCGCGCGCGAAGCGCTTCATCCTGACGTGCGGCGGCCTGGGCGGGTTGAAGCTGCTGTTGCTGGCCCAACACGCCACGCCGCGCCTATTCGGCGGGCCCGATGGTCCGCTCGGGCGCGGCTATATGGGTCATCTCACCGGCGCTATTGCTGACATCGAGTTGGCCAATCCGCGCGATGTCAGCGCCTTCAGCACGCGCGACGTCGACCCCGGCGTGCGGGCGCGGCGGCGGCTGCGGCCGCGGGAAGAGACGATCGCCAACGAGGACATCGTCAACATCGCCTTCTGGCTCGAGAATGCGTCCAATGAAAATGCCGAGCACGGTTCGGCCGTCGCGTCGGCGAAGTATGTGGCCGCGCGCGCGGTGCGCGCGCTTGCCGGCCGCGGCGGCGAGGACGCGCCGCTGAAGCCGCATCTCGACAACATCGCCCAAGCGCCATTTTCGGCCGGCTTGGGTGTCGCTCGCGCCGGCTATCTGCTGGCGATGACGCGTCTGACGGGCCGATTGCCGCGCCCGTCGCTCACGGTGCCGAGCGGCAAAGGCCGGTGGCGGCTCGACTATCATGCCGAACAAAAGGCCGATCCGGACAATCGCGTTTCGCTTTCCGAGGCGCGGACGGACTCTGTCGGCCTGCCGGCGCTGAAGATCGACTTCCGCTTCCGCGATCGTGACATCGCGGCCGTGCTGCGCGCGCATGAGCTGCTCGATGCGGACCTGCAAAGCGCAGGCGCGGGGCGGCTGCACTTGCGCGGCGATCGCGGGAAGTGCCTCGACACGATCAAATCCTACGCGCGCGACGGCTACCACCAACTCGGCGGCGCGGTGATGCATCCTGATCCCAAGCGCGGCGTCGTCGACATCACCTGCCGCGCCCATGGAGTGGAGAATCTCTGGATTGCCTCCAGCAGCGTCTTTCCCAGCGGCGGCCAAGCCAATCCCACGCTCACCATCGTCGCGCTTTCGCGCCGACTGGCGGCGCACCTGGCTAAGACCTAACGCCGCTGAACGCGCCACCCCGCATCGCGCGCTTGCGCTTCCGTCGCGGCGTCGAATGGCTCGCCTTCGATCATGCTGTCGACGGTCGCCATGAGTGCGTCAGACGCGCCGGCCACGCGCACCTCGCCTTGCGCGCCGTGAGCCGCGGTCATCGCTACATCCCAGCCTTCGACGTCGCGGCAAGCAACCCCGGCTGTGGCGCGTTCGATAAGCTCGAACGTGCGGCAGTAGGCGCCGTTCTCAGCGCGGAACGTGAGGCCGATCCGCACCGCGGTCGCTTCATCTGACGCAAGCTGCGTTTCCAACGCGCGCGCCAACGCGCCGCGCGCACTCATGCCATCTGCGGTCACCGCGATCGGCGGCGCCTGCGCGTTCATCGCGCCGAAGCCGATGATCAGGCCGCCGGCGAGGCTGGCGGCCATCGCGCCCCATTCGCGCATCGACCATTTCGGCCGGGCTGCCCGCTGCGCGCTCAGGTCCACTACGTCAGCCGCACGCGGCGCGGGACCGCTCGTGGCGGCGAGAAGTCGCTCCGGGAGGGGTTCATCCAGCACGTCAGCATAGGCCTCTGAAAGCTGCGCGCGCGCTCGCCGATGGGCCTCGACGCGCGCGCGCAGCGCCTCGTCGGCGGCGACAGCGCGTTCGACTTCGGCGCGTTCGTCCGGCGAAAGCTCGCCATCGGCGTACGCCATCAGCTTTTCGTCATCGATCGTCATGGCGCAGCTCCTAACATGCGCTGCAGCGCTTCGCGTCCGCGCGCCAAGCGGCTGGTGAGTGTCCCGATCGGCACGCCCAGCACCTCGGCCGCTTCGCGATAGGCGAGGCCGTCCACGCACACGAGTGCCACGGCTTCGCGCTGCTCTTCGGGCAGGGATTGCATCGCCTTGCGCACCTCATTCGCCTCCAATTTGGCGTGCGCGGCCGCTTCGCCGCCGGCGCCGACGCGCTCGCCGAGTTCCGCGTCCGCGAACACCTGCGCCCGACGTTGGCGCGCGCGCGCTTCGTCGATCCAGGCGTTGCGCACGATGGTCAGGAGCCAGGCGTCCAGCCGCGTCCCGGGCTGGAACTGGTCCAGACGCATCAGCGCCCGTTCGACCGCGATCTGGACGATGTCGTCGGCGTCGGCCGGCTGGCCCGCCAGAGCGCGGGCGAAACGCCGAAGACGCGGCAGCATCGCTGCGATCTCGGAGCGGAGCTGATCGCTTTCGCGCACTATCCACTACTGCCCAAACGGCGCCGCCCGCCAGTTTCATCCCATCCGGGCTGCTGATATGCAGGGATGCAAACAGCCGGGTCAAACGTTGTTGGAAACAAATGACGTGCATCGTGCTCCTGGTTCTGGCCCTGATGCTGACTGCCCCGGCGGCGCAGGCCCAGCTCGGCGGGCTCGGCGTGCCCAGCGTGCCGGATGTCGGCGGCGTCGCCGGCGACGTGCTGGACCGAACGACGAATACGGCCAACCAAACCCTGAACGATGTGCAAGCCCTGACGCAGGCGCGCGCGAATCAGGCGCGCGAGCTGCTGCGCCGCCACCGCCGCGAACTGGAGGCCGATCCTAACGGCGAACCGATCGTGCGGAGCCAGATTCTTGCGCTCGCGCCGAGTCCCGCGGCGCTGGAACGGGCGCGCGGGGAAGGCTTCGAAGTGGTGCGCAGCGACGATCTCGACGGCGGCGCGCTCGTCGTGCTGCGCGCGCCGCGCGGGCTTTCCACGCGCCGCGCCCTGCAGCGCTTGCGTACGGCCGACCCCGATGGCGTTTACGATTTCGACCACTTGCACCTCGAATCGGGACTAGCAGCGACTGCGTCCGCTCTGGCGCAGCAGAGCGCGGCCGGAGGTCCGCGCATCGGCTTGATTGACGGAGGCGTGACCAGCAGCGCTGTGGTCGCGCAGCGCGCCTTTTCCAGTTCCGCGCCGGTGGCCAGCACCCACGGTGCGGCCGTCGCGTCTCTGCTCCAGCGCGCCGCACCCGGCGCGCGCATTCTGGTTGCGGACATCTACGGAGGCGCGCCGACGGGCGGTTCGTCCGCCGCGCTGGCGCGCGCGCTGTCGTGGCTGGCGAGCGAGAACGTGCCGGTGATCAATGTAAGTCTGGTCGGCCCACGCAATCAGATCGTGGAGGCCATGGTCGCGCGCGTGCTTCAGCGCGGCATTGTTATCGTCGCCGCCGTTGGCAATGACGGGCCCGCGGCGCGCCCGCTTTACCCATCGGCTTATGAAGGCGTCGTCGGCGTCACCGCCGTCGACGGGCGCGGACGCATTCTGCCGGAAGCAGGTCGAGGACCGCAGGTTGATTTCGCCGCTCTGGGGATTCACACCAATCCGCGCGTGCGCGGCACGTCGTTCGCTTCGCCGATCGTCGCAGCCATGATTGCCGAAAGCTCGTTCCAGCGCGTGCGCGCGAGCGCGCAGGATCTCGGTCCGCGCGGGCGCGACGACATCTACGGCGAAGGTCTCGTCGGCGGCAACTTGCTCGCCGCCTCACGCTGATCGTTAACCTGCATTTTTCGGGAAGAAGATTCGGTTCCCTGTCGTTCATCCCTCGAAGCCGGAGCGATCCGGCCAACGAAATTTCGAGGAGATCCAACATGACGCGCACTTTCCTTGCCACCACGATCGCCGCGGCTGCGCTCCTGTGCGCAGCGCCCGCGTCCGCCCAGCTGGTCGGCGGCGGCGGAGGGGTTGTCGGCGGCGTCACCGGTAACGTGGGCGGTGCGGCCGGTTCCGTGGCCGGCAGCGTGACGGGCCACGGCAGCGCTGCGGTCAACACCAGCGCCGCCAGCCGCATCACGGCGCGCGCGGAACGCGAAGCGCGCCGGGCCGAGCGCGCTGCACGCCGCGCCGCACGGGAGGCCGAAGAACAGGCCATGCGCGAGCGCAATGCGAGCGTCGACGCCACGGTGGGCGCAGCGGTGAGCGGCAGCGCCGGCGGCGCCAGCGTCGATGGGGAGGCGTCGGGTGACGCTTCCGCCAGCGCCAGCGTCAATCCCGGCGCGGCCGCCAATCGCGCCCGCAACGTCGTGAACAACACGCGCGCGCGCGCAGAAGCGGCCGCCGATCGCGTGCGCGACAGCGTGCCGGACAATGTCAGTGTGGAAGGCGAAGCGGAAGCGGAGGGCTCCGCCTCCGCGAACCGTCGCCGAGCGCGTGCGGAGGCCCGCGGCGGGGCCCGCGGCTCGGCCAATCCGGACTAAAGGAGGGCTCCCACTTCGGCCTACGGCGGCGCTTCACGGCGCCGCCGTTTCCTTGCGCGCGCGGCGCGACACGTCTTTACCGCAGCGCCCGCGAGGGCCAAGCTTGGCGCATGGATGTGCAGATTTTGCGCCTCTGGGGAATTGGAGTCGGCGCGGCGCTGATCGCATTGGCGCTGTGGATCGCCGCGCTTGGTCCCGAGGCTGCACCGGCGCGGGCGTCCGCACAAGCACGCGTCGAGACGCAACAGGCGACGGCCGCTCCGGCGTCATTCCTTGTGCGCTTCCGCGGCTTTGGGCCGATCGCGCGCGCGCAAGCAGCCGCGGGGCGCGGCGAGCACGCGTTGGCGCAGCGGCGGATTGAGGCGCAGCTTCTGCGGCAGCGCGCTTTTTCCGGTTTGTGCTTTCAGCATTTCACAGCCGGTGCGGCCGAGGTCGTGCTGCACACGTGCGATCCCGTGCCCGCGCCCGAGCGCGCGGCGGTGGAGGCGCAGTGGCTTGCCCGCTTGCGCGCCATGCGCGCGGTTGATTATGCCGATGTGAACGCCGTCGCGACGATCGAGCGCGCCGATTGACAGGAGACTGACGCATGGACGCCGGCGCGCCTCAATTCATCGGCGGCTACGAAGAACGCGTGGTCGCGACGGTCGACGGATTGGTGCTCTATGCGCGCGATTATCCTCCGCTGCTGCCGGAAACCGGTCTGCCGGTCATCTGCCTGCACGGGCTCACGCGCAACTCGCGCGACTTTGAAGTGGTGGCCCCGCGCATCGCCGCGCTCGGCCGCCGCGTCGTTGCGCCCGACATGCGGGGACGAGGCAAGAGCGCCAACGATCCCGACCCGGCGCACTACGTGCCGGCTGTGTATGCGCAGGACGTGCTGAAGCTCATGGACGCGCTGGAGATTCCCCGCGCGGTGTTCATCGGCACCTCGATGGGCGGGCTCATCACCATGGTGCTGGCGACCATGGCGCCGGACCGAATCGCCGCAACGGTGCTGAACGATGTGGGGCCGAGGCTGAACGCCGCGGGCCTTGCACGCATCGCAACCTATGTCGGCCGCACGCAGCCGGCCTCGTCGTGGGCGGAAGCGGCCGAGGCGGTGCGCGCCGTCAACGGCCACGCCTATCCGGAGCGGCTGGACGATCAGCAATTCTGGCTCGCCTTCGCGCGCCGCACGTTCCGCGCGCGCGAGGATGGGCTGCTCGAAACCGATTACGATCCGCACATCGCGCTGGCCTTCGCCGATTTCGACGCCGACGCCCCGCCGCCGGACTTGAGCCCGTTGTTCGCCGCGCTGGCGCAGAAGCCGATGCTCTCGATCCGCGGCGGCCTCTCCGATTTGTTCGGCGAAGCCACGGTGGAGACGATGCGCGCGCTGAAGCCCGATCTGCAAACCGTCACCGTCCCCAACATCGGCCACGCGCCGATGCTGGACGAGCCCGAGGCGTGGGACGCGGTGCTGGATTTTCTGGCGAAGGTGGAGTGAGGGTATCGTTTGTTAGCGGACACTGGACATTTCGCGGGTTTTTAGTGCCTGGCCGGCATTACAGGTCCACAAACTGTCCAATTGTCGCCGTCTGGAATGAATCGAAAGGGTGATTGAGGATGAGCAGGTCGCCTTCATCAAATTCAACGATAGCATAAGGGTGGCCACCACACGGCAAACGACGCTCTGGACGCAGGGCGTCCTTCGAAACCAGAAGAACGTCACCGCTGTACGGCCTTGGGATCAGCCAACCATTGAGCGAGGGCGAAATTCTTGGGACACCGACAAACGCGCTGGTCATCAAGCCGTACTGGGGGTCCCGATATTGTGCTTGCAGCTTGGGTGAAGCTCTCACCTGAAGTGTCTCGAGGTCAATTCGGCAGAACGTGTCGTAGTTGACGACCCAAAGCGCATCCTCTTCGACGACGGCGTCTGAGTTTCCATAACTGCCTGCTAAGTTGAGCAACCTGGTTTCACCCGTCACAAAATTCACGATGGCCATGTGCTGACTACGCACGATGGTCACTGCCACTTCGTCGCCGTTGGGGAGAAGCGTCGCGTCAGTGGGCTCGGTGTATCCGGGATCCATCAAGTTTAATGCGTCCCGGTCTATTGAGAAGCTTGAGGCGACGCCGCTCACGCTGTCGACAAGAAGGTTCAGGAACGCTGCTGACCAACGGGCTTGATCGCCTCGCGATTGCGAATGCCTCAAATCGACCACCTCAAAGTCGGCGGTTGTATCGATGGACGTTGTCTCCGATTTACCGCGCAGTATCAACTGGCCGCGATTGTCGACCTTGAGTGACCCGGTTCGACCGCCGATATCTCGAAGGGTCATTGTGGCGTTGCGATCGAAGAGACGCAGTCCGCCGTCCTTTGGATGCACCCAAGAGAGCGAAGCATAATCGCGATTCAGCCGCAGGAGCATTTCCACGCAACTCCGCTAGGGAACAACAGCCTCATCTCTGTGGAGTGGGAAGCCCAGCGACGCCACCTGACCGTGGGAACGTCCGCGCCCGGCAAATAGCAAATATCTCAGAGCGCCCGCCGGAACAGCTCGGCGTATTTCTCTCCGTCAAAGGATATTGCGTTCGAGAGCGTGGCGATGTCGCTGACGGCGTACTCGATGGCGCCTGCGCCATGCTCTTCGCTCACGCCCATCGCCGAGAGCGATCCCGGCAGACCAATTCGCGCGTTCAGATCGGCGATATACTGCGCGAGGTCGGCGTTCGCGGCGAGACCGAGCGCGCGCCGCAACCGCGCGAACTTGTCTTCCGCCGCGCCGGCTTCGGCGATCATCGTCAGCGAGTGCGGGAGGATGACGGCATTGAGCGTGCCGTGATGCAGCTTGAGCTCATGGATGCGGCCGAGCGCGTGGCTGAGCCCATGCACCGCGCCCAGGCCCTTGGCGAACGCGAGCGCGCCTTCGAACGAGCCCATCATCATGTGCCAGCGCGCCTCGCGGTCGCCGCCGTCCTTCACCGCCCGTTCGAGCCATTTGCCGATGCGCTCGGCGCCGTCGACGCCGATCGCTTCGGCCGGCGGATGCACGACGGGCGTCAACACCGCCTCGATGCAGTGCGTCATCGCATCCATGCCCGTCGCGGCGGTGAGCAGCGGCGGCAGGCCGAGCGTCAGCTCGGGATCGCAGATCGCCGCCGTCGGCACGAGATGCGCCGAAACGAAGGTCTCCTTGCGGCCATTGTCGAGAATGACGACGGCGCCGGGCGAGACTTCGCTGCCCGTGCCGGCCGTCGTCGGGACGGCGATCAGCGGCGGAATCTTGCCGATGAACTTCATGCCGCGCACGCTGGCGCCGAGGCGTTCGAACGGGCCTTCGTGCGTGACCATGAGGCCCAGAGCCTTGGCCAGATCCATCGATGAGCCGCCGCCGAAGGCGATGATCCCGTCGGCGCCCGAGGCGCGATAGGCGTCCGCGGCTTTCGCCGAAGCGCTCTCGGTGGGATTGGCGGGCGTGTCGGTGAACACGCCCGCGGGCGGCTCGGCGAGAGCCGCGAGCAGCCGATCCAACAAGCCGTTGGCCTTGAGCCCTGGGTCGCTGACGACGAACGGGCTGGCGACGCCATGCGCATTCAGCACCTTCGGCAACTGCGCGAGCGCGCCGAAATCGAAGGTGCACTGGGTGAGGTAATTCATCTGGGCCATGGGTCGCTCCGTCGCCGCTTCGTCCTATAGCCGAAACGGGACGGTTGCCGGCAATGGACATTACAGCATCGCTGGGTAGTAATCCGCGCCCATGACTGAAACGGTTCTCGAAATATCCAATCTCGCCGTCACCTTCGACACGCCGGACGGCGAGGTGGAGGCGGTCAAGGGCGTGTCGCTGAATATCCAAAAGGGCGAATGCCTGGGCATCGTGGGGGAAAGCGGCTCGGGCAAGAGCCAGACCTTCCTCGCCGCCTTCGGCCTCTCGTCCGAAAATGCGGCTGTCAAAGGCTCGGTGAAGTTTCAGGGCCGCGAAGTCTTGGGGCTGCGCCGCAAGGAGTTGGACAGCTTCCGCGGCCGGCATGTGGCGTTCGTGTTCCAGGATCCGCTCACGGCGCTGACGCCGCACATGACGGTCGAAGCGCAGATGAGCGAGGTGCTGGCGCATCATTTTAACGTGCGCGGCGAGCCTGCCCGTCAGCGCGCCATCGAGTGGCTCGAGCGCGTGCGCATTCCGGAAGCGGCGCGGCGGCTGTCGCAATATCCACATGAGCTGTCTGGCGGCATGCGCCAGCGCGTGATGATCGCCATGGCGATGATGGCCGAACCGGCGCTGCTGGTCGCGGACGAACCGACCACCGCGCTCGACGCCACCGTGCAAGCGCAGGTGCTCGATCTGATCGAAGACTTGCGCAAGGACACGCAGGCGGCGGTCGCGCTGATCACGCACGACATGGGCGTGATCGCGCGCATGGCGCAACGCGTGGCGGTGATGCGGCGTGGCGAGATCGTCGAAGCCGGGCCGGCGGAGGAAATCTATAACCAGCCAAAGGCCGACTATACGCGTATGCTGTTGAGCGCCGTGCCGCGCATCGACGGCGCGCGCGCGCATCAGCTGGCGCCACCCGATCCCGGCCTGCCGATTCTCAAGGTCGACGACGTGCGCGTGCAGTTTCCCGTGCGCGTGAAGGACGGCAGCTTCTTCGGCAAGACCAAGCAGCTGCGCGCCGTGGACGGCGTGAGCTTCAGCCTGCAGCTGGGCGAGACGCTGGGCATCGTCGGCGAATCGGGCTGCGGCAAATCCACGCTCGCGCGCGCCGTAGTGCAGCTGCTGCCGCGCAACGCTGGCAGCGTGACCTTCCTTGGCCGCAACCTGGTGCCGAGCGAGAAGGAAGCGATCCGCAAGGCGCGTCAGGACCTGCAGATCGTGTTCCAGGATCCATTGGCGAGTCTCGACCCCCGCATGACGCTGGGCGCCTCCATCGCCGAGCCGCTGCTGTCGTTCGAGCCGCTCTTGACGCGCGAACAGCGCGAAGAACGCGTGAAGGCGATGATGGCGCAGGTCGGCCTCGATCCCGAACTGATCAACCGCTATCCGCACGAACTCTCCGGCGGGCAGAACCAGCGCGTCGGCGTGGCGCGCGCGATGATTTTGAAGCCCAAGCTCGTGGTGTGCGACGAAGCGGTCTCGGCGCTCGATGTGTCGATCCAGGCGCAGATCATGAAGCTGCTGATCGACCTGCAGCGCGAGTTCAACACCAGCATGCTGTTTATCAGCCACGATCTCGCGGTCGTGCGCGAGATCAGCCACAACGTGCTGGTGCTCTATCTCGGGCGCGCCGTGGAGTACGGGCCGAGCGAGGTCATCCTCACCGATCCGCGTCATCCGTACACGAAAGCGCTGCTCGCTGCATCGCCGACGCCCGATCCGCAGATCGCGCGCAACAAGCCGCGCGTGCGTTTGGTGGGCGATCTGCCGAGCCCGCTCGACACGCGTGCGCCGCTGCGCTTCCTGAAATCGCGCATCATCGACGATCCCGACGCGACCCAATACCGGCCTCAATGGATCGAGGTGGCGCCGGGCCATTTCGTGGCCGAGCACGATCAGGCGACTGAGGCGGTGGCGGCGTAGGCCGCTACGCGGCCAGGAATCAGAAATCGGAAGTCAGAACTCAGAAGCGAAGAGAGGGTATCACGCGTCAGGCTTCTGACTTCTGGTTTCTGATTTCTGATTTCTGCCGGAGGCAAAACACGCACGCATTGTCGCCGCGCGCCATGCAGGCGCGGTGCTCCACTTGCGCGTCGGTTAGGTCTTCGATCAGCGCGAGATCGAGTGCGCACACGGTCTGATCCGCCTGAGCAAGTTCGTGATAGACGCAATTGAGCGCCTCGATGCTGGTTTCGCCGCTCTCGCGCGCGGATGCTTCGTAACCTAGCTCACGCATCAGAGCGGCGACCGCGCGCGCACGTTCCGGGAGCGAGCGGCCGGCGACCTTGCTTTTCAATTGCGTTGCCAGCTTTGCGCCCAGCGCACGCAGCTCGCGCTCGGCCTCGGCCGATCCCAAGCGCTGCGTCAACGCTTCGAGCAGCATCCGCGCCATCAGGTCGTAGTGCTTGGGGAACATGGCGAGCCCGCGCGCGGTCAGCGCATAGCGCCGGCCCGGGCGGCCGCCCGTGGACAGCGCAAAAGCCCCCGGCGCGACCAGCCGATCCCGCTCCAGTGACCCGACGTGCTCGCGAACGGCGGTGCGGGTGATGCCGAGGGAGGCGGCCATCTGGTCGATGGTCAGCCCCTCCTTGTTCTCCAGCAGCAGGTTCAGGACCGTGCGCTGGCGTTGGCCGATCACGTCGAGCATGCCCTGCCAGTAGCATTGTTCCCCCGCACTCTAAAGAACTTTCGACAGAAAAAACTTTACAAAGCGGCCCGCCCGCAGCAGCCTCCGAACGGGAGGAAGCCCTCATGCTGATGTATTCGATCGTTCTTTTTGCGTTGGCGGCGCTGATCGGACTCTACATGGCGGCCCGCGTCTTCAAAGGGGCGCTGCCGCCGGTGAGCGCCGCCGTTTTTCACGGGCTGTTCGCCGCCAGCGGCCTCGTGCTCCTGCTCTATGCGGCGTTCTTCACGGGCGCCGCGCCTTCGCAGCTGGTGACGTGGGCTGCCATTGTCTTGGTAATCGCCGCCTTGGGCGGTTTCGTCACCGCCAGCTTCCACATGCGCGGCAAAGTCCCGCCCAAGGCGCTGGCGGCGATCCATGCGCTCGCCGCGGTGGCGGGCGTGGGCATGCTGGCGGTCGCGGTGTTCAACCTCGTCTGAGCAGCGTTTGATCGCAGGCGGCCTTGGCGGCGCGGCGCGCGCGCGTTAGCGATCAGACAGAGCCTTGTGGGGGATCGCATGCGCCTTGTGCTTCTCGCCGCCGCCTTTGCGGCGCTTACCGTTTCCGCCTCTGCCCAGGATGCGCCGCAGCGTATCGAGCGCGGCGCGCTCCGGCTGGAAAACGTGCCGGAAACGCCGCCTGACGTTTCCGAGCGCCTGCGCCAATACGTGAATACGCGCAGCGCCGGTTTTGCCGATTGGCTGCCCGACGGCGGCATGATCATCGCGACGCGCTTCGGCGACACGGTGCAACTGCACCGCGTCGATCGGCCGATGGGCGCGCGCACGCAGCTCACGTTTTACGACGAGCGCGTCTCGGGCGCCTCGGTGCGGCCGCGGACGGCGCAGATTCTGTTCACGCGCGACACCGGCGGCGACGAGAATTTCGGCGGCTATTTGCTCGACCCGGCGAGCGGACGCGCAACGCAACTGACAGAACCGCGGACCCGCAATCAGAGCTTCATCTGGCGCGATGACGGGGCGCAAGCAGCCTGGTCGTTCGTGCCGAACGCCGAGCCCAATTACGACATCTATGTCGGCGATCCCAACACGGGCGAACGTCGCCTCGTGCATGAAGGCGAGGGCGCGATCGGGCCGCTCGATTATTCGGCCGACGGCGGGCGCATCCTGCTGGGCCGCTATATTTCCGTCGCCGAGAGCCGGCTGTTCGTGCTCGACGTGGCGACCGGACAGCTGACGCAGCTGACGCCGGAAATGACCGTTTCTTATGGCGGCGGCGAGTTCACGCCGGATGGGCGCGCGATCGTCACGACATCCGACGAGAACTCACAGTTCCAGCGTCTGGTGCGGATTGATCTCGCCAGCGGCGCGCGCACGGTGCTCACGCCGGCGCTGCAGTGGGACGTCGAGAGTTTCGATCTTTCTCGCGACGGACGCACGATTGCATACGTGGTCAATGAAGCGGGGCGGTCGCGTCTGCACCTGATGGACGCGCGCACGCAGCGCACGTTGCCAGCCCCGCAGCTGCCGCCTGGGATTGTCAGTGGCGTCACGTTCGATACCGAAGGCCGGCGTCTTGGCTTCACCTTGAACAGCAGCACGGCGCCGGGCGATGTGTATTCCTGGGATCTGCGCGCGCGGCGGCTCACGCGCTGGACGCAGAGCGAGACGGGCGGCATCCCGGCTTCGACGTTCGTCGATCCTGAGCTGATCTCTTGGCGCTCGTTCGACGGACGCGAGATCACCGGCTTTCTTTATCGTCCGCGCACGCCGGGACCGCACCCGGTGATCGTCAACATTCATGGCGGACCGGAAGGGCAGTTTAGGCCGGGTTTCTCCTCTACGATTCAGTATTGGGTGAACGAACTCGGCATCGCCGTGATTGCGCCCAACGTGCGCGGCTCGTCCGGCTACGGGAAGGATTTCCTGGCGCTCGACAACGCCGAGCGGCGCGAAGACTCGGTGCGCGACATCGGGGCTTTGCTGGATTGGATCGCGGCGGAGAACACGCTCGATGACGAGCGGGTGATCGTCTATGGCGGCTCTTACGGCGGCTACATGGTGCTGGCGTCGATGACGCACTACAACGACCGGTTGGCCGGCGCCGTCGACATCGTCGGCATTTCCAATTTCGCGACCTTCCTGGAAAACACGTCCGGCTATCGGCGCGATCTGCGCCGCGCCGAATACGGCGACGAGCGCGATCCGGAGATGCGCGCGGTGTTCGAGCGCATCTCGCCGCTCAACAACATCAATCGCGTGAGCAAGCCGATCTTCGTCATCCATGGCTACAACGATCCGCGCGTGCCGGTGTCGGAGGCCGAGCAGATCTACGCCGCCGTGCGCCGCAATGGCGGCGAGGCCTGGCTGATGATCGCCATGAACGAAGGCCACGGCTTTGCGCGGCGCGAAAACCAGGAAGCGCAGCGTGAAGCGGAGACGATGTTCTTCAGGCGGGTGTTGAGATTGGGCTAAGGCAATAGGGCAGTAGGGCAATAGGGCAGTAGGGCAATAGGGTAATAGGGCAATAAGGGCGGTGCGCGCGACGGCGACGCGCCGCAATCCTTCTTCACCTATTGCCCTATTGCCCTACTGCCTTATTGCCCTAGCGAAGCAATTCCGTCAGCCGTTCGCGCAGCTTGGGCATGTCTTCGTCGATGATGTCCTTTGGCGTTTCGGCGCGGATGCGCGCGCGTGCGCCGTTCGGCAAAAGGTCGCGCAAAACGCCGAGCGCGCGCGGCGGGGCGGCGATGACGAGATGTTCGAACTGTCTGCGCTTTTCGGCTTCGCCAATGCGTTCGGCGACGCGCCTGAGGAAGTTGCCTTCCTCCTGCTCGTGCAACGTCGTGCCTCTGTCGATGGCGAACCGTGCGCCGCCGACGGACGCAAAGCCGCGGGGCGGACGGTCCTGCGGCTCGTAGAGTTCTTCCTGACTGATCTCCATGATCCACTCGTTGGGCGCCTGCAGCGGCGCGCCGCGGCGCGGTTCGACGAGCACGCGGGCGCGCCGCCCGTCGGCGAGGAGGAACCAAGCCGGTCCGTTTTGTAGCATTTGGGGTCTCCGCTTCCTGGGCCAACGCTTGCCGCGAAAACGACGTTCCGCGCTTGCGGTAAATCAAAGGGCCGCGCACCTTCCGGCGCGCGGCCCCAGATTTCCACGTTAGGAACGGGAACTAGCGCACCGGCTCCAGATGGTCGTTGCTGACCCAACCTTGGTTCTGGTTTTCGTCCTCGACAGCCCACCAAACGCCGCTGCGTTCGCCGGACGGATAGACGATCGCGCCGGCTGGCAGGTTACGCAACACGCTGCCGCCGCCCGCGCGTGAGCGCAGTTGCGTGGCCTGCGTGGTGCGGTAGCTCTGCTGCGGCGCGGCCGCAGCCGCGGTCGAGCCGGTGTCGAGCACGCCGAGCTGGCTGATCATCTGCGTGTACGCATCGATGAACGCGACGGTGACGACCCGCCCGATCTCCGTGTCGGTATAGCCGCCCAGTCCGGCGCCGCCGCCGCCCAGGAAGCCGACGCCGCCCCACATGATGTTGCGGTTTTGCGCGTTACCTTCCGTCGCAAACGATTCCGTGGTGCGCACATTCGCGAGTGTGAGCGTGGTTTGTGCGGTTTGATTGCGCACGCCGATGCCGCCGATCACGCCGCCGAGACGTCCGCCGACAACGCCGCCAAGCGCCGCGCCCACGCCGCCGCCACTCGAATTGTTGTCCTGCGCAATCACGTCGGCGAGCATTACATAATCCGCCGCGCGGATCTGGCCGCCGCCGACATTGGAGCCGCGCTGCAGCTGGCCGCCGTCGGCGAGTTCGCGCTCGCGCATCGCCGCATCGAGGCCGCGCCCGCGCTCGACCACGGTGAAGCAGCCCGATTGTTGTACGACGACTCGCAGCAAGCCGGCGGGCGGCTGCAGATTCATGCCGCGCCAGCCCATGTGGGTGTCGCCATCCTGAATCGAGATGGTGCCAAGGTTGCGGGTGCAGCGCGGCACTTGCGGGGTCTGACTCTGGCTGGCGCGCGGCTGCGCGGACGCGATCTCCACGGTTGCAAAAGTCGCTGCGCTCGCCGCCGCGAACGCCATCAACGCCTTGAAAGCTAAACGCATTCTCGCCCTCCATTGGCGCGGCGCTGGGAGAGAAGCGCCACGCCGCCTATCCCTCGGAGCAGCGCTTTACCACAGGGTTACAGCGCGGTCATCCACAGAACGGGCGCGCGCCTTCAGTCCTGCTTTGGCTTTGCCCCGCCTTGCGCGCCGAACGCGCGGCCGGTGCGGCCGGCGACGAAGTCGGCGACCGACGGCTGGAAGGAGGACGCGCTCACGGCGATGTAGATGAACGGGCCGTTCGGATTCGAACGGAAGTTGGAGTCGACGCCGATCACGTCATAGCCGTCTCCGTTGCGCACCAGAAAGGCGGAGCCGGAATCGCCGCGCGTGGTGTCGCATTCGTGCGCAAACGTGCCGTCGGGATAAACCTGCACGATGTGGCAGCCGACATTGGCCGAAAGAGTATCGCCCGTGTCCCACGAATAACCGGCCTGATAAAGATCGGCGGCGCGCGCGGCGGCGAGCCCTTGGCCGGTGAGATTGCGCACGCCGGCATAGCCGAGCCGGTCGCCAAGCGGCACATCGAGTCGCACGAGCGCCCAGTCGAGTCCGTCGATTTCATCGGTCGTGCTGAAGCGGCGATAATCGAAGCGGGCGCTGACGAGATAAGCGGTGGCGCGCGCCGTGGCGCCGCCGGCGGCGGTGAATTGGCCGCCGGTGGTCGGACCCGAGCCGCTGTGCAGGCAATGCGCGGCGGTGACGATTACGTTGCGGGCAATCAGAGTAGCGGTGCACGCCTCGCCGGCGGCGTTGACGAAGCGGCCCATATAGCGCCAAGGCGCCTGCTGTGCGTTGACACGCACGCGATCGTCGCGGCCGAAATAGTGATCGTTGATAGTCAGCGGCCGTTGGCGGCCGAGGCAATCGCTACGATCAGTCCGCGCTGCGCATGAGCCGTTGCCGCGACCGGATTCTTCGCACACGCCGTTGAACGAGGTGGCGCAGGAATCGTTCTGATTGCGCAGCCAAGCGATGTCGCCGCAATCGGTGTGGTCGGTGCCCTGCGTGCAGGCGCCGGTGCCGAAGCGGGGCTCGTCGCATTCGCGGTCGCGGGCCCAGCGACAGGAATCGTCTTCACGTCCTTCGCGGATGCGGCGGCAGTCGGAAAAATCCGTGCCGCGCGTGCAGGCGCCGGTGCCGATATCGGGATCGTCGCATTCGCCGTCATTGGCCCAGCGGCAGCTGTCGTTGCCCGACGGTCCCGCGCCGCCGCCCGGCTTGTTGCGGCCGGCCTGCTTGCCGATCGCCGGCGCGCGTTCGGGGTCGAACGCATTGCCGCCGATGATGCTGGTGAGCTGGGGCGCCGGAACTGGGCTGTTTTCGCCGACCGCGATGCTGACCAGGACACATGCGGCGATGGTGGCCGCCGCGGCTGCAAGACGCATGAGTCTTCCTCCCCCTCTGTCAGAAACGTAACCTGTGCCGCGCCCGGGCGGAAGCGGCGCCGCTGCGGCTTGATCTCGCCCCCTGCCTCTGAAACAAGCCGCCCATGCCTGTTCCGGTCCTCCACATCGGCAACAAGAATTATTCCTCCTGGTCCTTGCGCGCCTGGCTGGCGCTGAAATGGGGCGGCATTCCGTTCGAGGAGAACCTCATCCCGTTGGGCGGGGAGGGCTATGGCCGCTCCGAGATCAAGGCAGTGCGCGCGGTCTCGCCGAGCGGGCGCGTGCCGGCGCTGCATGTCGGCGACACAGTGATCTACGAGAGTCTCGCGATCTGCGAATGGGCCGCTGAGCAGACGCCGTCGCTGTGGCCGACCGATCCGATGGTGCGCGCCGAGGCGCGGTCGGCGTCGTGCGAGATGCACGCGGGCTTTGTGGCGCTGCGGATGGCGATGTCGTGCAACATCCGCCGGCGGCTGGAGCGCGAGCCGGCGTGGAATGAGGACACCCGCGCAGACCTGGCGCGGCTCTACGAACTGTGGGGCGGCTTGCGCGCACGCTATGGCGGGGAAGGACAATTCCTGTTCGGCCAGCGCAGCATCGCCGACGCGATGTTCGCCCCGGTGTGCACGCGCCTGCGGACGTACAAGGTGAGCGCGCCCGAGGTTGCGCAAGCCTATTGCACTACGATCTTTGCCGATCCGGCTTTCCAGGAATGGGAGCGGGCCGGCGAAGCGGAAACCATGACCATCGAACAAACGGAAGCGCTCTACAGATGATGAAAACGATTTTGGCGGCGGCGGCTCTGCTCGCGATCGCGGCGTGCGGCGGCAATGGCGGCGTGATGGGCGAAATCGAGAGGGCCGAGAAGGCTGACGCGGAAGCTGCGCAACAGGCCTCGGCGGCGATGAGCCGTGCGGTGCAGGAAGAGGCGCAAACGCTGCCGTCCGGCCTCGTGCTGCAATTCACTCGGCGCGGGAACGACCAGTCGCTGCCAATGCCGACCATGAACGCGAACGTGCTCGTGCACTACGAGGGCAGCTTCGTTGACGGCGGGCAGGTGTTCGATTCTTCCTTCGCCCGCAACGAGCCGGCGGAGTTTCCGATGAATGCGGTCGTGCAAGGCTTTTCGGAGGCCATCACGCACATGCGGCCGGGCGATGAAGTCATCGCGACCTTCCCGGGCTCGCTGGGCTACGGCGCGGCTGGCAGCGGACCTATTCCGCCGAACGCGGCGCTGCGCTTCCGCATCGTGCTTCTGGCGTTGCAAGAGCCCGGCGGGCAAACGGTGCGCGCGCCGGGGCAGCAATAAGGCGTGGCTGCCGATGCGTGAAGATATCTCCACTCGTCTTCGTGGCATCAGCGCGGCACTCCTTTTTGTTTTGTTGACGAGCTCTGCTTCGGCGCAATCAGATGAAGTGCTCTGCTCTCCATTTCGCACCATCGTGATAGCGCTGAGTGGTCAGTATCTCACGGCGGCAGATATAGCGGCACTGAATGCGTTGGCCGCTCAAACGCCTCAGGCCTGCGATCGCGTGCACCAGTCGATTGCGCAGCGCCTGGAAGCCGCGGCGCGCCAGTCGCAGTGGCAGGCAGTCAACGAGGAAGGGCAGATCATTGTTGTCGAACCGCCAGCACCGATGTCATGGGCGGTAACGAGGAGCACCTTTGGAGGCGTTCTAACCGCTGAGATGATGGAGGCGCGTCCTTCGCAAGAAGACATCAATAGCTTGCATCCGCGCCGGGCACGCGAGCGCAATCAGGTGGGCGCGGTGGTCTTGGAGGGACGCGTGACCTCCAATGGCAGCCTCGTGTGGCGCGTCGAGGATGAATCGCCGATCGGCTGGGGCTTTGGCGAGGCTGCGATTCGAGCGGCCGCACTGTTTCGTGCGCCCTCGATGTATGAAGGCAGACCGACCGTCGGAGCAAGCTTTAGCACCGCAATCGCGTTCACGGCTTCGCCGCTTCGCGTTGTCCCTTATGAGTGAAGTCGATATCGGGCCCACGCGCGAGCTGCTGGCGCAGCTCATCTCGTTCGACACGACTTCGCGCAATTCGAACCTCGCTTTGATCGAGTGGGTCGAGGCGTTTCTCGCTGAGCGCGGGATCGCCTCGCGGCGGGTGGCGAACGCGGATGGATCGAAGGCCAATCTTTATGCGCTGATCGGGCCGGAGGTTGAGGGGGGTGTCGTGCTCTCCGGGCACACCGACGTCGTGCCTGTCGATGGCCAGCCGTGGTCGAGCGATCCGTGGGTGCTGACCGAGCGCGAGGGCAAGCTGTTCGGGCGCGGGACGGCGGACATGAAGAGCTTCCTCGCGTTGGCTCTGGCGCATGTGGATGCGGCGCTCGGAGCGAAGCTCAAGCGGCCGCTGATCTTCGCGTTCTCGTACGATGAGGAAGTGGGCTGCCTCGGCGCGCCGGCGCTGATCGAGGAGATCGTGCGCGTTTGCCCGCGGCCGGCGGCGGCGATCGTGGGCGAGCCGACCAGCATGAAGGTCGTCTCGGCGCACAAGGGAGTCCGCTCGTTCTTCGTGGAAGTGATCGGACGCGAAGCGCATTCGAGTTTGCCGGATGCGGGCGTGTCGGCGGTGATGGAAGCGCTGAAGCTGATGGCTCGGGTGGCTGAGATGGGTAGCGAGGCGCGCTCTGCGGCGACCGACGCACTTTTTTCGCCGCCGGGGCCAACCATGACGATCGGCAAGGTCGAAGGCGGCACGGCGGCGAACATTCTGGCGCGGCGCTGCGAGTTCGTTTGGGATCTGCGCAGCCCGAGAATGGAAGAAGCCGATGCGATCGAAGCGCGCTTTCGCGCGGCGGCCGAGGCGCTTGACGCGGAGATCAAGCGGCGCGCGCCGGAAGGGGGCGTGCGCGTGACGCGGCGCTCGAGCACCGTGGGCCTGGCGATCGATCGCGACAGCGCGGCGGAAACGTTGGCGCGGGCGCTGACCGGGGACAACGAAACGCGCGCCGTGGCGTATGCGGCGGAGGCGGGACTGTTTCAGCAGGCGGGGATTCCGGCGGTGCTGTGCGGGCCGGGCTCGATCGAACAGGCGCACCAGCCGGACGAGTGGATCGAGATTTCGCAACTAGAAGAAGGCGCCGCCTTCATGCGGCGGCTAATCGAGCGGCTGATCGTTTAGGCTCCAGCGTCCTCGCCACTCTTCGTGCTCGTTGTGCTCTCGTTGTGTCGTTGTGGTTTTCTTTTCACCACGACGACACGACGAATGCACAACGGTCACAACGTGAAGGCGCACGCCGGCGCCCGCGGCGAAGGGCCTTCGTCGCGGTGAAATTGATCAGGCAAACGGGCAAGCGGATTATGAGCTGTCGGCGAACGACGGCGCTGGTGCAACGAGCGAGATGAGCGCATCCGCCGGCATCGGCGCAGGCTTGATCGGCAGCAGGCGCGTCAGGCGCCGCTTCATGCGCGCCGCGAGCTGACGCGCGGCTGCGTCGAGGTTACGCAGTACGGCGATCAGGTTCGCGACGCGAGTCGCTAGATCCTTGTGCTTCAGGACGCGGCGCAGCTTCGAGCCGATGAGTGAGCGGATGAAATGGCGCGCCACCAGATGGCGGCCGCGGCGCCAGTATCTGGGTTTGCCTTTGCGGATCGGCGCGAGTTCGCGCGCGCGGATGAGGAGCAGGTTGACGATAAGACGCGTGAGACGCTCGATCGAGACGCGCGCATAGCGCTGGCGCAGCTGGCGCACAGTCACGTCTCGCGCGCCACACAGCACCGCCGCAACCCACGACAGCATCGCCAGCGCCCAGAGGGCGAGCCTCTGGCGGCGATGCTGTGTGGTGAGGAAGCGATGGGGTGTTTGCATGGGGCGCATTATGACTCAGCTCTCTCTCCGTCGGATTCGATTTTCGCCGCGCGTTTGTTTTCAAGCACTTGGCTCGGAAAAGGCGACAAAAAGGAGGGGCCTTGTTGTTGTTTCTCAAGGCTCTGATCGGAGCGCGGACCTTAGCCCAGCGCCTTGAGCGCGGCGGCTTTGGCGTCAGCGTTGGCGTAGGCGACGAAGCCTTTGATCAGGAAGCCGCCGACGCGGTCGCCATAGCGCAGAGGCGAGCCGTCGAGGCGCATGATGTCGCCGCCGGCGGCGCGAAGGATAGCGTGGCCAGCGGCGGCGTCCCATTCGCTGACCTCGCCGAAGCGCGGGTAGATGTCGGCGGCGCCTTCGGCGAGGCGGCAGAACTTCAGCGAAGAACTGGCGTGCGTGACCTCGCAATCGAGCGCGGCGATGAATTGGGCCGTGCGCGCGTTACGGCCGGAATGGTCGGAGGCGACGACGCGCCAGCGCGGGGAGGGCTTGGTCGCGATCGGCTCGAACGGCGTCATCGGCCGCGCGGTTTGCGGCTCGCACAGCGCTTTGACGGCGCGGCCAGGTTCGCCAGCGTAGAGTTCGCCGGTGGCGGGCGCGTAGACGACGCCGAGCGCGGGCATGCAATCTTCGACCAGTGCGATGTTGACCGTGAATTCATCGCCGCCTTTGGCGAAGCCGCGCGTGCCGTCGAGCGGGTCGACGCAAAAGAACGTCTCGCCGCATTCGGGGATGCGGCCCTCGGCGACGGCTTCTTCGCCGATCATCGGGACGTCGGGCGCGAGGGCTTTGAGGCCGTTCTCGATGACGAGTTCGGCGCGCTGGTCGGCGAGCGTGACGGGCGAGCCGTCGAGCTTGGTTTGCGTGTCAAAGCCCGCATCGCGCACCGCCATGATCTCACGGCCGGCGGCGAGGGCGAGGGCGATGAAATCGTCGAGGGTGGGGCGCACTACGCCCTCCCCTCGATGGGGAGGGCAGCCCAGCCTGTATCGCCACAGCGATACTGGCTGGGCGGGTGGGGTGCGCGCGCAACGATAAAGGATCGCCTCTGGAGGCGACTCTCTTCCGTTCGCGCGATCACCCCCTCAGTCAGCGCTGCGCGCTGACAGCTCCCCCATCGAGGGGGAGCATCGCCCTCCCCTCGATGGGGAGGGCGGCGCGCGACTTGTCGCGCGCGGGAGGGGTGTTCGCGGGACGATGAAGGATCGCCTCTGGAGGCGACTCCCCCTGTTGCGGGCATCACCCCCTCAGTCAGCGCTGCGCGCTGACAGCTCCCCCATCGAGGGGGAGCGGGGGGATCAGCGTCAATCGTACGCGTCGTATTCATGCCGCGCATAACGCATGCGCGTCCGCGTCAGTCCAGCGTCTCGGGCGTGGCGGCGAGTTCCGCGAGCCAGGCGGCGGCGCTGGCGTCGCTGGGGGCGCGCCAGTCGCCGCGCGGGGAGAGCGCGCCGCCGGAGACGATTTTCGGGCCGTTCGGCATCGCCGAGCGCTTGTACTGGTTGGCGAAGAAGCGGGTGAGGAACACGCCGAGCCAATGGCGCAGCGTCGCGTAGTCGTATTTCTCGCGCCAGGCATGCCAGGCGAGGAAGAGGATCTTGCTCGGCTTGAGGCCATAGCGCGTGAGGTAGAACAGGTTGAAGTCCTGCAGTTCGTACGGGCCGATCGCCGCTTCGGTGCTTTGCTGCGTTTCGCCGGGAATGAGTTCGGGGCTGATGGCGCCGGCGGCGATGTCGAGCAGCGTCTTTGAAGCGTCCGCCTCGAAAATTTTCGCGTGGGCGACCCAGCGGATCAGGTGCTGGATCAGCGTCTTCGGCGCGCCGGCGTTGACGTTGTAGTGGCTCATGTGATCGCCGACGCCGTACGTGCACCAGCCGAGCGCGAGTTCCGAGAGATCGCCGGTGCCAACGACGAAGCCGCCTTCCTTGTTGGCGAGGCGGAAGAGATAGTCGGTGCGCAGACCGGCTTGCACGTTTTCGTAGGCGATGTCGTAGACCGGCTCGCCGCGCGCGGCGGGGTGGTCCAGGTCCTTCAGCATCTGCTGTGCGAGCGGCTCGATGGAGACCTCGCGCGCGTCGACGCCGAGCGCTTTCATCAGCTTCCAGGCGTTGGCTTTGGTGGCCTCGCTGGTGGCGAAGCCCGGCATGGTGACGCCGACGATGTTCTTGCGCGGCAGGCCGAGGAAATCGAACGCGCGCGCGGCGACGATGAGGGCGTGCGTGGAATCGAGGCCGCCGGAAATGCCGATGACAACGCGTTTGGTGTTGGTGCTTTCGAGGCGCTTGGCGAGGCCGTGGACCTGGATGTTGTAGGCCTCGTAGCCGTCGCGGTCGGCGCGGGCGGGATCGTCAGGGACGAAGGGGAGGCGATCGAGCTTGCGCTTGAGGGGCAACGAATCCTGTGGCGGATTTAGTTTGAACGGGAGCGCGGAATAACGCTCCCATCCGCTTTTGTTGTTGGCGGCGCAATCGCGGAAGGTGCCCATGCGCGCGCGTTCGAGCGCGATGCGTTGGACGTCTATGTCGGCAATGACGAGCTTCGGCTCGCGCGCAAAGCGCTCGCCTTCGGCGAGCTTCTCCCCCATCTCGTAGGCGACGATCTGGCCGTCCCAGGCCAGATCCGTGGTGCTTTCGCCGGCGCCGGACGCCGCAAAGACGTAGGCGGCAGTGCAACGACGTGAGTGGGCGTCACAGAGAATGGCGCGGTCTTCGGCCTTGCCGATGACGACGTTCGATGCGGACATGTTGAGGAGCACCGTAGCCCCCGCCATCGCAGCGTACGTCGATGGCGGGATTGGCGCCCAGAAGTCCTCGCAAATGTCGACATGGAACGCGAAATCGCGCACGTCGTCCGCAGCGAAGGTAAGGTCGGACGCGCCGAAGGAGGTCTGTTCGCCGCAGAGCCAGATCGTGTCGTTGATGCGCTGCGCGGCGCTGGCGAAGTGCCGCTTCTCGTAATACTCGCGGTAGTTCGGCAGATACGTCTTGGCGATGACGCCGAGGATTTCGCCGCGATGAATGACGACGGCGCAGTTGAAGACAGAGTTCTCCGCGCGCAGCGGCGCGCCGGCGATGAGGATGGGGAAGAGTTTCGCGCTTTCCGCTTTCAGCTTGGCGATGGCGGCTTCGACGGCGTCGAGCAGCGTTTCCTGCAGCAGGAGATCGTCGATGGCGTAGCCGGAGAGCGAAAGCTCCGGCGTGAGCAGCAACGCGGCTTTCTCGGCGTCGGCTTCGCGCCAGAATTTGAGGATGGTCTCTGCGTTCGCGGCGGGATCGGCGGGCGCGACGATGGGCGCGCAGGCGGCGACGCGGACGAAGCCGTGCGTGTAGAGATTGTTGAAGCGCTCAGAGGTTTTGCGGGAGGCCATTCGCGGCGAGCCTACCACATTATGCTCAGGCTGACCATAAAGGCTTAGCGCTCGTCCGCGGGGTCGATTTCGATGCGGTCGTCATAGCCCTTGCGGGCGGAATGGAAGACGAGCGCCATTAGCCCTCCGCCCACGGCCAGCGACAGGAGCGTGCCGAGGCTGAGCGCGATCCAGCCGTGGATGCTCATGGCCGAAGCGTCCCAATCGGTGAGGACGCCGAACATCACGGCGGCAAGGATGCCGCCGAGGACCAACGTGAGGAGGAATACTTTCACCCCGCTGATGTGGGCGTGGCGCGGACGGGAGGCTAGTGCGGCCGTTTAGACGTACTCCGCTGCCTCGCCCTTCGTGCGCCTTGGTGTTCTTTGGGTCTTCGTGGTTTCCTTTAAGCACCAAGACACGAAGAACACAAAGAAGCACGAAGGCTAGCCATCCGCATTACGCGCTGCGGCTCTTCAATCTAGCTCGGACAGAAGCTCGGCATCACGACGGGCTGGCTGGCGGTGTGTTGGCGCCATTGGCCGTTTTCGGCGCGGTAGCGTTCGCCGACGGCGATGCGGCGCTGGAACACTTCGCAGGCGACAGCGGCGGCCATTTCGTTGACCGAGACGTTCCGCTCGGCGGCGCGGCGCGTATAGAGCGCGCGGCGCTGGATGTTGATCTGATCGACGCGGCCGCGCAGGTCGGCGGAGATCTGCGCGCCGGGCGCGAAGCCGAGATAGCCGTCGGCCTGTTCGCCGACGAGACCGCCGGCGCGCGCTTGGGCGACGACGGGATCGTTCTGCGCGTGCGCGGGCGCGGCGAGCAGCAGGGCTCCGGCGATCAGCGCAGCGGCGAAGGGTAGGGCGCGCGTCATCGGGCAGGGCCTCCAAACAGGTCGGAATTGTTCTCCAGGAGCTCTTCGGCGTCACGCTCCAGGCGCACGATCACTTCCTGGCGGATGTTGACGTTGAGATTGATCTCGATCGGCTCGTCAGGCGCCTGGATCTGCACCGGGATGCAGCCGGCGGCGGCGATCGCCGCGCCGAGACCGGAAAGCATATGTGCCCGCATGCGCATGCCTGGAGCTCCTTGCCTGTTGCTAGCAGCTTCAAGCTGAACCGGCTCTGAAGCGGCGCTGCCGGAAGCGTTTATCTGGTTCCCGGGGGCTGAAGGTCAACTGGCGGGGGTTCCTCAACCTCCACATCCACCTGCGTATCGCCGTTGGCCCGGTTCAAGATTTCGCCAGGATCGACGATCGAGGCCGCCGTCTGCGCCAGGCGCCGGAAGGGCGCGGTGATGCGCACGTTGAAGACGAACGGCACGCCGCGGACGGTGACGCGCCCGAGACCTGGAACAGGCGCGATGGGGCCGAGATCGACCGGCCGGCCGGTGTTCTCGCCGGTGAACTCGATCTCCGTCAGCACCTCGCCGGAAATGTCGCCGTTCAACGTGAGCGCCAGCGAATCGTAGCGGAAGCCGTGCAGCGCATCGAAGGCGATGCGGGTGATGCCCGTGGCGTTGCGCCCAGCGTCGCCGACGTAAGCGAGCGTGCCACCGCCAGGCAGCGCGCGTAAGACGCCGTTCTCGATATAGGCCGTGCGCGCGGTGAGCAGCAACGGGAACGCGCCTTCGAGCCGGCCGGTGGCGGCGAGATCGGGTATGTTGAGCGCGGCGATGAGGCTCGCGGCGTCCAGGTCTGTCAGCGTGAGCACGATGCGCGTTTCTTCCTGGCCGAGCTTGACTGTGATCGGCTGCATCGCCAGTTCGCCGCCGGCGAAGGCGAAGGCGGCGTCTTCGACCGCGACGCGCTGCTCGGGCAAGAGCTGGAAGCGCACGCGGCCGTTGCGCACGGCGATGCCGGGATTAAGCAAGCCGACCGTGACTTCCTGGCCGGGCGGCGTTGTCAGCGCGAAGAGATCGTCGAACACGACGACGCCGCGCACGTCCTGCACAATCGGCATGGTGGTGGTGGCGAAGGAGACGCCGTTGAGAATCACTTGGCCGCGCGCGTCGATGTCCTCGCGCGACCAGGTGACGTCCGCCACGGCTGAAGCAGGACCGCGCACGTTGGCGATGATTCCGCGCGCGCGTTCGGTGATCTGGTGCGGCTGGAGCGCCTCGGTGAAGGTGACGGCAGGCGCGACGACCTGCGCGGCGCCTACGCCGGTGTCAGTATCGTGCTGGGCGGTGAAGGCGGCGAGTTGATGAGATTCAGCGTCGAGCACGATGTCGCCGGCCGCATCGAGCCGCCCCTCGCGCAGGATCGCGCTCACGTTTGCGAGGCGCAGGGGCTGGAAGAGCGAGCGCTCGTCTTCGCTGACGGGGCGATTGGCCGTAACGAGGGCGTCGCCCGAGGCGATGCGGATCACCGGGCGGCCGTTGTCGGGCGCGGCGCTCCAGGTTCCGTCGATGGTCGAGACGCTGCCGGGCAGAGCGGGATCCGTCAGCGTGCCGCTTTCGAATGCGCCCTCCACGCGCCAATTGTCGGCGACGTGCGCGTTCGCAGTGAGACGGCGCAGCGCAACCGCGAGCGTCCGGTCTTCGTCCATTTGGATGGAGAGGCGCGGCGTGTCGGCTTCCAGCGCGAGCACCATGTTGCCGACGCGCCCGCTGAAGCGGCCGGCGACGCTCTGTGACGTGACGCGCGCGGGTTGTGCGCCGGGGCCAGCCATGCGTCCGTTCAGCGCGAGCTGACGCACGATGAAGCCGCCGGAGAGGTTGTCGCTGGAGTCGGCGGCGATCAGTGCGTCGTTCAGCGCACAGAGCGCGAAATTGCCGTTGGAGAAGGAGAGCCCGGCGGCATCCAGGCCGCCGAGCCGGGTCGGCAGGCAGCCGCTGTTGGGCACGACGCGCCAGCCGGGCTTCCACAGAATGGCGACGTCGAGATTGGGCGTGAGGTCGCGCACTTCGCCCTGGCCCAGCGGGCCGGTTATGCTGGCGGGTCCGCGCAGATCGACGCGGCCGGCGCCGGTTGGGGCGACCGTGATGCTGACGCCGAGTTCGTGGGCGGCGATGCTGGCGTTCTGAGCGCGCCAGTCGGCGAGCGTGAGCGTGCCGTCCGCGTCGAAGGGCGCGTCGCGCGCCCACGTCGCCGTATCCAGCAGCAGCGACGCGCTCGGCGCGCCGCCGCCTGCGAGCTCGAGCGACAAGGCGCCGTGCAGCGTAGGACCGGGCCATTGCAGCACGAGCGCGGGCGCATCCTGACGCAATGGCGCAAGGCGCAAGCTCGCGCCGGTGGCGGCGCGCGCTTCAGCGGGCGCGGCGATGAAGATGCGCAGGTTCTCGTTGGCGCGCGAGAGCGCGAGCGGGATGGTCAGATTGAAGCGATCGGCGGCGGCGTCGAGCGCGCGCTCGGCTCGCGCGAAGGTGGGTCCGACGGGCGCGCCGCCGAAATCGGGGAAGGCCCTGCGGATGCGCTGCTGGGTGTCGGCGTTGAGACGGGAGCGGAAAAGCGCGAGCTGCGTTTCGCCGCGCATGTCCCAGCGTTCGAACTCGAACGCCAGAGCGCCATTCGCGCTGGGTTGTTCGGAGATGAGCGACAGGCCGTCAAAGCGCTGCGCCGCCAGCGTCCAACTGGCTTCGCCGCGCTCGTCCGTGCCTTCGGCGCGAGCTTCGAGGCGCAGCTGCGCAAACGTGTTGGAGAGCAGCGTCAGCGCCGATGCATTGAGCCGCCCTCGGGCTTGCCACGTTTGGGGATTGATCGACGTTCCCTGCGCCACGGCTTCGGCGCCGATTGCGCCGCTGAAATTGTCGGCTGAAACATCCACCGCGCGCAGCGCGCCGATGCGCCATGCAGCTTCCAATTCGTAGCGGGCCACATCGAGCGGCGCACGGCCCATGAGGCGCACGTGCGCATCGCGCGTGCGCGCGCCGGACCAGACGAGTTCGTCCGCCACCGCGTCGAGACGAAAAGCGATGCCGTTGTCGCGCGAGACGACGAGCAGGTCGGCGGCGCCGCGATCGAGCGCGTACGCACCGCCTGGAAAGGACGATTCAGCGATGCGCCCGACGGCGGAGAAATCCGTCCCCAGCGTGCCGGCGCCTTGGAACGTCGCATTGAGATTGCCGAACGGCGCCACGATGAAGGCGCGGCCGTCTTCGATGGTCAGGTCGATCGCCGGCACGCTGAAGCGGCGCACGCCGGGAACTCTGCGCATGCGGTCGAGCGCGCCCAACGAGAGTTCGCCTTCGCGATTGAGACGAATGCGGACCTGCGGCGCGACGATGCGCATGCTCTCGAGGCGTGGAACAGGACCGACCCAGCGCCAGCGCGTTTCAATCCGCTCGACCGATACATCGGGGGACGCTTCCGCGCCGACGCGGATGCGCCGCAGGACGATGCCGCCGAGATCGAGGCTGAGGATCTCGAAGTCGGCCTCGACGCCGCGTTCGGCCAGCGCGCCGCTCAGGATGAATTCGGCGATAGGAAAGCGCGTCAGCCACAAGGCGAGCGCCAGCGCGGCGGTGCTGACGCCAAGCGCGGCAAGGGCCGTTGACCAGCCGATCAGAAGGCGGCGCACAGGTCGCGGCGGCTCGCCATTCGGCGTTTGAGGCGCCGGATGTTCTTGACTCGCAACCGCCTGGTTAGACCTATGTGCCATGATCCTTCGCTTGGCGCGGTCCTTGCTCGATATGAAACGCCTTCGAGAAGCGTCCCGCCGAGATCACGGAATGCCGCGCACGGAGTTTCCGGTCAGATAACCAAAGGACCGAAAAGGCTTGTCCTTTGTATGTTTTTCGCGGATTCGAACGTTTGGAGCATGAGATTGAGGGCACGATTCTCTCATCGCCTCATGAAGGCCAGGAAAGGTTTAGCCGCGTTCACCATCATTGGGGTGACGGCGGTGGCTGGCGTGGGCTTCGCCTGGAACGCCGGGCTGTTTGGCGCTGGGGCCGCGGCGGCGGCCGCCGAAAACGCGGCGATCCGCGAGCAAGCGGCGCTGCGCGCCGAACACATTGCGTTTACCGAGCCCTATCTCGCACATGAACTGCGCGAGGTGCGCGTCGGGAGCGGCGAGACGCTCGCCAGCCTGATCGCGCGCGCCGGCGCTTCGCCAGCCGAGGCGAGCGCGGCCACCGCCTCTATCGGGGCGGTGTACGATGCGAGACGCTTGCGGCCCGGCCAGTCGATCAGCCTCTTCTTTTCCCGCCGCGCCGGTGATGCACAGCTGACCGGCGTCGCGTTCCGATCCGATCCCGGCGCTTCGGTGACGGCGAATCGAACGACCGCCGGCGGCTTTGCCGCGCGGCAGGTGTTGATGCCGGTGACGTTCGAGATCGCGCGCATCGCCGCAACGGTTGAGACGAGCCTCTATGCGAGCGCGCTGGCGCTTGGCGCCACGGATCGGGAAATCGGCGCGCTCGCGGACGCATTTTCCTACGATGTCGACTTCCAGCGCGACGTTCGTCCCGGCGACGAATTCGAGCTGGTGTTCGAACGCTTCTATGACGACGAGGGCAACACGGTGCGCACCGGCGAGTTGCTGTTCGTCGGCCTAGAGACGCGACGCGGCCGTCGCGACTTCTATCAATTCCTTGCGCCGGGCGACGCGCGGCCAGACTGGTACGACGTGGACGGCAAGAGCGCGCGCCGTTTCCTGATGATGACGCCGATCAATGGCGCACGGCTCTCCTCGCGTTTCGGCATGCGCCGGCATCCGATCCTCGGCTATTCGCGCATGCACCGCGGCACGGACTTCGCCGCGCCCAGCGGAACGCCAATCCTGGCGGCCGGCGACGGCACGGTGGTGCGATCCGGCCCTTACGGCGCCTACGGGAACTATATTCGCATCCGACACGCCAACGGCTACGAGACCGCCTACGCGCATATGTCGCGCTTTGCGCGCGGGATGCGGGCGGGCGCGCGCGTGCGGCAGGGTCAGGTGATCGGCTATGTCGGAACCACGGGTCGTTCCACGGGCCCGCACTTGCACTACGAGGTGCTGCGACGCGGCCAACAGATGAATCCGGTCAATCTCCGGGTGCTGAACGGGCGCAATTTGACGGGGCGAGCGTTGGAACTGTTCCAGATCGAGCGAGCACGGATCGACACTCTGCGGCAGGTTCGCGCCAATGAAACCCCCGCGCAGCAAGCGGTATTGCATGCCGTTGGCGCGGGCGCCGCGACGACCCGCTCGCCCTAAACGCTCTGCAATTTTTCCGGGTTGAGTGAGGCGCCAAACCGTCGCATGGTTGGCGCCCAACTCAGTGTTGGTCAGGCATTCGGCGCGCTTGGCCAAGAACTCGGTGAAGCGACGTTACTATGCCGACCAGAGCGATGATCGCAGACGATCACGAGCTGTTCCGCAGCGGGCTCAAGCAATTGTTGCAGGATGTCTTGGAAATCAAAGACGTCCGTGAAGCCGAGACCTTGGATAAAGCCATTGAAATCTTGACCAACGAAGGGGCGGGCGACCTCGTCCTCGTCGATCTCAATATGCCGGGCATGTCCGGGCCGGAAGCGCTCGCTGCGCTGCGAGACGGCTTTCCCGATTCAAAGGTGGTGGTCGTATCCGCGTGGGACGGGCGCGCGGAGATCATTGGCGCCCTCAGCGCTGGCGTGCACGGCTACATCCCGAAATCGATGAGCGCACCTGAGATCGCGTCAGCGATCCGGTCGATTCTGGACGGGCAGATCTTCGTGCCGCCGGCTCTCGGCAAACGCGAGCAGACCGAAATGCCGCGCATGCAGATTGCGGAAGGGAATGGCGGCGAGAAGCTGACCGCGCGGCAAAAGGAAGTGCTGAACGAACTGCTGAAGGGTCGCGCCAGCAAGGAGATCGCGCGCGCGCTCGACATCGCGGAAGGCACCGTGAAGATCCATCTTGCTGCGATTTATCGCGCGCTCGGCGTGCGCACGCGCGCGGAAGCGATCGCCAAGCTCAAGTCGCATTAGCGGCGAATGGCGAGTAGCGAGTAGCGAATAGGGCCTGGCGTGTCGTTCGGTTCGATATAGCTATTCACTACTTCCCATTCGCTACTCGCTACTCGCCATTCGCTATTCCGCGGCGATCTCACTCGCCGCGAGCTGGCGGAGTTCGCGCGGATTTACGGGCTTGATCAGCCAGGCGAACCCGGAATCCCGCAACTGGGCCAGCGTATCGGCGGCCGTGTCGCCGGTGACGATGATCACGTGCGGCGCCGGCGAGAGGCGACCGCGGAGACGCCGCGCCAGATCGAGGCCCTGCAACTCGCCATCGAGACGCAAATCCATGACGAGCAATCGCGGCTTGAACCCGCTGTCGATGACGCGGACCGCCTCCGCTTCGTCCGCGGCGGTCAGCACGCGCGCGCCGATGTCGCTCAGCGCGCGAGCGGCGGCTTCGCGCGCAAGCGTTTCATCGTCGATGACGAGGGCTGAAGCGCCGTGCAGTCCTTCCGGCTCCTCAGCCGGTTCGACAGCAGAGATGGTCTGCCGCGAAAGCGGGGGGCGCAAGATGAAGCGCGCGCCGCGGCCAGGCGCGGAGTCCAAGTCGATCGGCATATCGAGCGCGTGCGCAATCCCGCGGACGATCGAGAGCCCGAGCCCGAGCCCTTCGCCCCGCGGCTCGATCCGCACAAACTCATCGAAAATACGTTCTTGATCTTCAGCGGCGATGCCTGGGCCTTCGTCCGTCACGGCAATCTCCGCTCGGTCGCCAGCCGCCCGCGCGCTCAGCCGCGCCCGCCCCCCGCCATGCTTCATGGCGTTGGCGACGAGGTTGCGCAGCGCACGCTCGAGAAGCGCGGGGTCGGAGCGAAGGCGGAGCGATGTGGGCTCGATGTCGACGCTGCCTTCGGGGTGCTCCGCGGCTAGACGATCGAACACGTCCTGCAGCGCAAAGTCGGCGATCTCGGGATCGATGGCGCCTGCCTGAACGCGCGCGAGATCGAGCAGCGTGGAGAACATCGCGACCATGGAATCGGTCGCGCGCTCCATCTGTGCAAGAATGCCTCGCGCTTCGGGGTTGTCGATGCGCCGATCAAGTGCGCTCAGGTAGAGCGAAAGAGCGTGCAAAGGCTGACGCATGTCGTGACTGGCGACGGCCAAGAAACGCGTCTTCGCCAAATCCGACGCGGCAGCGCGCGCGCGCGAGTCCTCGGCCGCATCGCGCGCCGCGGCGAGCGCGGCGAAGGCCGCGCGCCAGCCCTTCCGCTCGCGATATAGCGCCCAAATTGTTACAACGAGACCAATTGTTGCGAGAAAAGCCAGCGCCCCGCTGAGCCAGTAGAGACGGTTCGTCGCACGCTGCTCGGCAGAACGGGTCTCATCGATCAGCAGCTCGATATCGCGAAGCAACAGGCGCGCGGAGGCGCGGAGTTCGTCCATCGCCGCCTTCGACGTTCTCAGCGCCTGCCGTCGCGCGGCGGGCTCGTAAGGTCGCCTGAGCGGCGCCTCCAACTGCTCGAACGCCCGATGCGCCAGCGTTTCGGCGCGGGCCACATCGTCGGCGAGTTCGGGGCGAGATGCGGTCGCGTCGCGCAGTTCAGCCAGATGCCCGAGCGCAGCCGTTCGTGCGCTTTCGTAAGGCTCGAGGAACTGGCGGTCGTTAGTGAGAAGATAGCCGCGTTGGCCGTTTTCGGCGTCAATGGAGGCTTGCATCAGGGCGTAGACCGCGAGCCGCGCTGCGCGCGCATCGGACTGGTCGCGGACCACGTTGCTCCGAACGCCAGCAAGGCCGACCAAACCAATGACGATCGCGAGCATGGAAGCGGCGAGCAGCCCGGCAGCCCACATGATGAGCTGTTCCGGGCGGCCGAATCCTTGGAGGTTCGGCGTGGCCGACGATGGGGCGTCCTGCGCCGGTTGCTCTAGCCGCGCTCCAACCATTCGATGATGGACTTAGCGCGAGCGGGTTTCTGCATCACGTCAAAACCGGCCTCGGCGGCATCCGCGGTGGCGCGCCCCGTGAACGAGCCGGAAAGCACCAGCACGCGCGCCGCCGGCGCTGCGTCGCGCAGCCGTTTGACGAGCGCAATGCCGTTCTGGCCTTTGCCGAGATGAAAATCGGTGATGATCCAGCGCACTTCGCCCAGACGTTCCCCGACGTTCTCGACCAGCGCATCGCCGTCGGGGCCATGGATCACTTCGGCGCCCCAATCGCGCAGGATGAGCAGCAACGCCTCCGCCGCGGCGGCGTCGTCTTCAACCAGGAGCACGAGGCGTGGATGGTGGCTTGTCATCACTTCGCAACCAGCCCCCGCCGCCCACGGTGCGCTTCCTCAAGGCGCGCGTGAATAGTCCATCCGGGCTAGGCGAACGGCATAGGCCGTTTCGCGCGGGCGCGCGACAGAGGCGCTAGGTCTTCGACCTCGACTTAGGTGCAATATTCGGTCGGCGTTGTTTTTGTCATCTTCATCTTCGCCAAACGTCGCAATGGCAGGCAGGGACATGAAGATGAAACCTTTTGCGATTCAGAACGGCGTCGGGGAAGACTTCAGCACTTGGGAAACGACCGCGCCGGGGCGCGGCGAATCCGACTATTGTTCGCGCGACGGCGCGATGGCGCTCAAAGCCAAGATCGAAGCGTATTGGCGCGCCCGCGGCCAGGACGTGATGGTTGCGCTGCACAATGTCGGGTTTCATCCCGCCATCCGCGCCGCGCGCTATGACGTGCGCAGCGACATGATCAACGGCATGCCGCGTGGATTGCTCGGGACGAAACGCCAACAGCCTGAGCCGACGCCGGCGGAAGAGTTCTGCGAGATCGACGACAATCTCGTCTTCGAATAGGGGCGGGTGCCCCACAAGCGGAGGGCGCGGCTGTATGCGGGGCCGCGCCCTTCGTTTTTCGGCAGTCGGCAGTCGGCAGTCGGCAAGTCGTGTATGCGTTCCGACCGCCGGGAGCCAAGCGGAATCTGATACGACTGCCGATTGCCGATTGCCGCTTGCCGCGCCTAGGCTGGCGGGCATGTCCGACGATCTCGCCGCCCCCGCCGAATTTGAAGTTCCCGAAGGCTATATCGCGCTCGACTGGAGGCGCGGCTTTGGCCGCCAGATCGGACCGCTCTATCGTCGCCAGCTTAACGGCGCCTACACTATGGGCTTCCGCGTCGAGGACCATCACACGAACGGCATGGCCAACGCCCATGGCGGGATGCTGATGACCTTCGCCGACATGGCCTGGGGGCACATCGTGTCGGTCGAGACGTCATCGTATTGGGTGACGGTGCGCCTGGCCGTGGACTTTCTTTCCAGCGCGCGCCTCGGCGATTGGATCGAAGGCGGCGGGGAGGTGCTGTCGACGGAAGACAGCCTCTATGTCGTGCGCGGCCGCGTGTGGTGCGGCGAGCGTACGCTGCTGACCGGAACGGGCGTGTTCAAGCCAATCCAGCCGCGCGAGCCGCGGCCGGGCGAGAAAGCTTTTGCGGCAGTCGGCAATCGGCGGCCGACGATCGATATGCCGCGGGGCTAGGATGCCTTGCATGACAGACATCGCCGCAGCCTCCGGGCCTGCACCCGCGCCAGTTTCGCGCGCCGTCGCCGCGCGCGGCGACGCCAGGTCGATCGCAAATGTTCACGGCATGACCAGAGCAGCTGCGCCGCGTGGGCGCGCGGCTCTGTCCGCTCGAACAGGTCGTGCGCAAACGGCCGCCGCCAGGTGCTCACTTGTCTTCGCCGTGTTGACGCTCGCCGCCTGCCAGCCGGCGGCGACGCCCGAACCATTACCGCCGGCCAACGCGCCGCGCGCGGCCGAGGCCATGGAGGCCGCCCGCACTCATGTCGCCGCCAACGAGCAGGCGATCGTCGACGAGCTGCGCGCGCTCCTGGCGCTGCCGAACGTCGCCGCCAATCCAGCCGACATCCGCCGCAACGCCGAGGCGCTGGTGCAAATGCTGGAGCGGCGGGGCGTCGCCGCGCGCATCCTCGAAACGGGCGACGCGCCGGTTTCGGTGTACGGCGAACTCGCAACGCCGGGCGCTGCGCGCACGCTGCTCTTCTACGCGCATTTCGACGGACAGCCCGTCGATCCGCCCGAAGCCTGGGCCACGCCGCCGTTTACGCCGACGCTGCGCAGCGGCCGCCTCGAAGACGGCGCGCCCATCGTGCCCTGGCATAATGCGCGCTATCCGCTCGACGACGACATGCGCATCTACGCGCGCTCGGCCAGCGACGACAAAGCGCCGATCGTGGCCATGCTCGCCGCCATCGACGCGCTGCGCGCCGCGAACATCCCGCTTTCGGCCAACATCAAGTTCTTCCTCGAAGGCGAGGAGGAGGCGGGTTCGCCCCATCTCGCGCGCACGCTCGCAACGCACCGCGACGCGCTTGGCTCGGACATCTGGATTTTCGGCGACGGTCCCATCGATCCGCGCGGCCTGCCCCGCGTGGTGCTCGGCGTGCGCGGCATCACGAGCTTCCGCATCACCGTCTATGGCGCCGCCAGCAGTTTGCACTCCGGCCATTACGGCAACGTCGCGCCCAATCCCGGCGCGCGGCTGGCGCACCTCATCGCCTCGATGCGCGCGCCGGACGGACGCATTCTCGTCGACGGCCTCGACGCCGATCCGCCCTCGCGCGAAGCGCTGGCGCTCGCGCGCGAAGGCTTCGACAGCGCCGGCATGCTCGCCGGCCCGCAGATCGCAGAATCGGAAAGCGGCGAGAGTTATGGCGAATCCATCCTGCGCCCCGCGCTCAACGTGACGCAGCTCTCCTATGGCGGGACAGGCGCTCAGAGAAATGCAATCGATCCCGAAGCAAGCGCCGGCTTCGACATTCGCCTTACGCCCGGCCTCACGCCCGACGAAGCGCGCGCCGCAATTGAAGCGCACCTGCGCGGGCAAGGCTACGAGCTGGTCGAAGGCCCGCCCACGCCCGAGCAGCGCCGCGCGCATGCGCGGCTCGCACGGCTCGAATGGAATGACCTAGGCTACGCGTCCGCCGCCGCGCCGCTAGACGACCCGGCCGTGCGCCGCATCGTCGGCGTGCTGCGCACGGCCACCAACGACGAGCTGCGCATCGCCCCCATGCTCGGCGGCAGCCTGCCCATCGCACCGATCGGCGAGGTGCTGCAGACGCCGTTCATCATCGTGCCTATCGTCAACGCCGACAACAACCAGCACGCCCCCAACGAAAACCTGCGCCTGCGCGAGTTCCGCCGCGGCGTCGAACTCTACGCCGCGCTGCTGGCGGAAGGCGGAAGGTGGTGAACCAGACAACAACCGCAGAGGTGAGCCCCCGCTCCCCCTCGATGGGGGAGCTGTCGCGCGCAGCGCGACTGAGGGGGTGAGGCCCGCACCGCTGGGGATTCGCCTCCAGAGGCGATTCGTCGATGTCTGGGGCGACACCCCTCCCGCGCGCTTCGCGCGCTGCCCTCCCCATCGAGGGGAGGGCAAGTGGCGCCTCAACTCCGCCGCGCGAACTCCAGCTGCAGCGAGCCGTTCGCGCCGTCGGGAATGCGTAGCGTCAGCGCATCTCGTTGCGCGGTGAACTCCGCCGCCACGTCGCCCATACGCCCGCACGTATACGAGATGGTGGGATGCGCCCCGGAGTCGTTGAAGGTCGCAGTCCAGCGGTCGGTTTCGCCGCTGCCGCTCGGCGTGCTCGCCCAATCGAAAGTCGTGCCGCCGTCGACGCCCTCAGTCACCTCGAGTGCGACGGCGCGCTCACCGCGCCAGCCTGTCGCCTCGCCGATGCGCACCGCACGCGTGAGATCGTAGACGCCCGGGGCAATGGCGCCGCCGCGCAGATCGCTCGCGGCCGCCGCAACCGCCATCTGTTCTTCGATCCGCACCAACCGGCCCATGTTCGGCGCGACGTTGTTGCAGGCCTGAACCTGCGGCGTCTGCGGCGTCTGCTGGGTCTGCGCCTCGCGCTCAGCCGGCGGCGAACACGCGAGAAGCAAAGCGGCGAACGCGGCGGAGAGAAGAAGCGGGCGCATGAAGCCTCCGAATGGGTGTTAGGTGCTAGGTGCTAGGTGTTAGGTGTTAGGTGTTAGGTGCTCGGCTCTGACCGCACGTCGCAAGCTCATGCGCGCCGCGCTGCCGATCCTAGCACCTAACACCTAACCCCCAACACCTGGGTCAAGAGCCGCTGTCGCCGAACCGGTCGAGCAGGCGCCGGAGATACTCGCGCTCGGCGGCGGGGCGGTTGGGATCCTGCGCGCGACGGCGGATTTCATCGAAAATCTCGCGCGCGCGCACGGGATCGGATTGCGACGGCACGCGCGTCGTGCCGTCGTCGCCTTCGCCCGCGCCGGTCGGCCGCCCCAGCGGATCGCGGTCGCCGCCGCCTTCTTCGGCGCCTTCGCGTCCGCGCGCGCGCATCTCTGAGGCGAGCGCTTCGGCTCCTTGGCGCAGATTCTCCAGCGCCGCCGTTTGCGCGGCCTCGGCGCCTTCGAGATCGCCCTGCCGCAAGGCATTCTCAGCGCGGCGCATGGCTTCGCCGGCGGCGTTCAGATCGTCGCTCGGCGCCGCGCCCGCTTCATCGGCCATGCGTTGCGCTTGCGCCAAGCCTTGCCGGATCTGCGCTTGGCGGTGCGCCAGTTCATCGCCGCCCTGGCCGCCCTGCTGCTCGCCGCCGCTGCCGGCCTGGCCGTCCTGCTGCTGCTGTTGTCGTTGCGTTTCGTCGCGCAGCGCGCGCTGTTCGCCCATCGTCTCGGAGAGCTGGTCCATGCTCTCCTGCATCTGCTGCTCGCCTTCGCCGGGTTCGCCCTGCTGCTCCGAGAGCTGCACGTCCATGTTGTTGAGAATGTTCGCCAGCATCTGCAAGAGCTGCTGCGCTTCTGCGTTGCGCCCCTGTTCGCTGAGGCGCTGCACTTCGTTGAGCAGCTCCTCGATGTCGCGTTCGCTGATCTGCGTTTGCTCTTGGGTATCCTCCATATTGGCGCGTTCGCCGTTGCGCAGCGCCTCCTGGATCAGCGCTTGCATGTAGCGTTCGGTGGCGCGCCGCATCGCCTCCATCAGCTGGCGGATGCGTTCCGGCGGGGCGCCCTGCGCCAGCGCTTCGGCGAGCTGGCGCTGCGCTTCTTCCAACGCGCGGCGCGCATCGGCGGCGCCGCCGTACTCGGCGCGCAGCGCCGTGCGCCACAGCGTGTCGGCCGCAAGATCGGTCTGCTCGATCTGGCGCGCCCGGTCGAGTTGGGCGCGCGCGTAGCGGAAGCCGAAATAGACGGCGAGGTCGCGGAAATAGCCGTCCTGCGGCGCCATCGTCAGCGCGTCGAGCAGGCGCGCCGCGCGCCGCACGCCTTCGGGCGCGCGGGCGAGATTGGGCCGTCGACTGTCGTCGCGGACTTCGATGCGTTGGGTGCCGAGCAGGATGTCTCCCGCCGGAATCGTGCGCCGCCCCTGCTGTTGTTCAGGACGATACGGCCGACGCTCGGCCAGAACGTGACGGCGAATCTCGATCGCCGCGCGCGCGAGCGGCTGCAGGAAAATCTTCTCAGGCAAAGTGAAGCGCAGCGGGTCGCTGACGCCTTCCTGCCCAAGCGCATCGACCGCCACGATGCGCGCTTCCACCTGCATGCCGGCATAGGGATGCGGCGCAAGATCGATCTCCGTTTCCGCTTCCGCCTCGCGCGGATCGCCCACAGGCGTCTCCAGCGGCGTATCGACCGGATCGGCGCGCACCAGGCCCTCCGGCGGGTCAACCGGGCGCACCCGTAAGATGAGTTGGCGCACGCCGAAATCGTCGGCCGCGCGCCAGCTGATATTGGCGTGCTCCTCCGGCAGCTGCGCGATCGGCGCCGCGAACGAGGCGGTCGGCGCGCGGTCCGCGCCGGGCGCGAGGCGCCACTGGGCCTGCGTGTGGAAGCGCACGACTTTGAGCCGTCCGCGTCCGGGGATTTGCAGACGCGCTTCCCAGGCGCCGTCAGCCGCGCGCTCGAACCGGACGGAGCGGCGCCCACCGCGTCCCTCGAACACCAGCACCGGCGCGCCGATCGGACCGGTGACTCGCACGGTTGCTTCGATCGAGGGCGGCGTCGGCACGCGTTCGCCAATGAGATCGCTCAGCGAGATCGGCGCGGCGTGCGTGTACTCCGCCGGCGTCGCCCAGGCTTCGATCGCCATCGGCTGATCGCCGAGCAGCGGACCGGGGTCGGGCAGAAATGCGCGCGCCAGACGATTGCCGACGTCGTCGCCGGCGAGGATCGCTGCGCCGACCAGCGCCACCGCGAGCACGAAGCGCAGCTTGAACGGATCGTGGTCGTCGAGCCCGGTGCGGATCGGCGCCGCACGCGCCCGTTCGGCCAGTTTCAGCGCCCGCTCGCGCTCGCGCTGCCACAGCGCCACCGCGAACGCATCGAAGCGCGTAGGTTGATCGCGCAGCGAGTCGAAGGCGCCGAGTTCTAGCCGCGAGTCCGCCGCAAGCCGCGCGCGCGCTTCTTCCTCGGTTGGCGCCCGCCACGCGCGGCGCGCCCGCACGCCGAGCCAGATGAAGCCGCACAGAGCGGCGACCGCCGTGAGGCTCTGCAGCATCGGCGGCAGCAGCTTATGCAAGCCCGCCAGCGCGACGAACGCCCACAGGCCAACCGCCGCGATCAGCAAGAAGCCTGCGCGCAGCGCGCGCTCGAACGCCAGGCGCTGGCGGGCTCGTCTCGTCTCGCGGGCGAGCTGGTCGAGGGCGTCCTGGTGCTTCAAGGGTCTCCGCGTCCGGTGGGAGCCTAACAGGGCGCCTCTGGCCAAACCATGACCGCCAGGGGCTCGGCCGCAGCGGTTCGTCGCTAACCGGGACTTAATCTGCGCCCCAGGGCGGCGGCGGGGCCGGAACCGGGCGGCTCAGATCGAACTCGACGCGGAAATGGCGGTTCGGGCGGCGTAGTTCGTAGGCGAATGTGCGGCCGGGATGGATCTCCATGGCCCAGACATTCTCAATCGACGCGGGGATGTTGTTCTCCCGGAAGAGCTGTCTCGAGAACTCGTCCGCCGGAAATTCCTGCCGCTCCGCGCTGCCGGCGCCCACGGTATCGCCGCCGTATTGCGTCAGCACGTCTGCCGATCCGTCTTCGTGCCGGTGATCGTGCTTCAGACGCAGGCCTGCATCCGTGCGCGTGATCACCCAGGTCCGCGAACGGTTCTCGCCGACATGAAAAGGAATGCGGATCTCGTCGGCGCCGCACGCGCGCACGTGCATCACCAGACGCTGACTTGCAAACTGCGCGTCCGCGGCATCGGTCGTGACGATCCGTCCTTCATAGGCTTGCCCGCAGAGCGCGGAGATATTCGAGAAAAACTGGTCCTGCGCGGTAGGCGCGATAGGCGTCGCGCACGCTACGAGCGCCGACGCCACCAGCGGCAAAAGAAGCAAATTCGGTTTCATGCCCCCTCCAACCATTGCGGCAGGTTTTCCAGTGCAAGCTGATCCGCAACCTCCCAGCGCCTCCGAACGATCTCGAATGCATCGCCGCGCACCAGCACTTCGGGGACCAGCGCGCGCGCGTTGTACGTGGATGCCATCACCGCGCCGTACGCGCCGGCCGTCATGAAGGCGACGAGATCGCCTGCGGCGAGCGGCGGCAGGGCGCGGTTGCGCGTAAAGGTGTCGCCGGTCTCGCAGATCGGCCCCACCACGTCGTAGCTCATGTGCGCTTCGCCGGCCGCTTCGCGCACGGGTCTGATCTCGTGGTAAGCGTCGTAGATCGCGGGCCGGATCAGATCGTTCATGCCGGCGTCGAGCACCAGGGTCGGGAGCGCCGGCCGCTCCTGGATGCGCACCACGCGCGCGACCAGCACGCCCGCATTGCCGGCGATCATACGCCCGGGCTCGAACGCGAGCGCGACTTCGAGGCCCTCGAACACGCGGTTCACCATCGCTGCGTACTCGGCGGGCGAGGGCGGATCGGGTTCGTGGAAGTAGGGCACGCCAAGTCCGCCGCCGAGATCGAGGCGCTCGACGCGCGCGCCTTCGGCGTTCAAACGCTCCGCCAGGTCGCGCAGCACGCGGAAGGCCGCTTCGAGCGGCGCGAGGTCCTTGATCTGGCTGCCGATATGAACCGCCAGTCCCTTCGCCTCCAGGTGCGGGTCGGCCGCCGCGCGCTTGTAGAGATCGGCGGCTTGCGCCGGCGAGACGCCGAACTTCGCATCGCCTTTGCCGGTGGAGATTTTCTCGTGCCCGCCCGCGCCGACATCAGGGTTGACACGGATGGCGATGGCCGGCCCTTTCTTAAGCTGCGCGGCGATGCGCGAAAGCGTATCCAGCTCGGCGATGCTTTCGACATTGATCTGATGCACGCCGGCTTGCACCGCGAACGCGAGCTCCGCTTCCGTCTTGCCGACGCCGGAGAAGATGATCTTGTCCGCTGGTACGCCGGCCTTCAGCGCGCGCTCGATTTCGCCTTGGCTCACCGTGTCTGCGCCCGCGCCTTTGCACGCGAGCGTCGCCAGCACAGCGACGTTCGCATTTGCCTTGACCGCAAACGCGACCAGCACGTCGCGCGGCGCGAAGGCGGACTTGAAGACCTCGTAGTGGCGTTCGAGCGTTGCGGTGGAATAAACGTAAACCGGAGTGCCGACAGCGCCTGCAATCTCCGTCAGCGCCACGTCCTCGCAGCAGAGCGCCCCGCCGCGATACTGGAAGTGGTTCATTGGCTGTCGGGTGCGTCGGCCGGAGCTTCGATGATCTCGGGGATGGCCGTCCGGTTAGGCGGTTGGGGCTGCTCAACGTTTACCAGCGCGATGTCCGCGACGATTATCTCGTGCCGAGGCGCTAGAGATGCCTGCGGCTGCGACCCGGTTTGATACTGCGCACAGCGCGCGTCCTGCTGCTCGTTGTTCTCGAGCTGACGCTCGCATTCGCGGCGGATCGCGTCTTCGCGGTTCCACATCGGGTCGGGGCGTTCGAGATCGCCTTTGATGCCGCAGGCGCCCAACAATGTCAGCGCCAGGAGGCCCAAGACTGAGCGGCTCATTCGAACATCTCCTTCCAGCGGTCGATCTGCTCGCGCACGCGCTGGGGCGCCGTGCCGCCATAGCTATCCCGGCTCTCGACCGACTTTTCAACCGTCAACAGCGCCCGCGCGGCCTCGGTTATGCGCGGCTCCACCGCCTGGAATTCGCCGAGAGGCAGCTGTGCCAACTCGGAAACGCCCGTTTCCTCGGCCCGCCGGACGATGCGGCCGGTGATCTCATGGGCCTCGCGGAAGGGCAGCTTCAGCTCGCGCACCAGCCAGTCGGCAAGATCGGTCGCCGTCGAGTAGCCGCGCGCAGCCGCTTCGCGCATCGCCTCGCGCTTGAAGGTCATCGTCTCGATCATGCCGATCATCGCGGTGACGGAGAGCGCAAAGGCGTCGAACGACTCGAACGTGAGCGTTTTGTCTTCCTGGAGATCCTTGGCGTAAGCGAGCGGCAATTTTTGCACGATGGCGGTGAGCGCCGCGAAGTTCGCGCCGATGCGCGCGGCCTTGGCGCGGATGAGTTCGGCGGCGTCCGGATTGCGCTTCTGCGGCATGATGGACGAGCCCGTTGACCAGGCGTCGCTCAGCGTCGCAAAGCCGAACTGCGGGCTGGTCCAGAGCACAATCTCTTCGGCCAGCCGCGAGAGGTGCGTCGCCGCGATCGACAGGTTCGCCAGCGCCGCCAGCGCGAAGTCGCGCGAGCCCACGGCGTCCAGCGAATTACTCGCCGGCGCGTGAAATCCGAGCGCGTGCGCGGTGGCGTCCCGATCGATCTTGTAGCTCGTGCCCGCCAGCGCCGCCGAACCGAGAGGGCATTCCCACGCCGCCTCGAGCGCCCCGCTGATGAGGCGGACGCGATCGCGCTCGAACATCGTCGCATAGGCGAGCAGGTGGTGGCCGAGCGTGATGGGTTGCGCCGTCTGCAGGTGGGTAAAGCCCGGCATGATCCAGTCGGCGTGCGCCTCGACACGCCCCACCAGCGCCTTCTGCAGCGCGCGCAGCCCGTCGCCGGCTTCGCGCGCGGCGCGCATCACCCAGAGCTTGAAATCGGTGGCGACCTGGTCGTTGCGCGAGCGCGCGGTGTGCAGGCGCTTGCCGGCTTCGCCGATGCGTTCTGTGAGGCGCGCTTCGATATTGAGATGGATGTCCTCCAGCTCGGCCGAGAACTCGAACGCGCCGGAGGCCATCTCCGCGGCGATCTGATCCAGCCCGGCCTGTATCGCCGCGTTGTCCTCCGCCGTAATTATTCCCTGGGCGGCCAGCATGTCGGCGTGCGCTTTGGAGCCTTCGATGTCCTCGCGCCACAGGCGCTTGTCGACATCGATGGACGCGTTGATCGCCTGCATCGCGTCGTCGGGCTGGGCCGCAAAGCGCCCGCCCCACATGCGCTGGCCGCCGGAAGAGGACTTGGACTTGGACACGAACGCTCGCTCCTCGGCGCAAAAAAACTGGGCCCTGTGGGCCGCGGTGACGATGCTGGCGGCGGGGACGCTGGCCGTCCTTTACGTGCTTTTCGCCGCCGCTTCAAAGCCCGAGCCGAGCACCGGCCTGATGCGATTCGCAACCGGCGAGATACGCCGGCTCGCCGTGCTGGAAGGTCCGCCGCCGATGCCGACGCGCACGCTCCGCGACGCGGCGGGCCGGGAGACGACGCTGGCCGCATTCGGCGGCGAGGTAATGGTGCTCAACCTCTGGGCCACGTGGTGCGCGCCGTGCATGGAGGAAATGCCGACGCTCGCTGAATTGCAGCGGCGCTATGCGGGACGGCTGCGCGTGATCCCCGTCAGCGTCGACAGCGAAGCCGATCGCGCCAAGGCCGAACGCGAACTGGCGCGTTTGAGCGGCAATTCGCTGCCGTTCCTGATCGACGTCAGCCGCGGCATCCTGTTCGACGCGCGCGCCGCCGGCATGCCCGTCACAATCATCTACGATCGCGACGGCCGTGAAGTTGCCCGCTTGGCGGGCGGCGCGGATTGGTCCAGTGACGATGCCGCCGCTTTGATCGACGCGGTGTTGGCGGGGGAGTGACGTGGTCCCAGTTCTCGAGACGGAGCGCCTGCGCTTGCGCGGGCACGTGCTGAGCGATTTCGAATCTTCTGCACGCATGTGGGCCGACGCGGGCGTGACCCGCCATATCGGCGGCAGGCCCTCGACGCGCGAAGAATCCTGGCGCCGTTTCATGACCTTCCCAGGTCATTGGATGCTGATGGGCTATGGCTATTGGCTGATCGAAGAGAGAGCGAGCGGCGCCTATGTCGGCGACGGCGGGTTCGCGACGTTTCATCGCGACCTCGGCGCTTATTCATTCGACGCGCCTGAACAGGGTTGGGCGCTCACGCCGGCGATGCACGGCAAAGGCTACGCCACCGAAGCTGCACAGGCGATGCTGCGCTGGGCCGTGCAGCACTTCCGCCGCACCGACTTCGTTTGCATGATCTCGCCCGAGAACGCGCCTTCGATCCGCGTCGCCGAAAAGCTCGGCTACCGCGAGTTCGCGCGCACGGATTACAAGGGCGAACCGTCGATCCTGTTGCGAAGGCAGTAGGGCAGATAGGGCAGGTAGGGCAGTAGGGTCGTGGAATTGCTTCACCTACTGCCTTATCTGCCCTACTGCCCTATTGCCCTACAGGAATGGCGAAAGCGCCAGCCGCACGCGCGAGGCTTGCGCCAGCACTTGGCTGTACGATGCGGGACGCTCCGGCGCGGTCGCTTGCGGCCACAGATCGACGAAGCGGTTGAGTTCACCTTGCGCTTCCAGGTAGCCGAAGATGTTTCTGTGCAGGAGCGCGTCCTGATTGAGTGAAGCGCGCGCCGCGAGCGCGGCGCCCATGCTGTGCTGGTACTCAACCGGATCGACAAAATCCTCCTGCACCACGCCCTGGTAGAGCCCGGTGGCGATGTCGACCATGCGCACGACCAAAACCGCGTAATCGATATCCAGCTCACCCAGCACCCGGTTGAATTCGGCGTCGCTGTTGCGGATGCGCTGCATCATCTGCGCACGGTTGAGATTGGGCTCAGCGGCGCTGCGGATGATGGACACGTCGAGATCGCCGAACTGATCGGGGGCGACGTCATAAACTTCGAGTAGCCCTTGCTGCACCAGCACTGCCGCTTCGGCAGGACGGTCCTCCGCATTCACCGCGGCGGCCGCCATCACGAAGCCTCTCAAGTGCTGGATGCGCAGCGCCGTGAGCTGATCGCCGGAGAGGCCCGCGTAGGCGCTCGCCGCGCCCGCTTCGCCGGCTTCGCCTCCCGCCGCCGCCGCAGCCGGCGCGGGCGCGCTGGGGGCGCCGCTGACGCGGGCTTCGCCCGCCTCGCCCGCTTCGCCGCGCTCACCGGCCTCGCCGCCCTCGCCGCCGCAGGCGGCAAGCCCCAGCGCCGCCGCCGCGACGCCAGTGGAACGCCAGCCCTTGAGTTTCCACGCGATCATCGCCACTCCCCAGTTCTGCCGGCCAACCTGGACCAGCTAAGAATGGGTCGCAATAAGGCAAGCCGATGAGCGTCATTCTGCAGCAGGTTCTGGCGGGCGAGGATCTCCAGCGCATTCGTCGCGAGCTGAGCGAGCTGCGCTGGAGTTCCGGCAAACGCACGGCGGGCGCGGCGGCGCGCGAGGTGAAGGAGAATCTGCAGGCGGATGGTTCTGATCCGCGCACGCAGGCGCTCGAGCGCTTCGTGATCGAGGCGCTCTACCGCCATCCGTTATTCGAGATTGCGGCGCGGCCCGCGCGCCTCTCGCGTCTGCTGTTTTCCCGGTACGAGCCGGGCATGACCTATGGCGCCCACACCGACGATGCGCTGATGGGCGCGGGCGAGGATAAGCTTCGCACCGATCTCGCGCTTACGATCTTCCTCGCAGATCGCGAGAGCTACGAGGGCGGCGCGCTGGTTATCGAGAGCGCGCTCGGCGAGCAAGCGATCGCGCTCGAGGCCGGAGACGCCATCCTTTATCCCGCCGGCTCGATTCATTACGTTGCGCCCGTCACGCGCGGCGTGCGGTTGGCGGCGGTCGGCTGGGTGCAGAGCTACATCGCCGACGCCGCGCAGCGCGAGACACTGTTCGATCTTTCCGTCACGCGCGCCCGGCTGGCCGAAGCGGGCGTTGCGCGCGACCTGCTGCTGCCGCTGGACAAATCCATCTCGAACCTGCTGCGCATGTGGGCCCGCTAGCGGAACGGCTGCACGTCGTGCCGGGTAAAGACGCCGTCGTCGAGCAGTTCTCCGACTGAACGCTGACGCGCGAGCGCGATGAAGGCGAACAACATGCCGGAGACGAGCCCAACCGGCAGGCCAAGCACCAGCGCCAGCGGCGTCAGCGCGAGCGGGAGGTTCAGGCCGGAGATGTCCCCGATCGCAGCCTGCAAACGTGTCAGCACGAATGGTGCGGCGAGGGCGACAGGGGCGCATGCCGCCAGCACGTGCAGCACGACTGTGCGCCGCGTTCGGGGCGCGCGCCCGAGCGCCCAGCATGCGCTCAGTGTGATCAGGGCCAGCGCGAACACCATCGCGCCGGCTGCCAACACAAAGCGCAGCAGCTGCGGGTCATTGGTGAACAGCGCCGCCGGCCAGCCGATCGCCAGCGCAAGCGCCAGTGGCGTCCAGACAAGCGCCGGCCTTCGCCACTCAAGTGGCGGTATGCGTTGCGGGATCGGGGGGCTCCGCACGAGCGCCAGTCTAACGCGGCGGCGCGCATCGTCACTGAAGCGCAACCGTCAGACGCGCGCGCGCTTTGCCAAAGCCTGGGAAGCGTGGTTTTTGCGCCGCATGGACCTGCGCCTGCGTTCGCCGTCGACTGCCCGCAATCGCGAGCCGATCCTTGCCGTTCTGCAACGCGTGCTGCCGGCGGACGCGCGCGTGCTGGAGATCGCCTCGGGCTCCGGCGAACACGCCGTGTTCGTCGCTCGCGCGCTGCCGGGCCTCACTTGGCAGCCCAGCGACCCCGATCCGGAGGCGCGCGCGAGCATCGTCGCGTGGATCGAAGGAGAGGGATTGGCCAATGTGCTGCCGCCGCTGGCGATCGACGTGCGCGCGCCGGGCTGGGGCGTGGAGGACGAGGCGCCCTACGACGCCATCGTCGCCATCAACATGATCCACATCTCGCCCTGGGAAGCGACGCTGGGGCTGCTCGCCGGCGCTGCGCGTCTGCTGCGTTCTGGCGGCGTGCTCTACACGTACGGTCCTTACATGCGCGACGGGCGCCACACCGCGCCGTCCAACGAAGCGTTCGACGCCTCGCTCAAGGCGCGCGATCCGTCGTGGGGCGTGCGCGATGTGCGTGACATCGAGCGCGAAGCGAATCTTCAAGGCCTCGCGCTGCGCGAGATTGTGGAGATGCCGGCGAACAATCTCTCGCTGGTGTTCGCGCGCAACTGATGCGTGCGCGCAAAGCTGAAATCCGCGCCATATCTCGGAGATGTAACGCATGCGCCATAGCGCCGTAACAGATGGCGCCTATCTCCCGCACGCGGACGCACTGGTCCGCCTGAGCAGGGGATTTGACATGCGAACAGCCATCACTGCGCTCGAAGTCGCGATCGGAGCTGCGCTCCTGATCGGGGTCGTCGCCTATTGCATGGACGGCGCCGCCTCGCTGCTTCGGCTGATCCTGTGATGACGCATGCAAAGGGAGCGCTGTAGAACGCAGCGCTCCCATACTCTCATTGGAAATGAAAACGCCGACCGCTTAGCGCGTCGGCGTGGGGGGATCGGTCCGGTAGTCGTAGAAGCCGCGTTGGGTCTTGCGGCCAAGCCAGCCCGCTTCGACGTATTTCACCAGAAGCGGACACGGGCGGTACTTGGAGTCGGCAAGCCCGTCGTAGAGCACCTGCATGATGGAGAGGCACGTATCGAGGCCGATGAAGTCCGCCAGCTCCAGCGGCCCCATTGGATGATGCGCGCCGAGTTTCATCGATTTGTCGATCGCGTCGACCGAGCCCACGCCTTCATAGAGCGTGTAGACCGCCTCGTTGATCATCGGCACCAGCACGCGGTTGACGATGAAGGCGGGGAAGTCCTCGGCGTTGGCGATGGTCTTGCCCAGCGTTTCGACGAACTTCACCGACGTGGCGTAGGTCTCCTGGCTCGTCGCCAAGCCGCGGATGATCTCGACCAGCTCCATCACCGGCGCCGGGTTCATGAAATGAAGGCCGATGAATTTGTCCGGCCGATCCGTGGTCGCGGCGAGCCGCGTGATCGAAATTGAAGACGTGTTCGAAGCGAGGATCGCCTCCGGCTTCAGCACGCTGCGAAGGTCGGCGAATACTTTTTTCTTCGCCTCGTCCTGCTCGACGATGGATTCGATAACGAGATCGCACGCCTCGAACGCGCCGAGTTTGGGCGCCGCCTTGATACGCTTCAGCGCCGCATCGGAGTCGGCGGCGCTGATGAGTTCTCGGTGGACCTGGCGGCCGAGGTTCTTGGTGATGGTCTGCAGCGCGGCGTCGATGCGCGAAGGTTCCGCGTCGTTGAGCAGAACGTCGTAGCCCGCCAGCGCACACACATGCGCGATGCCGTTGCCCATTTGGCCGGCGCCGATGACGCCGACAGTTCGGATATTGCCCATTACGCTCCCGGCCATCCGTCTTCCCCGCGAGGGAACGTGTCTAGCACGACCCATGTTGCGGTGCAGCAAGTTTTATGCAGTGCAGCATGAGCCGCCCTGCCGTTGGCGGGAACCTACCTGGGGAAAATCCTGCTTTCCAGTACGCTAGACGCCGGCCTTTGTGAGCTCCTCCATCAGTTCCGGCACAGCGGTCTTATAGTCCTGCACCAAGCCGTAGTCGGCGACCTGGAAGATCGGCGCTTCTTCGTCCTTGTTGATGGCGACGATGACCTTGGAGTCCTTCATGCCGGCGAGGTGCTGGATGGCGCCGGATATGCCGATGGCGACGTAAAGTTCGGGCGCCACCACCTTGCCGGTTTGGCCGACCTGGTAGTCGTTCGGCGCGTAGCCGGCATCCACCGCCGCGCGCGAGGCGCCGACCGCCGCGCCCAACTTGTCCGCCAGCGGATCGAGCACGCGGTGGAACTCCTCGTTCGAGCCGAGCGCCCGTCCGCCGGACACGACGCGTTTGGCCGCCGTCAGCTCGGGCCGATCGGACTTGGCCATTTCTTCCGAAACGAACGCCGACTTGAAGGGGCCGTCCGGCGCCGCGATGGTCTCGATGCTGGCGTTGCCGCCTTCGGCGGCTGCTTTGAAGGCGGTCGGCTGCACGGTGATCACCTTCTTCGGCTGCGGGTCCTTGACCGTGATCAGCGCATTGCCGGCGTAGATCGGCCGCACGAACGTATCGGGGCCTTCGACGCCGATGATGTTCGACACCTGCATCACGTCGAGCTTCGCCGCCACGCGCGGCGCCGCGTTCTTGCCTGTCGTCGTCGCTGGGAAGAGGACCGCATCATAGTTCGCCATCAGCGGCGCGATCAGCGCTTCCATCGCTTCCGCGAGCTGCTTGGCGAGCGCTGGGCTGTCGGCGTGCAGCACTTTGCGCACGCCGTCGATCTTGGCTGCGGCCTGCGCGGCGGCGCTAGCATTGGCGCCCGCGACCAGCACATCCACGTCGCCGCCGATCGCTTTGGCGGCGGTGACGACCTTGTTGGTGGCGTCCTTGAGCGAGGCGTTGTCGTGCTCGGCAATCACAAGAACGGCCATCAGAGCACTCCCGCTTCTTTGAGCTTGCCGACCAGTTCGGCCGCGGACTTCACCTTGACGCCCGCCTGCCGCTTCGGCGGTTCGGCCGTCTTCATGACTTGCAGACGCGGCGTCACGTCGACGCCGAGATCGCTTGGGGTCTTCACGTCGATCGGCTTCTTCTTCGCCTTCATGATGTTCGGCAGCGACGCGTAGCGCGGCTCGTTGAGGCGCAGGTCCGTCGTGATGATCGCCGGCAGCTCGACGTCGAGCGTCTGCAGTCCGCCGTCGACTTCGCGCGTCACCGTCGCCTTGCCGTCCTGCAGCACGATCTTGGAAGCGAACGTCGCCTGCGGCCAATCCAGGAGGGCGGCGAGCATCTGGCCGGTTGCGTTGTTGTCGTCGTCGATGGCCTGCTTGCCGAGGATGACAAGATCGGGTTTTTCGGCGTCGACCACGGCCTTTAATAGCTTGGCGACTCCCAGCGGCTCCACCTCGCCGTCGACCCTCACCAGGATGCCGCGGTCGGCGCCGATGGCGAGCGCGTTGCGGATGGTCTCCTGCGCCTGTTCGGGCCCGATCGACACGGCCACCACTTCCTTGGCCGCGTCCTTGGCGTGCCCGCCGCCGCCCTCCTTCATGCGCACGGCTTCCTCGACCGCGATTTCGCAGAACGGGTTGATCGACATCTTGAGGTTCGACAGATCCACGCCCGACCCATCCGGCTTGACGCGGACCTTCAGATTGAAATCGAGCACCCGCTTGACCGGGACGAGGACTTTCATGCTTGAATCCTTGCTGCATTCGGGAGACGCGAAGCACCAGATTGGGAGGCCTACTAAGGGCGTCACAAACGCCGCGTCAATGCGGCGAGAGGGAACAGTCGCCTTACGTCAACCGAGCCGCGCGGCCGATCGCCGGTTGGCTTTGCCCGCTCAGAGAATTAGGCAGTGGTCATGGCGGCCACGCAGTGGATCGAGACTCCTGTTGTCGTAGACGAAGATGTCATTCGCCGCGGCAACGTTCTTGAGATCATCGACCCTGTGTGGTGGTCGGCCGATTTCTACCAGGACAAAGCCCGCTACGAGCTGAGCCTGTCACGTTTCACGAGGCCGCAACGTCTGGTGTGGGCGATCAGCTGGTATCAGTCCGAAGTCTTCAACGGCGGCCATGACCAGTTCTTCGACAACTCGACAGGAATGGTCTGGCACGACGCGCTGGAGGGCCTAAAGGAAGTGGGCGCAGAGCCGGTTGCGGCCGTATTGGCGGAAGCAGTGCGTCGCCTTGGCGGATCGCCATCCTTTGATCGCGAAGAGCGGCAGGATCAGCTCAGCGCGCTCTATGAAGCGGGCGGGACGCTGAGCGATCTGGATGAGGCGTTCTTCGCCATGCCCGCCCGTTTTGATCTTGAGGCGACCGTGCTTGCGTACATCAGGAGCAACGCGGCGGCGTTCCACTTTGATGGTGTCGTGAAACGCCCGCCGCGCAGTCGTTAGCGCCTCAGCACGGCCGGCCAATTCGCGTTGGCGCTGCGGATGAAGCCGGGGATGTCGCGCTCCCAGCGCTGCTGCACTTCGTCGTTGTAGTTGAGATAGAGCTTGCCATCGACGATGCGCCAGTTGTTCGGGTTGCCGGGCGCGGTGTAGCCCTGCGCGACGGCCCAGGCGCAATAGCCGCCGTATTGCGGCAGGTAGCGCGCCGGATTGGCGCGGAACGCCGCCAAGTGTTCGGCGGAGGCGAAGCGGTACTCGTAGCCTTGGTGCGTGATGCGGTGCTGCGTCGTCCCGCGCACCGGCCGGCCGTCGGTGAAATACGCCACCGGATCGTAACCGCCGACGGCGACGTTGGAGAGGATGCCCGTGTGCACCGGCGGCTGATCCGCGTAGGCGGGCGCAACGGCGACGCCGGCGGCAAGAGCAAACACGAGAGCAGCGAACAGTTTGCGCATGAGAGCACTCCTTAGGCGGCGGCGCGCAGCGGCGCGGCGGCGCGGGCGGGTTGTTGCGGAACGAAGGCGCGGCGAAGGTCGCGCGCCAGGCCGATCAGCTCGTTGCGGCGGATGACGAGCAGCACGATCGCGGTGATCCAGATCGTCACCGCCGCCGCGAACAAGCCGCCGCCGTCATTGTTGGGATCGACGCCGAGCGGCGTGAACAGATGGAAGCTGACGGCGCCGGTCATCACGGCAAGACCGATCAGCGCTCCGATTGCATTGAGACGCGCAAAGCCTGGGATCAGCCCGACCAGCAGCAGCGCCGAAGCAAACAGTTCGGCCGTGCCGATCACGTATTGGCTGAACAGCCCGGTGTGCGCGAAGAGCCCGGGCAGCCCCAGCGCGCCCGCCCAGCCGTCGAGCCGGCCGAAAATCTCCTGCGTGTTGGGGTGGTCAGTGAACTTGAAGCGGAGGCTGTCGAGAAAAACGAGCGCCGCGAACACGGAAATCCCGACGGGCGCAAAGCGGATGATGCGACTGAGCATGGTAACCCCTCGATGAGGACAAGATCGTTCGAGGGGAGGGAGCGGTTACAAACGGCTTTCGCCGCGGCGGTTTGGTCACCACCACGGAATGAAGAGGGTTTGCACTGCGCTGGAAACCACGCGCCGAGCAATTCGGATACGGCAGGAAAGCCAACCAATTGCGACACCAATTGGAACTGCAACGATTACAGCCCAAGCCGTCGTCGCTGCGCTGAGACGCATGACCACAAAGGCGACGAGCGCGGCCAGCGCGCCCAATACCCAAAATGTAAGCCACAGGTCGCCTGCGTCTTCGATGCGCGAAACGTTATCGTCATCGGCCATAGCCGCAACTTAGTACGAGCGAGGGCGCCTCACCACCGCAAGAACCGCGCGCCCACCACTGCGCCCAGCGCGGCGCAAATGCCGATGGCGACGACGTACCAGGTCGTCACGAACGCGACCGAGTCGATCGGGCAGTACATCGAGTAGGCCATCGCGCCGATGCCGCCGGAGAGCGCGCCGATGGCGGCGCCCGCCAGCATGAGCTGCGTCGGCGCGAACGCGCGCATCAGCCATAGCAGGGCCGCGGCCGTGGGCGCAGCGAGGATCGGCACGACCACCACGCACCAGGGAAAGCCGCCGCCGGTCCAGGCCTCCATGCGCCGCTCCGGCGGCTCGCCCATGAGGGCGATGAAGGCGGCGAGCGCGCACACGCCGAGGAACACCAGGATTGCGCCGATGCGCCAGCCGAGCGGACGACCTGGTCGCATCAGCCGCGCCACCAGCGGCAGCGCCGCCGCCGCCGCCGCGGCCGAGAACATCGCCTTCAGCATCACCGGCATGCGCGCCGCGCCGATATCGGGCCGCACGCCGAAGCCGATCACCAAGAGGAGCACGGCGACGGCGAGGCCCACAAGCAGCGTGACGAGGAGCCGGCGCGCCCAGCGCGGCCGCTCGGCGGGCTCGACGTTCTTGGCGAGCAAATCGATGAGCTGGTCGGTATTCACGTCGGCTGCTCCTGGGCCATCAGGCGCATCAGCGTCTTGAGGCCCCTATGGATGGAAATCTTGATGTCGGATTCGGAAAGACCAGTGAGCGAGGAGGCTTCGCGCACGCTCTTTTCTTCCAGCTTCACGAGGCGGATCGCGGTGCGCTGCTTCTCGGGCAGCTTTTCCAGCAGCGTGGTCACGTCGCGCCGGGCGTCGCTGGCGTTGTATTCGGGATCGCTTTCGCCCACGTCGTGGCCGTCGAGCGAGGCGTGATTGCGATGCCGGGCGCGGCGCAGGTGATCGATCAGCCGATAGCGCGCGATCGCATACATCCACGCCGTCAGCGGATAATTGGCATCGTAGCTGTCGCGCCGCGTGTGCAGGGCCACCAGCGTCTCCTGGACGAGGTCCTCCGCATCCTCCGGGGCGCCGCGCAGCCGGTTGCGGAAATAGGCGCGCAGCAACCCCGCCGCTTCCGTGAGCAAAGCGCGGTGCGCGGCTTGATCGCCGTCGAGCCCCTTCAGCATCAAGGCTCGGAGATGGGCTTCGTCGGCCATTCCCTCTCCCGAGCATTCCTACGTCTGGAGTTCGGCGCAGGTTACGAGTCGTTGGCTAAGTGTGAGGCGAAGTCCATGCTGTCGTGAAGCACGCGCACTATATCAAGGACGCCATCGGCAACGAGATAGAAGATAACATGCCTGCCGACCCTGCGCTTCAAAAAGGGGGCCTGCACATCGTTGACTGGCGTCCCGAGCGAGGGCCGTTCGCGGAGCCGCTCGATCTCTGCACGAATGACGCCGACATAGCGATCGGCTTGGCCTCGCGACCAGCGGCGAAGTGTATAGGTCCAGATGCCGGCAATGTCGCGACGCGCCTGCGAACGAAGCCGAAGCTCAAGCATTCCGTTCGGCGTCCGCCGCGGCGTGCATCTCCGCGAGGAAATCATCGAAGTCGAATGGCTCGGCGGGGCCGCTATCGAGTCCCTCTTGCAGGGCTTGCCGAAGCGCCTGGAGCTTTTCTTCTCGCTCCTGCAGCAGCCGCAGGCCCGCGCGAATCACCTCGCTTGCGGACGTGTAGCGACCGGAGGCGACCTGCTGCTCAACGAACTCGCTGAAAAACTCGCCCAGCGAAATCGATGTGTTCCTGCTCATGCCGTGGACAATACCAAAAACTGGTACTCACTTCAACTCATTGCCGCCGGAACGGGTCGGCCCGATAGACGCCGAGAATCTTCAGCGAGGTGGAGAAGAAGCGCAACTCTTCGAGCGCCAGCTCGACCGGCCGCTGGGCGGGATGGCCTTCGACCTCGCAGAAGAACATCGCCGCCGCGAAGGCGCCGCCTTCGATGTAGCTCTCGAGCTTGGTCATGTTGACGCCATTGGTGGCGAAGCCCCCCATCGCCTTGTAGAGCGCGGCCGGCACGTTGCGCACGCGGAAGACGAAGCTGGTCATGCACGGCGCATCGGGCGAGGCCTCCTCATTCTCGCGCGCGAAGATGAGAAAGCGCGTCGTGTTGTGGCCGGCGTCGGCGATGTCGGCCTTCAGCACTTTGAGTCCATGCAGTTCGCCAGCAAGCGAAGAGGCGAGGGCGCCGACGCGCGGATCGCCCAGCTCCTTCACCTCGCGCGCGGCGCCTGCCGTGTCGGCCGTCTTCACCGCGACGACGCCCAGCTCGCGCAACAACATCCGGCATTGCCCCAGCGCCTGCGGATGCGAGCGCACGTGCGTCAGCCCTTCCAGCGTCGCGCTCGGCAAACCGAGCAGCTGATGCCGGATCGGCACGAAGCGTTCGCCGACGATATAGAGGCCCGATTCCGGAATGAGGTGGTGCACGTCGGCGACGCGCCCGAACAACGAGTTCTCGACCGGGATCATGGCATAGCGCGCCTGACCCTCGCTCACCGCCGCGAACGCGTCCTCGAAGCTGGCGCACGGCAGCGGTTCGAGGTCTGGAAACGCTTCTTGCGCCGCCAGATGCGAGTTCGCCCCAGGTTCGCCTTGAAAAGAGATACGCTCGGCCATGCGCCGCGAGCGTTAGCGCAAGCGGGCCGTCCACGGTAGAGGCGAGGAATGAGCCGACTGCAGAGCCTGGAAGGCGCGCTGCTGGCGCAGACCCGGCGGGGACTGCGCACGCTGCTGGCCGTGCCGTCCGCGCGTGCGGGCGGGCTGGCGCGCGTCGAAGACCTCGCCATCTCTGGACTGGCCGGCGATCTGCCAGCGCGTTACTACGAAGCCGCTGGCGCCGCGCCTGCGCCGCTGATCGTTTACTTCCACGGCGGCGGTTTCGTCTGCTGCGATCTCGATACGCATGACTCCATCTGCTCGTGGCTGGCGAAATCCTCTGGCGGGCGCGTGCTGTCGGTCGGCTATCGGCTCGCGCCGGAGGCGCCATTTCCGGCGCAGTTGGAAGATGCGCGCGCGGCGTGTGCGTGGGCGTTCCAGAACGCACAGCGCCTCGGCGCCGCGCCCGAGCGCATCGCCGTCGCCGGCGACAGCGCCGGCGCCTATCTCGCCGCCACCATGGCGCTCGAGATCAATCGCGCCACGCCCCGCGCCGTGGCGCTGCAGATCCTGCTCTACCCGCTGATCCACGTGCACGATTCGATGTGGGCCGATGAGGAGCTGCGCAACTTCCGTTTTCTCGGCCGCGTCGCCTGCCTCTACATCGCCCGCAGTCTGGGCGCCGAAGCGCTGCCGTCGCTGCTCGATGTCGATCTTTCCGCCGCGCCGCCGACGATCGTCGCCGGCGGCGGGCCGCTCGATCCGGTGCGCAACGACGTGAAGGCGTTTGTCGCCGCGCTGCGCAACTCTGGCGTGCGCGTGACCGAGCGCAAGTACCCGGTGCTCATGCACGGCGGGCTCAACTTCACGGCCTATTCCAAGTTCGCCGTTTCGGCGCTGCAGGAAGTCGGCGAACTGGCGCGCGCGGAGCTTGGCGGCACTTGCCCTCCCCTCGATGGGGAGGGCAGCGCGCGAAGCGCGCGGGAGGGGTGACGGACGCAGGTCTTTGAGGAATGCCCCACTAGGCGACTCCCGAACATTTGCGGGCCTCACCCCCTCAGTCGCGCTTCGCGCGACAGCTCCCCCATCGAGGGGGAGCACGGTGTTTTCATCCGTTCGGATCGTGCTCTAGGATACCCCCGAGAAGAGGCACAACATGCGCGCTGTCATCATCATCGCGGCATTCGCTCTCACCGGGTGCAACGAGCAACCACTCAGCGAAACCGCGAACCAAGCGGAGGCGGAAAACGGTTGCCCGGCCACGGCGAGCGGCGTCTGGGAATCGTTGCGCCTGGAAGCGAGCGCGTTCGGCGCCGACTGCGATGAGGCGCAAGCGACCATCACCATCCGCAACAATGCCGGCGAAGCGCTATGGTCGCAAATCCATCCTGCCGGGCAGAACTTCACGCTGGCGGGCGCGGAATCCGTTGAAGACATGCAGCGCCGGCTCAACGAATGGATCAACCCGCCGGGCGCGGCGCGCGACAGCACGGGCGATCTGCCGGAGTGGCCCGCGAACGCCGACAGCCCTGCGGATGGCGAGTTTCCGTTCTATGTGGAAGAAGGCGTCGACCGCCGCACATACGAAGCGCTGCGCCAGCGCGATGCGCCGATGTTCTGCTACACCCAGGGCATGGAGAGCCTGGCGTGCCTGGCGCTCGAGGAGGGGAGGCTGACGAAGATCGGCGTACAGAGTTTTCCGGGCTAGGACTTTTGCTAGATCGGGACAAAGCGGCATACCGCCGAACTGCTCAATATCGCGCCGATGGCTCTGGAGCTTCGAAGCGCTTCAGCTCTGAAAAACCAATCCAGTCGCGCACCAGCGCCAGCTCATCTGAATCGAATAGCGATTTGGCGTCCTCGAGTCGTGAGACGAGGAGAACCTCCGTCGCCATGCAATCGCGCGAGTGCCGATCCCGAAGCCATTCCTCGACCAGGGGCCAAGCGCGCACGTTCGGGCATACCCAGGCCGAGCGGAGCACGACCTCCAGTCTCAACTCCTCATAGAATTCGCGAAATGCCCCGCGCAGCAGCTCGAGGTCTTTCATCGCAAACGCCGAAACGTCGACGGTCTCATCGACCAAGTTGATGAGGTCCGTGCGCCCCAGATGTGGGTGCGCTCTGTAATAATCGACCGACTCCAAGAACTCGGCGGCGGTTACGCGGCCGAGGATGCGGTGTACGCGAATGCTGGTCGCGTAATTGATGTGAGCTATGATTGGCATGAACGGTACGGAAGGTCTCGGGCGAAGACTGATCCGCGAATATGCCTTAAGCCAACATTTATCGAATTTCCTCTCGCTACCCAAATTGGGTCAGGCCTATTCCGTCCGGCGGATTGACCCGTCTGAGTTTGACTCGCGGGTCGGCTTCTCGTTGTTTGCGCTGGGTTCGTCGACGGCGAGGGCTGATGGAACGCCCTCACAGCCGAGCGATCGAAGCCGCGCATCATAACGGGCGACCGCTTCGAAACATTCGTCGGCGATCTGCTGGTAGGCGACGTCAGTGAGCATCGGTACGGGCCGGACCTCGCCGTCGCGCGTTTCGGCAAACAAGCCGGCGTCGATCAGCTGATTGACCTTTCGGCGCACGGTTTCGCGGGCGAGACCGGTGCGGTCCGCAATAAGATTGCGCGAAATGCTGCCGCGCGCCTCGTCCGGCGGACGCGGATGATCGATGAGATCGAGCCGCGCCTTTGGACCGACCAGCAGCGGCCGCATCGCGGCTTCATTGACAACCAAGACGATCAACAGAGTCTCGAGGTCCATGTCCGGCGCGCGCGAGCGTACCGACCACAGCATGTCCAAGAACAGCTCGCAGGCCGCATAGACACGCGGGCGGGTGCGCCTGGGCAAAGTCGGAGGATCCATGCATCGCTCCATGGTGAAGCGATCGGTCGCGCCCAACCTGATCGCTCCTTCGAAGGGTCTCCACTAAGGCCGCGCTGCGGTTCCCGCCAGCACCTTCCGCGCTGCATCCAAGTCCGCCGGGCTATCCACGCCTTTCGGAAAGGCCTCGATCGCGTCGGCGCGGATGGTCAGGCCCATCTCCAGCGCGCGCAGCTGTTCGAGCTTTTCGCGCTGCTCCAACGGCGAGGGCGGGGAGGCGACGAAGCGGGAGAGGGCGTCGCGGCGATAGACGTAAATGCCGACGTGCCGCTCCACCGGGCCCTCGCCCCACGGCGCAGGGGCGCGCGTGAAATAAAGGCAGCGGCCGTTCGCGGCGCGGACGACTTTCACGACATTGGGATTGTCGCGGTCTGCTGGATCGCTCGATGGCGACACCAGCGTCGCGATATCGGCGCCGTCGCGCAGCGCCGCCACCGCGCGCGCGACATCCGCGGGATGCATCGTCGGCATGTCGCCTTGCAGATTGACGACGACGTCGTATCGGCCCTCCGTATCGAATGACTCCACCGCGGCGTGAACGCGGTCCGAGCCGGAGGGGAGGTCGGGATCCGTGAGCACCGCTTTGGCGCCCGCCTTCATAGCTGCGTCCGCAATCTCTTCTTCCGCCGCCGCCACCAGCACCGGGCCGGCGCTGGCGCGGCGTGCGATCTCCACCATCCAGGCGATCATCGGCCGGCCGTGAATGTCGGCCAGCGGCTTGCCCCGCAGGCGCGTGGAAGCCATGCGAGCGGGGATCACAATCACGGACGCCATTGCGCGGGCTTGCCGTGCGGCGGTTCGCCGCGCAAGGCGCCTCGCGCTCCATGACGCATGCCCGCCCGCTTGGCGCGGGCGCCGACGCAGGCCATAAACCGCCCCGTTCTTTCCACCCCAGGGCAGGGCGCATGAGCGACTTGAGGTTCAATTCCATCGCCGGAGCGGTGCTGGCTTCGGTGCTGGGCGTGATGGGCGTCGGCATCGCCGCCGACGCGATCGTCGAGCCCAATTATCCCGCGAAGGCCGGCTACCTGCCTGCGGTGACGCTCGAAACCGGCGGCGGCGGTCCGGCGACGCCGGCTGGCCCCCCCGATTTCGGCCGCCTGTTCGCCGACCCCGCGCAGCTGCAGGAACTGATCGCGCGCGGCGAGCGCGTCGTTGCGCAATGCCGCTCCTGCCACACCTTCGAGGCGGGCGGCGCCAACGGCATCGGGCCGAACCTGCACGACGCGTTTGGCCGTCAGGTCGCGGCGCATCCCGGGTACGATTTTTCCGACGCGATGGAGGCGCACGGCGGGCGCTGGGACTATCTGGCGCTGAACGATTTCCTGCGTGCGCCCGCCTCGGCTGTGCGCGGCACCAAGATGGCGTTCGCCGGTCTGCGCAACGATGAAGAACGCGTGGCGATGATCGCCTATCTGCGCTCGATCTCGCCAAACAATGTGCCGCTGCCAGCGCCGTTGCCTGAAGCTGCGCCGGCCGAAGGCGAAGCCGCGCCCGCGGGCGGGCAAACACCTGCGCCGCACTGAATTTGGTTTTGTAACGAAAACAGCGTCTCGCTGACGCGAGACGCCGTTCTCTTCCGCCCAGACGCTATGCTTAGACCGCGACCTGCAGCACGGGCCGTGACTGCACGGTTTGTTCGCCGCCGACGATGGTGGCGCCCAGCTGCTCCAGGAATGCGTCGCCCTTTTCGGTGCGCTCCACGAACACATTGCGCCCGTCCTTCGGGTCGCGCCGGCGCTGGACGAAACCGAGCCGCGACAGCGTGTCGAGCGCGCGCGTGATGGCCGGCTTGCCGACGTTCAGTGTTGCCGCCAGCCCGCGCACGGTGTGCGGGGCAGGCTGCAGCCGCACCGTCATCAGCACCGCCAGTTGGCGGGCGGTAAGATCGGGCGCATCCGAGCGCACTGTGCTGACGGTAACCCGACGCCACAAATCCAGGGCTTCCACTTGATCGCGAATGAGGTCCATGCCGCTCCCTCCAGCTTTGAATCGCAAGTGAGAGGATTCGCCGATTTGGTGGTCCTTGCAAGCTCGAAACCACAAGATATTGTGGAGTGTGCAAAATCATTAACGAAATATTGATGGCGCGGGCCGAAACGATCCGTACGAGCCAAGGCGCGCAGGCAAGTGCAAAAAATCTCAGGGCGCTCGAACCGAAGCGCGGCGCGTGCCGACTTAAGAGCTGAGAAGGGCGAGGACGGCGGTGCGACGCGGACTAGACCAGGCGCTCGACGACTACCTCGTCCTCCTCGCCCAGGGCGGATCGCGCGAGGCGTTCGCCCGGCTGGCCGCGCGCTGGACGCCAAAGCTCTTGGCGTTCGCGGCGCGCAGCCTCGGAGCAACGGAGGCGGCGAAGGATGCGGTGCAGGAGACCTGGGAGAGCGCAATGCGCAACTTGCGCCGGCTCGAAGACCCGGCGCGCTTCCGCGGCTGGATCTATGCGATCGCCGCGCGCAAGTGCGCGGATGCGTTGCGCACGAAGTATCGCGGCCAGCGCATCACCGACGCCGCGGAAGCGAGCGCCAAGCTCAACGACCATGATGTGGACGTGGAGCGTCAGGCAGGCGCGCGCATCGATCTCGCGCGCGCGCTCAAGCAGCTGCCGGCCGAGCAACGCATCGCCGTCAGCCTGTTCTTCGGAGAGGACATGGATGTCGCCGAGATCGCGCGCATCACCGGCGCGCCGCCGGGCACCGTGAAGTCACGTTTGTTCGCCGCGCGCAAAGCTCTGCGCGCGAGCCTAGGAGACGAAAGATGACCACTATCGATCAAGCCATTCGCCAAGCCTTGTCGGCGGAAGACGCCGAGTTTCTGGCGAAGTTTGAGAAAGACCAACCGCTGCATGAGCAGGTGTTCGGCACATTTAGCGGGTCGATGGGCGCTTTGAATGTCTTCGCCGCGATCATCACCTTCGCGATGTTCGGCGCCGCCCTCTACTGCGCCTGGAACATGTTCGGAGCGGAAGACGTGCGCGAGACATTGTTGTGGAGCGTTGGCGTCGTGCTCGCCATGCTCGCTGTCTCGATGCTGAAAATCTACTTCTGGATGGAGCTGAACAAGAACGCTGTGCTGCGCGAAGTGAAGCGGCTCGAATTGCAGATCGCCCGGCTCGCCGCGCGCGGCGCCGGCTGATCAGGTCGCGAAGCGCCGCTTCACCACCGCCCATGTCGCCCGCAGCGCCTGCGCGTCGGCGCCTTGCGGGCGCGCGGGCTTGTCTTTCGGCGACCAGGCGAAGATGTCGAAGTGCGCCCAGGCCGGCGCACTGACGAAGCGGCGCAGGAAGAGGGCGGCGTAGATTGAGCCAGCGAACGCGCCGTCCCCAGTGTTCTTGAGATCGGCGATCGGCGACTCCATCTCCGGCTCGTAGGCGTCCCAGAGCGGCATTCGCCAGATGGGATCGCACGTTTCCACCGAGGCCTGCGCAAGCTCGGCGGCGAGCGTTTCGTCGTTGGCGTAGAAGGGCGGGATCTCCGGCCCGAGCGCCGTGCGCGCGGCGCCGGTCAGCGTTGCGAAATCCAGGAGCAGCGCCGGCTTGTCTTCGCATGCGCGCGTCAGTGCGTCAGCGAGGATGAGGCGTCCTTCCGCATCGGTGTTGTCAATCTCCACCGTGAGCCCCTGACGGCTCTTGATCACGTCGCCCGGCCTGAAGGCGTCGCCGGAGATCGCGTTCTCGACCACAGGCAAGAACAGGTCGAGCTTCACCGGAAGCTTTGCGTCCATCACGATCTGCGCGAGCGCCAGCGCATGCGCAGCGCCGCCCATGTCCTTCTTCATCAGCCGCATGCCGGCGGAGGGTTTGATGTCGAGCCCGCCCGTGTCGAAGCACACTCCTTTGCCGACGAGCGCCAAGCGCGGGGCGCTGTCGTCGCCCCACGACAGATGCAGTAGGCGCGGCGCTTCGTTCGAAGCGCGACCAACAGCGTGGATCAGCGGATAATTGAAATCCAGCAATTCATCGCCAATGATCGCTTCCAAACTGGCGCCGCCTTCGCGCGCAACGCTTTCCGCCGCCGCGTGCAGCGCCTCTGGCCCCATGTCGCTGGTTGGCGTGTTGACCAGATCGCGAGCTAGCCAAGCGGCGCGCACGATGCGCTCGGCTTCGGCATGATCGGCGCCCTCGGGCACGACGAGCCGAGGCGCCGAGCGCTTGCGCTTCTTGTAGCGATCAAACGCGTAGGCCCCAAGTCCCCAGGCGATGGTCACCATCGTCGGCGCAAACTCGCGCGGTCCGAAGGCGAACTTGTAGTCGCCCGCGGGCAGGTTTTGCGCGAGCGCGCCGATCATCAGCGCATTCGCCTTCTCGCCGACCCCGAACAGCACGCGCTCGATCGCGCCATCGGTCGCTGGGACGACGAGGATGCGCCCGTTCTGCGCCTGGAAATCATGGGCGCTGGCCAGACGGCGCAGCGTTTCCGAGTGCCGCTCGGCCCAGTGCGCCCATTCACCGGTGCGCAGGACATGGATCGGGACCGCGGGAGCGTCGGTGTTGGTTAGGAAGGGGAGTGTCATCGGGATTGGGGATTGGGTGCTCGGGATTGGGGAGACCGCATGTACTGCTTTCGCCAGCAATCCCCAATCCCAAATCCCCAGTCCCCAATCCCAAATTAGCGCTTTGTTGAGAGCTGCCGGGCATCGTTAGGCGCTTATTAGGATTCGCGTCGATGACTCGACTGCCGCTTGCTCTTGCCGCCGTCTCCGCCTTGGCCGCTTGCGCCACGACCGGAGAGGGCGCTTCCCAGAATGCTTCCCCCGCAACGCTCGCCGCCGCGCGGCCCGTCGACCGCGCAGCGCGCGAGCGGATCGTGCGCGAGGACATGCTGACGCAAATGGCGTTCTGGGCCGCCGAGTACCAGACGTTCCCGAACGACCTCGAGGCCGCACAGCGCTTCGCCGATGCGCTCCGCCGCGGCGGACGCGCCGACCGCGCCGCGCAGATCGCGGCCGAGGCGCTCAGCCGCTTCCCCGACGACCGCAACCTGCTCACAACTTACGGCTATGCGCAGATCTCCGCCGGCCGGCCGCACGAAGCGCTGCGCCCGCTGGCGCTCGTGGCGCAGGCCGAGCCGCAAAACTGGCGCGTGCGCTCGGCGCTCGGCGCGGCGCTGGATCAGCTCGGCCGCTTCGAAGAAGCGCGGCGGGCCTATCAGGAAGCGCTAGCGATCGAGCCGGCGAACGCGCGCGTGCTGACCAATCTCGGCGTTTCGCACCTGATGGCCGGCGAGCCAGCCGAGGCCGAACGCCATCTGCGGCAAGCCGCCGATCAGCGCGGCGCCCCGCCCGAAGCGCGCCAGAACCTCGCCATCGCGCTCGCGCTGCAGGGCCGCTTCGAGGAAGCCGAGCAGATCGAGCGCGTCGATTTGCCCCCAGCGCAAGCGGCGGCGAACATGCGCTATCTGCGCGGGCTCGTGAACGACCCGCGCCGCTGGAACCGGCTCGGCCGCGACGGCTAACTTGCAGGTTGGATCCGATAGATATACATTAGCCATGTATATCTAGGAGGCGTCCGTGCAAGTAGCAAAGTGGGGAAACAGCCTTGCGCTGAGGCTTCCCGCCGCCATCGTTGAAGCGCTTGGGCTGAAGGAAGGCGATGAGATTGAAGTCACCATAGCGGGGTCGCGACACTTCAAGATCGCGCGCGATAAAACCCACGACAGGGCGCTTGAAAGACTGAAAGCGCTCAAGAAGCCTCTGCCCAAGGGGTTCCGCTTCGATCGCGACGATGCAAATGCCCGCTAGGGTTTTCTTCGACACCAACGTTCTGGTCTATGCATTTGCGGCGAGCAGTCCGAAAGGAACAGCGGCAGAGGTCGCGCTTGCCGCTGGCGGCGTCACAAGCGTCCAGGTGTTCAATGAGTTCGCAAATGTGTGCCGCCGTAAACTCGATCTCGCCTGGGATGAGATTGCATCCCGCGTGGACGTGTTGAAGACGCTGCTGGGACCGCCCCTGCCGCTCACGATGCAGATACATGACGCGGCCCGGGCTCTCGCGCAGGCGCACATGCTTTCCTTATACGACGCGCTGATCGTGGCGGCTGCTCAGGAAGCGAAGGCTGACGTCGTTCTCAGCGAAGATCTGCAAGACGGCCGCAAGTTCGGCAAGCTCGTCGTGCGCAATCCGTTCAAGGAGACATAAACGGCGAGACGCTCAGCGCACCTAATCGGTATTCTTGGCGCTCGCCGCTAGCGCCCTTCCATCATCTGGCCGACTTGGATCAGCGCCGGCCCGATGATCACGGCGAACAGCACGGGCAGGAAGAACACGATCATCGGCACGGTGAGCTTCGGGGGCAGGGAGGCGGCCTTCTTCTCCGCTTCCGAGAGCCTGAGCTCGCGGTTCTCCTTGGCCATCACGCGCAACGCATTGCCGACGGGCGTCCCGTACTTTTCGGCTTGCGTCAGCGCCATCGCCACGGCCTTCACGCCGGGATGGTTGGTCCGCCGGGCGAGGTTCTCGTAAGCCATCCGGCGGTCCGGCAGGTAGGAGAGCTCGGCGGTCGTCAGCGCGAATTCTTCGGCCAGTTCTACTGAGGCCGGTGCGATCTCCTGGCCCACGCGCTGCAAGGCCATTTCGATGGACATGCCGCTTTCCACGCAGATCAGCATCATGTCGAGGCTGTCGGGAAACGCCTCCATGATCTTCGTTCGGCGTTTATCGGCGAGATTCTGCAGGTACATGTTCGGCGCGTAAAAGCCCGCCGCGACGCCGCCGACCACAGCCGCCAATTTGAGCTGCAACGAAAGATCGGCGCCGAACATCATCACGTAGAAGACGGCGATCGCGCCGAACGCGATCGGCAGCGCGGCGCGATAGAAGTAGAACATGGTCTGGGCGGCGTTGCCGCGCAGACCGGCGCGCACAAGCTTCTCGGCCAGCGTGTCGTCCGCTAGCGCCTTCTGCAGATTGAGCTTGTCGACCAGGTTCTTGGCGAGGCTGTGGGCGTCCTTATGCTGCAGACTGCCGCCGCGCGCGAGATCGGCGCGGCTTTTCTTGCGCAGCTCCTCGCGCCGCTTTGCGACTTCCTTGAGACGCGATCCGAGTTTGTTTTCAGCCAGGCTTGGCGCAGCCAGCGTCACGATCGTGCCGAAGCAGGCCAGCGCACCAAGCGCGCCGGCGATGTTGATCGGGTCGGTGAGCGTCTGGACGATATCCATGGCCTCAGAACTTGAAGTTGACCATGCGGTGCATGATGAAGATGCCGATCGACATCATCACGGCGCAGCCGAGCAGAATGAGGTGGCCGACAGGGTCGTTGAACAGGACCGAGATGTAGGCGGGCCGCGTGAAGTAGACCATCGCCATCACGATGATCGGCAGCGCGCCAATGATCATGGCGGAGGCCTTGGCTTCTGCCGACAATGCTTTCACTTTTTCCTTCATAAGCTTGCGCGCGCGCAGCACGCTGGAGAGATTGCCGAGCGATTCCGACAGGTTGCCGCCCGTCTTTTGCTGGATGACGAGCACGATTGAGAAGAAATTCACTTCCGGCAAGGGCATGTGGTCATACATGCGCTGCAGGCCGGTCTCGAGCGGCACGCCCATCGCCTGTGAATCGCACAGCGCCTGAAACTCGCTCTTGAGCGGCTCGGGGCTTTCAGCCGCAATGATGCGCAAGCACTGGTTGAGCGGCAGACCCGACTTCACGCCGCGAACAATCACATCGATCGCGTCGGCGAGCTGGTTGGAGAATTTCTTCTGCCGAGCGCCGACCAGGACCCCGAGGAACCAGCGCGGCAGTCCGAACATGCCGACGAAAAAGCCCATGGCCGCCCCGATAGGGCCCTGAAGCAACAGGCCCACGACGGCCAGCACAGCGCCGGCGACGCCGGACAGAATCCAGAACAGGAAAGGCGAGAGACTGAGGCCGGCCTGTTCGATCAGCCCCTTCACCGAAAGCCGACGTCGGCGCGACAGCTTTTCGTTTTTCGCAAGCTCTCGCAGCGCCTCTTGCGTGCTTTGCTTGCGCTTCAGCGCGGCAGCGTCGACGGTTTGTTTGCGCCCGTCGCCTCTTCCCGCGCCGGCGAGCGCCTTGACCCGCTTGGCCGCGGCCGCCGGCTGCGCGCTCGCCGTCAGGGCAAAGCCAACGCCGCCGATCGCGACGAAGGCAAGCGCGGCGACGAGGAGCGACGGCTCCATCAGGCCTGCTCCGCTTCGTCGAGCGCCTGCGCCAGTTCCTTCTCCAGGCCGAAATAGCGCGCGCGTTCCCAGAAGCGCGGCCGGCCGACTCCGGTGCCCTTGTGGCGGCCGATGATGCGCCCGTTCTGGTCTTCGCCCTGGATCTCGTAGACAAGCAGGTCCTGGGTGACGATCGTCTCGCCTTCGAGACCCAGCACCTCGGTGATCTGCGTGATGCGGCGCGAACCATCGCGCAGGCGCGCGGCCTGGATCACGACATCCACCGCGGCGACGATGATTTCGCGGATCGTTTTCGGCGGCAGCGAAAAGCCGCCCATAGTGATCATGGATTCAAGACGCGAGAGCGCTTCGCGCGGCGTGTTGGCGTGCAGCGTGCCCATTGAGCCGTCGTGGCCCGTGTTCATCGCCTGCAGCAAATCGAAGCACTCGCTGCCGCGGACTTCGCCGACGATGATCCGCTCAGGACGCATCCGCAGACAGTTCTTGACCAAGTCGCGCATAGTGACTTGGCCTGTGCCCTCGAGGTTCGGCGGCCGCGTTTCCAGCCGCACCACATGCGGCTGCTGCAGCTGCAATTCGGCGGCGTCTTCGCAGGTGATGACGCGCTCGGTCGGATCGATGAACGCCGTGAGCGTGTTAAGGAGCGTGGTCTTGCCGGAGCCCGTGCCGCCGGAGATGAGCACGTTGCAGCGGCAGGCGCCGATGATCTGCAGGATTTTGGCGCCCGCAGGCGAGATCGATCCGAACTCCACCAGGTTGGAAAGTTTGAGTTTGTCCTTCCTAAACTTCCGGATCGTGAGCGTGGGGCCGTCGATCGCCAGCGGCGGCACGATAACGTTAACGCGCGAGCCATCCGGCAGGCGCGCGTCGCAGATCGGCGAACTCTCGTCCACGCGCCGACCCACTTGGCTGACAATGCGCTGGCAGATGTTCATCAGCTGGCCGTTATCGCGGAAGCGGATGCCCGTCTTGGTGATCTTGCCATTGACTTCGATGAACACCGAATTGGCGCCGTTGACCATCACGTCGGCGATGTCGTCGCGCGCGAGCAGGGGCTCCAGCGGGCCGTAGCCCAAAACGTCGTTGCAGATGTCGTCGAGCAGCGCTTCTTGCTCGGAGATCGACATGACGACGTTCTTGATCGCGATGATTTCTGCGACGATGTCGCGGATTTCGTCACGCGCACTTTCCGGATCGAGCTGCGCCAGCTGCGTCAGGTCGATGGTCTCGATCAGTGCGTTGAAGATCGTGGACTTGACCCGATAATACGCTTCGGAACGGAACTCTGGGGTTTCCGTCGCTTCGGCCGAAGGCTGAAGGCGCGAAGCCGGTGCGGCCGGCGGCGATGCCGGCGGCCGCACCGCAGGCGCAGGTGCGGGGCGCGACCCCGCCGCCGGGGCGCGCGGCGTCGGCTGTGCGGCAGGCTTGGCGGGCGCGCGCGCCGGTGCGGCCGCAGAGGCGGCAGGCGTAGCCGGCGCAGCGTTCGGGGCATCGCCTATGCTTCGCTTTCCGAACATCTAAGCCCCTAGCGCTTCAGGAACGGAATTCTTGAAAGGGACGCTTTCTTCGGCTCCACCGGCTTGCGCCCGGTGACCGATGCGGCGAGCGCATCGATGGCCGACGCCGTCTTCGATTGCGGCGCGACTTCGCCGATCATCTGCCCGTTATTGGCGGCCATGCCAAACAGTTGCGGATCGAATGGAATTGAGACGAACGGCTCGGCGCCCAGCGCTTCGGCGAAGTCCTTGAAGGGGATTTCGGGGCGCTTGGGCACGCCGACCATCGAGAGGATCACCATCGGAGGAGCGTCGTACGGGCGCATGGCCTTCAGCAGGTCAATGATGTTCTTTGTGTTGCGAAGGCTGGCGAGATCGGGTCCGGCGACGATGATGCCCTCGTCTGCCGACAGCAGTGTTTGCTTCACCCACGAAGTCCACGCATGCGGCAGATCGAGCACGACATAGGGGCTCGTACGGCGCACGCGCTCGATCACCGTTTCGTATGAGTGCGGATCGAGCTCGAACTCGCGCTCCAGCGTCGCCGGCGCAGTCAGCATTTGCAGGCGCTGCGTCTGCTTCGTGGTTACCCGCTCCAGGAAGATGTCATCGACGCGGTCGGGCGCCAACAAAGCGTCTGCGATCGATTGCGGCGGATCCTGATTGAAATCGAGCGCAGCTGTACCGAAGGACAGGTCGAGGTCGAGCAGCGTGGCGCTCGACTCCTGACGCTCGGCGATCGACCACGCGAGATTGTGGGCGATGGTCGACGCGCCGATGCCGCCGCGCGCGCCGATCACCGCGATCACCCGGCCCGCAAACGGCTTGTCCGGATTGACGTAAAGCCCGCAGATCGTGCGGATGAGGTCGACCGGCTGCAGGGGCGGCACGATGTATTCGCTCACGCCCCGCGCCATCAACTCGCGGAAGAGTCCGATGTCGTTGACCGCGCCGATGATGACGACCTTCGTGCCTTCCTCGATCACCTGCGCGAGGCGGTCTAGCGCGCGCAGCATCTGCTGGCCCTGCATGAGCGTGTCGATGACAAGCAAGTTTGGGCTCGCCTGCGTGGCGAAGCGCGCAATCGCCGAGTCGATGCCGCCAGCGTCGACCGAAATCTCCGCGCGCGCGAGCCGCCGGTCTGCGGCGATGCCGGAAAAGATGTTCGCGATTTCCGGCCGGTCGCAAGCGGCATGGATGGTGATGCGGGGCACCGGTTGTTCGGTGATGCGCGCGTCGCCTCGACCATGCGCAGCGGGGTCTGGCGCATGCGCGCCGAGTTCATACGGATGCTCGTGGTGGAGCGCCGGCGCTCCTGCATTGGCCGGCGTCGGCGGCGTTTCGAAGGGCGGGAGCGCGTCGACGCCTTCGAGGTTGCCAAGGCCGAACGTCTCGTCCTCCTCGAGAACGAACTCGTCTTCCTTGTCGAGGCTCCAGGCGGGATCCGGGTTGCTCATAGGCCTTATTGCACCGCGTTGCTGATTGTGATGCGCTCATCACTCGAGCGTGGCGCATGCGTTTGTTCGCCGGCGCGATAGGCGTCCATCACCGTATCGCGGCGGCCGGAGTCGCGGGGGTCCTCAGCGCGCGGGCGCAGGAGGTCGGCGGGATCTTCCACCAGCGCCGCGAGGTTGGCCTGCGTCGCGCAGCCGAAGCTTTCCCAAGGTTGGTTGTTGCTCTGATGCGCCAGATCTTGCTCCCAAAGCGGGGCGCAGTCGGGCGCGTGGGCCTCATATCGCGCGAAGCTCACGATGATCGGCGGGTCAGCGCGGCCGGAGGCGTCGTAGCTCGATCCCGCGACTGCAGCGTAGGAAACGCCAGCGTCCACCAGGGCGCGGCGCGTCTCGTTCGCGAGAATTGACGCGGCGTCGGCGTTCGCGCCGCCTGAGGGCGTGCTCAGCACGAGCGCGCCATGGCCGTAGCGGAGATAGCCGCTGGCGAACGTCTGCAGCTGCGCGCGGTCTCTGGACGAAAGAGTCATGTCTCCGGCGGAGACCCGCACCTCCATCCGCTCGGAGCTTTCTGTCACCTGGATTTGGTGCAGGTCGGCGGTGGTCGGGGTCGCCCGCATGCCTGCGGGCGGCGGAGGGACGCTGGCGCAGGCGCTGAGCGCCGTCAGTCCGAGCACGAAGAAGGGGAGCGGGGATTTCATGGCGCGTCTCATTCGATCACGTGTCCGTGCGGACCCTGCAAAGTCAGGGCTTGGTCGCCTTCGCCGCGGTCGCGCGGCGCGCGATAGAGCGAGTTGAGGCGCCCGGAGAGCAAGCTCTCGCGCTCGCTCGGGTTGCGAAAGCCGTCGGCGGGGGTGCGCAGTCGATCGGGACTGGTCGGGCGCACGAGATACGGCGTGACAATAATCACCAGCTCGGTTTCGTTGTTGACGAAGTCGCGTGAGCGGAACAGCGACCCCAGAACCGGCGTATTCATGACGCCTGGCACGCCTTCATAGGCGTGGCGCGAGCGTTCGTGTATGAGGCCCGCGAGCACGATCGAGGAGCCCGAAGACATTTCGAGGGTCGTCTCGGCGCGGCGCACTTGGAGCGCCGGAATCGTGATGCCGCGGATCACCGTGGTGGTGCCATCGGCGTTGCGCACCGGAGTGTCGCCGGTCGATATGGCCCCTTCGGACGTCAATTCGCTGACTTCGGTGGCTACTTTCAGTGAGATGCGTCCGCCTGACATCACTACCGGCGTGAAAGCCAAGCCCACGCCGAAAGGTTTGAACTCAACGGAAATCTGTCCGTCGTCGGAACTGACCGGCACCGGAAATTCGCCGCCGGCCAGGAAACGCGCCGCTTCACCTGAGATGGCCGTGAGGTTCGGCTCGGCCAGGACCCGCAGGAGGCCGGCGCGCTCAAACGCCTCGATGGAGGCGTCGGTGCGACGCGAACTCTCGATGTGCGCGGGGCCGAACGTTTCCTGTCCGGTCGTCGGGTCGAACTGATAGCCGCCGACGCCCGCTTGGCCTGTAGTGATGTTCGGATCGACAGTGGGTGAGGGATAGGCGTAGCTGTTGGGCCGCAAGATGTTCTCCGCGACGCCGCCTGTTGCGGTGAGGCCGCCCAGAATGGCGCCGTTGATGGAGAAGCCGTTGCGCGTAGCTAGGTCGATGAAGTCGTCCTCGCCCACGAGCTGATTGATCATCTGCTCGTAGTTCAGGTTGATGCCAAGCTGGCGCACAAGCGTGCGGCTCATCTCCACAACACGAACGCGGACCAGCACCTGCTCGCTGCCTTGCACCTGGATCAGGTTGACGATGCGGTCCTGGCCCTGGGCGCCCGCGCCGCCTCCGCCCGAGGTGGCGAGGAATTGCGATGCGATCTGACGCGCGCGGTCGGCGTCGGCGGCGCTGCGCGCGACGCCCGAGAGCACGATCGAGCCGTTCACAGCTTCAGCCTGGATCTGAGACTCGGACGAATGGCGCCGCAGGATGCCATTCAAGGGCTCGACGTCGGGCTCGACGCGGATTTCCACGTTTGCGATCTGTCGTCCCTGCGCGTCGAAGAAAAAGAGGTTGGTCTGCCCGAGCTGCCGGCCGATCACGTAGGCGCGTCGCGCGGTGCGTATCGTCGCGTCGGCGATTTGCGGGTTGGAGATCAGCACGTCGCGCGCATCCGCCGGCAAATCGATGATCGCAGACTTGCCGAAGGGCAGAACGAGTGAAGCTGAGCGCGGTCCGCCGCCGCCGTTCGTGATGCGCAGAGTCGGCGCGTCAGCAGGCTCGACCTGCGCCGCTGCGCAGGTCGGCGCGAAAGCCACGGCCGCCGAAAGCGCCGTGGCCAGTGAAATGCGAAGGGATTTCCTCGCGTTCATCGGCCGCTCCCGGAGACTGTGCCATACTGATGCAGGAGCACGGCGCCTGATGGTTGGGTGAGCGCGCGGCCGCGTGAAGGACCACGCATGCCGACGGTTTCCGCATGCACGCCGCGCAACGCGAGGCTGATCGTCCCGAGTTCGTCGGCTTGCGCCAGCGTGCGCGCATCCTCTGCTGTCAGCTCAAGAACCGCGACGCCCGCGTTGATCATCTGCGGAGCATCGCCGCTGGCTTGCGTCTGCGTCGTGTCGCCGAGCGCCAGGACGCGCACATCTTCAAGGATGATGCTGCTGGCGACTTGTTCGCCGCCAGCGTCGCGATTGTTCATGCGCGCCGTGACGATGATGTCGACGTGATCGTTGGGCTGAATGTAGCCGCCGGCTGCGGTCTCCGCGTCGATTTCCACGGCGACTGCCCGATACCCGGGGGGCAGCTGCGCGGCCATGAAACCGCGACCTTCGGGTTGAATGACCGCACCCGCCGTGATCGGCTCGCCTTGCACGAACGGGCGCCGCGTGACCGCGCCAACAAAGTCCGCTTGGGCGGAGGGTTGCGCGGAGAGGCGCACGAAGCTTGGCGCCACGGACCGCTCGGGGAAAAGCGCGACAGCAAGATCGCTCGGCGCCAGCGCTGCGCCCTGCTGCACGTCGCGCGCGGCGACGAGAATCTGCTCGCCGGAAGGCTGAACGGCCGCTTCAGCCGGCGCTTGTTCGCGCCCGCCCATTCCGCGGATGAGCAGCAAAGCGGCGACGGCGGCAATTCCCGCGACGACCAGGACGATCAGCTGACGCGCTGACATTGTTTCAACTCCCCGCGCGCTAACCCCAAACCGCCCTTGCCGAACACATCATGCTGTGGCTAAGGCAGGGTTAACGACTCAGAACGAATGGAAGCGACGGGATCGCGAGAAGCCCGCCGCACATGATGGCGACGCCGTACGGGATGCCGCTCTGCTTCCGCAGCAGATGGTTCACGAACGGCGGATTGGTTGCTGTTTGGTTAACGAGGTGACGCGCGACCAAGAGCGCAAGCGCCAGCAGTCCGCCTGCCGTCGCGGTCCAAAAGAACAAGGGCCAAAAGCCTGAGAAGCCCGTCCAAACCGCCGTCGCCGCAAGCAGCTTGGCGTCGCCTCCACCGAAGATGTTCGCCGCGAACAGGAAGAAGCCGACTGCGAGCACGGCGGCCCCGAACAGCACGTGCATGCCGATCTCGTTGAATGGCATGCCCACGCCGAATGCGGCGACAGGAAACGCGGCGCTCAAGGCGATCGACACCCAATTGGGAATGATCATGCGCGCGATGTCGGAGCAGGCCGCGTAAAGCAGCAGACTGGCGAACACGGCGAGTGCGACGATCGAAAGCATTGGCAAGAAGTGTGAATGGCGCGCGTCGCCAAACAATTAAAACGCGGGCAAAAAAAGAAAAACGCCGCCCGAAGGCGGCGCGAGGGGAGGGAAAATCAAGGAACGCTGAAGGACGCGGGCCGCGCTGCGCGGCCCGCGTCCCGTAGGCCTTAGCTGCCCGCGAGCGCCGTCGACACGCTCGTGAAGGTCGCGTCGAGCTGGTCGCCGACGAGGCCGACCGCCGTGATGATGGCGACGCCGATGAGGGCCGCGATCAGGCCGTATTCAATGGCGGTGGCGCCATCTTCGTTCTTCAGGAAACGCTTCAACATTTCGATGCTCCGTTTGTCGAGTGCTTTTCACCGGCCCGGCGGAGCGTCGCACCCGACACCCATCCAGACGCGTGAGGAGATTACCGCCAACGCGCTTAACGGTTCCGCCCATAAGGAAGGTGAAAGTTCGGTTTACGGCGAAAGAAAAAAAGACGTCGTGGTCGCAGTGGTTCGCTCGCCCCTTGCAGGATCGCGCTGCTCGCCGCGATATTTCCCGCCTGCCGAAGACGGCAGTCTTAGCGATCCCGCAACTAATGGTGCGTAGCCCTATAAGGAAATGCACGGAAGGAAGAAGCCGATGCGCGTTTCGCGCCTGTTCGTCGCCGCGGCTGCGGCGCTCTGCGTTGTCGCGGCGTCCGCGCCCGCCTTCGCCAGGGATATTCGCGTTGCGCTCGACCAGGCTTTCCCCATACGCCTTGCTGAACCTGCGCAAGGCGTTGCAGTAGGGAATCCTTCCATTGCCGGCGTTTCCATTCAGAACGACCGGTTCATCTTCGTGACCGGTCGTTCTTACGGCTCGACCAACCTCGTCGTCATGGGCGAGGGCAATCGCGTGCTATATTCCGGGCGAATTGTTGTGGCGCCTGACGAGACCGATGTCGTGATGGTCACGCGTGGTGTAGAGACAGCGAGACTTGAATGTACGCCGCTCTGTCGCCCGCGCCCCGACATTGGCGACGGTCCGGCATCCACGGCCGTGAACGAGCAGATTACCGGCCGGCCCGCCGCGACGGTTCGTTGAGGCGCGTTTACCTCTTCGTTTGACGGAATATCAGCCGTTCCGCGCGTAAATGCGTCTTTGGGAGGCGTGATGTTCGTGCGCGCGCTGCAGCAGTGGCGAATCCTCAGGGGCTTCGCCGGGGCCCGCGGCGGTTCGGCGGCGGTCGAGTTCGCGATCATCGCGATGCCATTCTTCCTGCTCACGGTCGGTCTTGCCGAGGTTTCCCTGATTGGCTTCGCCCAAACGAGCCTGGACCTCGGCGTCTCCGACGCTGCGCGCCAGATCCGCACTGGGCGCGCTCAGATGGGGGGGCTCGGCCAGAACGACATTCGCGATCGGATCTGCGACCAGATAAACAATTTCCTGGTGCTGGAATGCGAGGGCAACCTGTTCCTCGACGTCGACCGCTTCGACTCCTTCGTCGACGCTGGCAACGCCAACAACAACCCTATCCAAGACGGCGAATTCCAGGAGGTCGGCTTCGGCTACACGCCAGGCGCGCCGTCTGACATCGTCGTCGTTCGCGCATACTACCGGTGGAGAATTTTGACGCCGATGTTCGAGTCCGTGTTTCAGAACGTTTCGGGCGGCGAACGCATCCTCGTGTCCACCATGATGTTCCGCAACGAGCCGTATCAATGATCAGGCAGAGTCTCCATCATTTCGCTGCCGCAAGAAAAGGCTCGGCGGCGCTCGAATTCGCCATTATCGCGCCGATGATGATCTTTCTCCTGTTCGGCTCGGTGGATTTGTTGGACATGCTGGGCGCCAACAAGCGGCTGCAGAACGCCGCGTCCTCGCTTGCCGATGTCGTCGCGCGCGATACGGAGGTCTCCAACTCAGAGGTGGCCGGACTTTGGGCTGCGCTGAACATCCTCATGTATCCGGACCAGGGCGGGGCCGCGAACATCAGGATATCCAGCGTCTCCATCGAAAGCGCGACCACGGCGCGCGTCGTGTGGAGCGAGGGACGCGGCATGACCCCGCGCGTCGCGAACTCGACCGTCACGCTGCCGTCCGCGATGATGAATCCGGGCACGAGTGTAATCATGGCGGAGTCCACCTACGCATACAGCTCTCCGTTGGGCTTCCTGCTGGCCGGCCCAGTGACGCTCCGCCACGACGCCTACCGACGCTCGCGTCTGGTCGACCCCGTTCCGCGGGTCGCCTGAGCCCTTGACGGCGCACGCGTTCGCGGGACACTCCCGCGATGGAAGATCCCAAGACGCCGGCTGAAGCGGTCGATCGGCTCGAACAGCTCTATAACCGCGCTGTCACCGCGCTCATCGAAGCGGTGCGACGCTTCGCGGAGCAGGGAACGCCCCCGAGCGCCGACCAGCGCGCGCTCTTCCGCTATCCCGAGCTGCGCGTAACCTATCTGCCGAGCAAGCCGCCGCCGCGACTGGCGCGTGCTTACGGGCAGCTCATGTGGCCCGGCGAATACGCAGTGACCATCACGCAGCCAGCATACTTCCGCGCCTACCTGCTCGAACAGCTCACCTATCTGATGGAGGACTACGGCGTCGAGCTCAGCGTGCGCGTGAGCGACACCGAGATTCCATATTCCTTCGTGCTCGACGCCGCGGGCAAAGCTGCGTTCGAGAACGTGCCGGCGGAAGAGCTCGCGCGCTACTTTCCCAACCCGCGCCTCACGCATGTCGGCGATGCGGTGGTCGACGGCTTGCGCATCGAGCGGCTGGATCGCGCGCGGCCGCTGGCGCTGTTCGATGCGCCGCGCACCGATTATTCGTTGAAGCGCATCCAGCACTATACGGGCGCGCCCTGGGCGGACGTGCAGCCCTGGATCCTGTTCACGAACTATCAGCGCTATGTCGATGAATTCATCGGCTGGGCGGCGGAAGCGGTGCGGAACGGCCCCAAGGGCTGGGCGCTCTCATGTCCCGGTCAAGTGCGCGTGGGCTCCGGCGACATGGACGCGGAGCTGAAGGCGCGCGCCGCGCCTTGGCAGAAGTACCAGATGCCGGCCTACCACCTCGCCACGCCGGACGGCGATGGCGTGACGCTGGTGAACATCGGCGTCGGCCCGTCGAACGCCAAGACCATCACCGATCATCTCGCCGTGCTGCGTCCCCATTGCTGGATGATGATCGGCCATTGCGGCGGCCTTCGCCACACGCAACGCATCGGCGATTATGTGCTCGCGCATGCGTACTTGCGGCGCGACAAGGTGCTGGACGACCGCGTCCCGCTGGAAGTGCCGATCCCGGCGATCGCGGAAGTGCAGGTCGCGCTGCAGCAGGCGGCCGGCGCCGTGCTGGGCGACGAGAAAGAACTGCGCCGCCGCATGCGCACCGGCACCGTCGTCTCCTACGCCGACCGCAACTGGGAGCTGAACTACAATCAGGAGCGTCAGCTGCTGTCGCAATCGCGCGCCGTCGCCGTCGACATGGAAAGCGCCTGCGTGGCGACGCAGGGCTTCCGTCTGCGCGTCCCCTACGGCGTGCTGCTCTGCGTCTCGGACAAGCCCGCCCACGGCGAGATCAAGCTGCCCGGCGTCGCCGACCGCTTCTACGACAGCGCCATCGGCGCACATCTGCGCATCGGCCTCGAGACCATCGCGCTGCTCAAGCAAAACCGCGACCGCCTGCATTCGCGCAAACTCCGCGCCTTCGACGAGCCGCCGTTTAGGTGAAGTCAGGGAGGCCGCAGTGGCTGTCCCAACCGCCGAAGTCTGCCGAGCGGATAGAACGGTGAATCTTCCGACCACGCGGGATGAATAGTCAGAGGATAGTTGCGCTTATGGTGTTGACTCACTCTGTCAAGCGCAATGACACTTGCATCGAACTCGAATGCGGACGGCATCGGGCCGTCGTCGGCGTAGTGCGCGAAAGCAATACGGCCACACCAGCGCGCGTAGGTGAGCAAGTACTTTTTGTCGTCGCTCGAAGGTGTTGGATACTGCCACTTCAGCAGGAAAGCGTTTGCTGCGTCAATCGTCTCATGGTCCCACTCCAAGTACGAAAGGAGCTGGATTTCGGAGAGCTCCCAAAGCATCGACGGCCTTAGTCTCGCCGGAATGCTTCGGAGAACACGAAGCGCTTCCTCATAGCGACCTTCCGAGCAGAGCCATGATGCGCGGACCCACTTGAAGGCGAATGTGACGCGTTCGACGAATACCCATGGAAGCAGAAGCGACCAGGGACTAGGGCGTTGGCTCTCCAGGTTGACGGTTGTCTCCGGCATCGCCGTCATTACTTTAGCTAAGCACTTGCGCGGCGCAGACTAGCCATTGCGCGCGCAGTTCCCAAGACCTAATCCCCTGACATGCATGATCGTCTTTTTCCGTTTGAACGCATCCTGAATTTCCGCGATTTCGGTGGTTGGGAAACTGCCGACGGCGCGCGCATCGCGCGCGGCAAGCTCTATCGCTCCGCCTCGTTTCATGATGCTTCCGAGGCGGACATCGAGAAACTCAACGCCATGGGGCTGCGCTTCCTTGTCGATTTGCGCCGGCCCGAAGAGCGCCTGCACGAGCCGAGCAAATGGACGAGTGAAAGCTGCCGCGTCATCTTCAGCGAGGAAAGCGCGGGCGCCGAACCGGTGTTGCCCCCGCATCTCGTCGCGCTGCTGCAGAGCGATCTCTCGCCGCAATCGACGCGCGATTACATGCTTAGCCTCTATCGTGAGATCCCTTACGATGCGCGTCTCATCCGCCTTTATCGCGACTGGTTTGCAGAGTTAGGCAAGGGCGGCGCTGGCGTCATTCACTGCGCCGCCGGCAAAGACCGCACTGGCGTCGGCTGCGCGCTCACATTGCTCGCGCTGGGCGTCGATGAAGCGGCCGTGTTCGCCGACTACGAATTCACCAACCAGGCCGTCGATCTCGAACGCCGCATGCCGCGCATCCAAGAGCGCATGGAAGAGCGCCTCGCGCGTAAGCTCGACCCCGAGGCGCTGCGGCCGATGCTCGGCGTCGAACTCGGCTACCTGCATGCTACGCTGGATGAGATCAACGCGCGCTCAGGCTCGGTGGAGAGTTATCTCAGCGACGTGCTCGGCGTCGGTGCGAAAGAACGCAATCGGTTGCGGAACAAGCTCAGCAGCTAACCACCTTCGTCATTCCGGATCGCGCTTCGCGCGTCCGGAACGACGACAGTGTAGATCGCTGTGTGATCGCTTAGCTCGCCGCCTTCCGCTTCTCCATCAGCTGGTCGAAATTGGCCCACACGCCGTCGCCGCCGTGCCACTCGCCGCGCGTCGCGGCTTTCGAATACTCCGTGGCGCGCGCTTCGAAGAAGTTGGCGTGTTCGACGCCGTTGAGGATCGACGTCAGCCACGGGATCGGGTGCTCGCTGACGCCGTAGATTTTCGGCAGCCCGAGTTGGCCCAGCCGCCAATCGGCGATGTAGCGGATGTATTTCTTGATGTCGTCCGCCGTCATGCCCTGCACCGGCCCCATCTCGAAGGCGAGGTCGATGAACTTGTCCTCCATGCCGACCACCGTCTTGCAGCACTCGGCGATGTCGGCCTTGACCTGATCGGTCAGCGCGTTGGTTTCCTTCGCGTACGCGTGGAAGAGCTTGATCATGCCTTCGCAGTGCAAGCTCTCGTCGCGCACCGACCAGGTCACGATCTGGCCCATGCCCTTCATCTTGTTGAAGCGCGGGAAATTCATCAGCATCGCGAACGAAGCGAACAGCTGCAGGCCTTCGGTGAAGGCGCCGAACATCGCCAGCGTGCGGAGAATATCCTCATCCGTCTCGACACCGAACTTCGACATGTAGTCGTGCTTGTCGCGCATCGCCTGATAATCATAGAACGCCGCAAACTCGGTCTCCGGCATGCCGATGGTCTCGAGCAGCAGCGCGTAGGCGGCGATGTGCACGGTTTCTATGTTCGAGAACGACGCGAGCATCATTTTGATCTCGGTCGGTTTGAACACGCGCGCGTAGCGCTCCATGTAATTGTCGTTCACCTCGACGTCGGATTGGGTGAAGAAGCGGAAGATCTGCGTCAGCAGATTGCGTTCCTGGTCGGTGAGCTTGGAGGCCCAGTCCTTCACGTCCTCGCCGAGCGGCACTTCCTCGGGCAGCCAGTGCACCTGCTGCTGGCGGCGCCAGAATTCGTAGGCCCAGGGATAGCGGAAGGGCTTGTAGCCCACGGACGGGGTCCTGAGGCCTGGCAGCTTGCCGTTCTCAGCCATCTCCGATCGTCTCCTCAGCGCAACGTTATCTAAATGTAGGGGATTTGAAGCCTGTCGGCCACCACATCTGGGCGCATTCCGCCCCGAGTCGCCTTTAGGAAAGGTTACCCGCCCGATCTGGACCATGGCGCGATTCACGGCGGGCGCGATGGGACGAGGGACGAGAGCTGTGGATAGCCGGAGAGACCGGCTCACACCGCCATCGCAATCACATGCTTGGCCAGCCGCGCGCGCGCGTCCGGCGAGGGGGAGATGGCCTTGCGCGTCGTGGTGTCGAACGTCAGCGCGACTGCTTCCATGCTCGCCCACACGCCGCCGCTTTCCGGATCGCACAGCCAATGCACCAGGCGCAGCGTCTTCTCGCCCACCTCGGCGATGCCCGAGCGCACTTCGATGAGATCGCCCGCCCGCGGGAAACGGCGATAGACGAAGCGCGCCTCCACCACGGCGCCCGCCGGCGCACCGCCGCCGTTATTGGCTTCTGCCGCTTCCCGGCGCCATTGCGCCAAGAGGTTCGGCACGGAATCCGAGACGCGGCCGACAAAGTGTTCGCCGCGCAGTCGACCGAACGCATCGCAATGCTCGGGCTGCACCACCGTTGCGCCGATGCGTTCGGCGCCGAGTTCGATCGCACGCTGCAGCGACGCTTCGCTCAATGGCCGGGAAAGGTCGATCGAGCGCGCCTTGGCATGAGCGGGCAGCGACACGTGCAGGCGCTTGGCCGCGGCGCGCGAGCGCGCCGACCAGGCAAACGGCCGGAAGCCGCGCGTATCGACATGCGCGATTTTCAGCGTGAAGCACGAGCTCGGCGCGCCGTCCGCGTGGCGCATGTCGAGACACACGTGAGCGTCGCTCTCGCCCATCTTCACGACGCCGCCATGCATCGCCAGCGGCGCACCCGGCCGCGCTTCTTTCAGGAAGCGGATATGCGCCTCGAGCGGGACGAGCGTCGCGCCGGCCGCTGGCGTGAATGCGCGCGGCATTTCGAGCGCGTGGGCGAGATGGGCAAGCCCGCTCATCGCGCGCTCGAAGTGGAAGCGGACGTTCAGATGTCCGCCGTCGTCGCATTCCCAGGTGTTGACGCTGCCCTGATAGAGCGGCGCGGGCAAAGGCGCCGGAGTGCTCACGCCTGACACGCCGAGCACAGTCCCGATGCTTCAATCATGGTGCGATGAATGGCGAACCCGTCTTTCCTGGCGGCGTCCTTCAGATCGACGAGGGCGTGGCCGGCGTCAAACTCCTCGGCCGCGCCGCACTTTTCGCAGATGAGGAAAATGGTCGAACGCTCACATGCGCCCATATCGCACGCCACGAAGGCGTTGAGGCTCTCGATCCGATGCGCCAGGCCCATCCGCACCAGAAAATCCAGGGCGCGGTAGATGGTGGGCGGCTTGGCCTGCTTGTGCGCATCCAGCAGCGGCAGCAGATCGTACGCCTTGGCCGGCCCCGGCTGATCCAGCAGCAGCTCGAGCACGCGCCGGCGCAGCGGCGTCAGGCTCTCGCCCGCCTCCGCGCAGCACCGTTCCGCTTCCGCAATCTGTTCGTCGCGCGAAGCGTGCGCGTGTCGATGGGACATGGCGCTCATGATCGCAGGCTCCGAGATCACGCGAAAGGTGGGGAGCGCGCGCGGGCGTTTTGAGATCGAGGCCGCAACAGAACTTTACAAGAACATCTGACTCGCGGTATCTACGGAACATTCAAAGAACGATGGAGAGAGGGCCCAGCCATGTCCGAAGCGATTTTCCGTGGAATTTCAGGTCGTTTGCACCGTTTCAGCGTGCATCGGCCGACCGAGCAGTTTGCCGGCGGGCCGGCTGTGTATTGCTTCGCACGCCCTGGCCCGGGCGGTCGCGGCTGGACTCCCCTGTTTCTCTCGCGCACCGGCAACCTCGGCAAGCGCCTCGCCAGCCACGAACAATGGCCCCAAGCCCAGCTCCTCGGCGCGACGCACGTGCTCATCTGCCAGCACGACGAGCGCGACGCGCGCGAGTACGTGGAAGCCGATCTGGCGCAAGCGCTCAAGCCCGTGATGAACGGCCCGTTCCTGGAGGCGGAGCTGACGGAAGCGGCCGAGGAGGGCGGCGTGAGGCTGGTGTGGGCGGCGTGAGATGCGGGAAGACGCAGGAGCGTGGACCTACATTCTCGCAAGCGCGAGAAACGGCACATTGTACACCGGCTCTGCTCGCGTGCTGGCGACGCGCATCCAGCAACATCGCGAAGGGCAGATACCGGGTTTCACGCGCAAGTACGGCGTCAGGCGTCTCGTGTGGTTTGAAGCGCACGACAATGTCGGTGCGGCTTACAAACGCGAGCAACTTATCAAGCGATGGCGGCGCGCATGGAAGCTCGAGCTGATCGAGAGGTTCAATCCGCGATGGGAGGACTTGTTTCCCTCGATTGCCGGATTCGGGCCACCGCTTGACCAACTCCTGCGATCAAAACTTGATCCGTTTCCCGGCCGAATGCCCGGCGAAAGCCGGGCTGAGAGCCGGGCCCCAGAGTCACCCCTGTAGCGCTTGCGATTCTAGGTCCCGGATCGCGCCCCGGCTTTCGCCGGGGACGCGTCCGGGAAGCGAGCTCCACATCAGAGCGCGAGTGCTACTGCCCGCCTTGCGCGTTGTGCGCGGTTGGCAGCGCGGCGGCGGTTTGGGCGGTGCGGGCGAGCTGGATGAATTCGGCGCGCCAGCCGAATTCGTCGCGTCCGCGCGCGCCTTGCGCGAGGTCGATCACGTCGTCCCATGCGTAGCCGCGATCCAGGTAGGGATCGCCGCGCAGGAGCTGGCCGTAACCGGCGACGGCGGTGGCGAAGCGCGCGTATTCCGGCGCGGCCGCGATGTTCGGCACGCGATCGCGATCTGTGATCGGCCGCTCGATCAGGCGCGATGTGTCCTCGCCCGGCAGTTTGTAGCGGATGCGCAGGAACGCGAGTTCGCTCGTCGCCGGCGCCGAAGCCGGCTCGCGCTGATAGCGCAGCGGTTCGGTGAAGGTGCGCCCGCCTACGGGCGTAATCTCGTAGATCGCCGTCACCGCGTGGCCTGCGCCGATTTCGCCGGCGTCGACCTGATCGTTGTTGAAGTCCTCGCGCCGCAGCATGCGCGTCTCGTAGCCGATCAGGCGATACTCGGCGACGCGATTGGGGTTGAACTCCACCTGGATCTTCACGTCGTTGGCGATCGAGAACATGTTCGACGCCATTTCGTCGCGCAGCACGCGGCGCGCTTCGGCGAGCGTGTCGATATAGGCCGCCACGCCGTTGCCGTTCTGTGCGAGGCGCTGCATCAGCGCGTCATTGTAGTTGCCGCCGCCGAAGCCGAAAACCGAGAGAAAGATGCCGGTTTCGCGCTTGCGGGAGACGAAATCCTGAAGCTGCTGCGGGTCGTTGATGCCGACATTGAAGTCGCCATCAGTGGCGATGATGATGCGGTTGACTGCATTGCGGTCGAAGTTCTGCTCGGCGAGCGTGTAGGCGAGCCGGAGACCCTCGCCGCCCGCCGTAGAGCCGCCAGCCCGTAGATTGTCGAGAGCGGCCAGGATGCGACCATGCTGATCGCCTGGCGTCGGCTCGAGCACGGCGCCGGCGGCGCCCGCATAGACGACGATCGAAACGCGGTCGCGCGCGTTCAACTGATCGATCAGCATGCGGAAGCTCTGCTGCACAAGCGGCAGTTTGTTCGGCTCGCCCATCGAGCCCGATACATCGAGCAGGAGCACCAGATTCAACGGCGGCCGCTCGCGCGGAACGATGTTGTAGCCTTGCAGGCCGATATGCACGAGCTCACGGCCCTCGGCCCAGGGCGAGGGCGCGACGGTGATATTGGTGGAGAAGGGCTGCGCCCGGTTTTGGGGCAGCGGATAATCATAGCGGAAGTAGTTGATCAGCTCCTCGATGCGCACGGCGTCGCGCGGCGGCAAGCGTCCCTGGTTCAGGAAACGCCGCACGTTCGAGTAGGAGGCCGTGTCGACGTCGATCGAGAAGGTCGACACCGGTGCTTCGGCCACGATGTGGATCGGGTTGGGCTGGACGTCCTCATAGCGGTCGCGGTCGACGTCGCCCGGCATGGGCTGCGGCGCGGTCTGCGCATAGGGCGCGGCCATGCCTGTGACGGCGAGGGCACGCTGTTCAGCCGCGATGGATGGCGGTGGCGGCGGCGGGGCAGGCGGCGGGACTTGTGCTTCATCGCGCCGGCCAATGGTCGAAGCGTCTTCTGTCTGAGGTGTGGGTGTGGAAGCCGCGCAAGCGGCGAGCATGAGAACGCACAAGGCAAGGCTTGCGCGGCGCGCATGATGGAGCATGGACGTCCCTCCCGAAACAGTCCGGACACTGCGTTGTTTACGGCGGTAAGCGAGCCTGCGGAACGCGGCGGAGGTAAGGCGCATGCGCGGCGCTTTTTGCGATCACGCGCATGTGTGTCGATTCAGCGCCGCCGTCGCTCGCGCTCCGCCAAGCGGCGCTGTTCGGGGATCCAGTTGGCCACCAGCGTATCCAATACGCCGAGCGGGACCTCGCCGCTGAGCAGCACCGCATCGTGGAAGCCGCGCAAGTCGAAATCCGCGGCCAGCGCATTGCGCGCCTGATCGCGCAAGCGCACGATCTTGCGTCGTCCGAGTTCATAGCCGCAAGCTTGGCCTGGCCAGACGACGTAGCGATCCACCTCGGTGACGATGACGCCCGGGGCGTCGCCTGTCGTGGCGATGAGATAATCGATCGCCTGCTGACGCGTCCAGTCTCGCGCATGCAGCCCGGTGTCGACCACGAGACGCGCGGCGCGCCAGAGCTGCCAGCGCAGGTAGCCGATGCGCCCGATCGGATCGCCTTCGTAGAACCCCTGTTCGTCGGCGAACTGCTCGGCGTAGAGCGCCCAGCCTTCGCTGTAGGCGTTGAAGGACAAGAGACGCCGCAGCAAGGGCGCGTCTCGGTTCTCCTGCGCCAACGCCGTCTGGAAATGATGGCCAGGCACGGCCTCGTGGTAGTCCTGCGTCGGCAGATCGATGCGCGTCATCTCCGAAAGCGCGCGTAGATTGATGTAGTAGATGCCTGGGGTGTCGCCCTCGAGCGAGGCCGGCTCGTAATAGGCGCCGGGCTGTCCCGCCTCCAGCAAAGGCGGCACGCGGCGCACTTCGAGCGGCGCGCGCGGCATGCGGCCGAACCATTGCGGCGCGCGTTCGAGCACACGATGCACGCGCGCGCGTACGTCGGCCAGCAGCTGCGCGCGGCCCTCGTCCGTATCCTCGTAGCGATGGCGCGGATCGGCGGTGAGCTGGGCCAGGCGCTCGCCAACCGTCCCGTCAGTCAAGCCCACGCGCCGCAGCGCGATATCCAGTTCATTCGTGAGCCCGCGTACGCGTTCTGCGCCAAGGCGATGGATTTCGTCCGGCGACAGCGCGGTGGTCGTCTCGATGCGCAGAGCTGCAGTATAATACTCCTCGCCATGGGGCAGATTGCCGACGCCGGCGGCATCCGTCGCGTTGATCCGATCTGCACGCAGGAACAACGCGGCGCGCCGATGCGCGGGCACGATGCGGTCTCGCACGATGGCTTCGGCGCGCGCGAGGTAGCCGGCATTGCGCTGCTGCATCTCCGCGCGCGCGGCAGGGTCGGTCGCGGCCGCCGCCATCGCCTCCAGCTTGCGCTGGAGCGCGGTGACGTAGAGCTGCTGCAAGGGCGGCTGCGCGAGCGCCTGCTCGAGCAGCGCAAGCGTTGCGTCCATGATGAAGAGCGGCGGGCGCACGCCGTTGCCGGCATCGATGCGCGCTCGCTCTGTTTCATGGTCGATGACTTCGGCGGCCGCCTCCAGGCGCGCCAAGTAAGCTTCGGCGTCATCCGGCGTTCTGATCTCGTGGCGCTCGTCAAGGAACACGGGCAGCGTGAGAAAAGCGCTGTCCATCTGGTTCAACACATAAGGCCGAACGCCGCCCAGCGGGCTGAAGTCGCCATACTCGAACGCCGCGCCGGCGGCCGTCGCCTCGAACTGCTCGCGCAGGATCGAGAGCGTCAGCGCATCAGACGCGCTGAGGCTGCGCTGGTCGAGAGCAAGCAGTTCGGCGTAGCGGCGGACCGCCGCGCTGCGGCGCGCCTCAAGCGCGAGCGGGGATCGATCGTCAAGCCGGTCCTTGAAGCGGCCGCCCGCGGCGTCTTCCGATACGCCCGCCTGCGTGGCCAATTCCGGGCTGTCGGACAGGATCTCGCGGGTCCAATCGCCCAGCCGGCCATCGAAGGCGGTCAGCGACTGGGGCCGCCGCGGCGCGCACGAAGCCGTCGCAGCCGCAAGCGCCAGCGCCAGGACCCAGCACCCAAGAACCTTCATCCGCCCCTCATCCGTACCGCTCCCGCCCGTCGCGGGGTCGAGGAGATAGCACGGCGCGAGTTTCGGGGAAGCGGCGGGCAGGGGCCTTGCCGTTGCGCTCGGCTGTTGCAGATTTGCCTCTTTCGTGGTTGGAGAACCGCCGTGGTAGGGAACCCGCGGAGATAACCATGACGACCGCCCAGGGCGGCCAGCAAACGCTTGGCAAAATACTCTTCTATCGCCAGCTTGAGCCGCTCTCGATCGAGAAGCACCGCTCGCTCGGCGTGAGCACGGTGAGCAACCCATTCTCGTTTCTTGCCGAAACGCACCTCGTGCCGCTGACGGTGGATGAATTCGGCTTGGCTGCCGTCTGCTATCCGATCATCTTCGACACTCAGACCAAGACGCCTCTCGCGGTGATGGGCCTGCGGCCCGGCATGAACGTGTTTCTTGGCGCCGACGGATCGCTCGATCCGGAAGTGTACCTGCCGGCTTTCGCGCGCCGCTATCCCTTCCTGCCGATCATCGCCTCGGCCGGCGACCAAAAGCAGCCGCCGCAGGAAGGCGACAAGGTATTGGTCTGCATTGATCGCGCGGCGAAGATGCTCTCCTCGACGCCCGAGCTGCCTTTCTTCGAAGGCGACCAACCCTCGCGTTACACGCAGGACGCGATCCAGTTCTGCCGTGAATTCGATGCGCTTGGCCGGCGCACGCAGGAATTCATCAAGCTGATGGACGAGCACAACCTGTTCGAGCTGACGCCGCTGGCGCTGCCGCGGGCCAAGCCGGACGGCACGCCGGACGAGCCGATGAAAATAGGCGAATACCTGCGCATTTCCGAGCAGAAGCTGAATGCGCTGCCCAAGGATACTTATCTCGAGCTGCGCGACAAGGGCGTGTCGGCGGTGATGCACGCGCACCTGCTGTCGCTGGGCCTGTGGCCGAAGATTCTGTCTCGCGCCGCGCGCATCCAGGCCTCGACCCCGCTCAGCAACTGAGCCGGATCGTCAGCCGTAATCGTTAAAGCGCCCCTTCCTGGCGGGAGGGGCGCTTCCTTGTGGCGTGCGTGCGACGAAGCGCCGGGTTAGCGCATGCCGTGAGGAGACTGTGGTGCGCTACTTTGAGGCGTCGCCGGGCTCGTGGCGCGTCCAAGCGCCGCCGGGCGCCGGCATGAGCGGTTCGCTAGATTCGGCGGCATGCAGTTATGAGGATGGCGGTTTTGCGTGTTCTGTGGGCTGTGTTGGTCTGGCTAGCCTTGGCGGCGCCCCTAGCGGCGCAGCCGGTGCGGACCGAGCGGGTGGAGGCAGAACTCCATTCGTCGCGCGCAGCGGTGGCGCCGGGCGAGCGCTTCACGATCGTGTTGCGTCAGAACATCCGTGAGCACTGGCATACCTATTGGCGCAATCCCGGCGACAGCGGCGAGCCGACCGATCTCACATGGCGCGCCCCACAGGGCTGGGAAGTAGGGCCGATCCAATGGCCGACGCCCGAAGCAATCCCGTTCGCGATGCTGGTGAACTATGGCTACTCGAACGAAGTGCTATTTCCGATCGAGGTGACGGCGCCGGCGAACGCGAGGACGGGTCAAAGCGTGACCTTGACGGCCGACGCATACTGGCTCGTGTGCTCGGATGTTTGCGTACCAGAAGACGCGGTCCTTACGCTCACTCTTCCCGTCGCCGCGCAAGGGCGCGACGATCAAACGTGGGGCCCGCGCATCGCAGCGGCTGTCGCTGACCTGCCGCGGCCGCAGCCAGGCGTTGAAGCGCGCATCACAGCTGGCGCTCCGGCGCTGCTGTCGGTGGCGCTGCCGAATGCAGGAGACATCCGCAACGCGCGCTTCTTTCCCTTCGATCGCGACGCGATGGAAGCTGCGGCGGCGCAGCGTCCACGTATCGGCGCGAGCGGCGTGAGCTTCAGCTTGACGCCCGGCGTGTCGGACAATCTCGGCGAAGCGCCGCTCGAAGGCGTGGTTGTTTACGAATCCCGTGAGGGTGCGGGTTGGGCGAGGCGAGGCGTGGAGATCGCCGCGCAGCCGGGCGAGCCCATAGCCGGCGTAAGCGATCGCCCGGCGCCGTTCTCCGGGGATTATCCGTTGGCGGCTCTGGAACAGGCCGCCGGCGGCGTCGAATACGCTCGCGGAGCTTCGCTTGATGCGGCATCGTTCTTCGTCGCCATCGCGCTCGCGTTTTTGGGCGGGCTCATCCTCAACATCATGCCGTGCGTGTTGCCCGTGCTGTCGGTGAAAGCGCTTTCGCTTGCGGGCGGCGCGGAGGCGGGGCAGGCGCCCCGCCACGGCGCGCTCTATTTCGCCGGCGTGATGGCGACCTTCCTGATGCTGGCGATGGCGCTGATCGCGCTACGCAGCGCGGGCGAAGCGGTGGGCTGGGGTTTCCAGCTGCAAGCGTCTTGGGTGACTGCGGCGCTGGCGCTGCTCTTCTTTGCGATCGGCCTCAACCTGCTCGGCGTCTTCAATATCGGCGGCGGCGTCCAGAGCGCAGGCGGCGGATTGACCGCACGCGGCGGCGATGCGGGCGCGTTCTTCACTGGCGCACTGGCAGTTGTCGCCGCCACGCCGTGCACCGCGCCCTTTATGGCCACTGCGATCGGCGTCGCGATCACACAATCGGCGCTGACGACGTTGCTGATCTTCGCGGCCTTGGCGCTCGGATTCGCGCTGCCGCTGACGGTGCTGCATTTTGCGCCGGGGCTGCAGCGGCTCATCCCCAAGCCGGGACTCTGGATGGAGCGCGCCAAGAACGTGCTCGCGTTTCCGATGTTCGGCGCAGCAATCTGGCTCGTGTGGGTGCTCGCCGAGCAGACTGGGCCGACGGGGGTGCTCGCGCTGCTCAGCATTGCCGCTGCGCTCGCGTTCGCCTTGTGGGTGGGCCGCTGGGGCCGCGCATGGCTCGTCGCCGGCCTTGTTGTGTTTGTCCTCACTGCGGCATTCAGTTGGCGTCCGCTGCTCGGCATCGAAAGCGCGACGCTGACATCAGAGCCCTGGAGCCCTGAGCGTGTGGCGGAATTGCGCGGCGAAGGCCGACCGGTGTTCGTCAATTTCACCGCCGCCTGGTGCGTTACCTGCAAGGTCAACGAAGCCGCCGCGTTCACGCCGCGCGTGGCGCAGGCGTTCGAGAGGGCAAACGTCGCCTATCTCGAAGCCGACTGGACCAACCGAGACGACACGATCGCGGCGGCCTTGGCCGAGCATGGTCGTGCCGGCGTGCCGCTGTATCTCTACTATTCGTCGCAAAGTGAGCCCGTTATCTTGCCGCAAGTCCTGAACGAAGCTCTAATCTTGGAAACAGTCCGAGGAGAGGCGCCATGATGATGGACAAGTATCGTCGCCCGATGCTGATGCTCGCGCTGGCGGGTCTTGCGCTGGTGCTCGTCGTTGTCGGTGCGGTGACGCTGTTCGGCGCGCCCGCCGTTGCGTCCGTCCAAACGGGCGCGCAGGCGCCGGCCTTCTCCATTGGCGACGCGAACGGGCAGACCCGCACGCTGGAGGAATTCCGCGGCCGCACGGTCGTTCTTGAATGGACCAACCACGGCTGCCCCTACGTGCGCAAACACTATGACAGCGGCAACATGCAGGCGCTGCAGCGCGAGGCGACCGCGGACGGAATCGTGTGGCTGCAGGTGATCTCGTCGGCGCCCGGCGAGCAGGGGCATCTCGACGGACAAGGCGCGCTCGCACGCGTGCGCACCGACAACGCGGCGCCGACGGCGACGCTGCTCGATCCGACCGGCGTGATGGGCCGCGCGTACGGCGCGCGCAACACGCCGCATATGTTCATCGTCAGTGCGGACGGACGCGTCGTCTATCAGGGGGCGATCGACGATCGCCCCTCCGCTCGCCCCGCCTCGCTCGAAGGCGCGCACAATTATGTGCGCGCCGCGCTCGCGGATATCGAAGCCGGCCGGGCGGTGCAGGTGGCGGAGACGACGCCCTACGGGTGCTCGGTGAAGTACGCGGACTGACAGGCGAGGGATCGGTCCTACCGCGAACGCTCTTACGCGCGCCGGCGGCACTCGCTCTGACGGGATGCGCCGGCCGATCCGGACGAGTGCAACATCAGGCCAGGAAGCGCCAAGCAGGTTGCGCGAACGGGAGCAGCGGCGGCAGCTTCTAAAGCCCAGCCTTGGCAAGGTCTGACGGCCTGAGGCGAGGCGCGCTCGCTTCGCGCCGCGTTTTACGCTAGGCCTCGCTCCGCCCATCTGTTGAGTCTTCGCATGAATCCCAACGCCGCCGCTCGCGCCATCACGCTCGATGACAGCGGACAAATTTCGCTCGCCGACATCGAGGATGTCGCGTATGGCCGAGCCAAAGTCGCGCTGGCGCCCGCGGCGCGGCAGCGTCTGGCCGATTTCCGCGCCGCGGCCGAGCGCGAGATCGCAGCCAATCCGGACAAGCGCGTTTACGGGCTCAACACGGGATTCGGCAGCAACTATCGCGATTACGTCAGCCCCGAAGATCTGAAGCGGCTGCAGCGCAATCTGATCGTCTCCCATTGCGCGGGAGTCGGACCCTATGCGCCCGCGCCTGTTGCGCGCGCGACGACGTTCCTGCGCGCGCTTTCCCTCGCACGCGGACGCAGCGTAGTACGGCCCTTGGTCGTCGAAGCGCTGATCGCGATGATCAACGAGGGCGTGACGCCCGCAATTCCGCGCCAAGGCAGCGTGTCGGCGAGCGGCGACCTCGCGCCCTTGTCGCACGTCGGAGCGGTGGTGATCGGCGAGGGGCGTGTGCTCAGCGGCGACGGCGCTGTCGAGACGAAGCAGTTTCTGCGAGAGGAGAAGACCTCGTTCAAGCCGATCGAACTCGAGATGAAGGAGGGGCTGGCGCTGAACAATGGCTGCCAGTACGCGAATGCGTGGGGCGCGCTCGCGACGGCGGCGATGCGCCGGCTGATCGAGGCGGCGGCGGTGTCCACGGCGCTGCACGTCCAGGCGATGCGCGGCGCCGGACGGCCATTTCGCGAGGACCTGCATCGGCTGCGCGCGCATGCCGGCTCGCAGATTGTGGCGCGCTGGGTGTTTGCGCTGCTGGAAGGCTATGGCCTGCAGGACGTCAGCACCGACGCGAAGCATGCCTTCGATGGCCAGATTCAGGATCCCTACAATCTGCGGTGCGCCGCGCAGGTGTTGGGCCCCTGCCTCGATCTCATCCATCGCGCCGAAGCGACGATGGTCACGGAGGCGCAAAGCGTCACTGATAATCCCATCGACCTCAACACGTCGGCGGAGGCATACGATCTCGATCTCATTACGTCTGGCGGACACTTCCACGGCATGCCGCTTGCCGTCGACGCGTACGGGCTGCTGCAGGCTGCGGGGATCATGGCGCGGCTGTCGAATTTGCGGTGTGCGCGCATCGTCGATCAGAAGAAGAACAAGGGCCTCGGGCCGCAGATGCGCGGACCAAGACCCTCGCCGGCTCAGTCGGGCCTGATGATCGCCGAATATACAACGGCGGCGCTCTGCAACGACATCTGGGCGCTGGCGATGCCGGCGCACCTGATGTCGCTGTCGACGGATTCGGGCCAGGAGGACCATGTCAGCATGGCCGCCGGCGTGGCGATGCGGGCGCACGACGCGGCCGAGCGGCTGGCGCGCATTCTGGCGATCGAAATGGCGTTCGCGTCGCAGGCCGAGCACGTCCGCGCGACCAATCTGGAAGAAAAGCCCATCGCGCTTGGCGCCCGCACGCAACACGCACTAGATAGCATCCGCGAGGTCTTCCCCTTGGTGGGTGAAGACCGCGAGCTGAGTTCAGACATCGAAAGATTGGCTGAGAAGGTGCTCTCGGGCGAAATCGCGAAGGCGACTGGCCACGGCTTCGAGCGACATTGACGCTCGTTGTTCGCGCCCTTGCGCGCCGCCTCGCACCGATCCGCCAAACCAGAACTCTGAAAGTCTCGCCATGAGCAGCAAAGAAAATCCATTGGTCGCCGCCGAGAAACCGCGCGGCTTTGTCGATCGCCTGGGCGATGCTGCCGCCGCCGAGGAGCGGGTCGTCAGCGCGGTTGGGCGCGTTTACGAGAATTGGGGCTTCGAGCGCCTCGAAACGCCGGCGCTCGAATACACCGAAGCGCTCGGCAAGTTTCTGCCGGATCAGGACCGGCCGAACGAGGGCGTGTTCTCGTTCCTGGATGACGAACGGTGGGTCTCTCTCCGCTACGATCTGACGGCGCCGCTGGCTCGCTTTGCAGCGGAAGAGCGCCAGTCGCTGCCGAAGCCGTTCCGCCGCTGGCAGACCGGCTTGGTGTGGCGCAACGAGAAGCCCGGGCCGGGGCGCTATCGCCAGTTCACGCAATGCGACGCCGACACGGTCGGCTCCGACAATCCGGCGGCCGATGGCGAAATGATCGCTATGGCTGCCGAGGCGCTCGAAGCGGTCGGCGTGCCGCGTACGGGCTATCTGTTCAAGATCAATTCGCGCCGCGTGCTTAACGGGGTCCTCGAAAGCATTGGTCTTTCCGGCGATGGCGCCGAACGCGCGCGCCTCACGGTGATGCGCGCGATCGACAAGCTCGATCGCGTTGGCGTCGAGGGCGTCGCCGCGCTGCTGGGCAAAGGGCGCAAGGACGAGTCCGGCGATTTCACCAAGGGCGCCGAACTCGATGCGAGGGGCGTGGAGCAGGTAGTTGCGTTCGTGACGCTGCCGACGCAATCGCGCGCCGGCGTGCTCGACGGCTTGGAGCGTCTGGTCGGCGCGTCCGAGGAAGGACGCGCGGGCCTCGAGGAATTGCGCGGCATCGACGCAGTGCTGTCGGCGCTCGGCGTCGGCGATGCGCAGGCGCGGATCGATCCGTCGGTGGTGCGTGGGCTCGAATACTATACGGGCGCCGTCTACGAGGCCGAGCTGACGATGACGATCGTCGAAGACGGCCGGCCGGTCCGGTTCGGCTCTGTCGGCGGCGGCGGCCGTTATGACGATCTGATCGCGCGCTTCACCGGCGAGCGCGTGCCGGCGACGGGGTTTTCCATTGGCGTCAGCCGGCTCGTGGCGGCGCAGGCGCGGCTCGGCTTGGGCGAACAATTCGCAGTCCCCGCCCCCGTCATCGTGCTGGCGCTCGATGGTGAGCGCATGGGCGACTATTTCGCGATGGCGAGCGAACTGCGCGCCGCCGGCATTCGCGCCGAGACCTATCTCGGCGCCGGCGGGATAAAGGCGCAGCTGAAGTACGCCGACAAGCGCGGCGCGCCGATGGCTGTGATCCAGGGCGGCGATGAGCTGGCGAAGGGCACGGTCACGTTGAAGGACCTCAATCTGGGCGCGAAGATCGCGGCGGGGCTGGGCGAGGACCGCGCGGCCTATGCGAAAGCGCGCGAGCAGGCGCAGCGGGAGGTCCCGCGCGCGCAGTTCGTTGCCGCAGTGCAGCAAATGCTCGCGCGATAGGGGCGCCTTCGCCACGCGTCCACCGGGTTCGTTGATCGGCGCTTGACCGATTGGCTGCTCCTGTTCACTTTCGCGCCCGGCCGTCGGCGTCGCGGGCGGTCGCGTTTCGGGGGAGGAGACGCCTCAAAATTTGCGACGCGAGAGCGGCCGCGCCCCAGGGTGGCGCGGCCGCTTTTGTTTATGCTTTTGACTTGTCCGCCGGATCGATGTTTTCGAGCACGCCGGCGCGCTCGGCCAGTTCTTCTTCCGGGCCCAGAGTGCGGTGGTCCCGTGGCGCTACTTTGGGGCAGCACAGGTAAAGGGCGGCGAGCCCCACGACCGCCGAGACGAGCGAGCCGCCCAGGACTCCGAATCGAACCGGTGTCGCAAGGTCGCCGGTGCCGAAGGCGAGGTTGCCGATGAAGAGACTCATGGTGAAGCCGATGCCGGCGAGCATGGCCATGCCCAGCATCTGCATGAAATTGCCCGGCGCGCGTTGTCTCAGCACGCTGCAGGCCGCGTAGGAGGCGAGGGTGATGCCGATCGGCTTGCCGAGCACGAGGCCGGCGGCGACGCCGAGGGCGATGGGGTGCAGCAGAGTCTCTGCGCCCGCGCCGGCGAGCACGACGCCGGCATTGGCCAGCGCGAAGACGGGCATGATCGCAAACTGCACCCAGTATTTCAGCGTGTGCTCGGCTTCGATCAGCGGCGAGCCGCCGTCCGGGCGACGCATCGGCACGGCCATGGCTGTGAGCACGCCGGCGATCGTGGCGTGGACGCCGGACACCAGCATGAAGCCCCAGAGCACCAAGCCGAGAATCCAGTAGGGCAGCAGCGCCTTCACGCCGCCGCGGGTCATCATCATCATCGCGAAGAATGTCACAGCCGCGCCGCCCAGCGCCCACCCGACAAGGTGGGTCGAATAGAACAGCGCGATAACGAGGATGGCGCCCAGATCGTCGATGATGGCGAGCGCGAGCAGGAACAGGCGCAGGCCGCCAGGCACGCGCGGTCCTAGCAGCGAGAGGACGCCTATGGCGAAGGCGATGTCGGTAGCCGCCGGGATGGCCCAACCGCGCAAATACGCGGGTTCTTGAAAGTTGATCGCCACATAGATGAGCGCCGGCACAAGCATGCCGCCGACCGCGCCGGCCATCGGCAGCGCCGCTTCGCGCGGGTTCTTGAAGGGACCCTCTACCGTCTCGCGCTTCAGTTCGAGGCCGACGTAGAGAAAGAAGATCACCATCAGCGCGTCGTTGATGACGAGGTGGAGGTTGACCGGATGGGCGGCAGCGCCGAAGCCGACGCTGAGGCCGGCGATCTGGTCTTCGAGCAGGTGGTGAAAGGCCTCGCCAGTCGGGCCGTTGAGCAGGATGAAGGACAGGACGGTGGCGCCGATCAGCACAAAGCCGGGCGCGGTGTCGCGCTCCCACCAATGCCGCGCCGCTCCTGTTGCTCCTGCCATGCGAAAGGTCCTCTCAAAAGCGGGCGTAAGCTAACGGCTGAGCGCCCCGGGGCAAGCAAAACCGGTGCGGTGATAGCGCGCGGCGGAGCTAACGGTGGAAGCGCGGCGGCGGTTGCGTCGGGCGCGCCTGCAGCGCCGGCGCATGCGAGAGCGCCGCGCCGCTGTCCGGCGCTTCGAGCGTCAGCAGCGCAAATACACGTTCGTCGGCGCACACTTTTTCGCCGGGGCACACGGAGCGAATGCGCACGCCGCCGCGCACGCCCATCAGCCGGTAGGGCACGAGCGCCACGGCGTTGTCCACATTGCCGCCGATGGCGAGAATCAGCGCAGCGGGGCGATTGACGGCGACAACGAGGTCGCAATGCATGCGAGCTTCCGGCATGGGATCTGCGCGGCGCTGCAAGAGATCGGTGCGATACTCGGCGCGGTGGCTGCAGAGAAGATCGCCGATCGCCGGCGCCATGTCGGGCAGGCGCGCTTGATACGCATGCGCGGGGCCGCCGTCGCTCGCCGCGATGGCGGCGTCGACATAGTCGCGATGCGCCCAGGAACGACGGAAATCGATGACGCCGGCCTCGCACATGAGCCAAGAGATGAACGTCGCGGACCACGGCGTGAACCAGCCCGCGTTGCCGCGGTATTCGCTCGCATCGCGCTCCCACAGCGCATTCGCGGCGGCGATTTCGTAAGCGCCGGTATCGGCCACATCGCCGCTGGCGACGCCCGACAGCGCCGCCCAGTAGCCGCCGATCGCCTGCAGCATCAGTGGATCGCGCTCGGCGTACGGCGTCGTCGTCGCGGGCGCGAGATCAGGGAAGATGTGCCGCAGGAGCGGCGCGTCGGCGCGTTGGGATATCGGATAACCGAAGCGCGCCCATTCCTGGACGGCGAGATCGACCAGGCGCTGGCGCAGATCGCCGTCTTGCGCCGGTGCGCAGGTTTGCTCGCGCCGCGTTGTGTAGCTCGGATACTGCATGCCGTTGGCATGATGGCGAAACACCACGTCGCCGCGCCCGAGCGGCGAATGCGGCGTCTCCGCTCGGGCGGGGCTCGCGGCGAGCAGTGCGGCGCAGAGGAGGGCGAGGAGTCTCATCGGCGACATTGAACCTTGGCGAGGCGCGCTTTGCGCGCAGGGCAGTAAGGCAATAGGGCAATAGGGCAATAGGGCAGTAGGGCAGTAGGGCAGTAGGGCAATAAGGTAGTAGGGCAATATGTGGGCGTGCGCTCTCGCAGAGCCGCCGCTGCGCGACCGCCCTATTGCCTTATTGCCCTACTGCCTTACTGCCCTG
>Ga0209172_10000286_pt1 | contig 145617 bp, 132 predicted proteins | sample LarsenN4metaG_FD_184113 | JGI IMG/M metagenome (GOLD analysis project Ga0209172, IMG submission 184113) | Hot spring sediment bacterial and archeal communities from British Columbia, Canada, to study Microbial Dark Matter (Phase II) - Larsen... ...
CCGGGCGCAGGCGGTGGTCGCCACCGATTGGGACGCGGCGGTGCGGGCAGCCGAATATTTGAAGGAGAAAAAATTGGGCCGGGCGCGGTTTTTGGTGCTGCCCCGAGAGGAACTGGTGGAGCCGGATGCAGAGGGATGGCCGGGTGCAGTCGGCTGGGCCTCCGATTTGGTGTGGGGGGAGGAGCCAAATCTGACTTACGTGCGCCGGGCCTTGGCAAATATTTTAATCGTCGAGAACCGGGAGGCGGCGTTCCGGCTTTTGGAACGGGCGGGGGAAGGGATCACTTTGGTCACCCTGGATGCGGAGGTTTTGGGGCCGGGCGGGTTTTTTGCCGGTGGAGGGAGCAAGGGGGCGCTTTTGGTCGGAAGAAAAGCGGAGCTCGGCCGGCTAAACGAAAAAGTTAAAGCGTTGGAGAAGGAGAAATCAAGAATTGCCGCTCTTCTTGACGGCTGTCTTTCCCAACTGGAAGCCGGCAAAAAGGAATTGGAACAACGGACGGCTGCGCGGAGCGAACTGGCGGAAAAGGAGACCGGGCTTAGGCGGGAATTTGAACGATTGACCTTTGAAGAAGCTTCCCTTGCCGAGAAGGTTGGCGCGGCGGATAAAAGCGATTCCGAGTTTTCGCTGCGCCGGGAGGAGGCGTGGGGAGCGCTGGCGCGCCTTGAAAAAGACTTGGCCGAGCTGCAAAGCAGGGAAGAGGGGCAAACCAAGTTTTTGGCTTCCCTTGATGAGGAGCTGGAAGGGTTGGGAAGGGCGGAACGGGAAAAGCAGGAGTCTTTGACCAAAAACCGAATGGAGCTGGTTTCTGTTCTGGCCTACTTGGAATCGACGGAAAAAGAGCTTTTGCGGCTGGCGGACGAGCAGGGGCAGATTGCCGCGCAGCGTGAAGAGAAGCAAAAAAAGCTGGCCGATCTTTTAGACATACATGAAAACTTTGACATCCGGGTAGTGGAGCTTGGTTCGGAGGAGGAGGAAATCCGAACCGGACAGGCGGAACTAAATGCGAACCGGGAACGGTTGTCGCGTGAGCTTACCGAGCTTTCGACCGGACTCTCAACCACGGATAAAAGCCTCAAGGAAGTGGCCGGGAAACTGGAATCAGCGTCCTCGCAGAAGCATGAAAAACAATTGGCGCAGACCGATTGGCAGGCGCGCAAGGAATCGCTTTGCGCCCGGTTTTATGAGGATTTCCAGCAGAAGTTGGAGAGTCTGCCGGACGAACCCGTCCGCGCCGATGTCACCATAGACGGGCTTAAAAACCGTCTAGAGGAAATTGACAAAAGCATCAGCAACATCGGGGCCGTCAACATGGAGGCCTTGGTCGAGTATCCGCAAACGGCCGAGCGATATGAATTCATGAAAAAGCAAATAGAGGATTTGACCCAGGCGAAGGGGGAACTGGAAGGGACGATTGTACAAATCAACAAAAACGCCCACGAGCTTTTCATGAAAACCTTTGAACAGGCACGGGAGAATTTTAAAAATCTTTTCTCCGAGCTTTTTGAAGGGGGGCAGGCGGATTTGATTCTGGAGTCGACGGAAGACCCCCTCGAGCCGGATTTGAGAATTGTGGCGCGCCCCAAGGGGAAAAAGCTGGTCACCATCCAGCAGCTTTCCGGAGGGGAGAAGGCGCTCACCGCCATCTCGCTGCTTTTCTCCCTGTACATGGTCAAGCCGTCCCCCTTCTGCATTCTGGACGAAATCGATGCGCCGTTGGACGACGCCAACATCGACCGGTTTTTGGCCATCATCCGCAAGTTTTCCACCGGCGACACGCAATTCATCGTCATCACCCACAACAAACGGACGATGGAGGCGGCGGACGTTCTGTACGGGGTGACGATGGAGAAGACCGGAATTTCCAAAATCGTCTCCGTCCGGCTGGAAGGGCTGCCGGTGGGGGGGCTTGCGGAACCGGAAGTGACCGAAATTTCCCGTTAGAATGGGTTTTTCCTTCGAGAAGTTGAAAGCCGGGTTGGCCAAGACCCGGCAAAATTTTTTTGGCAAGGTCCGCGAGGTTCTGGGGGTCGGCCAGTTGGACGAGGCGACGCTTTCACGCCTAGAGGAAATTCTGGTCGGTTCCGATTTGGGGGTGGCGACGACGGAACGGGTTTTATCCCATCTGAAAGAGGAGACCCAACGTTCGGGCATCGCCAAAGATCGGGAGCAGGTGTTGGGCTTGCTTAAAAACGAACTCAAGAAAATCGTAGTTACCAACGGAAGACCGGGAGATTTTGAGGAATCGATCTTCTCCCAAAAACCACTGGTCATTCTTGTCTTGGGGGTCAACGGCACGGGGAAAACGACCTCTATCGGCAAGCTGGCGCGGCGGTTTGCCTCACGTGAGAAAAAAGTTATGGTGGCCGCGGCCGACACCTTCCGCGCGGCGGCCGTTGAGCAACTGGAGCAATGGGCCAAACGCTCCGGCGCTGAATTCATCAAGGCCGCGCTAGGTCAGGATCCGGCCTCGGTTGCCTTCGACGCCGTAACGGCCGCGCAAAAACGGGGGGTGGACGTGGTTTTGGTCGATACCGCCGGGCGGCTGCATACCAAAACCAATTTGATGGAGGAATTGAAAAAAGTTAAGCGGGTCATTGACAAGGCGATGCCGGGGGCACCACACGAGGTTTGGCTGGTGCTCGACGCCACAGTGGGGCAGAATGGACTTTTGCAGGCGAAGAGCTTTCATCAAGATTTGGGAGTGACCGGTGTGGTTTTGACTAAGCTGGACGGGACGGCGAAGGGGGGGATCGTTTTGGCGATTGCCAACGAGCTGGGGGTAAAAGTCCGCTACATCGGCGTCGGCGAAAAGCTGGAGGATTTGGAGCTCTTTGACCCGGAGGATTTCGTGGAGGCGCTTTTTGTATGACGATGGAACTTTCGCTCCGTTCCCAAAAAAGAACCGAGCTTATTGACGTTACCGCCCAGATTGAAAAGGCCTTGCCGCAATCCGGCACGGGTTTTTGCCGGTTTTTCGTGCCGCATACGACCGCCGGGGTCATCATCAACGAGAACGCCGACCCTTCCGTGGCGGAGGATATTTCCGATTGTCTTTCCCGTCTGGTTCCGCATCAACAGAACTGGAAGCATCGGGAAGGAAACGCGGATGCGCATGTCAAAGCGGCTTTGGTCGGCACTTCCACCGGCGCGCCGTATTCCAACGGCAAACTCGTTTTAGGGCGGTGGCAGGGGGTTTTCTTCTGCGAGTTTGACGGGCCCCGCAGCCGCCGCTTGGTTTTGCACATCAGCCCGGACAAATAACGTGGGGCCGAAGATTTCTCTTTTCCTCGCCGGGCGGGCCAAAGAAAAATGGATTGAGGAAGGGTTTCGGCACTACCGCAAGCTGCTTTCGGGATTTGCGCAGGTGGAAGTGAAGGAGTTTGGCGAATCCCCCAAGGAGCTGGAACAACTGACAGTCAAAATTCCGAAGGGATGTTTTACCGTTTTGCTGGATGTGGAAGGGGAGCGTTTTTCCTCGGAGGGGTTGGCGGAATTCTTTCGAACCAAGATGAATCAGGGAACTTCCCGTTTTTGCTTTTTAGTCGGCGGCTCGGAGGGGCTGCTTCCGGAAGTCAAAGCAAAAGCCAACCTGCGCTGGTCGTTTTCGCCGCTCACCTTTCCGCATCACCTCATCCGCGTCGTATTGGTCGAGCAACTTTACCGGGCCTTCTCGATTTTAGGCGGGCGGAAATATCACAAATAGGCGGTTATTTCACCGATCGGTCTTCCTGCGATATTCCGAATAGACTCCCTTCGGTGTCCAGGCAGTAAACCAGCCAGCCGACGCCGGGGATGGCCATTTTCGGGACCACCACCTTGCCGCCGCTGGCAGCGATTTTTTCCGCATACTCATCCACCGAGGGAACGTCGATGGTGTTGACATGGCCGACCGGGCCCTGGCGCTTGAAAAGGCCGCCGTTGATGCCCGGTTTGTCATTCGGGCCTGTAGTGACCAGCCAATAGTCCTGCGGGCCGGGCCACTTTTTGAATTCCCATCCGAAAATTTTGGTGTAAAAATCGGCCGCCCGCTGGGGATCGTCAGCCGAAATTTCAAAATGTATTACCCGTGGCATCCTCGCTCCTTGCGTTAAGGTTCAATCCCCTTTTTGGCTTCCAACTGAACGGTTTGTTACATTGCCGGCTGACTGGCGGCGGGTTTTTTGAAAAACCAAGCCAGCACAAGCCCGGCCAGAAACCAGGCAACTACGTGGTCAAACATATAGGCCAGCGTGTAGCTGGTTGGAAATTTGTACCAGTTCCAATAGGAAAGGTCGATTTCTAAACCGGCGAAAAGACCAATGGCCGCTACGAAAACGGCCTTGCCGAAAAGCCCGCCCAAACTACTCACCACTTTGGCCAAAAGGAACGCCGCCACCAACGCTGCCAGAATGTTGGTTACCAGTTCAGTTATCAGTTTGCTTGGCGGCATCGGCTCGCCGCCTATTGGCTGGTAAACCATAATGCCGGCCGGGCCGGTGCGGTGCTTTTCCGTCCAGGCGTCCATTTGCTCCTTGGTAGCAGCGCCCATATCAAGTCCGGGGAAAAAATAGAAACCGGGTTCGGAGATGTTGGCGCTCAAGACGGGAAGTACAGCCTCTTCGTTGGGCAGGCTCTTGACCCCGGCCTCCCCCAGCCCGAGCACCATGTGGGAAACAGCGCCCCAGATGAAGACGACGATACCGGCAACGATTGCGCCCAAAACGATTTTCTTACCCATTTTCCCCTCCTTGGTTAGGGTTTGTTGGTTTTGGCCTTTCGGCCCCTCTTTATGGCAGAGCTGCGCGCGAATTCCGTGGTTTTGGTCACGCAGGCGGGAATATATGCACTCCCGTTTGGCGGGGGCAACAGGTTTTTTTACGCTTTGCGGTAGGAAAGTAGCCAGTAGTGGGTCAGGTTGAAAAACCGGATGTCCTTGGCCAAGCCGGCTACGGCTTGGCGGAGGTTAGATTCGCTCGGGAAGTTTTTGAGGACTTCATACTCCGAGCCGTTTTCCAACTTTCTTTGCTGATAGGTGTTTCCCTCGCCGTCCGTACGGTTTATGGGAAAGTTAGAGCCGGGGACGTAGTTGTTGTCCATAAAGACCAGTTTGGCGTTCGGGGCGAGGGCTTGGTGAAAATGCCGCAAAAATCCGGCAATTTCCGTTTTTTTCAGGTGCGACCACCAGAATGCGGCGAGACCGGCGGTGAAACGGTTGGGAAGACCGGAAAGTTGGAAGAGATCCCGCTTCTCGAAAATCACATTTCCTTTCGGGTAGGTTTTGGTGCGGGCAATTTGCAGGACTTCGTCGTTGATGTCCGTTGCCAGAATCGATTGGGCCGTTTGGGCGGCGATTTGCGTCCAGTAACCGGTACCACAGGCGATTTCCAAGACATCTTCTCCGACGAGTTCTTCCGGCAGACGTTGACGCAGGGAGGATAAATCCTTTTGACGTTCCGGCTTTAAATAAATCTTTTCATACTCGGATGCCCGTTTGGCGTAGTATTCGACAAGGTTTGAATCGGGGGACATTTCAGTTGTCTTTTTCGAGCAGTTGTTTGGCTTTGCGGAAAATGTCGGCAAACATCGACGGGGTCAGTTTGCCCGTGAAAGTATTTTGTTGGCTTGGATGATAGGAGCCGAGGAGATACAGTTTGGGTGCAACCGGAATTGTGACGCCGTGGCCGAAGACAGGTTTGATTTTGAGGGGTGTCATTTCCAATTCTTTTAGCGAACGGGAGACGGCATCGAAAGCAACCTTTCCCAATCCTACAATTACCCGCAGGGAGGAAAGCAATTGGAGTTCTTCAAGCAGATACGGGTGGCAGTTGGCAATCTCTTTGGGCAAGGGTTTGTTTTGGGGCGGAGCGCAACGGACGATGGCGGTGATGTAGCAATCGGAGAGCTTCAGGCCGTCATCACGGGTGAAGGAAGTGGGCTGATTGGCGAAGCCGAATTTGTGGAGTGTCGGATACAAAAGCGAACCGCTACGGTCGCTGGTGAACATTCGCCCGGTGCGGTTGGCGCCGTGGGCGGCAGGGGCCAGGCCGACCACCAAAAGCCGGGCGTTGGGGTCGCCAAAGCTGGGAACCGGCCTGCCCCAGTAGACCCAATCCTTAAACCGGGCGACTTTTTCTTTGGCAATTTTTTCCCGCCAGCGCACCAGACGGGGGCATTTTTTGCAGATAATTATTTTTTCCTGCAGAGAGCGAAGCGGGGAGATGTTCGTCAATGCGTATCTACGCCGTCAGAAATGCTTTGAGCCGATCCAGCGTTGTGCTCCAGTAGGTTTTCATTTTGCCGGCGGCTTTTGCATCCGGCAATTTGCTGTGCTGGACGACCACTTGGCTTTTGGTCGGGCCTTTGGAATGGAAATAAACTTCCAGGCTGGTTTTATTATCCACCCAGGTAATACGCATCGTCTTGTTGGGGGTGGCTTTACGAATAGTGAGTCCGTTTTCCTTCAGCCATTTATTACGGATGGGTTCGTTCTGCCAGGCGTTGAAAACCTTTGAGATAGGGACTTCGAGCGTGCGGCTGACGCTAATGTCGTAATGCCCTGCCGCGCGCTGGTGTTTTTCCCGCTTGCCGCGCGCCTGCTCGTAGCCGACGGTAATCATCTGCGACCACCAGCCGTCCACTTTGTGGGTCTCGTACAGGTAAAGGGCTACATCTTTATGTTCCATTTTACGGGCGCCGGCTTTGTCCAGAAGCGCAAACCAGTCTTTCCAACCCTTTCCAGTTTTGGCGCGGACGGCGTCGTCGCCCACTCCGGCAAATTTAAGATTTTCGGGCAATTTATTTTGCTCCCTTCTTCAAAACAGCAATTTGGCCGGCGTGATACAAATCGTGCTGAATGGCGCCGTGCAAAAGGTCGTACACGGTGGGCTTGGGGTGCTTCAAAACCTTGTCCAGCTCCCCATCGGAAAGGCGGGAAATGGTTTGGCGCAGTTCCATATGCCCTTTTTCCAAAGCTTCCAGCGTTTTTTCCCAAGCGGCTTCGCTGGTGTCCTTTATCTTGGGCCAGTTGGCTTCATCGGGCACGTCTTTTGAGTCGCCGCTGACCCAGCGCCTTACGGCATTTTCCCACACGGCGATGTGCAGGACAAGCTCCCAGATGGAGTGCGCGCCGGAAACCGGGCGGGCGGCAGCTTTCTCCGCCGTGACTCCTTCCAGCACTTCTTTGACGGAAGGACCGTGCCAGGCGCCGCCTTCGAATGCCCGTTTAAGCTGTTCGGATATGCGTTCTATTTCAGTCAAGTCTGCGCTCCCTTTTTAAGGATGGCCATTTGGCCGGCGTGGTACAAATCGTGCTGGATTATGCCGTGCAGGGAGGAGTAATACGTTGATTTCCCCTTGGCAATCGGCTTGTCCAGCTTTTTATCCGTAAGTTTGGAGATGGCTCTTTGCAAACCGGCGTGTCGGATTTTTAACTGCTTTACGGTTTTTTCCCAGGCGGCCGGGCTGATATCCTCCACGCGCGGCCAATCTCCTTCCGCCGGTTCATCCATCCATTTTCCCTCAACCCGGGATTTCAAAACTCCGGCCCAGCCGGAGATGTGCAGGGTGATTTCCCAGATGGAGTGGGCGTTGGGAATCGGCCGGGCGGCGGCCTGCTGGGCCGTCACACCCTTTAAAACCTCCATCACCGCCGGGCCGTGCCAGGCGTCTTTTTCGAAGGCGCGTTTGAGCTGTTCTTTGATGCGTTTAATTTCGGCCATGATAAGGTCCTCCTTATTTTAACTACGAGCACAGCCCCCGTAAAAGTTTCGCGATTGAAATTTGTTCTCTCGTTTAGCTCTCCAGCTTGGCATCGAGCGAGATTCGGGTGTTCAAAAGCCGGGAAATAGGGCAGCCGGCCTTGGCGGCGTTGGCGGCGGCTTCAAACGCCTCCTTCTTGGCGCCGGGAATTTTAGCCACGGTTTCCAAGTGGCTTTCGGTAACCGTCGGGCCGCCTTCCAGCATTTCGAGCGTAATCGTCGCCGTGGTGCTGATGGATTGCGGGGTCATTCCGGCTTTTCCCAACTCGGCGGAGAGGGCCATTGAAAAGCAGCCGGCATGGGCGGCGGCTATCAGTTCCTCCGGGTTGGTTCCTTTTTCGTTTTCAAAGCGGGTGGAAAAGGAATAGGCGTTGTTCGAAAGGACACCGCTTTCGGTCGAGACCGTTCCTTTTCCGTCCTTCAATCCACCCTTCCATACGGCTGATGCTTTACGTTTCATTCTTCCTCCTTATGAGCTGTTATCTTCTTTACCCTTTTAAGGGCGTATTCCCTTGACCGCCCAAGCGCGGGCGATTAGGTGAATAGAGCCATCCAGTTGAACGGGAAGCCGGGCACGGATGTTCTCACGCAGGGCCGTCCGTTTTTCTTCCGACAGGGACATCGCATACGTGGGAGCAGGACCCTGCCCTCCCAGAAACGGCTGCCAATAATCGTCAAAGTCGCGAAAATGGGTGGGGACATCAATGGCCTTCGTTTCCACTTCTTTCAGACCGGCTTTCTGAAAAAGTTCGGACAGGGCGGCGGGATTGCAAATCGGGAAACGTTTTCCTTCGTCCAATTCACGCGCAGATGAATTCAGCTCGACGGCAGCGTCCCAAAAATGGCGCATCAACTGCATTTGCCCTGTGTAGTCCCAAACGTAGGCGGCCACCGTTCCGCCCGGCTTGGTCACGCGGGACATTTCCGTGGCCGCCTTGGCGATATCTGGAACGAAATTCAGCACGAGTCCGGATACAACCGCATCAAAAGTTTTTGATTCAAAAGGCAGGAGGCAGGCGTCGCCGGTTTTGAAATTCGCCCGGGGGTCCGGGGTTTTCAGGGCCGCATAGGCGATGAAGTCTTCGGACAGGTCGATACCGGTCACCTCCTTGGGGGAGGCGGTTTCAAGAATGGCTTGGCTTAATGCCCCCGTGCCGCAGCCGACATCCAGCCAGCGTCCATTTGGCCCGGCATTCAACCAGCGCAGAAACTCCCGTGCCACGAGCCGACTCCAGCGCCCCACGTAGGGTTCATATGCTTTGCTTTTGGCCCAAACCTCTTTGACTTTTTCCATACAGCCTGCGGCGCGAATATAAATGAAATTATTGAATAGAAAAACCGGCTATTTTCTCGTTACCATCCAAACGCCCAAAAGAATAATCGCGCCGCCCAGGAGCGCACCGAGGGTGATGTGCTCCCCAATGACGGAAGCGGCGACAGCCACGGCGAAGAGGGGCTCGATATACAAAAGCGCGCCGACCTGGGAAGCAGGGGCGGCTTTCAACGCATCGTTCCAGTAAATGTAGGCCAGGCCGGAGCAGAAGATGCCGAGGAAGCCGACGGCGGTCCAGCCAGAGAAGGTGAGCTTCTGGATTTCACCGAAGCCCGGGCCGGCAAAGAAGAGGGGCGTGGAAAAAAGCCAGCCCAAAAGGATAACGTAAAAAGTCAAAAGGGAAGCACTGTGCTCTTTCAACCCTTTGCGCGCAATGACGCAATAGACGGCCCAGTTGGGGGAGCTGATTAGAACCAAGAGGTCGCCGGGGGTGCCGAAACTTCCTTGGAAAATTGAGTTTAAATCCCCTTTGCTGACGACGAGTAAGACGCCAATCGTGGCGACCAAAATTCCGGCGATTTGGTCCAGCCGCAAATATTCCTTCAAAAAAAGCCAACCCAAAATGGCGATGAAGATGGGTGTCGTTGATACAATCCAGGCCGAGGTGAAGGCCTGGGCAGTTACGAGCCCGTTGGATTGCAACCATTGGTGTAAGGTTATGCCGATAAAACCGAGAAGCGCAAAGTAGGCCAACACCTTTGGCGGATGGAGGAGAAATTCTTTTCGTAAAAAGACAAATGCTCCCAAAATAACAATTCCCATGGCGAAGCGGAGCCAGACCACGGTGGCTGGGGAAACGTCCTGCAGGGCGACTTTGGTGGCGATGAAAGATGCGCCCCAAACGGCAACGGCGAAGGTTCCTTTGAGAAGCCCTATCAGCCGTTCGCGGTTCGCCAAGCGTCGCCTTTACATTATCAAAAGAGTTACGGCCAAACCCCTTTGGCCACCCATCAGGGATGAATTTCCAGTTTCAGCCGCCCAGCTTTTACGGCGGGGTCGGATTCGGCCAGTTTTTTGGCTTCGTCGATGGAGGCAAGCTGATAGACGATAATTCCCCGGAGATCGGTATCCTCCATAAACGGTCCGGCAACGGCGGCTTTTTTGGTGTCCAGCATTTTGAAAATATGTTCGAGATGTTTTTCCTGAAGCTTTTCCAGCTCCTTTTCGGGTATGGAAGCTGCCTTGTCGCCGCGGAAGAGAAAGGCCAGTTGATGCTGGGCCATTTCCACTTTCATATTCGGGTTCTTCTTGTATTCGGCGGCGAATTTTTCGCCAACGCCCTTTTGTCCCCACCAAGTGCGGTACTCAATTTTCAAGCGCCCGGCCTGAATCGCGGGGTCAGCTTCGGCCAACGGTTTCACTTCGGCTATTGAATCGGCGCGGAAAATGAAAATTCCTCGCAGTTGCCCGGTGTCGCCTATCGGCCCGGCGGCCACGAGCTTCCCCATCTCCGCCATCCTGTTAATGTTGGCCATATGACCGGCCTGCAAGCTTTCGCCCTCCGGCGTTTTTTCCGCAGTCCAAGCCGGGCCTTTGTACAGCAAGCCCACGACGTAGGTGGACATCTGGGACGGGTCGGGGCGGTTTTTGGATTGGGCTTGGGCCATATTGAAAGATAAAATAGATACGAGAGAAACAGCCAACAGCTTTTTCATGACAATTTTCCCTTTCTAATTAAACGTGCTCTTCAAAGGCAACGTTTTTAGTCGCACTTGGAGCGAATCATCGGGAAGTCGATGCTTTGCTTTTTTCCGTTACTTTCCCCTTCTATTCGGGCGACAGCGAATCGCCCTTGCAGCGATAAATGATGCGCTGGGGGAAATCGTGCTCCAGGTTTTCGAATACCACTTCGGCCGCGCTGAACTTGACCAGTTTGAATGAGTCCTGCGTCTGACCGGAGGGATTGGCCACGTAGTAGATGTCCCCTTTTTCCTGCTTTTGGATGCGGAGAAATTCAAAACCGATGGTTGTATCCTTTGCGACGGTCTGGCTAATTCCCAACATAGAGGTCCCGGCCGGTTTGGTCCAGTGTTCTTCATACCGTTCGGATGTGCCCCCGTTGGTCCAGCAACCCGAAAGCCAGCGCAGATCGCTTAAAACCGGTTTTTTATCCTCCGATTTTATGGTAAAGGGAAAGAAGTATACCAGCGCAAAAAACAACGCATTAATCAAGGTCCGCTTCATTAATTTTTCCGGGCTATGTAGTAATAGTTGAAAATATCTCCCGGCACTTCTTTTATCACCACGTTGGAAAAGCCGGCCTCTGCCAGATACTCCAGGGCTTTCTGTCTGCCCCACATCGCTCCCAGCCCTTCCCCCTTCAGGGCCAACGAAACAGTCATACAATGCATACAGGATACGGTGTAGAGCGTAGAACCGAGAGGATGGTCCAAATTCTCGTGGACGTTACTGGAAGCGGCGATGTCCACCATCAAGTAAATGCCGTCCGGCTTCAAGGCGCGGGCAATCGCTTTCAGCACGGTTTTTGGTTTGGCCTGATCATGGATGGCATCAAAGGTGGTTATGAAATCAAAACGAGAGCGCTCGTTCAATTTAGAGACATCCTGAACGACAAAGCGGACGTTGGAGAGTTTCCACTTCTTGGCCTCCGCCTTGCCGGCGGCAATTCCTTCTTTGGAAAAATCGTAACCCGTGACGCGGCTTTTGGGGAAGGCCTTGGCCATCAAGTTGACCGCATGGCCCGAACCGCAGCCGATGTCGGCCACCTCAATGCCAGCTTTCAGTCGTTCCATTATTTCCGGCACAAGGGGGAGGGTGGTTTGCACCAGCGTGGCATCATAAATGGAACTGGAATCCTCGGACTGGATTTTTTGAAATTTGGGATAAGCGGAGTAAGGAACGCCTCCCCCTTTGCGGAAGCTTTTAATAATCCCTTCCTCCACGTTTCCCAAAAGGGGAATGTACTGCATATACAGAGCCAAATTTTCAGGGCCTGCGGCCCGCGTCAGCGAAGCGGCGTGTTCCGGCGGAAGGAAGTAGGCGGCATCGGCAGGGTTATATTCAACCACTTTGCCGGTGAGCATGGCCGCCAGCCATTCCCGGACATAGCGTTCTTTCAATTTGGCGGCTTTGGCGATTTGCGCGCTGGTGGAAGGGGGGAGCTTGGCCATCGTGTCGAAAAGGCCGGTCTGATGGCCGATGCTCATCATCAACGCCAACGACGAGTCGTTCAAAATGCCGACCATCCGCTGGGCGAAGGCCTCTTTTTTATCCGGCTGCACCGCCTGCGTCGTTTCCGTTGCCTCAAGCGTCTCGGGGTTCATAAAATCTCCTCCTTGAAAAAAGCTGGTTCGTTATTCGTATTGCATGGCAGGTGAGGCCATGCGGTTTTCTTCTTTTATTTCAATTTTTCCGGAATATAATCGGCCCGCAGGCATTACGAAAGAGGCAAACCGGTTTTTACGCAGGCATGCTTATTGACGGGAGCTTTTCTTGAGTGTATAATAATTGAGCTTTCGGGGCGAGGTGAAATTCCTCGATCGGCGGTACAGCCCGCGAGTTTCCGATTTATCGGGGACAGAGCCGGTGGAATTCCGGCGCCGACGGTACAGTCCGGATGGAAGAAGGCCAGAGGCCGACGCTTGGCGTTTGCCCGCATTTTCCCCTGCGCCCCGAAGAAATTTGGGGTCTTTTTTTGCCCCGTAAAAACATGGTGAAAACGTATTCGGAAAAGGAAATCGCTTTTATGCGCCGGGTGTTGGCTCTGGCTGGCAAAGGGCTGGGGCGGACCTCCCCGAACCCGATGGTAGGGGCGGTCGTCGTTAAAGGCGGAAGAATTGTCGGTGAAGGGTACCACCGCCGGGCGGGAGAGGAGCATGCGGAAGTTATTGCCCTCAAGGAGGCGGGGAAAAAGGCCCGGGGTGGCATCCTCTTCGTCAATTTAGAGCCCTGCTCGCACTTTGGCCGGACGTCGCCCTGCGTGGAGGCAATTGCCTCCGCCGGAATCAGAAAGGTTTACGCCTCCGTCGTTGACCCTAACCCCCTGGTGAACGGCAAGGGGTTGACGTTTCTGCGTAAACGCAAAATAGAAGTGGAAGTGGGGTTGTTGGCGGATGAAGCAAGAGAATTGAACGAGGTGCATTTCAAGGTCATGCAAAAGAAACTGCCTTTTGTTACGTTAAAATTTGCCCAGAGTTTGGATGGGCGGATTGCCACCAAAAGTCACGATTCCCGCTGGATTTCCGGTGAGGAGGCGCGGCGATTTGCCCACTTTTTGCGCGCCACGCACGACGCCGTCTTGGTCGGGCGGAAGACCGTGGAAACAGACGACCCGCAGCTAACCGTGCGGATGGTCAAGGGGAAAAATCCCTTGCGGCTGGTCTTGGACACGGAAGGAAAATTGAGCGCATCATCAAAACTAATCCGGGAAAATGAGGATGGAAGAACGGTTTTGATTTCCGGCAGGCGCGATCCGGCCAACTGTGGATTGCGAGGGGAAGTAACCGTCTGGCCGGTGGGATTGAAAAATGGCCGGATAGATCTGCGAGCGGCTTTGGAAACAGCGCTGGCGCAGGGAGTCACATCCGTTCTGGTTGAGGGGGGCGCCGGTGTGTTGACCAATTTTGTGAAGGAGAAGCTGGCGGACAAGGTGTACGTCGCAACGGCGCCGCTGATAATTGGCGAGGGAATTTCCGCCATCGGGGACTTGGGGGTGGAAAAACTTTCGCAAGCAGTCCGGTTTGAGCGGGTGCAATATAAAAAACTGGGTCAGGATTTTTTGCTTAGCGGGTATCCCGTATGTTCACCGGCTTAATTTCGGAAGTGGGTAAAGTCGTTTCGGTTTCGAAGAGGAGAGAAGGGAAGAAGTTATTGATTGAAGCGCGAAAAACGAGCGGAGCATTGACAAGAGGGGATTCCGTTTCCATAAATGGCGCCTGCCAGACGACAATTTCAAAGAACGGAACGAAGTTTGCCGTTCTGGCCATACCGGAAACATTGCGGCGAACCAATTTCGGCGAACTTCGAACGGGGAGCCGGGTTAATTTGGAGCTCCCGCTTCGACTTTCCGACCGGCTGGGCGGACACTTCGTCACCGGCCATATCGATACCAAAGTCCGGCTTTTGGAAATCGCCAAAAAGAAAGAGAGTATGGAATGGTGGATGGAATGGCCGAAGGAATTCGCCGGGTTGGTCGTCGAGAAGGGTTCGATTGCTCTGGACGGAGTGTCGCTAACGGTGGCGGGACTTGGAGTGGGACGCTTCAAAGTGGCTTTGATACCGCATACGTTAAAAGCAACCACGCTGGGGGAAAGAAGGGCCGGAGATTTTTTGAACGTTGAATTTGATTTTTTGGGGAAATACGCGCAGCGACTTGCTGGAGGCGGAAGGCGTTTGTCATCGCGGAAGAAAAGAGGCAAAAAGTGAAATTCAACAGCATACCGGAAGCGCTCGAGGAATTGAGAGCCGGGCGCCTCGTCATCGTCACAGACGACGAAGGACGGGAAGACGAGGGGGATTTGGTTTTTGCCGCCCAGTTTGCCGACTGGGAGAAAGTGGAGTTTATGGTACGCAACGGCGGCGGGCTGGTATGCGTTTCGATGCCGAAGGAGCGCTTACATCAGTTGAACCTGCCTCCTATGACTTCCGAAAATACCGCCCGATTGGGAACCGCCTTCACCGTTTCCGTGGACGTCAAAGAGGGCACGACCACCGGCATTTCGGCGCGGGAGCGGGCCGCGACCATCCGTGCTTTGGTCAACCCAGATACCAAGCCGGACGATTTGGCGCGTCCCGGCCACGTTTTCCCCATCTGCGCCGAAGAAGGGGGTGTTTTGTCCCGCCCGGGACATACCGAAGCGGGGGTCGATTTGTGCCGGCTGGCAGGTCTTTATCCCGCGGCGGTGCTGTGCGAAGTCACCGACACGGAAGGGGGGATGGCGCGCGGGCAGAAGCTTTTTGATTTCGCCAAGAAATGGAAGTTGAAAATCGTCACAATCCACGAATTGATCCGCCACCGGCTGGCCACGGAAAAGCTGGTCGACAGGCAGGCGACGGTTGCTTTTCCAACCCGCTTTGGAAGTTTCACTCTTTATCTGTACTGGTCGGAGGTCGATAGAAAACATCATCTTGTCTTGGAGAAGGGAAAAGTGGCCGGCCGCAAGGATGTTTTGGTGCGGGTCCATTCCCAATGCACCACGGGGGATTTGTTCGGCTCCCTGCGGTGCGATTGCGGGGACCAACTCGCCTGGTCGCTCAAGGAAATGGAGAAAGCTGGAGAAGGACTTTTCATCTACTTGTTGCAGGAAGGGCGAGGAATCGGTTTGGCCAACAAAATTCTGGCCTATAAGCTGCAAGACGAGGGGAAAGACACGGTGGAGGCGAACTTGGAGCTGGGTTTTCAGGCGGATATGCGCAGTTATGGCACGGCGGCGCAGATTTTGAAGGAGTTTGGCCTTTCCGAAATACAACTGATTACCAACAACCCCAAAAAGATTCAGGAATTGGAGGAATTGGGCATTCGTGTGAAAAAACGGGTGCACGCGAAGATTGCTCCCACAGAGCACAATTTATCCTACCTCAAGACCAAACAGGCCAAACTGGGGCATCTTTTGGATTCGCTTCTCTAAAATGGCGCGTTTCAAATCGACAAAAAAAATTGTCGTTCCAGGGTTGGCTGTTGCCGAAAAAAAATTCGCCTTGGTGGTCAGCCGGTACAACTCGGAAGTCACCGAAGCGCTTTTGGCTGGCGCGCGGGAGTGTTTTGAACGGCACGGCGTAACGGGGGAGGGAGTCGACATCGTCCACGTGCCGGGATGCCTGGAGATTCCGACGGTCTGCGCGAAGCTGGCGGAGTCGAAAAAATATGCCGCGCTCGTTGCGCTCGGGGCGGTGATTCGGGGGGAAACCTATCATTTCGAAGTGGTGGCGAACCATTCGACTTGGGCTTTGGTAGAACTTTCGATGAAGTACAAAGTTCCTGTCGCCTGCGGCATTTTGACCGTGGATAATCTGCGCCAGGCCAAGGCGAGGGCCGGAGGCAAGGAGGGAAACAAGGGATGGGAGGGGGCCTTGACGGCCTTGCAGATGGCGGATTTAATGGAGAAGCTATGAAGGGACGTCACCGCGTTCGGGAGATGGTGCTTTCCTGCCTGTACGCCGCAGAGACGGACGGGGGAGAACCGAATGAGATTTTGAAAGCCCGGCTGGGGGATGGCCATCTGGATGAAAGAGAAGAAGTATTTGCCCGGGCGCTGTTTGAAAAAACCTTAGCCAGTCGCGAGAAACTGGATGCCGAAATAGAACCCAAACTGAAGAACTGGAAACTTGCGCGCATTGCTCTTTTGGACCGAATCATTATGCGGATGGCCTTGGCGGAATGGCATTTTTTTCCGGACATTCCGGAAAAGGTGTCCATCGATGAAGCCGTGGAGCTTGCCAAAAAGTTTTCAACCGCCGAGAGCGGGCATTTCGTCAATGGTATTCTGGATGCCATCTTCAAAGATCCGGATTTGCGCAACGCTAAGCTGGTTTAGTCTTAAATTTCAACAAGAAAAGCTTTTCTTGACCGTTTCCTCTCCGGCCGGTAACTTGGGCCGGGAAAAATGAGAGGAAGAGTTTATTGCCTTTGATTTTAGAATCGGGGTGGCTGGCCGGTCAGCTTAAAACCCTCTGGCAGATTCTTGTCTATTTGTTGCCGGTTGTGCCGGTAACCATCGAGCTTACGCTTTTTTCCTTTGGCCTGGCCATCCTGGTCGGAATTTTTGTTGGCATTGCCCGGATTTCGCACCATCCGATCATTGAGAAAAGTTCCAAGATTTACGTTGACGTGTTGCGAGGGGTACCGCTTTTAGTGCAGATTTTCTTCATTTACTTTGGGCTGGGAAAAGTTCTGAATCTATCCAGTTTTGTAGCGGGGGTATTGGCCATCGGCATCGGTTATTCCGCCTATCTGGCGGAGACCGTGCGGGCGGGCATTCAATCCATTCCCAAGGGGCAATACGAGGCGGCGCTTTCGCTCGGGATGAGCCGTACTCAGATGATGCGGTACGTCATTCTGCCCCAATCGCTGCGATTGGTGATGCCGCCAATGGCCAACGATTTTATCGCCTGTTTGAAGGACACCTCGCTGGTTTCGGTCATCGGGATGCGAGAGCTGACCCGCGCCGGGCGGGAATTCTACTCCCAATATTTCGTCGATTTTCAAACCTGGCTGGTGGTTGGGCTTTTATATTTGGCGATGACCTTGGGGCTTTCGCGGCTGGTGGCCTGGCTGGAGCGGAAGTTCAAAGTGCACGGTTTGGGGGAGCGGGGCGCGTGATTATCCAAATTTCCAATCTGGTCAAACGTTTCGGCAAGCACACCGTTTTGGACGGGGTTTCGCTTTCCGTCGAAGCCGGTGAAGTTCTGGTGATTTTTGGGCCTTCCGGTTCGGGGAAATCGACGCTTTTGCGCTGCATCAACGGGTTGGAGCGGGCGGACGGAGGGAAAATCGTGGTAGACGGCATCGAATTGGATCATTACAAGGAACATATCCGGCAGGTGCGGGCGGAATGCGGGATGGTTTTTCAGCAGTTCAATCTTTTTCCGCACCTTTCAGTTCTGGAAAACATCTGTCTGCCCCAACGTGTGGTGCGGGGCAGAAAGGCGTATGAGTCCGAAACCGTCGCCCAAAAACTTTTGGAGCGGGTCGGGCTTTTGGAAAAGAAAGATGCCTTTCCGGCCCAGCTTTCCGGCGGGCAACAGCAGCGGGTGGCGATCGCACGGGCTTTGGGGATGAACCCCAAGATTATGCTTTTTGACGAGCCGACTTCGGCTTTGGATCCGGAAATGATTGGAGAAGTTTTGGACGTGATGAAAAAGCTGGCGAAGGAAGGGATGACGATGCTCGTTGTTTCACATGAAATCGGTTTTGCCCGGGAGGTGGCTCACCGGATGATATTTCTGGACGAAGGGAAAATCGTCGAAGAAGGCAACCCAAGTGAGATTCTGAACCGACCGAAAAATAAAAGGACGGTGGAGTTTTTGGGAAAGGTTTTATAAACGTTAAAATCTGGCTGTTGGTAAAGAAAAACGTACAATGAGAGTTAGTGACCTCGAATATTTTCCTCCAAATGGACATCCTTCACCGTATGGTAGTCCCGTTTTAATTGTGCGCGAGGATAAGTTGGGCTATGGGCTGTTATCTTCTGGAGTAACTCTGCGTGCGGTCGGTTGGCTTGGAAGCTGGAACTTTACCCGGGGAGTGACAGACGAAAAATGTATTGACCGGTTATTCGAAGCGTATCCGACTAAAATTATTTCCGATGGCACCATGGGTTGGCATACTTGCGAAATCTGTTTTGGAAAAGAGCCGGATGATTCAAGTTTGTTCTTCATCTTGCATCTTGTATGGTATGGACTAAGAGAGACATTTAATAAATTTAGGGAAATTGTTTTTGATAAGAAGCCAAAAGATTCTGCTTCTTTAGCGCGCCCACAATTTTCTGGCGTGGGCGGCAATTACAGCTTTATGGGCACGGGCATTATCTGGTTAAACATGAAGAAGCGGTCTATATGTGTCCCGCGCTGATACTACACTACATTCTTGATCACCATTACAAACCGCCTCAAGTGTTCATACAGGCGGTAATTCAGGGGGTATTTCTTGAAGAATCGGACCTGATTTTTGTTGAAGTGGAAAATTTAGGTGGAATGGTGAAAGAATGAGCAGGAAGCGAAAAACGTAGCCACCGTTGCCTAAAGAAGAGTGCTATTGTTTGTTTTCCTTTTGACAGTCTGCTTAAAAAATTGTAATTTCATCGATATGCAAGAACCTTTGCGCAAAATGCTTTTGTGCATCTGGTTGAAGTGCCAGACCTGATATTCCTCCTCCGTGTCAGGGTTGGCTACTGACACAATCATCTTTGTTCATCAAGAAAAATCAATAACCACTCCCCATTTATTCGTAGGCGGGGAGAAAAGACAGCAAGGAGGAAAAAATGTTTGTACAACCAAAAATTAAAACCCGGCTGCCGGGATCCAAGTCGAAACGAATTATCAAACAGGACGAAACGTACGTTTCGCCGTCCTATACCCGCACCCATCCGGTGGTCATTGACAAAGGAGAGGGAGCGATGCTTTGGGATGTGGACGGCAACCGATTTCTGGATTTTCATTCCGGCATCGGGGTAGCTTCCACCGGCAACACGCATCCGCGCGTGGTGGCCGCAGCCATTCGCCAGATGAAACGAGCGATGCATGTCGCCACGGCTGATTTCTATCATCAGCCGGTGGCGGATTTGGCCAAAAAGATAACCTCCGTGGCGCCGATGAAAGGGCCGAAGCGGGTTTTCTTCACCAATTCTGGCACAGAGGCAGTGGAGGCGGCCTTCAAACTGGCGCGCTACACCCGCCGGCGGCCGCGGACGATTGCCTTCATCAACGCCTTTCACGGCCGGACGATGGGTTCGCTATCGCTTACCTGTAGCAAAAAGACTCAGCGCGAGCGCTTTGCCCCTTTGGTGCCGGAGGTGACCCATGTCCCCTATGCCTACTGTTACCGTTGCCCCTATCATTTGAGTTTTCCCTCCTGCAACTATCATTGTGTGCAGGTAATTGAGGACGTCTATCTGAACAAGGTGGCACCAGCGGAGGAGGTGGCGGCCTTGATTGTAGAGCCGATTCAGGGGGAGGGGGGGTACGTCGTACCGCCTCCTGATTATCACCTGCGGCTGAAAAAGATGTGCGAAAAAAACGACATTCTTTATATCGCCGATGAAGTGCAATCGGGGATGGGAAAGACCGGAAAGATGTTCGCCATTGAACACTGGGGAGTGGCCCCGGACATCATCTCCACGGCGAAGGCCTTGGGCTCCGGGCTCCCCATTGGAGCCGCGATTGCTTCCTCCAAACTGATGAGTTGGGACCGGGGAACACATTCCACCACGTTTGGCGGCAACCCGGTGGCCTGCGCGGCGGCCTTGGAAACCATCAAGCTGCTTGAAGGCGGGCTTATGAAAAATGCCGAACGGATTGGCAAGGTGATGATGGAGGAGCTGGTCCGGATGATGCACCGGCATGACATCATCGGGGACGTGCGGGGGAAGGGGCTGATGCTGGGGGCGGAAATCGTGCGGGATAAAAAGTCCAAAAAACCGGCGCCGGACTGGGCGGACGACATTATGATGGAGGGGTTCCGCCGGGGGTTGATGTTTTTGACCTGCGGCCCAAACACACTGCGCATCGTGCCGCCGCTCATCATATCAGAAGATCAGGCGATGGCCGGGCTGGCCATTTTGGACAAAAGCATCACCGCCATTGAGTCCCGAAAGAAAAAGTAACGGCCTGAATGGCTAAGACGGTATCAAAAACAGCTGCCCGCCGGGAAGGAAAGAAATCATCCCCCTGCGGGCATGCTCTTTTGGCGGAGGTATACCGGGGAGGCGTTGTCGAATCGAGGCATTTTGGCTCGGTGGCCGTGGTTGACCGAAACGGAAAGTTGCTCTACGCCACCGGAAATCCGCACATCACAACATTCTTTCGCTCTGCTTCCAAGCCGTTCCAGGTTTTGGCGCTAATCGAGGAAGGTGGCGTGGGACGCTACGGGTTTACGCCAGAGGAAATCGCCATCATGGCGGGGTCACATTCCGGCCAGCCGGAGCATATCGAAATCGTTGACCAAATTTTGGAGAAGGTCGGAATAAGCGAGCAGGATTTACAATGCGGCGTTCAGACACCGCTCTACTTCAGTTCGCAGAGCAGAATTCCGGAAGCGGGTCAGCAATTCGACCAGCGGCATCACAACTGCTCCGGCAAGCATTCGGGGATGATTGCCCTGGCAAAAATTCTTGGCGGGGATATCGCGGAATATCTTGACCCCGAAGGCAAAACCCAACGGAGAATAATGAAAGGGGTGGCGGAGGCCTGCCAGTTTCCGGTTTCAAGGATGACGCTCTCCACGGACGGCTGTTCTGCTCCCAATCCGGCGGTGCCGCTCTACAATATGGCTTGGGGTTTTGCGCGGTTGGCTTCAGCTTTCCAATTCAAAGGCCATTTCGGCAGGGCGATGGAAACCGTCCTTGAGGCGATGACCAAACATCCTTTTATGGTTTCAGGAGAGAAAAGGCTGGATTATGTTTTGGCGCAGACCTTTTCAGGCAAGGTGGTGGCGAAAGCGGGCGCGGAGGCGGTCGAGTGTTTTGGCTTGACGGACAGAGGGTGGGGCGTGGCGGTCAAAATCGATGACGGTTCTTCGCGAGGAATGGCGCCAGTTGTTCTTTCCATTCTGGAGCAATTAGGGTATAAATTCAACAAAAAAGAATTGTTTGATTACCTGTTCGTGCCGGTAAAAAACTTCCGGCAAACGCTTGTGGGAAAAATCGAGGCGGCGGTTAAACTCGAAAAGGCAAAGTGAAGGGAACGCTGGTAAATACGGCGACGGTGCTCATCGGCGCCACCATCGGCTATTTCGCCGGGGCGCGGCTGCCGGAGCGGATTCGCACTATCCTGATGCAAGGGTTGGGGCTGGTCACTTTGGTTTTGGGGGTGCGGATGATTTTGGCCGCCGAGGGCTCTAATGCCGTGATAAAAGTGGCCGGTGCGTTGCTTCTGGGCGGAATCGCCGGGGAACTTTTAAAAATTGAGCAAGGATTGGAGAAGGTTGGGGACTATCTTAAAAATAAGATGCAATCCGAGTCCGCCACCTTCGTTTTGGGTTTCGTCTCCGCTTCACTTCTTTTTTGCGTGGGGCCAATGACCATCGTCGGCTCCATCGAAGACGGGGTGCGGGGGGACGCCTCGATTCTCTACACCAAATCGATTATGGATGGGGTGGCGGCGGTAGCCCTCGCGTCCAGTTTGGGGGTGGGGGTGTTCTTTTCGGCCTTGACCGTTTTGATTATTCAAGGCGGGCTGACCCTTTTAGGCGCGCAGCTTTCCATCTTGTCCGGGCCAACGGTCATCAACAATCTGACTTCCACCGGCGGAGCTATGATTCTGGGAATTTCGTTCAAGCTTTTGAACATCGCTGCCGTTCGCGTCGGGAATTTTTTGCCGGCTTTGGTTCTGGTCGTTTTGTTCTCGCTGTGGTTTTAAAGAAAGCCCCGGAGCTATCCTTCCGGGGCTTTCCGGTCTGGTTGATTTAGCAACAAGTACCGCCGCCGCAGCAGCCGGGACCGCAACAATCCTGCATTCTTGCTCACCTCCTTTGTGGTTTATATAATTGTTATATGCGCATATATGCATATATAAGTGCAAAAATTTTTATCCGCTCTTCCGCCTTTCAACATCCGCCACTACCGACTGGCAGCAGGCAAAGCTGGAAAAAAAGCCGATACAGCAGGCCTTCAAGTTCGGTTCCGAAAGCCGGTAAAAGACGTTTTGCCCCTTCTTTTCCGATTCCACCAGCCCGGCGTTTTTCAAGACCGCCAGGTGGCGGGAAATGGTGGGCTGGGAAAGGTTGAAAAAATCGACAATTTCGTTTACCGAACGGGGTTTTCCCTCCAGCATCAGCGCAATCTTTTGCCGGGTGGGGTCGGAAAGGGCTTTGAAAACGGGCGCGTAACGCCGGGCGGTTTGTTCGGCTTTGGCTTTCATATTCTTCAATAGCTGTATACGCATATATTTATAAAAGGTTTGATTTTTTTTAACTTTTTCAGATTCGGCAGGCCATCCGATAGGAAACTGGTTTCACATAATAGGAGAAAGGGCGGCAGTGTATCGGGCGCTCAAGGCCGACTGTAACTGCTTGCCGCCAAGCCGAAAATCCCCTTCGGCCAACTTTGGCAGAAAGGTTGCTTTAAGGTTTTTGTTCGAGAATAATGCTTGACATTTCAGAGCGGGATAGTACCTTGTATAGCAACGAAAGGAGTTTTGCCGGGAAGGTTTAGGTAACGGTTTGTCGGCCACAGGCACCATAAGGCCGCTAAAATTTGGGAAACATAGCCGATAGGGCGACAAACCCCTTTTCGGTTTTTTTGTTTATGGGAAAACGGCTGACTCTTTTGATTGTGACGGCGCTGGCGGCGGGGACTTTGCAGGCCACAGAACACGAGGATATTGAAATCGTACGGGCAGATGAAAAGGGAATTCTGTTTGAGTACCAACCGGTCAATGTCCGGTTGGATATGGCAGTGACGTTTGATTCGACTGTTGCGGGAAAACCGGCGCAGCGGCTGGCCATTAGCAACTGCGCCCGGACGACAGCAACTGGAGGGTATGATTTGCCGGTACGGATTATTTTAGTTGGAATCCCGCCGGGCGCCCGGCCAGAGGTGATGGCTTTTGCCAGTGGGGAAAATGAGATAGCGGTTACTGAAGCGGCAAAAAACGGCCGAGCGGTTGACCGGGAAAACCTAAGAGCAGTGGATAATTACGCGTTGGATGAAGAAAGAAAAGGAGTGGAAAGCCGGGTGATTCCTGACCGGCCGTTCTGGATAGGGAACCAGCGGGTGTTACGGCTAAAATTATTTCCGGCGCGTTACGATGCAGCCGCCGGGGCTTATCGCGTGGTTGAAAAACTTCAGGTGGAAGTTCGCTTAAATTCGCTGGAGCGGTTTGTTGCGAGCCCAACGTTCAATTCTTGGGAAAAGGTTTTGAGGAATGGAATTTTGAACTATGAACAGGCGAAAGTATTTCGGGGGCGTCCCGAAGCAAGCGGGAAGCTTGTCAAGGCGGCGGCGTTCAGCTCCCCGTTCAGCCAATCCTCCAACTGGGTGAGGGCGACCTTCAACGAAAACGGCATTTACCGGATTGACCGGAATATGCTTTCGGCGGCGGGAGTTTCGGTCACTTCCATTGACCCGCGCACAATACGGATGTTCTGCCAGGGCGGCCGGGCATTGCCGGCGTTCAACAATGTTCCCCGCCCGGCTTGGCGGGAGTTGGCCATTGAGGTGACGGGGGAACAGGACGGCATCTTTGACGCCGGGGACCAAATTCGATTTTACGGTTGGGGTGTCGAGGGTTGGGATTACGATACGCTTAGCGGCACTTTTGCATTCGGCAAAAATAATTACACCACCTCGCAGGTCTTTTGGCTGACCTGGGGTGGAACTTTTTCGGGTTCGGCTTTGCGCATCAGCAGTCAGAATGTTGCGCCTTTGGGCGCACCCCTCGTAAATTCGTTTCCGGCCCGTTTCCGGCTGGAGTCGGACCGATTCCTGGCGGCGGATAATTTGGGCGAAATCAGCGATTATTACAATTGGTACGGCGGCAAGGGGACGAATCAAACCTATTTCTTCAGCTTGCCTGAATTGACTGCTGGCATTGATACGGTTGGAGTGAAGCATCTTTCCGCCGGGATCTCCCTGCGGGTCAATGGAGTTTCAGCTTCGTTCATCGGTTCCGCAGCGAACTTCAGTCGTTTTGAAACGGGTGCATTAAAGACGGGTCTAAACCGGATCGATTTGACGCTAGGAACCACCGGCAACGGATTTAACCATTTCGATTTTTTAGAAGCGTACTATAATCGGGCACCCGTGTATTCATCTCCCTTCATGGAATTTGAGACGCCAACGACCTCTGGAATGGTGGAATTTCAAATCAGCGGATCGCCTGCAAATTTTGTCCTTTGGGACGTGACCAACCGCTCCGTTCCCGCCGTTCTAACGGGAGCGGTGCGAAATGGTTCGGGGGTTCTATCCTTTGATGTGGATGCCTCCGGCAAGAAGTTTTTTGCGTTGACTTCGAGCGCCGATTTCAAACAGCCAACACTTTTGCGGCAAACACCAAATGATTTGACTGGGTCGAATCAGGGGGAGTACGTCCTCATCGCACCGGCTGTGTTCCGGTCCGCGCTTTCGAACTATGCCGCCCATCGAGCTTCACACAGCGGAACCACAGTTCAGCAAATCGATGTGGAACAGATTTACAACAACTTTTCAGGCGGACTGCCGGACCCGATAGCCGTTCGGGATTTTCTGAAATTTACACGGGAAAATTGGAGCGACCCAAAACCCCGCTTTGTTCAATTGGTCGGTGATGCCACCTACGATTTCCGCAATCTTTTGGGGACAGGCGTAGTCAATCTAGTCCCGCCTTTCATTGTGGATCAGGCCTTTGACGCTTCCAGCAATTCGGATGAGGGTTTTTTATATTTTGATGACCCTGGCATTCTGGATTCGACGGACCAGTTTCTGGATATGACCATTGCCCGCTGGCCGGTTAAAAATGTGTCTGAACTGCAGGTGATAGCGGATAAAATCAGGAATTATGAGGCCTTGCCGGAATACGGTGCTTGGCGAAACCGGGTGACTTTGGTGGCGGATGACGAATTTGCCGGTTCTTCGCAAACACAGGGGTTTCACACGACCCAGGCGGAGGAGATGGACGGCCAGCATTTGCCGGGTGTTTTCGACCGGAATAAAATTTATCTGTTCGACTACCCCTTTGACGGGCTACGGCACAAGCCGGAAGCAGAAGAGGCGATTATAAAGGCCTGGAACGAAGGGCAACTTATCATCGACTACATCGGGCACGGCAATCCGAACGTCTGGGCGCACGAACGGGTTTTTAAACGGGAGGAGGACGTTCCCAGGCTGTTCAACGGCGGCAAGCTCCCATTGGTGTACGCCGCCTCTTGCGAGATCAATACGTTCGTCGAGCCACTGGCGGATGGGATGGGGGAGGATTTGATGAGAAACCCGAATGGCGGCGCCGTGGCAGTAATTGCGGCCGTGCGGGTGGTTTTTGCCGGGGCCAACACCGATTTGAACAACAAGGTTTTTGATTTGTTATTTGGGACGGATTCCCTTTCCATCGGGGAGGCGTTTTATTTAGCCAAGCTTTTGCGGCAGTATACTGGTTTTCCTCTGCCCCACCCGGTCTCCAACGACCGGCGTTATTTGCTATTCGGCGACCCGGCCATGCATCTGGCCCGGCCCGTCTACAACATCCGGTTGACGCCGCCCGATTCGCTTTCGGCCCTGAGTGTGGCCGTCATTTCCGGAGAAGTGACTGATACGGCGGGGAACCTGATCACCAGTTTTAACGGGACGGCGCTTCTTTCGGTGTTTGACGGGCTGCGTTTCAAGTCCCATCCCCTCGCCGGTGCGCCGGAAATACGGGTGGATTACGCCCTGCCCGGAAATATGCTTTACCGGGGAGAAGCCGCCGTTTCGGGCGGGCTTTTTCAGTTTCAGTTTGTGGTGCCGAAAGACATCAGCTACGGCTCCCGCACAGGGCGAATTTCGGCCTACGCTTCAAATACTTCCGGGGATGCCGCCGGTTATCGGGATTCGATCCCACTTTTCGGTTCGGCCGTCGCCACTAACGATACGATCGGCCCTAAAATTTCGCTGACCGCTGCGGGAGGAGTTTCTTTGCAGCCGGGACAAGCCGTATCGGTGGGGATTTCCTTAAACGTGAGATTGGAAGATTCTTCCGGCATAAACATCACCGGCGATCCGGCCCATACAATCACGGCAGATTTTGACTTTCCGAACGGGCCCGAACTGGATTTGACGGGAGTGTTCCGCTACGATGCCGGCTCCTTTTCCAGCGGGGAAGCGGTTTTCAGCGTGCCGGAGCTTCCCACCGGGTCCCATTCCCTGCGCGTCAAAGCATGGGACGGAGCGAATAATTCCTCCGTTTTGGAGATGCCCATTGAAGTGGTTGCCGCCGAAAAGCTCAAATTGGCGGGCGTATTGAACTACCCCAATCCGATGAAGGACAAGACCAATTTTTGCTACACCCTTTCAGCGGCGGCAGACGAGATAATTGTCGAGATTTTCTCCCTGGCCGGACGGGCGATTCGCACCATCCGGTCGACGGCCACGCGCGCCGGCTACAACTTCGACACGGTTTGGGATGGATTGGACAATGACGGAGACCGGGTGGCCTCGGGCGTTTATATCTACAAAATCCGCGCCCGACAGGCCACAAAAGAGACTGAAGAATTTGGCAAATTAGTTGTTATGCGATGAGAATAAAAAGGAAACCAATAAGGGAGGTTTTAATGAAAAGGGTGTTTTTTTTGGGAGCGGCAATTGTCCTGTCGATTACGACAGCGACCCAGACGGTCTGGGCCTCGTTGCGGCAGGCAGGGGCGCTCTCGCTGCGCATTTCCACCGGAACGCGTCCGGCCGGAATGGGGGATGCTTTTGTCGGGCTGGCGGACGATTACTCCGCCATGCATTTCAACCCCGCCGGGCTGGGTCGGTATCCGATGAGTCCGGATTGGCTGACCCACCCCCTGCCGAAAGGGTTGGGGTCGATCCGCCAGATTGCGCTTTTACGGAACAACGTTCCGGACATGAACTACCAGCGCTATGACGTTTGGGTGCTGGCGGGCGATGATTTGTTGCGAATGGAATGGGGCAAGTCCAAAAACACCGATTTTGTTCCCCCCGGAGGCGGGCCGTGGAGCCGGGGTGTTTCCCATGAGGTGCAGGGGAGTGAAACCTTGGAAGGAATCGTGACCCGGTGGGTGCGGGGCGGCACGGAAGGGGTTTCTTCGGAGCGGTTGGCGGAATTGGTTCGCAAAGTGGCAGAGAGAAACAATCGCTTCACCTATGCCGAACTGGCTGGGCTCAAGGATAACGTCCTTTCAGCCCTACCCCCCGATTTTGTCGATTCCGAAAAAGAGAAACTCGCGGAAGCATTTGACCGGCTATTGGAACGCTTTGACAAGGCGTTGGTGGTGCCATCCGCTTTGGTTTCACTCAAGGCCGCTTCCAATCGGGCGCTGGAGGATCAAAAGGTTTCGGTAGAAGAGGCCTCCGGCGTTCTTGCGGCCTGCCGCAAGGCCCCATCCAATGCGATGCCGGACCAGATTTTTTTGCCGTACAACCTGGCTTTCAAGGATTCCCTTGTGGCCATAGCCGGCGACGAGCGGGTTTTGTGGGTGGCAACGCAACGCGAAGTTTTCCGTTTTGACGGAGAGAGCTGGAATTCATACGGCGCCGAACAGGGTCTGCCGGAAGGGCCGTTCCGTCATCTGGCTGTTTCTCCGGCCCGCACGGTCTGGCTGGCCAATTCAAAAGCCCTTTTTTCCCTCTCCGGTGGCCGCTGGACGATTTCCGAAGCGGAAGGCGGATTTCCAGAAGGTGGCTTTAGAAAAATGGTCTTTTCCGGCGAGCGGGATGGCTGGGCTATCACCGACAACGACCTGTACTATTATGACGGCAAAAAGTGGAGCAACCGGCATGAAGTGACAGCCGGAGTTTCACCGGAGCTCGACAAATTAATCGGCCGGTTTGCACCGGGGCTTGATTCGACCCGGCTGGCTGAGGCGGTAGCGGAAGTTCGGCGTTTGAACAGCCTGGGAGAATCGGAGTTGGCCACCGGGCAGAAAGTTTATCTGCCGTACCGGCTTGCCTTTCGCGCCCCGCTGACCACCGTGGCGGTAGACCCCTCCAAAGTTCTCTGGGTGGGGACCGAATCCGGCGCCCTGCGTTTTTCCGATGGAGAATTTGACCGTTTCGGGTATCAACTATTTACCGTTACCAAGGAGAAAACCATTCTCGAAGTAGCCAAAAAATTCACTCGCGATTCCAACCCGCAACGGCTCGTGCGTTGGATAGAGCGGGTGAAAAAGTACAACCGTTTGGAAACCGACGACGTAGTTCCCGGTCAAAAATTATGGCTTTACAGCGGCCCGGCGGGGAGCCGGATCACCGCCATTTACGCCGGCGGCGAAATGGTTTGGCTGGGAACGGAGTTTGGCGTTTTGAAGTTCAACGACAAGGAGTTTGAACGATACGAACCAGCCGGCTTGGCGCGGGTGCCTACGGTGGATGCCCAGTTCAAGGGGGCGGACGGTTTCTTCGCCACCGCCGAGCAGGTCACCATTTACGCCCGGCCCTGGCAGCAGGTGGGATTGATGCATTCCAAATGGCTGCCGGAACTGGCGGAGGATTTGTTTTTCGACGTTCCGGCCTATCTGCGGCACTTTCCCGGCGTCGGCACATTCGGTCTGCAGATTACCTTTCTTTCGTTGGGGCGGAACACCCGCATTGGCGAGTCGGGGGATACGCTCGGCTATTTCGACAGCTTTGAAGGTTCGATAGGCCTGACCTACGGCACCCGCCTTTCACAATCCCTCACGGGAGGGGTGACGGGGAAGTTTATTTTGAGCAAGCTGGCGAGTTCCGGCGCCGGGCGGGAAATCGGCAAAGGGCAGGGAACCTCGTTTGCGCTGGATTTGGGGCTTTTGTACAACACTCCAATCAAAAGGCTGACGTTGGGCGCCGCTTTGACCAACATCGGGCCGAAGCTGCAATTTATCGACGCTTCGCAGGCCGACCCCCTGCCGCGCAATATCGCCGTCGGGTTTTCGTACAAACTTATCGAATCGGCTTATAACAAGCTTACGATCTTGGCCGATATCAATCGGGATTTGGTCAGCCGGGACACGACCATCAATCCGTTTGAGTCGGTGTTTAACGAGTCGATTGAAAATTTTGGCATCGAATATTGGTATGGTTCCTATTTTGCCGGCCGGATGGGATACGTCTATGACCCGGATGGGCAGTTGAAGTACATGACTTTGGGAACCAGTTTGCAATACCGCAACTTCCGTTTTGACCTTGCCTACATCCCATCTTCCAAGAATCTGGCTTTGGCCAACACGCTGCGGCTGGCGGTGGTTGGAAGGTTTTAAAGGGTGCAGGCGGGCTTTTTCCTTAAAACCAGCCGGTATCTTTTCGGTGCCGGCTGGTTTTTGCTCGCTTTGTCGGCCGCTTGGGGGAGTCATTGGCCGGTAAAGAAGGTCAAGCTGGAAAAGCGGGAACCGGCCGCTGGGGCCGGCTTTAAAAGCGCGGTCTCAACGAAGAATCTGTTGAAGCTTTCGCGACCCAATCCAACCGCGCTCCCATTCGCCCGACCTTCCACGTTGGCGGCCGTCGAGACGTTGAAGATTCTGGCCCTGCGGGTGGAGTTTCAAGAAGAGATACCTGACGATCCGACCACCACCGGTTTGGGCATCTTCGACCGCCGAACCCAATCAGATTTTCTGGCGCAGGAAGGGCATCTGGTTGACCCGGCGCCACACGATAAGAAGTACTTTGAAAGCCACGTTCAGGCGCTGGACCGATTCTGGCAAGCCGTTTCCAACGGGAAACTGAAAATAATTGGAGAGGTTTGGCCACCGGCGGATGATTCGGCCTACCGACTCCCTCATCCTCAGGCGTATTACGGGTCGCCCAACTTCGACTCGGTCCTTATTCAGATTACCAAGCTCTTCAAAGACGCTGTACGTTTAGCCGATTCGGTTTCTCCGGATCTTCATTTTGCGAACTATCAAGCGCTGGCGATATTTCACGCGGGGAGCAGCCGGCAGGATGACATTTTCTTCAACTCCCCCAACGATTTTTTCACCGGATTGTTGCGGATGGGAGATTCCGTTCTGGTTGATACGGGAACAACAGCCATCACCGAGGGGATGATTTTGCCGGAGTCCCCTTCTCAAGACAATCGGGTAGTCGGGCTGAATGCCACGTTTGCGCACGAATTTGGCCACCAGCTCGGGCTGGTGGATTTGTACAATACCGAAACCATTCTCACCCAAGTGGGGGATTTTTCACTGATGGACAACAACGGGGCGGACGTGGCTATCGAATTGGACTTCAGACCACTCGGGGGGCGACTCGTACTTGCTTCGCAACTTTTACCGGTTTATCCGGATGCCTGGTCGCGGGCGTTTTTGGGGTTTTTGGACACCTTGGCAGTCACTCGCGGGCCGGTAAACCTTGCGCTTTTGGCGGGAGAGCTGCAAAGAAATGGTACGGAAGCCGTCAAGATTCCGATTTCAGAACAGGAGTTCTTTATTGTTGAGAACCGCGCCGTGGATTTTGACTCGTTTGCCGGTTCGGCCTTGAAGGTGGACCCGGTCACCAGCGTGGTTCTGGGGCCGGCCCGGCCGGACGGGGACAGCTCCGTTTTCACTGCGGAGTATGATATTCTTCTGCCCGGTTCCGGAATTCTCATCTGGCACGTGGATGAAGCGGTGGCCTTGGAGGCGGGCTGCGCGGACGGTTTGGGAAATTTGTACAGCCGGTTTGTCTGCAATACCGTCAACAACAACCCGGCGCGGCGGTTCTTGGAGCTGGAAGAGGCGGACGGCTTTGTTGATTTTGGCGGGAACTATTATACCGGGGCGTTCGGCTTTGCAGAGGATATGTTCTGGGCGCCCAATAATACGTCCTTTACGCCCACATCCAATCCTTCCACGCGGAGTAAATTCGGGGGGCAGACGGGGATTTCTGTAACGGGCATCGGCTCGGCAGATACAGTGATGAGCCTCTCGGTATCCGCCGATTATCTTCTGCCCGGCTGGCCGCAATATGCCGCCCCCTTTTCATCCAAAGAACCGCCAGTTTTGGGAGATTTGAATGGGGATGGGTCGGAAGAGATTTTGGCCATATCCGGGCCGTTTCTTTTGGCTTGGAATCAGGATGGCTCAAAATTCATCCCCAACGAATTTGAAAGAAAGCGGCTGGCTTTTAACGGCGATACCATTTCTTTTCCATTTGCCGTGATCGGAGTGGACACCAACGCCGCCACCAATCCCAATGCGGCTTTTTCCTTCGGGCCAGTGGGTGCGGATATCGACAACGATGGAGCCAAAGAAATTTTTGTTGGTTCTACCACCGGTGCCGTTTGGGGTTTTGCCTCGACCGATGCCGACAACGACAGTTTGGCGGATATTCTTCCCGGGTTTCCTCGATATTCCCGAAACGGGAGCGTGACCTGTCTTCTCGCCGGACAGATCGACACCTTTACGAACCCGGTAGTTTTTGCCGGAACATCCTCTGGAAAAGGATTTCTGGTTTCAAACGCCGGTATTCCACGGGACTCCACCCAATTCAAGGGATCGGTTATCGGGGCGGCTTTGGATTCTTCTGGAAATCTTTTTGTCACCACCGACCGGAATGATTCGGTTTTTGTCTATAAAGGTGTTGGTTCAGCAACGGGTTGGCCAAAGGGGTTTGCTGCTGACAGCATTTCCGCACCGGTTTTGGCACAGGGGGACAGTGGATTGTGGGTGGCTTTTACAACGGAAGACGGAAAACTTCATCTTCTAGATGGAAATAGCAATTCGGCATCAGGTTTTCCTGTCAACTTGGGTACCACCGAATTACCCCAGCCGATTTGGAGCCACAGTGCTACAACCGGGCAGCCGGTGATTGTACTTGCTTTTGACAATCAAATTGTCGCCTATCAGACCAACGGGCTTGAAGTGTCCGATTTTCCCAAAAGCGTGGACCGGCAGAGACCAATCAATGGAGTCGTTCCAGTTTTGACCAACCTTTCCCTTCGTGAAAACGGATTGGATATGCTCTGCAGTTTGCCTTGGGGCAATCTCTATTTTCCGGGTACCTTGGAGCGGGAGGCTGCTTTTGTTCTCGGAACGGGGGCTGGAATGAAAGCCTTGCCCGCCGTCACGAAGAACGCAAAAATTTTTGCGCGAGACTTGAGCGGTTTCATTTACGGCTACAGCGTGCCAGGCTTCAGCTTTGATTCCGTAGCTTGGAGACAGGCCAGACACGATTTTTCCGGTTCAAATTTTATGCCGGATGTTTCACTCCCCGGGGCTGGAGGCGGCGAAGTGGTCGCGGCCAAATCCTTCTACAACTATCCCAACCCGGTTTTGAACGGAACGACGGCTTTGCGCTACCGGCTTAACTCGCCCGGCACGGCGACCTTGAGCGTTTTCGATATGGCGGGCAACCGGATAAGGGAGTCCCAAAACGTACCGGCGGAGGTGGGGAACGACAACGAAGTACAGTTGGATTGCTCCGGTTTTGCCGCCGGGGTGTATCTCTGCCGGCTGGAGGTCAGCGCCTCTGGAAAAAAAGAGGTTGTGTTTTGCAAGGTGGCGGTGGTAAAATAGGTCTTTTTAAAATGAAACGGAAAGGGATGAATGAGTAGAAAAGGTTTCCGAGTTTCAACAGGATTGGCAGCAGGTCTCTTCTTATTGCTGCCCGGGGTGCTTTTAGCAAAAGCTCCGACGGTGAGCGTGGAACAGCTGTACCGGCAGCAGGTGTTGTATGGGCGCTATGCATTTTCGCCGCTCGCCTTGGATTCTGCGCAGGAACTTTTGCCGGGAACGGAAGAGAAAGGACCCAAGCAGCGTTCCGTGGCGAAGGCGGCCGTGCTCTCGCTTTTGGTGCCGGGAGCCGGGCAGTTTTACGTCGGCGACAAGGTGCGCGCTGTTCCGTTCTTTCTGGTGGACGTGGCCGGATGGGCTACCTACTTCGGTTTTCGCAGCCAGGGAAACAAGCGGGAGGATGAATACCGTGTGTTTGCCGACCAACATTGGGATGCTAGAAGTTACTATGTATTTTTGGACACGGCACTTGGCGCATTTGATTCATCACGTGGTATTCCGTCCGATTTTGAACCGACTACGCGCGCCTATGATAGCCGATTGAATGAATTGTCGGAGTCCGATGTCTATCTGGTGATTGGTCCGGGATTTATTTTCAGCCATCACGTTCCCACCCGGGAAGGCGAAGATCCAAACAACTTTCAAAAGAACCTTGAATATTATGAAAGCATCGGCAAATACGACCAGTTTTTTGCCGGATGGGATGATTTGGCCAACCGCCGCAGCTATCTGGGCATGCGCGCCGATGCCAACACTTCGTTCTCCCGGTCGAAGATTGGTTTGATAGTTTCGCTGGCCGACCGGCTGGTGGCGGCCGTGGATGCGGCCTTGGCGGCCCAGCGGTACAATAAAAAAGTCAGCAAGGACAAGGAAATCGAGCTAAGTTTGCGGCTCGTCCGATACAATGGGACCCGGATGCCCAAGGTTTCCGCCACATACCGTTTCTGAGATGAGAAGCGCTCTGATTCTTTTTCTCGGGATTTTGGCATTCTCCGCTTCCGTCGGTGCCAAAGGAGCCGATCAAGCGTTTTTTTCTTCGGAACCTCTTCTCTTGAGGGGACTGGCAGAATACAAGTCCCTGTCCTTTGCGGAATCGCATCAGGTTGCTGAACAAATGCAGGCCCCTTTGGAAGGTGCTGAAAAGGGGAGAGTTTCAACGCTTAAGGCGGTCGGACTCTCGGTTCTTTTGCCGGGAAGCGGACACTGGTATTTGGGAAGCCGGAACCGGGCCAAGCTGTTTTTCGGCATCGAGGCGACGGGCTGGACGAGCTTTGCGGGGTTTTTGTGGTATTCCAATCTACGGGAAAAGGATTACCAGAATTACGCCGTAGTTCACGCCGGGGCGGACCCGGCCGGGAAGGAGGAGCAATTCTGGCGCAGCTTGACTTTCTATGAAAACCGGGACGAATACAACAAAATCGGCCGGGTTACCAATTTGGCCAACCCGTTTTATCCGGAAACCCCCTTTTACAATTGGCAGTGGGATTTGCCGGAGTCGATGCAGGCGTACCGGGAGATGCGCAATTCCAGCAAGACGGCTCACCGGAGGGCGATTTTCACCTTGGCGCTTTTGGGGGTGGAGCGGCTCGTGGCGGCCGCCGATGCGTATCGTTTAGCTAAAAGAATCAATTCAAAAGCCTCTTCCGGGGAACTGGAGGTGTATTTCGAACCGTCTGCCTCGGGCGGTCGCCTCGTTTTGGCCCGCAGTTTTTAATATGAACCGGCTTTCTCCTCTGACAAAGGGGGGGCTGGTCGGTGTTCTACTCGCCTTCCTTTTTAACGGCACTTCCACCCCCCAAAACCATTCCAACACGACCTACCGGTTGGAAAAAAACCGCGTCGTTCCATGCGATTTTAGGGCGGCATTCCCGTCGGTAAAAGCGCTGGGCACCGACGAGGTGGAGTTCCGGGTTAGCCGGAGCGGGGATTTTTACTTTATTTTTTATGAGAAGGCCAAACTTTGCCGGTTGGACAGCACTGGAAAGCTTATCCGTTCCGTATCAACCGTCACTCCTTTGAATCGCCGCAGCTCGGGTTTGGCTTTAAGTCCGGAGGGGGATGTTTTTATTTTAGACGGCCGGGGGAAACACCTGTACCGCTATGATGCGTCGCTGGATTTGATAGGAAACTACCTCCTTGGAAGCAAGGATGAACTGGAACCCGTTTTCGGTCTGGCCGCAACATCCTGGGGGGATTTGTTTGTGTCCGGAGGACTAAAGTCAACCATTTGGAAACTCGAACCAGAAGGGCAGGGCTTTTCGGCCAAGCCGCTGTATTTGCAGGAGAGCTATCGTTACTTCCATCCCGCAGAAGAGGAAGGGGGAAGGCTGGTGGCTACCGACCCATTGGGAGCACTTTTGGTACTGGATCGATACGGCAATCTTTTAAGATCTTTCAACTTCCGGAAGGGGCTTCGGGCTTATCCTACTTTTGGAAACTACCTCGTTACGTTCTGGCCTTATACGGAACTAATGGTTTTAGACACGGTGGGGGTCGTTCGGGCAAACTGGAAAACGGCCGAACTGGATTCGGCTTTCAAACAGGTGCATGATTTTCAGGTTTTGAAGGACAAAGCATATTTCTTTTTGCCCGCATTCGAAAAGATTTTTGTGTTTCGGATTGAAAGTTTCGATCCTTCCGCTTTTCGGCAGGGACGGCATTGAAAAAATGAAAGGGTTTAGGATTATCCTTTCGATCGGGCTGGTTCCGACCTTAATCGCGCAGGCGGTCGCCTCGTTTCCGCACCTTGATCAAGGGAGTTATGGAGCGTTTCTTTTTCAAGAGGAAATGCCGGGTTTTATTTTTGCTCCGAAAACAACCAATTTTATTTTTGATTACGAGTCTGGTTTTATTTCGAGCAGCAATTCGATTTTTTTGGGCGGAGGGTCAGGCAACACTCGAATTCTTGCGTTTAATCTATTGCCCCGTTATCAGTTGCGGTCATTGCCGGAAGCCGGGGCGAGCACGGCCAGCGCGGCGGCACGCACTCCCACTACTGCTCCATTGAACACCAAGAGAGCCGGGTTCAAAAAAGAAGAGTTTTTCATATCGGGGCAAAAATCGTTCGGGCTGGCCTACTCGCCAGCCGGGGACGCTGAGTTTTCGCAGAGTTTGTCGTTGGCCTTGAAAGGAAAGCTCTCCGAACGGGCCTTTTTTTCGGCCAACCTGTCGGACCGGAACCTTCCTTCCGGTTCGGGGACTTTTTCCAAAAAGCTGGAACAATTCGACCAGATTGGGTTCGGCTTCAACTTCCCGCAAGGAAATTTGAGCTTGGGTGACGTTTTCTTTAAGGGAAGCACCGGCAGTTTTTTAAACTTTGAGCGAAAAATATCCGGTATGGGGGCAGCCGTTCATATGCCCAAGGAAAGCCTGACGGTGGCCTTTGGCTCCGGGCCGGGAGAGTTTCGAACCGTGCTTTTAGCCGGGCAGGAGGGGAAGCAAGGGCCTTATTATTTTGCCTCCGGCCGCAGCTTCATCGTGCCGGGGAGTGAAAAGGTTTACCTCGACGGAGTGCTGCTTGCCTCGGGCCGCGAAGCGGATTATGAAGTAGATTACGAACGAGGTTCGGTGACGTTCAATCCCCGCCGCACCATCAGCAGTTTTTCACGCATTCGGGTGGAGTATGAATTTCAAAGCGGGGCGTACGCCAAAAACATTACGGCGTCACAATCGGTCACCCGGCTGGCCGGGGAAAACTTCAAACTCCGAGTGGGATACCTCTCCACCAAGGATAAGATGGATTCTCCTTTGTTGAGCGGATTGAGCCCTGAAGAAAAAGAACGGCTTTCGGTCGCGGGGGGGGATTCGACGGCCGCCCTGCGGGACGGGGCGGTATTTGTCGGCGCGGGAAAGGGGGACTACACGGCGTCTTTGGATTCCACCGGAGTTCGGCAGTATCGGTACGCGGGCGCTGCTGCGGGGGATTATACCGTCAGTTTCTCGCTGGCGCACGGCGGGCCGGGAGATTATCGCTACCTCGGCGGTGGAATCTACGAATATGCCGGTAAGGGATTGGGCGCCTATCTGCCGGTTTTATATCTGCCTATGCCCAATTCGGAAAGGGGCGCCAGCATCGGCGTGGAATTTGGGCCGGCGAATTTTTTGGGATTTGCGGAGGCGGCGTTTACCCAAGCAAACCGGAATCTTTTTTCAAACCGGTCGGACGTTAAAACGGACGGTGGATGCTACGCGGGAGGAATTCGCTGGCAGAGTTCGGAGAACCCGTCCGTAAAAATGGAAGCACGGCTGAAGCGGCGGGAGGCGGATTTCCAATATCTCGGGAAAAAGGAGGAAAGTGAACTGGGCTATCGCTGGAATTTGCAGCCCGGAGAGGAAAATCAAGGCCAGACTCAAGGGGAGGCTTTGATGTCCGCCCGCTGGGGATGGGGAGCAAGCCGGTTGAATTTCGGGGGGCTCTCGTTTGGTGAGGGTAAACAAAATGGTTTGGGAGAATCGGAGCTAACGTTAATTCCACTTGGCTGGTTGACCCTTTACAGCCGGATGGAAGCGGGGAGGTCTAGTTACCGGGCCGGGCATTACCGGACAAAGAATTCCGCCACAGGGCGTTGGGGTGCGCTCGCCTTCACTTCCGGCCTGGAACGGGAGCGGGGTATGCCGTTCCTCGGTCAAAACCTTGAGATTCGGGAACGCTGGAGCCAACGGCTGGAATACCAAACCTATTTTCTGGAGACCTCTTTTGGGCATCGCGAAGGAACTCGGAATTCAACATCCAACGCTTTGGCCTGGGGAGTTCTTTCAAACTTCAGCGAATTTCGTCTCGGCAGTTCCCCCGTACGGTTGGGGGAAAAACTTAATGCGGAAGGGATAATTGGATGGCGGCGTACGAAGGAGGAAGGCCGGAAGCTGAATCGAGCGTATCTGTTTTTAAAAAACAACTATTTTGACGGAGGCAGGCGCTTTACTTTCTCCCATGAACTTTCTCCCGTGGAAGCCCCTTCGGAGGTTTATTCATACGCCAATGTCGGAACGGGGAACGGAAACTTCCGTTATGAAAACGGGCAATACGTTTCCGACCCCTACGGAAATTACTCGCTGGTCTCCGAACCGGCGGGGGAGACCCTGGCCGTTTACCGTGTCCGCCAGAGCTGGGAAGCGGGCTGGGAGCCGTATGGCAGTTTCGGCTCGGTTTCCAATTTATGGTCGCAGATTTCTTGCTGGGCAAACTTCACGTTTGACGGGGATTTTATCCGTCCCAATAGGGGAGCCGCAGTTTTTCCGGTGCTTGGTTTGTCCGAAAGCCGGCGGCATGAGCTGGAGTTTCGGCAGGTGATTTCTTATCTGCCCGAGTCGCGCAAATTGCGCTGGGAGTTCATTTGGCAGGAACGAAACAGCCGGAGAAATTATATCGGCACGGCCGCTTTGTCAGGCGGGATTTATGCGGGCTCGGGCCGAAACGAAAGAAGGCTGGTGTTGGTTTCCAGTTTTTACGGCCCAAAGCTGACCCAGCATTACAACGTCGAATATTTGCAAAAGAAGTCCCATGCCGGTTTTTGGACGCCGTTTGCCATTCGCGGATGGGGAATTCGGAACGAGTGGCTGTATTCGTTCAACCGCACCGTCACGTTTTCCTTGGGGGGGAGGTACCTACGGGATGAAGAACGCATAGCGGGAAAGTCCTCCGAGTTGGCAGGCGCTTTTCCCAAACTGATTTTCTCTTTTCCGGGCAAGGGGCGGGCGGAAGCCGGGCTGGGTGCCGCGCAAGTATTCGGGCAGCTTGTTTCCTTCGAGCAGGCGGACGGTAACTTGAAAGGTTTGAATCTGGATTACAGCGTTAGCTTGGAATACCAAGTAGGGCCTAAGCTTTCCGCCTCCGCTTCGTTTTTTGGCACGCAGAGGCCCCGATTAGGGAAAAATCAGCGGGCGAGCACTCATTTGAGCTATCTTTTCTGATGAAAACCGCAGCTCTTTTGTCAATTCTCTTTTTCGTTTGCGGTCTGGCGGCGGTCTCCTTGGCCGACGTGCTCCAACCGGATTTGACCGACACGTTTTTTGCCCTTGAAGAAATTTGGGCAACTCCAGCCGATTCCGTTTTTGATTTGTGGAAGAGGTTCTCTTTCGAAAGCTGGAAAGGGAAGCCGGCACGAAAGGAAATTTTGGAGGGAATCATTTCCGACCTTTTGCACGCCTATTCCCGGAACGGTTTTCCCTTCGCCGAAATTTCCCCCAGGGTGGAGGAAGCAGGGAGTGGGCGTGCCCGGCTCCAGTTATCCGTCATCACCGGCCCGGCAGTTTTTGTTTCGCACCTCCAGTGCGCAGCCTTTTCCACCGGGGAGCAGAAACAATTGGGGAGGATGCTGGCGTTTTACCCTGGTTATTTTGATGAACGGGAAGTGGAAGGGTTGAAAAAACGCGCGCAACAGTTTCCGGAATTGGTTTGGGAGGGAGAGCCGAAGCTTGCCGAAGCGCCCGATTTTTCTTCCGCCCGCCTGGAACTGCCCCTTTCCCGCCGGGCCAAAAACCGGGTGGCCGGTGGGTTTGGGTATTTGCCCTCTGGTTCTGACAACGGGGTCTTTGGTGAACTCTCCGTCCAATTGGTCACGCTCGGCAAAATCGGCCGGGAGGTCGACTTCAACTGGAACCGGCCAAATGTGCGCACCCGGACGCTCGCGCTGCAATATCAGGACTTCTTTCTGGTTCCGGCCGCTTTTTACGCTTTCGGGAAATTAAGCCAGGAAGAACGGGAAGAACAGTTTTTCCGTTTTTCTGCACAAGCGGGTGTTTCCGTCCCGGCTTTTGGGGGGTGGAAAGCCGGATTAGGCCTTGGCTATGAACGTGTCACGCCCCGGAGGGGCACGGCGACGGCCGCCAGCAACAGCGATGCCGTCCGGCAATATGGGGTGGGAATCGAAGTCCAGAAAGGGCGGAAGGAGCTGCCGGAAGAAGGGCATTGGGCGCTGGTTTTTCGGCTGTACCACAAAAAGGTTTTTCACGAAAATGAAATTAACAGGGGAACGCCCAAGCAGCTTGGTTTGGAGGCCGCACGGAGTATTCGTTTCAGCCCGAGTTGGAGCATTTTTTTGCAGGGTCAGGGAAAAGCCCGGTTTGTGCCGGCGTTTCTTTTCACACGGTCGGATCTTTTCTACTTGGGGGGATATGGGAGCGTACGGGGATATCCGGATGAAAGTTTTTTGGCCATCCGCTACCTGCTTGGTAGAATGGAGCCGCGCTTTCATTTGGGAGCAAAGGATTACCTGTTCGGTTTTTTGGATTTTGCCCATCTATCCGTAAGCCAAAATTCTTCCGGACTTACAGTTTCCGATCCCTTCAAACCGGGGGCCGGGCTGGGGATTTCAGCCGGCAAAGACAAGTTGATATTGGCTTTCGGCTGGGGGGAAAAAGCCAGAATCAAAGATGGAATCGTTTATCTTCGTTTGTCCGGGGAGCTGTAGCTATTTCTTTTCGACTTGGTCGAAGATGGGGATGGAGGCCTTTTCCAAAAGCTGCTGGCAGGCGGCTTGGTGGCGGCGGTAGATTTCCTGCGGGCGGGCGTTCAGCTTCAATTTATTTTCAAGCGTGTCTTTAACCTTGTACAGGTTTTCCAAAGTCGGCATGTGATAATCCCCGCCCACTTCTCGAAACGTGGTTTTGGCCAGGGCCTCCGTCATCCGGTCTAGCTCGCAGGATTTTTGGTCGTGCTTCACGGTTATCTTTCCACTGTCCAGGATGGTGCGGTTGGTCAAGCAGAAGCTTTCCACCAAACCATCTCGCGCCTCAAATACAGTAAGGTTTGTTTTGCGCAGCCGCGCGTTCAGGCTTTTTTGCTTCAAGTCGTCCATCTACAATAACTTATTCGTCCGGTTTTCCAGTTTACTTTAGCGTTTTGGAAGGGTTTTTTTAGTTTTTTGTCAAACAACTTATTTGCCTAATCACAAACTTTGGATTAGTTTGTGCGTAAGAGTTAGAGAGCATGCGAACGATATTGGGTCGTAAGGAACATTGGGTGTTGGCGGGATGGATATTGTTTCTGGCTTTGGTGTTGTTTCATCCCCTTCTTTTGGACGCTTTGGGAAAAGAGCACCCACCTGACTGCCCGCTTTGCACAAACCATTCCAATGGCGACTTCTTTCTCCCGACCTTTTTGCTTCTACCGTTTCTGATTCTTTTTGGATATTTTTTTGTAATACCCTCACGCAAGTTAGCTTCACGCTTCTTTTTAGCTTCTTCCGGCCGTGCTCCGCCGACCGTTTTCCAAATTTCAGGATAATTTCTTAGCCAAATCCAGCCATTCTTCGAGCTGTCGTCGCCTTGATAGGGCAGTTTGGGGTTGCGCTGGGGTTGCTTAACGATTGAAATTTCGGAAAACAAGGAGATCGACGTGAAAAGAGTTTGGATTCAGTTTTTGCCATTGTTGGGTTTTGCTTGGCCCGCCCTCGCGCAGCAAACCCAGCCGGGAACAGCCAAGGGGTTAAACCCGGACATTGCCGTAATCAGCAATTTTTTGGGCGGGTATAATTTTGATTCGGAACAAAAGGGACGGTTTGACCTGGACGAGGTGGAGATGAGTTTTCAGTCCAACGTTGACCCTTTTTCCCGCGCCGATGTCTTTCTGTCCATCACCCCCGATGAAGTGGAGATAGAAGAAGGATATTTGAGCCTTTTGAAACTCCCCCTGCGGCTGGGGGCCAAGCTGGGTAAGATGAAGGCGAACTTTGGAAAGGTGAATACCCAGCACACCCATTTCATACCGTATGCCGATTTGCCACTGCCGCTGGTGCAGTATTTGGGCGAGGAAGGGTTGGTGGAGGTTGGGTTGTCTTTGTCTCGAACCCTGCCGGCGCCGTTTTTTCTGGAAGCCACGGCGGAAGGCTTTTCCGGCGACAACGAGGCCGCATTCGGTTCCAGTGATTTCAAAAAGCCGCTTTTTGTTGGTCATTTGAAGGCCTTTTGGGATTTCAGCGAGGCGTCCAATCTTGAAATCGGAGCATCGGCGGCTCATGGCTACGGGCCGGAGCCGGATTTCAGGCGGAATCTGATTGGCGGCGCGGATGTTACCTTTCGCTTCAAACCGCTTCCCACGGCCCTCTATCGCTCTTTTTTCTGGCGGACGGAGGCTTTCTATCGCCGTCCCTTTAATACCCCTGAAAATCTGAATGCCCGCGGTTTTTACTCCTTTTTGCAGTATCAGTCGGGCCGGCGGTGGTATTGGGGCGTGCGCCTCGATTGGGCCCAGGAACCGGAGAACAACGCGTTGGTGCCGGGAAAAATTTATCACCAAGTCGTGTATTCCGGGATGCTCACCTTTACTCCCAGCGAGTTTTCCCGCTTCCGTTTGCAATACCGTCATACAGACGATAATGCAGGAACGGGGGCAATCAAGGAAGTTCTGTTTCAAGTCAACTTTTCCATCGGCGCGCATGGCGCCCACCCCTTTTAGGAGATGAAAATGAAGACCATTTTTTTGATTCCTCTGTTGCTGCTTACTTTGTCGCTTGGCGTATTTGCCAAACTTAAAGTCGTCACCACGCTTCCGGATTTGGCCGTACTGGTCGCCGCCGTCGGCAAAGATAAGGTGGACGTTTTCTCCATCGCCAAAGGATATCAGGATCCCCATTTTGTGGATCCCAAGCCATCCTACATTTTGAAGCTGCAATCCGCAGACATCTGTTTCAAAATCGGGCTCGGGCTGGAACTTTGGCTGGATCCTTTGATAACCGGCGCGCGGAATGCGAAGCTTCAAATCGTGGATTGTTCGCGGGGAGTGCCGATTTTGGAGGTGCCCGCCAGTGTGGACCGGTCGATGGGAGACATACACGCCTACGGCAACCCGCATATCTGGCTGGATCCGGGCAACGGCAAGATTATGCTCGATACTATTGCGGCGACACTTTCACGCAAGGATCCAGCCAATGCCGCTTTTTATGAAGCGAATCGGGTTTCCTACCAAATGAGGCTGGACTCGGCGCTGGCGGCTTGGCAGGAGAAACTGCGGCCTTTCGCCGGTGCGAAGGTGGTGACGTATCACAACAGCTGGCCTTATTTCAGCAAGCGGTTTGCCCTGCAGGTGATCGGATATGTGGAACCCAAACCAGGTATTCCACCTTCGCCGTCGCACCTGAACGGGCTGGCCACGCTGATGAAGCGGGAAGGGGTCGGACTGATTTTGATGGAGCCATATTTTTCAGAAAAGGATCCGAATCTCGTGGCCCGGCTGGCGGGGGCCAAAGTTTTGAAACTCGCCTCGTCAGTCGGCGCGTTCAAGGGCGCGGAGGATTACTTGTCGCTCTTTGATTATAACGTGAACCTTCTTGCCGGCGCACTGAAGGGAAAGGAAGGGAAACCGTGATCGACATTTTCCGTTTGCCGTTTCTTTTTCAGGCTTTTTTGGCTTGTTTGGTCTTGGCTTTGGTTTTGCCCTACTTTGGCCTACACGTGGTTCGCAGGCGGATTGTGTTCGTCGATTTGGCTCTTGCCCAAATTTCGGCCGTCGGGGTGGCGGTGGCCGTGCTTCTGGAAAAGGAGCCGACTTTCTATTCCCTTCTTTTCACGCTGGCCGGAGCCGGGTTTCTATCCTTTCCGGAGCGGAAAGGACGCGTTCCACAGGAAGCCATCATGGGGATCGTTTACGCCGTGGCCTCGGCGGTGGCCATTCTCATCGTTTCTCAATCTCCACACGGCGAAGCGGATGTTCTGAAAATATTTTTTGGCAACATTCTGGCGGCGGAGCAAGCCCAGCTCGTGTCGATGGCAGCGGCACTTCTCTTGGTTCTGCTGTTCCATTTGATATTTTATCGCCGTTTTGCGGCCTTATCTTTTGAAGAGGGAGCACGCGTTGAGCATAAGGGGATCTGGAACTTTTTCTTCTACGTCACGTTGGGGCTTTGTATTGCCTTGGCCATCCGGACGGCCGGGGTTTTGCTCGTCTTTACCTATCTGATCGTTCCGGCGGTGGGGGCGCTTTTGGTCGCGGAGCGATTCTGGCGGCGTTTTTGGGCCGGATTGGGGTTTGCTGTTCTGGCCTCCTATCTGGGCCTCTTTTTTTCCTACAAGGTCGATTTGCCAACCGGCTCAACCTTGGTGGCGACGTTTGGTTTGTTCTTGCTATTGATAGCATTGATCCGATGGTTTCTTAATATGTTTCTAAAGAAAGGGGAACCGTTATGAATCTTTTGACAGACGGTGCTTTTTTTTACCTAATTACGGCCTTTGCTTTGGGGGCGCTGCATGCTGTAGAGCCGGGTCACGGGAAAACAATCGTAGCTGCCTACTTGGTGGGCAGCCACGGAAAACCCAAGCATGCCATAGCCTTGGGAGCCATTGTTACATTTACCCATACCATCGGAATAATCCTTTTGGCTGTTTTAACTCTGATTTTAGCGAAAAACATCGAAGTGGAACGGCTGAATCCGGTTTTTGAGATCGGAGCGGCTGCAATTGTGCTTGTCGTTGGGGCTTGGATGCTGCGCCGAAACCTTCAAGATCTGCGCCATCATCATCAACACCCCCATACGCACGAGCACAAACCGGACCAAAAGACGGGAGTTTTTTGGAAGGATATAATCTTTCTCGGAGTTTCGGGAGGAATTGTCCCTTGCCCGGCGGCTTTTGCCGTACTGTTGACCTCTATTTCCGCCGCTAAGCCGGAGAGTGGCTTGGTGTGGGTTTTGTCTTTTAGTGTAGGACTTGCACTGACCCTTATTATGTTGGGAATAATCGTAATCAAAGCGGCGCAGTGGGTAGGTCGAAAACTTTCCACGAATCGCTGGCTGGATAGAGCGCCATTATTCTCCAGTATTATCATTCTTCTTATGGGCGGGGTAATGTTAATCCGTGCTTTGTTTGAGTATCTATAGTCTCCTTTAGTTATTATCTTAATAAGGGGAAATTGACACCGTATTTCACGGCAGGTATTATCCCTTAGATGTCTTTTTGGGAAAAAGTCCGTGGGTACCAAAAATTATGGGGCATCCCGGTTGCGCTGGTAGTTCTCGTTATCGTCCTGCGAGACATTCACGTGCCGCGGGTTTGGGAGACGGTGAAGGGGCTAAAACCGCTATATCTGCTCTTGGTTCTGGCTTTTGAGTTTTTGATTCCCGTTTTTCGCGCGGCCCGCTGGCGGGCCATCATCGCCGCCCACCAACCGGTGAAATTTCAGCGGGTATTTTCGGTTTACACGGTAGGCGTTCTGGCCAATTTTCTTCTTCCCCTTTTGGCGGGGGTGGCGATCCGGCTCTGGCTTCTGGCCCGACGGGTGCAGGTGCCGAAGACCTTTGCCTTTTCCACGATGCTTCTGGAAGTTCTCTTTGATGCGTTCTCCCTGATTATCTTCATGTACGCCGTTTCGTTCATCTTCCGCTTTCCTGAATCGTTCGTACGGATCGAATCGATTGTATTCGGGGGGGTGGTTTTTTTCTTTTCGCTCTTTTATCTCTCTTTGCTGCATCGGAAATGGTTTTTCGGACTGCCGGAAAAGCTGGCTTCCCAGCTACCGGGGAAAATGCGGTCGAAACTGGGGCGTTTGTTCACTTCCTTCACGGCCGGCTTTACCAGCTTGCAAAGCTTCCGGCATTTCTCGCTTGTGGTGCTTTTTTCGTTGCTTTCCTGGACTTGCCAGGCCGGTGTCATCTACTGCCTTAATTTTGCCTTCGGATACGTGTTGCCGCCCTATGCGGCTGTTTTGGTAATGATTATCAACACGGTGGCCATTATGATACCGATAACGCCGGGAAACGTGGGGGTTTTTCAACTGGCCACCCTTTTTTCCTTGGGGCTTTTTGGCATCCCCAAAGAGGAGGCGCTTTCCTTCGGGATCGTTTTGCATTTTTTTGATGTCTTGCCCGCCGTGGTTTTTGGGAGTTATTATATGGTACGGGAGCACGTAACGGTTCGGGAACTGGAGAAACAAGCGCCCAAGGAGGACGTATTCTAAGAGGAAGGGGAACAATAAATGGTTAAAACCGTTGGAGAGAATGATATGGCCGTCACGATGTCAAATCATGTGAATCTGGTTCAACCCGGCTTTTTTGCGCCGGAATTCGAATTGGAAAACGCACAGGGGGGGCGTTTCAACCTGCTGTGGGAAATCAAAAAGGGGCCGTTAGTTATTTATTTTTTTGCTGGCGGCTGGTCGGCTGCCTGCGTGGCGGCCCTGAAAAAAACGCAGCGGATTCTGCCGGAGTTTGGAAAGAGAAGAGGGCAATTTGCGGCCGTTTCGCCCGAATCTAAAACGTTGACCAAACGGCTGGCCGAGCGGGAGGGACTGTCTTTTCCGCTTCTGGTGGACGCCGATTTGGCCACTATGCGGCAGTACGGGCTTTTGAACTCCAAAAGCGAGCGGCCGGCCCCTTATCCAACCTTTTTGGTCATAGACCGGGAACGGGTGATTCGTTTCAAACAAGTGGTGCTGGAAGAGAAAGATCGTCCGGATTTGGACACTCTTTTAAACGAACTGGAAAAATTTAGTGAATTTTAGCGCCAGGCTGCTTGCCGTGTCGGTTTCATATCGTGGAGAAGGGCTTTTGTTGTGACCGATATCTCCTTCCAGAAGTTCCGCGCCACTACCCGCCTTTTTGGAGATTTTCTTTACGATTTCAAGAAGGTTGAGCCGTTTTTGGGGCGGACTTTTCGGGAGGGCGTGAGTTGTGCTGCCGTGGCGGAAAGGGTTCAGGCCGGCCGCTATGCCCGAAAAGAGGCGGCGGCCATTCTGGCCGAACAGAACCGCGTGTTTGGGAGCGGCCAAAAGACATTCGAGAACTTGAAACGGTTTGAAAAATCGGACTCGCTGGGGGTGTTCGGCGGCCAGCAGGGAGGGCTATTTGGCGGGCCTATTTTTACCCTGTACAAGATGTGGACTGTCTTGCATCTGGCGGAGAAGCTGGAGCGGGAGTTGGGCCGCCCCGTCGTTCCATTCTTCTGGTTGGCTGGGGACGACCACGACTTTGCCGAGGTGAGTAGTACTCGTGTCGTGGATAAAAACAACCGCTTGATTAAACTCGAATATTCCCCCCGCACTTTCCCTCAAGGATTGCCGATGGGGCGCGTGCGGTTTGACGAAACGATTGCCTCAACCTTCGGGCAATGGGACGACGCGTTCAACCCTTCCGATTTTAAAAAAGAGGTCTTTGACAAACTCTCCTCCGCCTACCGCGCCGGCCGCAGCTTTCCAGAGGCGTTTGCTTCTTGGATGAACCAGCTTTTGGGGGATTCCGGGCTGGTTTGGGTGAATCCCAATGATTCGGGGTTGAAGGAGCTGGCGGTGGATTTCTTTGTAGATGAACTTGGGTTGGACGGCACCTCGCAAGTCAAAGTGACGACTGTAAATGAGCAGTTAAGAGCTTCAAATTATCACGTTCAGGTGCATAAGACGGAAGAACTCTTAAACTTGTTTTATCAGCCTGAGAAGCGGGAAACCGTTCGCAAGTCCAACGGGGGGTTCCTCACGGAAACCGGCAGGCGTTTTTCTGCAAAGGAACTGCGGGATGAAGTACGTCGTTCCCCCGGGGATTTTTCCCCCAATGTTTTGCTCCGCCCGGTCTTACAGAGCCATCTTTTTCCGGTCGTCGCCGCGGTTTTGGGGCCTTCCGAGGTGGCTTATTTCGCCCAGATTGGGCCCCTTTTTGATTTACACAAGCTGCCATTTCCCGTCCTCTGGCCGAGGAAGAGCGTGACTTTGCTGGAAAGCAAAGTCACGAATGTGTTGAAGAAGCACAATCTCTCTGTTTTAGATTTTGCTGACGATGCAGAAGTGCTTTTGGGCCGTTTGATTCGGGAAGGTGAAGGGAAAGCACTTGAGGCCACTTCCGAGGCCGTTCGTAAGGCGGTTAAGGATTCAATTGAACGGCTGAAAGTTGAACTTGCCGAAATTGACCCGACGCTGGAAAAGACGACTGAACAGGTAAAGGCCAAACTTGATTTGGAGCTTCAGAATTTGGAGAAGAAAGGGATAGCGGCGGCAAAGAAGAAAAACGAGGTCTTGCGTGAGCAGGTGTTCCGCACCCGAGAGCTCTTGTTTCCCGAAGGGGTTTTGCAGGAGCGGATATTAAACGCCAGTTACTTTCTGGTTAAATATGGTTTTGAACTGCTGCCTCGAATAAAGAACCAAATCAACTTTGAAAACTTCGACCATCAGGTGGTTTCTTTGTGAAAATTGGAATCGTCTGCTATCCTGTGCCGGGTGGCTCCGGCGCCGTGGCCAGCGAGCTGGGAATCGGTCTCGCGGGGCGGGGGCATGAGGTGCATTTTTTAAGCTATGCCCGGCCGTTCCGTCTTTCCCGCTATTACGAAAATCTGTTTTACCACGAGGTGGAAGTCACCAACTACCCCCTGTTTCAGCACCCCCCCTATACATTAACGCTGGCAGCCAAAATCGCCTCCGTGGCGGAAAAGTGGAAACTGGATATTGTGCATGCCCACTATGCCATCCCGCATGCCACCTCTGCTTTTCTGGCCAAGCAGATTTTGGGAACGGCCCTGCCCAAAGTTATCACCACCCTGCACGGTACGGACATAACGCTCGTGGGATTGAATCCTTCCTTTTTCGATGTTACCCGGTTTTCGATTATGTCTTCGGACGGCATCACCGCCATTTCCAACTTTTTAGCCCGCAAAACCAAGGAGCAGTTCGTCATTACCAAGCTTATTGAGGTGATTCCCAATTTTGTGGACATAAACCGTTTCAGCCCGACTAATCCAACTTGTAAGCGCGAACATTTTGCCTCTCCCAACGAAAAAATAATCATTCATATTTCCAATTTCCGGCCGGTCAAACGGATTCCGGACGTAGTGGAGGTTTTTCGCCGCATTCAGGCCAAAGTGCCGTCCCGCTTGCTGCTCATTGGGGACGGGCCGGAAGCCGCGCGGGCTCAGCAGATGGTGGAACAATACAAGTTAGAAAAGCAGGTTGATTTCTTGGGGCAGCAGGAATACGTGGAGAATCTTTTGTGCCTTGGTGATTTGTTTCTCTTGCCCAGTGAGCAGGAAGGATTCGGTCTGGCGGCCTTGGAGGCGATGGCCTCCGGAGTTCCGGTTCTTGCCACGCGGGTCGGCGGTCTACCGGAAGTTGTTATTCCGGGGGAATCCGGCTTCTTGTTTGAAGTGGGAGATGTGGAGGAGATGGCGGCCAAGGCCATTGAAATTCTAAACGACGGCCAGGGAGAAGCCCTGAAAACGAGAGCGCGGCAGGTCGCCGTGGAACGGTTTGACTGGGAGAAAATACTTCCCCGCTACGAGGCCTATTATGAAAGGATATTGAAACAATGAAAGCGTCAAAGAAAACTTCCAATGGAAAGGGAAAAATGGCGAAGAAACTGGACGTTTTGGTTCTGGCGGCCCACCGGGACGACATCGAAATCACCTGCGGGGGAACGGTCATCAAGCTGGTGGATTTGGGGTACAAAGTGGGCATTGTTGATTTTACCCAGGGGGAAATGGGTACCAAGGGGACCGAAATCGACCGGGCGCGGGAGGCGGAAGCAGGGGCTAAGGTGATGGGCATTCACGTCCGGGAGAACTTGAAAATGCCCGATGCCGGTCTGGAAATGACCCGAGAAAACGTCCTGCGGGTGGCGGAGGTCATCCGCCGCTTCAAACCCCATCTTTTAATCTTGCCGTACTGGGAACAGCGCCATCCCGATCATGCGATGTGCCCCCGGCTTTCTTGGGACGCCGCCTTTTTGGCCGGATTGAAAAAAGCCAACCTTCCGGGGGAGCATCACCGGCCGTATAAAATCATTTACTCCACGTCCTATCACGACGTCCGCCATTCCTTCATCGTGGACATTACCGATCAGTTCAAACGGAAAAAAGAGGCGGTGGCCTGTTACAGGTCGCAATTCGACGAAACGCCGGAATCGAAAGACATTTTTCCTCCCGCCCGTAATATCTTCGAGTTTATGGAAGTGCAGAACCGGGCTTTGGGATACCGAATCGGAAAGCCGTACGGGGAGGCGTTTTATACCAAGGAAATCGCCGAAGTGGCCGACCCGATGAAGCTCACAGTCAAATCGATTTAGTGCCGGACCAAAACATTTTCCGGCAGTTCCAACCGGGTTTCTAAAGCCATTTCAAAAAGCTATATTCCCATTGGAAGCGGATGGGATCTGGTGGTCCTCGCGGACTTCAAATCCGCTGGTGCAGGCCAAGCCGGCGCGGTGGGTTCGATTCCCACCCCTTCCGCCAAATTTATGACCAAACTTTCGGTTTTACCCAGCATCGAAAAGCTCATCGAACGCCCTGAATTTGTTCCGTTTATTGACTCGTTGTCCCGTCCGCTGGTCGTGGAGACTGCCCGCAGTGTTGTGGCTGATTTTCGTGAAAAGGTTCGAACGGGGAATAATTTCGAGGAGACGGAACTCATAGAAGTGATAATCCAGCGGCTTAAAGAGAAGGAGCGGCGGTTTCTCATCCGGCTAATCAATGGCACAGGAGTCATTTTGCATACCAATTTGGGGCGGGCGCCGCTTTCGCGGCGGTCGCTGGAAAAAGCGGCGGAGCTTTTGTCGGGGTATGTAAACTTGGAGTATGACTTGAAGACCGGCGAGCGAGGAGGGCGAGGAGCGTTCGTCGAGGAGCTGTTTTACCTTATTTCAGGAGCGGAAGCGGCCTTGGTGGTGAACAACAATGCCTCCGCGCTGTATCTGACGCTTTCGGTTTTGGCTAAAGGCAGGGAGGTCGTGATTTCCCGCGGGGAACTGGTGCAAATTGGTGGGGGGTTCAAAATTCCGGAAATACTGGAGACGTCCGGCGCCGTTTTGAGAGAAGTCGGAACCACGAACCGAACGGTGTTTGCCGATTACGAGAAAGCCATCAACGACAAAACCGCCTTAATATTGAAAGTTCACACTTCAAATTTCAAACAAGTCGGCTTTGTGGAATCGGTCCCGGCGGCTGAACTGGCGGCTTTGGCCCGTTCAAAAGATGTTCTGCTGATTGATGACTTGGGCTCCGGGGCTTTCGTTTCGACCGAACGGTTCGGCCTGCCGCGCGAGCCGTTGGTTTCTTCTGCCGTTGATGCGGGTTGCGATTTGGTTACTTTTTCCGGCGACAAGCTCTTAGCCGGCCCGCAGGCCGGAATTGCCGTCGGCAAGAAAGAGGTTGTGGAACGGCTGAAGAAATCACCCCTCTTTCGCGCTTTGCGCGTGGACAAGCTTTACTTTTTGCTTTTGGGGGAAGCATTAAAGTATTACTTGAACCAAAAGGAAACCGGCGAACTTCCGGTTTATCGGCTGCTCTCGATGCCATTTGAGCAACTGAAAGCGCGGGCCGAAAAAATTGCAAGACAGTTTCAAAAGCAGGGCGTGGAAACGGTTTTGACCGACGGCCAGGTTGGTGGAGGAGCTTTGCCGGAGGAGCTGTTACCCTCGTGGGGTTTAGCTTTGCCTGAAATATACCCGGCCAATGTCTGGGAAGAAAAACTACGCTTGGCAAGTCCACCGGTGATTGGAAAGATTGTCAAAGACCGCTTTATTGTCGACCTGCGAGCGGTTTTTCCCGAAGAGGACGAAGTTTTGGTTTCTGTCCTAAAAACCGTACTCTAATGTTTGTCATAGGCACAGCAGGACACGTTGACCACGGCAAATCGACTTTGGTGACGGCTCTTTCCGGCATCAATCCGGACCGGCTGCCGGAAGAAAAGGCCCGGGGGATGACAATCGATTTGGGATTTGCTTGGATGGTGCTGCCGAACGGCAGCGAAGTCGGCATCGTAGATGTCCCCGGCCATGAGCGTTTCGTCAAGAACATGATTGCCGGCGTGGGGGGTATTGATGCCGTTTTGTTCGTGGTGGCTGCCGATGACGGCTGGATGCCCCAGTCGCAGGAACATCTGGAAATTCTGGAACTTTTGGGCGTTTCGGCGGGCATCATCGTCTTGACCAAAACCGATATTGCGTCGACCGATTGGGTGGAAATGGTCGAACAGGATTTGCGCGCAAAGCTGGCAGGGACGTTTCTTGCCAAAGCTCCAATTATACGAACGGTTGCGTCGCAAAGCATTGGGATGCCGGAACTGAAAGCGGAGATCGGAAAGCTTTTAACTTCCATTTCCGCGCGGCAGGATAAGGGGAGGCCGCGGCTTTTTGTTGACCGGGTTTTCACGCTTGCCGGGAAGGGGACGGTCGTTACCGGAACCTTGACAGGAGGGAGTTTTCGACGGGGCGACAAAGTCGGTGTGCTTCCTTTAAAGAAAGAGTATCGCATCCGTTCTCTGCAGACCCATAAGAAGGAAATGGAGGAAGGCCGGCCCGGGGGTCGCCTGGCTTTGAATCTGGCAGACGTGGAAAAAGAGGAGCTTTCACGCGGAAACGTTTTGGTTCGGCCGGGGGATGGAGTTTTAACTGCGCGGCTGGCAGTCCGGGTGAAAATTCTGGCTTCTTCGCCTTTTGGACTCAAAGACAACCAGCAGTACCTTTTCATTTTGGGAACACAGGAAGTTTTGGGGTACGTATCGTTTTTTGACAAAAAGGAGCTTGCACCCGGTGTTGAAGATTGGGCGGTTTTTCGTCTCAAGGAGCCGGTTTGCGCCGGATATTTGGACCGATTCGTTATCCGGCTTCCGTCGCCGGGGTTGACTCTTGGCGGGGGAAAGGTGTATGACCCCGTTTTTTCGGCCCCAGTCAGAAAGGAATCGGCACCCGAACTGGAAACGCTTTTGCCGGAAACACCGGCGGTCTGGATAAATTACCGGCTTGGTAAAAGCTTTAGTTTATCCACTGACGAATTGGTGAAGGAAACGCCTTTTGGTTTAGAAGAACTGCAGTCGGCTTTGAATCAACTCAAAGGGCAGGCGAAACTGCAACATTTGGGCGGGAAATGGGTTCGCGCCGACCGGCTTGAAGGGATCACTGCCCTTCTTAAAAATGCAATCTTTGAGTACCAAAGCAAATTTCCCAGCCGTCCAGGTTTGCGAATGGCCGTGGCCGGGAAACTTTTGGAAATCTCCGAAGAAGAAGGTTTTTTGGTTTGCGATTATATGGTCTCTAATAGGGGATACAAAAAACAAGGGCCGTTCATTTCAGAATCCGGCTTTGAGCCGGCGTTGACTGATTTACATAAAAAAGTTGCCGAGAAACTTTTGGAACAGTTGCGGTTTGAAAGGCAGAACCAATCGGCCAATGGTGGAGACATACAATCAGAAGAGGAAAAGGAGGTTTTGCATTTCCTCGTTTATTCCGGCCAGTTGGTGGACGTGGCCTCCGATTTTTTTCTTCCCCGACGGGATTTTGAAAAGCTTATCGCTGAGATCAAGGGGTTGATTCAAAAAGAGGGGAAAACAACGGCCGCGCGGGTGCGAGACGTTTTGGGTTCCTCGCGCAAGCTGGTCATTCCATTATTGGAAAAGTTGGACGCGCTCGGCATTACCCGTCGGCTCGGGGACGAAAGGGTTTTGGCGGAATGAAAAATATTTTTTTAAACGGCACCATTTATATACTTAACCGCCAAATCCCCTGTGTCGATGCGCTGGCAGTGGAAGATGGAAAGATCGTTTTTGCTGGGGTTTCCCGGGATGCCAAAAAGCTCAAGCAGCGCGGCGACCGGGTTTTTGACCTTAAGAATCATACGGTCATTCCCGGTCTGGTGGACAGTCACGTTCACTTTGTTTACTGGGCGGAAACCCGCTCGCGGCTCGATTTGGAAAACGCCCGTTCAACGGCAGAGGTTCAGAAGAAAGTGGCTGCTTTTGCCAAACGACTTGCGGAAGGGGAGTGGTTGTTCGGGAATAATTTTAACAAGAATTTATGGCCAGCTGGAGAGCAGCCGGACAAAAGAATTCTGGACACCGTTTGCCCAGACCGGCCCGTGATTCTGGCCAGCAAGGATGTGCACACCCTCTGGCTGAATTCGGCCGCTCTTGCGGCGGTTGGAATTACTTCTTCCACTTCGGACCCACCCGGTGGAAAAATCGTCCGCTATTCCGGCTCGCAGGAGCCGACCGGCTATCTTTTGGAAACGGCCTGCCGGCTGGTCAATGAGTATCTCGAAAAGAACCAAAAGAAGCTGGATATGGAAAAAGTGGTGCTGGCGGCACAGAAAGAGGCGTGGAAGCAAGGGGTGACCGGCATCCATGCCTTGCCTGACCCCGGATTCGAGAAATCATTTCCCCTCTTGGAGCGGTTGACCCGCGAAGAAAAGTTGCAGCTGCGCATTTTGATGTACATCCCGGAAAAGCGGCTGGACTGGGCCATCGAACTCGGTTTGCAGTCCGGTTTCGGCAACGAATTTTTCAAAGTAGGCGGCGTGAAAATTTTTGTGGACGGCGCTTTGGGTTCGCAGACCGCTCTAATGTTTGAACCATATGAGGGAAATTCAAGCACAGGTATCGAGGTTTCCTCGTTATCCCATCTTGAAAATCAGTTGGGGAAAGCGGCCAAGGCCAATCTGGCCTGCGCCGTACACGCCATCGGGGACAAATCGGTTTTTTATGCCTTGGAGGCATTTGGAAAAACCCTCCCAATTCACGACGGACGTTTGCGACAGAGAATCGAGCATGTTCAACTCATCCGAAATGAGGAAATACCAAAATTCAAAAAGTACAAAGTGGCGGCTTCGATGCAACCGAGCCACGCCCCTTCCGATCGGTATATAGCCGACCAGCATTGGGGCAGACGCTGCCGGAACGCCTATCCTTGGCGTTCACTTCTTAAATCAGGCGCTTTGCTGGTCTTTGGTTCGGATGCTCCGGTTGAGCCCTTGCAACCGTTGGCGGGAATCTACTCCGCTGTTTGTCGCAAAAAACCGGGGGAAAAGGAAAGCTGGTATCCTTCACAAGCTATATCCGTTGGTGAGGCAATTCGGGCCTATACCGTAGCGCCGGCTGTGTTATCCTGCGACGAACATAAAATTGGAACTTTGTCGCCGGGAAAACTGGCTGACTTTGTGATTCTCTCTGAAGATCCGTTCAAGATTTCACCGGAGCGTCTTTCCTCCTTGGAAGTTTTGGCCACAGCCGTTGGGGGTGAGATAGTCTATGCCCAAAAAGCAACCAGCTGGGGCTGTGATTGACAAAGACCTGGGGGGGTGTTAGCTTAAAATTGTGAGCGCTATGCGCAGGTTCGTTTCCTTTTTGTTATTATCTGCTTTTACGTTCGCTTGTGGTTTGCCGGTTTTGGCCCAGAAGCGGACTGCTTACGTTCTGACCATCGAATCAGCTATAACGCCAATCACCGTCAAGCAGATTCAGCGGGCGGTTGAAAAGTCGGTTGAAGTTGGGGCGGAAGCGCTGGTTATCCAGTTAAACACCCCCGGCGGGCTGGTGGTTTCCACCTGGAAAATAAATTCCACACTTTTAAATGCCGATGTGCCGGTTGTCGTTTACATAGCTCCCTCCGGCGCACGAGCCGCTTCTGCCGGAATGTTCATCACCTACGCCGCCCACGTTGCGGCAATGGCCTCCGGCACCAGCATCGGAGCCGCCCATCCGGTAGAAGGGAGCGGAGGCAAGATGGACTCCACGATGTCTGAAAAAGTGACCAACGATGCTGTCGCCAACGTACGCTCGGCGGCCGTCAAACGCGGCCGTAACGCCGACTGGGCCGAACAGGCCGTGCGCAAGTCGGTGTCCATTCCAGAATACGAAGCTTTAAAGCTAAAGGTCATCGACGTCGTGGCGGATAATCTTTCTCAACTTTTGGAAAAAATTGACGGGCGTAAAGTTCAGTTACCTTTGGGTGAACGCGTGTTGGAAACCAAAGGGGCTGAAATCGTACACATCAAGTCCAATGTATTCGATCGGATTTTGGAAGTGATCGTGGATCCCACCATCGCCTACATTTTAATGACTATCGGGCTTTTAGGGTTGTACTTTGAGTTTTCCAACCCGGGCGCCATTTTGCCGGGGGTTATCGGCGGCATTTCCCTCATTCTGGCTTTCTTCGCCTTCCAAGCCCTGCCCATCAACTATGCCGGGGTTTTGCTCATCCTTCTGGCGATGATACTGTTCATCTTAGAAGTGAAATTTCCGAGCCACGGGATATTGACCATCGGCGGGGTGGTGGCGATGTTTTTAGGCTCGATTATGCTCATCAATTCCTCCGCGCCGTATATGAAGATTTCGTTATCGGTAATTATCTCCACCGTGGGTGCCACGGCGGCTTTTTTTCTTTTTGCCGTCGGTGCCGGTATACGGGCGCAGCGCCGCCAGGCCACAACTGGAATGGAAGGGATGGTTGGTCTGGTGGCGGTTCCACAGAACCTCTGGCGCCGGAGGGGTTGGTTAAAGTGGCCGGTGAAATCTGGAAAGCCCGCCTGGCGCCAACTGCCGTAGAGGCCGGGATGGAAAAAGTGAACCCCAACGAAAGAGTAAAAGTGGTTGGGGTTGAAAACTTGACCCTTTTGGTATCCAAAGAGAAGTAATTATCTGAATAATCAAACCAATTCGAGGAGGGAAGATGCTGCCGTTTAACGCCGGTGCCATAACTATCATTCTAATTGGCCTTTTCATTTTGGCCAATGCCATACGCATTTTGCGGGAGTACGAACGGGGCATTGTTTTCCGCCTCGGCCGTCTGATTGGCTCCAAAGGCCCGGGCATCATTTTCTTATGGCCGATTATAGATAAAATGGTCAAGGTCTCCCTTCGGACGGTGACGATGGATGTTCCCGCCCAGGATGTCATCACCCGCGACAACGTTTCCGTAAAAGTTAACGCCGTCATCTATTTCCGGGTGATCGACCCCTCCAAAGCCATCGTGCAGGTGGAGGATTTCCTGTACGCCACCTCGCAAATTTCGCAAACCACGCTCCGTTCGGTTCTGGGGCAAGTGGAATTGGACGATTTGCTGGCCAACCGGGAAAAAATCAATCAGGAACTGACCAAAATCATCGACGCCCAGACCGAGCCATGGGGAATCAAAGTATCAGTGGTCGAAGTGAAGAATGTGGATTTGCCGCAGGAGATGCAGCGAGCCATCGCCCGCCAGGCGGAAGCGGAGCGGGAACGCCGCGCCAAAGTCATTCATGCCGAGGGGGAACTGCAGGCCTCCACTAAGCTGGCGGAAGCGGCCGCCATTATCGGGCGGGAACCCTCCGCCATCACCTTGCGGTTTTTGTCCACCCTGGTGGAGGTGGGGGCGGATAAAAATTCCACCATTGTTTTTCCTCTGCCCATCGATTTGCTGACCCCCTTCTTGAAGCCTGCGGCGGAAAAGCGGTAAGCGGTTTGTCCGTCGAATTGGAAGGTTAAAGCATCGCTTTAACCTTCTTTTTATTTTTTTGTTTATTTTGGTTGACAAGTCCGGCCGGAACAATAGATTTGAAACATTATGAAAAAACAAAACGAGGTTTTGGAGGCGGAAAAAATAATCCGAGGTGCTGCGAATTCCAAGGGAGAGGGAAAAATGACGGCCGCAGAATTTTTGAAGGAGCTGGACAAACAGGAGGTCAAATATGTCCGGCTCTGGTTCACGGATATCTTAGGACAGTTGAAGGGTATGGATATGACCCGTCGGGAAATGGAAGGGGTCTTGGAGCGGGGGCAGGGGTTCGACGGTTCCTCCATCGAGGGGTTCGTCCGCATCGAGGAATCGGATCTCATCGCGCGCCCCGATTTGTCCACCTTCCGGGTCATTCCCTGGCCGGTGGGTGGGGTTAAAGTTGGCATGCTTTTTTGCGACATTTACAACCCGGACGGAAGCCCGCACGAGGCCGACCCGCGCTACATTCTTCGCCGCACCCTGGATAAAATCAAAAAGCTTGGTTACACCTATTACTGTGGCCCGGAGATTGAATACTTCTATTTGAAATCTGCCAAGGAGCCGGAGGTTTTGGACCGGGAAGGATATTTCAGCTACGGCACCATCGACATCGGCACCCATCTTAGAAAAAAGACCGCCACGGCCTTGGAGGCGATGGGTATTCCGGTTGAATGTACCCACCACGAGGTCGCCCCCAGCCAGCACGAAATCGATTTGCGCTATCAGGATGCTTTGACGATGGCCGACCAGGCGATGATTTACCGCTTGGTGGTCAAGGAACTGGCCGCACAGGAAGGGGTTTATGCCACCTTTATGCCCAAGCCGATTTTTGGTGAAAACGGCAGCGGCATGCACTGCCATCAATCACTCTTCAAAGGAAAAAACAACCTGTTCTTCGACGCCAAGGACAAGTATCACCTTTCCGCTTTTGCCAGAAGCTACATCGCCGGCCTTTTGACCCACATCCGTGAAATCACCCTGATTTTGTGCCAATGGGTCAATTCCTACAAGCGGCTGGTGGTCGGCTACGAGGCACCCGTATACATTTCCTGGGGGCGCCGCAACCGCTCCTCGCTCATCCGCGTTCCGATGTACCAACCGGGTAAAGAAAACGCCACCCGTGTTGAGCTGCGTTGCCCGGACCCGGCCTGTAATCCATATCTGGCTTTCGCAGCCATGCTCGCTGCGGGAATGAAAGGGGTGGAAGGAAAATATTCGCTTCCCGAGCCGGTGGAGGACGATATTTTCGAAATGGATGACAAGGAATTGAAACGCCGCAAAATCGGGGCGCTTCCCGGCTCGCTTATCGAGGCGATTGACCTGGCGGAAAAAAGCCCGCTGGTTCGCGAGGTTTTGGGAGACCATCTGCTCGACAACCTGATTGCCAACAAGAAAGTGGAATGGGATCGCTACCGGATGCATGTCTCCCGGTACGAAACCGAGAATTTTCTCCCCATTCTGTGAGCCGATGTCTGGAATGAATACGGGCGGCCTTTTCGGCCGCCCTTTTTATTTGGATGAAGTTTAACTTGCGAACAGAGGGAAATTCCATTTTTTTGGACGCATGGGTGAGTTGAATACCAAAAGGGCCTGGGAGCTTTTGCCTCTCTTGGAGAAGAAGGAAATTTTCGCTGTTGAGCTCGCCGAGTCGTGCCTTTCCGAAATTGACCGCACCGATAAAAAGTTGAACAGTTTCATAACGGTTTTGGCCGATTCCGCTTTAGACAAAGCGCGGGAAGTGGATGCTAGGCGGTCGAAGGGCCAACCGGTCGGCCGGCTGGCCGGCCTTCCGGTAGCGGTCAAAGATATTTTTTGCACGAAGGGTATTCGAACCACGTGCGGTTCAAAGATTTTGGAAAACTTCGTACCGCCTTATGATGCTACCGTTATCCGAAGGCTGAAGGAAGAAGATGCCGTAATCATAGGAAAGACCAATATGGATGAGTTTGCCATGGGTTCCTCCACCGAGCATTCCGCCTTTGGGCTGACTTTGAACCCGCTCAATCTATCCAAGGTGCCGGGCGGTTCTTCCGGCGGTTCGGCCGCGGCAGTGGCCGCGCATCAAACGATTCTTGCGTTGGGCACCGATACCGGCGGCTCTGTGCGCCAGCCGGCCTCGCTCTGCGGCATCGCTGGTTTCCGGCCGACTTACGGTGCGGTCTCCCGTTATGGACTGGTGGCTTTTGCTTCATCCCTCGACCAAATCAGTCCGTTCGCCAAGGATGCCCGAGATTTGTGGCTGATTTCGGATGTGATATCAGGCCACGACAAAAAAGATTCCACATCCATTCCAGAACGACTTTTCAATTATCCGTATTCCGGCTCCAGCGGAAAAGCAGAACTGCCCAAAAGCACGCGCTTTGGAGTCCCCAAAGAATTCTGGGGCAAAGGATTAGTCCCCGAGGTTCGGGATGCGGTTCGTGGAGCCATCGACAGGGTCTCTAAAGCGGGCTACTCGGTGGAGGAAGTTTCACTTCCGACACTTGCAGCCGGTATTGCCGTTTATTACATCATCTGCACGGCGGAGGCCTCCTCCAATCTGGCACGCTACGACGGGGTAAAATATGGGTTGCGCGTCGGGGACTATGCTGACTTGTTTGAAATGTATGCCAAAACGAGGGAAGCGGGTTTTGGCGCCGAAGTAAAACGCCGCATCATTCTTGGGACCTACGTCCTTTCGAGCGGCTACTACGATGCCTACTATTTGAAGGCCCAAAAAGTACGGGCGGTGATGAAAAAGGAGTTTGCCGAGGTTTTCAAAAAAGTGGATTTCCTTTTGGGACCAACCACCCCTTCGGTGGCCTTCGGAATAGGAGAAAAAACAGATGATCCGATGGAGATGTATCTGAACGATATCTATACCGTGCCGATAAATCTGGCCGGCGTACCGGCGGTCTCCATCCCCTGCGGCAAAAACAAAGACGGGCTTCCAATGGGGTTACAAATCATCGGGCCGCAGAAGAAAGACGAAATGTTGCTCAAAGCGGCAATGACGTTGGAAAATCTCGGAATCAGGATTTAGGCGGATTAAAAATGGTGGAATACGAAAGCGTAATTGGACTGGAAGTCCACGCTCAACTGGATACGGCCACCAAGATTTTTTGCGGCTGTTCGACAGAATTTGGCGCGGAAGGGAACACTCAAACCTGCCCTGTCTGTCTGGGAATGCCCGGGGTTTTGCCGGTTTTGAACAAAAAAGCGGTCGAACTGGCCATCCGCTCGATTCTGGCCGTCGGCGGGCAGGTTCAACCCAAAAGCATTTTTGCCCGCAAAAATTATTTTTATCCCGATTTGCCCAAGGGGTATCAGATTTCGCAATATGAAAGGCCGCTCGGCTTGGGCGGTGCGATAACGATTCATTTGGACGGAACAAGCAAGCGGGTCGGCATTACCCGTATTCATCTCGAAGAAGACGCCGGGAAATCGTTTCACCCGGAAGGGCGGGCCATCGATTATACGCTGGTGGACGTAAATCGCTGTGGTGTACCTTTGATTGAAATCGTTTCCGAACCGGACATTCGCTCGTCGGAAGAGGCATATGCCTATCTGGTTGCCCTTAAGCAAATCCTGCAGTACACCGAGGTGAGCACGGCGGATATGGAAAAAGGAAAGCTGCGCTGCGACGCCAACGTCTCCATCCGGCCAAAAGGGCAAAAAGAGTTTGGCACCAAAACGGAACTGAAGAATATGAACTCTTTCCGGGCCGTCCAGAAAGCCCTCGACGTAGAAATTGCCCGGCAAATCAAAATTGTCGGAGGGGGCGGCAAAGTGGTTCAAGAAACTCTGCTCTGGGACGAAGACAATCAGTCCGTCCATCCGATGCGAGCCAAGGAGTTTTCGGACGATTACCGCTATTTTCCGGAACCGGATTTACTGCCTCTGGAGATTTCCACCGACTGGCTGGAAACGGTGCGCAAGGCAATGCCGGAATTACCGGAGGCGCGGCGGAAGCGGTTTGTCGAGGCTCACCAACTCTCTGATTACGATGCTTCGCTTTTGACCTCCGAGCGGCCTATTGCGGACTATTTTGAGACGGTTATCAAAGCATTTCCCAACTCGAAAATGGCCGCTAATTGGATAAATGGGGAAATATTCCATTTTCTAAAGGAAAAGAAAATTTCCATCGGTGAATTACGGGTTCCGCCGTTCGAATTGACGGCGCTTTTGAAAAAACTGGATTCCGGTGCGCTCTCCAACAATATGGCCAAAGAGGTCTTGGCGGAAATGGTGGAGACGGGCAAAACGGTTGAAGCGGTTGTGAAAGAAAAGGGACTGGTGCAGGAATCGGATGAAGCTGTTTTGGATGGCTGGGTGCGGGAAGTGATTGCGGCTTTTCCCAAACAAGCGGAAAGTTACAAGGACGGAAAAAAACAGCTTTTGGGGTTTTTTGTGGGGGAAACAGTCAAAAAAAGCGGGGGGAAGGCAAATCCCAAGCTGGTGGCAACGTTGGTGAAAAAGCATCTTGGAGAGTAGGCTTTCCGTTTGGGTATCCGGCTCGGGTTCCAATCTGGAACGGATTATTGAGGCGTGTAAAAATAAAGAAATTCCTGCTTCGGTTGCGCTGGTTCTCTCCGACCGACCTGGGATTTTGGCTTTGGAACGGGCGGCGAAACATTCCATTCCTTCCGTCATTGTCGTCAAAAAGGCCTACGAAAACGAGGGTGCTTATGCGTTGTCGCTTTTGGAACTGCTTAAAAAACATCGAATCGATTTAGTCTGCTTGGCCGGATATTTGCGAAAAGTACCTGAAGAAGTGGTGCGGGTCTATCGTGAAAGAATTTTAAACCTTCATCCCGCCCTTTTGCCCAAATTCGGTGGCAAGGGGCTTTACGGCCAAACAGTTCACGAAGCGGTGCTGGCCGCCAAAGAGCAGGAAACCGGGGTGACCGTACATTATGTGGATGAGCAGTATGACCACGGCTCCATTATCCTGCAGAAGAGGATTCCCGTTTTACCTGCCGATACTCCCGAAACTTTGGCCCAACGAGTTCATCAACTTGAATACGAAATCTATCCTGAAGCCATCAAGCTGGTTCTGGAAAAGCTGGCTCGTCGTTAACCTGCTTTTTTTGGGGAGGCTTGGAACGGCAGCTTGGGCCAATTCATTGGTTGTTGGCGTTCCTAAAGTCCGGGCCGTGGCCATCGAGCGGCAGGATATGTTCTCCGCGGAAGAGGAAAGTGTCTGGTTGTTCCGACTAGCCAACCAACTTCATCTGCGAACGAAAGAGCCGGTCATCCGGCGGGAACTTTTGCTAAAGCCGGGGGACAAGTATGATTCTGCTTTGACGGAAGAAAGCGAGCGAAATTTACGCGCCCTCGGAATCTTTGGCTCGGTTCGGGTGACCCCGCATGTCGCCTCCGATTCGGCCGTCGACCTGCTGGTCGAAACAACCGACCAGTGGACGACGGGAGGCAATTTTGCCTTTGGTGGTGGGGGTGGAGCTTACGATTTTGCAATTGGATTTGAGGAGCAAAATCTTCTGGGCTGGGGGCAGCGGCTGGAGCTGGTTTACGAAGAAAGCGACCTGCGGGTGGGGAGGCGTATCACCTTCAACGACCGCAGACTGTTTTCTTGGCCAGTCGCTTTTTTTGGCATCGCGGAAAGCCGTTCGGACGGGGATTACTATTTTATAGAAACTGCCCGCCCGCTCTATTCCTCCAGGGATAAATGGGGAGCCACCCTGCGGCTTTTCACCTATTCCGACCGGTTCCGTTTTTTTGACGAGGGCGAAGAGCGTTTTTTCTTTCGACAGAAAACCAAAGAGGCCTCCCTGTCTGTCCTGCGCTCTTGGGGAAAGGAATTCAAAACGGAGGTGTCGCTTGGCTATGTAATAACTCAAAACCGTTTTGCCGGGCCATATTACTTTTCTTTAGCCGACACGATTTATTCGCCGCGCCAGTACGGGTATGTTTCGCCGGAAGAACAGGTGCATGCGGTCAAGACCGGGCTTAATTGGCATGCCAACCGCTTTTCGGAGGAGAAATATCTGGATAATATGGGGGTGATTGAAGACGTTCGCAATGGGGAATCGGTCTCGTTTGAATACGTTTTGGCGCCAACATTCTTGGGTTCGTCGCTCACCCGCCATGAAGTGGCATTTTCTACCGGCACGACCCGCAAAGACGGCCGTCAACTTGTACAGGTTGTTGCCGGAAATCGAACTTCCTTTTTGTCCAAAAGCTGGGAAGGGGCGTTTTGGCAGGGAAAGCTTCGTTATTACTGGCGTTGGAGTGCTCGACAAACAGCAGCTTTCAGATTTGACCTGTCGACCATCAACGGCCTTTCCCGCTACGGTCAATTTCTTTTGGGCGGAGAAAAGGGGTTACGCGGGTACGAGGCGCGCACGCTTGCCGGAAGCCGAATGGTCTTAAGTACCGTAGAACAACGATTTTTCGGCCCCAACCTTTTCTCCCTGTTTGGATTAGGGGGCGTGCTTTTCATAGATTTTGGCGAATCGTGGAAAGCCAATGAGGATTTTCGATTGGACAAACTCAAAGGAAATTGGGGGGCCGGGCTAAGGTTCGGACTTTTGCGTTCCTCGCAGTTTCGGGTGCTGCGCTTTGACTGGGCGCGACCCTTTGGTCACGGCGACTGGGTGTTCACCTTTGGAACGGGGATGAGTTTCGAGCTTGAATAGGGCGCTTTGGTTTTTAGTCGCCGGGCTATTTCTCGGCCGGCTGGTAATGGCCCTGGTTTTACCGCTTACGCCGCAGGAGGCATATTATTGGAATTATTCACGCCATCTTGCCTTGAGTTACTTCGACCATCCGCCCTTGACTGCCTGGACAATTTATTTGTTTACACTCCTGTTTGGTCATACCGAACTGGCCGTTCGGCTGCCGGCACTTTTGTATTCTGCCGGGAGCTTTTTTTTCCTTTATGCGTTGGTTCGCAAGTTGGCAGAACCTCGTTTGAAAGAATTTTTACCGTTGCTTTTGGCGCCGTTTTTCGTCATCGGCGGCTCGCAGATGCTGCCCGATTCTCCACTGCTCTTCTTTTTTTCCATGGCATTGTACACAGGTCACCGGGCGATGGTGGAAGGAAACAAAAAGGCCTGGTATGGGTTCGGTGCGGCGGCAGGAATGGCCTTGCTTTCCAAATACAGCGCTGTTTTAATCTTTGCGGGGCTCGGAATGTTCATGCTTTTGACCAAAACTTGGTACTTTTTACGTTCGCGCAATTTTTGGTTATCCATTTTAATATCCGGCCTGATTTTCCTGCCGGTTATAATATGGAATGCCCAAAATCATTGGATGTCGTTTCTTTTTCAGTCCACCCGCCGGGCAGGGGAACTGTCCGGTTTTAGCCTGTATAATTTTGGGCGGTATCTGCTCACCCAAATACTAATTCTCACTCCGGTTCTGTGGCTGGTAAACTGGCGGGCTTTATGGATCGGACTTCGCGAAGGTTTGAAAGGTCCAAATCGATCGGATTTGTTTCTGGTCGCTTTTGCGCTTCCGTTTTTCCTGTTTTTTACGCTGCTTTCTTTTTTTTATTGGGTGAAGTTAAACTGGCTCTGGCCGGGATATTTGTGCGCTACCGCTTTGGCGATAATTCTTTTCTTCCATGGAAAAATGCGGTTTTGGTTTAAAACCAATTTGACCAGTTCGATTGCCTTTCTTGTGCCCTCCGTGTTCTTGCTTTTTTACCAGCCCTTGGCAATAAACTGGCCGGGAAACAGTTTGGCCGGCTGGAGAGAACTGGCAAATAAAGTGGATGAGATGAAAAATAGGAGCGGAGGGGATTGGCTCGCCGCCGGGTATGAATACAAAACCGCCTCGGAATTGGCGTTTTATCTTCCAGGCCATCCGGAAACCTATTCCAATCCTCTCATTGACCAACCGGGGCTGCAATACGATTTCTGGTTTAACGAGCAGAAGGTTTTGGGAAGAAACTTTATGTTCGTGGTTGACCGGCGGGATTGGTTGAACGATGCACCGGAGGTTCTCGCGGGTTTTTTTTCACGCGTTGACCAGCCGGATTCGATCATCATAAAGAGCGGGCGGGGTTACGTCACCACCTTTTATATATATCCTTGTTACGGCTACAAAGGCCGATAAACTTGCGCAAAAGAAAATTTTGCCCATATTTGTGAATATGACAGACATAACGGATACGGCTTCGGCCCTTTTAAAAACAGAACTGCCCGGCCTCCCGCTTTTCCGGCGGGGAAAGGTGCGGGATATCTACGATTTGGAGGAACATCTCCTGCTGGTTGCCACCGACCGGCTTTCGGCCTTCGATGTGGTGATGCCGGAAGGGATTCCGGACAAAGGGAAAATATTGACCGCCCTGTCGGTTTTCTGGTTTGAGTTTCTCTCGGATGTCGTTCCCAATCATTTGGTGGCCCATCAGTTGGAAGATTTTCCGAAGAATTTACAGAAATATCGCGACCAATTGGAAGGACGCTCGCTCTTGGTGAGGAAAGCCCAACGCATTGACCTCGAATGCGTGGTGCGGGGCTACATTGCCGGATCGCTCTGGAAGGAGTACAAAGCGGCGCGGGGGGAAAACGGCAAACCGGTTCAATTGTACGATTATCACTTTCCCGGTGACCTGTTGGAATCACAAAAGCTCCCCGAACCGATTTTCACCCCTGCGACCAAGGAAGACACCGGCCACGACCAAAACATTTCCGTAACAGAAGCCGGAAATCGATTCGGTACAGAGACCGTTGACCAGTTGAAACGTCTTTCGCTGGCCATTTTCCACAAAGCGGCCGGCTATGCGGCGTCTAAGGGGATAATCCTGGTGGATACCAAGTTTGAATTCGGCTACATCGACGGCAAGCTGTCCTTGATAGACGAAGTACTTTCGCCCGATTCCTCCCGTTTCTGGCTGGCCTCCCAATACCAGCCTGGAAAGCCGCAGGATGGCTTCGACAAGCAGTTCGTCCGCAACTACCTCGAATCGATAAAGTGGGACAAAAAACCGCCAGCCCCGCACCTGCCGGAAGAGGTGATTTTGAAAACCCGTGAGAAATATCTGGAGGCGTACCACCTTTTGACCGGCCCGGGTTTTTGATGGCGACGGAAGAGGTTTTAGTCGAGGAAGAAAAAGTGACCGATAGGGTTGCCGTCAAACGGGCGCTTGTTTCCGTTTACGACAAATCCAAGCTGGAGCTTTTGGCGGAGATTTTAAAGCGCCATTCGATTGCTGTTCTTTCGACCGGTAAGACACTTGAGGTCCTGGGAAAATTAGGCGTCTGGGTCGAATCCGTCGCCGCCTATACCGGCTCGGAGGAGATTCTGGACGGCCGGGTGAAAACCCTCCATCCCAAGCTATTCGCCGGGATTCTTTCCCGCCCTTCAAAGGAAGAGCACCAAGCGACAATGAAGAAGCAGGGCTGGGCGCATATCGACTTGGTGGTGGTGAATCTTTATCCGTTTGAAGCCACAATTAGGAAAGCAGGGGTTATCGAGGAAGAAGCGTTGGAAAACATCGACATCGGCGGGCCATCGCTTCTGCGGGCAGCAGCCAAAAACTTTGAATCGATTGCCGCCATTACCAGCCCGAATGATTATGAACGGCTTGGAAAAGAATTGCAGAAAAACGAAGGAGCAACAACTTTGCAATTCCGTAAAGCCTGTGCCCAAAAAGTTTTTACTTTAACTTCACGCTATGACAATCTAATCAGCCAATATCTTGTCGGCGCAGACGAGGGTGTTCAAGAAGGAATGCCTGAAAACATTCGGCTGGAGCTTTTGAAAAAACAGGAGCTGCGTTACGGCGAAAACCCGCATCAAAAAGGGGCCTGGTATTCTGCCGGTGAAGGGTGCGGCGCGGACAGCTTTGAAATTCTGGGGGGGAAAGAGCTTTCCTATAACAACCTTCGGGACCTGAACGCCGCCTACAAATTATGCTTGGAATTTGACGAGCCGTTTGCCGCCATTTTCAAGCATACCAACCCCTGCGGAGCAGCTTCCGGAAAAGACATGGCAGAAGCGTACCGCGACGCCTACGAATGCGACCCCCTTTCCGCCTACGGCGGGGTTGTCGGTTTGAATCAGAAAGTTGATTTGTCCACGGCCCAGGTTCTGAATGATTCGATTTTTTTGGAATGTATTCTGGCGCCGACCTTTGAGCCGGAGGCGTTGGAGCTCTTAAGGGAAAAGAAAAATCGCCGCATCGTGGCCTGTCGAAACTGGAAGAGCCCAAGCAACCGTGGTTGGCGGCTGTTTCATCTTGAGGGAGGATTTTTGGCAGAAAGCGTGGATACTGCCGTCTCGGAGAAGCAGGACCTGCAGGTGGTCTCCAAACGAAAGCCGAGCGAAGGGGAAATAGAAAGTTTGCTTTTTGCCGAAAAAGTGGCCAAGCACACTCACTCCAACGCCATCGTATTAGTGCAGGGAAAAAAAACGGTCGGCATCGCCGGCGGCATCACCTCGCGAGTAGACGCCGTCTGGCTTGCTTTGCATAAGGCAGGCGACCGGGCCAAGGGCTCCGTTCTGGCCTCGGATGCTTTTTTCCCGATGCCGGACGGGGTGGAAAGGGCAGCTTCCGGGGGCGTTTCGACAGTTCTGGCTCCTTCCGGCTCCAAAAAGGACGCGGAAGTAATTGCCGCCGCCGATCGGGCGGGCATCTCTCTGGTTTTTTCCGGCCGCAGGCATTTTCGGCATTAAAAGCTTGGCAAATTTGTCCCCAAGTTTTACCTTATAGCCCAGCTATGAACGACGAGCGGCTTTTGGAGGCGGTCACCTTTTTGGTGGAAAAAGCCTGCCCGGAGCGGCAATCAGGCAAAGACTACCAAAAGGAGCTTTCCTATTGGTCGGCCCAGTTGGGGAAAATGGGTTTCTCCGACCGGGAGGTGGGGACGGCCTTGAGCTGGATTCTGGAACGCTTTGGTCCGCAAGGGGAGAGAAGGCCCACTCCTTCCTCTATACGGATTTTTTCCGACGCGGAAATCTCCTTTTTTACGACGGATGCCTTTTCAGCCTTGGTGCGTTACTACGCCCTGGGCCTTTTGCACGCCGACCGACTTGAACTTCTTTTGGAAAAGGTGAGCTGGGCTGGGAAGGCGCCGGTGGATCGGAAGAATCTGGAATGGCTGGTTTCAATATTGATATTTTCCCCAGCGGAGCGGATGATGGGATACCCAGCAGACCCGGCTTCCGCTACCCCGAACACAGGGGGGGTGCATTGATGCTTTCCGGCAAAATAATTCTGGTGGGGGTAACCGGCGGGATCGCGGCCTATAAAACCCCCTTTTTGGTACGCCAGTTGACGGAAGCGAAGGCCGCAGTCCGTGTCGTGATGACCGAAGCGGCCCACCGGTTTGTAACCCCCCTCGTTTTGGAGACGCTTTCCGGCAATCCGGTTTCCTCCGAGCTTTTTCCCAAGGAATTCGCCTCCACCCATCACATCGAACTGGCCCGCTGGCCCGATTTAATCGTCGTCGCCCCCGCCACGGCGGATTTCATAGGACGGGTCGCCAATGGTCTGGCGCCGGATTTATTGTGCAATGTTCTCTTGGCGACAAGGACCGAAGTTCTTTTGGCGCCGGCAATGAACACCGAAATGTGGCGTCATTCCCAGGTGCAGGAAAACTGCGTCCGACTTGAAAAGCTCGGCTATCAATTTGTTGGCCCGGAAGAAGGAAAACTGGCCACCGCCTCGGAAGGGGAGGGGATGGGGCGGATGAGCGAGCCGGAAACGATAGTCAAAAAAATAGAAGCAATTTTTGCAGACCGGGAGCTTTTGAAGGGGAAAAGAATCGTTGTCAGCGGCGGGCGGACAGAAGAAGCCATCGATCCGGTACGTTTTTTGTCCAACCGCTCTTCCGGCAAAATGGGGGCGGCCTTGGCCAAAACGGCCGCCCGTATGGGAGCAAAAGTAACTTTTGTGCACGGCCGGATGTCCATAGAGCCGCCGGGGAATACGGATAACATTCCTGCCTCCACGGCGGAGGAAATGCAGAAGAAACTGGCCGAGGTGTATCCAAAATGCGACGCGGTGATAATGGCGGCGGCGGTCTCCGATTTCCGACCAGAAAAAGTGAGCCAGGAAAAAATCAAACGGGAAGGAAAATTAACGCTGAATTTGCTCCCCAACCCGGACATTCTGGCGGGGCTGGGAAGGGCCAAGAAAAAGCAAAAACTGGTGGGTTTTGCCCTTGAAACCGGAAACGGGCTTGCGAACGGAAAGAAAAAATTGGAAGAGAAGAATCTGGACATTTTGGTTTTCAACCGGGCGGATGAACCGGACGCCGGGTTTGACGTGGATACCAATCGAGTGACTTTGTATTTTCCTTCGGGCAAAAAAGAAGAAGTGCCTTTGGCTTCCAAGGAGGAAGTGGCGCGGGTGATTCTACGGAAATTGGCGGGGATTTTGTGAGCTCGAAGGAAAAGCTGAAAAAATATCTGGCCCAGCGGGTGGAGTTGGGGGTTGGGGAGGCGGTGCTGCCGCCTAAAAAGGGAACGGTGAAAGCAGTAGCGGTGTTTTCATCTCCGTCTCCGGTGGTAAAACAGGCGACGCTTTTTGGCGGGCCGGCTGCCGGAACACAGGATCACCCGGTGAAGCCGGATCCGGGCCGGACGCTGGAATCGTTTTACCAGGAAATCAAGGATTGCGTCCGCTGCCCGTTGGGGCACACCCGCACCAAGTTTGTCTTTGGCGTGGGGAATCCCAAAGCGGATATCATGTTTGTCGGCGAAGCACCGGGGCGGGACGAGGACTTGCAGGGGGAGCCATTCGTCGGCCGGGCGGGCAAGCTTTTGGATAAAATTCTGGAAGCGACCGGGTTTCGCCGGGAAGAGGTGTATATTGCCAACGTTTTGAAATGCCGCCCGCCGGAAAACCGGGACCCCCAGCCGGATGAAATGGAAACCTGCTCTCCCTATCTTTTGGAGCAGATTCGCTTAATAAATCCCAAGTTCATCGTTTGCCTCGGACGCATCGCTGCGATGCAGCTTCTGGAGACTAAACTCGCGCTCGGAAAGCTGCGGGGTGCCTTCCACGATTTCAACGGCATCAAGGTGATGGTCACCTATCACCCGGCGGCGCTTTTGCGCTTTGCGGAATACAAAAAGGACGTTTGGGAGGATATGAAGGTTTTGAGAAAAGCGTATGACGGGGTGGAGTTGAAGTAATGGCCGACCGAATCCGGTTTGAAACCGAAACGGAAACCGCCGAGCGCGTTCCCCCCAGCAACCTGGAGGCGGAGCGGGCCGTTTTGGGGGCGATGCTGCTGGACAAGGAGGCGATCGGCCGGGCGCTTGAAATTCTGGATGAATCCGCTTTTTACCGGCAGGCGCACCAGAAGATTTTCCGGACGATGATAAAGCTCTACGACGCTTCCGAGCCGGTCGATTTGACCACCCTCTCTGAGGCGCTGGTCAAATCCGGAGAACTGGAAGAGGTAGGAGGGCGGCTTTTTTTGGTCTCGTTGGCCGAAGGGGTGGCGACATCGGCCAACATCGAGTACCACTCCCGTATCGTTCTGGAAAAGTCCACGCTCAGGCGGATGATTGAAACCGGCACGCAAATCGTTTCCTCCTGTTACGATCCGACGGCAGACGTGGATGAACTTCTGGACCGCGCAGAGTCAAGGATTTTTGCGATTTCGGAAGTGCGGACCAAAGAGGGGTTCGTGCCGCTTGGCTCCATTTTGCCGCATACCTTTGAATCGATCGAGGAATACCACCGGCAGGAAGGAGCCATCACCGGTCTGGCAACCGGCTTTACGGAGATGGATGCCTTGACCGGCGGGCTACAGCCCTCGGATTTAGTCGTCGTCGCCGGGCGGCCTTCGATGGGGAAAACGGCTTTGGTTTTGACTATCTGTGAACATGTGGCTACGCGCCAGGAAGACCCCATTCCAGTTGCGATTTTTTCTCTGGAAATGTCCAAACAGCAGATTGCCCAGCGAATGCTCTGCAGCCGGGCGCGGGTTTCCTGGCACCGGATGCGCACGGGGCGGCTGGCGAACGCCGAATGGACCAATCTTGGGATCGCCGTCGGCCCCCTTTCCGATGCCAAAATCTTTGTGGATGATTCCCCCAACATCGGCATACTCGAGATGCGCGCCAAGGCCCGCCGGCTGATGTCCCAGCACCAAATCGGGCTATTGGTCATCGATTACATGCAATTGATGCACGGCCCGCGCGGGGCGGAATCCCGTCAGCAGGAGATTTCCATTATCTCCCGCTCGCTGAAAGGGCTGGCCAAGGAACTGGATATCCCGGTGGTGGCGCTCTCACAACTTTCCCGTCAGGTGGAAACGCGGGGCGGCGACCGGCGGCCCCAATTGGCCGATCTCCGCGAATCCGGCGCCATCGAACAGGATGCCGACGTGGTGGCGTTTATCTACCGGCCGGAGATGTACAAAATCGACCGGGACAAGGAGGGCCGTTCCCTCGAAGGGGTGGCGGAGGTGATTGTGGCCAAGCAGCGCAACGGCCCGACCGGTTCGGTGCGTTTAACCTTCCTCAAGGAATACGCCCGGTTTGAAAATATGGCTTCCCTCCCGGGAGCTGTTCCTTCGGGCGGCGGGCCGGCTCCCTTCTGATGTTGCCCGTCCAGTTTCCGTACGATTGCAGCGTTGGAGTTTCCGCCCGGCTTTTCCCAATATCGGATGAGATTGTCAAATGCCCCGAACGATTGAATTAGAATACGTTGGCAGCAAAGTAGTCCGATTTTTCAGCCATGCCGGGTTGGTGTTTATGCTGCTTGGCCAAACCGTTGTGGCTTTCACCGAGATACGGAAACGAATCGGCCTTTGGTTTGACCAGATGCTTTTCGTAGGGGTACGCTCCCTGCCGCTTATCATTATCACCTCGGTTTTCACCGGCGGGGTTTCCGCCTGGCAGGCGGCCTACCAGTTCAAAGGATACATTCCACTGCGCTATCTCGGAACCGCCGTCGGAAAAGCCATCGTCATAGAGTTGGCTCCCGTATTAACCGCGCTGGTGGTCGCCGGTCGAGTGGGGGCGGCAATGGCCGCGGAAATCGGCACGATGAAAGTGACCGAGCAGGTGGATGCCTTGGAAGCGATGGGGGTAAACCCGGTTTCGTATCTCGTTTTCCCCCGGGTGGCGGGCTCCATCATCATGCTTCCGGTGCTCACCATATTTGCCGATTTCATCGCCATTATCGGGGCGATGGCCGTGGCGGTGTTTTTCGTCGGCCTTTCCGGCGAGATTTTTTTAAACGGCGTGAAACTTTTCTTCCAGGTTTCCGATTTGGTGTCCGGTCTGGTGAAAGCGGCGGTTTTCGGGCTTATCATTTCGCTGGTCGGCTGCTACCACGGCCTCACGGCGGAAGGGGGGGCGGAGGGGGTCGGGCGCTCCACCACGCGGGCCGTGGTCTGGGCCTCGGTTCTGATTTTGGTTTCGGATTATGTGGTGGCCACTTTGCTCTTTTCCATTTAGAGGCGGATTTGATAGAAATTAATGATTTGCACAAAAGCTTCGGTAAAAAACAGGTCTTGGACGGGATCAATCTGACCTTGCGGGACGGGGAAACGGTGGTCATCATTGGCGGCTCCGGCACCGGCAAATCAGTTCTCTTGAAGCATATCATCGGGCTTCTGGAGCCGGATAGTGGGCGGATTGTCGTGGACGGGATTGACGTCGGCTCCGTGCGAGGGGAGGAGCTGTATCAGTTACGCAAGAAGTTTGGAATGGTTTTCCAGAGCGGGGCGCTTTTCGACTCCCTCACCGTAGCCGGAAACGTCGGGCTCCCTTTGCGGGAGCATACCAATCTCAAGGAAGAGGAAATTCTGGAAATTGCCCGGGAAAAACTGGCCCTGGTCGGGCTTTCCGGCGTGGAGAATCAAAAACCGGCCGAGCTTTCCGGAGGAATGCGCAAACGGGTGGCTTTGGCCCGGGCGTTGGTGGCGGAGCCGGAGGTGATGCTCTACGACGAGCCGACCACCGGCTTGGACCCGATTATGGCGGATGTTATCAATGAGTTGATACTCGACTTGCGCAAGCGGCTGGGAAATACCGCCGTCGTTGTGACGCACGATATGGCCTCGGCCTTCAAAATCGCCGACCGGATTTGCATGCTTTTCAAGGGGAAAATCATCTGGGATGGTTCCCCGGCAGAAACCCGGGAGAGCCGCGACCCCGTCGTGCAGCAATTCATCACCGGTACCTCGGTCGGGCCTATACAGGTGGTCTGATGCCAGCCGTTAAGACCAAAACCGCCTACGTCTGCCAGAACTGCGGCACGGTAGAGCCCCGCTGGCTGGGACGCTGTCCTTCTTGCGGCGGCTGGAACACTTTTGTCGAAGAACGAGTCGAACGAAAGTCGGCCAAGCCCTCTGCTGTTTTCGGGGAGCCGGTGGCCTTGGAAACAGTCACCAACGGCGAAGCGGGGCGGATTCCAACCGGCATACCGGAGTTCGACCGGGTATTGGGGGGCGGCGCCGTGCACGGCTCGGCCATTCTGGTCGGCGGCGACCCGGGGATTGGAAAATCGACTTTGCTTTTGCAAGTCGCGGGGAAGCTGGGGCGACAAGGAGAAACCGTCTTGTATGTCTCCGGGGAAGAATCGCTTTTGCAGTTGAAATCCCGCGCCCAGCGGCTTGGAATTCATCAGCAGGGGATTTGGTTTCTGGCTGAAACACGACTCGAGGTGGTTCTCGAGCAACTAAAGAAAATAAAAGCCAAGGTTTTGATTTTCGACTCCATCCAAACCATTTCCTCCGGCCAGCTTCTTTCCCCGCCCGGCTCGGTCGGGCAATTGCGGGAGGTTACCCAGGCCCTGATTGAACGCGTTAAGCCATCCGGCGAGATACTTTTTCTGGTGGGACACGTCACCAAGGACGGTTTTCTGGCCGGGCCGAAGGTTTTGGAGCATATGGTGGATGCCGTTTTGTACTTCGAAGGGGAGAAAAACCACTTTTACCGCATCCTGCGGGGGGCCAAAAACCGCTTTGGTTCGACGGCCGAAATCGGTATATTTCAAATGACCGAGAAGGGTCTTTCGGAAGTGGAAAACCCCTCCGGTTTTTTCTTAGGAGAGCGGGCCGAGGCCGCCTCCGGATCGGTCATAGTAGCGGCCTTGGACGGCAACCGGCCGCTTCTTTTGGAAGTGCAGGCGTTGGTAGCGCCCACCCCTTGGGGCACGCCTCAACGGGTGGTAGGCGGGTTTGACGCCCGGCGGCTTTCTTTGATTCTGGCCGTTTTAGAAAAGCGGCTGGGGCTTTCCTTCGGGACGAAGGATGTTTTTGTCAATGTCGCCGGCGGAGTAAAAATTGAAGAATCGGCCTGCGATTTGGGATTTGCCCTGGCTTTGGCCTCCAGCTTGGAGGATATCCCCTTCGACTCCAAATCGGTGGCGGTCGGAGAAGTCGGTTTGGGTGGGGAAATTCGGGGCGTGAGCCAGGCCGAGGCCCGTGTTGCTGAAGCTCAAAAGATGGGTTTTGAGCGGGTTTTAGTCCCCCTGACCAACGCCAAGGGGTTGCGGAAATTCCAGATTGAAGTGGTGGGAGTTCGGAAGTTGGAAGAGGCATTGAAGAAAGGTTTAAAGTGAGTTTGGCAGTAGCCAGCGAAACAGGAAGTTTTGCTGTTGATGCAGTTGACAAAATAAGCGAGGCCCGCAGCGGGTTAATGAAAACGGCTCACGGCGTTTTCCAGACCCCGGCCTTTGCTCCGGTGGCGACGGCGGGGAGTGTTAAAACACTACTGTTTGAAGAAGTTCGCTCGCTTGGCGCCGAAATCGTCCTTTCCAACACCTACCACCTTTATCTGAAACCCGGGGTCGAAGTAATCCGCCAAGCCGGCGGGTTGCACCGCTTCATCAACTGGGAAGGGCCGATTTTGACCGATTCGGGCGGCTTTCAGGCCTACCGGCTTTCGGAATTCTTCGACTATCAGGAAGAAGGGGTGGCCTTCCGCTCCCATTGGGACGGCTCCCCCCATTTCTTTTCGCCGGAAAAGGTTTTGGAAATCCAGCATAGTTTGGGCTCGGACTTGGTAATGCCCTTGGATTTCTGTCCGCCTTATCCGGCGGATGAGAGCTTGATAGCCCGTTCCGTCCGGATAACCACCGATTGGGCCAAACGCTCCAAGGGCTGGTGGAATTCGCACGAGCGGGTGTCGCATTGGGGCCAAAAGCAAACCCTTTTCGGCATCGTGCAGGGCTCCACCAGTCCGATTTGGCGGAAGCGTTCGGCTTTGGAACTGGCGGAGCTGGAGTTCGACGGGTATGCTTTGGGCGGACTTTCCTTGGGAGAATCGAAAGAGGACACTTTTGCGATGGTGAGCGTAGCCGTTGAAAATCTGCCCGCCGACCGGATACGCTATCTGATGGGAATGGGAACACCGGTCGACTTGCTCTTGGGGATTGAGCAGGTGATTGACCTCTTCGATTGCGCCCTGCCGACTCGCAATGCCCGCAACGGCACGGTTTACAATTGGGAAGGGAAGCTCGTTTTGAAAGGGGCGGGGTTCAAGGACGACTTCGGCCCCATCGACGAGAACTGCGGCTGTGCGACCTGCCAAAACTACACCCGAGCCTATATCCGGCATCTTTTCAACGCCAAGGAGATAACTGCGATGCACCTGGCGACCTTGCACAACTTGCATTTCTATCAGGAGCTTTTGCGGGTTACTCGCGAGAAGATTCGCACAGGTGAGTTTGCGGCTTTCAAAAAACAGTTTATCGAACGTTACAGAGAGGAGGAAGCTTGACTTTTTCGGCTTTACTTTTAATGGGGGGAGCCCCCAGTCTGGGCGGGGGGAATTTCTTCATGCAGATTCTGCCCCTGCTTCTAATCATCCCGATTTTCTATCTTTTTTTAATTCGTCCCCAGCAGAAAAAACAGAAGGAGCACCAGCGGATGCTGTCCGAACTGAAGCGGGGGGACCGGGTGGTCACCTCCAGCGGCATCATCGGCTCCATCTGGGGGATTGACGAAAAGGAGAACAAAATCGTTTTGAAAGTGGGGGAGGATACCAAAATTGAGTTTCTGCGCTCCGCCATTGCCGGCAAGATGGAGTCGTAGTTGGTTTTGGAAATACGGAAATACGGCGACCCCGTTTTGCGCCAAAGAGCCGAAACGGTGACCGTATTTGACGAAAAATTGGCCCGCCTGGCGGCCGACATGATGGCGACGATGGAAGCTGCCAACGGAGTTGGTCTGGCCGGGAACCAGGTGGGTGTGCTTAAACAGATTTTTGTGGCCGATACGGCCAGCTTTGAATTGACCGGACGAAAACTTGTCGTCGTGAACCCGGAAATTGTTTTCCGCTCTTCTGATGAAGTGGTCGAAGAGGAGGGATGTTTGTCCATTCCGGGGGTGTATGCCGAGGTGCGGCGGCCGAAGAAAATCAAGCTGGCGGGCCAGAACCTGAAAGGGGAAAAAATGGAACTGGATGCGGAGGAAATGATTGCCCGTGTGTTTTGTCACGAAACGGATCATTTAAATGGGGTTTTGTTCATCGATCACCTTTCGGCCCTTGAACGGGACTTGTTGAAAGGGAAGCTTTCGGAGTTGAAGAAAAAAGCGGCGTTGTGAGGGTGGTTTTTATGGGGACGCCGGAATTCGCTCTGCCCTGCCTGGAAGCGTTGGTAAAATCGAAGCACAAACCGCTCGGGGTGGTGAGCGTGCCGCCGAAGCCGGCCGGAAGGGGACAAAAAGTCAAATCTTCACCGGTTGAAGCTCGCGCCCGCGAGCTCGGCCTTGGCGTTCAAACACCGGAAAGGCTGAAAGACCCGAGCTTTTTGGATTGGTTTCGAAGTCTGAATCCGGACGTAGCTGCGGTAGTCGCCTTCCGTTATCTCCCGCGGGAAGTTTTTGCTTTGCCGAAAAGGGGTAGCGTCAACCTGCACGCCTCCCTTTTGCCCAAATACCGCGGCGCCGCTCCCATTAACTGGGCCATCTACAACGGCGAACAGAAAACCGGCGTAACCACTTTTCTTTTGGACGACCGACTGGACACGGGCGCGATTTTAGCCCAGCGGGAATGCCTCATCGGGCCGGATGAAACGGCCGGGGAACTGGCTGAAAAACTTTCGAATTTAGGGGCGGATCTTCTTTTGGAGACCCTGGATGGTTTGGAGGCCGGTACCTTGATGCTGATTCCCCAGTCGGAAAGTGGTGTCACTTTGGCTCCCAAATTGAAAAAAGAGGACGGGTTTATCCTTTGGGAGCGAACCGCTTCGCAAGTCCACAACCAAATCCGGGCTTTTTCCCCCCTGCCCGGAGCTTGGAGCAAATTGGGAAAAGAAGTGGTTAAAATTTATAGAACGAGAGTCCTTCCTTCAAATGCTGGAAATGCCGCCGCCCCCGGCACTTGGCTTTGTTTCGACGACCGCGCCGGGCTGTCTGTTTACTGCGGAGAGGGAGCCATAGAACTTCTGGAACTTTCCCTGGAAGGAAGAAAAAAATTAACCGGGCCGGAGTTTGCCCGCGGCCAAAAACGACTGGCCGATAAAACCTTTGAGTTGAAAATATGATAAAAAATCCATTGGTATGGTTCAAGCAAAAAGATTCAAAAAAGCAGCCGCAAAAGCTTTCCAAGGAGATCGTCATCAACGCTTCCGAATACGAAACCCGCATCGCCCTTCTCGAAGAGGGCCGGGTGATGGAGCTGATGGTGGAACGGGCCGACCGGGAGCGGATCGCCGGCAACATCTACAAAGCGAAAGTCAATTCCATCCTCCCGGGGATGCAAGCCGCCTTCCTGGACGTCGGGCTGGAAAAATCCGCTTTTCTGCATGTTTCCGATCTGGCTTGGCACTACGGAGGGCAGAAGGATGAGGAGGTGGAGGAGTTCGAAGAGGATGCCCCCGCGCCGGAGCGCCATCGCTTCCGGGCCTCCATCGAAGAGATTCTGAAAAAAGGGGATGAGGTTCTCATCCAAGTGGTTAAGGAGCAAATCGGCACCAAGGGTCCGCGGGTCACCACGGAACTGGCTCTGCCCGGCCGTTTCATCGTCTTGATTCCCGGCGGCCGCTCGGTGCGGGTTTCCAAGCGGATTTCCAACTGGGCGGAAAAAAGGCGTTTGAAAGAGCTTGTCTTAAAGCACCTCCCCGCCGGTTTCGGCGTCATTATCCGCACGGAAGGGGAGGGGAAAGAGGAAAAGGAATTCGCCGCCGATTTGAAAAGCTTGCTGCATCTCTGGAAGCGGATTTCCCGCTTCTCCCCTCGGGTCAAGGCGCCGGCACTTTTGCACAAGGAAAGCGGCAGCACGGTCTCCGTCATCCGGGATTTGTTCACCTCCGACGTGGACCGGCTGGTTTGCGACAACAAGGATGAATACCGGCAAATCCTCCGCTATCTGAAAGAAGTGGCCCCGGATTTGCGTTCTAAAGTGATTCTTTACACCGAGCCGGTGCCGATTTTCGACCTGTACGGCATCGAACCGGAAATAGACAAGACGTTGGAGCGGAAAGTCTGGCTCAAACGCGGCGTCTATTTGGTCATCGACCAGACCGAGGCGTTGGTCACCGTGGACGTAAATACCGGCCGGTTTGTCGGCAAGGACAACCAGGAGCAGACCATTTTTCGGGCCAATATGGAAGCAGCCAAGGAGATTGCCCGGCAGATACGCCTGCGGGATATCGGCGGGCTTATCATCGTCGATTTTATCGATATGCCCTCCCGCGAGCACCGCCGCCGGCTTTTTGACGAGTTCCGAAACGCGATGAAAAGCGACCGCTCGAAATACGCCATCAGCCCGATTTCCGAATTCGGGCTTATCGAAATGACCCGCGAGCGGGTGCGCCCCAGTTTAATTTTTACTTTGTCCGATTCCTGTCCCAACTGCGGCGGCTTTGGGCGCATCTTGTCGCGGGAGACTTTGGCCACCAAAATCGAGCGCTGGTTCCGCCGGGCCAAGGCCGGTTCCAACACCCGTTCCTTCAAGCTCATTATTCATCCCTTTTTGGCGGAAGCCGTGGCGGATGGCGCCGGCAACCGGGTGGCCGGCCTGGCCAAAAGTTTGAAGCTGGATATCGACGTCATCCGGGACACCTTCACCCCGCCGGATCAGTTCCGGGTTTTGGAAGCGGATACCAAGAAGGAAATAACCGAGATGTTTATGAAGTAGAGGAGCGTCTCAATTTGGCAGATTTGCTAACATGGGAATGCCGAGGTTAGGAAAACCGCATTTAGCAATAGCACTATATCGGCAGGAGTTAAAGTACTGCTGCAATTTCCGTCGGCATTACGAAACGGAGCAGGAAAAGATTGCCCTGAAAAAACCGCGTTTATCTCCAACACAACGTCTGTCGGCGTGAGCATTTCATCCAAGTTCAAATCGCCTTTCAGAAGCCGAACGAATTTTCCGGGAGCCCCGAAGAGAAGTTGAATAAACTCAATTTGGTTTGTATACCGGCCATCCCGCCAAGCCACAAAGGTCTTACCTGCTTCATTGACTGCAAGACCTGGTCTGTCGTGCCAGCGATTGCTTGGATCAGTAGTATTGGCGTTTACGTCAACGCTCGGAGCGAAGCTCTTACCGCTATCCAAACTATAAGAAAAAAAGATTTTTTGTTTCCCAAAAGGACTGTCTTCTCTCATATAGGCCACATAAAAAATGTCGTTTGTATAGGCCAAGGAGGGATCGAAGGGAGCCGTGTTAAAAGTGAGGTCACTGTCGTCGTCCACGCGCACACTTGGAGAAAAAGTTTGGCCATAATCGAAACTAACTAAAAAATGTAAGATGTAGTTAAGGAAATTATTCGCAAGCCGGGTACCCTCCCAGGCAACACCGATTAGACCGCCTGGCACAACGGCCATACTTAACGTTCCTGCGGTCCACAGGGTATCGCTGGCCAGTACGCGAAAATTAAAACTCTGTCCAGAATCCTCGCTTCGAGCTACCACAATTCCACTTTGCCCGCCGGTTGTCCCGTGGTAAGCAACATACACCCGCCCACTCTCATCAGCACCGATATCTCCCGGAAACCCCCTCGTACCCGGCTCGCTAACTTGAACATTCGGCGTAAAAGTCAGGCCTCCATCATAGCTTGCGGCGGCAAAAACGGAGTAGGGGTCGGTTCTGTAATCAAGCCAGGTCACAAATATATGACCCTTATTGTTGACGGCTAACGCCGGAGCTGCTGCCCCTGCCGGGGCACCCGTGTCATCAGTGACTCGAACCTGGGGGTCAAAGGAGGCGCCGCCGTTGGCCGATTTGAGGAAAAGGATGTCGCCGCCGTTCGCATAGGCCAAGTAGATAACCCCGGCACTGTCCACCCGCATCGAAGGATACCATCCGACGTCCGCATATACGTTCGACCCAAAGGTCTTCCCTCCATCCGTTGATTTGGCAAATAAAATCCAGGATCCGTAGGGATTGTCGCGATCTTCATGCCAGATTACGTACACGGTATCCCCTCGGTAGGCCGTGTAATGCTGGCCGGTGCTGTAAAAGTAAAGAGAGTTACCATCGTATGCCCCGGATTCGGTTATTTTCACATCCGGGGAAAAAGCGTAGGTGCTGTCCGTCTGGCAGAAGGCAGCAGGTGCAAAAGCGAGGAAGAAGAATCCGACCGAGAGTATGAGCTTCATTACCCCATCCTTTAATCCCTTTTCTTAGTGGTAAGATGAAGCGAAAAAGCCGGTAGTCAAGAGATGTTTATGAAATAAAAAAAGCGCCCCAACCGGAGCGCTTTTTTTACGTCGTTCCATTTTAGAAATTTGCCCCTAAAACTTCCATCCGGTAATCCTCGATGTCCGCATCCCTTTGCAATTGCGCGAGCCAGGCGTTCAGGGCGTCCGTGCGGCGTTTTTGATAGAGGGATTGGGTCGTGGAATCCTTGGCGGCGGCGAAACGGCCGGCATCGTAGGGCAGGTATTGCACCAGTTCTCCCAAGGCATAACCAAGGTCGGTTGGAACCGGAGGAATGAACCTTTGTTTTTGTTGATGGGCGCGAATGACGGCCCCCAAAAAGGCGGGCGCATCCCCCATTCCCGGAACCCAGGCCCCCCATCCCCAGATATGCTCGGTCCCCACCGTGTCCCCAAACCGGGCGGCGGCCGCCTCGATAGGCGTTCCGTTCTGTAAAAGCTTCCAGATTTCGTCCGATTTTTGGCGGGCCTGTTCCATCGTTTTGCGGCGGATAAAGTCCGAACGCACTATGTTGCGCACGTCCTCAAACTTGGGAATTCCCGCCGCAAGCCGCTTTTCCACCTTCAGCACCACGTACGACCCGGGGACGTTGTACACCGGAGATACGGCGCCGGGGTCGTTGGAAAAAACGAACTGGTTTATTTCCGTGAAAAAACCCACGCCGGTGATGGAGGCGTCGCGGGTGAATATGTTGGAGGAATCAATGTTCAGCTTCATTTCAAAAGCCGCCTTTTCAAACCCCTCCTCTCCGGCCCGGCGGGCAAAAGTTTCGGCGGATGTTTTCAACGCCTCGGATCCCTCCGTGCTGGCTTTAACGGTCACCAGGATGTGGCTGGCTCTCACCTGCTCTTCCCCTTTTGTTTTTTTCCTCTCCCACAGTTTGATAACATGCCAGCCGAAGTTGGTGCGAACCGGCCGGGAAAGCTCTCCCGGTTTCAAGGCAAAGACCGCCGAATCGAAGGCCGGCACCATCTGCCCCCGGCCAAACCAGCCCAAGTCGCCGCCGTTTTTCCCCGCCGTGGGGTCCTCGGAATATTTACGGGCCAGGACCGCAAAGGCGGCCGAATCGGCCGCCTTCAGGGCCTCCAAACGGATTCGCAGCGCTTCGTCCTCCGCGCGGCTTTCATCCTCTCCGGCGGAGGTTTTGGCAAAGCGGACGAACGTGACATGCGCCCGCTCCGGCTGGCGGTATTTTTCCTTGTTTTCGTTGAAGGCCGTTTTCAACTCCTCTTCCGAAGGAGAAACCTGTGTGCGAAACTGTTCCGAACGCACCTGAACGATTTTTACCTTGTAGTACTCGTTGTACTCCTTGTACCGGTTGACCACTTCCTGATTGGAAACCCGGGCGGTGGAAAAGACGGCGTTGGAGAGCTTGAATTCCAGAATTTTGGGGCGCACCATCGCCTCAATCTGCGCCCAAAAGGGGCCGGCCGCCGGGTCTTTGGAGTTCATGATAGCCAAATACTTGTTGTAGTCGAACTGCCCGTTGGTCTGAAAAACCTCCAGTTGCAGAAGTTCCGGCACGGCGTAGTAATATTTTTGCAAAAATTCGACCAGCTCGCCGTCGGTGACCCCAAGCCCGTACCGTTCCGTTTGCTGCTGCATAACTATGTTGCGCAGCAACTCCCGCCAGGCGTCGTAGTGCAATTTGACCCGCTGGTCTTCCGGCATCTCGGACTGCGGGTTCTGGGCCTCCCATTGCTTGGCCAGCCGGTCAAAGTAAAAGAGGTACTCGTCGGCGGTAATCTTTTCCCCGTTGACCTTGGCCACGTAGTTTTTCATCTGTTGGGAGGCCGTATACTGCATCCCCCAGGCAAAGACGATGGTGCCGATAAAGGCAGCGATGACGACCCAAAGGACAATCTTGGTATTTTTACGCATGGTTTTCAGCATTTTTACTCCTTTTCTTTTTACACCTAAACAATCAAGCAGGGCCGCTTAGGAGCGGACTCCTGCTTGAGGTTAAAGATAAGAAAAAAAGCTGTTTTTGCAACCGTGCGGACGGCCCGCAGGCCGCCTTTGGGCGCTACGGGAAAATCCCCAATTCCATATAGGAATCGGCCACTTTATTGATGGCCGAAACGAAGGCGGCCGTGCGCAAATCGGGAATTTTGGGGTTGTTTTTCCAGACCTCCCGTATCTGCTGGTAGGCCACCGCCATCGTTTCCTGCAATCCGGAATTGACGAGGTCGATTTCATCAGCTCCGTGCGCCACGGTCTCCCGCTCCTTTTGGGAGAACTTTTTGCCGGTGGCCGTTTCCACCGCCTGCAAAATCCGGTCATAGGCCGTGGATTCAAACCGTTTTCCCATCCGGCCGAAGCGGACGTGCGAAAGGTTCTTCAGCCACTCAAAATAGGAAACCGTGACTCCGCCGGCATTGGCATACATGTCCGGGATGACCAACACGCCTCTTTTGGCCAGAATCTCGTCCGCCGCGGCGGTGGTGGGGCCGTTGGCTCCCTCCGCTATGATCTTGGCCTTGATACGGGGAGCGTTCTCCTCAGTAATCTGGTTTTCGAGAGCGGAGGGAATCAGAATATCACATTCCAGTTCCAAGGCGTCCGTGCTGTTAGCCAGATTTTTAGCACCACGAAAGTTCAAAATGGAGCCAGTCTCCTTACGATGCTGGAAGGCAGCCTCGACGTCCAGCCCCTTCGGGTTGTAGATGGCTCCCTCCGGCACGGCTATGGCCACCACCGGGCATCCTTCCTCCTGGCAGAACAGGGCGGCATAATAACCTACGTTTCCAAACCCCTGCACCACCACTGATTTTCCTTTCAGCCCCGTGGTAAAGCCGAGCTTTTTCATATCCTCCGGGTAGCTGCAAACTTCTTGCAGGGAGTAGTAAACACCTCTTCCCGTCGCCTCGGTCCGGCCTCTAACCCCCCCTTGAGTGACCGGTTTGCCCGTCACGCAGCCAAAAGCGTCGGTTTGTCCCGGGTTAAAAGCGGCGTAGGTATCCGCAATCCAAGCCATTTCCCGGGGGCCGGTGCCGGAGTCCGGAGCGGGCACATCCACGCCGGGGCCAATAAAGTTTTTCTTTATCAACTCGGCCGTGTAGCGCCGCGTGATTTGCTCCAATTCCTCAACCGTAAGTTTCTTGGGGTTGATTTTTACTCCTCCCTTGGCTCCTCCAAAGGGAACATCCACGACCGCGCATTTATAGGTCATCAAGGCCGCCAGGGCCTTGACTTCGTCTTCGTTTACGTCGTCCGAATAACGAATTCCCCCTTTAACCGGCAGCTTATGGTGGCTGTGTTCCACCCGCCAGCCGGAGACGACCTTGTAGCCCCGCTCCGTGCGGAGCGGAAACTTGAACGCGTATACGCTGTTGCAGGTTTTAATCTGTTCCAGAAGCCCCTTGGGATGCTTGGTGAAAACCGCCGCCTTATCGAAGTAGGCACAGACGTTTTCAAAAAAGGAAAGCTCCCCGCCGGTGGGAGCAACAGTTTCCCTGGTAATCACAGGGGAACTTGCTTTGTGGTTCTTTTTTATGGTGCCTGCTGTAGGCATGGTATCCTCCTGAATTGTATGGTTGGGTTTAACCGGGATTTTGTCATAAAGCTTGCGGTTCTCATGACCGGAAGTTTACACCTTTCAAGGCAAAAGTCAAGGGAGTCACCAAGGTTACTGACCCCTATCCCATCAACCGCAGCGGGTAGGGTTGGGGGTTGATTGTCAAGGTGAACACAGACATAAAGGGCAACAAGCCATCCGGGCTAACATGCTGAATTTAAGGGAGTTGGAAACCCATGTTGAATCCGTAAATATATTGCAGGTTGCGTGTTAAATCATCATCCAAGGGCACCCGGAAGTGCAAGCCGGGCTGAAGCTTACCCAACGTAAGGCGGGTCGTAAACCCGAGCTGGTCCTCGGTCAGCGAACTCCACGTAAACCATGGCCCTGTCAGCAGGGTGCGGGCGGTAAAGGCCACCCCGGCCTGAACGATATTTTTTTCAAGTGTGATCATTATGGCCTGATCCAAATAGAGATCATCTTCGGAGTCGTTGGACATAAATAGCGTTGGCCCGAGGCGTATACGCAAGCCAAAGCCGGAAGTTGCCCGGTCCACATAATTGAACCGTCCTGTTATCGTGGTCACGCTGTCGTTAAAGGCCTCCGTGCGATCGAGGTCGCAAAAAGTGCCGATTTGTTTGGCATACTCTTGGCTGTCCGCAACCAGTGGAAGGCGGATTCCCAATTCGACAAACCACAAGGCGTTTTTTTCGGCATAGTTTCCGGGAGACCCCACCTCGATGCCGAGATAAGGATTGCCGAAAGCGTTGTCAGTCCCGGACGCGAATACAAAATTCCCATTTCTTGGATCAAACTCAAGGAATGCGTTTTTGACTTCGCTATGGGCCAAGGATAGCTCCGTTACCGCTCGAACCTTCAAGGGTCGGTGCCAGACGGGATAACGGGTGGATAAGAAGGAGGTGGAGGTTGTGAAGGAAAATCTATCGGGTCCGTTGTAATTTGGAGCCAGTATCTCAAGCCAGATATAGCGATCTTCCTGCGGATTCATCCAAAGGGATTGTGACTGCGCAGCTTGTCTTTGAATAAAGATGACTCCCAATGCGAGGAGCAACAAAACGAATTTTTTCACCTTAGATTTCTCGGGTGCTACAGTCGACCTCCTCGAGCATTATGGTTCTAACTTTTACCACCCCATCCGCTCCCGCAGCGAGGTTATGTGCGCCGTATGGTGGCGGCCGTGCCAGGCGTAGAGAGCCAAAAGTTTTTCCAGCGTCATAATCCCGCCTTCCGGATGCCGCAAGGTCCGGTGAAAGTCGTTGGGTGCGAGCGACTTCAAAAGGGTGACCCAGCGGATATGCAAGGAGTCCAAAAGATTCAAGGAAACGTCAATAGGGGTCTTTTTCGTGTCGGTCAATTCCGCCCAGCGGGTCTCATTATATGGCTTGATGGTCGGTTCTTCCTCCGTAAGGGTGAGCTTAAAACGGACATAGGCATTCAGATGACTGTCCGGCACGTGGTGGATTACCTGCCGCACCGTCCAGCCCCCGTCCCGGTAGGGGGTGTCCAATTGCTGTTCGGAGAGTCCCGCCACCGCCTTGCGCAGAAGCGCAGGCGCGGACGCTATTTGTTCAATCCAAAGTTGATGGACGGTTTCGCTAACGTTTACTTCAAACTTGAAAGGGCCTATGGGATAACGCAGATCGGTCATATTTCATCGGCCTTTCTTCCATGTCTGGTCCAATTGGACGAATTCATTTCAATGTGGAAAATAGAAGTCGGCAACGCATAAAGCAAACGGGAAAAGAAAAAAAACGCCGGCAGGACGTTTCATCCCGCCGGCGCAAAACTGCTACAGTTTAATTCAATTAGCGGCTGTCTGCGCAGGAGCTGTCGACACTTGGTTTCTAATGGGAGGAATCGTTCGCAAATAGGCGTACACCGCCCGCAAATCTTCATCCGTCATTTGGGAGAACCAAGGCCAAGGCATGGGTGGACGGAGGGTATAGGAGTTCGGGTCGCCCATGTGTTTTCCTGTGCGCAGCGTGTTGATAAACATCTCCTCCGGCCAATTCCCCAGCCCGGTCAGAGAATCGGGTGTAAGGTTGGCGGCAAAACTGACGCCCCAGGGTCCGGCAAACGCGGTGTTCGTAGCCGCCCCGGCCCAGGCCCAAGGACCCGGCTCCATTTTCAAAGGGGGCATTTTCAAGTCCTCGGGATGCCCCGAGAGCATCCGGGTCATGTCCGGTTCGGGGCCGTTGGCTCCCATCTTCCAAGGTGTATGACAGTCGTTGCAGACGGCAATTGTGACGAGGTATTTCCCTCGCTCCACCGGATTGCTGCCGGAGGCCTCCGCCGAAGCTTGGCCGGACTGATCGCTCTGGCAACCGGCCATAAAGGCGGCGGTGACGGAAAGAACCGCAACGACGGATAAACCAGTGGAATGTTTCTTTACGCATGCTATCGTTTTTTTCAGCAGGCCACCTTTGATTTTTGAGTTCATTTAACCTTCCTTTCTTTATAGTTGTTTGACCACGTTGAGTCGTCCGATTGTGTTTTGTCCTCTCCGGATGCGCCTGGAGGCGAGCGATTGGAACTGACCTTGGTCATATTTTAGGGGGTTATGTATAAATTTTGGGTGAAGAATTGTCAATAGTCGGAATAGTGCCAGGTGTCTTTGTTTGAACAGGCGTCGCGGTTTGACTACCATTAGAACATCTCTTATTTTGAAATAATGTTTCCATTGAAAGATGACATCCCTTCCTCCCGCGTGCCGGTGGTCACCGTGCTTTTGATAGTGGTAAATGTTTTGATTTTTTTCTGGGAAAAACTAAACGTGGCAGGATTTGAGGCGACCGTTTGGAAATGGGGGCTGGTGCCGTACGAGTTCACCCATCAGGTCGAATTGACCCCCGGGATGGATGTTCCCCCTTTTACCAACGTTTTTTCCTCGATGTTTATGCACGGCGGCTTTTTTCACCTGGGGGGCAACATGCTTTACCTCTGGATTTTTGGCGACAACGTGGAAGACCAGTTGGGGCACGTCCGTTTTCTCTTACTCTATCTGCTTTCCGGCGTGGTCGCCGCCTTGAGCTTCACCTACCTTTTCCCGAGTTCGCGTGTGCCTTTGGTCGGTGCTTCCGGCGCCATCGCCGGAGTTTTGGGGGGATATCTTTTGCGTTTTCCGCGGGCCCGCATTTACACCCTGATTTTTCTCGGTTTCTTCGTTCAGGTGGTGCGCATACCGGCGTTGATTGTTCTCGGATTATGGTTTGTCATACAGCTCTTAAACGCCGGGGCGAGCTTCACCGTGGCCGCCACCTCTGGCACGGCCTGGTTCGCCCACGTGGGGGGGTTCGTCGCCGGGTTTCTGCTTTTTCCCCTATTGGGGGGTATGAAAAGAAGAGCGGTTCATTATGATAACCGGTAAAACGACTTTTCGGAACGCCACCATAAACGATATGCCGCACATCGTTAGAATGATAGGGGAGTTTGACTTAGACTATGAGCACCTTGCGCCCGAACAGTTTTTGGTCATCGAGGAGGAAGGGCAGGTTGTTGCCTTCGGCCGGTTAAAGCCCTATCCGGACGCTGTTGAATTGGGGAGTGTCGGCGTGCGTCCTGACCGGCGCAAGATGGGGTATGGGAAAATGATGGTGGAAGCCTTGATTGAAAAAGCTCCCGATGAAATCTGGATAACCACCAACCTTAGGGATTATTTTCGACCTTTTGGCTTTGCCGAATCGGAACAGATGCCGGCTTCGATAAAAAACAAGCTGGAGAATTTCTGCCATTTCACTTGCCGCCCGGGAATTGCCGCGATGGTGTTGAGAAAAACATCCAAATTGATGGACACGAAGAAATGAAGCACCTGGCCGATTTCGTTCATCTGCACAACCATACCACCTATTCGCTTCTGGACGGGGCGATTAAAATCGACGACTTAATGGTTAAGGCCAAGGAATACGGAATGCCGGCCTTGGCGTTGACCGACCACGGTAATCTTTTCGGCGCCATCGAATTTTACAAGTCGGCCAAAAAGCACGGCATCAAACCGATCATCGGTTGTGAGGCATACGTGGCGCCGGAAAGCCGGCACAAAAAAGAACCCTTGCGGGGGTTTCCCGACGCTGGCTACCATTTAATTCTTTTGGCCAAAAATCTTACCGGATACCGCAATTTGGTCAAACTTTCCAGCGCCGGATATCTGGAGGGCTTCTATCATCGCCCTCGCGTTGACAAAGAGCTTTTGCAAAGACATGCGGAGGGGTTGATTTGCCTTTCTTCCTGCTTGAATGGCGAACTGCCGGCTCAATTGCGCAACAGCGATTTCAAGAAAGCGCGCGAAGTGGCCAAGGAATACGCCGATATTTTTGGCAAGGAGAATTTTTTCGTCGAGTTGCAAGACCATGGAATTTCCGAAGAGGACAAAATAAGGGGAGAGCTGGCCAAAATCGGGCAGGAACTGGGTTTTGGTTTGGTGGCCACCAACGACTGCCATTATCTCCGTCGCGTGGATGCCGCCGCCCACGATGCTCTTTTGTGCATCCAAACCGGCAAGGTTTTATCCGACACCGACCGGCTGAAATACGAAACCGACCAGATTTATTTCAAGTCCGACCGGGAAATGAAGGAGCTGTTTGGCTGGGCGCCGGAATCGATTGATAACACCCTGCGGATTGCCGAGGTTTGCAATCTTGAACTGGAACTCGGAAAACTGCACCTGCCCCGCTTTCCTCTCCCGGCCGGCTTCAACTCTGCCGACCAGTTTCTGGAACACTTGGCCCGGAAAGGAATGGAGGAGCGTTATCAACCGGTAACTTCGGAAGTCAAAGAACGGCTGGAATACGAATTGAAGGTCATACGGGAAATGGGATATTCCGGTTACTTTCTAATCGTACGCGACTTTGTGGATTACGCTCTCCGAAACAACATCTCCGTCGGCCCCGGCCGGGGTTCAGTTGGCGGCAGCTTGGTGGCTTACTGTATCGCTATAACCCGCATTGACCCAATGAAATACGGGCTATTATTTGAGCGCTTCTTGAATCCGGAACGGATTTCTATGCCGGATATCGACATTGACTTTTCCGACCGGGATCGGGATAAAATAATCAAATATGTCATAGACAAATACGGACAGGACAACGTCTGCCAGATTATCACCTTCGGCACGATGGCGGCCCGGGCGGTTGTGCGCGACGTAGGCCGGGTGATGTCCCTGCCCTATTCGGAAGCGGATCGGATTGCCAAGCTGATCCCGTTCGATACCGAAATGACTCTGGACCGGGCGATGGAATTGCAGCCGGATTTGAAGCGGCTGGTCGCCTCCGACCCTAAAATTGCCCAGTTGATGGAGTATTCCAAAACATTGGAGGGGCTTTCCCGGCATGCCTCCGTGCATGCCGCCGGGGTCGTCATTGCACCCTCGAATCTCACCGACTTTGTCCCCCTTTACCGCACCAACCGGGATGAAACGGTGACCCAGTTTGATATGAAGGGGATTGAAGAAATCGGCCTTCTGAAAATGGATTTTTTAGGGCTGCGGACGCTTACTGTCATAGAGGACACCGTACGGCTCGTCAAGGAAAGGGAGGGGTTGGAAATCGACATTGACAAAATCCCCCTCGATGATGCGGCGACCTTTGAACTTTTCGCCTCCGGAGAAACGACCGGGCTTTTCCAGTTTGAGTCGGCAGGAATGCGGGATTACTTGCGCAAATTGAAACCGGACTGCCTCTCCGATTTGGCGGCCATGAACGCCTTGTACCGTCCGGGCCCGCTGGATGCCTATATGGTGGATGAATACATTGACCGCAAGAAAGGGAAAAAGGTCCACTACGAGCATCCCAAACTGGAAAAAATCTTGAAGGAAACCTACGGGGTCATTGTCTTCCAGGAACAAGTGTTGGAAATCGCCAAGGAACTGGCCGGTTATACGCTGGGGAAGGCCGACATTCTGCGCAAAGCGATGGGGAAAAAGGATGCCGAACTGATGGCGGGGGAGAAGGAGGAATTTATCAAAGGGGCTGTCGCCCACCATATCGACCGCCAAAAAGCGGAACGGATTTTTGAACAGATTGCCACATTCGGGCGCTACGGTTTCAACAAAGCTCATTCCGTCGGTTACGCCTATCTGGCCTACCAGACCGGTTACTTAAAAGCCCACTGGCCGATCTATTTTATGGCCGCCTCCCTTTCCACCGAAATGGGGAATACAGACCGGGTAGTCCTGTTGATTCTGGAAAGCCAACGCCTCGGGATTGAGGTTCTGCCCCCGGACGTGAACCGAAGTTTTTCCAGATTTACCGTCGAGGATGGCAAAATCCGCTACGGTTTGGCGGCGGTCAAAAATGTAGGAGAAGGGGCCGTCGAGGCGCTGGTGGCCACACGTCAAGCCAAGGGAGAATTTAAATCCATCTTCGATTTTACGCGCAAAATGGATTCGGGCGCCCTGAACCGTCGGATGGTGGAAAGTTTGGTCTTGGCGGGTGCATTTGACCCGCTCGATTCCAACCGGGCACGCCTTTTCAAGAACGTTCAGCGGGCAATCGATTGGGGTGCGGATGCACAGGCGGCCGAGGTAGCCGGACAGGCTTCCTTGTTCGGGGGGCGCTCAGACGTCGGTGTAAGCGAGCCGGTGCTGGAGCCGGAAGAAAAATGGCCCCCCGTAATGCGCCTGACCCGTGAAAAAGAAGTTTTGGGGTTCTACTTTTCCGGCAACCCCCTGGAAAACTACCGTTTGGAACTGGATTTGTTTTCCACCACACAAATCGGCAATCTGGAGAACTTTCGGGACGGCGAGGAAGTCGTTCTTTCCGGAATGATAGGGGATATAAAAACCAAGCTGGACAAGAAGGGGAAGAGGATGGCGTTTGCCGGCATTGAGGACATCACCGGCCGGACGGAATTGGTGGTTTTTTCCGACGTGTTCGAAAAATCCCGGGCCGCTCTTCATCCGGAGAAGCTTGTGGTTGCCCACGGGCGGGTTTCCACCAAGGAGGGGGAAAAGCCCAAACTTGTCGCCTTGGAGATTTATTCCATGGAGGAGGCCTACTTGCGGACGCCGCTCGGCTTGACCTTGATTTTCAATGTGGCCGAACGGGCACTTTTAGAAAAGACCTTGCCGCTTTTTGAATTTGGCGGTGGGTTGACTGTTTTGAATTTGCGGTTGGTCAGCCCTGAGGAAACCATTTTTTCCAGCTCCCGGCTCGGCGGACTTAAACTTTCCCGGCAGCTTTTGGAAAACCTCCGGCAGCTTTTGCCCCCCGAAAAAGTGGAAATTTCCCGGCTTCGGAAGGGTGTGTTTGTCCGAATTGCAAGTGCTGAACGGGAACCTTCACCGGCCTATCCTTTGGGGAATGGGGGGCCGGCGGAGGAAGAGCCGCCGTACTGACCTTCAATTTGCCCACTGGACGACCGATATAATCATAAAAAGGCCAAAAGGCCGTACGGGCAGGAACAAAAATTAGTTCGTGACTTTTTGCCGTTAAAAGTGTAAAATAAAAGGAGGGGTGGAAGTGATTATGGTTATTCTGAAACAGGTGGAGGGGTGGTGGATTCGCAATAAAACGGGTATGATAAAAGGAGGTATGGTGCGTTTTGCGGCAATTTTGTTTTCCTCATTATTTCTTGTAGGAATCTCCGGGCCGGAGCAGAAGAAAGAAGCGGTGGCAGTCAAGAAAAGTAAGGCGCCAGCGGCCCCGGCGGAAATTACCTGGCTCAATTACGAAGAGGGGCTGAAGAAGGGAAAGCTGGAGAACAAAACCATTTTTATCGATTTTTATACCAATTGGTGCGGGTGGTGCAAAAAGCTGGACAAGGATGTGTACTCCGACAGCGCCGTCAAGCTCGTTTTGGCCCGTCATTTTGTCACCGTCAAAACCAACGCGGAATCGGTCCGGCGCTTTAAACTGGATGACGGCAAAGAATACACCGATGCCACTCTGGCGCGGGAGGTTTTCGGCGTGCAGGGGTATCCCGCGCTCTGGTTTTTAACCGCCGCGGGGGAAAAATTGACGTATATTCCCGGCTACGTTCCGAAGGAAAAGTTTGTCAACATTTTGACGTTTATCAGCAGCAAGGCGTATCAGAGCAAAAAGTTCGAAGAGTACGAACAGGAACTGGCTGCCAAAAAAGGAAACTAAAACTACCGTTGCCGACCACGCCAGACCGAGTTTCCCTCAACCCCCCTCTCGTGTTTGGCAGGCAGCGGTAGTTTAAATTTTGGGAACTTACCGATCGGATGGGGGGTTTAAAGGGGCAATGAGGCCGAAGAAGTGCTTTAATGTTGCCGGCGTTGTTGCAATTGCCGTTGGATTGTTGGCGTATTCCTGCGGACAACAAGAGGCCAAGCAGGAAACTTCCACGGATGTTCAAAACCCAAGCGCCGGTCAATTCTCGGCACAGAGTCCCGGTTCGCTCAATTTCACGCTGGCCGACGTCGAAGGCAAACCCGTTTCTCTCGCGGATTATAAAGGAAAAGTGGTGATGGTCGATTTCTGGGCCACCTGGTGCGGCCCCTGCCGTCAGGCCATCCCCCATTTGAAGGAACTGTATCAGGAGAACCGGGAAAAGGGGTTTGAAATTTTAGCCATAGCCATGGACGAAAATGGGGAAAAAGTGGTGCCTCCCTTTGTAGCTTCCAACCAAATCAGCTACCCGGTTTTATTGGGCACCCCGGATGTGGAGGCAAAATTTGGGGGCCTGGTAGGATACCCCACCACTTTCCTGATAGATCGGAATGGCCAAATCGTCGATAAGACCCTGGGGTATCGGCCGAAAGAATACTTTGAGGAGAAGTTGAAACCCCTGCTATAGGGCGCCTCAGGCAGGAACCTTTGCCGGGCACGGGGTTATAAGAAAAGAGCTTGTTTTGTGGATGAGAACGATTATATTTAGGACGAACCGAGAGGAAAACGAAAAACGTAACGGTAAGGAGGAGTTCGTGAAAAAAATTCTGACAGTGGCAATCGGTGTGGCGGTGCTGGCTTTCTGTTCCTGGGCGGTAGCTGGCCCGAGTTGCTGTTCCAAGGCAAAATCTACAACCACGTCGGCATCCGCCGCCTGTGAAAAAGTGGAGAAGACCTCCGCGGCCCATTGCGACCCAAAGGAAACCAAAACAGCCGAGGCGACGGGCGCCATCAAAACCGACGCGTCCGCCTGTGTGGAGAAAGCCGTAAAGCTTTCCATCGCCGGGATGCATTGCGGGGACTGCAGCAAAAAAGTGCAGGCCGCTTTGTCCAATCTGGAAGGGGTTTGCGCCTCCAAGGTGAGCTACACCCGCAAGAACGCCGAAGTGGTTTATAATGCCAATCAAATTTCGGAAGAGGGCATCGTAAGCGCGGTGAATGCGACCGGTTTCACCGTAGCCTCCACTAAGGCCTCCAATTGGAAGGCCTCCAAATGCGACGAGGCCTGCAAAGCCAAGAAGAGTTCCAAGACAAGCGAATCAGACACATAATCAGACCTTTAATTGAAAAAAGCGGAGCGCAAGCTCCGCTTTTTTTATTGACAGCCCGGCCTGGGCAAGTAGATTATCTAAGGGAATGAAAGCAGTTGTTTTAAGCGGATTTTTTGTTATGGGTTTTTCTTTCGCCAACGCAACCAAATACGCCGGGGAATTCTTAAGTTTGGGGGTGGGAGCACGGGGATTGGGGATGGGAGGGGCCTATGTGGCGGTTGTCGAGGATGCCACGGCGGGCTGGTGGAATCCGGCCGGCGCCGCCAGGCTTTCTTCCCGTCAGGCGGTGTTTATGCACGCGGAAACGTTCGGCTCTCTTTTGAACCACGACTATCTGGCCGTCGGTCTGCCCAAAGAGAATTACAGTTTGGTTTTTTCGGCCGTTCGGTTGGGAGGTGGGGGTATCAAAGTGACTGAATTGCCCAACCCGGATTCCTTGATAGGGGATAACAATCGGCCTTATGTGGTACGGGTGGAAGGACACGGGGATTACGCCTTTTTGGCCACTTACGGGCGTTCCCGGGGAGACAATCTCTTTTGGGGAGCGAGCGTAAAAATGATTTATCGGGCCATTGTGGATAATTCCGCCTTTGGCATCGGGGCGGACGCCGGGTTTTTATGGCAGCCCAAGAAAAACTGGTGGGTAGGGGGAGCGGCCGTTGATTGGACCGGAACTTTTTTGGCATATGATACAGGTACTAAGGAAACCATTACACCAACCTTGAAGTTGGGAACGAGCTACCTTTACCCGTATCGGGATTTTAGTTTGCTAGGAGCTTTTTCGTCGGATTTGCGCTTTGAGGGGAGAAAAGCCTCCGCCCAGTACTATCAGGGATCGATTTCCGCCGACAATCATTACGGGTTGGAAATCGGGTACCGCCAAAAAGGATTTGCCCGCTTTGGCTTTGATGCCGGGGATTTTACCGCCGGCGCAGGCGTTTGGGTGGCCCCCTTGAGAATCGATTTCGCCTTCTTGACCCATCCGGCGCTGGATAACAGCTATCGAGTTTCCATGGGGGTGGAGTTTTAAGAAATTTTGGGAGAAATAATCTGGAAGAAATGAAGGAGGTAGGTAATGCGTAGATTGTGGTCTAAATACAGGGTTGGGATTTCTCTGATTTTCTGGCTGTGGCCGTTGACCCTCTTTGCCGCTCCTAAACCGAAGGATGTGGTGGCGAACGTGGATGGACACTCTATTACGGTGGAGGACGTGCAAAAAAAGCTGTCCGGCTTGCGGGTCGCCCGTCCCGAGGCGAAGCCGGAAGACCTGAAACGAGAGGCGTTAAACGAACTCATTATTGAGCGCTTGGTTAAAATTAAAGCCCAATCCATTCCGCTGGAACAGGACTCTGCTTTTATGCGTCGCGCCGATTATCTGCTCGGCCAGTTGGCCAGTCGGGAGGTTTTTAACCGGGAAGTGATGTCCGTCGTATCCGTTTCGGACAGTGAAGTGGCGGAGCGATACCGGCAAAAACCGGAGGATTACCAAATGAAGGTGTGGGCGCGGGCCAGCCATATTCTCATAGCACCAGTCAAGGATACCCTTTTGCTTACGGCGCGTCAAAAGGAAACCGGCTGGTGGGCAGATTCCGATTCGAAGGCCAAGATGATTGCCGATTCCCTTTATCGGATTGTTGCTACCGGAGCATCGTTTGATTCACTGGCCCGCCATTGGTCGCAGGATATGGTCTCCGGCGTTAAGGGGGGAGACTTGGGAAGGTTTTCCCCCGGGCAGATGGTGCCGGAATTTGATTCCGTTGTTTTCCATCAGGAGGTGGGGATAATCTCCCGGCCGGTGAAAACCCGATTCGGCTATCACCTCATCAAAGTGACGCACCGGCAGGAGAAAGTGACCGCTCCGCTGGAGGATTCTCTCCGACAGGAGATTGGGCAGCAGCTCCGGAAAGAAAAAATCATCCAGCGAAGTTTCGTTTTTCTGGACAGCCTGATAGGTGCCTTCGGGGTGGAATTCAACGAAAAAGTCTTTGAAATGCCGGACTCCGCCCTGCAGGCCCAAAAAATTTGGGCCGCCGCCTCCCGTTTGGGAGACACGGTTTGGTCCGACCGCTATGGGGCGCAGCTGGCCATGGCCCGCCCCATCGCCCCCCGGGCCGTCGACCGGGATTTTAAAATGGAATTGCTTAAAGAATCGATAACCCCCCTACTGATACGTCGGGCGGTCGCCGATATGAAGATCAACGAAACTGAGACCTATCTGGCCCGAAAGGAACAGATTTTTCAAAATGAAAAAGTTGACCGGCTGATGAAGGAATCGGTCCTGGAATACAACCCGGCGCCCGATGAAATAGAGGAATATTTTAAAACGCACAAAACTTCATTTCTGGCGACGGAAAGCCTGTCCGTCCACGTCCAGCAGATGGTTTTTAAAACGAAAGCGGAGGCCGAACGCGTGCTCCGGGAATTGGAGGCGGGGGCCGATTTCTCCCTTTTGGCGCGCAAATATTTTCCCGGAGATTCGGACATCGCCCAGGAGGCCTTTGACCTCGGGTTCATTTCTTCGGCCGCCATGCCGGAAGAGTTTTTTGCCGTGGCGGAAACCTTGACGGTGGGGGCGTTCAGCCGGCCGGTCAAGACCAAATGGGGGTATCACCTGTTACGGGTTCTGGCCCGGCGGCCCGATTTGAGCTTGGAAGCCGCCCGCCCTAGAGTCGTGGTTGCCATCCGGAAAGCGAAACAGGAAGGGCATCGGCGAAAATGGGAGGACTCCCTGCGGCAAGGGCATGTCATTTCCATCAAGGAAAGGGTCTTGAAAAGTATCAAATATGATCCCGCGTCCGGCGGTATTTCCGGCAAACCTTGAGTCGGGAGATATCTTCGGAGAGCGGCCCATCCGACATTTCTTATTCCGCGGAAGTCAGGCGCAAGCTTGTCCATTTAAGCTCGCTCTGGATTCCCGTGGCGGTCTGGTATCTGCCGGGGCGGACCGCTTTTTTGGTTCTGGGCCTCGTCTTTTTGGGATCTTTGGCGCTCGATCTCTTGCGGCATTTCATTCCGAAAGACGCTCGCGGCTGGCGTCATCTTTTGGCGTTGTTTCGGCCGAGGGAGCAGGGCAAGCTCTCCGGTTCCAGCTTCCTATTGCTGGCCGCCTCTCTTTTGACTCTTTTTTTCAGCCGTGAAACAGCCGCGCTTTCGCTGATTTATATAGTCGTTGGAGATGTAGCCGGCGCACTGGTGGGCCGCCGTTTCGGCCGTCATTCCCTTTTTGAAAAGACCTGGGAAGGAAGCTTGGCGTTTTTTTTGGCCTGTGTCCTTTTTTCCCCGCTTGTTCCGGGTTTGCCATTTTGGGTAAAGCTTTTGGCCGCGGCCTTGGCCGCGGCAATCGAGGTTCTTCCCATTAAATTGGACGACAATTTTACCGTTCCGGTAGGCACGGCCTCCTTTTTGACTTTGCTTACTTGGGTGTCGACCAAAAATATCCCCTGAATGACCGCTTTTTGAATTATTGGTCAGGATTCTCTATGAAAAACCATCCTGCAATCCCTGCGTCGTCATAACATCTTGCCAACAAACGAGTTAAGACGATATTTTTTCTCTTGACTTCCGCCTGGGCTCGATTAGATTTTATTTTAGTGAAGGAAGGTGGTCTCCAAGAACCGTTTAACCTTAACCCAATACAGGAGGTTTGGCCGTGGCCAAAGGCAGAGTCAAGTGGTTTAATGAGACTCGGGGGTATGGCTTTATAACCAACCAGGAAGGTGAGGAACTGTACGTCCACTTTACGGACATACAGGGGAGAGGCTACAAGACGTTAGTGGAGGGACAAGAAGTAGAATACGAAATCAAAGCCAACGAGAAAGGAAAACAGGCCACCAACGTAATGAAACTCTGACCCCTTGCGGGGCCAAATCCCCCACGACCCCCAAGGTCGTGGGGGATTTGTTTTGCAATGTGTAAGTAAGAGCAAAAAAGTTATTACCTAATAGCAAAACCTATAGGAATTATAATGGCAAAGTCCAACCGAATCGTTTAAATCAAAAGGATCGAGGATGGTATGAAAGTAATCGATTTGCGTTCGGATACCGTTACCCGTCCCTCTCCCGGAATGCGGCAGGCGATGTATGAAGCTGAAGTGGGGGATGATGTTTTTGGCGATGACCCGACCGTGCTGGCCTTGGAGGAACGGGTGGCGGAGCTGTTCGGCAAGGAGGCCTCTGTTTTCGTCCCCTCCGGGACGATGGGAAACCAAATTTCGCTGAAAATATTAAGCCAGCCCGGAGACGTTTTGCTCTTGGATGTGGATTCCCATATTTTCAATTATGAAGTGGGGGCGCCGGCGGCGCTTTCCGGCCTTCTTGTCCATCCCTTAAAAGGGGAACGGGGTCACCTCACAGCCCAGCAGGTAGAAGCCCACGTTCGCGGATCCGATTTGCACCTGCCCCCAACCCGCGTGGTGGCCTTGGAGAACACCCACAACCGCGCCGGCGGGACGATAGCATCCTTGGATGAATTCAAAAGAATCAAGCAAGTTGCCGTCACCCGCCAGTTAAAACTGCATCTGGACGGCGCCCGGCTGTGGAACGCCTCGGTTGCCACGGGCATTCCATTGGCCGATTGGGCCGCCCCCTTCGATACGGTGATGTCCTGCCTTTCCAAAGGGCTTGGCTGCCCAATTGGTTCGATGGTGGTCGGTGGCAGGGAAACGATCGCAAAAGCACGTAAAGTACGGAAGCTTTTCGGTGGCGGTATGCGTCAAGTGGGCATTCTCGCCGCCGCCGGTCTCTATGCCCTGGAGCATAATTTCTCACGCTTGGCGGAAGACCATGCCAACGCCCGCCATTTAGCCACCGGCTTGGCCAATTTACAAGGCCTGCAGGTTGACTTGGATTCCGTTCAGACCAACATTGTCATCGCCGACCTAAAACCGTCTGGCAAATTGGTTCCCGATGTCGTCGCCCGGCTAAAGGAGGAGGGCGTACGCATCGTTCCCTTCGGGCCGACCCGCGTCCGCGCGGTTTGCCATCTGGATGTGAACCGGGAGGACATCAACACAGCATTGGAGGTATTCCGCCACCACTTTGAGCCCGTTCGTGTGCCCACAGCTTCTTCACCGGGGACACCCGAGCCAGAGAAACCGGCTCCCCATTCGGCCCGCACGGTGCGCGCGGATTTAGCCGAATTGATAAATGCTTTCGCGGACGGCCGGTTGGAAAACGAGTACTATCTTTCGTTGCGGACGGGACAAATCCGTTTGCTGACCGACGAAAGCAGCGAGGAGGAAAGGCAGGAGCTGTATCAATCGGCGGAGGAATATATGCTGTTGCCCAAAAAACGCAGCCGGGACGGCTATCAGGACCTCTTGGATTTTATTGCCGCGGTCGGAGATAACGGTCTGCGGGATAAACTCGCCACGGCCGTGCAGGGGCAGGGGGCTTTCCGTCGTTTCAAGGATGTGCTTTTGGCCTATCCGGAGGACCGCCGCAAATGGTTCACTTTCTCCAGCGAGCGGGATGAAGCCCGCCTGCGGGAATGGCTGAAGGAGAACCGGGTTTTCGTAGACTTGTTGTGAAAAAAATCCTGATTGACAGAAAAGAGCTGGACTTGGCCCTTTCTTCCAACGAACCGGAAGCCCATTTTTATCTCGATTTGAACACCGGCAAAATCCGCAAGACGGCTGCCCGCTCCATTGCCGGGCAGGAGGATTACGACTTCGTCTCCCATGATTTGGCCAAGCGCACCAATTTTATTCCTCTTCCCAAACACACGGAAACTTCATTCAGGGATCTGGTGCGCCAGTTTGCCGACCGAACCGGTGATGCGGAACTGAAGTCCCAATTGCAGGAATTGCTCAAAGGGAAGTTTGCCCGTTTTCAACTGAACGAACTATTCTTTGACCATCCGGACGAGCTCAAGAACTGGAAAACTTTTTTGCAGGAGAAATACCTGCAAGAATTGGCCGGAAAACTAAAAAACGAGGGCTTGACCTTGCAGTTGGCGTAGGAGCCGGGGCTGGCTGAAGTAAGATTATTTCTTGACCAGCGAGTCGTACAGCCGCTCCATAATTTTGGCGTTCTCGGTCCAGTCGTAGTTTTTCCGCACAAACTCCCGCCCCGCTTTTCCCATCCGCCTTCGCAGGTTTTCGTCCGAAGCTAACAGTTCGATTTTTTCGGCAAGAGCATTAACGTTTTCCGGCGGCACCAGAAAACCGGTTTCGCCATCCTGCACCACCTCCGGCAGGCCGCCAATTCGGCTGACGATTACCGGTATTTCCATTGCGGATGCCTCGAGTACGGCCACTCCAAAAGTTTCGGATTCATGAATGGAAGGGTTTACAAAGACGTCGATTTGATTGAACCATTTAGGAACTTCTTTATGGGATACCCGCCCCGCAAATTCGGTTTTCTCGGACAATTTCAATTCTGAGACTAACTGTTGTAATTCTCCACGCAAATATCCATCTCCGACGATTAGGAGCCGGATAGAATGGAATTTTTCATGTACCCGGGCAAACGCACGGATCAGGTATTCCACTCCATATTTTGGTTCCAACGATTTGACAATTCCTACCGTTAATATCCCTTTCTTTTTGACTCTGTCGGGAAGAAAACCTTGAAGGTCAACTCCAAAGGGAGTAACAACCGGGATTTTGCCGTTAGGGAGATAGTGTTTGGTGACTTCCTTCAATTGGTTGCTGGTGGCGCAGATGGCGTCGGCCCGAGACAAGTTCCATCGTAAAAGCTTCTGATGAAAAATCGAGCTTTCCGGAAAACCCAAAATGTCCATTCCCCAGCTTGAAATGACAAATGGATGGCAGCCGCTCAATGCACCCAATAACCCATAGCTCGTGGCATAGTGCGCGTGAAGGATGTCGGGTTTCAGTTCTTTTGCCAACCGTCTTACCGATCCAATGTTGAAAAAATAATCCAGTTTAGTTCCAGTTGGCCGCCGAAGGGGATGAATGGCAGCCCCTTCAATCGGTTCATCGACCAAGCTGGCCACATGGACTTCATCCCCCCGCTGGACAAAATGCCGTACCCATTTTTGGGTGTGGGGGCTTCCGGAATGGGCCAAATAGAGTATTTTCATCAGAAATAAAAAAGCGGGAGACGGGACTCGAACCCGCGACCAACAGCTTGGAAGGCTGTGACTCTAACCAACTGAGTTACTCCCGCATGCATTCATAATGTAGGTTTTCAAACGGCCGTTTGCAACCGTTTGTCCGGAAAGAAAAACATCTTTTTAATTGTCATCATCCGGTTTACTTGGCTTGCCGCTGCGACATTTCTTCGAGCTGTGTGTTCATAATTTTGATTTCGTTTATCCAGTACCGCTCGGTGGCGATTATATAATCTTTGGTCAGATTCCGGGATGGTGGCAGAATGGTTATGTGGCCCGGTTGGTCCACGAGAACGTTGGGCTGAAAGGATTCCACATAGCCGGGAGGCGGCACCCGTTCGTGCGCCATCAATCGTTCCGTCCTTCGAAAAGGGCTCCGGGCAATCACATAATCATTCAATCCCAGCTCATCTAAGATGACCACATGCGGCAGAGCCCAGCCCGGCACACCAACCGTGCCGCTTGCCAAAACTGGGAAGGTTCCGCCCTGGATGTTTTTGCCTTTTGCTCTCGATGGGTACAGCCAGGTATGATACTCGTAAAATATTTTATGTTCTTGATGGCGAATGCAGATCAGGCGTTTGATCAACCATTCCTGCAGAGAGTCAAAGGCTTCCGTGTAGACGTGAAAAACGGGCGGGAATTTGCCGCTTATGGGGGTTTGCATGGCAGTGGTGGCTGCCCGGGTGTCTTTCATCAGTTTCCAGTGAATCCAGGGAAGGGGAAGGGAAATTAATGTGAACAAAACAAGCAGCAGAACGGCATTTCTCGGCTTCAAACGGAAGCGATTCAACATCCATAGAAAAGAAAGGAAAATCAGGGGGATAAGATGGCTGTACACGCGGTATTCGAAATGATCGCCGCCAACCACAAAAGTGTAGTAGCCGAAGTGAAAAAGTAGGGTCGCAATGCTGATCGCGGTGAAAACTGAGGCCTTGGCATCGTTGGGAAAAGAAGGGGGAATCGACCCGTTTGTAGGGGGCTTCTTATGCCAATTTTGGAAACCGGATTTTTTTAAACGCAAATATACAAGCACCAATAAAAGGAAAAGCCAAACCCAAAGTCCGTACTCGAGCACAAAGGAGGCAAAATATCTTAGCCCGGCTTCCGGCCAAGGGGCCACGACTTTTGCGTAATAGGTGTTGGGGAGCCACTCGCCGTAAAAGGACTTTCGCCACAGCAGGTGAGTAGCCACAATCAACAGAGGGCTTACAGAGAAAAACCATTTTTTGTTTAACGTGCCGTGCCCAATATGGAATCGCAGTGAAAAATAGAGCATCAATACGGAGGATAGAACAACCGCGATTCCGTCCGGCCTGGACAGATAAACCAGTACGGCCGAACCGGTCAGCCCGGCTGTCCAGACGCAGCTTCGCTGTCTGCCGAGAATGGCGATAAAGACCCAGAGCGTGAAAAAGAAATTAAACATGGCCGTTTCCATACCAGAACTGGTCCACGCAAGAAAGGTGCGATTAGATAGGATGCCGAGAAGAATCAAGGGCAAAAAAACGAGCCGCCAACGCTCCATGGCCGGGGCTAGCTTCATCCGCAGAACGGCCCACGTCACAAGAAACAGGGTAAGACAGGAAAACCCTAATGAAAGGTGATTAACGATGTCGGGTGGTTGGATGTCAAACGCCCGCCAGATAAAGTCCAGAAGAGCCACCCATAGAAAGCTGGTATATCCTTCCACCGGGCGGAAGGGAGGCGGATTCCAGGTGTAACCATAGCCCAACATGCTATTGCTGACATACCGGAAGGCAATGAATGCATCATCTGTTAAAAACCAGAAGCGTTTCCAACCTTCATAAAGCAGTATTGCCGCCGCAATCAGAATGAATGCCAGCAGGATTTTTCTGCCATTTGCCTTCATCGGCGGGTTTTCGAGCAATAGCTCCGGCGGTTGTAAAGAAAGGGAATGCGCATTCAAATTTGGAGAGGGGAGGATTCGAACCTCCGTAGGCGTAAGCCGGCAGATTTACAGTCTGCTCCCGTTGGCCGCTTGGGTACCTCTCCGGGTGCCTTAGCGAATAATAAAATTACCGGCTCTTTGTCAAGAAGTATGTCGTTTACAAGCTTGTATTTATGGCTTTGACTTCCCTTGCAAAGAAGGATATATTTTTCACGTGGCGGTTAACAAAGGCCTTATGGCCACTTTAATTGTTGCGGGGGTTCTCGTTTTCCTTTTGCTGGTTGTCGGCGGGATGCTGTGGGGAACCTATAACTCGCTGGTCAATTCCAACGAGTCGGTGAAATCGGCTTGGGCGCAGGTGGATAATCAACTCCAGCGCCGCGGGGATTTGATTCCCAATTTGGTGGAGACCGTGAAGGGATATGCCACTCACGAGCGGGAGCTTTTTGAAAAAATCGCCGCAGCCCGGGCTGCCATGTTTTCGGCCTCCACACCGGCGGCGAAAATGGGGGCTAATGCCGAGCTTTCCGGCTGGCTGGGCCGGCTTTTGGCGATAGCCGAAAATTATCCCAATTTGAAGGCCAACGAAAGCTTTAACCGGCTGATGGACGAGCTGGCCGGGACGGAAAACCGGATAGCGGTGGAACGCAAACGATATAATGATATTGTAATGAGTTACAACCAGCGAATCAAGCGTTTTCCGACCAACTTATTGGCCGGTATGTTTGGTTTTTCGCAGGCTACTTATTTTGAGGCGGAGGAACCTAAAAAGGAGCTTCCCGCCGTAAAGTTTTAACCGGCCGGGCGAGCCGTCGCTCCCCGGGAAATCGGGGGGAGGAAAGTCCGGGCTCCAAAGAAGCCAAGCCCCCTTAGCCGGGGGTCCGTTCGGTTTAATCCGGGCGGAACGGATAGTGCCGCAGAAAACATACCGCCCCGTGCAACCGGGGTAAGGGTGAAATGGCGAGGTAAGAGCTCACCGCGCTCCGGGTGACCGGGGCGGCAGGGAAAACCCGCTTGGGAGCAAGGCCGCGCAGCGGCGGGTGCTTCGCCCAAAGCCGCGGGTAGGCCGCTTGAGGTTTTTGGCAACAAAGACCCCAGATGGATGACGGCATAGAACCAAACCCGGCTTACGGCCCGGCCGGTTGAATTTTTTGAGTCACGGCTTAACACCTTAAACGGGGACCAAGTATCGAACGATGGATAAAATGGCGCTCGGCATCATCTGTGGAGTGGCTTTTGGGGCCTTGGCGGTTCTGACCATGATTCCTCTTCAATTCCCGGATAGAAAATCAGCCCTCTTGGGAGCTTTTTTCAATCGCTTTGCCATAGGGTTCTTAATCGGCGTTACAAGCCTTCCGGTTCCCCCTTGGGTGGCCGGGCTTATCGTAAGTGTCCTGGTCAGCCTGCCGAGCGCCATTATTTCAAAGGCTTACGCCCCCATTTTGGGGATAGGTGTTGTAGGGGGGATGATTATCGGATTCGTAGTTGGAAAATGGGGAGTGTAGGGCCTTTTTAGTCAACTGCTTCTTCAGATGCGAGCCGATACAACCGAAAAAAACTTTGCCGCCCGCTGGGTTTTTCAGCCCGAACCGTCTCCTGCGTCCGTTCAACCGTTAGTCCATGGCTTGGGACTGCCATCCCCCATCGCTAAAATTCTCGCCAACCGCGGTTTTCTCAATCCCGGGCAGGCCGACCGCTTCCTCCATCCCAAACTGGAAGAGCTCTGCGACCCCTTTTTGCTCCCTTCGATGCGGGAGGCGGTAGAACTTATCGTTGGCGCCATCCGGGAAAACGAGCCGATAATGATTTTTGGGGACTATGACGTGGATGGCATCACCGCCACCGCGCTTATGTATCTCGTTCTGTCCCGGCTGGGGGCGAGGGTTTCTTACTACCTCCCCAACCGTCTCGTGGAGGGGTACGGGCTCTCCGAAGACGGTTTTTTGGAGGCCCAAAAACGGGGGGTAAGCTGGATCATTTCGGTTGACTGCGGCATTACAGCGGTTAAGGAAATCGCTTTCGGCAACTCCTTGGGCATTCGCACCATCATTACCGACCACCACGAACCGGCTTCCGAACTTCCAGATGCCGCCGCCATCGTCAACCCAAAACTGGGAGATTCCTCCTTGGGGGAAGAACTCTCCGGGGTAGGTATCGCTTATAAACTCGCCCAGGCTCTCTTTCTTCACTTGGGACAGGAAGAGGTGGAGGAACACCTCGATTTGGTCGCTCTCGGAACCCTGGCGGATATCGTTCCGCTCACTGGCGAAAATCGTATTCTGTCTCGCTACGGGGTTCAAGCGCTGGGACGCACAAACAAGCCTGGACTGAAATCCTTGGCTTTTGTCGCCGGGCTTTTGGGGAAGGAAATCTCCGCTGGACAGGTGGTCTTTGTACTGGCTCCCCGCATCAACGCCATCGGCCGCTTGGGGAGCGCCATGGAAGCCATCCGGCTTTTGACCACTCGGGACGAGAAAGTAGCCGGGGAGATTGCCCGATTATTGGACGGCGAAAACCGCAAACGACGCAGCTTGGACGAGGCCACGCTGGAAGAAGCCCTGGCCCAAGTCGAACGGGAAATCGATTTGTCCAAAGAACGGGCCATTGTTCTGGCCTCCGATAGCTGGCATCCGGGCGTCATTGGCATCGTTGCCTCGCGGTTGGTGGAGCGCTTCCACCGTCCCACCATAATGATTTCCATCGAAGGGGAAGAGGGAAAGGGCTCGGCCCGCTCCATTCCGGGTTTTCATTTGACCGAGGCCTTGAAATGCTGCGATTCCCATCTTTTACGCTACGGCGGCCACAAATACGCCGCCGGGCTTTCCATCGCCCGCTCGGAAATAGAGCCGTTCCGTCGCAAAATTAACGAGGTGTCTTCCCGGTTGCTTTCGGACGAGGATTTGATTCCGCGCTTGGAAGTGGATGCCGAGGTTGGATTAAACGAAGTGAACGACCGGCTGGTCGAAACGCTGGAGCTTTTCGCCCCCTTCGGCCCGGCCAACTCCCGCCCCGTCTTCGTCACCCGCGGGCTGGAACTCGTCGGCCTGCCTGTTTTGGTGGGGAATAACCATGTTAAGTTCCGCGTCCGACAGGGTAACCTGACGCACGAGGCGATTGGTTTTGGAATGGGGGGCTGGCTGCCACGGCTGGCGGCCGTGGTGGAGCGCTCCGGTTTTGTCGATTTGGCCTATACCCTCGACTTTAACGAATGGAACGGGCAAAAGAAAATCCAGCTTCATCTGAAGGACATCCACCTGCTTCAATGAGTTCCCGCACCGCAGCTTCCTCTCCCACTGTTCTGGAGCGGTTCAAAAAAAAGGACGAAACCGCCCTCGCGCGGCTGATTTCGCTTGTCGAGAATCGGGAAAAAAACTTTGAAAAAATCCTTTCCAAACTTTTTCCGATTTCCGGCAAGGCCTTCCGCCTCGGCGTCACCGGCCCGCCGGGAGCGGGCAAAAGCACGTTGGTTGACAAGCTCGCAACCCATTTTTTGAAAAATAAAAAATCGGTCGGCATCGTGGCCGTTGATCCAACCTCTCCTTTTACCGGCGGCGCTTTACTTGGAGACCGTGTCCGAATGCAGGGAGCTTCCGAACGCAAATCCGCCTTTATCCGCTCAATGGCCACGCGCGGTTCGCAGGGGGGGCTGGCGGCGGCCACTGGCGACGTAGCCTTGGTTTTGGACGCATTCGGTAAGGATTTCGTCTTCATCGAAACCGTGGGGGTCGGGCAGGTGGAGCTGGATGTTGCCTCGCAGGCGGACGTGACCCTTCTGGTCTTGGTCCCTGAATCAGGGGATTCGATTCAAGCAATGAAAGCCGGCTTGATGGAAATCGCTGACATCTTTGTGGTCAACAAAGCTGACCGGGAGGGCTCCCGCAAAATGGTCGCCGAGCTGGATATGGTCTTGAACTTCAAACGCAAAAAAGGGGATTGGCGTTACCCGGTTGTGCCGACGGAGGCGGTTAATAATGTCGGCGTTGATGTTTTGCTGAATACGATTGATGAATACCGGAAGTTCGCTGCTGACCACCATATAGTTGAAAGAAAACGCAAAGAACAAATAAAAGCTGCCCTTCTGGGGATGATCGAACGCAAAATCCGCACCAAGGCGGAGGCAATTTTGCAAAACGAGCTGACCACCTTGGTCGAAAAGATCTGGAAAAGGGAAGTTGACCCCTATACCGCCGTCGAGGAACTGCTGGCGGCAGACGGCCAATTGCGTTAACTTACAGGCGGGTAAACGGAGGAATAGATGCTGAAAACCAAAAAGAAACCGGCTTCCAAATCAAAACTCAAGAAAATCTCAACCGTGGCGCGCGCCCGCGCCAAGGCGTCCGCCAAAAAAACTTCCAAGGGTTTTCCTTATCACGCCCCGGAACTGCTGAAGAAAGTCGCCGCCGCCAAAACTCAATGGGAAAAAGAATACGCCAGACAGGCCGATTACTCCAAAAAATTCATCTCTGTCTCCTCCGACGAACCCAAGCCGATGTACACCCCGGAGGATTTGAAACACTTCGACTACTTTGATAAGCTGAATTTCCCCGGCGTTTATCCCTACACCCGGGGCATCCGCCCGGCCGGCTACCGCGGCCGTCTCTGGACCTTCCGCCAGTTCTCCGGCTTCGGCACGCCGAAGGAAACCAACGAACGGTATCACTATCTCATGGAGCACGGCCAGACCGGCCTTTCGGTCGCCTTTGATCTGCCCACTCTAATGGGGTACGATTCCGACCATCCCCGCTCCAAGGGGGAAGTCGGTGTCTGCGGCGTGGCGGTCGATTCGCTCGCGGATATGGAGATCATCTTCGACGGCATCGACTTGGGAAAGGTCTCCACCTCAATGACCATCAACGCCCCGGCCTCGGTCATCTTTGCGATGTATCTCGCCGTGGCCGAAAAGCAGGGAGTGCCGTTTACCAAGCTTCGGGGCACCTTGCAAAACGATATTTTGAAGGAATACATCGCCCAAAAAGAGTGGATTTACCCGCCGCGCCCATCCATCCGCTTGATTACCGATATGATGGCCTTCTGCACCAAGAACGTTCCCAAATGGAATACCATCTCCATCTCGGGTTACCATATCCGCGAGGCGGGATCAACAGCCGTGCAGGAGCTGGCCTTCACCTTGGCAGATGGCTTTGCCTATGTCGAAGCGGCCATCGCCACTGGACAAAATGTGGATGATTTCGCTCCCCGTCTGTCTTTCTTCTTCAACGCCCACATTGATTTCTTCGAGGAAATCGCCAAATACCGCGCCGCCCGGAGAATCTGGGCCCGGCATATGCGGGAAAAATACAAGGCCAAAAAAGAGGAGTCCTGGCTTCTGCGCTTCCATACGCAGACCGCCGGTTGCTCACTCACGGCCCAACAGCCGGAAAACAACATCGTCCGCACGGCTTACGAAGCCCTCGCGGGTGTTCTGGGTGGCACCCAGTCTTTGCACACCAATTCGATGGACGAAACTTGGGCCTTGCCCTCCGAAAAAGCGGCCTTCATCGCCCTGCGCACCCAGCAGGTTCTGGCGTACGAAACCGGCGTTCCGAACGTTATCGACCCTCTGGCCGGTTCCTACTACGTTGAGTCGCTGACCGACAAAATGGAAGAGGAAGCCGAAAAATATTTTGAGGAAATCGACCGCCGCGGCGGCGTTTTGAAAGGCATCGAAGAGGGCTACTTCCAGCGGGAAATTGCCCGCGCCGCTTACCAGTACCAGCAGGAAATCGAGAAAAAAGACCGTATCATCGTCGGGATTAACGAATTTGTCCTCGAAAATGAAAAAATAGAAATTCCCATCCTTAAAATCGAGCCGCGCGTGGAGCGGGAGCAATGCGAAGGGATTGTCAAACTCCGCGCCCGGCGGGACAACGCCCGCGTCAAGCAAACTCTGGACGCCTTGAAAAAAGCCGCCGCCGGGAAGGAAAACACTATGGCCAAGATTCTGGACTGCGCCCGGGCCTACGCCACGGAAGGGGAAATCTGCGACGCAATGAAGGAAATCTTCGGTGAATACACCGAACCGGCGATGATTTAAGAAATGGGGAAGTTTGAGTTAGAGAAACAAATCCAATCTTGCCATGTTTACAAAGAGCTCCTGAAGGAATTAGAAAATTATTTACTAAATCAGGTTCCCAAGCTTTTTAATGCATCTACAGAAAGTATACGGAAATGTTACTCCATTTCAATAACTGACAAGTTGGGAACAGAAGAAATTCCAAGTATTTCAGAGTATTCTCCAGCTTGTTTCCCGAATGGAACATCAAAAATATTGTTTGAAGTAGATGCATTCGGTCAAACGAGGTTGCGGGTAATGGTTAAACTTACAAAAGAGAAATACTTGGCCGGAATATCAATCATGAACACCGCAGAAAACCCAAGGGATGTTTCGGTGGGGATTTATGAGGGAATAAAAAGAATCATCGAGGAAAACAAGAACCAAAATTGGATATTTCATTTACCAATTTATGCCTTGTTCTTCCTTCTTTGGCTTACGGCTTTTCTTATAGGTCTCACTACGCCTGATTCTAAACCGGCAAAACCTTTTTTAGATTTTGTAATGGGAGTGTCCTTCTTTTTTATGTTATTTACTCTCATAGTACGAAAATTAAAGCCATATATTTCATTCGAAACCAAGGCATATCAAAAGCAAAAGAAATGGATGGATTGGTTTGTATTCGGTTCGCTAGGCTTTATCGTATTCGGCTCTTTAGCTTATGCTTTGAGGAAGAAGCTCTTTGGCTTTTAAACAAGATAAATACTTTGGTCTTACGATAGTAACGGGTTAAATGAGAAACGTTGGTTTATTCTGGAGCCCAATGGTTAAAACTATCATCGAACCGTTTAAAATCAAATCGGTCGAGCCGATTAAAATGACCTCCCGCGCCGAGCGGGAAGAAATCATAAAAAACGCCCACTACAACCCGTTTCTCATCCATGCCGAAAACGTGCTCATCGATTTATTGACCGATAGCGGCACTTCGGCGATGTCCTCCGAACAATGGGCGGCGATGATGCGCGGCGACGAATCCTACGCCGGCGCCCAGAGCTTTTTCCGCTTTGAAACCGTTGTGAAGGAAATCTTTGGCTTTTCGCAAATCATACCCACTCATCAGGGCCGCGCGGCGGAAAAGATTTTGTTCTCCATAATAGGGGGGAAGGGGAAAACCATAATCTCCAACACCCATTTCGATACCACCCGCGCCAACATTGAATATACCGGGGCGGAAGCCCTCGACTTGGTCATCCCGGAAGGGAAAATTCCCTCCGCCATACACCCATTCAAGGGAAATATCGATTTGCAAAAACTCGAAGAAACCATAAAGCGCATCGGCCCTAAGGATATTCCCTTGGTGATGCTCACGGTCACCAACAACTCCGGCGGCGGCCAGCCGGTCTCCATGGCGAATATCAAAAGCGCCAAAGAAATTTGCCGAAAGTTTGGCATCCCGCTCTTTCTGGATGCCTGCCGCTTTGCCGAAAATGCCTATTTCATCAAACTGCGCGAGGAGGGATACGTGCATAAACGGGTTTACGACATCGCCCGCGAAATGTTTACCTATGCCGATGGCTGCACCATGAGCGCCAAAAAGGACGGCCTGGCCAATATTGGCGGCTTTCTGGCCACCAACAACGAGGAATGGGCCACCGCCGCCCGAAATTTATTGATTCTTACTGAAGGATTTGCCACCTACGGCGGTTTAGCCGGCCGGGATTTGGATGCCATTGCCGTCGGATTGCGTGAAGTGCTAGAGGAGGATTACCTCAAATACCGCATCCGCTGCATGACCTATTTTGGTGAAAAACTGACCGCCATCGGCGTGCCGATTATCCAGCCCCCCGGCGGCCACGCCATCTATATCGACGCCAAAGCCATGCTCTCCCACATTCCGGTCGAGCAATATCCGGGTCAGGCGTTGGTAGCCGAATTGTTCATCGAAGGGGGCATCCGCGCCGTCGAAATCGGCAGCGTGATGTTCGGCAAAAAAGATTCTCAAACCGGGAAATTGATTCCAGCCCAAATGGAACTCGTTCGTCTGGCCTTGCCCCGCCGGGTTTACACCCAAAGCCACGTCGATTACTGCGTCGAAATCCTCGAAAACATCTGGAATCGGCGAAATTCCATTCGCGGTCTCAAAATCACCAAAGAACCCCCGTTTTTGCGCCACTTCACCGCCCATTTCGAACCGGTAAAATAGAGTTTGGTCTTTGTAGGGGCAGGTCTCGTGCCTGCCCTTTTCCTGTGGCGCAAGCGCCCCCTTGCCATTATCTTTGCGGGCTGTGAAGAAATACCGCATTCTCTTGGCCAAACCGGGTCTGGACGGCCACGACCGGGGCGTCAAGGTCATTGCCGCCGCCCTGCGGGATGCCGGTTTCGAGGTCATCTACACCGGGCTTCGCCAGACGCCTGAGATGATTGTGGACGCGGCCGTGCAGGAGGATGTAAACGCCATTGGAATGTCCATCCTCTCCGGTGCCCATATGACCCTTTTCCCCGAGGTTTTGGATTTGTTGAAAAAACGCAACAGTTCACATATGCTTTTATTCGGAGGGGGGATCATTCCCAAAGAGGAGATTGAAGAATTGGAAAAGCTGGGGGTGGGAAAACTTTTCGGCCCCGGCAGTTCGGTCAACGACATTGTTGACTATTTGAAAAAGGCCCTCCCCGGGCAAAAGCGTAAAGAAGAAGCATTGATTTGAAACCACTTGGAGGGGATGAATGCCATATAATATAGACCCGCGCCAGCAGCCAATCAGGGACGAAGTCCGCCAGTTCTGCGAAAAAGAGATTCTACCCGTCGCCCGCGAGCTGGACCGCCGGCCCGAACCGCAAAAATTTCCGTACGAGCTTTTCCGCAAACTGGGGAAAGCCGGCTACATCGGCTACTTCCAGCCCAAAGAATACGGCGGACAGGGAAAGAGCGCCTTGGAATATGCCACGCTCATTGAAGAACTGGCTTACTGGGATGCCCCCACGTCTCTTCTGCCGGCCGTCAGTGAATTGGCCATGCACCCCATCACCGCTTTCGCCTCCGAGGAGCAGAAAGAGAAATACCTCCCCAAAGCCATCACCGGTGAAACGGTGATTGCCTTTTCTCTGACCGAACCGGAAGCGGGGTCTGACGCTGGTAACCAAAAAACCACCGCCATTGCCAAAGGAGATCATTACATCCTGAACGGCGAAAAGATTTTCATCATGCACGGAGATGTTTCCACAGTAAGCGTGGTATTCTGCAAAATCGCCGAGGAGGGCTCCGAATCCAGCCGGATGTCCGCCTTGATTGTGGAAACGGACAAGCTCGAAGGGTACTCCGCCAAGACGCTTGAATACAAAATGGGAATGAAGGCTGCAACCACGGGCCGGCAGTGGTTCAAAAACTGCAAAGTTCCCGCCTCGGCTTTGTTGGGGGAACGGGGCAAAGGTTTTCGTTACGCTCTTGGAACCTTGGACGGTGCCCGCATCGACGTCGCTGCCCAAGGGGTCGGCATCGCCCGCCGGGCCTTGGATGAATCGATCGCCTATGCCCGCAAGCGGGTCTGCTTCGGCGCGCCGATTGCCAAACTGCAGGCGATTCAATGGATGATAGCGGATATGGCCACCCGGGTGGAAGCAGCCACGCTTTTGACCTATAAAGCAGCCCAGATTGCCGACTCCGGCCAAAAATTCACCATCGAGGCCTCCCAAGCGAAACTCTACGGCACGGAAACCGCCAAATTCTGCGTCGACCGGGGCATGCAAATCCACGGCGGCTACGGCTACATCGGAGAGTTCACGATAATGGAAAAGCTCTACCGCGACCAGCGCCTGACCGAAATCTACGAAGGCACCTCCGAAATCCAGCGCTTGGTCATCGCGGGGCATTATCTGGGCGGAAGGTAGTGCTCAAAGTCGGCCGCTTCGAGGTCTTCCATTTTGTTGAAAGCCGCTTTCATCTCGATGGCGGCACGATGTTCGGTGTCATCCCAAAAATAATGTGGCAAAAGCTGATTCCCGCCGACGACAAAAATTTGATTCCGATGGACAATAACCTCTATGTCGTCCGGGCGCACGGCAAGAATATCCTTTTGGATACAGGCCTCGGAGATGCGTTGACCGAACAGGACAGAAAAGTTTACAATTGCTGGACCGCCTCCAACATGCTGCCCGGTTTGAAAAGCATCGGTTTTACGCCGGATGACATCGATTTTGTTTTCTTTTCGCACTTGCATACCGACCACTTGGGCGGGGCGGTTCGGTTGGAAAACGGCCGCAAACTGCCGCTTTTTCGCAAAGCCCGCCATTTGATTCAGAAAAAAGAGTGGGAAGATGCCCAAAAACCGGACGAACGCACCGGCGCCGTTTACCTGCCGGATGATTTGGCGGCTTTGGAGGAGGCCAAGCTGGTTGAGCTTTTCGATGGCGAGGCGCAGATTCTCCTTGGTTTGAGGTTGCGCCTGACCGGCGGCCACACTCCCGGACATCAGGGATGCATAATCTCGGACGGCGGCTCGACTCTGGTTTACTATGCCGATATTTTCCCCTCCCGCTTTCACATTAAAACGGCCTATGTGGCTGGCGTCGATTTGTTTCCACGAGAGACGATGAAACTCAAGCGCGAGCTGGTACCCAAATTTGCCTCCGAAGGTACCCTGATTGCCTTCGACCATGATTTACAAGTGAAAATCGGCCGGCTTGAGGAAAAGGATGGCCGTTTGACGGCTGCGCCCGTCAATTTGAATTGAAATGGACTTGAAAGAAAAACTCAAACTTTTGGAACAAATGCGCCAGCAGGCGCTCTTGGGTGGGGGAGAGGCCCGTCTCGAAGAACAGCACAAAAAGGGGAAGCTCTCTGCGCGCGAGCGGCTCGAGCTGCTTTTGGACGAGGGAAGCTTCGAGGAATTCGACCCGTTTGTCACCCACCGCTCCACCGGCTTTGGACTGGAAAAGCAAAAATACTTGGGGGATGGCGTGGTCACCGGCCACGGCAAAATCGATGGCCGCTCCGTTTTCGTTTTCTCGCAGGATTTCACCGTCTTCGGCGGCTCCTTGTCGGAAGCCCACGCCGAAAAAATCTGCAAAGTGATGGATTTGGCCTTGAAAAACGGCTGCCCGGTCATCGGCTTGAACGACTCCGGCGGCGCCCGCATACAGGAGGGAGTCGTCAGCTTGGGCGGCTACGCCGACATTTTCCTGCGCAACACCCTCTGCTCCGGAGTCATTCCGCAGATTTCCGTCGTTTTGGGCCCCTGCGCCGGCGGCGCGGTTTACTCCCCCGCCATCACCGACTTCGTGATAATGGTGCGCGGCACCAGCTATATGTTCGTCACCGGTCCGAACGTTGTCAAAACCGTCACCCACGAAGATGTTACCTTCGAAGATTTGGGGGGCGCCGATGTCCACGCATCCAAATCCGGCGTGGCTCACTTCGCGGTGGATAACGAAATGCAGGCCTTGGAAAAAGTCCGTAAACTGGTCTCATTCATTCCGTCTAATAATCTTGACGATCCCCCTTTGGGTGCTTCGAGTGACCCTGTCGATAGGCAGGATGAAGAACTGAACGGTATCGTTCCGGACAATCCGAATAAACCGTACGACATTCGGGATGTCATTCGTCGGGTGGTGGACGGCGGCGATTTCTTTGAAGTCCACGAGCAGTACGCCGCAAACATCGTCGTCGGCTTCGCCCGCCTGGGCAGTCGCTCCATCGGCATCATCGCCAATCAGCCCGCCGTTCTGGCCGGTGTTCTGGACATCAACTCCTCGGCCAAAGGGGCCCGCTTCGTACGTTTTTGCGACGCCTTCAACATCCCCTTGGTCACTTTTGAAGACGTCCCCGGTTTCCTCCCCGGCACGGCACAGGAGCACGGCGGCATCATCAAACACGGCTCCAAATTGCTTTATGCCTATTGCGAAGCGACGGTACCGAAACTGACCGTCATTACACGCAAGGCCTACGGCGGTGCCTACGACGTGATGTCCTCCAAGCACATCCGCGGCGATTTCAACTACGCCTGGCCCTCGGCGGAAATCGCCGTGATGGGCCCCAAAGGGGCGGCGGAAATCATCTTCAGGCGGGAAATCGAGGCCGCCGCCAACCCGCAGGAGCTTTTGGAAAAGAAAATTGAGGAATACCGCGAAAAATTCGCCAACCCCTATGAGGCCGCCGCTCGCGGCTACATTGACGACATCATCGAGCCGAAGGAAACGCGTCCCCGTTTAATCCGCGCCCTGGAACTTCTGCAAAACAAAAAAGACACCAACCCTCCCAAAAAGCACGGCAATATTCCACTTTGATCCACCTATCATTCTTCCGTCCAGTTTGTCATTCTGAGCGTAGTAAAGATTCTCTCCATTGAATTATGGAGTTCCTTTCCCACGATGCACAAAAAAACTACGAGTGGGCAAAAGCGTTTTTGGCTCGCCGCGCCCCAGATTTTCGCTTTCGCTGGGACATTTACTTTTCATTGCTCAAGGAACATCTTGCCGCCTCCCACTTCTGGCTGGATGCCGGAGCGGGAGAAAACAAAGTCATCGGCCAATACGATTCGCTTGAATTCAAGGTCGGCGTCGATTCCCACAAGCCTTTGGCCAACCCCAAGAACTTTGTCCGCGCCCGGCTTGAAGCGCTTCCCTTCCAAAACGGAAGCTTTGACTTCATTTCAACCCGCTACGTTTTGGAGCATCTCGAAAAACCGGAACAGGTCTGGGCCGAATGGCATCGGGTGCTCAAGAGAGAGGGAAGGATATTGGTTCAAACTCCCAATATTTTAAGCTATATCTCCTTTCTTCCCCGCCTGTTGCCTTACCGGCTCAAGCGTTATTTTCTCGTCAGGTTTTTCCTTATATCTCCAAAGGACATCTTCCGTGTCTATCACCGCTTCAACCGCCCTGAAAAGTTCAAAAACTTACCCGGCTTTACCGTCGAAAAAATGATTTTGTCCGAGGATATGCACCTCCACTTTCGCCCCCTCTTTTATTTATCTTACTTTGTGCACATGTTGACGCGCCTGCCCGGACTGTCTAATTTCCACTCGACCATAACGGCAGTTTTGAAGAAAAACGATGTTTAAGAAAATCCTTGTCGCCAACCGCGGGGAAATCGCCGTCCGGATAATCCGCGCCTGCCGGGAACTCGGCATCACTTCGGCGGTTGTTTTTTCGGAGGCCGACCGCAAATCCCTCGCCGTCCGGCTGGCCGATGAGGCCTATTCCATCGGAGCGCCGCCGGTCAAAGAATCGTATCTCTCGATGGAAAAAATCATCGCCGCAGCGCAGAAGTGCGGCGCCCAGGCCATTCATCCCGGCTATGGCCTCTTGTCGGAAAATTCGATTTTTGCTCAGGCGGTGGAGGAAGCCGGCTTGGTTTTCATCGGCCCGCGGGCGGATGCCATTCTGAAATTGGGGGATAAGGTCCGTGCCCGCCGGCTGGCGGTCTCCTGTGGCGTTCTTATCGTTCCCGGTGCCGAGCTACCGCCCAATGTTTCTGAAGCGGAAGCCCTTGCCGAAGCCGAAAAGCTGGGTTTTCCCCTTTTGATAAAAGCCCAGGCCGGGGGAGGAGGGAAGGGAATGCGCAAGGTGGAACGGAAAAGCGATTTCGCCTCGGCCTTAAAGATGGCTTCCTCTGAAGCCCTTTCCTATTTCGGCAACGGCGCCGTTTATTTGGAAAAATATCTCTCCCGCCCCCGCCATATCGAAATCCAGATTGTAGCTGATGCCTTCGGCAACTGCATTCATCTGGGGGAACGGGAATGCTCCATCCAGCGCCGCCACCAGAAATTACTCGAAGAGTCTCCTTCAGTTGTAGTCGATACCAACTTGCGGCAAAAACTGGGAGAAGCAGCCGTAGCGTTGGCCCAAAAAGCCAACTATCTGAATGCCGGTACGGTGGAATTCTTGGTCGATGAACATAAAAACTTCTATTTTCTCGAAGTTAACACCCGCCTGCAGGTGGAACACCCGGTCACGGAAATGGTAACCGGTTTGGATTTGGTCGCGCTGCAAATCAAAATTGCCGCCGGAGAGAAATTGCCGTTTTCGCAGGAAGAGGTGAAATGGAACGGGCACGCCATCGAATGCCGCATCAACGCCGAAGACCCTGCCCAGAATTTTTTCCCTTCCTCCGGCAAAATTGACGTCTACCGCGAACCGGCTGGCCCCGGCGTACGGGTGGACTCCGGTGTTTATCAGGGTTGGGAGGTTGGTCTCTTTTACGATTCCCTTCTGGCCAAACTGGTTTGCTGGGGGCCGGACCGGTCCACCGCCATCAATCGGATGCGCCGCGCCTTGGAGGAATTCCGCATCTTCGGCATCGCCACCAACATTCCGTTCCACGAATCCCTTTTGACCCACCGCCGCTTTAACGAAGGGGATTTTTCCACCTTCTTTTTGGAAGAAGAAAAGGTTTTGCCCGATTTGCGTCCCAGCGGTCTGGAGGCGGCCTTAGTCGGCGCCGCATTGTTCAAGGAAATGAAAAATCAAGCTGTATCTCCCTTGATCTCGACCGGCAGGGCAACTTCGGTCTGGAAGGAGGAGGCCCGCCGGGCCGGTTTGCGCCAATGGTAAAAACCTATCACCTCGAACTGGACGGAAAGAGCTACGAGGTCGGCATCGAAAACTTGAACGGCACAGTGGCCGTTACAGTAAATGGCAAACGGCACACGGTTGATTTGGTCTCGCTCAACGGCGGCGGCGCTCTTTCTATTTTGCTGGATGGCCGGTCCTATGATTTGGAAGTCAAGGAAAGCGAAAAAGGGCTTTCCGTTTTTGCCTCGGGTCAGCATTATGACCTTCTGGTGGAGGAGGAGAAACTCTTTCGCGCCCGCCAGCTTTCCGGCACTGGAAAGTCCACCTCGAAGGAAAAGGTGGTGCGCGCCCCAATGCCCGGCCTGATTGTCAAAATCGAAGTGGCCGTGGGACAGGAAGTCCACCCCGGGCAAGAACTCTTGGTCATGGAGGCAATGAAAATGGAAAACGAAATCAAAGCCGTTGGAGCAGGCCGGGTGAAGGAAATAAAAGTCGCCCAACGCCAGCCGGTGGAACAAAATCAGGTTTTAATAACCTTCGAGTAATGTATTATCATAATCTGACATCTCATTGATTGACAACGGGCTGAAAAGGTGGCAAAAACCGTAAAAAAGAAGACCACTCCCGTCCGCATTGAACTTTCCGGCTTGAGTTCCCAGCCCAAAATCGTCTATTCTCAAAAAGACGTTAAGAACTATAAAGCGCTGGAAAAGCGTTTGGGCAAACCGGGCGCATTTCCCTTCACCCGGGGCATCTATCCGGATATGTACCGCGGACGCCTCTGGACGATGCGCCAGTACGCCGGCTACGGTACGGCCAAGGAATCGAACGAACGCTACCGCTATTTGCTCTCTCAAGGGGTGACTGGCCTTTCCGTGGCCTTCGATTTGCCCACCCAAATCGGCTACGATTCCGATTCTTCCTTCGCCGCCGGCGAAGTCGGCAAAACCGGCGTCGCGATTTGCTCCATCGAGGATATGGAGCTGCTTTTCGACAGCATCCCGCAGGACAAGGTCTCCGTCTCAATGACCATCAATGCCACTGCCATCATCCTCTTGGCCCTCTATGTCGCCGTCGCCAAAAAGCGGGGCATCCCGCTCTCCCAACTTTCCGGCACCGTGCAAAACGACATCTTGAAGGAATTCATTGCCCGCGGCACTTACATTTTTCCTCCCAAACCCTCGATGCGTCTGGTCACTTCCATTTTTCAATACGCCAGGGAGCATCTGCCCAAATGGAACACCATCTCGATTTCCGGCTACCACATCCGCGAAGCCGGCTCCACCGCCGCGCAGGAACTCGCCTTCACCTTTGCCGATGCCATCGAGTACGTCCGCGCCGCCTTGTCGGTCGGCTTGAAAATCGACGAATTCGCCCCCCGGCTCTCCTTCTTTTTCAACGCCCATCAGGATTTTTTCGAGGAAATCGCCAAGTTCCGCGCCGCCCGCCGTATTTGGGCCCGCATTATAAGAGAAAAGTTCAAAGCCAAAAAGCCGGATTCCTTGAAGCTCCGTTTTCACACCCAGACCGCCGGCTCCTCTTTGACCGCCCAGCAGCCGGAGGTGAACCTCATTCGCACCACGCTGGAAGCCCTTTCCGCTGTCTTGGGGGGAACCCAGTCCCTGCATACGAACGCCTACGATGAAGCTCTCGCTCTGCCGACTGAAAAATCGGCCCAGCTGGCTCTTCGCACCCAACAGGTAATTGCCCACGAATCCGGTGTTTCCGCCACCGCCGACCCGCTCGCCGGCTCCTATTACGTCGAGCATCTGACCGACCGGCTGGAAGAGGAATGCTGGGAGTATCTTAAGAAAATCGAAAAAATGGGGGGCGCTTTGGCTTGCGTGGAAGCCGGCTTTTTCCAGCGTGAAATTCAACAAAGCGCCTATGAATATCAAAAACAGGTTGAAAGGGGAGAGCGAATCGTCGTCGGACTGAACAAATTTGTCGAGAATGATACGTTTACCGGCAAGATTCTGAAAGTCGACCCCAAAGTCCGCGAAGACCAGATAGCCCGGCTGGCCGACTTGCGCCGTCGCCGGGACAATGAAACAGTAAAGCAAAAGCTTGAAGCGCTGCGCAAAACCGCCAAAGGCACGGACGGAATGTTCCCCGTTATTCTCGATTGCGTCGAAAACTTTGTCACCTTGGGTGAAATCTGCACTGTCCTGCGCGAAGAATGGGGGGAGTATAGGAGGGCGGTGGTTTTGTGAACTACAAGGTTGACCACTTAGGCGTTGCCGTCCAGAATCTTTTCGAAACGGTTGCCTTTTACCTCAAAACCTTCGGCGGCCGGGCCTCAGAAGTTTATGAATCGAAAACCGATAAGGTTCGTGTTCAGTTTGTTTACTACAATAATCAACGCCTCGAATTTCTAGAACCCACTTCACCCGAATCTCCAATCGCCAAATTTCTGGCCGTCAAAGGCCCCGGATTGCATCATCTTTGCTTTGGTGTCCAAAATATCGCCGCAGAACTGGGACGCCTGAAAGGGGAGGGGTATCGGCTCATTGACGAAGCTCCCCGCATCGGTGCCGAAGGGAAAAAAATCGCCTTCCTCCACCCCAAATCCTCCGGCGGCGTGTTGATTGAACTTAAAGAGACGCTCTAAGCGTCAGGAAACGCAGGGAATTGGTGAGCCCCCAAAAACTGCGTTGACAAGGACGACCACGTCCGAGGGCGTCAGTTGCGCGTCGCAGTTGGTATCAGCGGCGCAAAAGGGAGCGGAAAAAGCGGAACCAAGAAAGACCGCATTCAACTCACTGACGATGTCGGCCGGGCTTAAATTGGCATCAAGATTCAAATCCCCTTTGACGGCCGTTCCGGAAAGAACCAACAAAGCTCTTCCCGCGTTCGAAAGTTCTTCGCTCGGACTGTAATTGCGCGCTCCCGCCATGAAATCATCCCGCCCATTGCCGTCCACGTCGCCGACGCCTGCAACCACCCAGCCGAAAAATTCGTTCATCGAGCTTCCGTTCAACTGATGTAACAGTTTTCCATCCGTTCCGGAATAAACGGAGGCCGTTCCGGCATCTGTAAATTGCCCCGGGTCCGTATACCGTGCGCCAACGATAAAATCCTTAGCTCCATCACCGTCGACATCGCCGGCACCGTCAACCGACCGGCCGGTGCCATCGTTGGCGGTTGCGCCGATTATGATGTGGAGTGGAGAGCCGTCCAGCCCGGAAAATACAATCGCTTTTCCCGGCCGCCCCGGCCCGGTGGGAGAGCCGGCCGGCGCCCCGCAGATAAAATCAGGTTTTCCGTCGTTGTTGACATCGCCAAGCCCGGCCACGGATGTGCCCAGCTCATCCACACTGTCTGTGCCGTTGAACTGAATGAGAAGGGAATCGCTTGCGCCCGAAAACAAATATGCTGAACCGGCCTGAAAAACCCCGTTCGGGTCGGCGTGCGGTGCGCCGACAAGAAAGTCCGTTTTCCCGTCGGCATTCACGTCCCCGGCCGCGGCGATGGAAAACCCAAATTGGTCACCGGCGGAAAAGCCCTCGATTCGCCTCAAAAGCTGTCCGTCGGCGCCGGAATAGACGAAAACGGACCCCGCATCGATGATGCTGTTCGGATTGGCGTACGGAGCCCCCACGATAAAGTCGGGCATGCCGTCCCCGTTCAAATCTCCCAGACTGGCAACCGAGAATCCAAGGGCATCGCCAAAAAACTCCCCCGGCCCCCGCCCGGCCTGACCGTCCAGCCGGTAAAGAAGCAAATTATCCAATCCCGAATGGATGAAAACCGAGCCGGCGTCAATCCGCCCCTCCGGGTTGGCCAATGGAGCGGCGACGATAAAATCCAAAACGGAATCGCCGTTTACGTCTCCCAGTCCAGTTAAAGCGGAGCCCAGAATATCCCCAAAGATTTCGTCCTCGTTGATGCCGTTCACGCCGTGAAACTCACCAAGCACGGATGTATCGGCCCCGGAATACAGAAAAGCCGACCCAGCTTGGCTGATACCACCCGGGTCGGCTCCCGGGGCGCCAATAAGAAAGTCCAGCCTACCGTCTCCATTAATATCCCCCCCACCGGCAATTGCGTAACCCAGATGATCTTCCATGGCCGCGCCATTTATCTGGAATCGAATGCGGGTGCAATCGGATGCGATACCCATGATATTTGAAACAAGAAGCCCGCACAGAATTGTGCCCCAAACGAAAGCCCGTTTATACATGATTTGACCTGATCTTAATTATTGCTGCTTTTTTAGATAAAGCAAGCTGGAATCAGGCCGGACTTGCCTTTGTTTTCACCGGCTCGTATTATCCCAATGAATGACGCCACAGGATTTTACTCAAATGGAGGTTTTGGCCACCGCTTTTCAGGTCAAAACCGGCGGCGAAAACCGCCAAAAACACCAGTTTCTGCGGGACGAATATCTAAACCGCCGCAAGGAGGCCGCCGTCGGTGGCAGTGAAGAGGCCCGCAAAAAACACACCTCCGCCGGCAAAATGATGGTGCGGGAACGAATTCGCAAACTTTTGGACCCCGATTCCGCTTTTTTGGAACTTTCGTCTTTGGCTGCCAACGGTCTCTACGGCGGTGGCATCCATGCCGCCGGGCTGGTGACAGGCATCGGCTACGTTTCCGGCCGGCCGGTGATGGTCGTTGCGAACGACGCCACCATCAAAGGGGGAACCTATTTTCCGGTCACGGTCAAAAAGCACCTCCGCGCGCAGGAAATCGCCTTACGATTGAATCTGCCCTGCATCTATCTGGTCGATTCCGGCGGCGCGTTTCTCCCCCTGCAGGCGGATGTTTTCCCCGACCGGGAGCATTTCGGCCGAATTTTTTACAACCAGGCCCGGATGTCCGCCGCCCGAGTTTTTCAAATTGCCGTCGTTCTGGGCTCCTGCACGGCCGGGGGGGCCTACATCCCGGCGATGAGCGATGAATCGATAATCGTCAAAAATCAAGGCACCATTTTCTTGGGTGGCCCCCCTTTGGTCAAGGCCGCCACGGGGGAGGAGGTAAGCGCCGAGGAACTGGGGGGCGGCGATTTGCACTCCCGCCGCTCCGGCGTCACCGACCATCTGGCTGAAAATGAGGAAGAGGCCCTCGAAAAATGCCGCGCGATTGTGGCAACCCTGCCCAAGCCAACCCAGACCTTTGGCCAGTTGCGTGCCGAAACCGAAGAGCCGCTCTACGATTTCGACGAGCTGTACGACCTGATGCCCGCAGACATCCGCAAGCCCTGGGATGTGCGGGAACTGCTGGCCCGCCTTTTGGACGGCAGCCGCTTTCTCGAATTCAAGCAGCTTTACGGCACCACCTTGGTTTGCGGCTTCGGCTCCCTTTACGGCTATCAGGTCGGCGTTCTGGCCAACAACGGCGTTCTGTTTTCCGATTCCGCGCTGAAAGCGACCCACTTCATCGAGCTTTGCAACCAGCGCCAAATCCCGCTTCTTTTCTTGCAAAATATCACCGGCTTTATGGTTGGGCGAGAGGCGGAAGCGGGCGGCATCGCCAAAGATGGCGCCAAAATGGTGATGGCGGTCGCGAACTCGAATATCCCCAAACTGACCGTGATTATCGGCGGCAGCTACGGAGCGGGGAATTATGCCATGTGCGGCCGGGCCTACGAGCCGGCCTTTTTGTGGATGTGGCCGCAGGGGCGCATCTCCGTGATGGGTGGCGAGCAGGCGGCGATGGTGCTCTCCACCGTCAAGCGGGAAGCCACGCCGGAAGAGAAAGAAGCCATCGAAAAGCCGATTCTGGAAAAATACGAAATCGAAGGTTCCCCTTATTTTTCCACCGCCCGCTTGTGGGATGATGGAATTTTGCTGCCGGAAGAAACCCGTGCCACCTTGGGGCTGGCCCTCGAACTCTCTTATCAATCCCCCTATCAGGAGACCCGCTTTGGCGTTTTCCGAATGTAAGTTTCTCTCCGTCAAGCGGGAGGGTTTTACCGCCACCGTCTGGCTTTCCCGTCCGGAAACCAAAAACGCTTTTCATCCCGACTTGATTTCCGAACTCGCCTCCGTTTTTTCGACTTTGGCTTCGGATGACAAACTCCGGGTCGTTTTCCTTCGCGGCAAGGGGGATGTCTTTTGCTCCGGCGCCGATATGAACTGGATGAAGTCCAGTTTGAGTTTCACTGCCACCCAAAACGTCGAGGACGCCCAAAAACTTTCCCGGATGCTTTCCATTATTAATGAATTCCCCGCTTCAGTAATTGGCCTCGTTCAGGGCGCCGCCTTGGGCGGCGGTGTCGGACTGGTCGCGGTCTGCGACCATGTGGTGGCCGAAAGCAAAACCGTTTTCGGTTTGACCGAGGTGCGCGTTGGGTTGATTCCCGCCGTCGTCGGCTCGTTTGTGATTGCCAAAATCGGTTTGTCCCAAGCCCGTTCGTTGTTCCTTTCCGGTGAAAAATTCGGCGCCGCCACCGCCCTGCGCATCGGGCTGGTTCACGAAATGACGGAAGGGGAGACCGGGCTCGATGAAGCCCAAAAAAAATGGACGGAGATTTTCAAAAAAGCCGCGCCGGGAGCTGTCCGTTCCGCCAAGAAGTATCTGGCCAAGTGGCCCTTCCCCCCGGCGGACATCAACGACCAGGCCGCCGCTTGGATGGCGCAGCTGCGCACGGGAAAAGAAGCCCAGGCCGGTTTTGCCTCCTTTTTTAAGAAAAAAACTCCCCCTTGGGCGGAATAATGTCGCCATTGTCATTCTGAGCGCAGCGAAGAATCTCGAATTGGTTCAATGCAGAATAAACGCCTCTTTATAGCCAACCGCGGCGAAATCGCCGTCCGCATCATCCAAGCCGCCCGCGAACTCGGTTTCTTCACCATCCTGCCGGTGGCGGCGGATGACTTGGGCTCAATTGCCGCCCAAGAAGCCGATTTGGTCTGCCCGCTGGAAGGAAAGGGAATTGCCGAAACGTACCTTTCCATTTCGCAATTGATAAAACTGGCCAAAGAAAACCAGGCCGGCTTCGTTCACCCCGGCTACGGCTTTTTGAGCGAGAATAAAGGATTTGCCAGGGCTGTCATCGATGCCGGAATGCAATGGGTCGGCCCGCCGCCTTCGGCAATGGAGCTTTTGTCCTCCAAAGTTCAGGCCAAGGAGCTTTGCAAAAAACTCAACATCCCGACCGTGCCGTATGTAACCTTTCAAAAACAGGTTTCGCAAAAAGAGCTGGCTGGCGCCGCGGAGCATCTCGGCTTTCCGCTGTTGGTAAAGGCCTCCGCCGGTGGCGGCGGCCGCGGAATGCGCAAGGTTTTCGAGCCGGGAAAGTTTGCAGAAGCGGTAAGTGCCGCCCAGCGCGAAGCCCAGGCTGCCTTCGGCGACCCGACTATCTTTGTCGAAAAACTGGTCAGCCCCGCGCGCCATATCGAAGTGCAGGTTTTGGGAGACAAAAACGGCAAGGTGGTGGCGGTGGGGGAGCGGGATTGCTCGGTTCAAAGGCGCCACCAGAAAATCATCGAAGAAACCCCCTCGCCGGTGATTTCAGAAGTTCAGCGCAAATTCTTGGAGGATGCCGCCGTCCGGCTTCTGACCGAGGCGGGATACTCCAACGCCGGTACGGTCGAGTTCATTTTCGATTCCAAAGGGGAATGGTATTTTCTCGAAGTGAACACCCGCTTGCAGGTGGAGCATCCGATTACCGAGGAGCGCTACGGCCTCGATTTGGTGCAGTGGCAGCTCCGAATAGCGCAGGGGGAAAGCATTTGGCTGGGGAATTTGCATCCCAAAGGATGTGCCATTGAAACCCGCCTCTATGCCGAAAACCCATATCAGGGCTTCACCCCCCAGCCCGGCCGGGTATATGAATTAAGTTTCCCCCGAGCCAAAGGGGTGCGAATCGAAACCGGCTTTGGAAATTCAGGGATGATTTCTGCCAACTACGACCCGCTTTTGGCCAAAATCATCGCCTGGGCGCCGACCCGCAAAGAATCGATTGCCAAATTAGCCACCGCTCTGCGGGAAACGGTCATAGTCGGGCCGACCACCAACCGGGATTTTCTGATTGCCGTTCTGGAACATCCCAAGTTTACAGAAGGAGATTACCACACCCACTTCGTGGAGGAAACCTTCAACGGCTCTCCGCCGGTCTGGAACAAGGAAACCCTGGCGCAGATTTTGACTTTGGCCTTTGAGTCACCATCTGCCGTGGAAACCGGAAAGACGCCCCTGCAAAAGCAGGACTCGCTTTTCAGAAAGCTTCCTTTGGGAAGGGACTATCTGTGAGCACCCGTAAATTCTCGATTGTTTTGCCCAACGGCCAAAGCGTGGCCGTTGAAATAATAAAGCATTCCGATGGCAGTGAAGTCCGCCTCGACGGCGGGCTGGTCAAATCTTCAAAGGGGGGCTTGAAAGGGAGAGTTCTGCGGCAGGGGAAACAGATTTTTGTCTCGACGCCGCACATGCAGGGGGTTCTGGAAATCGTTGAACAGGGGCGCAAAGCCGCCCCCTCCGGCGGAGCGGAACAGACCGCTTTGGCCGCCACCTTTCCGGGACGCGTGGTCAAGCTTCTGGTCGGCCCCAAACGCTGGGTCAACGCCGGTGAAACGCTGGTCGTTTTGGAGGCGATGAAGATGGAATTCTCCTTTCGCGCCCCGGAAAAAATCTACATCGAGGAAGTGCTGGTGAAGGAAGGGGAGGTTCTGGAAAAAGGGCGTCCCTTCTTCAAATACTCGGCAAACGATAAATGAGCGAAAAATTCCGCATCGTCGAAGTCGGCCCGCGGGACGGCCTGCAAAACGAAGCCAAGCCGGTTCCCCTCGAAATCAAAAAAGAATTCATCCGCCGGCTGCTCAAAGCCGGCGTCCGGGAATTCGAAGCCGGCGCCTTCGTCCGCCCGGACAAAATCCCCCAAATGGCTGATTCGGAAAAGGTGCTGGACGGCGTTTCGTTGAACGGCGCCGCCGCCTACTTTCTGGTACCGAATGAAAAAGGGCTGGAACGGGCCTTGGCATCCGGCGTTTCCGCCATTGCCCTTTTCACCGGCGCTTCGGAGACCTTCGTCCAGAAAAACATCGGAATGAGCATCGACCAATCGCTGAAAGTATTCAAAGACGTCGCCAAAAAGGCGCACGCCGCAAAAATAAAAGTCCGGGGCTATCTCTCCGTCGTTTGGGGTTGCCCGTACGAGGGTGCGGTCAAAATTGAAACGGTAAAACGGGTAGCCAATGCCTTGTTGGAAATGGGTTGCTTTGAGGTTTCGCTGGGAGACACCATCGGTGTCGCCACCCCAAAGACAGTGGAAAAGGTTTTGAGGCAGCTCACGAAGGTCCCAAAAAAGAAGTTGGCCCTACATTTTCACGACACTCGCGGCCTGGCCGTCGCCAACGTTTTGCAGGCCGTTCAAATGGGCTACCGCAGTTTCGATTCCAGCGCCGGCGGCCTCGGCGGTTGCCCCTACGCCCCCGGCGCGGCGGGAAACGTCGCCACCGAGGAATTGGTTTTGCTGGCTGAAAGCTTGGGCTTCAAAACCGGTTTGGATGCTTTGGCGGTGGCGCATGCCAGCCGGCTCATTATCGACTTTTTGGGCCGTCCGCCCCGCTCCAAGGCCTATCAGGCCCTGCTGGCGCGGGGGTAGTGGACTTCCCTTGTCCATTTGCCACAAGGGGGCTTTCCAGTTAAATTCAAAAAGGTATGGATAAGTCGGTAAAAACGGCGCGCGAAGCGCTGGAAAGAGCCAAAATCAGAGACGGAATGATCCTTATGGTCGGCGGATTCGGCCTCTGCGGCATCCCGGAAAACTTGATAGCCGCCCTGCGGGAATCCGGAGTTAAAAATCTAACTGCCATCTCCAACAATGCCGGCGTGGATGACTTTGGTTTGGGACTGCTTTTGCAAACCCGCCAAATCAAAAAAATGGTCTCCACCTACGTGGGAGAAAACGCCACCTTTGAAAAGCAATTTCTGGATGGCTCCCTCGAGCTGGAATTTGTCCCCCAAGGGACCTTCGCCGAGCGCATCCGCGCCGGCGGCGCCGGCATCCCGGCTTTCTACACCCCCGCCGGCGTTGGCACCGTGATTGCCGAAGGGAAGGAAACACGTGTTTTCAATGATAAAGAGTATATAATGGAAAAGGGACTGCGAGCCGATTTGGCGCTGGTGAAAGCGTATCGCGGTGACAAGGCGGGGAATTTGCAGTACCGCAAAACCGCCCGCAACTTCAACCCCATGATGGCCACCGCCGCCGATTTCACCATTGCCGAAGTGGAGGATTTGCTGGAAATCGGCCAAATCGACCCGGACAATGTTCACACCTCGGGCATCTATGTAAATCTGATTTTGAAGGGTTCAAACTATGAAAAACGTATCGAGCAAAGAACGAATCGTCCAAAGAGCGGCGCGAGAACTTAAAAACGGTTTCTACGTCAATCTGGGGATCGGCATGCCCACCCTGGTGGCCAACTACATTCCGGAAGGAATGGAGGTCGTTTTGCAGTCCGAAAACGGCCTTCTCGGCATCGGCCCTTTTCCTTTCGAGGGGGAAGAGGATCCCGATTTGATAAATGCGGGAAAGCAGACGATAACCGAAACCCCCGGCGCTTCCTATTTCTCCTCCGCCGATTCCTTCGCCATGATTCGCGGCGGCCACGTTGATTTGACCATTCTGGGGGCGATGGAAGTGGACGAGGAGGGGAATCTGGCCAACTGGATGATTCCGGGAAAAATGGTCAAGGGAATGGGGGGCGCGATGGACTTGGTGGCCGGCGCCAAACGGGTGGTGGTTACGATGCAGCACTGCTCCAAGGAGGGCGCCTCCAAGGTTTTAAAAAAATGCACGCTCCCTTTGACCGGCAAAAAAGTGGTGCACCGGATTATTTCCGATTTAGCCGTGATGGACGTGGCGCCGGACGGGCTGCATCTGTTGGAAACCGCCGAAGGTGTTTCAGTCGAAGATGTGAAGAAAGCCACCGAGGCAAAATTGGTCACAAATAACGTAAAGGTTGGAACCTATTGAAAACGAAAAAGGTTGTCGTTCTGAGCGAAGCGAAGAATCTGGGAGGTGTGGTGGAGTTTTGTTCACACCCTCCATATAGAATCAGGAGGTCTTTATGACAGACAAATCCAAAACCCCGGTCATCCTTTCCGCCTGCCGCACCCCCATCGGCACCTTCTTGGGCGGACTTTCCAATTACACCGCTCCGCAGCTTGGCGCCATCGCCATCCGCGAAGCGGTCAAACGGGCCGGCATCCCCAAGCCGGAAGAGATTGATGAAGTGATAATGGGAAACGTGGTGCAGGCGGGGGAGGGGCAGGCCCCCGGTCGCCAGGCCGCCGTCCACGGCGGCGTACCGACTTCGGTACCCGCAATGACCATCAACAAGGTCTGCGGCTCCGGACTCAAGGCTGTGATGTTGGCGGCGCAGGCGATTAAAGCGGGGGACGAACAGCTTATCGTCGCCGGAGGGATGGAATCGATGTCCACCACCCCGTACGTTCTGCACGGCGCCAAGGGCGGGTTGAAATTCGGCCACCGGGAACTGAAAGACACGATGATTTTGGACGGCTTGTGGGATTCCTTTAACAACTTCCACATGGGCAACGCCGCCGAGCTGACCGCCAAAAAGTCGAACATCTCCCGGCAGGAGCAGGATGAATTCGCCTGCAACTCCCATATGAAGGCCGCCGCGGCCCAAAAGGGCTGCAAATTCTCCAAGGAAATCGTGGCGGTGGAAATCCCGCAGAAAACCGGCGAGCCGTTGAAATTCGACAAGGATGAATGCATCCGGCCCGATACTTCAATTGAAAAACTGGCCCGGCTGAAACCGGCCTTCCAAAAAGATGGCACGGTTACCGCCGGCAACGCCCCCGGGCTGAACGACGGCGCAGCGGCGGTGGTGGTGAGTTCTCTCGAATATGCCGAGAAGAATGGTTTGAAGCCGCTGGCCAAAATAAACGGCTATGCTTCGGCGGGAACCGACCCGGAGCTTTTGTTCTACGCTCCGATTTACGCCGTCCGTAAACTGATGAAGCAAATGGGGGTGGATATCAACTTCTGGGATTTGATGGAAACCAACGAGGCGTTCGCCGCGCAGGTTCTGGCGGACGGCAAGGAGCTGGGCTGGGACTGGAAGAAACTGAACGTGCACGGAGGGGCGATTGCGCTGGGCCATCCCATCGGCGCCTCCGGCGCGCGTATTCTGGCCACCTTGATTTACGCTCTGCAGGACCGGGGTTTGAAAAAGGGCCTCGTTTCCCTCTGCCTGGGCGGCGGCAATGCCGTGGCGCTTTCGATTGAGATGATGTGAGCCAAGGCGGGCGTTTGCCCGCCTTTTTTGTTTACCTGTAAGGGCGAGGCATGCCTCGCCCCTACAAAAAAATATGAAGGATAGAATTTGACAGGAATCGACTCGATAAAAAAAATCGGCGTCATCGGCGCCGGCACGATGGGAAACGGCATCGCCCACGTCTTCGCCCTCTCCGGCTGGCCGGTGGTTCTGGTGGATACCAAAAAAGAATTCTTGGATCGCGGCCTTTCGACAATAAAGTCGAATTTGGAACGCCAGCTTTCCAAACAGGCCATAACCGCGGAACAGAAAGACAAAGCGTTGGCCTCGATAGCTCCGGTCACATCCCTGGACGGCACCTCTTCCTGTCAGTTGGTGGTGGAAGCCGTTTCGGAGGACTTCAGCGTCAAAAAAGAGGTCTTCTCGGCGCTGGATAAGCACTGCCCGCCGGAGACGATTCTCGCCTCAAACACTTCCTCGCTTCCTATTACCGCCATCGCCGCCCAAACCAAAAGGCCGGGACAGGTCATTGGGATGCACTTTATGAACCCGGTCCCTCTGATGAAACTGGTGGAGCTGGTGCGCGGCGCGCAGACCACGGATGAGACCTTCGGAATGGTAAAAACCGTTTCGGAGAAGCTTGGCAAAACGCCGGTGGAGGTGAACGACTACCCCGGCTTCATCTCCAACCGGATTTTGATGCCGATGATTAACGAGGCCTGCTTTGCCTTGATGGAAGGGGTCGCCTCCAAGGAAGCCATCGACACGGTGATGAAGCTCGGCATGAACCACCCGATGGGGCCTTTGAATTTGGCCGATTTTATTGGGCTGGACGTTTGCCTGGCTATAATGAACGTTCTGTACGACGGTTTCAAAGACCCCAAATACCGCCCCTGCCCGCTTCTGGTCAAAATGGTGCAGGCCGGGTATCTTGGGAAGAAAACGGGAAAAGGGTTTTATGATTATAAATAGAGTTTCGGCGGGGATTTTCATAATTGTGGTATTACTCTCGTGGCAAATGGTGTCGTCAGAAGCGGGAAAAGCCAAAACCCATCAGCTTTATAGAGGATCAACTGAATGGAAGGATTGGGAAAATAGGATTATGAGTGAATTACCAAAACAGGTACTTCAAATGCATGAGGCAAATCTAAAGCAGATTCCCGAAGGAATGGAAGCAACCGATTTCCCTTTGATGTTTGAGGGAGCGGGCAGGATTGAACGCGGCAGTGCAAAGCCATTGATAGTAGTAGTGTTATCAGATTTATTGGGTGGCAAGTTGGTGGTATATGAAGAAGAGGGGCCAAACGATTTCACAACCATCTGGGTATCTGAAGAAACTTTACATGACAGAATAGGCAGCCTTGGGATTGAAGATGTCAACAAGGATGGAAAACCTGAAATCTTAGTACATGCCACTGCGGGGGCACATGGCAGTGCCCTATATCTTTACAGTTGGGAAGATTCTACAGCGCATCTATTCCACCCGAATGGTGATACCTCCCGCACCAATTTCGTTGGTGATGGATCTGGTGTTTCCAATCAAGATGTGGACGGTGATGGCATTCAAGAAATTTTATGTTACAATCGAGACTATGATTGGAAATATCACTATCTCGTTGACTATTATAAATGGGACGGAAAACACTATGTTTTTTGGAAACAAGAAACAGGAGGATTGATTGAAAAGAAGTAATGACGCTAAAATTATGTTTGAGGTAATATGGACTTTGAACTGAACGAACAGCAGCAATTGATGCGGGACTCGGCCCGGGAATTCGCCCAAAAGCGGCTAGCCTTCTTCGCCCGCGAGTGGGACGAGACGGAGGAAATGCCCAAATCGGTGCTTGCGGAAATGGCCGAGCTGGGATATTTCGGGATGCTTCTGCCCGAACAGTACGGCGGCCTGGGTCTCGATCCCCTTTCCTACATCCTGGCGTTGGAGGAAATCTCCAAGGCGAACGCTGCTGTCGAAATCACCCTCTCCGTTCACAATTCGCTGGCCTGCCAGGCGATTGTCAAATACGGCACGGAAGAGCAGAAGAAAAAATATCTCCCCCGCATGGCCAAGGGAGAGCTCATCGGTGCCTATTCCCTTTCCGAGCCGGACGCTGGCACGGATGCCGGAGGACTCAAGGCAACAGCGGTCAAGAAGGGAAATACCTTCATTGTCAACGGCACCAAAAACTGGGTCACCAATGCCGGTTTGGCCGGTATTTTTGTTTGTTTCGTAAAAACCCGCCCCGATTTGGGCCGGGAAGGGATTTCTGCCCTGCTTGTGGAGAAAGGCGCAAAGGGGTTTGCCGTCGGAGAAAACGAGGAAAAAATGGGGCTCAAGTGTTCCGATACCCGGGAAATCTATTTTTCCGACGCCGAGGTGCCCATCGGCAATCTGCTGGGGCAGGAAGGGCAGGGGCTCAAAATCGCCTTCTCGCTTTTGAACATCGGCCGGGTCGGCGTCGGCGCGCAGGCGTTGGGGATTGCCGAGGCCGCGTTTGAGGAAGCGCTGAAATATTCCAAACAGCGCACGGCCTTCGGCCAGCCGATTGCCAACTTTCAGGCGACGCAATTCAAGCTGGCGGATATGTCCACAAAAATCGAGGCCGCCCGGATGCTGGTTTACAAAGCCGCCCTGTTGTGCGAAAACGGGGGAAACTCCGCTGCCGATGTTTCCATGGCCAAGGTCTACGCCTCGGAGATGGCCAACTGGGTGACCAACGAGGCGGTGCAGATTCACGGCGGCTACGGCTACGTCAAGGAATACGCCGTGGAGCGCTACTTCCGCGATGCCCGGGTGACCGAAATTTACGAAGGAACCTCCGAAGCCCAGAAAATTGTCATCTCCCGCTCGATTTTAAAGAAGGGCTAAATGTATTTGGAGAAAAGATACAACGACTTCCGCGCCAAAGTTCGGGATTTCGCCGAACGGGAAATCGCTCCCCACGCCGCGCGCATCGACAAAAACTGCGAATACCCCCGCGAACTTCTGCAAAGAATGGGGAAAGAGGGATATTTAGGCATGGTTGTCCCAAAAGAGTATGGTGGCTCGGGCTTTGAATTTCTGGAATACATCATGACCGTGGAGGAATTTTCCCGGGTTTGCGGTTCCACCGGCATCACCGTGGCCGCCCACAACGGCTTGGGCTGCGCCCCCATTGCCCGCTTCGGTAACGAAGCGCAGAAGAAAAAATATTTGCCCGATGTCGCCTCCGGCAAAAAAATCGCCTCCTTCGGTTTGACCGAACCGCAGGCCGGCAGCGACTCCGGCAACACCCAGACCTTTGCCGTCAAAGCTGACGGCGGCTGGAAAATCACCGGCACCAAATGCTGGATAACCAACGCCTCCTTGGGGGAGATTTTTAATTTGACCGCCCGCACCGACCCTAATTCCAAAGGTCCCAAGGGAATTTCCGCTTTCATTATCGAGCGGGGCTGGAAGGGATTCTCCTCCGGCAAAAAGGAAAACAAAATGGGCCTTCGCGGTTCGGACACCGCCTTTCTGCATCTGGATGACGTCTTTTGCCCGCAGGAAAATTTGTTGGGGCCGGAGGGGGACGGCTTCAAACAGTTCATGATGACTTTGGACACCGGCCGGATTGCCATCGGCGGAATGGCTTTGGGCCTGGCGCAGGGGGCTCTTGATGTCGCCGCCCGCTATGCCAAGGAGCGCCACGCTTTTGGCGCACCGATTTCCTCCTACCAGGCGATTCAATGGAAGCTGGCGGATATGGCCACCCAAATCGAGGCCTCTCGCCATCTCGTTTATCATGCTGCGCGTATGAGGGATATGGGACTCCCCTTGGTCAAGGAGGCCTCCATGGCCAAGCTGTTTGCTTCCGAGGCCTCGAATTTTGTCACCTACGAGGCGATTCAGATTCTGGGGGGCTCCGGCTACTCCGGGCGCTTCCCGGTGGAGCGGATGTATAGGGATATGAAGCTTTGCGAAATCGGGGAGGGGACCTCCGAAATTCAGCGCATTGTGATTTCCCGCGAGGTGCTGAAAGGGACCGAAAAATTGTTTGGCGGAATCGTGACCGAGAAATTATCTTAGTTACCGGGAGGATTTATGCCGTTGGAAAAAGTAGACAAAATCTGGATGAACGGAAAGATGGTGAACTGGGACGATGCCCAGATTCATGTAATGTCGCACGTCGTGCATTATGGCTCCTGTCTGTTTGAAGGAATCCGCTGCTACAAAACCAAACTGGGCCCGGCGGTCTTCCGGCTGGACGCCCACATGAAGCGTCTTATCGATTCCTGCAAAATCTACCGCATGGAGCCTGCTTATACAAAAGAACAGTTGTGCGAGGCTTCTATTGAACTGATACGCATAAACAAACTGGAGGCCTGCTATATCCGCCCCCTCGTTTACCGCGGCTATTTTGAACTGGGCGTGGACCCCACCAACTGCCCGATTGATGTGACGATTGCCACCTACAAATGGGGAAAATATCTGGGCGCGGAGGCGCTGGAAAAAGGAATTTCCGTGGGCGTTTCCTCCTGGTCGCGGATGGCACCCAACACCTTTCCGGCGATGGCCAAATCCGCCGCCAACTATATGAACTCGCAGTTAATCCGGCTGGAAGCCCGCGCCCACGGCTATGCCGAGGGGATTGCGCTGGACTACTCCGGCCACGTTTCGGAGGGCTCCGGTGAAAATATCTTTATTGTTCGCGACGGGACGCTTATTACTCCGCCCTTTGCCTCCGCTATTCTCCCCGGCGTCACCCGCAACACGGTAATCAATCTGGCCGGCGAGCTGGGCATCCGGGTCATCGAGGAAACGATTCCGCGCGAGGCGCTCTACATCGCCGACGAGGTCTTCTTCTGCGGTACGGCGGCGGAAATCACCCCGATAACCTCCATCGACAAAATCAAAATCGGCGCAGGCTCCGCCGGCCCGATAACCAAAAAACTGCAAAAACGCTTTTTCGACATCTTCGAGCATCCGGAATCCGATTCCCGCGGCTGGCTCACCTTTGTCGCCCCGCCGGCCAAAAAGGAAAAGAACAACCCGGTAAAAAACCACGAGAAGGTGTTTGCCGGTAAATGAAGCCCCGCAAAATCGCCATCGGGGCGGATCACAAGGGGTTTAAACTCAAAGAGGAAATCAAGAAGAAGTTGACCGCCGAGGGGCATTCCGTCACCGACTTGGGGGGCTTTTCCGAGGACTCGGTCGATTATCCGGAGTTCGCCTGCAAGGTTGGGAAAACCGTCTCGGAGGGAAAAGCGGATTTCGGCATCGCCATCTGCTGGAGCGGCACGGGAATGACCATCGCCGCCAACAAGGTAAAAGGCGTCCGCGCCGCTTTGTGCACCAATGCCGATATGGCCAAACTCGCGCGGGAGCACAACGACGCCAATGTTTTGACTTTGGGTAGCCGATATATTACACCGGATATCGCCGGGCTGATTGTCCAGACCTGGCTGGGAACGGAATTCGCCGGCGGCCGCCACGAACGCCGCCTGGAAAAAATCAAACAGATAGAAGAAAAAGGCGGATGTTAAATTGTAGGGGCACGGCACGCCGTGCCCTCCAAGCGGATTTTCGTAAGGGCGAACCTTGTGTTCGCCCGCAGTTTTCGCGAGTTGTCATTCCGAGCAAAGCGAGGAATCTGGTGGGGAGGAGTGGATGGGGAAAGGTTTTTCAGATAGAATTTCGTAGGGGCACGGCGTGCCGTGCCAAGGGTGGGTTACAAACCCGCCCCTAAAAAAATATGAATAGGAAAAACGAGAACGGAAAAACCATGTTAGAAACCACCGCCGTGGGAAGCTACCCCAAACCGGACTATCTGGTAAAGGCCCGCAACGCCTTTGCCATGGGGGAAATGAAAGAAAAAGAACTTCACGAACTGGAACGTCAGGCCACCCGTGAATGGATAAAGATTCAGGAAGACATCGGCCTCGATATTTTGGTTCACGGCGAAATGGAGCGGGGGGATATGACCACCTATTTCGCCGAAAAACTCCAAGGCATGGGGGTTTCCGGCCTTGTCCGCTCCTACGGCAACCGCTACTACCGCAAACCGGTGGTGAAGGGGAAGCTTTCCCGCCCCAAGCCGATGACCGTCGAAATGTTCAAATACGCCCAATCCCTGACAAAAAAGCCGGTCAAGGGGATGCTCACCGGCCCCTATACAATGTGCGACTGGTCCTTCAATACTTTCTATCCCGACCGCCGCGCGGTGGTTCTGGCCTTTGCCAAACTCTTGCACCAAGAAGTGGCGGATTTGGAAAAAGCGGGCGCCAAGTACATTCAAATCGACGAGCCGGCCCTTTCCACCCGTCCCGATGAAGTGGATTTGGCCATCGAGGCGATGAAAATCGTCACCAAGGGAATAAAGGCCAAAACCATTTCGCACATCTGCTACGGCGAGTTCAAAGTAATGTATCCGCGCGTTTTGGATTTGGCGGTGGATATGCTCGATTTGGAATTCGCCAATTCCGGCTATTCCAATCTGGACATTTTCAAAACCCCCAAGTTCACCAAGGGGGTTTCGGTGGGGGTAACGGACATTCATTCCCACCGCATCGAGACCAAGGAGGAAGTGAAGCGCGGCATTTACAAGGCGCTGGAAGTTTTCGACCCGGAGCAGGTGTACATCGACCCCGACTGCGGCCTCAAAACCCGCACCGTGCAGGAAGCCATCGACAAGCTTAAAGTAATGGTTGAAGCGGTGGGGGAGGTGAAGCGGGAGTTGGGGATAAATTAAGTTTGCCAATGAGGGAGATTTGCTATGATTATTACAAATGGAAAGCACGGAGCAGTTGAGTACCTTGGAGAATTTTTTGATCTTTATACTATAAGTTGGGGGAAACTAAAACTGATCTTTAGTAAGCAAGAGTTCATAGAATTTATCGACTTTATGGATAAAAGTAGAACCGTTAGCGATTTAAAAAGTTACATTCCTGATAAATCCACTTATAAAGTTGGTTGGTTTGTTAGTTATAGTAGCGGTGGCGTTGATTTGTACGGCAATGGCTTTTCGTATAGATTTGATAGTGAGTTCGAATATCGAGATTTTTGTCAGATGGCATTAAACGCATTAAAACACATTGCCTAACAGTTTCTCTGGAAATTTCAGCTGCCAAGAACAAAACGCGTCGCGGAGGTCTTTAGGCCTCCACCGGAGCGAATATGAAGTTCGCCCTCTACAATTTTTTGTTTGCTATCCCTTCATAGGCCGGACTTTCAGTCCGGCTCGTATGAAAATGAGCCGTCTTCTTTTTTAATGAAAGGAACGATGAGTCCTTTGCCCTACTGTTTTCGTAATAAGTTGAATTTTGATGCATAGCCGCATGTGTCAGTGATTTCGAGAGTCATTGCTGTGCCGTGCTTGTTGATTGTTCCGATTAGGCTTTTGGGGCACTCATGCTCATCTATTAACAAATTTACAACGCCATTATCTGCAATCGTTCCATGAACTGGGTACTGAAAATTAGCACCTGATTGAATACCAGTGACAGACTTGCCATTTTGGTTTAATTCTAGAGAGCCCCAAGAACCAAAATCCCAACTACCGGTTAAATTTTTGGAAAAATCGCTTATTGTTGTCACTGGGTCCGGTTGCGGTGTTCCAGAAGTGTTACGAGATTGCCCCGATGAAGTCGTCTGAACTTTCAACACTCGTATTCCGTCTACAAACCAACCCCGTTCCTTTTTCTCAAACTGCATTTTCCCCGTGATTGTGGCTCGCTCACCCTTTTGAGCATTGCGTTGACCCGCCATCTGCATTAATGATTGTGCATATTGAGCCCAGTAACCATCGGCAGAGGATTGAACTTCCTGTGCGGCAAAATTGGTTCTCCAAGTACAGTCGTTGGCGAATTCTATGTCAGCTTCGAATTCCATTTCGTAGAGTTTCACTCCCATAAGTTCCGCAACGGTCCCATTCGTTTTTCGAAAATCAACAAGTTTGATAAAACCTCGTGAGTTCTTGGCAATTAGTTCCTCAATGTGTTTTTGGCCTTGGCTGGGACGTGGGGAATTTCCGCACGAGCTTGATAAAAAAGCCGCAACAAACAAAAAAACAAATCCAAATCTATGTCGATAAGACTTGTAATTCATGGCATCACCTCCGATTGACATTGGCTTTGTATAGCCAAACCCTCAAAATTTGTCAAGGGGCGCACCTAAAGGTTTACCCTTACGCCTCGTAGTGAAGGTTGGTATTTGTAACCTGCACGAGTGCGGGATTCAAAGACCATCCCGCACTACGGGTTTTTTTGTTCGTTCGTAGGCCGGACTTTCGGTCCGGCAGCTGCACTGGAAGTGCCGCCTACCTTTTCCGCCGAAATTTCGCTTGGCTATCATTTCTGTCCCCATAGCAAAGGGGGACGACCCCGATTTTAATCGGGGTCAGGGGGTCAAAAACGTAGGGGCGCACCTTCAGGCCTGCCCTGAGCTTGTCGAATGGGTGCGCCCTGGGTGAACCTTAAGGTTCACCCCTACAACTCAAGCAAATGTCAAGCGCGGCCGATTAAAAGAAGGGGGTCGATAACCCTATATTTTATGGACGAAGTCCTAAAACAAAGCGCGCACAATCTGCCGTCGGTGGTCGAAAACCTCGACTGGATAATCGGCATCGTTTTGGCCTTCAGCGTCGCCCTTTTCGGGCTGGTAAAACGGATGTCGGAAAGCACCCGCACCAACATCACCCTTTTGGTTCTGGGCCTTTTTGCCGTCGCCGCCCTGCGCGACCGGCACGCCACGGAAGACCTTCGCAAAGTCGTGGACGAACTGCACGCCAACAACACCGCCCTTTTGAACAGCGAGGGAATTCTGGCGGACCGGGCCAAAACCGGCATTGAGCGGGTGCTGGGGCAAAACGTGCATTACGACTGGCTCTCCGAAATCCGCAAGGCGACCAACGTCGTAATCGCCAAACTGGAACTCAACTTCACCGACAACCCGGAGTATTATTCCGCTTTCGAGCAGATTCTGGCCAAAGGGGGCTCGGTGACGATTGTATTGTCCGACCCGCGTTCCCCCGCCATGTGGCTGCGCTATATGGAGGAATCCAAGGCGGACGCGACTTCCAACGGCAAGGAAGAGGAGACCGCCTGGATTCGCGGGCTGGAGGATTTGGCGGAAGAGACCTACCGGCTTTTCCAATGGCGCGTCCGTCTGCTCAAGCAGGGACAGGATGTAAGCAAGCTTTCCATCCGGGTGTTCCCCGGCTATCCCACGCAGGCGTTTTACAAGTTCGACGCCGCGCTTTACGTGCATGACTATCCCTATCTGCGGCGCGGCTTCCACTCCCCGGCGTTTTTGTTCAACAATCCCGAAGCCCCGGCTTACAAGTTTCTAAAGGGATGTCTGAATGAAGTGGTGGCGGCCGCCGTCCCGCTGGAAAATGCGTACGCGGACATCTGGAAGCAGTACAAAGCCGGCCAGCTTTCGGATCAGGCCGTTTCCGGCGCCCGCCTCGTCATCAACAAGCCGGAAGGAGTTTCCAAACCCCCCGCCGAAATCCCGCTTACCGAAAAAGCCCCGGACACCACCTCCAATAAAAGCGGCAAGGTTTCCACACCGTAAGAATTTAAGCTCCGCTTTTTCTCTTGTTTTATCTATGTCTGATTGTAAATTTTGAAATTTTTCCTGCAACAAACTTTGAGCAGTCAATTGAAGCGGGCCGGATTGTTTGGCCATGGTCAAAAGGGCGTCCTCCGCACCCTTGACAGGCCCGAAAACCCCCATTAGCTTAAATAGAAATAAAGGAGGCGATATGTGGCCGAAAATGTTTTTTCTATTCTCTCTCATTCTTTTATTAAGGTGTGGCCCAAAAGTCAGCGTAATCCAAACAGATGAACGGTCTCTTTATAATCCAACCGCGCCGAGCAATGTGGCGATTTATTTCCGCGAACCGGATTTTCCATATACGGAAATCGGAACGATAGAGGCGGAAGGTGGAAAGTTCGTCAGCAACGAAAAAACCTTTCAATCCATCAAAAAGGCGGCGGCAAAAATCGGCGGTGATGCGGTAATAATTATAGATAGGTCGAAGGATACTGATTGGGGCATAGGGACTGACCCAAGAACCATTACCACAACCCGGGCGATAATCATAAGATTTGAATAAATCCCTTTCCATCAATCGGCCCCTGTGGTATCCGGTACAGTGGCGGGCACATCCGCCGCTATCGGATTAAGAATCGTAACCAACTCTGCTTCTCGAAGCGTTTTGGCATATTTGGCCATTTCAACCGCTGTGCTACTTCGGGGCGCGAAACGTTAAAGCGGCATTAATAGTAACAAGACTCAACCGGCCATTTGCAGCGATGACGGAGCTATTATTGAGTTCCAAATCCCCCAAAAATCCATAAAAATAGGCGACAGTAGGCGAAATACAAAGCCGCCGGCTTATTTTCAGGTCATACCCAAGGCCCGCGGCCATTCCCAGGCCTTCCCCATGCACCTCCGAGGGAAGAAAGTTGGTATAGGGAACGTAGCGGTCATACGCCGTGTAGGATGAAAGCCCGGCACCGAATTTAGCAAACAGCCGGGAGCGTTTAAGCGGATACCAATAGGACATCAGCAATAAATGATTGCTGTATATTTTTCTCCCGCTGGAATTCCACAGTCCCCAGCCGTCGACCCAAATGGCGGTTTCCAGGCCGATTAAAATCCTCGGGGTTAAGGCAAACCCCAGCGCACCTTGAAAGGTGGAGCCGCCCGGGCGTTCGGTTTCATCGCAATCCGGGCAGACCTTGTCCGCAGAACCGTAGCCGAAACCGCCCCCAATCCAGAAGTTAAAGGGATAATCACTCCCTTCGTCAGCCTTTGCGGCCCCGGGCTGTAAAGTGTTGTCAGTCGAATCGAATAAAATGCCTTCGGGTAGAGGCACTCCGTCAGAAACAATCTGGACCAAGGGCTGCGCTTTTATCAGGGAAGTGCCGAAAGGCAAACTAATTAGCAGACATATCAGATAAAGCCGCAGCGGTATTTTTCTTTTCAAAGCCGGTCGAGTGCTTCAAGCAGTCGCTCGATGTCCTTTTTGGTATGCTGGGGAAAATTGGCGATGCGGATTTGGGAGTCCTTGAAAGTGCCGTAGCCGGAACCGACGGCCATATTATGGGACTTCAAAGCCTCCTGCACCGATTTGGCCGTTGTGCCCTCCGGCAAAACAACCGGAACGACGGTGAAGGAACGGTCGGCGGAATTATTTACGAACGGTTTCAGCGTTGCATGGTAATCCAGCCACTTGTAAAGCAAATTGGCTTTTTCTATCGTTTCCTTTTCGACGGCCTCAATACCCGTTTTAATCAGCCGTTCGAAGCGTTTGCCCAGCAAGTAGATAGCCAGCATGTTCGGCGTGGCAGGGGTCTGGTTTTTCTGGCCGAATTCATCCAGGGACAAAAGCGAATGATGTGCGCCGATGTCCGCACCATGCGCGGCCTGCACTTTCGCTTTCGAGAGCGCTTTTTTTGAGGCGATGATAACCCCCAAGCCGGAGGGCAGGCCGCAGGCCTTCTGCACGGAAAAAAACCAGAAATCGGCCAGCTCAAAAAGCGTCCGTTCAGTGGCGGCGGATGAAACGATGTCGGCGGCGATGAGCTTGTCTGGATGACCCTTGCGCACTTTTTCGATGAAGCCGTACAGTAACCGGACGCCAGTGGAGGTTTCATTCTGGGTCAAACAGACCAAATCACAATCGGTTGGTATCTTGACCTGCTCAAAAACGAAGCTTTTCCCCTCCTCGGCGGTGAGGTGCACGGGGTTTTTCTTTGTTTGCTGGGCGGAATTGAAAAAACGCCGGGCAAAAGCGCCGTTAATGAAATGGAAGCTTTTCTGTGCGCACAAGTTCCGCAGGGCGATTTCCATCGCCTCGACGGCGGAGGAGACGAAGAAGATGCGATAATCGACCGGAATGGAAAAATAGCTTCGTAAGTTGTTTTTGGCCCGCTGTACAACTTCGCCAAGCTTTTCGGAGCGGTGGGAAAGGGAAAGGAAATGCTCTTCTATGGCCTGCCGGATATCCTGTTCTATTTCCGGATAAAGCTGGGAAGGGCCGGGGTTGAAGGAGATGAATTTTGTATCGCTCACTTAGAACAGAACCCGGACTTTCAGGGTGGCGCGGATTTTATTCAGCTCGGCCAGAACCTCCGGCGTCACCTTGCGATTTACGTCTGTAACCAAGTAGCCCAGCTCGTGCGTGGTGCGCAGGTATTCCCCCTCGATATTGTATTTATGCCGCGCCAGAATTTCGGCGACCTGCTTGATAATCCCCGGCACGTTTTTGTGGATGTGGATAATCCGGTGGTTCTGGTTCAACACGGGCAATTCGACTTCCGGAAAATTGACGCTGCCGGTGGTTGTTCCAAATTCGAGAAATCGAATCAGCCGGTTGGAGGTTTTGTGGGCGATATCGGCCTGCGCCTCCTGCGTGCTGCCGGCGATGTGGGGGGTCAAAATCACGTTCGTCAGCCCCTGCAGGGAGCAGGAAAAACGCTCCCCCGCGCCGGAGGGTTCGTTGGGATAGACGTCTATGGCGGCCCCCTTCAAATGCCCTTCCTTCAAGGCCTGGCCGAGCTCCTCCAAGACCACCACGCGGCCGCGGCTGGTGTTTATCAAATAGCTCCCCTTTTTCATCATCCCAAGCTGCCGGGCGCCGATCAGGTTCCAGGTGGACTGATCCTCCGGCACGTGCAGAGTGACGACGTCGGATTGGCGCAAAAGCTCCTCCAGCGAATGCACCGGCCGGGCGTTCCCGAGCGCCAGTTTTTCCACAATGTCGTAGAAGAGGACGTTCATTCCAAGCGACTCGGCAATCACGGAAACCTGCGAGCCGATATGGCCGTAACCGACGATCCCCAGCGTTTTGCCGCGCACTTCGAAGCAGCCATCGTCCCCCTTTGTCCAGTTCCCCCCGTGGGCCGCGCTGTTGCGCTCAAAAATCCGGCGCAAAAGCATGATGATTTCTCCAATCACCAGCTCCGTCACCGAGCGGGTGTTGGAATAGGGGGCATTGAAGACGGCAATCCCCAGTTCCGTGCATTTTTTCAAATCGACTTGATTGGTGCCGATGCAGAAGCAACCAACCGCAAGAAGGTTGGGGGCCTTTTGCAGGAGCTTGGGGGTCAGCTTTGTTTTGGAGCGGATGCCGAGAATCTGGATGCCGCCCAAGGATTGGTTCAACTCCGATTCGGGGGGTGAGGCCGGTTTTTCCGCCACGGCATAGTTTTTGGCCTTAAACTGGACGGCGGCGTTAGGATGGATTTTTTCCAAAAGGAGGACGTTCGCCGGGGCCATATTCTGTTTATTCGGCATTTGGGCAAACTTATAAATATTGATTAAATAGTCAATTAGGCGAGCTGGATTTCCCGCACCCGGATGCTACCATTTGAATGGTTTTTACGTATTTTGTTGTGAGTGGAGACGAAAAGGGCGTTTGCCGAAACCAGAAATATAGGATGAAACGTTTAATCGGAACCCTCGCCCTTTTATCCCTCTTCTCCAGCGCTTCTGCGCAGTTTTACTTCGGCCAGAACAAAGTGCAGTACACCCGCTTCGACTGGCAGGTTTTGACCACCGAGCATTTTAAAATCTACTTTTATCAGGAGGAGGAGGAAATCGCCGAGATCGGCGCGCAATTGGCCGAAGAGGCGTACCGGGAGTTTTCCGGCCTGTTCAATCTGGTTATCGACCATCCAGTTCCTTTGATTCTATACAGCTCCCCGAACTACTTCGAGCAAACTAACGTGATACCGGATATGATTGACGAGGGGACGGGAGGGTTCACCGAATTTTTCAAAGGGCGGGTGGTAATGCCGTATACGGGTTCATTTGCCGAGTTCAAGAAAGTGCTGCGGCACGAGCTGATACACGTTTTCACCCTCGAAAAAATCAGTTCGGTTTTGAAAGGGCACAAAAAGACGCGCGCACCGTACACGCCGCTTTGGTTCACGGAAGGGATTGCCGAGGCCTGGAGCCGCCCGGAAGATGACCAGGCGCGGATGGTGATGACCGACTTGGTGGTGAACAACATACTGGTTTCGGTGCCAAATCTGTACCAAATCTCCGGCAGTTTTATGATGTACAAGGAGGGAGAATCGTTCGTCCGCTTTCTTTCCGAAACATACGGCTCTGACCGGCTATTGCAGTTGTTCGAAAACTGGTGGCGGGGGGAGACATTTGAAGAACTGGTTTATTTAACCTACCAGAAGGATTTAAAAAAGCTGGGGGAGGAGTGGGAGTTTGCCCTCAAGCAGCGTTTTTATCCCCAAGTCGCTGATCGCGAATTTCCGGACCGGCATACAAAAAAACTGTCCTCCGGCGGCCTATCGGTGGAGCCGACGCCGGTCACGCTGCATATGGGCAAAGATGCTGGGGACTGGGTGGTGTACAAGGCGAACCGGCTGGGGTATTCCGGTTTGTATATGGCGCCGATAAACGGGGGCCAGCGGAAGCCGGAAACGTTGGTCAAAGGGGAGCGCTCCCGCGCTTTTGAGTCGCTCCATCTGTTCCGCTCCGGCATTGCCGCCAACTCGCGAGGGGAGGTGGCGTTCGTTTCCAAAAACAATGAAAAGGACCGGCTGTACATCTACAGCATTTACCGCCGGGAGGTTATAGAGGAATACGATTTTCCCGGTTTGATTGAAATATCGTCCCCCGCCTGGTCGCAGGATGAAACCAAGCTTTGCTTTGAGGGGATGGAGAAATCCGGGTACTCCGATTTGTATACCGTCGAGCGCCAAAGCAAAAAACTGGAGCGGCTGACATCCGACATTTACGAAGACCGGGACCCGGTTTTCTCCGCCGACGGCACTTCGATTCTTTTCGCCTCCGACCGGGGAGCGTTCGGCTCCGAGGGATATTCCAATCTGTATCGCCTTTCTTTGGTTGGCGGACAGATTCTGCCGCTCACATCCGGCCGGCAGGATGATTTGTATCCCTCCCTATCCCCGGATGGTAAATGGATTATCTACGCCTCCAACCGGGGGGAGGGGACGGATATTTACCTTCTGGACGAGGAACTGCGCCCCCGGCGGGTCTCCCGCTTTTTGACCGGCGTCACCCATCCCCGCTTCACTTTCGATGGGAAGAAAATCATTTTTTCCGGCTTCAAAAATTTCGGCTTCCAGATTTATGCCTTGGATTTTCCCGGCATCGATTCCTTTCCGCCGGAGTCGGTTTCAACGGCCGCCCCATTGGCCTGGAGGCCGGAAAAGCTGCCCGGGGAGAAGACCAAGGGAAAAATCGAGTACAAAAACGATTTTTCGTTCGATCTGGCCCAGTCCGCCATCGCCTACGATGCCTTGTACGGCCCGGTGGGGGGGTTGCAAACCGCGCTCACCGATATGCTCGGGAACAAGCAGTATTACTTCTTTCTTTCCAACACGGCGCGGGACCGGAGCTCCATCCTTTCCAGCTTCAACGTCGGGGTCACCTACGTCAACAAGACCCATCGCATCAACTACGGGGCGGGGGTGTACCATTTCTACGACGAATACCTTGATGAGTACGAGGGGGATTTCTCCGAACGGCTGGCGGGGGGGCTGGCATTCGCCAGCTACCCGCTCTCCAAGTTCCAACGGGTGGAGGCGTTCGGGTTTTTGCGCTATTCCAAAAGGCATTTCTTTTTCACCGAGCGGAAGCGGGACGCCCTGCTTTTGACCGGGTCGCTTTCCTGGGTGAAGGACAATTCCATCTGGGAGCTTTCCGGCCCCATCGATGGCAGCCGGTATAATTTCACCGTCGGGCTGACCTCGGACATCCGCAGTTCCAAGCTTTTCAGCCGTTCCTACTCCGGCGATTTGCGCAAGTACTTCCGGCTGGGGCGGGCCTCCGCCCTCGCCCTCCGGCTGGCCGGGTTTTCCTCCACCGGAGTGGAACCCCAGCGCATTTACTTGGGGGGGAGCTGGTCTTTGCGCGGGTATTCCCGCCGGGCCTTTTACGGGCGGCATATGGTTCTCGCGTCCAACGAGCTTCGCTTTCCCTTAATCAACCGGCTGGTGGTTGGATTTCCCTTCGGCAATATCGGGATGGAGGGGATTCGCGGAGCGCTCTTTTTTGACGCCGGGAACGCCTGGAACGAGGATTTCGGCCGGATGAAGGGGGCGCTCGGCGTCGGAGCACGGGTGAACTTTGGCTATCTCACTGTCCTGCGCTTCGACTGGGCCCGCCGCACGGACTTCCGCTCCATCGAATCAAAAACCCGCTTTGATTTCTTCTTCGGGTGGAATTTTTAGCTACCAAACGCTCTTTTACCTCGTAGACCTTAAATGACCATTAAGTAGAAGGCGATAATCTGACGATATATTTAAATGAAAATGAAAAAGTTGTTTTGGAAAAAAGAATTCGGACAAGGTAACCCTATGAATGAGGACATGTTTGAAAAGGTGCGTGCCTTTGTTGTGAACAAGTGGTTGTACTGCCCCACCTAATTTTGGACAGGCATTATCTTGATTTTTGACATCCAATCCGCATAGAACTGTGCGGGGGATTTCATTCCCAGAGCGCTGTGCGGAGCTACCTCGTTGTAGTCTTTGATCCA
>Ga0209172_10000287_pt1 | contig 145589 bp, 142 predicted proteins | sample LarsenN4metaG_FD_184113 | JGI IMG/M metagenome (GOLD analysis project Ga0209172, IMG submission 184113) | Hot spring sediment bacterial and archeal communities from British Columbia, Canada, to study Microbial Dark Matter (Phase II) - Larsen... ...
GCTTCTTCCCCGAAATCTTTCGGGGCTGAACAGGCATCGTCGTTGTTTCCATCGAACCTCCTCATGCAATTATACCTGTCCAAATCTTAAGTGGGGCACGGCAGTGTGAACCCTTTTTCTTTCCCCCTTGGTAAGGGGGACGAGGCCGCAAGGCCGGAGGGGGTGTCTTTGTAGGGGCAGGTCTTGTGCCTGCCCGCATTTGTCTTTGTTTTCGTAGGGGCAATTTATGAATTGCCCTTTTCCCCCTCTCTGTGTCGGAGAGGGGGTCAGGGGGTGAGGTCTCAAATTCACCCCAACTTCAGAGTGAATATTGCAAGGGGGGCCTATAGTAGAGGGACGGGGTTGGGTTTGGTGGTTTCTTGGCCACTGATAACCAACCCCCAATCCCTTTTCGTGCATCGGGTCGGTAGAGGCATCAAAGCAAAAGCGGAGTGCCCCTGCCGAACCCCGAAAGGGTATCGGAGCCGGTACAGGCAAGGAACACGGCGCCTCCCCCTTCCGGGGTTGCTTTCCCCCCTTGCCTGGGGGAAAGGATGGCCGGTCTTCTCCACCCGCCGGTTTATCCGTGAAAGAAGGAGAACCCAAAGACAGGATTTGCCGGCATTATCCGAAACGCCGCTGTTGCAAGAGTTTGCCAAACAGGTCAGGCAGAACAAATTCCGGGCAAACCATTCGGAGAGATGATCGCGGGACACTGGTTGCGGTCCGTTCCGAACTTTTCACGGCCGTTTGTAAAACCCGCCTGCCCCAAGGAACCTCGCGGGGATGCACGAAGCAGCAAAGAGAAACAAAAAAGGAAAGGCGAGAGAACAGGCCCAACGGCCTGTCCCTCCCTCTCCTGCAATGACCTGACTCTCCCTGTTCCCCCTCTCCGTATCGGAGAGGGGGTCAGGGGGTGAGGTCGCAGATTCATCTGCTAAATCGTATTGATTTTGCAGCCCCCCAAAAAATTACCCCCCTTTTTTGCCCATTTTTCCAAATTCACAACTCTTTTCCCTCCGTTTTTGCCAATCTCCAATCTCTAATCTCCAATCTCCGTTTTATTTCCCCTCCATTTTTGCTTCTCAAATGCAGAATCATTAACACCGCCGGCATCGGGCCAATCAAAACGCGGCCTTTATAGGTCTTGACGGCTGTGAAATGATTTGGCAATTTGCTTTTTGATGCAAAGCGTGGAAGGCAAAGTCACCTTGGTCACCGGCGCTTCGCGCGGAATCGGGCGCGCCATTGCGCTCTGCTTTGCCAAAAACAAATCAAAAGTGGCCCTCTCCGCACGAAACAAAAAAGAGCTGGAAGGCTTGGTCAGCCAAATAAAAAAAGAAGGGGGCGAAGCGTTTGCCGTGCCCGCCGATATGGCCGACGAGCAGCAAATTAAAAATCTGGTTTCAAAGACCCTTGCGCACTACGGCGCCATCGACATAGTCATCAATAACGCCGGGCTGGGAATCTGGTCGCCGGTGGCGGAAATGAAAACCGAGGATTTTGACGCCACGTTCAACGTCAACCTGCGGGGAGTTTTTTTGCTCTGCCGGGAACTCATTCCCCACTTTGTCAAAAAAGGGGGCGGCCACTTTATCAACATCGCCTCGGTTGCTTCCAAAAGCGCCAACGCCAATCTGGCGGCCTACTGCGCCTCCAAGGCAGCCTTGGTGATGTTTTCCGAATCGTTGGCCCTCGAAGTGCGCAACCACAACATCAAAGTCACCTGCGTCTCCCCCGGCTCGGTGGCTTCCGATTTTGGGGAACGGTTTCCCAAAGACCGCCCCACCAACCGCCCCGGGCTGGTCAAGCTCACCAACGAAGAAGTGGCCGAGGCCTGTTTGGCCGTGGCCGAGCAAAACCTAAACGCCTGGACGTCGGAGTTAATTCTTAGGCCCCTGCGCACCGGATAGTTTTTTGAACCAACGCTTGACCCGCTCCGGCGGACGCAGAAGGTAAGCCGCAATAGAAACGAAAGCCACAGCAAAGGTGCCGACGCGGATGGCCATAGGATCAACGTCCGGATAAATGAATTTTTCGATGTAATGGAGCAAAAAACCCCCTTCGTAAGCCGCGCCGCCCCGTTCCCGGAAAATGTTTTCCCAAATCGTGAGCGGACAGTATTGCCCCAAAAGCGGGAAAAGCGCAACGAGGATAATTCCCAGCGCGTGCAGGGTGCGAAACCAGAAAAAATCGAAAAAACGGCGCTGGATGAAAAAGGCGAAAACCGTCCAGAAAAACCCGGTGAGCATAAAAAGGACCCAGAGAAAGTGAACGATGGTTATCAGCGTGACCAGCGTTTGATCGGACATTTCTCCAAACATACGGTTTTTGAGGGAACGGAGAAAGCGGGTCTCGAGCCAGCTGCATACCCGGGGCAACTTTAAAAAGGGCTTTTCGGGACGGTTAAAAAAAGGTATTTTGGGAAGTTGGAAAGATGAGCGTGATGGCGATTGGCGTGGACATCATCGAAACCGAGCGAATCAAAAAGGCGATCGAGCATTGGGGGGAGCATTTTCTCTTCCGCATCTTTACCCCGGCGGAAGTGGCCTACTGCCGGGCCAAGCAGCAATCCCACTACTCCTTTGCCGCCCGCTTCGCCGTCAAGGAGGCGGTCATCAAGGCAATTGGCACGGGGCTCACCTCCAATCTGCGCTGGACTTCGATAGAAATAGTCAATGACAAAAAGGGAAAAGCGGAAGTGCGACTTGGGGAACGGGTGAAGGAAGTCATCGGCAACAAAAAGATTTTAATTTCGATGTCCCACACCCACCAGTACGCCATCGGGGAAGCCATATTGCTGGAAGAATAAGAATGAAAACCGCCGTCTCCACGCAGCACGAAGTGCTGGAACTTTTTGAACGCTCCGGGGCACTGCTCTCCGGGCATTTTTTGCTCTCCTCCGGCCGCCATTCGGCGGCTTATTTTGAAAAGTTTTATGTGCTCCAGCATCCGGATTATCTGGTTCGGCTCGGGGCGATGTTCGCGGAGCGTTTCAAGGAGCTTGCTATCGACCGGGTCATCGGCCCCACCACCGGCGGAATGGTGATCGCTTACGAGGTGGCTCGCCAGATGGGAAAACCCTACTTTTTCGCCGAGCCGAATGAGAAAGGGGACGGCCGGGTCTTCGGGCGGGGGTTCTCGTTGAAACCAAAGGAAAAAATTCTGGTCCTGGACGATGTTTTGACCACCGGACGGTCGCTGGTGGAGGTGTTGGAATTGGTTGGACGGGAAGGCGGCGAAATCGTCGGCGTGGGGGTGCTTTTGGACCGCTCGGGCGGAAAAGTCAATTTGGGCAGGCCATATTATGCCCTTGCCACTTTGGATGTGGAATCGTTTACCCAGGAAAACTGCCCGCTCTGCCGGGAAGGGAAGCCGGTTACCAAACCGGGATCGAGGAAGTTTTGAGGGTTAAGAAAGTCATCGTCGAAAAAGCGGAGCCGATTCAGCGCATTGCCGCCACCTACCCGGACGTTCTGGAGCGGCTCGCGACTCGCAAAAAAAGCGGGCCGGAGATTTTGAACGTCGGGCGGATCGTGCCGGATCTCCCCCTCCATCCGGAAGTGGAAAAGGTGGCCAGTGAGCATTTCCGGGAAGGCCTGGTCTGGTCCCCCAGGCCGGATGCCAAACTGGTCGGGGAATTCAAGGAACTAGCAACCGGATATATCGAAGAGCGGATCGGGCAAAAGTTGGATCGTTTTACCGCCGTAGCCCCCATTCCCGGCGTCAAGCAGGGGTTTTTGCATCTTTTTCTTCTGTATTTGGAAGCCAAGGAAAAGGTTTTCTTGCCCGACCCGGCTTTTCCCTTCTTCCGGCAGGCGGTCTTTTCGGCCAAGGGGGAGGCCGTCCCCTACTCCCTTTATGCTCGTACCGATTACCTTCCCAATTTCGACGCCTTGGACGGCCTGCGCGGGGGCCCCCCGAAGGTTTTGGTTTTGAACTATCCCCATTCTCCCACCGGGGCGGCGGCCGACCGGAATTTCTTTGAACAGGCCGTGGCGTGGGGTTCTCTCAAAAACGTTTTGGTGGCCAACGACTTCACCTATGGAGAACTATATTACGACCAAGCGCCGTCGGTGCCCTTGCTTTCCGTTCCAAAAGCCGCCAAGGCGGCCGTCGAATTTTTCTCCTTCACCCACACCTTCAATCTCCCCGCTCCCAAGCTCGGGCTGGCCGTCGGCAAACGGGAGGTGGTGGAAAACCTTGAATCCTACATCATGAGTTTGGGAATTTACCCCTCCAATTTCGCCCTGCGGCTGGGAATCGAACTGTTGAAACGGCGGCGGGAGATCATTTCCTACCACAACCAAATTTTGGCCGAGCGGAAGAAAATCGTGGCCGACGGGCTTGCCCGGCTTGGCTGGAATTTCTGGCGTCCCAAAGGAGGCTGCTTTGTCTGGGTGGAGGTACCGACGAGAGCCAGTTCGCTGGCGTTTGCCCGCAAGGTGCTGCGCAAAACCGGGGTGCTGGTCTATCCCGGCAATTACTTCGGTGAGGCGGGAGAAGGATATTTCCGGCTCTCGCTGGCCGTGCCCAACGAGGCACTTTCTTCCGTTTTTGTGCGCCTGCAGGCTGTCTTTTCTTCCGGACCGAAAAAATTTAAGTCCTTGGACAAGCTTCGGAACAGGCTGTTTGAAAAAAGGGATAAGCAAAGCGCATAATGGTTCGGCAAAGCTCACCATAAATGGATGCGCTCCGGCTTTTGGGACTCAAACTTTCCGCCCACGTCGGCACCACCGCCGATGAGCGGCGGCGGGGAGCCCTTTTGGAAATCGACTGCGAGCTTTTCTTTCCGTTCGCCCCGGCGGCGGCCAGGGATGAGCTTAAAAAAACGGCCGATTACAGCCGGGTTTATGGGGTAATCTTGAAGGAGATGGAAAAAGAGTTCCATCTTCTGGAAACCGCCGCCTCCCGGCTGGCCGAAAGATTGGGAAGGGAGTTTTTGGTCAAAAAAACGGTGGTGCGCGTGCGCAAACTTTCACCCCCCGGGTTGTACCGGCTTCCCGTGGTGGAGGCGGAAGCCCATTGGCCCAAAAACTGAAGTAAAATGGCTGAAAAAACGAAAGTTGAAGTTTACCTGATTTTAGGGTCCAATCTGGGGAATCGGCTGGAAAATCTCATCGGCGCCGTCGGCCGTTTAAAAAAGCTGGCCACCGCCCCCCTTTCCGTCTCCTCCGTTTATGAAACCGAGCCGGTGGAGGTCACGGGCGGGCCGTTTTACAACCTCGCCGTCAGCTTCAAAACTTCCCTCGGCGCAGACGAGCTTCTGGAAAAACTTCTGGAAATCGAGAAAAGCTTCGGGCGGGTGCGCAAAACCGGCAAAGTTCTCCCCCGCACGCTGGATATCGATATTCTTTTTTACGGAAGCGAGCGAATAAAAGGGCCCCTGTTGGAAATCCCCCATCCACGGATGGCCTCCCGCGGATTCGTTTTGATTCCCCTGTCGGAAATTGCCCCCGCCTTCCGCCACCCGCTTCTGGGAAAAACCGTTTCCCAGCTTTTGGAAGAAGGGGGCTTTGGCGTCGGGGTGCGCTGGGTGGGAAAACTGGAAGAACTTTTGCGGCTGGAGAAGGTGCGGGAATGAAGGAAAAACCGGGCCGCACCCGCCCGACTTATTTGGCGGTGGAGGGACCGATTGGGGCTGGCAAAACCTCGCTGGTCAAACTTTTGGCAGAACGGCTCGGCTACCGCGCCGTTTTGGAGGAGGCGGACGAAAACCCCTTCCTTTCCGAGTTCTACCGCGCTCCGCGGAAGTCCGCCTTTCAGGCCCAGCTTTTTTTTCTTCTCTCCCGCTGGCGGCAGCAGGTGGAATTGTCCGAGCCGGACCTGTTTGCGCCCGGGGTGATTTTCGATTACATCCTTCCCAAGGATCGGCTTTTTGCCGAACTGGTTTTGTCGGAAAAGGAACTGTACCTGTATCAGAAATTGGAGGAGGGTTTGGCCAAGGCAGCCCGCCGGCCGGATTTGGTCATCTATCTGGAGGCCTCCTTTCCGGTTTTGTGGAAACGGATAAAAATGCGCGACCGGGCGTACGAAAAAAACATGGCGCCGGAGTATCTGGAGAAAGTGGTGGACAAATACCGTCAGTTCTTTTTCGATTACCGGGATACCCCCCTTTTGGTGGTCAACACGGACAAGCTGGATTTTGTCGCCAATCCTTCCGATTTTGCCCTGCTGGTCCGGGAAATCGAACCCCCCCCCTTCGGCACCCGTTACTGGCGGCCGGATTTCACCGACGGGACCCCCTTGATGGAGCAAAAAGAAAAATAATATTTTTCATCCCAAATTAGATTCGGCGCTTATCTTTGTAGCCCATGATGAAACGATTATTCATTGCTTTGGTACTGCTCGTTATTCCCGGCTGTCTTTGGGCCGATAGCCGGATGGTTTTCCGCGAAGCGGTCTGGGGAGGGGCCCGCAAGGATACGATAGTGGTCTGGCAAACGAATCTTTTCCGGCTTAATTCCGCCCGCATCACCCGTAACTATGCCCGTAAAACTGGAAGTTTTGCTGACACCTCGGAGCTCGTTCCCAACTACACGGACAGCGTATACTATCTGGTGGGGAATTTCGAGACCTATTTTGCCCGCTCGCTAGCCGCCGATTCTGCCTTCCGGGCCCGCCGGGGGGCCTTGCGTCTTGTCGGCGGCACCCTGCAGGAAAAAAAACTGACCGATAAACGGCGGATTGCCGACACAGCCTGCGTCCACCGGCAATGGGTGTGGGAGGGCTGTTCACTCGACTCGGCCGGAAAAACGGTCGGGACGGCTGACTTAGAATTCGATTTCTGGCTGGCTGAGAAGGGGTTCGCCGGGAAGGCGGACTTGGAGTTCTACGACCAGTTTCGGATGAAAAACTACCGGGGGCTGCGGATATTCGAAGGGATTGAGGCGGGGCGGATTTCTAATCTCCTCGGAATCTGGCTGGTGGAATTTGAAAAAAAAGCCGCCGCCGCAAACATTTTTTCCCTTGAAATGAAGCTTACGTTAAAGCGAAAATCAGCCAAGGGAAACAAGGAATACGTCTATTCCCGCCAGGTCGTGCAACTGGCGGCCGAACAAAGGGATGTTTCGGAGTTCAAAGTTCCCAACGGGTACAAGCGGATAGCCGCTCCAGAATCCCGTTCGACCGGAAAAAAGAGAAAAAAATGAGTCCCGCGGACAAAATCACTGTCAAAAGCTTCCGGGAATTCAAAAAGCGGGGGGAGCCGATTGTGGTTCTGACCGCGTACGATTACCAGACAGCCAAGATTTTGGATGCTGTAGGGGTGGACGCCCTTTTGGTCGGCGATTCGGCCAACATGGTTTTCTACGGCCAGCCGAACACGCTCTCCATCACGCTGGAGCAGATGCTCTACCACACGCAGGCAGTCAGCCGGGCGGCGGCGCGGGCCTTGGTCATAGGCGACATGCCCTTTCTGTCCTATCAAATCTCGCCGGCCGAGGCGGTCGCAAACGCCGGGCGTTTTTTGAAAGAGGCCGGCGCGGCGGCGGTCAAGCTCGAAGGGGGCGTGGAGCTGGCTCCCACGGTAAAACATTTGGTGGAAGTCGGCATTCCGGTGATGGGGCATATCGGCCTCGCGCCGCAGGCCGTGCATAAAATGGGGGGCTACGTGGTGCAGGGAAAAAACGAAAAATCGGTCGCCTATTTGGTGGAAAGCGCCCACGCCCTCGAAGAAGCCGGGGCGTTTTCGCTGGTGGTGGAGGGGGTGGCCGCCGATGCAGCCCGCAAAATCACCCGCAGTGTTTCCATCCCGACCATCGGCATCGGCGCGGGCTCGGACTGTGACGGGCAGGTTTTGGTCACCTCCGATATGCTCGGAATTTTTTCCGATTTCAAGCCGAAGTTCGTCCGGCGTTACGCCAATTTGTCGGAGGAAATCAAAAAAGCGGTATCCAATTTTATCACGGACGTCAAACACCACCGTTTTCCCACCGAAGAAGAAAGTTATTAATGCGGCGAGTCCCCACCGTCCGGCGGATGCAGACGCTTAGCCGGAGCTGGCAGAAAAAGGGGCTTACCGTCGGACTCGTACCGACGATGGGATATTTGCACGAGGGGCATCTTTCGCTCATTAAAAGAGCGTGCCAAGAGTGCGACCGGGTGATTGTTTCCATCTTCGTCAACCCGCTGCAGTTCGGCCCGGCGGAGGATTTTGAACGCTACCCGCGGGACATAAAGCGGGATAGCGCCCTTTGCTTGAAAGCAGGTGTGGATGTTTTGTTCATCCCTTCTGTAAAAGAGATGTATCCCGCCGATTTTCAGACATACGTCGAGGTTGAAAAGCTTGCACAGGGTCTGGAGGGAACCGCCCGCCCCGGTCATTTTCGCGGCGTGACTACTGTGGTGGCCAAGCTTTTCAACGCTTGTTTGCCGGACATCGCATATTTCGGTCAAAAGGATTACCAGCAGGCCGTTGTAATCCGGCAAGTGGCTGCCGACTTGAATTTTCCCTTAAAAATTGTAGTTTGCCCCACCGTCCGCGAGCCGTCCGGCCTGGCGGCCTCCTCCCGCAACAGGTACTTGAGTGAGATCGAGCGCCGGGAGGCGGCGGTTTTGCACCGGGCCCTCGAGCGGGGGGGGGAAAAATGGAAAGCCAAATTTCCCCCGGAGGAAGTTTTGCGAATCGTGCAAGATTACATACGAAGTCACTCGAATTTTGAAGTGGAATACGTGGAGGCCTCCGACCCGAAAACGCTATTGCCCGTGCGGGAAGCGGGCCGCCCAACGGTGCTATCGTTAGCCGCCCGGTCGGGGAAAGTTCGCTTGATTGACAATGTCTTGGTGGGAGCAAAGCTCTACTGAAAGGATGCAATGTTAATTGAGGTTTTGAAGTCGAAAATTCACCGCGCTAAAGTCACCGAGGCCAATTTGCAATACGCCGGCAGCATCACCATCGACGAAAAGCTGATGGCGGCCGCCAATCTGATTACCGGGGAAAAGGTGCAAGTGGTCAACTTGCACAACGGGGAACGGTTTGAAACCTATGTCATTAAAGGGAAGAAAAACTCCGGCGTCATTTGTTTGAACGGCCCGGCCGCCCGGCTGGGGCAGGTGGGGGATTTGGTTATCATACTCTCCTACGCCCAGATGAGCCCCGAGGAAGCCAAAAAGTTTCATCCCAAGATTGTCCAAGTCACCGAAAAAAACCGGCTTAAATAGCACGGCCGCCGTCATTCTGGCCGCCGGAAAGGGAAAGCGGATGCGCTCCCTCCTTCCCAAGGTGCTGCACCGGCTTTTGGGCCGGCCGCTTGTCTGCTGGGTGGTGGAAGCGGCGCAAAAAGCCGGAATTGAGAAAATCATCGTGGTAATCGGCTTCAAGGGGGAGAAAGTCAAAAAGGCCTTGAAGGGCTATCCCGTCGAATTCGTCTGGCAAAAATCGCAGCTCGGCACGGGGCACGCCGTGCGGATGGCTTACCCCAAGCTTAAGAACTTTCGCGGCACGCTTTTGGTATTGGCGGGTGACGTGCCGGCCATCAAGCCGCAAACGATTCGCAAATTTGTCGAATTTCATAGGCGGCAGGGAGCTTTGGCCACCGTTCTCACCGCTCGCTGGCCGGACCCGACCGGCTACGGCCGCATCCTCCGCTCCAAAACCGAAGACGTTTTACGCATCGTGGAACACAAGGACGCCACGCCCGAGGAACGCAAAATCCGCGAAGTGAACACCGGCACTTTGGTTTTCCGCGTTCCGCCCTTTTTTAAGCTGTTATCCCAGATCAAAAACCAAAATACCCAGAAGGAATACTATTTAACAGACGTGATAACCGTCCTGAACCGGCAGAAAAAGAAAGTCGCCGCACTGCTTTTGAAAAACCTTATCGAAGCACAAGGAGTGAATTCGCGGGAGGAACTGCAGCGGCTGGAAAAGGCGTTCAGCGTATAAAGTGATGGTGAAAGAGGCAGGCTACACTTGGAAAATAGCGTGGCGGTTGTTTTGGCGTTAATTTTGTCGGGGATATTCTTTTTCACTGGCAGCCGCGGTGATAACAAGTCCGAGGACTGGAAAACCTTTCGCAACAAGGAACAGCATTTTGAAATAAAATATCCGGCCAAGCTGCTTCATATTTCAAAGGACAATCAACGCTTGAAACTGCTTCATTCTATTCCCTTTGAACATCCCAACCCTTGCGATTTTGACGATAATCCCGACCCGCCTCTTGCTGAACTGGCCGATTTTAACGTTGGAATCGAAGTTGTTAACAAAGATTTAAGGGGGGCTGTTACTTTATATGAAGGCAGCGCGGCAGAGTATTTTCTCACCCGGTTCACGTCCAATAGCGTGCTCAAAATTGAACCGGGTTATATCGATTCGGTCCGTGTTGGTTCGCTTACGGGCTATAGTATTTCTTCGGGTGTGGAAGGCTGTGGTCACTTTTTCTATTATTTTGTTTTGGATTCTGTAAGCACATTGGTTGTGACGCGTGCTTATATCACCGAACTTGACCCCATCATAATAAACTACAAAGAAAATCGGAAGCTTCCCGGCGTCATCCTGCCGGAAAAAGAAGAGGAATTGTTTAACAACATCCTCGCCACTTTCAAGTTTCGCAAGTAGCTCGCCCGTATGCTAGCGATGATACCCGAAGGGTTGAAGGGCTTCCTCGACAAAAACTCCAAACTCAAATCCTGGCCGTCCCGAAAGCACCGGGAGAAACAGCTTTTGGCCTTGGAATTTCTGGCCTTCAAATTTGAAGTTGGGCAGGAGTATTCGGAAAAAGAAGTGAACGAGATTCTGAATCAGAATCACACCTTTGGCGACCCGGCCCTGCTCCGGCGGGAGCTTTTTATGAAAAAACTGCTCGACCGCACGCCCGACGGCAGCCGGTATTGGCTGCAGAAAAGAATTGACCCCGTTTAGGGCTTGACAGCGGGCGAGAGTAAGGGAATATTGATTGTGGAATGGATAAACCAGGACGATTGACAAAGCTCGCTGGTGTTTTCGTTGCGGCGTTGCTCTTTGGAGCGTCATTGGTTTTCGCCGGTGAAAAGGCCACAGAGATTGCCTGGCAGGATTACACCGCGGCCGCTGCGACAGCCAAGAAGGCGAACAAGCCCCTTCTCATTGATTTCTGGCGGCCGGGCTGAAAGTGGTGCGCGCGGATGGAGGAGTCGACCTACGTCGCTTCCAAAGTCATCCGCCTCCAAGACCAGTTGGTCTTTGCGAAAGTGAACGGACGCGCGGATACGGCGCTCTCCCGCCAATTCGGAATCGCCGGCTATCCCACCATTATCCTTCTGGCCTCCACCGGTGAGGAGATTGACCGGTTGTGGGGCTACTTTCCGCCGGATAGTTTTCACCAAAATGTCACTAACTATTTGGCCGGCGTCGGAACTTTGCCGGACCTGGAAAAACAGTTGACCAATGAGCCGGAAAATATCGGCCTTACGATGCGGGTGGCCGAAAAGTACGCCAGCCGCAGCCAATTTGAAAAATCCGTCGAACTCTACAAACGGGTGGTCGCCATGGACCGCGAAAACAAAAGTGGCAAAGTTCCGGAGGCCTTCTACAATGCCGGTGATGCCCTCTCCCGAGGGAAGAAATTCATGATAGCTAAACAATATTTTCAAACGCTTGTGGAGAAGTATCCGGCTTCGGAACAATATAACGACGCCTTGGTGGAGATCCCCTACCAGTACGAGCAGGCGGGCGATACGGCGAGTGCCTTGAAGGGTTACCAACAACTGCTCAAGGACCACCCCACCCACCCGGACTCGGCCTGGCTGCGGAAACGAATCGAAAAGTTTTCCGCGCCCGCCAAAGAAAACAATAAGTAACGGCTTCCATCGCCCTCTCCACCTAAACGAGGCTGTCCCGTAACAAAAGAGGGCGGGGATTTTTCCTCAGCTTCAATGCCGACCGGTTTGATCGGTTATTAACAAAAACACTCAAAAAGGCTTGACAAACAACCGATATTTATGATAGATTAGTAACGGATTCAATGGATAAAGTGAGTCCATTGAAAGAAAGGAAATATAGCGACGACACGGCCGGCCTGGCCGTGCCCAAAGGGCTTGACGATGCACACGACCCCTTCAGGAATCACCCGGCAACAAAAGCGTCCCGCTTCCCCCATACCCACCCGGGCACCCAACCAAGCAGGTCCCCGCAAAGGAGTATGACGGATGGGCGTTGGCGAAACAGCAGGACATTTTGAAATCCGATTCGAATCAATCGGGGGGCTGGGGGCCCACGCCGCCGCCCAGGTTCTGGCTACAGCCGCCGTTCTGCGCCTCGGGCTGAACGGCGCGGCCTTCTCCTCCTACGGCTCGGAAAAGAAGGGTTCTCCGGTCCGCTCCTTTGTCCGTCTTTGCCCGGCCGAGTTGCCCATTCGCACGAGCGCCCCGGTGGAATCGCCAGACGCTATCGTTGTCTTTCACGCCGCCCTCTTGACCAACCCGGCCACATTTGCCGGGCTTAAAGCCAAAGGCACATTGATTATCAACGCCCCGCCGGGACCCCTGCCGGAGTCGCTTTTCGCGCTGCCGCGCACGGCGCGTATCGTGCGGGTGGATGCGCTTGCCATCGCCATGCAGGAAAAATCCCGCCCGAACGCCGTGCTCTTGGGGACGCTTTGCGCCACTTTTCCCTTTTTGAATGCCGGAGCGGTGAAGGAAGCGCTCTCCGAAGAGTTCGCTGGCAAGCATCCGGAGGCGGTCGCGTCAAACGATTGCGCTTTTGCACGGGGCGCCAAAGAGTTCGAGATTGTCGAGAACGTTGGCCGTACGGATGGGGACCTTCCACCTGTGCGTCAGGTCCCCGTTTGGGGCTACGAGACCTCGCCGATTGGCGGAATGATCCCAACGGCGGGCAACACCGTGTGGAACGACCTGTCGGCCTCCCGCACGGGCTGGCTGCCGGTCCTCAACAAGGAGGCCTGCATCCACTGCGGGTTGTGCGATTTGGTCTGCCCCGATCTTTGTATGGTATGGGGGGATGGCGAACCTAGCGGCGAGTTCGAGCGGAAGTTTATGGGGATCGATTATCAGTATTGCAAAGGCTGCCTGCGCTGTGTCGAATCCTGCCCGACCGGCGCCTTGAGCAAGCAAGCGGAAACGCCCGGTCTGGCCGCTAATCTGCGCGTTCCCCTCTTTCCGGAAATTATAGAGTAAGGTTGAAGCCATGAAGACCCCCAGCACCTCCACCCTTTCCCTCCCCGTAGAAGGCCACGAAATTTCTCCGATACGGCAGAAAGCGGATTTTAAAAGTGGTAACGAAGCGGCGGCGCTGGCCGCCCGCGACATCGGTTTTCATATAATGGGGTACTACCCAATCACCCCTTCCACCGAAGTGGCCGAGAATCTGGCCAAAATGGGGGCGAACGGCGAACACGAAATCGCCATGATTGCCGGGGACGGCGAGCACGGAGCGGCCGGCATCTGCTACGGCGCGGCCTTGGGCGGCGGACGCGTTTTGAACGCCACCAGCTCGCAGGGATTGCTCTTTTCGCTGGAACAATTGCCCGTGCAAGCCGGGACGCGCGTGCCGATGGTTTTGAACCTCGCCTGCCGCACGGTCTCCGGCCCGCTCGACATCCGCGGCGACCACTCCGATCTCTATTTTGCCTTGAACACGGGCTGGATCGTGCTTTTGGCGCGCGACCCGCAGGCGGTTTACGATTTGAATTTCGCCGCCGTGAAAATCGGCGAGCATCCCTCGGTGCGGCTGCCAGTGCTCGTGGCCTACGACGGCTTTTTCACCAGCCACCAGAAGCGCCGCATCCAGGTTTTCGACGACCCGGCCGCCGTGAAACTGTTCCTCGGAGAGCCGCCGGTCTATCCCACCCCGCTCGATCCCGAGCACCCAGCGACTTTCGGCCCGTACATGAACGACCCGGATTTGATTAACAACAAGATGCAGCTCTCCTTGGCGATGGATGCCGCCAAGGACGTAATCCGTGAGGTTTTCACCGAAGTGGAAAAAATGACCGGGCGGCCTTATCCCGTATTGGACGGCTACCTCATGGAGGACGCCGAGACTGCCGTTGTCTTGCTCAACTCCGCCGCCGAGACGGCCAAAGAGGTCACCGACGATTTGCGCAAAAAGGGTCAAAAAGTCGGTGTCCTCTCCCCCAACGTTTTGCGCCCCTTCCCCGCGGAAGAGTTTCGTACTGCGCTGAAGAACGTCAAAGCAGCAACTGTGGGCGATCGCGCCGATTCCTACGGCGCGGGGGGCGGCAACCTGTCGCTCGAAGTACGCGCCGCACTCCAGAGTGACCCGAAGAATAAAACGCTGGTGCTCTCGCGCATCTACGGGCTGGGCGGGAAGGATTTCTACGGCGCCGATGCCGCCACTTTATTCGAGGAAGCGCACACGGCGGGGGTCACGGGTAAAGTCGAAAAGCCGTTTGCCTACCATGGTGTTACGCCGGGTGTAAAAGGGAGCGGCCCAAAGCCCGGCCTGCCGCCGATTTCAGCGGCGGAGGTTTCGCGCGGGATGGCGAGGGTCACCAAGAATGAGACAACAGGCCTTTTAAAGGTTGAACTCGAACCGATGTGGAAAATGACCGAGGTGCCGAGCCGCGTCGCCCCCGGACACGGCGCCTGCCCGGGCTGCGGAATTTTCCCGACACTCCATCAAGTTTATCGCGTTTTGGAAGGGGATCTCGTGGTGCTGTTTCAGACCGGCTGTGCGATGGTGGTGACCACGGGGTACCCGGCGACGGCCCATCGCATCAACTACGTGCACAACCTCTTTCAGAACGGTGCGGCGACCCTTTCAGGACTCGTGGAGATGTATCACGAGCGGGTGCGGCGTGGCGAACTGCCTGCCTCAAATGAGCCCACCTTCGTGATGGTCACGGGGGACGGCGGCATGGATATCGGCATGGGGCCGGCGCTCGGAGCGGCCCACCGCAATCATCGCATGATGATTTTGGAATACGACAACCAGGGATATATGAACACCGGCGCGCAGCTTTCCTACTCCACACCCCTGGGGCATCGCACCTCCACCAGCGAGGTCGGCTCCAAGCAACCGGGGAAACTCTACCACCACAAAGATACGGCCCAGATTTTCGCCGCCTGCCACTTGCCGTACATTTTCACCGCGAGCGAAGGATACCCAGAAGATTTGATGCGCAAGGTGGCCAAAGCGCAGTGGTATGCCAAGCACGAAGGGCTGGTATACGGGAAAATTTTGTCCTTCTGCCCGCTCAACTGGCGCACGGTGGATGACGGCGCCGAGGCCGTTTTGCAGGCCGCCATCGACTGCTGCTTTTTCCCGCTTTACGAAGTGGAACACGGCCGCACCACGATTACCTACGACCCGGATGCCATGGGTCGCCGGCATCCCGTTTCCGATTGGCTCGGTTTAATGGGGAAAACAAAACATTTGCTTGCGCCCAAGAATGCATCGCTAATAAAAGAACTCGAAAAGGAAGTCCAGCGGCGCTGGCGGCGGCTGAAGGCAATGCACGAGCATCCCCTTTTGTAGGAGAGCGGACAATGGCGAAAATTCTGGAAACCCGCAAGCTGACTCCGGTCACCAAATATTTTCTGCTGGATGCCCCGCTGATTGCCGCCGCAGCTCAGCCGGGTCAGTTCGTGATGGTTCGTGTGCGCGAGGGAGGCGAACGCATTCCGATCACCATTGCCGACTACGACCGGAAGGCGGGAACGCTGGCCATCGTCGTGCAGGAAGCCGGTGCGACCACCAAGCGTCTTTGCGCACTGGAAGCCGGCCAGGAAATTCTCGACTTGGCAGGGCCCCTTGGTTCCCCGGTTGAAATCCCGGAAAGTGGACATATTTGCGGAGTAGGGGGCGGCTTTGGAACGGCGGCGCTCCTCTGTTTGCTGCGCGAATGCACCCGCCGCGGCCACCCAACCACCGCCATTGTCGGCGCGCGAACAAAAGAATTATTGATTCTCGTTGATGAACTCAAGCAGGTATGCACGAACGTCGAGGTCTGCACGGACGATGGCTCATCAGGGTTTAAGGGCTTCGTCTCGCAGCGGTTGGATCAACTCATCAAGGGTGACGGGCTGGGACGGCCGGATTTGGTCGTGGCAATTGGCCCGATGGCGATGATGGGAGCCGTCGCCGAGGTTACGCGCGGGCCAAAGGTGAAAACGCTCGTTTCCATGGACCCTTTGATGGTGGATGGCACCGGCATGTGCGGCGGCTGCCGCGTCACCGTGGCAGGGGAGACGAAGTTCGCTTGCGTGGATGGCCCCTGTCTGGACGGACACGAAGTGGATTTTGAGGAAGCGATGCGTCGCAACAAAATGTACGTGCGGGAAGAGAAACTCGCCCTGGAGCGGATTACCTGTGCCGCTGGAACAAGAGGATAACTATGCCGGTCAAACGCGCCGACAAAACCTCGATGCCCCAACGCGAAGCCCAAGCGCGCGCAAAGGATTTCATCGAGGTGAACAAGGGATACTCGCCGTATCACGCGGCATTCGAGGCAGAGCGCTGCCTGCGTTGCCAGGATCCGGTCTGCGTGGAGGGTTGCCCCGTGCGCGTGCCGATTCCTGAATTTATGCACGCGGTTGCGGCCGGAGATATGCCGGAAGCGGCCAAGATTTTACGCACAGCTAATCCTCTCCCCGCCATCTGCGGGCGGGTCTGCCCACAGGAATCGCAGTGCGAAGCGGAATGCCACCTGGCCAAGCGTTTCGACCCGGTCGGCATCGGTTACCTGGAACGTTTCGTAGCGGATTGGGAACGGACCCAGCCCCCTGCCGTTACGGCCAACATCACGCGCAAAGAGAAGGTCGCCATCGTCGGCTCCGGTCCTTCGGGGCTGGTCTGCGCCGGGGAGCTGACGCGGCTCGGTTATCCTGTAACCATTTACGAAGCGTTGCATGCCCCAGGCGGGGTGTTGCGTTACGGCATCCCGGAGTTCCGGCTGCCGAAGGAGATTTTGGACTGGGAAATAGACATTTTGAAACGAATGGGGGTTGAAATCGTCTGCAACGTGGTCATCGGGAAAACCTTAAGTTTGGACGACCTCTTTGGCCGACTGGGCTATTCCGCCGTCTTCATCGGCACGGGGGCCGGGCTGCCCCAGTTCCTAAAAATCCCCGGTGAAAATTTGAACGGGGTCTTCTCCGCCAACGAATATTTGACCCGTATCAATTTGATGCGCGCGTTCAAATTTCCGGATGCCGACACTCCCCTGCGGGTCGGGGAGCGGGTGGCAGTTATTGGCGCGGGGAACACGGCGATGGATGCGGTGCGCAGCGCCCTGCGGATGGGGGGAAAAAAGGGGATGATTGTCTACCGCCGCAGCGAAAGGGAGATGAGCGCGCGTGTGGAAGAGTATCACCACGCCCTCGAAGAGGGAGTAGAGTTCCACTGGCTCTGCAATCCCGTTGAAGTGCTGGGAGACGAGAGCGGCTGGGTCACCGGACTAAAATGTCAGAAGATGAAACTGGGCGAGCCGGATTCATCCGGCCGGGCACGGCCGGTTCCGATTGAAGGAAGCGAATTTGTACTTCCTGTGGACAACGTCGTTTTGGCGATTGGCACCACGCCGAATCCCTTGCTCGTGAAAACGACCCCCGGGCTGGGAACGACCAAGCGGGGGTGTTTGGTGGCCGAGGAGGAAACCGGCCTCACCACGCGTCCCCACGTGTACGCGGGCGGCGATGCTGTGACGGGTGCCGCCACGGTGATTTTGGCCGCTGGCGCCGGCAAACGTGCGGCGGCAGCGATTCACCGAGATTTGTCAGCAAACAACGGACCTTTGGACAAAAAAGAGACAAGGAGGCCAAAATGAAAATCGGAATCCTCGGTTCAACCTGCGTGGGACAATCCCTTGGACACGGCTTTGTGGAGCAGGGAAACGAAGTAAAAATCGGCGCCCGCAACCCAAAGCAGGAAGGGCTGGTGCATTGGCTTTCGGAAAACAAGTCTGCTTCCGTCGGAAGCTTTGCTGAGGCGGCCGCCTTTGGCGAGTTGCTCATTTTAGCCGCGGACTGGAACGAAACGGAAGACGCAATTAAACAGGCCAATCCTAAAAATTTTTCTGGCAAGGTGGTCCTTGACGTTTCCAACCCGCTCGATTCTGTCGCCAGCGAAAGCTGGAAGCGGGCTGAACAGCCCGATTCGGGCGGCGAGCGGCTACAGCGTCGGCTGCCGGGCGCCCGGGTGGTCGGGGCCTTCAACCCGACCGGCAACGCACATATTTTCCATCCAAATTTTGAAGAGGGGCAGCCGGAGCTGTTTATCTGCGGCAACGACGCGGCGGCTAAAAAGGAAGTGGCCGGACTGTTGGCCGATTTCGGCTGGCCGGTCGTCGATTTGGGCCCCATCGAGGCCTCCCGCTACTTGGAGCCCTTGGCGATGGGCTGGGTCACCCATGGGCTCAACGGCCGTTGCAGCCGGCGCTTTTGCGCCCGAAGCCACTGTGCCTATCTGTCCTTTTGTCTGGAAGCAACCCGTTCACAAGGACAAACAGCCCAAATGTAAGAACGGAAAAAATAAAGCGGAGAGACTGGGATTCGAACCCAGGAGGGTGCGTTTTAAACACCCTACACGCTCTCCAGGCGTGCTCCTTCAACCACTCGGACATCTCTCCGGTTTCATCGAATATAATTTTTAGTACCCTTAAAATCAAAGCTTGTGAAATTAAAAAAACCGGCCCTTGCGGAGCCGGTTTTTGCGCACATCCCCTCACGCTACCGGAAATACCGGTTCAACTCCTCCTTCGTCAGGTTTTCTTTGCCGTCTTCTGCAATCTCTACGGTCACTTTCCCGGCGTCAAAGCTCACTTCCTTCCCCAGGGCCGTATATTTGCCGAATTCCGGTTTTAGTTTCAGCATTACAAAATAGGCCGGAGAGAAGGGCTTGATTTTCACCACCGGTTTTTTGTTGTCCCGGTCGGATTCCACCCATTTTTCGTTTTGCCGAAAGAAGGTTTTGCCGCCAGTTGTCTCCACTGCCTTGCGCCCTTTTTCATCATTGCCATATTGAGCATCAAAACCGCCTTTTATCAAGCTGTATTCCTGAATGGCGCGGGCGTTTTTGCTTGCTTCTACCGCTCCCCGTCCAACCGGAGACGCGAGACTGACTGCTTCGCGACGAAATAGGTCCGCTGCCTGGGCCAAAGGCATGGTCGGTTCCACCTTGACCAAAAAGGAGGTGTACTGATTGATGATGCCGTATTTTTTGGACAGCGCGATGATTTCATCCACCACTTCCGGCGATTGGCCAGAAAGCCGCACCTGGTCAATCAAATATCCCACCCGGCGGGTGGCCCAGATTTTGGGAATTGATTTCTCCCAGCCGTTCTGCACTGAAAAATCAGCCGGGAACTCGAAAACGATCCGCTCACCGTTCAATTCACCAGTCAACGTGACGGAAGTTCTATGCGGGCCATTGAATTTTCCCACTACCACCAATTGCGAACCGGCAAAAAGATCGGGCAAATCGTTTGGATAGGTCGCAAAAGTTCTGACCGAACCGAAATCGAGTTTCAAATTTGCCAAAACCGGGGCGGAAATCTTTTTGTAAAAGCTGGAGACCTTGACCTCAATGTTTTCGCTCGGCACCACATAGTCCGAAGTGCCGGAGTTTTGCTCCGCCAGCTTGTCCAAAAGATGGGTGTTCACGTCATAGCCCACTCCGAAATCGAAGATTTTCACTTTGGTGTCGTTGGTCCGTTTGGCAATCGCCAAAATTTGTTCAACGTTCGTAATACCGACCGTCGGCAGGCCGTCCGTCAGGAAAATCGCATAGTTCAAATGCTTATTGGAGAGCTGATTCAAGCCGGTCTCCAAAGCCCCGGCGATGTTCGTGCCTCCCTCGGCCTCGATTTGCTCCACGAACTCTTCGGCGTCCCGAAGATTAACGGACGTGGCCGGTTTCATCCCTTCGGAAAAGACGCGCACCTGGTCGTCAAAATCGACGATGTTGAACCGGTCCCTCGGATTCAAACTCCGCAGGCAGAAAAGCACGGCCTCCTTGGCTTGCTTCATCTTCTCCCCCCGCATACTTCCGGAGCTGTCGAGGATAAAAATGATATCCTTTGCCAGCGTTTTGGTCGAGGCCGGTTTGACCTCCGGCGAAATCAGGGCAATAAAGTAATTTTCCCCATCCTGCCGGTCGGTCAAGAGCGAAAAGGCGATATCCTTGGGGCTGACAGCATAGTACAGTACAAAGTCGCCGCCCGCCTCACGAGTGTTGTCCGTCCAGCTTATCTCGGCCGATTTTTCGCCGTTTCGATCTATTTTGACCTCGTGCGAAGGGGAGTAGATGTTTTTTAAAGCAACGTTGGAATTCAACTGCATCTCCAAACTGACGTTGTTCACTCCCGTTTGCACCATTTCCTCCCGGCCGAAGTTGTATTTGTATTCAAAAAGCCCGGCAAACGGCTTGAGGACTTGAGAGTAGGAGAGCTTGATTTTGGCTTCGCCGTTGGCCGGAATGGGAAAGATGCGCGCCCGAAACAGCCCGCAGCCGGCAAACTCCAAAAGGGCGGGGTCGTTCATCTGCCGGACGATCCCTTCATAAATCTGACGGGCTTGATTGGCCTCCAAAACCTCCCCCGGCACTTCTTCGCCGTTGACATACAGGTAAAACTTGGAAATGGAAGCCCCTTCCGGGATGGGGAAGAGGTAAGTTCCTTCCAGCATCCGCGGAAAGCTGTTTTGATACACCTGCTCCACAGTGGTCGTCGCCAGTTGCCCCGTGATTTTCACCTTTACGTCGTAATCCTTAATGGAAAGGTAATGTGGGAAGGGCAGGGGCGTTGGTATGGGCCTCGGCGGCGGAACGATGACGATTCTGGCTTGGGACTGGATAAAAGCGGTTGCTAAGAGTACTGCGGTCAGGAAGAGCTTTTTCATAGTTTCTCCTTTCTCTACTCCAAATACTCGAAGGAGAAACTATTATTCCCGACTATTTTTTGAGTTGTTTCAGTTCTCCTTGAATGGCTAACAGCCACCTACGGTTGGTCTCGGAGAGATCGGTTTTCAGAAAATCGTTCAAACGCTCATTCGCTTTTTCCCAATCCTTCTGGTCAAGCGAAAAACGGTAAAGTTGCACGTAGTGTTGAGCCAAATAAATATAGAGGGAATCGGTTTCACTCTCCGAAAGTTTACCTTTTAGCCTTTTTTCATTTTCGGCAATTACTTGGCGTATATCGTTCATTGTTCGTTCTACATCAGCACGTCGCTCTGCCGCAATTCTAGCTTGCAAGGCGGCGTTACCATTAACACTAAAAGGGTAAAGCCTTTGTCCGATAGTATCCCCTTTTTCATTAGTTTCATATTCAATGGCGAAACCGGGTATGTGAATTTCCACTGAATCATCTGCCATCCTTTTTTCGTTTTGGCCGTAGATTCGACCTTTATTCTTCTTTTCGGGCACATTGGGTTGTGCCGTGGTAGCAACTGTATCTCCCCGAACAGACAAATCCATGTTGGATAGCTCTATCACTTCTCCTTTGGAAGTTATTTGCGAATCAGGGGCCGCCGGTTTATTTACCTTCCCTGAAATACCTGACTGTAATCTCGCAAGACTTTGTCTTTTAAGCTCTATGTATCTTTTCTTTTCTTCCGTACCTACTTTCACCTGCGAAGTGGCAACTTCTTTTCGAATTTCCGCCTTTCTTCCGGCAGGCACAATGACTGTATCTCCTTGAACCCCTTCATCCCGCTCCGCAAAAGCAGCCAAGGAGGGTTCTTCCTTCGATTTTTGCTCTTTAGGGACGACTAACATTCTTCCGACCGGAGCCGAAGCGGCCGGCACATTTTCAGCCGGTATTTGGGTAAGTGTAACCGTTTCTCTTTCGCGCGTAGATTGGTCGAGTCGTTTATTTTCGACAAGGCCCGCCTTGTTATCTTTTTCCGCTCTCCGAAACTCCGATCCATCTTTTGCCGTCACTTGAACCGAATCAGCTTTTCCTTTCGCAACCGGTTTTTCATCTTCAAAGACCGGCGGGTGGAAGGTTTCTTTCTTCCATTGGTCCAAGCTGACAAAAGTCAAAAGAATGATGACCGCCACGCTGCCGGCTATCGCGAATTTTCCAGTCGTGGGTTGAAAAAGGCCTTTGAGCGCTTCCAGCCAACCCGGCGAAGTTTTCCGCTTCTCGCGGATGGTCAGCTTGTTCTGCACCCGGTTGGCAAAATTCTCCCAATACGCCTCGGAAAGCTGGGGCTCCGGAATTTTCTTGGCCGTTTGTTCCACCCGGGCGAACTCTTCCAGTTTGGCGGTGCAGACCTCGCAGGTTTTCAAATGCTCTTCCAGTTTGGCCCGCTTATCCTCGGCCAAAACCCCGTCCAGATAGGCGGAAAGCCACTCCAAATTACACTTCATCGGCCGCCTCCTTTTTGGTCAGGGCCAGCGCCAGCTTTTGCCGAGCCCGCGAAAGACGGGAAAGAACCGTCCCCAAGGGGATTTCCAGTGTTTTGGCAATCTCCTCGCAACTTTGATTTTCGTAAAACTTCAAAACCACCACCGCCTTGTATTCCGGCGAAAGCCGGTCGATTTCCGCTTCCAGCTTGGTTAAAGTTTTTTCCTCTGCGGTGGAAATAGATTCCGGAAAAATTCCCTGATTTTCCAGCATCTCTTCCCAGTTTTCCGTGCGGCTTTCGTACATCGTCAGCTTTTGGCGGCGGTGGTAATTAATCGAAAGGTTCATACAAATCCGATAGATGTAGGTGTAAAAAGGGTAATTTTCCTTAAAGCGTCCCAGCGCCTGGTAGGTGCGGATAAAGGTCTCTTGGGCCAAATCATCGGCGGCGTCCTTGTCCTTTGTCATTCGATACGCCAGATAGAAGATTTTTTTCTGATAGCGAACCACCAACTGCCGAAAGGCATTCTCATTTCCGGCTTTGGCCTTGACAACCAGTTCGCTGTCCGTGGCGTTTTCCATCGGCATATATAATACCATCGGAAGATAGTTTTATTCCCGTTTCCGGCAAATAAACAATTGCGTTAATGTAAAGGATGCCAAGCGGTTGCATGTTACGCCCTTTGAATTGACCACCCTCATTGACTTCCTTTTTCTGATTATCGATAATGTTTCCGATATGCGCTCACAGTCTAAACTTCATCAAGGAGAAAAAATGAAGAGCCATCGTCTCACCCAAAGTATTCGTTTGACTTTTGTCTTAGTCATCTTTGCCAGTTCACTTTTATGGGCGCGCTCGGATCCGATTTCGACCATCAACGAAGATGACATTATCCGTCACATCCAAGTTCTGGCCTCCGACTCTTTGGAGGGCCGCCGCTCCGGCGAGCCGGGCTGTGCCAAGGCAGCCAACTACATCGAGTCCGAATTCAAACGGATCGGCCTTTTGCCGGGCGGAGTAAATAGTACCTACCGCCAACCCTTCGATGTCGTGGCCGCTTCCGAACTGGGGGAGAAAAACTATTTGAAAATCGACGGTCAAGATTTACCCATCCGCGAGAAATGGATGCCCTTGTCCTATACCCAGACCGGCGAGGCCAAAGGAAAGCTTGTTTTTGCTGGATTCGGGATAACGGCATCCGACTTCGGGTACGACGACTACACTGGGTTGGATGTAAAAGGGAAAATCGTTTTGGTTATGAAATATGGGCCGGAAGGGGAAGATCCACAAAACCGCTACAACCGCTATTTCGCGCTCCGCTACAAAGCGATGAATGCCCGCGAACACGGCGCTTTGGGCGTGCTCGTTGTCGCCACAGAGGACACCTTCAAATACGATGCTGTTTCCCGCCTGCGCCACGACTGGGCGCCCGGAGACGCCGGAATCTTGGTAGCAGGGATCGATTTGGCGGCCGCCAATTCTATCGTCGAAAAGGGAGGGAAGGGAGCTCTGGACAAAATCGCCATCGGCATTGCCCACAGTTCCAAACCGAATTCGTTTGAACTGCCGATCGAAGTTGAATTTGCCACGGCCGTCAAAAAGCGGCTGACCAAAACGGATAATGTTATCGGCTTGCTACAGGGCAACGACCCCAAAGTGGGCGGCGAGGTGGTAGTAATCGGCGCGCATTACGACCATTTGGGGAAGGGAGGGCCGGAAAGTTTGTCCCCCAAGGAGGAAGGAGAAATCCACCACGGCGCGGACGACAACGCCTCCGGCACGGCTGGGCTTCTGGAACTGGCGGAGGCATTCGCTTCGCAAAAGAACTTTTTGAAACGCTCCGTTCTGTTTATCGCATTTTCCGGGGAAGAGGAAGGGACGCTCGGCTCCAGTTTCTTCGTGAAAAACCCCACCGTGCCTTTCGAGAAAATTGCCGCCATGGTCAATATGGATATGATTGGCCGGATGAAGGATTCCACGATAATCGTCCAAGGCGCCGGTACTTCCCCCATTTGGAAAGAATTGGTCGGTGGGGTGAACGGCGGAATTGGCCTAAAAGTCAAATTCACGGACGATGGCTACGGCCCTTCCGACCATTCTCCCTTTTACGCCAAGGAAAAACCGGTGCTCTTTTTCTTCTCCGGTACACACACCGATTACCACAAACCGTCGGACACCTGGGATAAAATCAACTCGGTCGGAGAAAAGCTGATTTTGCAGTTGGCCTACCGCACCGTTGACAAAATTCAGGGTTTGGACGCTCCGCCGACATATGTTCGCACGAAAGGGGACAGCACCCGTATGGGAGGGGGAAGCGGCGAACTGCGGGCCTATTTGGGCACGATTCCGGATTATTCAGAGGAGTTAGTCGGCGTCAAGCTTTCCGGCGTGCGAGAGGGTTCGCCGGCAGAAAAGGCAGGCATCAAAGGCGGTGACGTAATCGTCCGCTTCGGCGCAAAGGAAATTCGTAACATCTACGACTACACCTATGCTTTGGGTGCCCACAAACCGGGAGAAACGGTGGAGATAGGACTGGTTCGGGAAGGAAAACCGCTGACGGTTTCAGTCCTTTTGGAACGCCGTAGATAATCCTCCTTTGCTCAAATAAAAGCCGGGGCGCACGGTTGTGCGCCCCGGCGGAACTTTCAGCTAATTTCGGTTACTGCTTTTTCTGTTCCGGTTTTGGTTCCGGATAACGGGTGGTGGCGAAAACGTCCACCCGCAACTCCACTTTGTCGCTTACCTTCATCAGCACAAATTGGGGGCGCTCTACCTTGAAATCGGACAACAGAATCGGGGTGCCCACGTCAATATGCAACAAGTCCCCCGGCAGCCGGGCCTGGGTCGCCTTGCTTTCCTTCAAATAAGTGACCGTTCCGGAAACGGCAATCGGCTTGGTGGCGCCGTGAATGGTCAACTCCCCCTGCGCTTCGATTTCCACCGGCTGGCCGTCGGCCAACTGCTTCGGGTTGGCCTTGGTCACTTTGACGATTTTGAAAGTGGCCTTGGGGAAACTGTCGGTATGCAAATAGCCTTCGCGCATGTGCTGGTCGCGCATCTCAATGCCGGTTTTGACGGTCGTCAAATCAACCTCAAATTGTCCGGTGGCGCTGGCGGCGTCGGCCAAATCCACCTCGACACTTCCGTCAATCTGCCCGGTTTTCCCTTCGATGGTTTCGAGCGGGGCCTTGGAAATGAATTTGATGACGTTGCGCCCGTCCCGTCCGGACAGCAAAAACTTCACCGGAGCGGCGGCGGTCAATTGGAATAAGAACAAAACGGTGACTATCAGTGGTGCAAATCCTCGACGCATTACGGCTCCTTTTATAAGGGTTAGGGGTTTATGTACTTATTACATTACCTTGCATTGGATAAAAGAACCCGGACGGTTGCCTATTGGTTCCCGTTCGGCTTAACCTTCGGCCGGGCCCGCTCCGCGCGGGCCGCCCATTTTTTGGCCTTCTCGTCCTGCTTGATGGATTCGTAGAACCGGGAGATGCTCTCCAATTTGGAAACCAACGCCGGGTCCTGGGGTCCGGCGTTTCTCTCCATGGCGGCGGTCATCCGCTCGTACAGGGAGTCCAGTCCTTCATATTTTTTCTGGCTCTTGCGGGCTTCCGCCAAATTATCCAGAGTTTTGACAACCGCCGGGTCGTCGGGACCCAGATTTTTTTCCCGCAGGGCGAGCACGTTCAAAAAAAGGGTTTCAGCCTGGGCGAACTTTCCCTGCAGATGGCAAAAAGTTCCCTGGCTGTTCTGGTAATTGGCCGTTTCCAAAGGATAAAGACTTTTGAATCGGCCCAGCAGGTTGGCTGCCCGCTGGGTCAGCGACTCGGCGGCCGCGTATTTTTCCTGACGGGCGCAAAGATAGATAAGATTATCCAGGGTCTGTAGGGCGGCTGGGCTTTGCGGCCCGCCCGTCCGTTCCCGAATGGTCAACGAAAGCCGGCAAAGCGATTCGGCCGCGCTGAATTTATCCTGCTGCGCGTAAAGGCCGGCCAGATTGTTCAACGATTGGGACCATTGCAAACTGTCGGTTATCGGCGGCCGCTGGCTTACGCCCAAAGCCCGGGTGTACAGGGTCTCGGCGCGGGCAAACCGGTGCTGGACGGCGCAAATGCGGGCCAAGCTGTTTAAAGCCTGCACATAATCGGTGCGGTCGGCATTGGGGTTGTTGGAAAAAATTTTTACGGCCCGGGTCAAAAGCGTTTCCGATTGGGGAACCTGGTTTAAGTTGAGATGGATGAAACCAAGATTGTTCAGTGACTGGGCTGTGCGCAGATGATTGGGGCCGTAGCGCTTTTCGGCCAGCATCAAGGCCTCCCGGGCTTTCGGGAGGGCAACTGAAAAATCCCGCTTGAGCGTCAGGGATAAAACCTCCTGGTTCAAACTGTCCCAGGTGATGGTTTGAGCCCGGGCGACGGTCGAAAGCGCCAAAAGAACCCCCCCCGCCAAAAGAATCCTTATAGCCCTCATTTTAATTTTTTTACCCCGTCGTGTCTGAAAAGACTATTTGGACGCCACCGTCGCCTTGCCCAAAACGGCATGGGCCGCCGCCAACCGGGCGATAGGCACCCGGTATGGGGAGCAGGAAACGTAATCCAGCCCGATTTCACTGCAGAAACCGATGGATTCCGGGTCGCCGCCGTGCTCGCCGCAGATGCCGACCTTCATATCCTTGCGGGTTTTCTTCCCTTTTTCAATCGCCATCTTAATCGCCGCGCCGACCCCCTCGGTTTCCAAGTGCACAAAGGGGTCATTCGGCAAAATCCCTTTTACCTGATAGTCCTTCAGGAATTTGCCGGCGTCGTCCCGTGAAAAGCCGAGCGTCAATTGAGTCAAGTCGTTCGTGCCGAAGGAGAAAAACTCCGCTTCCACGGCTATTTTATCCGCCACCAAGGCCGCGCGGGGGACTTCAATCATTGTGCCGATCAAATACTTGAATTTGTACTTCGATTTTGACTTGGAAAGCACTTCGTTAGCTACGTTGATGACGATTTCTTTTTGATGTTTGAATTCGGAGGGAAAACCGACCAATGGAATCATGATTTCCGGATGCACCTCCACCCCTTCCTTGGCCGCCTCCAAGGCGGCCTCAAAAATTGCCCGGGCCTGCATTTCGGTTATTTCTGGAAAGGTGATTCCGAGGCGGCAACCCCGGTGCCCCAGCATGGGGTTGAATTCCGCCAGTTCCTCGACCCGCTTTAACAATCGTTCCTTTTCGGCGATTTTGAGAGGGTCCCCGTTTTTGGCTTTCAGTTCGGCCAGCTCCACCATTAAAATCTCTCGTTTGGGCAGAAATTCGTGCAAAGGAGGATCGAGGGTCCGAATCGTAACGGGGTTCCCCTTCATCGCCAGAAAAATCCCTTTGAAGTCGGATTTCTGAAACGGCAGGAGTTTGTCTAAGGCCCGCTTGCGCTCTTCCCGGTTTTCAGCCATTATCATCTCCTGCACAATGGGGACCCTTTCCGGGGCGAAAAACATATGCTCCGTGCGGCAAAGACCAATCCCCTCGGCCCCGAATTTGTAGGCCACCTCGGCATCTTGGGGAGTGTCGGCGTTGGTGCGCACCTTGAGCTTGCGGATTTTATCGGCCCAGCCCATAAACTCGGCGAACTCGCCGGAAAGCTCGGCCGTCACCGTCGGCACCTCTCCCAAAATTACCTCGCCCGTGGAGCCGTTGATGGTGATGATTTCCAGCCCGCGCACCACCAAACTGCCGACCGAGAAAAAGCGTTTTTCTTCGTTCACTTTCATTTGCTCGGTCCCCGCCACGCAGGGTTTTCCCATCCCCCGGGCCACCACGGCGGCGTGGGAGGTCATCCCGCCACGGGAGGTCAAAACCCCCTGGGCCACCACCATGCCGTGAATGTCATCCGGATTAGTTTCTTGTCGGACTAAAATCACTTTTTCATTTTTCTGGGCCATCCGAACCGCTTCTTCCGCCGAAAAAACTACCCGCCCGGAAGCCGCCCCCGGTGAGGCCGCCAGCCCCTTGGTAATCACCCGGATTTCGGCTTTGGGATCCAAGCGGGGATGCAAAAGCTGGTTCAAATCCTCCGGGTCGATGCGCAAAAGCGCTTCCTCTTTGGTCAAAAGCTTTTCCTTGACTAAATCAACGGCGATTTTGACGGCCGCCTGGGTGGTCCGCTTGCCGATGCGGGTCTGGAGCATGAAAAGCTTCCCCTCCTGCACGGTAAATTCGAAATCCTGCAGGTCCTTGTAATGATTTTCCAGCTTGGCCGTAATGGCCTTCAATTGCTTGTACACCGTCGGCAGCTTCTTCTCCATTTCTTTTATGGGTTGGGGCGTCCGAATGCCCGCGACCACATCCTCCCCCTGGGCGTTCACCAAAAATTCGCCGTAGAAGTGATTTTCTCCGGTTGAGGGGTTGCGCGTAAAACCGACGCCGGTGGCGGAGGTTTCTCCCAAATTGCCGAAAACCATCGTCTGCACGGTGACAGCCGTCCCGATATGAGAGGGGATATTGTAAAGCCGCCGGTACTCAATGGCACGGGGATTATTCCAGGATTTAAAAACCGCGTCGCGCGCCAAGAATAGCTGCTGGTACGGATCGGCGGGAAAATCCTCGGCCGATTTTTTCTTGACTAACGCTTTGAATTTCTGGACAATATCCTTCAAATCCTCGGTCGTGAGCGAAGAGTCCTGTTTAATTTGACGCTGTTCCTTTTTCTTTGTGACGATATGTTCAAATTCCGATTTTTCGATGCCCAATACCACCGAACCGAACATCGAGATGAAGCGGCGGTAGCAGTCATAGGCAAACCGCTCGTTTTTCGATTTTTTGGCCAGCCCTTTGACACTCTGGTCGTTCAACCCCAGGTTTAATATGGTGTCCATCATTCCGGGCATCGAAAACTTGGCTCCAGAGCGGACCGAAACCAAAAGGGGGTCGTCGGAATGACCGAATTTTTTTCCCATCTCCCGCTCCAGCTTGGCCATATATTTTTTGGTCTCGTCATCGACCCATTTCGGGCTTCGCAAGTCATTCTCGTAAAACAGGTTGCACGCTTCGGTTGTAATTGTAAAACCAGGCGGAACGGGCACTCCCAAGTTGGTCATTTCGGCCAAATTGGCCCCCTTGCCTCCCAGTAAATCCTTCATCTGGCCGGTTCCCTCGGCCTCCCCGCCACCGAAAAAGTAGATGAATTTATGATCTTTTGAGAACTGCTTTTCGGGACGCGCTTTCTTTGATAAGCTCTTGTTGTTGCGTATCTTACCCGGCTTTGAAGCTTTGACTTTTTTGGACACAACCCTCCTTGAGTTTAATGAAAAAACCTTACACTTTATGACTTAAAAAATTCGGCGGTAGTATAGGAGAAAAAAGAATTTCGGCAAGGGAAATATTTGACAGTTTTTAGGGTGCTTTTCTTCCAAATCTTCTTTTCGAATGAATAAATTTTCCCTTCACGGTATAAAGTAAGCGGGTTTCTGGGCTGGAAAATGAAAAAGGCGGGTTTTTAACCCGCCTTTTGGGAAAAACCGGAAAAAAACTACTGCCATTCCTCCCCAGAAGTGGCCGGGGTGGAGAAATTCATCTCGAATTACCGTTCCACCTCAAGTGGGGGGAATTCCATCTTGAAACCGGGCTCGCCAAGGAAGCTTAACTGGTTGAAATCGTCAAACTCGACCGCTTCTTCCGGCATCGCCTCCTCCCATTCGAACGACTCATCCCCCATCGGGCGGCCGGGCGCTGGGCCGAAGCCGCGGTGAGGGCCATGGAAGCGAAACATCTTAATCCGGTGTTGGCGGTGTTTCATCATCCCTCTCCCGATTTTCCCCTTCAGGGCAGCCCACTGCTCCTTGGTCAAAACCGAGCGGGAGGCCACCCGGCTCTGCAGCCGGTTTTGGGTCGACTGCCGGTCGAGCTCCGCCAGCTGGTCAATTTTCCGATCAACGGCGGCCTGGTCGGGCCGGTCGGATTGCAAAAGCTCCTGCAGTTCAATATGGGCGATTTGACGCTCGGCATTGAGCCGAATCCGTTCTTTGGCCGACTGGCGGTGAATGGCGGACAGCTTTTGCTTCTGCTCATCCGAAAGCTTCAGCTCGGCTTTCATCTTCGGTTCCTCGCGCTTTACTTTTTTGCGCTGGGCCAAAGCGGTCAAAGTGAGACCCAGAACCAGGGCCGTTACGGTTGTTGCGACAAGAATACGTTTCATTTCTCTTCCTCCTTCTGGTTACGGGTTGGGCAGATTTCGCACGATTTCGCGCGCAAAACGCTCTTCAAATACGATAAGCCGGGCCAACTGCTCGGTGGAAAGGGTCTGACCGGCATTCTGGTAAAACTCCTCCCGGTTGGCCTCCTGCTGACGGCGAATTTCGCCGAGCCGGGCCAGCCGTTCCTTCAATTCCCCCTCGGAAAGTTCCCCGTTTTCTTCACCCTCCTCCAAAGCCCCCATTTTGAGGCGAACATGGCGGGACAAATCCCGCATCAGCTCGCCGCGGGCGCGCAAAAGCCGTTGGGTTTTCTGGCGGTACTGGTTGAAAACCGGCAGGAATCTATCCCCCTGTTCGGAAGACAAATCCAGCGCCTCCACCAGCTTCAGCTTCATCAACATATCGAACCGCTCGGCCCGGCGGGAGGGGTCGGCAAAAGGCCGATCCCGCATCCGCCTTTGGGCGGAGAGGTCTTGTGTCCCGACCAGTGCAAACAGAATCGCCAAGCCGAGAAAGGCCATCCATTTTCGGGGTTTAAGTTTTTTCATAAATATCTTTTCGCCTCTCTTTCGGTTTATAGCTTGAAATTTTCCAGTTTTTCTTCGAGCACCCTCAACTGTTCATCAGACAGGGTGTAAACCAGTTCCTCTACTTTCAGCGTGCCGACCAGCTCCTCTTCCGCTTCGACGGCCACAGCAGTCAGCGTGTTTTCCGGCAAAGGGATTTCCATAACCGTATCCGATGCCGTCCCCGAATAATTAAAGGCCTCCTCGGCGGTCAGGTTTGCCAAATTCGGTTTTTCTCTGGAAGTAAAAAGCGCAATGCCCGCAATCAAGACCAAGGCCGCCACCGGTAAACTCCAGCCCAAAACCGGTTTCCAGCGGGGGCGGGCTTTGGCTTTCTCGATTCTTTCCCGCACTAAAGCGGGGAAGGAGGTCCAATACGCCTCTCCCGGCATTGGCGGCTGGTCGGCTTTCAACGCCTCGAAAAGCGCTCCGTATTCCGCTGCCTTAGCTTGGCAGGCCGGACAGCCCTTCAAATGCTCATTGAAGGCGGCATCTGCTTCAAGGGCTTTCAAGCCATCCTGTTTTTCCAGTTCTTCTTCAAATCTGCGGCAGTTCATATTCTTTCACGCCGGTTAATACGTTCTTCCATTCCGCCAGATACTTTTTCATTTTTTGCAGGGCTTGAAAATAATTGGCCTTCACCGCTCCGACCGATTTCCCCACAATCAGGGCAATCTCCTCGTTGGAAAGCTCATCGTAATGCCGCAAGATAAATATCGCCCGCTGCTTCGGCGGTAGTTTTTTCACCGCTTCAGCAATCGCCTGCTTCAACTGGGCCGTCTCTATATCTCCCAACCCCTCTTTCGGCTCCTCCGGTTTCTCCTCGGCTTCCAAGAGCGGCACCCAGGAAATGATTTTCTTCCGGCGGAGATGGTTGATAGAGAGATTTACCGTCGCGCGATAGGCCCAAGTAAAAACTGAGCCCTCCCCTCGAAAATCCGCCAGCGCCTTGTACATCTTTACAAACACCTCCTGGGTCAAGTCCTTGGCCTCTTCCTCGTCTCTAACCATCCGAAAAGCAACGGCATACACCCTCTTTTGGTAGAGCCGGACCAGTTGGTTGAAGGCGGTCTGGTCGCCGGATTTGAAGCGGACCACCAGTTCCCGCTCTTCCCCACCGGTCATAGTTCTCTCATCTCGTTGGACAGCTATATGGGGCAAAGGTTTAATGGCATTTGCGACCTAGTCTAAAATACCGGGCGGGGGAGGGGACGTCAAATTTACTTCTTGTTTGGTCACCCAAAGTTGAACCCCGCTACAAACCTGTTGGAATTTTCGTTTCCGGCGTTAAATTAAGAACTTATGCGCTGGAGCGAAGCGTTTATACCGACATTGCGGGAAGTCCCCACCGAAGCGGAGCTGATTTCCCATCAACTGCTCTTGCGGGCGGGGATGATACGAAAGCTTTCCGCCGGGGTGTACATTTACCTGCCACTTTTCCAACGCACCCTGTTGAAGGTTTCCCAAATTGTCCGGGAGGAGATGAACCGGCAGGGGGCCGTGGAAATCACAATGCCGGTTCTGCACCCGGCCGAAATCTGGCAGGAGACCGGCCGCTGGGATACCGTTGGCAAGGAATTGATACGCTTGAAAGACCGCCACGGGCGGGATTTGGTTCTGGGCCCGACTCACGAGGAAATCGTCACCTTCCTTGTCCGCGGCGAACTCCGCTCCTACCGCCAACTCCCGATTAACCTCTACCAGATTCAGGTGAAATTTCGGGATGAAATCCGCCCCCGCTTCGGGCTTATGCGTGGACGGGAATTTATTATGAAAGATGCCTACACTTTCGACGCCACGGAGGAGAGTTTCAAGAAAAGTTACCAAAAGATGATAGACGCTTACTTTGCCGTTTTCAACCGCTGCGGGCTGGAGACCGTCAAAGTCGAATCGGACACCGGCGCGATGGGGGGAAAATCAGCCCACGAGTTTATCGTTTTGGTCGATACGGAGGGTGGGGAAAGCTTGATTTTTACCTGTTCCAACTGCGATTATGCCGTGCATTCTGACCGAGCCACCTTCAAGGAAGCTCCAGCAGATTCCGAAAAACCGCTGCCTCACGAGAAAGTTCACACTCCCAACGTAATGTCAGTCGAAGATGTGGCTCGCTTTATGAAGCTTCCAGTGCATAAATTCGTCAAAACACTGGTCTTCAGAACGGACAACGGCTTTGTGGCGGCCCTGGTGCGGGGCGACCGGGAGGTGAACTTCGTCAAGCTGAAAAACCTGGTCGGTGCCATTGAAATGGATTTGGCGGGCGCGGAAGACGTCCGCCGCATCACAAAGGCGCCGGTCGGCTTTGCCGGACCGGTGGGGCTTTCCGGCGTGGAAATCATCGCCGATACGGAAGTGGCTACGCTGCCAAATTTCGTCTCCGGTGCCAACGAAGGGGACCACCATTTGAAAAACATCAACGCCGAGCGGGATTTCAAGCCCTCCCGCGTGGCAGACATCAAAGTGGCCGTGGCCGGCGAAACCTGCACCGCCTGCGGCAAGGGAAAACTCGCCGCCTCGCGCGGCATCGAGGTGGGGAACACCTTTTCTTTGGGAACGAAGTATTCCGCCTCGCTCAAGGCCACCTTTCTGGATGAAAAAGGGGAGGAGAAGCCGTTCATCATGGGGAGCTACGGCATCGGGATTACCCGCACGGCGCAGGCGGCGGCGGAAAAATTCCACGATGTCGACGGAATCATCTGGCCCAAGACGATTGCCCCCTTGGAGGTGCACATTATCCCGCTGAAAATGGATGACCCCAAGCAATCGGAGGTGGCGGAAAAACTCTACCGGACGTTCAATGAGGCCGGCATCGAGCCGCTTTTGGACGACCGGAACGAACGGGCCGGGGTGAAGTTCAAAGACGCCGATTTAATCGGCATCCCGATTCAAATCGTCATCGGTGACCGGGGTTTGAAGGAAGGCAAACTGGAGTTCAAAACCCGCAAAACAAAGGAAAGCTCGACCGCGCCGATTGACGAAGCCGTCCCGTATTTCAAAAAATTGTGGGAGAAAATTTAGGGGCAGGGTTTACCTCTCATTCGCTGCTGTTCCCAATTTCTCCCTTGAAACTCGATTTCTATGCCGCTTAGAATTTTAGCCATCAACTGGCGGGATTTGAAAAACCCCCTGGCCGGCGGGGCGGAGGTGCATCTGGAAGAAAACCTGCGCCGCTTTGTCAAAATGGGGCATTCTGTCACCCTGCTCACCTCCAATTTTCCGGACGGAGTCAAGGAGGAAATGGTTGAAGGGGTGCGGATGGTGCGAGCCGGGAACGATTACACTTTCAACTGGTGTGTTCCTTTTATGCTTAGGAAAGAACTGAAGAAAAACTCGTACGACGTTGTTCTCGAAGATATCAACAAAGTGCCGTTCTATTCCCCCCTTTATCAGAAATTGCCGACTTTGGTCATCGTCCCCCATCTTTTTGCCGACGCCGTCTTTCAGGAAATCAATTTTGTTCTGGGGTTCTACATTTATCTGGCGGAAAAGCCGATTCCCCGGGTTTACCGCGGCCGCAAGTTCTGCGTGATTTCCGAAAGCACCCGACAGGATTTGACGGCCCGCGGCATTCCGGCCGAGGACGTACGGGTTATTTACTGCGGCACCGATTTTTCGCTTTATTCCAAAGATCCTAAGGTGGCCAAGGAGAAGGATCCATTGGTCGTTTATCTTGGACGGCTGAAAAAATACAAAAGCGTGGACCATCTACTTGCCGCCTTCGCCAAAATTGCGGTTGATTTCCCCAAGGCCCGCTTGATTATAATCGGCGAAGGAGATGACCATTCGCGACTGTTGGTCATCACCCGCAAGTTGGGCATCGAAAGCCGCGTGACCTATACCGGCTTTGTCCCAAAAGAGGAGAAAGTGTCCTGGCTGCGGAAGGCCTGGGTGGTGGTCTGCCCCTCGCTCAAGGAGGGCTGGGGGCTGACCAACATCGAAGCTAATGCCTGCGGCACGCCAGTGGTCTGCGCCGACGTGCCCGGCCTGCGGGACTCGGTCTCCCCCGGAAAATCCGGGCTTCTGTATCCCTACGGCCAAATCGAAGACCTGGCGGCCCACCTGCGGGAAGTTTTGTCCAATTCTTCCCTGCGGCAAAAGCTGGAAGCGGGGGCTTTGGAATGGGCCCAACAATTTTCCTGGGATCGGGCCGCCGAAGAGATGATTAAACTCGTTTGCGAAGTGGCGGGAAAGAAATGAAAGGGCGGCTGAAGAAGCGCTACATTCTGGGCTTTCTCATCGGCGCTTTGTTTTTGTGGCTGTCCGTGCGCAAGGTGGATTTGGCCCAAGTCTGGCTGGCAATGAAAGAGGCCAACTACTGGTATTTGCTGCCCAATTTGTTCTTCACCTTCGTGGGGATGTGGCTGCGCGCCATCCGCTGGAAAGTGATGCTGGACCCTATCGGTAAAATCCCTCTCCCCAAGGTGTACGCCTCCACCATGATCGGTTTTATGGCCAACAACGTGCTCCCCTTCCGGCTGGGGGAATTTATCCGCCCCTATTCCATCGGTGTAACCGGAAAAATTTCCCGCTCGGCGGCCATGGCCACCATCGCGCTGGAACGGGTTTTCGACATGTTCGCCCTTTTGGTTTTTTTAGTGATGGTTTTGATTCTGCTTCCCACGCTGGCCGAAGTGGACTGGCTGGATAACGTCGGCTACCTCGGGTTGTTGGTGAGTCTGCTGCTTCTTGCTATTCTCGCGGCTTTAAGGCGCTGGCCGGAGCACTCGCGCAAGGTGGTCGAACGGATTTTGACTCTTTTCCCCAAGCAGATTGCCTACCTCGGCGCCGAAATTTTCGGCAAATTTTTGACGGGCCTTTCGGTGATGGGGAGTGGGGGCGGTGTATTGTACTTGAGTTTTCTTTCACTTCTGGTTTGGGCCCTTTCGGCCTTCAACAGCTACTTTATGCTTCTGGCCTTCGATTTGCATTTGGGGCCTTTGGCGTGGTTCACCTGGCTGGTGGTGGTCTCGCTCGGCATCATGCTCCCCGGTCCCCCCGGCTTCCTCGGCACCTATCAGGCCTTCACCGTCGTGTCTTTGGCCCTTTTTGGCGTTTCCAAAGAACTGGCTTTGGCCGTCTCCGTGGTCACCCACGCCATGCAGTTTCTGCCCATAACCCTGGCCGGTTTGTATCATTTGAAAAAAGAGCATCTTTCGCTCAAGTATGAGGCTGGGGAGGAAGTTGGGGGAAAAGCTTGACAGTGCTCCGGGCGCGGGTTAGATTTTCGCGCAGATGAATTATGCGGTGGTGATGGCCGGGGGAAAAGGGGAGCGCTTCTGGCCCCTTTCCCGCGCCGGCGCCCCCAAGCAGTTTTTAAAAATCCTTTCCGAAAAAACCCTTCTGGAAGACACGCTGGAGCGGACCTTGGCCCTGGCCCCCCTGGAACGGACCCGGGTCGTGGCCGGCGAGGTTTTCAAAAAGCAGATTCTGGAAAAAGTTCCCTCCCTTTCGGAAAAAAATCTTTTGCTGGAGCCGGAGGGGAAAAACACCTGCCCGGCGATTGCCCTGGCGGCCGTGCACCTGGCCAAAGCCGACCCGCAGGCGGTGATGGTGGTTCTTCCCTCCGATCATTTCATCCACCCCAAGGAGCGGCTCGACCGCGTCCTTGCCGCCGCCGCCGAGACGGCCAAATCCGGGGATTTTCTGATCACCATCGGGGTCGTTCCTACTCGGGCGGAGACCGGCTACGGCTACATCGAAGTGGGGGAAAAAGCGAGCGACGTGAAGGGGGTTTCCATTTTCAAAGTGGCGCGCTTCAAAGAAAAGCCGACCCGCACGGTGGCGCAGGAGTACTATCTGGACCGCAAGCATTTCTGGAACTCCGGGATGTTTGTCTGGTCGGCGGCCTCCTTTTTGAAGGCCCTGGAGCGCCACCAGCCGGAGATGTACAAACATTTGAAAACGTATTCCGAAACGATCGGCACACCCAAAGAGCTGGAGGCGCGCAAAACGCTTTTTGCCGCCTTGGAGCCGGTCTCCGTTGACGTCGCCGTTCTGGAAAAGGCGGAGAACGTGTTGACCATCCCCTCCGATTTCACCTGGGACGACGTGGGAAGTTTCTTGGCCCTCGAGCGGGTGCGCAAGCTGGACCGGGACAACAATCTTGCCCTCGGTTCCGCTTTGACCCTTGCTTCCTACGAGACGACCATCATTAACGACGGCGGGGGGGTGGTGACGGTCTTCGGCGTTTCCGATTTGGTGGTGGTCAAATCGGGAGATTTGGTCTTGGTGGCGCACAAAACCCGCGTGCCGGATTTGAAGGAAATCACCGAAAAGCTGGCCGCCGATCCGAATCTGAAGCAGTGCCTGTAACTGCTTTGCCCGCTTTAATTCTCAAGGTCGGCAAAAAAATTTCTCCCCCCCATTTAAAAAAAGCCGCCGCCGTACTCAAGAAAGGCGGAGTCGCCATCCTGCCGAGCGACACTGTGTATGGACTGGCCGCTTCGGTCAAATTTCCCAAAAGCGTCAAGAGAGTAGCGCGTATCAAAGGGAGAAAACAGACACACCCCTTTTCCATCTTTGTTTTCGGCTGGGGGGAGCTTTTGCGGCACTCGAAAAACCGGCCCGCCTATTTTTCGAAATTGAAAACCTTATTGCCGGGGCCATACACCTTCGTTCTCCCCGCCCGAGCCGGCCTCCCCAAGCTTTGCGTCTCGAAAGGGAGGGTTGGACTTCGCTGGCCGGACTTTCCCTTGTTGAACAAGCTCGTCAAACAAACGGGCGCACCGTTGGTGGCCACCTCGGCCAACCGCACGGGAAAGCCGCCCCTCCGTTCGGGGTGGGCGGCCATCGCCGAATTCTCCGATGAGGTCGACTTGATTTTGGACGCAGGCAAGCTACCTTTAAGCGCCGTTTCAACGGTCGTGGAGTTTTTGCCAGAGGAGACCATCATTTGGCGCAAGGGAGCGGGGTATAAAAAGTTGATGCAGCAGCTTTACCGTCTGGGGGTGCCGGTTCGTGACGGAGGATAATTTCACCGTACTTCTGGTCTGCACCGGCAACACCTGCCGCAGCCCGATGGCCGCGGGAATTTTGAAAAAAATGCTGGCGGATGAAGGAATCGAAGGGGTCTCCGTCCTTTCCGCCGGAACGGCGGCCTTGGAAGGAATGCCGGCGACCGATTTGGCCGTTTCCACCTCTGCCGACTGGCAAATCGACCTCTCCGGCCACCGCTCTCAGCCGGTCACCGATAAATTGGTCGCCGAGGCGGATTTGATTTTGACGATGACGCCGGAGCACCGGGAGGAGATTTTGTCCCACGACCCGGAGGCGGCTTCCAAGACTTTCCTTCTGAAGGGATTTCCCGGCTCGGGGAAAAACGACCCGACCCTGTACGTCCGAGACCCCATCGGCGGAGGGGCTTCCGAATACCAGCGGGCCTTTCTGGAAATTGAAGAGTCGCTAAGGCGGATTTTTTCCGGCATTCTGCAAAAGGCGGGAAAGCGGTGAAGTTCGCCCCAATTTTGCTTGTTTCACTATTCATTTCGCTGGCGAAGGGGAATACGCCCCCCCCGGATTCCGCACAAATTTCGACCGCAATGAAAGACTCCGCCGGGATTCTGGCGGACACGAACTTTCTGCCCCCTTTGCGGGTTTTGCCCAACGAGTCGTTCGGGCCAGGGGAGTATCTGGAATACGAGGTGGGATACGGTTTCATCAAGGCGGGCATCGCGACGCTCGAAGTGCGGCGGGAGGTGAACTACAAGGGGTTCAAATCGCTGGAGCTGGTTTCCACGGCCAAATCCTACCCCGGCTTGGCCAAACTGTATTACGTGGAGGATTACAACTACTCCGTTCTGGATTACCACGGGCTGTTTCCCTGGCGGTATCAAAAGGACGTGCACGAGGGGCGCTACAAGGCGTTCCGCTGGGCAGATTTTGACCAGAAAAACAAGAAAATCTTCACGGCCAAGGACACGATGGAGGCCGCCGACTACGTGCAGGATGCCTTGACCGCGCTTTATTACACCCGCACGCTTCCTTTGAAAGTGGGGGAGACGGTTTCAATGGAGGTATTTTCCGACGGGAAAAAATACAACCTCGAAGTGAACGTAATAAAAAAGGAAAAGGTCACGGTTCCCGCGGGGACTTTCCGCACGGTGGTCGTGGAGCCGCTTTTGAAAACCCCCGGGATTTTTCAGCAGACCGGAAAGTTGAAGGTCTGGCTGACCGACGACCGGCTGCGCCTGCCGGTTTTAATGAAAAGCCGTGTTTTAATCGGCTCCATTTCGGCACAGTTGAAGGTTTTTAAGTTGGGGGAAAGAAGATGACCACAAAAACCAACGCTTTTGAATTGTTTTTGCCGGGCGCAATAACACATCTGATTCCATGCGAAGCGCCGGTGGCAAGGCGACTTTACCTGCCATACTTTGCCTAAGACTGAATTGCCCAATATCTTACAGCTGTCACATCATAAAAAAGAAGCGCTCCTTTGGGAGCGCTTCAAAATCGCCTGTTTAGAATCCGCAGACACCGACATTTCGTCCTGTAAAGACCAACTGCAGCTCCACCACCACATCGGCAGGAGTCAAACTCCCATCGCAGTTGACGTCGGCGGCTGCACGATCAGGCAACATGCTCAAGTCGCTAAATACCCCGTTGATTAGCAAAACCACATCGGAAGGTTCATATGTCCCGTTCTGATTGATGTCGCCTCGCAGGGCGCCTCCGATGGGGAGCATCAAGCTGATGCCCGACACTGACCCGCCGGACAAATCAACGTTTTGTGAAACGCTGGCCTCTTCCAAAGCGGCGGAAACGGTGTAGCTGCCGGGAGCCAAACCGTTCAGGATGAAACCGCCGTCCGGAAGTGTTAACCCTGTATTGACTACCGAACCGCCGCCGTCCATCGCCTGCACGATTGTTCCTCCCAAAGGAGTGTTGGCACTGGAAAGAACGACTCCGACCAGCGAGTGCGCCGTGGAGTCTCTCTCCTTTCTTTCAAGGGCAAAGTCGATGCCGGAGGCATCCGGGATGACTTTGGTGGCATCCGCAAAGCGATGGACATTGTCGTAAATTTCGCCCCGATAACCGCGCGCCCAAGCAAGAACGAAATACGGGATTTTCGGCAATCCTTCTATGACGTAGCCGCCGGTTGAATCGGTATGAGCATAACGGACGATGCGATGGTCGAACGTGGAGTCGAAACCGACCGCCGCGACCACCGCACACTCAATCGGCTCCCCGGTGGAATCGTTCGTGACCAGACCGGAGATGGTGCCCAAATCGGGCGGCGGAAATGGATGCAGCCGGAAATTGATATCAGGGGTGTTTTCACCGGCATGTACCTCAACCGGATTGGGATAAACAGCAGGATAATAGCCGCGGGCCATGGCGGCTACTTTGTAAAACCCCACCGGTAAAGGGCCGATTCTGTAATGGCCGCCGCTGTCCGTTAAAGCCGAGCCATAGCCAAAACCGTCTCCTTGGCGGGCCACCACAAGGGCGTGGGGAATGGGCGTGCCGTCGGCGGCGTTGAGCACCTGGCCGGACAGTGAGCCAAAGCCGATGGCCAACGGCTGCAAGGGAATGTTTATGCCAAGAACGGTATCGTTGCTGTCCACATGTACCGGATTGCCAGCATAATAGCCGGAGTCATACCCGATACGGATGGCTGATACGTTGTAATCGCCGGGCGGGATCCGCAGCAAATAGCCACCATCCGTGTCGGAACGGGTTTCAAATAAGACGGGTAGATGGTTGAGTGGCCGGGCGAAAACACGCGCGCCGGGCAGGTGCTCCCCCGTCACGGCATCGTATATCAGCCCGTGAATGGCACCGAACGGCAAAGAGTTGGCGGTACGCAAGGCGATATCGACATTGGAAGCGGTGTCATACGCTTCATCTCGGACCGGATTGCCCAAATATTCGCCCGGCAGGTAGCCGCGCGCGGCGGCCCGAACGAAATAGCCCCCTGCCGCTACCGGCAGCTCGTAGCGACCGTCCGGACGGGTGCGGGTTTCGAAGATGATGGTGAGCCATTCCCCGCTGGCTCCAACCCAAGCGTCGGCAATTCCCTCCCCCGTTTGGGCATCCGTTATCCGGCCGGTAATGAGCGCCGGATTGGGAGGAGGCGGCACAAAGGGTCGGAAGGTGATATCGATGCCGGATGTGGCTGTATCGCCCATCACCACGACCCATTTAGCCGAATCGGGATGGTGAACTCCGGGATAAAACAGGCATCCCAAATCCTGCTTGCAGACCAGCACTCTGTATTGGCCGGTCGGAAGGTTGTCAATTTGATAATGGCTGCCGGAATCCGTAAGGGCCGTGGCGACAACGTTAGAATCCCCCTCAAGGGCCACCGCCACCCGGGCGCCAACCACCGGCAGGAGAGCCACTTCATGCTCCAGTTTCACCTGACCGGAAATGGAGCCGACCGCGCCGGAAACAGCGGTAAATAGCAATACGGTGGCAAATGTAAGGATTGATAAGACTACGAACTTCGTGAAGCGCATGGCTTCCTCCCTTCCTTAAGTTCTGCCTTTCCCCCTCAAGGAAGGCGTTACGGAGAGAAATAAAACAGGAATGTATTCCAAGTCAAGGGAATTGTCACATAGTAATATATAAAGTGAAAATCCTACCGCTTTTGGCCAACACGCCGTCATGCTTATCTGAAAACCTAATAAAAGAATTTTTTTCCGACCGATTTAGAAACTTTTTCAAAACCAGATGATTTAAGCTGGCAAAATTGGAACAAAATCTACTGCCCTGCTTTGAGTTATAGAATTTTTATCAATTCCTGATGTTTGGCCGCTGACTTGCCTTACACCCATGCGGGAAATAGGAGGATTATGAAAAACCGAATAGGATTCGCCATTCTGCTTGTTTTTCTGGTCGGCTTTCCGTTTGAACTCTCCGCCCAGCCGATAACCGACGAAGAAAAAAAACTGATCCGGGAGTATTTGGAGAAAAAAAAACAAGGAGAACTTACCTCCCCGCCAAGACCCCTCCCCCTCTCCAAAATGTATTACACGCCGTCCTTGTACGATAGCACCGGCGCACCCATGGCCTCGGCCGAAAAAATTCCGACTTCCGATTCTTCCCAAAAGCAAGAAAATGCGGTCGAATTAAAACCGTTCGGTTTTGAAATTTTCCAAAGCTCCGAGGCCAGTTTCGTCCCGATTCCCGAAACCCCCGTTCCGGAGACTTATTTGTTGGGGCCTGGAGATCAACTGCTCGTCAATCTCTGGGGCCGGGCCGATGAGGAGTTCAACCTCACCGTCGACCGGGAGGGAAAAATTTTTATTCCCAAAGTGGGAGAGATAGTGGTTTGGGGAATGACCGTCCCCCAGTTCGAAGCCAAACTGAAAGCACGGCTGGCCAAAATATATTCCAAGTTCCACGTCTCCGTAATGCTCGGAAAACTGCGCTCGGTCAAGATTTTTGTGCTGGGGGAAGTGAAACGGCCGGGCGGCTACACCCTCTCTTCACTCTCGACTTTCTTTTCCGCTCTCTACGCCGCCGGCGGGCCGACCGAGCGGGGAAGCATGCGGAAAATCAAAATTCTGCGACAGAACCGCGAAGTGACGGAATTGGACTTGTACGACTTTCTCTTGAAAGGATATATCGCTTCCGATCAGAAATTGGAGACGGGGGATGTTGTGTACGTGCCGGTCTCCGGACCGCAGGCTAAAATCAAGGGGGAGGTCCGGCGACCGGCCGTCTACGAATTGAAAGGTTCGGAGAAGATTTGGGATTTGATCGATCTTGCCGGCGGCCTTTTGCCCACTGCCTATCTGAAGCAGGTCGTTTTGGACCGACTGCAGCAAAAAGATCAGCGGGAATTGGTGAATTTGGACCTGTCCGACTCCACGCGCGAGGTGAAAAATCTGCCGCTGCGCGACGGAGATGAAATCTCCGTTCTCTCCAAATACCAGTTCCGCCCCAACGTGGTCTGGGTTACCGGGAAGGTGAAGCATCCAGGCGGCTTTGAGCGCCGCGAGGGGATGCGGGTAAAAGAACTTTTGAACGATGGCGAGCAGTTGGAGCCAGATGCCTATCTGCCGCGGGCCGATATTTTTCGCACGAACCCGGACGGAAAGCGGGAACTCGTCTCCTTTTCCGTCGAGAAACTCCTGACCGGCGATAGTTCGGCCAACCTCTTGCTCAAGGATCGGGACTCCGTGGTCCTTTACGGTTTAAACGAGGTGGAGCGGAAAAAATTTGTTTCCATCGAAGGGGAGGTCAAACACCCCGGCCGTTACGAGCTGTTTGAGAATATGCGTCTTTCCGATTTGATCTTTCGCGCCGGGAATTTGAACAAAAACGCCTATCTCTTGAAAGCCGAGCTGGCACGGGTCAACCCGGGAAAACCCTCGGACGTCTTTTACGTCCCGCTTGATTCCGTGCTCACCGCCTCTCAGTCGGAGGCTGATCCACTCTTAACCGAGGATGACAAGGTCTTCATCCGGGAATTTCCGGACTGGCGCGAGCACCGGGTGGTACAAATCACCGGCGAGGTCTTTTTTCCCGGCAAGTACGCCCTGCGGTACGAAAACGAAACCCTGTACGAACTGATTCAGCGGGCGGGCGGACTCACCCCCCGTGCTTTCATTCCCGGCATCAGCCTGACTCGTCAAACGATTGCCCAAATCATTCAGCGCCAGAACCTGCCCGCCTTGATTGCTAACACCCAGTTGTTAGAACGGGATACCTTGGGGAATGTGGAGGCACCGCCTCGCGTACCCGTGGATGCCGATAAAATCTCCCGTATTATTTTCGAGCCGGCCCCGCTTTTCAAAAGCAATGGAAAGAAGGGGAATCTGGCGTTGCGGGAGGGTGATGAAATCTTCGTGCCGGATTTTCCCTCCGGCGTGCAGGTTTTGGGAGCCATCGCCTCGGTCGGAACCATTGGCTACGAACAGGGAAAATCGGTCAAGCACTACATCAAAAAAGCGGGCGGTTTTACACCAAACGCTGATAAAAAGCAAACCCGCCTGGTCAAAGCCAGCGGCCGGGTCATCGCCGGCGGGGTGGGAGGGAAAAAAGTGGAGCCCGGTGATGCCATCATTGTGCCGCTGAAAATTGAACAGAAAAAGCATTTCTCGCGCGATTTGGCCACGACCATTTCGATTCTCTCCGGCGTAGCCACCACCTTCTTCATCATCGCAAAGGCAAAATGAGTTCTCGCCTCGAAATAACCCGCCCACCGGAGGGAAATTCTCTTCTCTATTGGGTCGTTCGCTTTCGGGAAAGAAGGCGTTTTTTTGCCGAACTGGCCGCTGCCGCTTTTATCGGTTCCGTGATTGTCGCCCTCCTGCTCCCTGCCCAGTACACTTCTAAAGTGGTACTTCTGCCTTCTGGCAAGCAGGATAAAATGGGAGTTCTGTCCGGGTTGGCCTCCTCCATGGGGCTTGATATGAGCGGCACGGCAGCAGGGCTGGAGAGCTCTTCCCTTCTTTATCCGGAAATTTTGAAAAGCCGGTTGATTGGCGAAGCGGTTTTGTTCGCCCGTTATCGGTACACGCACAAAAGAAAACCGGTCGAGCAAACGCTCCTAGAATACCTGAAGGCCAAAAATCTCGAATCCGGATTACGGAAGCTGGCCAGTTTGCGACAGGTCGCCATGGACGTCAAAACCGGCATTATCACCCTTGCGGTGACCACCGGCCGCCGGGAGCTTTCCGCTTTGGTCGCCAATCAATTTGTCACCGAACTGGAACGCTACAACCGCTCCAAGCGTAAGACGAAGGCTTTGAATCATCAAAAGAATTTGGAACGACGGCTCGATTCGGTGAAAGTGGAATTGACGCAATCCGAAAACCAATTGGAAAGTTTTTTGGAAAAAAACCGCAACTTTGCCGTCTCCGACGATCCAGAACTGAACCGGGAGCTGGCCCAGCTGAAGCGGGAACTCGACATAAAATCGGAAACCTACATGACCTTGACCCAGCAGTACGAACTGGCCAAAATCGAAACGGAAAAGGAGATTCCGATAGTGCAGATATTGGACGCCGCCGTGCCTGCTTTGAAGAAATCGGCCCCCAAGCGGACGCTCCTTGTCTTGACAACCACGGCTGCGGCTTTTACTTTTGGACTCCTGTGGATTTTCGTCCGCGATTTGCTCACTAAAAAATTCGGCCCGGTGAATTGGGAACGGCTGGCGGACGGCTGGAAAGACCGAAACTCACTTGAGAGCCGGCTCGAGCAGGAAAGCCCCGCACAAGATAAATGATACCGGCCAGCCTTCAAAAAACGGCGGCAACCAGCTTGACCAGAAAAATTCTGGAAAACTCGGTCGCCCTTTTCACCAGCCAGCTGTTGGCCAAGGTTTTTCGCGTTCTGGCCAACTTCCTTCTGGCCCGCTTCTTGGGGCCGGAAAACTTCGGCAGTCTGGCCTTGGTGCTCTCCTTCGCCGAGCTCTTCCGCTTTTTGCCGGATTTTGGACTGGACCGGACCTTGATCCGCCGGATGGCCCGCGGCCAGACCGCCCACGGCGTGGCCGCCAATCTCTCGTTGCGGGCCGCCCTTTCGTCGCTCGCCGTGGTGGTGATGGGAATAACCCTTCTGTTTGCTGATTACCCGCGCCCAGTCGAGCTTTTGATGTATTTCTACGCCTTTTCCTTTTTCCTGCAGGCCGGCTCGGCCACCTTCGCCGCTTACTTTCAGGCCCAGCTCAAGTCGATCTCGCTGGTCTGGGCCTACACAGTCTCAGGCCTTCTGTATTTGGGCTTCATTCTGGGGGGAATCTTCAGTGCCCAGGGGCTCACCTATTTCGTCGCCTCGCTGCTTTTTGCGGAAGGCTCCCTTTTCCTGCTCTTTGGCCTGACCTTTTTCAAAAAAGGAGGAAAGCTGGTTTCCTTCAATACCGCCGAACTCGTAACGATGGTGAAGGAGGCTTTTCCGATTGCCCTATATCTGGCTTTGGGGGCCGCTTATTTTCGGGTGGGAACCTTGATTGTCTATCACTATGCCGGTGAACGGGGAGCCGGTTTGTACGCCGCCTGCTTCCGGTTAAACGAGGCGTTTTTGATGCTGGCCGCTTCGGTCGCCGCTTCCCTCTTCCCGGTCTTTTCCCGACTGAAGAAGGAGGATAAAGCGGAGCTCTCCACACTATTTCAAAAAAGTTTTTTCGGCTTTTTGCCTTTCACGCTTTTGCTCGCCATTCTGATTTCCGGTTTAAGTGCGCCAATCATCCAGTTTCTGTACGGCGAGGCCTACGCCCCTTCGGCCGCCGGCCTTAGGGTCATCATCTGGTCGTTGGTTTTCATGATTGCCAACACGCTTTCCACCAACGCGCTGGTGGCTTCCGACCGGGAAGCGGACATTACCAAAATCACGGTGGGCAATTTGCTAGTCAATTTGAGCCTGAATTTTTATTTAGTCCCGCGCTTTGGGTTCATCGGCGCCTGTTGGGCCGTTTTGGCCACGGAGGCAGTCAATTTTACGCTGCAGACCGCCGTGCTGCAAAAAATTCTGGTTCCAAAACTGTTGGGCCGGGTTTGGCCCTACTTCATCCCTCCCGCCCTCGCCGTCATCTGGTACCTTTTCTATCCGGTAAGCTTTAAATCGGCCGGCATCTGGCTTTTCACTTTTGGTTATTTGGTTTTTCTTTTGAACCGCCGAGGGGGTTCACAATGAAGCCGAACGCCGAGATGCGAGTTTTGGATTTGGGTTGCGGACGGGCCAAGCATTCGGGCGCCGTTGGCGCGGACCTAAACCGCCGCTCCCATGCCGACGTGATTGCCAATTTGAATCGGCTCCCCTATCCTTTCCAATCCGACACCTTCGACCGGGTCATCTGCAAAGATATTCTGGAGCATTTGGACAATTTCGTCGGCGCTATGGAGGAGCTCCATCGCATAACCCGTCCGGGCGGTCAGATTTACGTCCACGCCCCGTTCGCCTCCAGCCCCGATTTCTACGCCGACCCAACCCACCGCCGGGCCTTTGTTTCCAAAAGCTTCGATTATTTCATTGAAGGGACCGGAGCGTACGCCTTCCGTTATTCGGGCGCCCGTTTTAAACTGAACGACTGCCGCTACAGCCGTCCCAAGCGCTTCTGGTTTGACCCTCTGATTCTGAAATGGGCCAACCGGAACAAAACCAAGTTTGAGGGGCGGCTGATGTTCTGGTATCCGGTATCGGCCATCGAGTTCGAGCTGGAGGTGGTGAAATGAAACCGGCGGTCGGATTCGACCTTTCCCCCCTTTGCTGGGCGCCCCCTTCCGGCATTTCGTATTACGCCTACCATCTTGCAGGGGGACTGGAAAAACTCGAACTGCCTTTTCTCCCTTATTATTTCGTTTTTTCCCACCGCCCGTTTGCTTTGGATGTCCCCTTTCCGGAACCGGGGCGGTTGAAGCGTGCCTTTTTGCCCATTCGCGCGGCCAAAACGGTTTGGGATTTTGGCTGGGGACAGAAACTCTTGGGACTTTCCAACATCGACTTGTTTTTCGCCACCAATTCGGAATTGCCGGCACTTTCCAAAAACCAAAAAAAGGTGATGGTGCTACATGATTTGTCCAGTTTCCGGCTGGACGGCGCTTACTCCGGTAGTTTTCGTGCCCGCCGGCTCGATGCCGTTCGGCAAGGACTGGAACGCTCCGATCGGCTAGTGGTTTATTCCCGCTCCACACGCACCGATTTGTGTGAACTTTTCTCCTATCCAGAGGAAAACTGTGCAATCATTCCCTTGGGAGTGGACGCCGAATTTTTCGGACGCAAAATACCGGAAAGACCTTTCGCCCACCCATACTTCTTTTCCAACGGGATGGTTCAGCCCCGTAAAAATTTTGTAGCACTGGCTGGGGCCTTTCTTTTGGCCGTTCAGGAAGCCGACCTGCCCCATCATCTTTTGATTGCCGGCGGGGACGGCTGGAAAGCAGATGAAATCAAAGCCGAAATCCACCTCCTCGACAAGGAAAATCGTGTTCACTTTTTGGGTTACGTTACACGACAAAAATTGGCCGCTCTCTATCAACATGCCGATGCATTTCTTTTTCCCTCGCTTTACGAAGGGTTCGGGCTGCCGGTGCTGGAGGCGATGGCCGCCGGTGCGCCGGTTCTGACTTCCACCACCTCCTCCCTGCCGGAGGTCGCAGGAGATGCGGCGCTGTTGGTGAACCCGAACGAAGAGACGGCAATCAAAGAGGGAATCCTGCGTCTGGCAGCCGACCGCGAGCTTTCCGACCGATTCCGCCAAAGGGGAAAAAAGCGCGCATCCGAATTCAGCTTCACCCAAACCGCCCAAAAAACGGCCGATTTGATTGCCGGACTTCTTGGCGCGGGGACAACCGTTTCCAAAACGCAAAGGGGGGACTCATGAAAATCCTGGTAACCGGTGGCGCCGGATTCATCGGCAGCCACGTGGTAGACGCTTTGTTGGATCGGGGGCACGCTGCAGTCGTTCTGGACGACTTTTCCACTGGGCAGGAACAAAATCTGGCCCATCACGGCCGAAACGGTAGCTTGACGGTTTACAAAAAAAGTATCTGCGGTGACCTGTCAGAACTTTTCGAAAAGGAAAAGCCATCGGTTGTTCTGCACTTGGCCGCCCTTCCGCGGGTACAGTTTTCCATAAAAAACCCACTTTTATCCCACCAGGTTAACGTCAACGGCACTGTCAATTTGCTGGAGCACTGCCGGCGTTACAATGTGCGGCGTTTTGTTTTCTCCTCCAGTTCCTCCGTGTACGGGGAGCAGACCCGGCTGCCGCTGGTGGAAAAAATGGAGCCCAACCCCATCTCCCCATATGCCCTGCAAAAACTGGCCGGGGAACAATACTGCCGGCTTTACAACACGGTCTACGGAATGGAGACAATTTGTCTTCGCTATTTCAACATCTTCGGCCCACGCCAAAACCCGGAAGGGGAGTACGCGGGACTCATCCCCAAGTTCATCCACCTGATTTCCCAAAACCAGCTCCCCACCATCTTCGGGGATGGAGAACAGAGCCGCGACTTTACCTACGTTTCAGCGGCCGTTGAGGCCAATTTGCTGGCCGCCGAAACCGATAAGGCCGGCTGCTTTGGTCGGGTTTTCAACGTGGGGGCTTCCAGCAGCGTGTCGGTCAACGATGTGACCAAAAAAATCTTTAAGTTGGCTGGTAAGAATCCCGCCGTGATGTACGCTCCCGCCGTTTTGGAGCCGAAAAGAAGCCAAGCCGATGTCTCCAAAATACGTCGCCGCCTCGGCTGGAGTTACGGTACGACGCTGGAAGAGGGGCTGAAAAAGACCTTCGACTATTACCTCTCCGCAGGGGCCGGAGATGGATGGCCGTCCCAACAAGTATCGTATGAACGCCTCCCTGCTCGCAAGCCGTAAATTTCCGGCTGGAATTGAACTTTTCCGCTTTTTGGGACTGACCGCCGGCTTTTCGCTGGCGGCTTGGCTCTCCTTTCAGCTTGGTCTTAAAACGGTTCTCGCCGTTCCGCTCCTCTTGGCCGTTTTGGCGCTCGGCTTTTTGGATTATCCCAAATTTCTGTTGCTGGCGGTCTTAGTTCGCTCCTCGCTGGACACCTTCACGGGTTCGACTCTCTCCTTGGGCCCATTGAGTTTAAATCCCGCCGGGCTCTTGGGGCTACTGCTCGTTTTTTTCACCCCTTTTCATTGCGTCAACAAAGAAAAAATCTTCGGCTTCCCGGTGGCCAAAGGCTTTGCCCTCTTTCTTCTGCTTTCCACCCCGGCCATATTCGCGGCCTTCCGTCACTTCGGGCCGGAGGGGGCTATCGCATTGAAGGAAGCGATCCGTCTTTCTTCTCTTTTCAGTCTTATAATTTCCCTTCTGATCTTCTTCAAAACCCCAACCGAAATGAGAAAACTTTTTTACACGGCGTTTATCTCGCTGGCGGTTCCCCTTACGGTGGGATTTTATCAGGCTGTCACCGGCACAGGAAATACGGTCTCCACCGACGGCCAGAACCGGATTTTCGGTACTCTCTTTCATCCCAATACTTTTTCATTGTATCTCGTCGTTTTCATCGCCGTTGTTTTGTCGTGGAACCGAAGCACCCCTTCAATGGGGAAAAAATTCTTGCTTGCTTTGCTTCTATCCGCTCAGTTTTTGACTTTTAGCATGGGAGCCTTGGCGGCCACCGGATTGGTTTTTGTCGTTCATTTCTGGCAGTCCCGAAAAAATCGCATCGGACTGGTTCTGCTCTTGTTGGTCCTTCCGGCTCTCGGTTCATTTTCCGAAAACTGGCGCCACCGCTTCAGCCAATTAACCCAAATGGAACTGGCGGAAGAACTGCACGCCCGGGAAATCTCCAACTCAATGTCCTGGCGCGTGTTGCACTGGTATGTACTTTTGCAGTACGCCAAGGAGCATCCAGTTACCGGCTGGGGGCTTTTGACCACCGAGAAAATAACCCCTTGGAAAACGGAAGAAGGACAGGGTTTCGCCGCCCATAATGATGCCGTCCGGCTTTTTCTCGAAACCGGCATCATCGGTCTCGCCGGCTATTTCATTTTCCTTTTCTTCACCGGCCGCTGGATTTTCCGTGAGAGCAAAACGGTGTATGAGAGCAGCGACACCAGTCTTTCCAATACACTCAAGGCGGTTTTCGCCACGATGTTTTTACTCTCCTTCGCAGCCGAAGAGCCGCTCGTTCACACCGCGTTTCTGTACTACTTTTTCACTTTTTTGGTGCTTGCAAAAAACGGTTTCTCTTTCCGATATTTGCTGCCGGAGGAGAAACATTGAATCGAATGCAGGTGAAGCTTATCGGCAAACAGGTGCAAACATTGCTGGAATACCCGGTCGTAGTTCTTTACCCCACCGACCCGCGGGTCCACAAGCTGGGGGGGATTGAGACCGCCATAACCGAGCTCCTTTCCAAAAAATCCCGTTTTTCCACAGTCCGCTTTGTCGGAGTGGATGCCATCGGCGACCTGCGGGCCGGACACTGGAACGAGATTACATACGACGGCAAAAAATTGGACTTCTTCCCCCTCTTCCGGGTGAAGGATTTGAACCGGCGCGCCTTGCCGCCGCTCAATCTGCGCTTTATCTACGCACTCTGGAAGCACAAACCCAAAATCTTGACACAGCCGGCGGCTTTGGACATCCACCGGGTGGACCACCTGCTTCCATTCTGGAACGATTTCCGCTTTCCGGTCATTTTGACCATACACGGTACTTCCAAAAACATCCATCTGCCCAATGAAAGCTGGGTGGCCAAAATCCGCCCCCTTTTTCTGCTCTTGGAACGCATTTCCCTTCTCCGGGCCGAGAAAATCTTCTGCGTTTCAGAAGAAGGGGTGAAATACTATCGACAGCTTTTGGGCATGCAAGGGGAAAAAGTTTCGCTGATTGAAAACGGCGTGGATTTTGATCTGTTCGCTCCCCAAAATCCCGCCCGCTGTCGGCAATTGTTCAATTTGCCGCTCGAAAAAAAAATCCTGCTCTTCGTCGGCCGGCTGGAAAAAGTGAAGGACCCTGAGCTACTTTTGGAGACCTTTCGGGAAGTCCGCCACTTCAGGCCGGATGTTGTTTTGGTTCTGGCCGGCGACGGCCGGGCAAAAGAAAAACTCATGGCGCGCCATTCCGACCTGCAAAACGACTTGATTTTCTTGGGCGCCCTCCCCCACGCCCGACTACCGGAGCTTTTCTCCGCCGCCGATTGTTTGCTTCTCACTTCTCATTTCGAGGGAATGCCCCGCGCCGTTTTGGAATCACTCGCCGCAGGTTTGCCGGTGGTTTCCACCAACGTGGGGGATGTTTCGAAGGTGGTGACAAACGGGTTTTCTGGATTTGTCGTTTCCAACCGCAGCCACAAGATGCTGGCCGAAAAAACACTGGAGATTCTGGAGCGCCGTCCATCTTTGGAAGTCTGCCGCCAGGCCCTCTCCGGGTACGAGGCCGTCTCCGTGCTCCAAAAAATCAACCGCGCCAATCAAGCCGTGGCGCAAAACTTTTATGGACATTCCCGCAGACCCTAATCCGAAAAAGAATCGTTTCGACGACGGTTACTTCAAGCGCCAGTACAAAAACCGGCTTTTGGCCTCCGGCTCGGACAAGCCGGTTCTCTATTCCACCTGGCGGCGCAAACTGGCCAAAAAATCGCATGGTCGGCTATTGGAAGTCGGTTGCGGAGAGGGGAATTTTTTGCGCCGAGCCCAGGCCGATTTCAGCTTCGCCTGCGGGGTTGACCTTTCCAAAGAGGGACTGAAGACTGCTTCCGGCCACCAACTAATTTTAACGCACGCCGACGCTCAAAATCTTCCCTACAAAACCAGCAGCTTTGATTTCCTGGTCGCCTTTGATGTGGTGGAACATCTGCCCGAGCCGGAAAAATTCTTTGCCGAAGCCGCGCGTATCCTGAAAAATGAAGGAGAACTGGTCTTGACCACCCCGAACCCGGACAGTTTGGGCAGCCGAATAAAGAAGGAAAAATGGTTCGGTCATCAGGACCCCACCCACTGCTCGATTAAAAAGGCTACCGAATGGCAAAAAATCTTTGCCGCGGCCGGCTTTTTGGTGATTTCCTCCGGCACGGATGCGCTCTGGGATTCTCCTTACCTGCCGACCATCCCGGCTTTCCTGCAGAAGATTTTCTTCTCCGGCCTTTCCAACTTTTTCTTTTTGATTGAACCCTACTTCCCTTGGAATTTCGGCGAAAACCTGGTATTCTGGCTAAAGAAAAAATGAAGCTCGCCCTCGACTTGACCTCTCTCTGCCGCCGGCACACCGGAATGGAATACTACGCCTTGAACCTTTCCCGCGCACTTTTGGAAACGGACGGAAAGGATGAATTTCATTTTTTCTTCCGCCGGGAAATTCACCCCGAACTTCAAGCCTTCGCCAACCGGGCCGTCTTTCACCTTTCCCCTTTTGGCAGTCAAGTTGCGACCGAACAGGTCTGGGTTCCCGGAATGGAACGGAAAATAAAAGCGGATTTGATTCACTTTCCCGCTTTTCCGCCCGGGTTATTGTCCAAAACGCCAAAGGTTGCCACGGTGTTCGATTCTACCCTCTGGCATAAAACCGAGCGGCTTTCCTGGAAGGCCAAAACCTATTTCGCGCCGCTCGCCGGGCGAGCACTGAAAAAGTCACGAAAAATTCTAACCATTTCTGCAAGCGCCAAAGCTGAAATTGCTGCGGCTACGAAAATCCCTGAGAGTAAAATCGCTGTCTCCCATCTTGCCCCCGACCCCATTTTTGAGAGACCGGTGATGGGGGAACACAAGCAAGCCGTACGCACGAAATACACGCTTCCGGAACGCTTCATCTTCTCCGTGGCGACTTTGGAACCGCGCAAAAATTTGAGCGGTTTGCTTGACTCGTTTTCCCGCCTCGTAGGGAAAGAGCCGGAGGCCCGCTTGATTTTGGCCGGGCGGCTGGCTTGGGGTAAAGAACAGGTTCTGAAACGAATCGCTGAATTGAAGCTGGAAAAACAAACCCAAGTGCTTGGCTACGTGCCGAAGGAAGATCTTCCGGCCCTTTACGCCCTGGCCGATTTTCTGGCCTTTCCCTCCTTTTACGAGGGTTTTGGCCTCCCGGTGTTGGAAGCCCAATCCGTCGGCACACCGGTGCTATGCTCCAACACCTCATCCCTGCCGGAAGTGGCCGGGAATTCAGTCTTCTTTGTGGACCCGCACGTGGGAGAGAGCGTAACCGATGGTTTGAAAAAACTCTGGAGCGATGAGGCGCTGAAAAAAGATTTGATTCAAAAGGGGAAGGAGAATGTCTTCCGCTTTTCGTGGCGCAAAACGGCATCGGCCACCCGAGCGGTGTATGAGGAAGTGCTGAATGGGTAAAAACGGCCACAAAAGGATTACACTTTTGGGGGTGGAAATCGATTCCTACCCTTTCGACGTTTTTATGCATAAGCTGGAAGAGCAAATGCGTCGCGGAAAGGGGACTTACGTCGTAACCCCCAATGTCGACCATATCGTCCGGCTGAAAACCGACGGCGAGTTCCGGGAAGTCTATCGGCGGGCCAGCTTCGTGGTGCCGGACGGCGTGCCGCTTCTCTGGGCCTCCCGCTGGCTGGGGAAATCCCTGCCGGAGCGGATAACGGGCGCCGATTTGTTTCCCCGCCTCTCGGCCCGCGCGGCCGAGACGGGTCGTTCCATCTTTCTTTTGGGTGCAACCCCCTCCGTTTGCGAGAGGGTTATTGCCAGATTGCGCGGGGAGCACCCCAAAATCAAAGTCGCCGGCCACTATTCTCCTCCCTTCGGTTTCGAAAAATGTCAGGATGAATTGAAAAAAATCGTGCAGACCCTCAAACAGGCCAAACCTGACGTCGTCTTTGCCGCCCTGGGCACCCCAAAGCAGGAAAAATTAATCTTCCATCTGCGTACGCAAGTTCCAGTCAAACTTTTTCTGGGAGTCGGCGCCGCCTTTGATTTTTATTCCGGGGAGAAAAAGAGGGCCCCGGCCTGGCTGCAAAAAGCGGGACTGGAATGGGCTTTCCGCTTGGCGCATGAACCGGGCCGGCTTTGGAAACGTTATCTGGTAAATGACCCCCGCTTTTTCTGGTGGGTGGTCAGTGAAAAATTTTTGGGGAAGGTACATGATTAGCCAGAACCTCACCATCCTGCGGCGGTTCCAACTCGTCACCGATTTGGTCCTGACCGCTTTGGCTTTTCACTTGACCTACTTGATTCCGGCCGTTGTCCCCTTTGAACCGCATTTCAAAGTCATCCCGGACACCCTCTATTTCCGCACACTGGTTTTGATACTTCTGACCTGGACGGTCCTCCTTTTGCTTTCCCCTCGGGCGTACCAGTACCGGGTGAAAACGGCCGGCTTTCTGGCGCGGCAGGTCTTGCAGATTGTCGCCTTGGGGACCTCTGTACTTGTCCTTTTGTTCTTTGTTTTCGGGCATCCGGCGCAAAGCCGCACGACCGCCATCCTCTTCGCCATTTTTGATTTCATTTTGCTTTTCAGTTCCCGATTTATCCTGCTCAAAACGCTGGAGCATTTCCGCCGCAAGGGGTACAACTATCTGCGCATTCTGGTGGTCGGTTCGACCGAGCACGCCGAGCCGGTATTCGAGCAGGCCCTCCGGCACCCCCAGTGGGGTATCAAACCGATCGGTTTTGTGGACTGGGACAGGCCAAAATGGCTTTGGGGCTACCGCCCCTTGCCGCTGGTGGGGTTGTACGAGCATTTGCCCGGGATTTTGACCAACGGCCACATCGACGCCGTGTTGTTTTCCGATTTTCCAGGCGAGCTGAATAAAATTCAACTCTCCGTGGAGACCTGTCGCAAGGCTGGAGTCACGAGCTATCTGTTGATGGAAGCTCTGGCCGGTCGCGATGAAAACCGCCCGATTTCCCACGAATTGACCTTCCTGGGCCGGACCGTGATTCAGCTCTCCGGCCCGATCTCGCTACCACGCGCCATCACGGTGAAATACACGCTGGACCGGCTCTTGGCGGCTTTGGGATTGGCCTTGCTCTCCCCGGTGATTTTCATCACCGCCGCCTGGATAAAAACTACCTCCCCCGGCCCCGTTTTTTACAAACAACTCCGGGTGGGGCAGAACGGCCGCCGCTTCTGGATGTACAAGTTCCGCACGATGGTGAAAGACGCCGACCAAATGAAAAAGGAGTTCTTGGAGCAAAATGAAATGTCCGGCCCAGTCTTCAAAATGACCGACGACCCTCGGGTGACTAAAGTCGGGCGCTTTTTGCGCCGGACCTCGCTGGACGAACTTCCCCAGTTGTTCAACGTTTTGATGGGGGAAATGTCTCTGGTCGGACCGCGGCCGCCGCTGCCGGAGGAGGTTTTTCACTATCGGCTGGAGCACCGCAGGCGCCTTTCCGTCCGCCCCGGCATCACCTGCTTGTGGCAGGTTTCCGGTCGCAGCAACGTAGACTTCGAGGACTGGATGAAAATGGATTTGGCCTATATCGACGGCTGGAGTTTCTGGCAGGATGTGAAAATTCTTTTCCGCACCCTCCCGGCGGTCCTGACTGCCAACGGGGCCAAGTAGCAGCCCTACGCCGCGGCAAATGAAGTAAGGGGCAGGTTCGGCAACGCCTCCAGCGATAAATCGGCTGCCTTCCCCCGCTTTAAGTAAAACTCCCCGGCACAGGCGATCATCGCCGCGTTATCCGTGCAGAATTGGAAGCCCGGAAAGTGAACCCCCAGTCCCGTTTTTTTCGCCCGCAGTTCAATAAGCTCCCGTAACCGCCGGTTTGCGGCAACGCCGCCCGCAACCGCCGCCGATTTTGCCCCGTTTCGCTCGGCAGCCGACAAGGTTTTTTCCGCCAGCGTCTCTGCAATCGCCTCCTGAAACGCCGCCGCCAAACCGTTTGCTCTTTCCTTGACGGCTTCCGGATTTTTCTGCAGATACACGGCCAAGGCCGTCTTCAATCCTGCAAACGAAAACTCAAAATTATCCGCCTTTAGCATCGGGCGCGGAAAATCCACGGCTTTCGGATCCCCCCCTTCCGCCGCTTTCTGGATGGAAGGCCCTCCCGGATACGGCAACCCCAAAAGCCGCGCCCCTTTGTCAAACGCTTCTCCGGCGGCGTCGTCCACCGTTTGCCCCAAAAGCCGCGCTTTCCCTTTTTCCGCAACCGATAAAAGCACGGTGTGCCCTCCAGAGGCGATTAAAACCACGGCGGGGAGCGGCAAATCCGGTTGCTCGATGAAAACCGAAAAGAGATGCCCTTCGAGGTGGTTGACGCCGACCAAGGGTTTTCCAGTCGACAAAGCCAGACTTTTGGCAAACGCCACGCCCACCGCAAGCGAGCCGACCAGCCCCGGCCCGGAAGTCACCGCAATGCCGTCGATGGCGGACAACTCCACGCCCGCTTCCGCCAATGCCACTTTCACCACCGGCCGGATTGCTTTCAATTGCTCCCGCGCGGCCAGCTCCGGCACGATGCCGCCGTATTTCCAGTGCAGAGCTTGCGAGGAAACGACCGACGACAAAACGCGGCTGTTCTCTACAACCGCGGCGGCCGTCTCGTCGCAGGAACTCTCAATTCCCAATACTTTCATCCCCCAAAGATAAAAAAAGAAGAAGGCTTGCGCCCCCTTCAAATAACCAAGCAGTCTTTTCTATTTGGTGGACTGGGTCAGCGGGCGACCAAAGCTGACCTCGCCGTTGTCGATGCGAATGTTGAACCCGCACTCCGGGTTGCTGCAAACCCAAGCCTTGAACTGGATGGTGGCCCCTTCCCGGCCGTAGTCGGACAGCGGCAAAAGCACCCCGTTGCCGCATTTTTTGCAAGTGGGAAAATTCTCCATATCCCTTCCTCCTTCACCGGCGCGCCCCATTGCGCGCCCAAACGGACGATATATCCATTATACCACCTTGTCAATGCGAAGAGTCAATTCCCTGTTGGCCTCGGAACGAAAGCGGGAAAACCAATTCGAATGCTTACTTTTCCTGCTGTTCCAGCTCGGCAAAAAGCCGCTTTACCAGTTCCCCGATTTCATCCCGCACCCGCCGGAAGGTCTCCATCACCTCTTCCGGGGAACCGTTGGCCCTGGCCGGGTCCGGCAACGGCCAGTGGGTGCGGGCCACCCCGGCCGGCAGGGCAGGGCAGCGCTCCTCGGCATCACCACAGAGTGTGATGACCAAATCATAGTTCTTGGCCTGGGAGACATCAAAAGTCTTGGATGTTTGGTTACGGATGTCGATTCCCACCTCTTGCATTACGATTATTGCTCGGGGATGAATGTAACCCTTCGGGTCCAACCCGACGGATGTAGCCGTATACCCCGAAGGGGCGTATTGTCGGGCGTATCCTTCCGCCATCTGGCTGCGGCAGGAATTGCCGGTGCAGAGAAACAGAATCCGGCGCTTGGCCATGGGAATAAAAAACAAAACCTGCCCGAAAACCGCAAGCCCGCCGCTTGCCCCAAAACGACTGGAATTCTGCAAAAACCGCTGGCGCAAAAATTTTTATTTTCTATATCTTCCCGAAGGAAGCTTTGAGGAAACGACAAAAAGAAGACTGCCAATCTTAGGAGGGTAAATGGAAATCAAAAAAGTGGGCGTTATCGGCTGCGGGTTGATGGGCTCCGGCATTGTGGAAACCGCCGCCAAGGCGGGCTTCTCCGTGGTTGTACGCGAAGTCAGCGAAGAGCTTTTGAAAAAAGGGCGCTCCCGAATCGAGAACTCCATTTCCCGTGCCGTGGAAAAGGGGAAGGCTACCTCGGCGGAGAAAGAGGCCGCTTTGGCGCGCATCACCGGCACAACCAAACTTGCCGATTTGTCGGATTGCGACATCATCATCGAGGCGGTGATTGAAAATATGGAGGAAAAAAAAAGGCTTTTCAAGGAATTGGACGGCACCGTCAAACCGTCCGCCCTTTTTGCTTCCAACACCTCTTCGTTGCCGATTACCGATATGTCCGCCGTCACCAAACGGGGCGCCAACTTCGTCGGCCTGCACTTTTTCAACCCGGTGCCAGTGATGAAGCTGGTGGAGGTGGTCAAAACGGTCATCACCTCCGAGGAAACCTTCAAAACGGCCAAGGCTTTCGCCGAAAAGCTGGGGAAGACGGTTGTGGTGGCCAAAGATACCCCCGGCTTTGTGGTCAATTTGCTGTTTGTACCATACCTGCTCGACGCCGTCCGCGCTTATGAAAAAGGGGTGGCCAGCCGGGAGGACATTGACAACGGGATGAAGCTCGGGTGCGGACACCCGATGGGGCCCCTGGAGCTTTTGGACTTCGTCGGCATCGACACCACCTACTACATCGCCGAGATTATGTTTGACGAATTCAAGGATGACCACTACGCCGCCCCGCCCTTGATGCGCCGGCTCGTCGCCGCCGGTTTTATGGGGCGCAAGAGCGGCCGCGGGATTTACGAGTACGACGAGAAAGGAAACAAAAAATAATGGACCTGCAGATTAAAATCCCCAAACCGGCTCCGGAGGAAAGCGGCATGGGCTACAAAAACCTACTGGTCGCCGTCGAACCACCAATTGCTACAGTAACCATCAACCGCCCCAACGTTTTGAACGCTTTGGATGACGAAACCATCGCCGAGCTTTGGCTCGCCTTCCTGCTGTTGGAAAAGAACGATTCCGTCCGGGTGATTTTGTTGACCGGCGCGGGGGACAAGGCATTTGTGGCTGGGGCGGATATCAACGAACTGCGCGCCGCCGATGTTTTGCGCTCCCGCTGGAAGTGTGACCAAGGGCAGGGGCTCCTTTTCAAAATGGAGGAAATGGACAAGGCCGTTATCGCCGTCATCGACGGTTTCGCCTTGGGGGGGGGCTGCGAAATTGCCATGGCCGCCGATATCCGCATCGCCGCCGACACGGCTAAGCTGGGCCAGCCGGAAGTGAATCTGGGAATCATCCCCGGTTACGGCGGAACCCAACGCTTGGCACGATTGGTCGGTGAAGGGAAAGCCAAGGAGTTGATTTTCACCGGCGACATCATCGACTACACCGAGGCGTATCGCATCGGTCTGGTGGATAAGGTCGTGCCGAAAGCAGAATTGATGACGGAAGCGAAGAAGATGGCCGAAAAAATCGCCGCCAAAGGCCCTCTGGCCATTGCCGCCGCCAAGCGGGCCATCCGCAATGGGTTGGCCGCCGATTTGAAAACTGGCTGCGCCATCGAGGCCTCCGAGTTTGCCGCGCTGGCCTCTTCCGAGGATAAAATGGAAGGTACCTCCGCTTTTCTGGAGAAAAGAAAAGCAAACTTCAAAGGGAAATAATGGATTTTGCGCTCTCGGAAGACGAGCGGCTGATTCAGGAAACCGCCCGCGAGTTCGCCCAGAAAAAGCTGTTTCCCCGCGCCTTGGAATTCGACGCCGAGGAAAAGCTGGATTTGAACGTAATCCGCGAAATGGGGGAACTCGGCCTGTTGGGGATAACCATCCCGGAACGCTATGGCGGCGCCGGAATGGATTACATTGCCTATGCTCTGGTCGTCGAGCAGTTGGCCCAGGGCTGCTCTTCCCACACCGCCGTCGTCGAGTTGCACAATTCCCTTTATGCCGGCCCGATTTTGGCCCACGGAACCGAGGAGCAGAAGCAGAAATACCTGCCGGATGTCGCCATTGGGCGAAAACTGGGGGCCTTTGCCTTGACCGAGCCGAACGCCGGCTCGGACGCCGGAGGACTGGAAACTACGGCAAAAGAGGTGGGAGACGCCTATGTTTTGAACGGCACTAAAATCTACGCCACGGACGGCAATCTGGCCGACTTCATTTTGACTTTCGCCACGGTGGATAAGACCAAGGGGTACAAAGGGATCACCTGCTTTATGGTCGAGCGGGGCACCCCCGGACTGTCGGTCGGCACCATCGAAAAGAAAATGGGGTTCCGAGCCTCCCCCACGACTGAACTGCACTATCAGGATGTGGATGTCCCCAAAAAAAACATCATCGGCCCAATAGGAAAGGGATTCAGCATTGCCTTGGAGGCCTTGGACGGCGGTCGTATCTCCATCGGCTGCCAGGCGTTGGGAATCGCTCAGGCTGCTTTCAATCTGGCGGTGAAATATTCCAAGGAGCGCAAGCAGTTCGGCAAATTCTTGGCCGAATTTCAGGGGATTCAATTCAAGCTGGCCGATATGGCCACCGACATTTCCGCCGCCCGTAACCTCGTTTATCACGCCGCATACTTGAAATCCCGCGGCAAGCCGTTCATTCTCGCCGCCTCACAGGCCAAGTTATATGCCTCCGAGATGGCGACTCGGGTGACTCACAAGGCGATTCAGGTTTTGGGCGGCTACGGCTATATCCGAGACTACCATGTCGAGCGCTACTACCGCGACGCCCGAGTAACAGAGCTTTTCGAAGGCACCTCCGAAATCCAGCGGCTCGTGATTGCCCGCGAGCTATTGAAAAATACTCGCAATTAGCCCATACTACCGGCGATGAAAACGCCTCCCATTAAAAAGCTCATTCACGACTGGAATCACGTAATCCAACCGCCTAAGCGCAAAAAGCCGGTCTCGCTGGCGGATGAAACCCTGCGGGACGGGTTGCAGTCCCCATCTATCGTTGATCCGCCCTTGGCCAAGAAAATTGAAATTTTGCACTTGATGGAGCGGCTCGGCATCCAGTCGCTCGATTTGGGCCTTCCGGGCGCCGGCGTCCACGCCAAGGAAGATATTTTGTGGCTGGCCAAGGAAATCGTTCAGAACAAAATGAAAATCCGCCCCTACTGCGCCGTGCGCACGGTTCTTTCCGACCTCGAGCCGCTGGTGGAAATTTCCCAGAAGGCGGGAATCCCCATCGAAGCCGCCACTTTCATCGGCTCCTCGCCGATTCGGATTTACGCCGAAGAGTGGACGTTAAATCAGATGTTGAAGCTTACCGAGGAAGCGGTCACTTTTTGCGTCAAGCACCGCTTGCCGGTAATGTACGTGACCGAGGATACCACCCGCGCCGCTCCGGAGGTGATTCGCCGCCTCTACACCGCGGCCATCGAATGTGGGGCCAAGCGAATCACCGTATGCGATACGGTGGGCTATGTCACCCCGCCCGGCGTCAAGGCGGTCATCAAGTTTGTCCAGCAGGTGGTCAAAAAAACCGGTGAAAAAGTGAAAATTGACTGGCACGGCCACCGCGACCGGGATTTGTCGGTCATCAACTCCATTGCCGCTGTGGAGGCGGGCGTGGATCAAGTGCACGCCACCGGCATCGGCATCGGCGAGCGGGTCGGCAACACACCGATGGACTTGCTCTTGGTGAACCTGAAATTGGAAGGATACATCAAGCAAGATTTGACAGCCCTGCCGGAGTACTTGCAAAAAATATCGGAGGCCGTTGGCAAACCGATTCCGGACAATTATCCGGTTTTTGGCAAAGATGCCTTTCGCACCGCCACCGGTGTCCACGCCGCCGCCGTGATTAAAGCCAAGAAAAAGGGGGACAATTGGCTGGCCGACCGGGTTTATTCCGGCGTTCCGGCCGGGCTATTCGGCCGGGCGCAACAGATTGAAGTCGGCTTTATGTCCGGCGCCTCCAACGTCAACTACTGGCTCGAATCCCGCGGCGTCAAACCCACTCCCGAACTGGTCGTCGCCATTTTGGACAAGGCCAAACACTCCAATCACATTTTGACCGATGAGGAGATTTGGGGAGTTGTGAAAAACAATCAGAACCATTAACATTGTTTTTGTTGGAACAAGGCCTCCTCGCCCGGGCAGGATAACCCTACCCCCCAAGTTATCTCTAAATTGCCTTTTCCCCCCTTTATTTTTATAATCTTATAGAATGCTGCAGACCCTAAGCGAAAAGATTATATCTGAAAAAGTGGGCCATCCGGTCAAAGCCGGGGAATTGGTTCTCTCCCCGATTGACTGGATTTACGCCCACGACCTTTCCGGTCCTTTGGCCATTTCGCAGCTCGAAAAATTGGGCCTCGGGCCGCTCAAATATCCCGAACGGGTGATTTTTTATTTGGACCATTCCTCGCCAAGTTCCACCGCCATCGCCGCCACCGAGCAGAAGGTGATTCGGGAATTCGCCCGCAAGCTGAACTTGAAATTTTACGACGTCGGCAGCGGCATCGCCCATCAGGTGATTATGGAGGAGACCCTTTGCCCTGGCGATTTGGTCATCGGCGGCGATTCCCACACCTGCCAAGGCGGGGCGGTAGCCGCTTTCGCGACCGGAATGGGCTCCACCGATGTGGCAATGGCGATGCTTTTGGGACGCACCTGGCTCAAAGTGCCGGAAACGATGCGCTTTGTTCTGAAAGGGAAATTTCCCCCCGGCGTCTATGCCAAGGATGCGATGCTTTTCATCATCGGCCAAATCGGTGTGGATGGCGCCACCTACCGCGCGATGGAGTTTTTGGGCCCGGCGATTGATGAAATGCCTTTGCACGAACGCACGATTTTCGCCAATATGGCCATCGAAGCCGGCGCCAAGGTGGGGCTTTTGCCCGCCGACGAAAAAACGCGCGACTATTTCAAGGAATTCGGCCGGGAGAAGGATTACCGCCCCTTGAAGCCGGACGAGGGGGCCAATTATTGCTACACGCTGGAGGTCGACTGCTCCAAGCTGGAACCGCAGATTGCGCTGCCCCACAACGTGGACAATGTCCGCCCAATTTCCGCGCCGGAATTGAAGGACGTGAAAGTGCACCAAGTTTATATGGGCACCTGCACGAACGGCAGAATCGAGGACTTTCGCGTCGCCGCCAAAATTTTGAAAGGGAAACGGGTGAACCCGAACACCCGACTGGTGGCGACGCCCGCCTCGCGCGATGTCTATTTGAAAGGCGCCAAGGAAGGGCTCTGGCAGATTTTTGTGGAAGCGGGCGGCTTGGTGAATTCCCCCGGTTGCGGCGCCTGCCCTGGCGTGCATACCGGCATTTTGGGGGATGGCGAAAACTGTCTTTCCACAATGAACCGCAACTTCAAAGGCCGGATGGGAAACCCAAAGGCGTTTATTTATCTGGCCAGCCCCGCCGTCTGTGCCGCTTCCGCTCTGACGGGAAAGATTACTGACCCGAGGGATTTTGTATGAACCCTTCCACCCTTCCCAGTTTTCTCACTTCGTTCGAAATGATAAGATGGGCTGTTGTTTGTCATCCTGAACGAAGTGAAGGATCTGGGTGGTGCGGGGCGGGGAGATTCTTCGCTTCGCTCAGAATGACAGAATATGCGTTTGTTGCTAAAAGCAAAAAGGTGACAGTATGAAACTTAAAGGCCGCGCTTGGCTCTTCGGCGACGACATCTCCACCGATTTGATTTTTCCGGGACGGTACGTCCATCTTTTATCCAACATCCCCGAACTGGTCAAGCACACGTTGGAAGACGCTCGCGGCGACTACGCCGCCGGCGTCAAACCGGGAGATTTTGTGGTGGCCGGCAAAAACTTTGGGATGGGCTCCTCCCGCGAGCAGGCGGCTACTATTATCAAGCAGTCCGGCGCTTGTGCGGTCATCGCCAAATCGTTTGCGCGGATTTTCTTCCGCAACTCCATCAACAACGGCCTGCCGGTAGTGGAAGTGGACACCTCCGGCATCAAAGAGCAGGACGAGTTGGAACTGGATTTGAAAGCCGGCGTTTTGAAGAATTTGACCAAGGGTTTTGAGCGCCGCTTTGCCCCCCTGCCGCCGATTATGACCGAAATTCTAAACGACGGCGGCCTGGTCGCCCATATCAAAAAGCACGGCGATTTTCATTTGTAATTTACCTATAGCTTTGTTTCTACCTCCATGAAAAAACCATCTATACTTGAACGTAGAACCGAAGTCTACAAACAACATCATAAATACTTCGACGTTTGTATCGAACTTCTAGAATACTCAGAGGACAACATCGTATCAATAAATGAAGCCCTAAGAACTCAAGAGCTTGATATCAATTACAAAAAGCTGCTAATTTTGCTATTTACGCGAAATACCAGTACGTTTAGGGGAACAATTATCCTCTGTGCATATGGTCAACAAACTGATGCTCATTGCCTTTTGCGCACGATGGTCGAGTCCTATATAAATCTTAAATATATTCAAACCAATAGAGAACCCTTAGCGAAGCGATTTCTCGAATATGGATTCATGAATGTTTATCAGTTTTTTGAAAAAGCTTCACGTGAACATCCTGAACAATTTCTTCCTTTATTAGAATGGTTTAATGCTCAACCAAACTGGAAGGAAAAATACCTCGAACTAAAAACGGTTTATCCCCAAGACCAGAGAAACTGGTCTGATAAAAACGTGAGAGAAATGGCAGAAAAATCCAATAATTTGGATATTTATCCTACCTACAGATTTCTATCAGAATCATTACACACTTCTCTATCGTCTCTTGGAAGCAATATATCGGGATCAGAAGGAACGCAAAGAATTGAACTGTATGAAGATACTCGAACCATTTATTTTACTCTCGATTTAGCTTTCAAAGCATATTATAACATTTTATGCGAAATTAGGAATGAATTTGGAATCAAACAAAGCGAGGAGCTTGAGCAAATTGTCAGAAAATTCCTACAAATTCCGAAGGAACACAACAAATCGTAACCCCTACGCTTTTACCCCTCCACCTTCTTCAACCGCGTATTCGGCCTGTACTCCCGCCCCACTTTGGCCGCCGGCTTCCCCTCGACCAATACCACGTCGGCGGTGAAATCAAAATTGCCGGACAAAATCCAACTCCCCACGGCGTAGGAATCGACCGGCACCTTCGATTCCTCGAACCAATTGATTTTATCCGGATTGAACCCGCCAGAAACCACGATTTTGACGTGCTGAAACCCCTCTTTATCCAGCGCCTCGCGCACTTTGAGCACGAGCGAGGGATTGACGCCCCGCAGTTTGGCTTCTATTTCGGCTGAATGTCCACCGATTTCCGCCGCGAGGGAATAGTCGACTATCATCTCCGAGGTGTCCAACCGCACCCCCCAAAGCTTTTGGCCCAATTTGCGGGCTACCGCCACTGACGTGGCCGGACAGTTGTTGTCAAAATCCACCAAAGAAATTACCGGCACGTCCGGAATGTAGCGGGCGAATTTTTCGGTGGCCAAAACGGTGTTGCCGTCGTAGGCGGCTATCAAAGCGTGCGGCATCGTCCCCAACCCCCGGTCGCCGTACCACGCGGCCATCGCATCAGTGGCGACTCCAACGGCGCCGCCTATCATCGAAGCGTAGCCGTCGCCTCCCTGCGCGGCGAAGTGGTCAAACCGGTCGGCAAAAAAGAGCACCGGCTTCCCCTTCGCTGCTTCCACCACGGCGCGGGTGTTGGAAGCCACCTTGGTCCGCCGCGCCAAAACGCCCAAATAGACCGATTCAAGGTGCGCGAAGTAGGACAAATCCCCCTCGATGGTCATTGCCGCCTCCCAGCCGCCGAGTATTTCGCCATCTGCGAGCGAGTGGACGTCCAGTTCGGAGAATTTGGAAACCCACAAATCATCCAACTTGCGAATCAACTCGGTTCTCTCGGCGGTCGATTTCAGATAGCCGTCATAATCGTGGGCGGCCAATTGCTGGCGGATGATTTTTTTCAATTCGACATAGCGGTCAAAAAGTGGATAAACAACCTCGGTATCTTCGTAGTACCCGGAAGCGGTTTTCAAAATGGCAATCGCCTCATCAGTTCCGCAGACCACGGCCTTTTCACGCTTTTGAAAGATCTGCATCAGGCATCGGACGTGGCGGTTGTCTTGTTCCAAAATCCGTTTGGTACGCCAGAAATAGACTCCCGAACGGTATCCCCGGCGTAGCTCCACCACTGGCAGGTCGAAAACGGAGGGGTCAAGGCGCATCGGCAGTCAAAATAATGGGTCGGGAGAAATCGGGAAAGATGGAAAAATTGACAATTAAAATGCATTTAAATCGTCAATTTTTCATTCATCAATGTATGGGAAACTTCCCATACCGGAAGCCGCGAAATGGAAATTGTTTGCATCCTGCCAGTGTTACTCTTGCGTAGTAGGAAATGAAAGCGACTTACCACATTCCCATACGAAGCTGGCCCAACCGATTGGAAATAAGGGTGTTATACAAACCGCCCGATTTGGTATGGGGGTTGCTAAAAAGGATGGTGAAAAAGGAGTTGGAGTAAGAATATGAAAGATCACGTTAAATTCTTTTTGGGGCTCGCCATCGTCGGGGTTGTGCTTCTGGTTCTGGGGCATACCGCCGCCGCCAATTCGGAGATTAAAAGTTTTGATGGAAAAGGGGCCCTTTTCGCCGCCTATTCCGCCGTCTTTTTGGGAATTCTCTTTCTGGCAGGCGGGGGTTTTGGATTGGGTTATGTGATTAAAAAATTGTTGGAACAGAAGATTTTCAACCGCACAAAAACCGGTTGAAGTTTTAAGCTTCCTCCCTACGCCCTAAATTTAACACCTGGGCAGACAACAAAAAATCCCCGCTTTTCGAAAGAAAGTTGGGGATTTCTTTTCTTGATTCGAAAGCGAAGTTACGCCCCCTGCCGACTCTCCTGCCGTTTCAAGCGCACCACGTTGGTCGCCTGCGGCCCTTTGGGCCCCTGGGATAGCGTGAATTCCACCTCTTCCCCTTCCGTCAACGTTTTAAAACCGTCCGAGGCGATCGCGGTGTAGTGCACAAAAATATCCGGCCCGCCCCCTTCCTCAATGAGGAAACCAAAACCCTTTTTCTCGTTGAACCATTTCACCTTCCCCCTGGACACGCGCTCACCTCCTCGCGGCTTGGAAAAAATCCCAAAAACCTTGTCAAAAATACCCATACGCCTTCTTTCTGTGAGATATTTGATAAAACGAAGCTTTTACGTCCAACCCGCCTCCGACTCCGGTTAAAAATGCCCACTGCCTACTTCTAAAGCACAACTAATTCTGTTCAACTGCCCACTACGCCTATAAATTTCACGCCTAAGGCCGTTTTTGTCAAGGAAAATGTTATCAGTCGCCAAAGGGGTTTAATCTCGGATAACCTTGAGCGACGCGTACTTGGCGAAAAGTTTCTTGGTTTCGCCGGAGGAAAAACGCACCCATACCCGCAGCGCCTCCCCCTCCCCTTCCGTCCCCAAAACCTGCCCCTGGCCAAAGGTCGGATGCAGAATTTGGCTCCCCGTCCGCAGCCGGGTGGAGGCTGAATCCTCCGAACGGGCCCGGTTGGCTGCGCGGGGATACGGCTTGTCGGCGATGGATTGTCCGCGATACTTTTCCGGATACGCCAGCCCCTCCCTCTTGACTAAATCGGCCGGAATTTCCTCCAGAAAGCGGGAAGGTAGATTGAACGTTTCCCCAAAGCGGTGCCGCCGGGAGCAGAAGGAAAGGGAGACCTTCTTTTTGGCCCGGGTCAACCCGACGTAAAAAAGCCGCCGTTCCTCCTCCAGCTCTGCCGGGTCGGAAAGGGTACGGGAGAGCGGAAAAAGCCCCTCCTCCAGCCCAGCCAGAAAGACCGTCTCGAACTCCAACCCCTTGGCTTGATGTAAAGTCATCAAGGTGACGGCGGAGGTGGTCGGGTCCCAACGGTCCAAATCGGTGAGCAACGCCACTTCCCCTAAAAAGTCGCTCAACGTTCCCTCCGGGTTCCGCTCCAAAAATTCATATCCCGCCGCTCCCAGCTCCTGGGCGTTTTCCAGCCGCCCCTTCTGGTCGGCCTTGTCCTCCTCCGCCAACATTTCCGCCAACCCGGAACCCTCGAGCACGCGGAGGATGAATTCGTTCAAAGGCAGTCGGCCTTTCAGGCCGTCCATCTGCTCAAAAAATTTGACCAGCCCGGCAATTGCATTTTTTGTCTTTGTAGACACCCCTTCGATTTCCGAAACTTTCTTGAAAGCATCCCAAACGGACATATTGTGGGCATTCGCCCATTCGGTGATTTTTTTCAAGCTTTCCTTGCCGATGCCACGCGCAGGCACCGAAAGCAGTCGCTCGAACGCCACCAAGTCGGCTTGATTTTCGATGAATTTCAGATAGGCCAGCAAATCCTTCACTTCCTTCCGCTGGTAGAAGCGGACGCCGCCGACTAAAATGTAGGGCAACGCCCGATAGCGAAAGGCATCCTCCAAGGCCCGACTTTGGGCGTTGGTGCGGTATAAAACCGCTACTTGAGAAAGCGATACTCCCTTTTTGGTAAGCTGCTCCACTTCTTGGGAGATGAAAAATCCCTCTTCCGCCTCGTCGGCCGCTTGGTAACAGAACAATTGCTCCCCGGTCTCGCCGGAAGTCCACAAACTTTTCCCTTTCCGCAGCCGGTTTTTAGCCACTACGGCGGAAGCGGCGGAAAGAATGGTCTGGGTGGAGCGGTAGTTCTGTTCCAGCCGGATGATTTTCGTCTCCGGAAAATCCTTTTCGAAATCAAGGATGTTAGAAAGCCGCGCCCCCCGCCAGCCGTAAATCGACTGGTCGTCGTCCCCCACGACGAAGAGATTGCGATGCCGCCCGGCCAAAAGCTTCAAAAGTCGGTACTGGGCGAAATTAGTGTCTTGGTATTCATCCACAAGGATGTAGCCAAACCGCCCCTGCCAGCGGGCCAAAATGTCCGGATTATTCGCTAAAACCTGATGTGCTTTCATCAATAAATCGTCGAAATCCATCGCTCCCGCAGCCAAAAGTTCCTTCTGGTAACTGCGATAAACTTCCCCCACCCAGCGGTCCATCGGGCTTTTGGTCCAGCGGGCAAACTCCTCCGGCTCAATTAACTCCGATTTGGCGTCTGAAATTTTTGCCAGAACCCTCCCGGCCTCCTTGCTTTCCCGCCCAAAGGAATTCAAAACCTTCTTGATGACCGATTGCGAATCCTCCTCGTCGTAGATGGAAAAACCGGAGGGATACCCAATAGCGGGCGCCTCATCCCGCAGCATCCGCGCGCAGAAGGAGTGAAACGTGGTGACCCAGGGAACGGAAACCCCCAACAACTTCTTCACCCGCTCTTTCATTTCCCCGGCCGCCTTGTTGGTGAAAGTCATTGCCAAAACGCCGTGCGGCGGTGCCAGACCGGAGGAAATCAAATGGGCAATGCGGAAGGTCAAAACCCGCGTCTTGCCGCTCCCCGCGCCAGCCAAAACCAAAACCGGCCCCTCGGTCGTCAAGACCGCTTCTTTTTGTGGCGGGTTTAAGGAGTCCAGCAAATCCACCATCGGTTTGGCATCCGTCAAAAAACTCACGAAACGCTCACCACCGGTGAAGAACCAATGGTAACTCGACCCTTCTGTCCGTTGACAACTACTCCCGCGCCGATGATGGAATCTTCCAAAACCGATTGGCTGACGCTGGCCCTCTCGCTAACGATGGAATTTCGTAAAGTCGAAGACCGAACCGCCGCCCGTTCTCCAATCGAAACGAAGGGGCCGACGGTGGAGGACTCCACAACAGCGGTGGAAGCGATAAAACAGGGCGGCGTAATTGTTGCGCCTTGCCGGTTGGGCGGCGATTTCATTCGCGATAGCAAATGCCGGTTCGTTTCCAAGAGTGTCTCCGGTTTGCCGCAGTCAAACCATCCCTCGATCCAGAGCGGACGAAAAACGGCCCCCGCTTTAATCATCTTCGAAAGTCCGTCGGTAAGCTGCCATTCCCCGTTCACCCCCGGCGGCCCCGCCACCAAATCGGACAGGCATTTTTTGAACAGCCCCAAGTCCTGAATGAAATAGGGGCCGACAATGGCGAAATTGCTTTTCGGCTTTTGTGGTTTTTCCTCCAATTCGGAAATTTTTCCATCTTGCAAAGTGGCGATTCCAAACCGCTTCGGCTCGTCAACCTCTTTCAACCCAAGGAGATTTTCTTTCGCCTGCAAAACCGGCATCCAGTCCAGTTCCAAAACGGTGTCCCCCAAAAGTATCATAAGCGGTCCTCGCTCTACATAGGGCAAGGTCAAGTTGACGGCATACCCCAGCCCCGCCGGTTTATCCTGAACTACATAGCGGGTTTTGGTTTTTGTGCGGGAACGGACGTAATCCTTAATCATCCCCTTTTTGAACCCGACCACAAAAATCAACTCATCAATCGACAGCCCTTCCAATCCGCGCAAAAGATGCCCCAGAATGGTGTCCCCGGCCACTTCCAAAAGCGGCTTGGGAACGGAATCGGTGAGCGGCCGCATCCGGATGCCTTCTCCCGCTACGGGAATAACGATTTTCATACTTTTTCCAGCCGCCCCTTCAAATAATCAATGACCGCCACCGGCTTCGGGTTGACCCCGTTCAGGATGGCGAGATAATAGCTCGCAAAATCCCCAAACAGAATGGTGTAGAACATCCGCTCCAGAACACTTTCCCCTTTAGAGGCCGCCATAATCACCGGAATTTTTTTCTTTTTGAGAATATCCTCCACAATTTTCATACGCGCGGCGACGCGCGGATGGTCATTCTTGTCCTGCAAAAAAACCGCCGCCAGCCTACCCGCCAAATGTTTCAACACGCCGAATCCCACCAGCTCGTTGTGGTTGAACTCCGGAAAAACGTTGGCAAACGCCAGCTGCTTGGCGTTTTCGCAGATCTGCCCCTTCCATCGCACAGCCACCGGTTCCAAAAGGTCGGCCCCGGCATACACCAGCGGAACTTTGCCAAAAAGTGCCGCTGCCAGCCTTTTCGCTTCGTTTTTTCCCGGCGAAACCTCCCGCTCCCATCTTCTAATCTCTTCCGCCAGAAAATCTGCCAGGCTCAAAATCTCCTCGGAGAAATCCCGGATCAAACCGGCTTTGCCGAGCACGAGCAAAATCGGCACGAAGGAAAAACCGAGCGCCGCGCGCGGGGGATAGCCGGAAGGAATGGTGATGATCGGCAGCCCGCTGGCTTTGAAGGCCAGCTTTCCGCCGGTGGTGATGCAGACGATTTCCGCCTGCTTTTTTCTGGCCGCTTCAAAAGCGGCCAGAGTCTCTTCCGTGTTGCCGGAATAGCTCGAAGCGAAAACAAAACTCTCCGGCCCAGCAAAAGCGGGCAGCGTGTAGTGCCGGATGACGTGGAAGGGAATATCCATCTCTTGGGATAAAAACGCCCGCGCCAGATCCCCGCCGATGGCCGATCCCCCCATTCCGGCGAGAATGATGTTTGCTGGACGAATCCCTTTTTTATTCCACTCGAACCGCTGGGCGATTTCCACCGCCTGCCGGAGCTGCGTCGGGAAATCAACCAGCAGTTTGTAAAAATTGTCCGGGTCCACTTTTTGGTACCGCGCCGGACTTCCCAACCCTTTCAAGTCCGCCCGGCTCACCGGCTTCCCCCCGGAAAAGCTCTCTTCAATTCCCGTTTCACCTCTTGCGCCGTGGAAAACGAAAGAAGTTTTTTAACCGTCCGCGCCGCCTTTTTCGAATCGACCTGTGCCAACGTCTTTTTCGTCTCAACCAGCGCGGACACCGGCACGGAAAGCTCGGTTATCCCCATCCCCGCGAAAACTAAAATCCCCCACGGAAGAGCCGCCATTTGCCCGCAGACCGAAACCGGCTTCTTGAACTTTTTTCCGGCGGCGGCAATCCCGGCCAACAAACGGAGAACGGAGGGATGAAACGGCTCGTAGTAGTCCGCCACCTTCGGGTTGCTCCGGTCCACCCCCAGCGTGTACTGGATCAAGTCGTTGGTGCCGATGGACAGAAAATCCGCCGCCCGGGCAAACTCCGTCGCCAAAATGGCCGACGACGGCAGTTCCACCATTATCCCCAGCGGAATTTTCTTCTTCACACCGGAAAAAATTTTTCGGGCGGCCTGGAATTCTTCCAAAGACCCTACCATCGGCAGCATCACCTTCAAGCGCCCTTCCGGGGCGGCCTCGGAAAGCGCCGAAAGCTGGCTTTTCAGAATGGCGGGGTATTGGAGCAAAAGCCGCACCCCCCGCAGCCCCAAAGCCGGGTTTTCCTCCCGTTCCTGCCCCAAAACCTTCTCCGCGCCAAAATCGAACGCCCGCACGGTGACCTCGAGGGGGGAAATTTTGCTCAATAGGTCGGCGTATGCCTCCTTCTGGGTCTCCGGCAGGGGAAAGCCGGAAGCTCCCGCCGCCAAAAATTCGCTGCGGAAAAGCCCCACCCCTTCCGCTCCAGATTTTTTTGCCTCCTCCCACTCCTCGATGGTCTGCAGATTGGCCAAAACCCAGACCCGTTTCCCGTCCTTCGTTTTCCCCTCCCGCTTGGCCCAAACGGCCCGCTCCTTTTGTTTTCGCGCCCGCTCGGCCAAAAATTTCAGATAAGACCGCCGCTCTGTCTCTCCGGGGGAGACCACCACTTCCCCCGTGTTCCCGTCCACGAACAACGTATCCCCTCCCTCGATTTGCTCGATCTGTTCGCCGATGACCGCCACCGGCAGCCCGAGGGAAGCGGCGCACAAAACCAAATGCGACGTGGTTCCGCCTTCGGCCAAAACGATGCCGCAAAGCCGCTCCGCCGGGTAGCGAAACAAATCGAGGGGGGAAAGATGCCGTGCCGTCAACACCGCCCGTTCCGGCATGGCCGGCGGCCGGCTCGCCTCCGGCGAAAGAAGGTTCAAAACGTGTCGCACCACCCCGCGCAAATCGGAGCTCCGGTCGTGGATGTAGCTGTTTTGTGACGCCTCCAGCGCCTTGGACGTTTTCTCCGTCTCCTCCCAGTACGCCCAGAAAGCGGAGAGCCGCTCTTTCTTGATGCGCTCGGCGACCGTGTTGTTCAGCGCCCGGTCCTCTAAGATCCATTTTTCGAAATCGACCAACTCTCCCGCTTCCGCGCCGATCCGCCGCCGGTCGCGGGTCAAAGTTCCGAATTCCTTTTGCGCCAGGCTGATGGCCCGCTCGAACCGCTCCACCTCCCGCTCCGCCTGCGGCGCGGGGATGTGCCGCGGTGGAAAAACCAGCCGGAAATCCACCCAATACGCCGTGCCAAGCCCCACGCCTCCCGTTGCGCCGATACCCTTAAGCTCTTTTCTCATTCTTCACCAAACTTGCCGGCGAAAACCTGCGCAAGGGCGTCGGCCGCCGCCGCCTCGTCCGGTCCCTCGGCGATGATGACGAGGGTGCTCCCCATCTCCGCCGCCAGCATCATCACCCCCATGATCGATTTGGCGTTCACTTCCAACCCGTCCTTGGAAAGCTTGATTTCCGATTTGAACTGGCTCGCTTTCTGCACGATTTGCGCCGCCGGCCGGGCGTGCAGCCCCAGCCGGTTTACTACCGTTATTTCCTTTTTGACCACCGTCAAATCGCCCGCACGAACTGCTGCCCGGCCAGGCGTTTCACGTGTCCCTTCAGCTCCATGCTGGTTAGAACCGAAAGGCATTCCGAGACCGGCAGGGAGGCCCGATTCGAAAGTTCGTCGATTAAAACCGGCTGCCCCGCGGCAAGCAGGTCAAAAAGCACCCGTTCCTCTCTTTTCAAATCGATGGCGACCGTCGGCCGCTCCGCCATCGGCGCCACGGCCAGATTTAATTCTTTGACCACATCCTGCGCGGTGGCAACCAAAGCAGCCCCTTGACGAATCAGTTTATGCGTGCCGACGGAATTCGGAGAATCCACCCGCCCCGGCACCGCCATCACTTCCCTGTTTTGGTCCAGGGCCTGATGCGCCGTTATCAAGGCCCCCGACCCCTCCGGCGCTTCCACAACCACCACGCCGAGCGAAAGTCCGCTGATGACCCGGTTCCGCTTGGGAAAATTTTCCGGCGTGGGGGGCGTGCCGTTAGCAAATTCGGTCAGAACGGCGCCCTGCGTGGGGATTTTTTCCAACAGTTTCCGCGCCCGGGCGGAACTGACCGAATCAAACCCGCCCCCCAAAACCGCAATCGTCCGGCCGCCGGCGCGCAAAGCCGCCTCGTGGGCAAAGGAATCGATCCCTTGCGCCATCCCGGAAACGACGGTAATACCCATTCCCGCCAGCTCGAACGCCATCCGGTCGGCCACCTGCTTGCCATAGGGGGAAAAGGTGCGGGTCCCGACGATGCCAACGGCCTTTTTATCTTCGGGAATGAGCTCCCCACGATAAAAGAGAATCGGCGGCGGGTCGAAAATCTCGGCCAACGGCTCCGGATAATCCGGCTCGTTCAAAAGCAAAAACCTTTCTCCCGATTTTAAAATCTTCTCGGTTGTTTCTTCTGCTTTTTTGTAATCAATGCGCAAAATTCCCTCCGCCGTCTCCGGGCCAACACCATCCACCTGCAAAAGCTCGCTGCGCGAGGCGTTCAAAACTGCCTGCACACCGCCAAAGTGGCGGAATAAATCCCGCGCCCGCACCCCTCCCACGTTGGAAGCGGAAAGCAAGGCCGCCCAACCGAAAAGTTCGTCCTTACGACTCTTTTCCATTTTCCCCGAGTTTGTAAATCTTCTTACCCGCCGCCTGCATCAAATCCTCGGTCCCCTTGTGCTGAAAGGCGGAAAGTAAAAAGGCCTTCCGTCCCCATGTTTTTTTCAAGGCCGTCAACTCCTCTTTGCTCAACAAATCAATTTTGTTCAGCGCCACCAGGAACGGTTTTTTGACCAGCTTCGGCTCGAACTGTTTCAATTCATTTTTCAATTTCTTCAAATCCTCCGCCGGTGAAGGGGAAGAGGCGTCCAATAAATAGATCAAGAGCCGCGTCCGCTCGATATGCTTCAAGAATCGGTGTCCCAACCCCCTTCCCAGATGCGCCCCTTCAATAAGCCCCGGCAAATCCGCCAGAACAAAACTCCGGTAATGATCGGTTTTGACGATGCCCAGGTGCGGTATCAACGTGGTGAACGGATAATCCGCTACCTTCGGCCGGGCCGCGGAAACGGCCGAAAGCAGGGTGGACTTGCCGACGTTGGGAAATCCCACCAGCCCCACGTCCGCCAGAAGCTTCAACTCCAATATGAGTTCTTTTTCCTCTCCCGGTTCCCCCTCCTCGGAAAATTGCGGCGCCCTTCGGGTCGGTGTGGCGAAGCGAGCGTTTCCCCGTCCCCCGCGTCCGCCTTTGGCAAGCATTACGACCTGGCCCGGCTTGGTCAAATCCGCCAGAATTTCGCTTGTCTTTTTGTCCTTTATGACCGTCCCCACCGGCATATCGATAAAAACATCCTTGCCCGAAACGCCGGAGGCGTTTTTGCCGCTGCCGTGCATCCCCCGCCCGGCCCGGTAGAACTTTTTGAATTGACAGTCGATGAGCGTAGCAAGCTGACTGTTGGCCCGGGCAAGAACCGAGCCCCCCACCCCCCCGTCTCCGCCGGAAGGCCCCCCCTTGGGGACGAATTTTTCCCGCCGGAAGGCAATCATTCCCGAACCGCCCGTCCCGGCCACTGTTCTGATTTCGGCATAGTCGATAAACATAGATTCAATAATTGATTAAGGCGCACTTCGCCCATCGATAAAAGAAAAGAAAATCACGGGTAAAAAGCAATTATGGCAATTCTGAATGAAAGCCAGCTCTGCTAAAAAGTCCTCGAAAACCGGAAGGTCAGCCGCAACGGATTGTTGTCGAACGCCTTGGCCAAATCGAAGCGCAAAAAGCTGCCGAATTTAAATCCCAGCCCGATGTTGTATTTGAAAGGCCGGCCGTTCCAGAATTCCGGATCCCCGGAACGCGGGGAGGTTTTCCCCCAATCGAAAAAGAGGATCGGGGTAGGAACGAAGGTTTCATCGATAATTCTGGCATGGTATTCGAAATTCATTAAAACCATCCGATCGCCGTAAAACTGCTTGAAGCGGTACCCGCGCAAAGTGCCAATGCCTCCCAAAAAGAAAAGCTTCTGCAGCGGCAGCCGGTGGATGGAGGTGCCATATAGAATGTGCAAAAGCGCGCTGTGCCGGGGAATAACCGGCTGGATCCGCTCGAAACGCAGCTGGATGCGCGAATAATCCTGCTCTTTTCCCAAGCCCCCTCCGGCCACTTCCCATTCTGCTTTAGCACACCATCCCTTTTCCGGGTTTTCCGGGTCGTCCCGTGTGTCAAAACTGTATTCAAAAACCAGCGCGGCAATCTCAGCATCGAAATCGACGGCATAGGCGAACAGGGTTTCCGCCGACAGAGTGGAAAAGTTCTCGCGGAAGCGCTTCGGCCCTCGCAGTATCGACCAGTCGGTTTCTTTTTTGAGCGCTTTGTACTCATTTACGCTGTAGGTCACCTTGAGCTGGTGAACTTTTTTGTACTCCTGCCCGGCAAAAACCGAAACCCCTTCTTTCTCCGTGTAATCCATAAAGTCCGCGCGCATAAAGAGTGTGGCAAAGCTGTTTTCCACCTTCCCCAAAATCCACTCGTCCGCCGACCAGGTGCGGCGGTAGGCGGAGGCACCGAAGGAAAACTGGTGCGTGTCGAAAAGTTTTTGCGAGAAGCCGACGTCGTAGAGCCAGCGATCGCGGGAAAAGGCATGCCCGCCGCCGGCCCACAACCGGGATTTCAAATCCCCCGACTTGTAGCCGACTTTAATGTTCAAATTGAAACCGTCCACCCGGTTGTAGGCGCCGGAAAAGGAAAGCGCCCCGAATTCCGGCTCTTCGAAATAGTGCCGCTTGGGGTGTTCCTCCTGACTTTCGCGCGCCAGTTGACCGTAGATGACGGCACCGTCTTTTTGGAAAATTTCGCCGCCGATGACGATGACGTCGCCGTGGATGACCGCTTCTTCTTCCAGCCGGCAGACACCGAGAAAGCAGATGACGTCGCCGCCGACCTCCCCTTCGATTTTTGCTTCGCCGCCGAGGGCGATGAGATCTCCTTTTAGGTAGTCGCCCGCCGCGACACTGGTCGGCGCAAGAAATACCAGCCGGTCGTCGGGCCCCAGCACCTGTGATTTCTGAATGGGGGCCGCCTCGTTGAAGCTGACGTTAACAGTCAAACTTTCAATGGCCGAAGCTGGATACCGCCGGCGGCCTACCAGGACGCCTTCAGTCGAGATGACCAAACTCGTGTCCAGCCAGATTCCAACGCTGTCGGTCGTGGAATTGTAAGGGGTCAAAACCAAGCTGTCGTGCCCATCCAGCGTGTAAAACGCCACTTTTTCCGGCTCTATAAGCAACCGAAGTTTTGTCGTTTGCGCAGACGTTGAGGCAGGCAAAAGGTAGAAAAGCCCCAGAAGGGAAAAGAAGCGGAGGCGGTTTTTCACCGTTCGTTCCGGCAGTTTTTCATCCCGGTTGAATTTACAACGCCCCTGCCCAGCACTCAATAGAAATTTTACTTCCTTTTCTTCTCCCGCGCCAGATATTCGGACAAAGCCCGGCGATGGGCGGAAAAGGCAATGTCCTCGGGCAGGCCATCAAGGGAGAAAAATTCCGCTTTCAATGCATCGTCCCCCGGTTTCAACTTGCCGCCGACAATCTCTACTTCATAGAGAATTAAGACGACTCTTGTCCGGGGATCATCACCGGCCCGGTAGACGGAAAAAAGCTTCTGTACCGCCACGTCCAACCCCGTTTCTTCCTTTACTTCGCGCACGGCAGTTTCCTCCGGCGCTTCATCATATTCCATAAACCCGGCGGGTAGCGTCCACAACCCGGCGCGGGGAGGATATTTACGCAAAACCAAAAGAAGCCCGGAGTTTTTGCGCACGAAAGCGCCGACGGCGGGAACCGGATTGCGGTACTGCACAAAATCCGCCTTGGGACAGACCCGCCGCTCCTGCCCCCTCAAATCGAGCGGTTTCAGTTCGCTGCCGCAGCGGGGGCAAAAGCGGTACCAGGCGGACTCATCCTCTGCCCAATGGGAAAGCGCCTCGGAAAGTTTCTTTCTCAATTTCGGCATCAGCGGGTCTTCATAACGAGCAAGGTCATATCGTCAAAGGGGGGCACCGAGCCGGTGAACGTCTCCACGGCGTCGACGATTTTATCCTTGACCCCTTTCGCATCCAGGTGTCGAGATTCCAGCGCCAATTGGACCAGCCGCTCCTCGCCAAACATTTCGTCATGGTTGGAGGCGTCAGTCAGCCCGTCGGAATAAACAATCAAGGTGTCCCCCGGATGCAAATGCATGCAATCCGATTCGTAGCGGGCCCATTCAAAGCAGCCAACCACTGTTCCCCCCTTTTTCAAATATTCCAATTGGCCATTTTGGCGCACCAAAATCGGATAATTGTGACCAGCGTTGGAGTAAAAAAGTTTTTTCTCCAGCGGGTCGAAGAGGGCGTAAAAGAGGGTTACGAATTTCTCCGGTGAGGTGTTGGCAACCATCAGTTCGTTAATGGAGCGGATAAACTCCCCGATGGGGCGGTCGTGGCGGTGCTCGGCCTTGAGCGTCGCCTGCAGAAAAGCGACCAGAAGCGCCGCTGGCATCCCCTTGCCGGAGGCGTCAGCCAGAACGAACCCCAAGCGGGGTTCCCGCCACATAAAGTCGTAGAAATCCCCCCCCACCTGCCGGGAGGGACGGACGTAACTGGCGAATTCATATTCGGCGGAACAAGGGAGCCGGGCGGGCAGGAGGTTTTGTTGAATCTGGCGGGCCAAGGCCAACTCCTCCTCCATCCGCTGTTTTTCCAATGTTTCGGCGTAAAGCCGGGCATTGGCGGTGGCAATGGAAAGCTGGTTGGCCAAAACGCCCAAAAGGGTCATATCCTCCGGGCTGTAGCGGAAACCGGAGACCTTTTCTCCCAAAGCCAGGAGGCCGACGAAACGCCCCTCGTCCAGAATGGGCACCGTGATTTTCGCTCCCACCCCTACTAACAAACGAGCCAGCCCCTCGTCGGTTTTTTCCGGCAGAACGGTGTCGAGATAAGTCGGCTGCTTGCGGGAAAGCAGAGCTTTCAAAAGCGGGTCGCCGGACGAAACGTTCTGGACCAAGACCTCGTTGCCGGAAGACAGGGTCAAAAGCGTTCCTTGGGCGTCGCTTACGGCCAGAAGCAGAACGGCCCGCTCGATAAAAAGCTCTTTTTCCAGAAGCCCGGTCACCCGGGCGGAAATTTGGTTCAAATCGAAGATGGAGACCAGCTCGCGGGAGAAGCGTTCCATCAAATTGCGGAAATCGGAACGCTGGCGGATGAAGAGCCGCTTGATTAAATCATCCAGTTTCTCCATCACCGGCTGGAAAAAAACCAGGGCCAAAAGAATGAAGCCGATTTCCAAAGCGGGGGTTTTGGCCCCAAGCACATTGCGCACGTAGCGCGCGAGCTGAGCCACGGAAAGGATGTAAACGGCCACCAGAAATCCGGTGGAAAGAAAATAGACCAGATTCTGTCGGAAAATCACTCGCACGTCCATGAACTGGTAGCGCAGAATGGCCCAGCCGACCGCGCCGCAACCGACCACCAAAGCGCCGATGGTCAAAGCAAAACGCAAGGGCTCCGAGAGTGTGAAATCGAACAGGGCTGGCAGGATGAAAGCGGCTGTATAGAGGGCCATCGCCAACCCCAGTCCGGCCAGAATGAGCCGCACCTGGCTTTTGACCCGGAGATTGGGAAAGGCGGCCTGGCGGGCAAAGAGTAGCCCGATGGCCAAGGCGGCGTAGCTCAAGTTAACCAGCGAAAAGAAGCGGATGTGAAACTTGTAGGCCACTGCCAAAAAGAGCGCAATTACCCGGAAAACGTAGGCAAAGGGGGAAAGCAACGCCTTGGCGACCGGGCCGAACTGCTCCAGCGAAAGGGAGGTGGAAAGCTTCTCCGGGCTGGTGAAGAAGCTGACCCAGAAGATGTGAAACAGGTGGGGCAAAAAGATGCTGTAGCGCAAAAAGCGCCAGCGGCGGACCGTTTCCGTTTCGCGCGGGAAGACTAGGGCGAAAAGCAAAAGCGCCGGGAAAAAAAGCTCCCAAATGTAGAAAAGATTGTACCAGTTTTCATAGGCCGCACCGGCCGTCAAAGTTCCCGTACGGGCCAGAGTCGTGCCAACGGCGGCAAAAAGGGCTCCCAGCCCGCCAAAGAAGAGCATGAAGGCGGTGGTGCGGTTCACCCGCGAGCGGAAGTTTTCCCGCAGGATAACCATCCCCAGAAGGAACAGGAAGAAGGAACAGGCTAGATAGACGCCCGTTCCGAGTGTGGACCAGTTCATGGCATTTTTTTGGTAAGTTTAACCCGCGTCCCTCCCTTTTTCCCCTTTTCAAACTCCACCGAGTCAACCAGCGTTTTGGCGATGAAGATTCCCCGCCCCACTTCCTTAAGTAAATTCTCCCCCTCCAAAGGGTTGGCAATTTGATTCGGGTCGAACCCATCCCCTTCATCCTCCACGCAAATGGTCACTTCCGAGGGGCCGAAGAAAAGCTCCAGAGTCACCCGTTTAGCTTCGTTTTGGCGGTTGCCGTGCAAAATGGCGTTGTTGACGAACTCGGAGACCGAGATGGCGACGTCGGCGATGACGTCGGAGGGGAATCCCGCCCGTTTCAGCTCCTGTTCCAGAAAGCGGTCCACGGCGGAGAGGTACGCCTGGCTGGAGGGAAAAGCGACACCGTGGGGAATTTTGGAAAGGCGCTTTACCATTTTAACCTGAAAATCGGCGTTCCCGAAATGAAAAAAAGATTCCGGAGCCATCTTTTTGGATGCATATCCTCCCTTTCTTCTACGGACGGAATCCCGCCGGGTTACCAATATACCGCCCGTGGGGAGGTATGCAATAAAAAAGGCCCGTATGGGCCTTTCCCTTCCCCCTTTTGGAAAAGGGGTCAGTTATTATTGGACGGAAAATCCAGAATCGCCTGCTCCACGGTTGGATAGGTTTTGAACTTTTCCGTTAGCTGCGTGATGGCGATCAGGTCCTCGACTTTGTTGGCAATGCGGGCCAGCCGCAACTCGCCGCCAGCTTTGTTCAATCCGTTCAAAGCCGAAACCAAAATCCTGATTCCGCTCGAATCCATATGGGGCACTTCTCCCAAATCGATGACCATGCGGCGGGCGCCGATGCGCACGAACTCCTCGATTTTCTTTTGCAGTCGGTTCGTGTCCGGCCCGTCCAAAATTTTCCCTTTCGGGGTGACGATGACGATTCCTTCTTTCTCGCCGGTTTTAAAATTCATACAACCTCCTCTCCTTATGGGCGGCAGAAAAGACCTTTGAAGTTAATTCAAAAAACCCTATCTACCCTTACGGGCGACCGGCCTTTAAGTTTCACCAATGTGTCTTTTTTGGGGGGGGGAGAGGGGGGGGAAACAAAAAAGGCAGGTTTCCCTGCTTTGCAAAACGGGCCCAGTACCGAAATTCAGCTTCCGGTTTGAAAGCTTTTTAACGACCCCTCCACCGAGTCGTAGGTTTTGAAAACCTTGGAGAGCTGGGTGATGACCAGAAGAGATTCGATTTTGTTGGTGATGCGGGAGAGTTTAAGTTCCCCTTTGACGTTGCGCAAGCTGGTCAAGGCCGCCACTAGAATGCCAAGTCCCCGGGAGTCCATCAGCTCCACGTCCCCCAGGTCCATGACCATTTTGCGGGCGCCGATGCGCACGAGTTCCTTGATTTTTTCGTGCAGTTTTTCCAGTTCCGGCCCGGCCATCATCCGCCCCTTGGGGGTTACGACCACCACGCCTTCTTTTTCGCTGATATCGTATTTCATCGCTTGGTTTTCCTTTTTTATTGGGAGGAAGTCCGGGTGTAGCTGCCGACCGCTTCCGCCACGGTTGAATACATTTCAAAGCTGGCCACCAGCCCGACGATTCCGAGAAGTTGGCGGACTTTCGGGCTCACATGGGCCAGGCACAGATGTCCGCCGGCCGCTGTGGCACTGGAAAGGGCGGCGATTAGAAAACCGAGTCCGCGGGAGTTCATCCATTCCACGCCGGAAAGGTCCACCACCATTCGGTATTTTTGCGCTTTAACGTTTTCGCGGACTTTTTCGTGCAGCTCGACGGACTCCTCTTCTCCCATCACCGAGGCTCGGGGGGCGAAAACAAGTACTCCGGACTGTTCGGTTACGGACACCCGCATTGCAAAGAACTCAAAGCGTATTACTTGCCGAAACTGCCGATGGCCTGCTCCACCGAATTGTGGGTTTCAAAAACAGTGACCAGTTTGGTGATAACCAGAAGGGATTGGATTTTGTCGGTGACCCGGGCCAGTTTAAGCTCGCCACCGGCGGTGCGCATGGTGGTCAGGCCGGCAATCATAATACCCAGCCCGGTGGAGTTCATCCAGTCCACCTCGGCAAGATCGATGATGACCCGTTTGGTGTTTCCTTTTATCAAATCGCGCAATTTTTCCTGCAGCTCGGTGGAGTCCGGCCCCCCCATAATCTTCCCTTTGGGGGCCAGAATGGTCACTCCATCCTGTTCCCGAACGCTAAACTTCATACCCGGCTCCTTTGGTTTTTTCCTCTTTTGAAATCATCAAAAAATTCGACCTAAATATCCGCTTATTCACTCGGTTGTCAAGGAGTTTTTGGCCAAGCCCGAACTGTAGATTGACATTCGAAAAGCCGAGAAAGCATATTGAGGATTATGAAAACACTTATATCGCCCTTTTGCTTTCTTCCACTTAAGTTATTGTTGCTAATAGGAATGGTGATACTATTGAGTGGATGTGGCTCCAAGGATTATTGGCTTGTTGTATACGCTACACCTGATCTCGAAGATGCTGATATTTATATTGACAATAAGCTTCTGGCATCAAAAGTAAAAGATCACATTGGTATGCACCTCTCCTACGAAATACATGAAATAAAGGTGATTCAAAAAGGTTATCAACCCTTCGTCGCTGTTCTCAAGCCGCCTAACCGTGGGCAAGACAGCATTTATGGATTTAAAGCTAAACTTGAGTCGCTAGATTCTGCGAGTCAACCACAAACGGTTCCTGTAGATACTTTTAAAATTGGCGAATAATACTTTCCGGCATTTGCATTGATTCATATATTCGCCCCGTGCCGAAAGAAAAGCTTCCCCAGCATACCAAAATTTTAATCGGTTTGGGCGTGGGTGCGGCGGCGGGGATTGCGGCCAATCTCTTTTGGAGCGGCAGCCCCCAGTTGGAATGGCTGATTAAAAATATCATCTACCCCTTCGGCCAGATTTTTTTGCGGCTGATTTTTATGATTGTCATCCCGCTTATCGTTTCCGCTTTGGCATTAGGCACGGCGGAAATGGGGGATTTGCGCAAGTTGGGAAAAATCGGGCTGAAAACTTTGGCCTACACGGTGGTGGTTTCAACCATTTCGGTCATCATCGGCATAACGCTGGTGAACCTGTTCAAACCGGGGGAAGGAATTTCCGCGGAAAACCGGGCGAAGTTGGAAGAAACCTTTGGCGCAGGCGGGACGCAAAAGACCTTGCAGCAGGCGGCCGAGGCCAAAAGCTGGTCGGAAACCCTGCTCGATATCATTCCCAAAAACCCTTTTGCCGACATGGCGGGGATTTTTGCGGACAACTACAGGGGGGGCGGCGTTCTGGCGGTGATGTTTTTCGCCATTTTTCTGGGCATCGCCCTTTCCCTTTCCAAATCCGACAAAGTGAGCATTTTGATACGCTTCCTCGAAGGGGTTTTCGAGGTGGTGATGACCGTCATCCGGCTGGCGATGAAGCTGGCACCCTATGCCGTGGCGGCCTTGATTTTTTCCGTCACCGCCCGGCTCGGTCTTTCGGTGGTGGCTACGCTGGGAAAGTACGTTTTCGTGGTGCTTTTCGGCCTTGCCTTACACCAGTTTGGAGTTTACGGACTCATAATACGATTTGTGGCCAAGGTCAATCCGCTGAAATTTTTCCGTTCCATTGACGAAGTGATGGCGATTGCCTTTTCCACCAGCTCCTCCAATGCCACCCTGCCGGATGCCTTGCGCGTTTCGGAGGAAAAAGTCGGCGTTCCAAGAGAGATTAACAGTTTTGTTTTGACCCTCGGCTCCACAGCCAACCAGAACGGCACGGCACTGTATGAAGGGGTGACAGTGCTTTTTCTGGCCCAGTTTTTCGGCGTTGATTTGTCCCTCGGTCAGCAAATTACCGTGATTTTTGCTTCGATTTTGGCCGGTATCGGCACGGCCGGTGTGCCGGGGGGCTCGCTGCCCTTCATTGTGTTGTTGCTTCACGCCGTCGGCATTCCGGGGGAGGGGATCGGGATTATTCTGGGGGTGGACCGGATTTTGGATATGTGCCGGACGGTGGTGAACGTGACCGGGGACATCACCGCGGCAGCGGTGATTGCCAAAACCGAAGGACATAAGCTTAAAATTTCATAGCGGGTTCGTTTTTTCCGGCCCCTTCGGGGGGGTTCGTTACAGCGCGTGTGATAAAACCACTTTTTTGGTAAAGGGTAACGAAAACTCTGCTTGACAACACCTGTCCGGTTGCTTAAGATAGGGCCCTAAACATGGGCTTAGCCCTTTGGCGCTGAGTTTACATCCAAGTCCTTGGAGGGAAGGCCCCTCAAAGAGGAACCGATGTTTAATGCATCCCGAATGGTAAAGCCGGCCCCAGGTTTTTGCTGACAAACTCTTTAAAGGAGGTTGTATGAAAAGCTACGGAAAAGCCATAGTCGCTTTTCTTTTCCTTTTGATGCTGATAAGCTTTGGCTACAGCGTCAAAAGCCAAAAAACAACATCTCCCCCCACAAAACCGGCCCCGGCCTCCGGTTTCGACGGCGTAATCAGCAAAAATGCCCGGCAGATGCTGGAGGAGGGGAAAAAGACCTTTCGCTTCGATACCTTTGGGGACGAGGCTTTCTGGGGGGATGCGCTCCAACTGCACCGGGCCATAGCCGGCGAAAAAAACGGGGGCGTGGGGCCGGGAGTAAGTCCAAAAACGGCCCTTTCGGTTGGTTTAAAAGTGGACGTTGACGCTCTTCCTTCTTTGCTTGTCGAGCAGTTGAAAAAAGGCCGGGTCAACCTCGATGACCCCGCCACCACTTTGGCGTTGCTCAAGCTTAACTCGGTTTTGGGTGTTAAGGGCTTTTTTAGCAAACAGGAAAGGCTTCAATCAATTGGCATTCAGTGCGCGCTTTGCCACTCCACGGTCGATAACTCGCTGGCGCAGGGCATCGGCCATCGCTTGGACGGCTGGGCCAACCGCGACCTCAACGTGGGGGCCATCGTATCTTTGGCTCCCGACCTCAAGGTGGTAACCGACCTTTTGGGCGTGGATGAAGCGACCTTGAAAAAAGTGCTGGCTGGCTGGGGCCCCGGAAAATTTGACGCAGAGGTTTTTCTGGACGGCAAGGCTTTCCGCCCGGATGGAAAATCGGCGGCTACGCTGATTCCCCCCGCCTTCGGCTTGGCCGGGGTGAACCTGCATACTTGGACCGGCTGGGGTTCGGTCACCCATTGGAACGCTTTTGTGGCCAATTTGGAAATGCACGGCAAGGGGACGTTCATTGATTCCCGTTTGAACGACCCGGCCCAATTTCCAGTGGCCGCCCGGGCCGGTTTCGGGAACGTGCGCAACAACCCCGACCTGGTCACTTCCAAGCTGGCCGCCCTGCACTTCTATCAATTAGCCATTCCAGCGCCAAGGCCTCCGGCTGGCTCCTTCAACAAAGCGGCCGCCGATAAGGGAAAGGTTGTTTTTGAAGGGAAAGGTAAGTGCGCCGGCTGTCACGTGCCGCCCCTTTTCACCGAGCCGGGCTGGAATATGCATACCGCCCCCGAGATGGGCATCGACGACTTTCAGGCCAACCGCTCGCCCGATAAACGCTACCGCACCGCGCCGCTTAAGGGGCTCTGGGCCCACCAGACCGGCGGGTTTTTCCACGATGGTCGGTTCGCCACCCTGTTGGATGTGGTCAATCACTACAACAGTTTCCAGGACCTGGGGCTCTCCGAACAGGAGAAGAAAAATCTGGTTGAATATCTGAAGTCGCTTTAGCGGACCGCCTCAAAGACGGGGGCTCGATTTCCACCGCGTCGAATTTTTTACCAGCCGCCACGCCAACCCCTTTTCTGCCAGAAATCCCGCTGGACCAAATAAAACCGGTAAAACAGGTAGCCGAAGAAAGCTCCTTCCACCCAGCCGACCAGAATATCGAACGGATAGTGCACTCCGACGGCGATGCGGGAATAGGAAACCAGAAAGGCGAGCGGAAACAAAACCCGGCGGGCGGGGGGGTAAACCAAACCCAAAAATGTGGCGATGGCGAAGCTGGTGACGGCGTGTCCGGAGGGAAAGGAATAGGTTTGTCCGCAGCCGACCAAAAGGTGAACATCCTGCAAGGCCAAACAGGGGCGGGGGCGTTCGAAAACCGATTTGACCAAATTTGAGTTGAACAGGTCGGAAAGCCCCCAAGCACAAACAGCATACAAAATGGCCCAGCGCCCCTTGTTCCCTCCTTTCCAGAGCCAGAAAAGCCCTACTGCGATGGCTACATATCGCCAGTTACCGGTGGCCGTTATCACCGGCATTACCGTATCGAAAACAGGATTGGCCAATTGGACGTTGAAAAAATAAAAAAGGGCCGTGTCCAATTGCGAAAGGAAATCGATAAACGCGTTCATTACCTCAAAGATAGTTGGCGAACCAAAGTACGGTCAACCGGAAGTTCGGCCAATTATCTTTCCGACCTCTTTTAGAAAGGCCCCGCAGCGGCTCGTGGGAACTAAAAATGTTGCCGTCATTTCCCCGGCAAATTTTTTCTCTTTCACTTTCGCACCGAATTTTTTGGCTAAATTCAACAACCGGTCGGCCAAAGGGAGCGGGGCGGAAAGCCGGACTTCTTCCAACAATTCTTTCTTACCGGCCAAGGCGAGCGCTTCCACTGCCGCCTGCCGATAGGCACGGGAGAGGCCGCCAGTGCCCAATTTGGTGCCGCCGAAGTAGCGCACGACGGCGACCAAAACGTTGGTTATGCTCGCTCCGCGTATGGCCTCCAAAATCGGCGGCCCGGCGGTCCCTTTCGGTTCACCGGCGTCCGAACTGCGGGCTTTCTCCTCTTTTCCAACACCGACAAGCCAGGCGTAACAGATGTGGCTGGCGTCAAAATATTCCTTCTTCAGGGCGGTAAGTTTCTTTTCCGCTGTTTCGATGGACTCAACGGGAATCGCGAACGCCTTAAATCGGGAGGCCCTTTCTCTTAACTCGGATTGGGCGCTTCGAGCTGGAACGAAAACCGCTCTACTGGGCAACGGGGGCGGGGGTGACCGAAGCCGGGGGGGCCAACTGCTTTTTGACCCAGTACTGTTCGAGAACGGAGAAGAGATTAAACAAGGTCCAGTATAAAACTAAGCCGGAGGGCATTTGGAAAAAGAAGAAAAAGAAAATGGCGGGCAAAAGATAGACCATCATTTTCTGTTTGGGATCGCGGATGGTGAGCTTTTGCTGCCAGAACATCAAAACGGTCATCAATATGGGCAGAATGAAAAAATGGTCGGCGGCGGAAAGGTCGGAAATCCAGAAAACGAACGGCGCCTGCCGCAGCTCGATGGAGGTGGACAAAACGGCGTAAAGCGCCATAAAAAGTGGAAACTGCAATAGCAAAGGCAGACAGCCGGCAAACGGATTGAAGCCGATTTCGCGGTAGAGCTTGAGCGTTTCCTCGTTCAGCTTTTTCGGGTCTTTTTTGTATTTCTCCTTCAGTTTTTCCAGCCGGGGCTGGATTTCCGCCATCCGGGCCATCGATTTGGCGGACTTGCGCGAAAGGGGCAGGGTCAAAAGCTTGATGAGAATCGAAAAAACGATGATGACCACGCCGTAGTTGGGGGTGATTTTGTGGAACGCCTTGAAGAGCCAGAGCATGCCGACCGCTATCGGCTCCACCAAAACGTCGGGCGTTAGCGGTGCGGCCCCCAAATCCAACAACTTCTCCAAACCGTTGCCAAAACCACGCAGAAGATTGTAATCCAAAGGCCCGACGAAGAGCGTGAAGCGTCCGGAAATGGAGGCGGGTTGTCGTGAAGCGGCGCCGATGAAAACCGAAATCTTTTTGCCGGCAAGCCCGGCCGAATCATGCTCTTGAATTCCCTCCGCCCAAAAGCCGGTGCCGGGGGCTTCCTTGGGAATGATTACCGCCGCAAAATATTTGCTGCGAGTGGCAGTCCAGAAGGTTTCCCCCAAGGCCGCTTCCTTCAAGCTGTCGTTTTTGAAACTTTTTTGATGGACAACCTCCGTTCCCATCCGGGCGTAGGCCCCATAGTAATTCAGCGCATCCTCCCGGCGCTTTTCCGTGACCAGAAGCCCCCCCCTCCAGCCGATGCGGTAATCCCGGCCCCAGTCGCCGATGGAATCGATTATAACAGAGGTCTCGATGGCGTAGCTTTGGGCGGAGAAATCATAGCTAATGCGGACGGGATGACCACCTTCATCGCGAGCCGTGAAAATCAAAGTCGCTTTTTGGTCACCGGAAAGCTCCAGCTTTTTTGAATCCGGTCGAAAGTTAACCGAGGAAGTGTAAAAATTGTGATGCGGCAGAGAGATTTCAAAACTCGTGCAGGCCTGCGGCGGAATCAACTCCAAGGGAACTTTGTCGTCCAGATAATACTTTTTCAAAACAACGGAAACAAATGTGGCCCCGCGGGTGGAAAGCCTGTAACTGGCCAAAGGGGTTTCGACTGTCACCGTTTCCGCCGGAACCGAAACGGCGGCGTTCTGGCTGGGGGTCTGCTTTTTCGCAACTATACTTTCAACCAAATCCAGCGGTTCGGCGGGTGCGGCTTCTTTGGCAGTGTCCATCGGGCCCGTGGCAACCGGCTTGACGGGAGCCGGTTTTTTGGGGTTTATCCACTGGACGTAAACCGGCCAAAGGATGAAAACGAGGGCGATTAATACCAGCCCGATGACGGTACGTTTATCCATTTTGGGGCAAGCCTTGTCGAACCATTACTTGACGGGGTCCCAGCCACCGGCCGAAAACGGGTTGCAGCGCAAAATCCGCCAGAGGGCGAGTGCGCTTCCTTTGAAAAAACCGTGCTTCTTCAAGGCATCCAACGCGTACTCCGAACAGGTGGGATGGAAACGGCAGACCGGCGGAAACCAAATGCGAATGTAGTGCTGATAAAAACGGATAAACCCGCTGGAGGTGAGAACCAAGACCTTCATTACGAAACCTGCGAGAGAACTTCCGACCCGAACAAGGAAAAAAGATAATCCGGCATTTTTTCCTCCGGCATTGGCGGGAAGAAGTTTGGGTGCCGGATGATTATTAAGTAATCACAACCCGGCTTGAACAAGCTTTTATTTTTCCGAACCGCCTCCCGAGCCCGGCGGCGCAGGCCGATGCGCCGATGGGCTTTTCCCACCTTGGAGGAAACCCGAAAACCGAAACGGGCATAGGACAGCCCGTTTTTCCGCCAAAAAATTTCCCCGCCCACAAAAGGCTTGCGCTTCCCTTCGGACAAAATCAGCCCGAAGAGTTTGTCGCCGGAGAGCCGGGCGCTTTTGGGAAATGTCAGCACTACTTGCCGGGAACCGTGGGGACGAGCCGCTTGCGGCCTTTGGCCCGGCGGCGATTTATAACCTGCCGACCGTCCAAAGTGGACATCCGCTTGCGGAAGCCGTGGTCGCGCAGCCGCTTGATTCGAGATGGTTGGTACGTTCTTTTCATTCTTGATTATCCTTTCGTAAAGCGTACTAATATACCCTTAATACGCTCAAAATCAAGCCAAACGGAAATCAATGAACGGGGATTACTTTGCCGCAAGTCATCTTCGTCAAATCGGCCGGCGTGAGCCGAAAGACGGCGTTCGGAGTTCCCGCCGCCGCCCAGATTTCTCCGTATTGCAAGAGATCTTCATCAATGAAGGTTTCCAGCTTTTCGGAGTGGCCGATCGGCGGCACGCCGCCGATGGCAAAGCCGGTTTTTTGGCGGACGAAATCAGCGTCGCCCCGCTCTATCGGCTCTCCCAAATAGCCGGTCAATTTCATCTCATCCACTCGATTTTTCCCGCTGGCAATGATCAGTATTGCTTTTCCGGACGTTTTAGATTTGAAAACCAGCGATTTTGCGATTTGCGCCACTTGGCAACCGATGGCTGCGGCCGCTTCCATCGCGCTGCGCGTTGTGGCGGGCAGTTCCCGGACTTCGTGGTTCAAGCCGGCTGTGCGGAGGATATCCTGAACTTTTTGGGCGCTGGAGCTTAACGTTCCGTGCATTCTCTCTAAATCCTTTCAAGGTTCTCCAGCGTTCGTTCGTTTTTGACATTGCCGGTGTTCAAAGTGGATTTCGGTTCAAGCAAGGCGACCCAGACCTCCTCTTCCGCCACCGGCATATGCTCCACCCCTTTGGGGACAATGATGAACTCCCCTTCGTTGACCGCTACATCACGGTCCCGGAATTTGATGATCATTTTGCCTTTGACCACCCAGAAGAGTTCATCCTCGGCTTCATGTTGATGCCAGACAAATTCCCCTTTGAACTTGACTAGCTTGACATAGGAATCGTTCAGCTCCCCGGCGATTTTCGGCTGCCAATATTCCTTAAAACGGGCGAATTTCTCCGCCAAGTTTACTTTTTCAATCATATTGGATGAATTATAGCCCCGTCTGACAAATCGGGCAACCCTCCTCCTTACTTTTTCAATTCTCCCAATTTCCGGTCTTTGCGAAGAAGTTGAACATAGCCGTTGATCAGCTCTTCCTGTGAGGAAGTAAGGGATTCGAAAACCGGGATGCCGGCCTTTATAACCTGCCGGGCGATATCGGCCAAGGCCAACCCATATTTCTCTGCCAATTCCACAAGTCGGTTTTTCAACTCGTAAGAAAGGTATACATTCAGGCAGTGCTCCCCCCGGCTTTTTCCCTTCTGTGGGGCGGATGTTCTTCCCAATGCCGGCTCAAGCTCCGGGTGTTGATGCAAACCTGGAATTCGGTTCTCAACTTCTGTAAAATTCTTTTCCATGTTTCCTCCTTGGTTTTGGTTTTCAACAGTTTTTCGATACCCTCCCGATTTTCCGAGCGGCAAATCGGGCAACTTTCGGTTTCAACGGGAATGCCATATTGCTTTTGCGCAAAAGGTCCCAAGGCTCTTTTCAACTTGCGGCGCGCCCCTTTCAGAATGCGGCTCACCCGAAGCTCTGGGATTTTCAGAAGCGCGCCGATTTCCGCGCTGGACTCGCCGCAAAAATGAAAGTGTTCCACCACCTCTCGTTCCATTGTGGACAGCCGCGAAAGGGCTCCGCGCACGGCCTGAATAATTCTCCAATTGAAATTGGGTGTTTCTTCAAAAGGCGTTTCAACAAGCGAACGCAGACATTCGATTCGGAGTTTTTTTGGTTTTATGAGCATACCGGTAGGTACGCTTTCGGTTTTCACCCCGCCTTCCCCTGCGTTTCACTTTGGGGAGGTGAAAGTGGTTGTTGGGAGCAAAATCAAAGCTATATTACCTTCGATTTGGCGCAAAACCCGCCAAAAAAGAAAGGGAAGGGACAATGGAAAACGAACCGAGGGATAAACAAGGTCAAAAAGGGATGATTGTCTCCGGATTGATTGTTTTGGGAATGGGGGTTTTGTTTTTGGCCAACGAAATGGGCTGGATTCCCGGGTTGCACCGCACCTGGCCTTTGATTCTCATTGTCGTCGGTTTGGCCTTGATCTTGGGGGCCGTTTTTAAGAAACCTTCCGGCACTCCCGGGCAGTAGATGGACGAAAGCCAGCCCTTACAAGTTCCCATCTCTTCTGCTTCGATTGAACCGTCAGCGCCGGAGCGCCGCCCGTTCAAAATCTGGAGCATTCTTTTTCTTTTCTTTCTGCTCGTTTTTCTGCCGGTGGTCAATTTTCCCCCGTTTGTAAGCTGGCTCATGTACCAGCTCACCGGCACGCAACTGCCGCCCGATTTTGAAAAGGATATCGGCGACAACCGGATGTTCACCTACGTCGCCACGATGATTTTTCAATGGGGGCTGGTGGCTTTTATGTATCTGGTTTTGCGGCTGGAAAAAATGCGGATGGGCGACATCGGCCTTCGGGGTGCGACCATCCGGAATTTCAACATCGGCGCCATTTTTTTGGTCGCCTCGATTTTCGTCACCTATTTGATAACTTTTGGGCTGGATGCCATTGGATTGAAGGTGAATCAGGAACTGGATTTCATCTTGCCCAAAACGTCGGCAGAGCGGCTGACCTGGGTCTTTTTGGCCTTTACGGCCGGCTTTTGCGAAGAAGCCATCTATCGTGGCTACGTTATCTCCCGACTGCAATTCGTAACCGGCGGCTGGGTGATTGGGGCCGTTGTTTCCTCCCTATCTTTCGGTCTTTTGCACGCCTATCAGGGGGTTGGCAACATCGCTTTGATATCGATTTACGGTTTTCTTTTGTCCTTGCTTTTTGTTTGGCGGAAGTCCTTGGTCCCAGGCATCTTCGCCCATTTTTTGCTGGACGTTTTCGCACCGGTCTTGCAGCCGCTGGGTAAGTAAATGCGGAAAGTTATTCTTTCTACTTTTCTATTTTGTTCTCTCTTCACCATTGCCTTTCCCCAAACACCGGATTCAACCTACGCCAAGTGGCTTTTGACTCCGGAAATAAAACGGGGCTTTGACTACGCCCTCTCCGCCGCAAAACTAAAATATGAGGATTTTACTTTCAGGACGGATTATTGGGAGATTGATTCGGCAAGGCTGGCAAAAGTGAACAAGTTGTCGACAACGGCGCTTGGACTGCCTTTCTGGACATTAGAACTCGCAAACAAATTGCAAAACGGGCAAAAAATCGGATCGTTTGCTCCCATTGTGTCTCCCGTTCGAGTAGCAAGAGATTTACAGTTAGAAACAGGTTTATACAAAAGGGAAATTGTTACTTTTGATGATGCCTTAATGATCTGGAGCGATATACAGCATAGAGCCAACGAGTTGAGCAAGGGTATAAAGAATTTCCCAGCAGTCGCACAAACCCAAAACGTCTCCTTTCCGAAGATAGAGATTCATAACATACTATCTCCTCGTAAAACCCCGAAATCTATAAAATCCTCTGTTCTTAAAGAGGGCTATTCAATACTTTTAGCCACAGTTGACCTTTCACGCGCTTGGTCTGACAGTTCAATAAAATATACCCGGCAAGAGATGAACTTTATTGGAAAGAGATTTCCTTCGGTCATCCTTGAAGACACCAGCGAGCAATATTTGTCAGTGGAAGAATTGGATAGTATCCAAAAAGTGGAAGAAAAAATTACGCAAGAATTCGTCTCTTTAGCAACCCCTTCACGGTACAACTCTATGGCTGAATCCTTCATTTCAGGTTTTTTGAATACTGCTACAGAGGCATCAAGATTATTGAAAGCAGTTGATACCGCAGATTCTAACACAAAAAAGAATATTGTAAGAGAAGACAAAAAGTATCACGCTATCATTGGCGGCCCGGGCCCAAATCACTATAAAGGAGATTACTCCCTTATAATCGATTTAGGGGGCGATGACACTTACGAGCTTTCCCGCAGGCCGAATTTTGAAAATCAGATAATCATCGATTTGGGAGGCAACGACAAATACTTTACCTTGGAGGATTATGCCTTGGCCTGCGGGTATTTTGGCTACTCGGTGCTGATTGACGCGGCCGGGGATGATTTATATCAGGGAAAAAACTTTTCGGTCGGGTGTGGGTTTTTTGGCTGCGGGCTTTTGTGGGATCAGGCGGGGAACGACACCTACATCGGTGACCAGTTCACCCAAGGGGCGGGTGGGTTCGGTATAGGCATTTTGAAGGATGATGGCGGCAACGACCGCTATCAGGCGGCAAGGGCCAGTCAGGGCTTCGGCTTTGTGCGGGGAGTCGGCGCGCTTTTGGATGCAGCCGGCAGCGACAATTACTTTGCCGGAGGAAAATACAAGGAACTGCTCGGGCTTTCCGGCGAAATTCGCTATATGTCGGAATCGCAGGGCTACGCCACCGGCCTGCGCCCCGACCTTTCCGGCGGGATGGGGTTTTTGTTCGATTATGACGGCGATGATTCGTACAGCGTGGATATGAACGGACAAGGGGCCAGCTATTGGTGGGGCTTGGGGGCGCTGGTCGACTTCAAGGGGAACGACCGCTATCTGGCCCAGCAGTACGCGCAGGGGGCCGGGGTGCATATGAGCTTGGGCTGTCTGGTCGATTCCTCCGGTAACGACTTTTATTTTTCCAAAGGCGTTTCGCAGGGATGCGGGCACGATTTGGGCGCCGGGATGCTTTTTGATTTGTCCGGAAATGACAATTACGTGGCAACGGACGGCTCGCAGGCCTACGGCTCGGCCAATGGTTTTGGTATTCTCGTCGATGGCCAAGGGAAAGACGGCTACTATGTCAAAGACAAAAAAACCACGCAGGGCGTCGGCAATCCCCGCCGGGAATATGGCTCCATTGCCGTTTTTCTCGATTGCGGCGGAATTGACCACTACGACGGTAATGGAGGGGAGAATCGAATCTGGAAACCGACCGGCACGATATGGGGTGTGGGGGTGGATGGAGAGTTCGGCGCCTTGGACACGGCACAGGTGAAAAAGTGAAACAATTTGCTTTTGTCATCGTCCTTCTTTCGTTCGAAACGATTTCTGCAGAAACCGATACCCTGCGGGCAAAGGTGGATTCCCTTTTTTTGCGGGCTTCATCCGGGCAATTGAAATTCCGTGAATTGAACGAACCGTCCAAGAAGGCGTTACGAGAAATGCCGGAGGCGATTCCGTATTTGGTCGAGAAATTCACTATCCGAGATGCGCGGGAACGGCGCGCGCTTATTGATATTTTGGGGAAAATGCCGGACGCCGTGATGCCGGTGGTTGAAGCGACGCAAAGCTCTAACCGGGACGTGGTCAAAGCCGCTTGCGAAATTTTGGGAGAGTTGAAGGACAGCCGCGCCACGCCGTATCTGGTGAAAGTGCTCGACCATCCGGACATTTTAGCGCGGGGATATGCGGCGACAGGTCTTGGAAAATGTGGTGGGAAAGAGGCAAGAGGTGGATTGCTAAAAACCCTTAACGATTCGGTTAATTTTGTCCGCACGCAGGCCGCTGCGGGATTGGGGTTTCTGAAAGACAAAACGACCCTGTCCAAGTTGATTGACGCTTTGCAGGACGAATACTATGGCGTGCGCTTTGCCGCTGTTAGTTCTCTGGCAAAATTTGATTCAACGGCCGTTCCCTACCTCTTAAAATCGCTCCATTCCGAAGTTCCGATGGTGCGCCAGCTTTCGGCGGAAGCGCTGGGAAAAATCCGCTCTCGTGCGGCTGTTCCCCCTCTTTCCCGAATGCTCAAGAGCAAGCTCTGGAGCGATCGACTAACAGCCATCGAGGCACTTTCCCAAATCGATACCCCGGCCGCCCGGCGGATATTATCTTTGCACCGCGAAGGGGAGCTTTTGGTCAAGGCTCGACAAGAGGAATTGCTGAAAAGATGATGCCCTCCGCCACCCGAAAACTCACCAGCACCGATTTGGCTGAAATTTTGGAAGGGGAGGCGCTGGACGGAGCCGTTTATTTTGAGCGTTTCCTTTCTTTTGAGCAGGTCTTCTTCCCCCAAAATCCGCCGGATGCCATCGATGCTGGAAATGATATCGCCCGCGAGCTTTTCTATCTTTGTGAGAGCAAATACTTTCAATGGAAGGACTTGCTGGTCATCGACACGGAGACTACCGGCCTTTCCGGCGGCAGCGGGAACTTCGCCTTTCTTCTCGGAATGGCGGAAGTGCAACCCAACGGCCTCAAGCTCTCACAAATCTTCCTGCCCGATTTTGCTTACGAGCCGGTTTTGCTTTCGCATCTATCGGAAAAAATGAAATCGAAAAACCTGCTGGGCAGTTACAACGGGAAGGCCTTTGACTGGCCGCTATTGGAGACGCGTTTTCTTTTGAACAAACAGCGGCCCGCAGCTCCCAAGGAACATCTCGATTTTCTCTTCATCGCCCGGCGGCTTTTTAAAAACAGCATTTCTCCCCTTTCACTTTCAAATCTTGAAGGAGAATTGCTTAAACGCCCGAGAGTCAGCGACATTCCGGGAGAGTTGATTCCACAGACCTATTTTGATTTTCTCACCACCGGCAATCCGTATCCTTTAAAGAAAGTTCTGTCGCACAATTTGAAGGATTTGGTCGCCACGGCCGCCTTGGGGCTTTTCTTTTCCCATTGGATTGAATACCCGGAAAAAGTGAATGGTTTGGAAGCTCCCTTGGGGCGGTTTTTGTTGAAGGCCGGAAGCGTGGAAAAAGCGCGGCCGGTCCTGGAAAAGAAAGCAAAGGAAATCAGAACCGAGGAAGATGCCAAAGCGGCGTTCGAGCTTGCGCTTTGTTACAAAAAAGAACAAAACTGGGAAGGGGCCTGCCGGCTGTGGCAAAAGTTATCCAACCAGACAAACTTTTCAACTCAAAGGCTTTTTGCCTTTAGAGAATTGTCGATGTTTTATGAGCATCGCAAAAAGGAGTATCCGGCGGCCATGGCCTACACCCAACAAGCGGCAAAATCTTACCCGATTTCCAATTCCTGGTTGCAGGCCGATTTTGAACGCCGAGCACAGCGCTTGGAAGGAAAACTTTCTCGATAGTTGTTTTTAACTACGCGGGTTTGATTTTGGGTTCCAAAACAGGCTGGGAGGTCGGCGGGGCCGGGCGCTGGTAGGATTTCCAGAGCTTGCCCCAGGGGGTTTTCATAAACTTCCATACCCGCGGCATTCCAATCAAGGGATACCACATCCAGTCGTGATAGATGTTGGATGCCGCCGGCGCCCAGACCATCAAGGGGGAATGCAAAGCCGGTTTTTCCAGAAAACGGAGCGGGCCTTTGCGCAGCATCTGGTCTCCCCAGATGACGAAGCTTTTCCCCACTTTGAAGTGCAGATTTAAATTGGAAATATCCTTGCCCATTATCTCGACGTTAATTTTCTGCGCGTTTCCAAGTCCCATTTTGTCCGCCATTGCCAAATAAGGAATCTGCATCGGGTCAAACCCCATAATCCGGGCGGCCACGGCATCGATGGCCACCGAATCGGCGGAGGCCAGAATCAAATTCGCTTCCACCGGCACCATCGTGCGCGGCCCGGCGCCGTTGCCCGCCACCGAGCCGTCCATCACGGCAAAAACAGAAGGATGCAATTCCTTTTGCATCAGCACCAAATCGACCAAAACCTCGTGAATGTACTTGTGCGCGTAATGACGGACTTCTTTCAAAAGCCCTCCAAAGGCGTTTTTGATGGCGCCGGTGGTGGTTGAATGCCCATGGGTTTTCAAAGTCGGCAAATGCACAATCTGCTTGCCGGGGTAAATTTTTGGAATCTCGATGCCGTGCGGAAAGAGTTCCGGCAGCTTCAATAATTTTGATTTGAAATTGTAAACCTGCCATTCCTGCTCTGGCAGGGGGTTGAAGCCGAGCCCGTACCGCTCCAGAATCGGCATCCACAAGTTTTTTTCCGCCCCCTTGCGGGGGTCGGTGACCACGGTTTTGTTTTCCACCACCCAAAGTTTTTCCTTGGGATAGCCGGCGTCGGAAATGTATTTGACCACCCCTTCCAACTGCCAGGGTTGAGTCGAGCAGGCGGGGAAGAACTTGGTCCAGGATAAATTCAGCTTGATTAGGGTTTCTTTGTCTTTGGAAACGGCCGATTCAAAGCCGGACTGTTTCAACAGTTTGGCATAATCCGCCAAAACGGTCTCCGGCCGCGCCTCCATTACCCATACGGTGGATTTGCTCATAACCCATATAATATACCCCGGAAGATGGTTGTTTCAAGCAGGATTTGATGCTGTTTTTTACTTCAAAACCAGCATCTTTTTCGTTTCTCGGAATTCTGCGGCCTGAAGCTGGTAGAAATAAACCCCCGAAGGCACCGGTATCCCCTTCTCATCCCGGCCATCCCAGTTCACCGTTTTTGTGCCAGCCGTCAAGAATTCATCCACCAATGTGCTGATCTTTTGCCCCAAAACATTGAAAACTTCCAACTTCGTTCGCCCCGATTTGGGCAGGGCAAAGGTGATTTGGGTATTGGCGTTGAAAGGATTGGGGTAGTTTTGAGAAAGATAATAAACTTTTGGAAAGTTTCCGGACAGATCCCCATCAATAGAAGTTGGAAAAGTGTCACAAGCAAAACAAGCAGCCATCACACCTCTGACAAAATTTACCTTAATATCCGTTCCACCAAATCCCACAAACTTGATTGTTGTATCGGGAGAGATAAAAACTGAGTCAATATCGATAAATCCCAATTCATCAAATACCGTATCGAATTTGATTTCCCAAAACCCATTTCGAATAAGATTAGGTGGCTCCGTCGTAGCGAGATTTAAGGAATCAGAGAACCCAGCTATTACAAAAGTATCCGGAGAAACACTGTTGTATCTACCCCCAGAAAAAGACCTAACCGCACGCAAGGTAGCAGTTAAAGTCGCAACAACTCCACTAAAAGTACGCGGATAAGATAAAGTCATATAAACATTTCCGATTGTTGTTGATTCCCTAAGTGGCAGTACTAAACCGGTGATGGTATCCTTGTTGGTAATCAAAACCCGCACCCTTACGGAAAAATCGGGGGGCGTCGTTGAGGGCCCCACAGGTTTTGACTCAATAATCACCGAATCCCTAGGGTCGGGCAATTGGGCAAAAGCAGAAAGGGCGAAAAGAGCTAAAATCAAACCGGCAAGGAAGTTCACCTTGAACATTATTCTGCTCCTGCCATATAATACGCATTTCACAGCTAAAAAAATAGGGGCGGTTTGTAAACCGCCCTATGGACAACCACAGAGAGTTGCCCCTACTTCAAAATCAGCATCTTCTTTGTTTCTTTGAAATCTTCCGAGCGAAGCTGGTACAAGTAAATGCCGGAGGGCAACGGTATACCCTTGTCATCCCGCCCGTCCCAGTTCACCGTTTTGGTGCCCGCGCCAAGGACTTCATCCACCAGTGTTCTGACCTTTTCTCCCAAGAGATTGAAAAGCTCCAAGGTGACCCGCCCGTCTTTGGGCAGCAAAAAGACAATTTGCGTGCCGGCGTTGAAGGGATTGGGATAATTTTGAAAAAGGGCGAATTCGCGGGGAAGATTTCCCCGATGGATTTCGCGCACGTCTGTGGTGGTTACGGTGAAAATCGAATTGATGAAATTTACCCGGTACCTGGTTCCCGCCAGGTCGCGGAATTCTATCCGGTCGGACGGGTTGTTGCGCACCGAGTCAAACAAGGCCTGGCCGGAAGGCCCGGAGACCTTCACCGTGTCGAATTTTAGCTGCCAGAACAGCTTGCGGGCGGCGTTGGGCGGCTCCGCCGTAGTCAAATCCCCCGAATTATAATCCCCGACGATACGGAACCGGTCCGGGGAAATGCCGTCGAACTGGTTCGTTGTCACCGTTGTGCTCCATTGAAGGGTTGTGGTTTGTGGATTTACTAATCCGCCAAAGGTGCGCGGATAAGCAATGATCCCATAGGCCCCGCCCGAGAGAGAGGTTTCCTCCAAGGGGAGCTGGAATTCCGAAAGAGTGTCTTTATTGGTTATCCAAACGTTCATAAGCACTTGCGCACCGGGGGGATTGGTGGAAGGGGCTACCGCCTTGGATTCCAAAATGACCGAGTCGCGCGGGTCTATTTGCACCCAGGCAGTTTCACACCAGAACGCTAGACAAAGTACCGCTATTGCGGTAATCGTTAGATATTTCTTCAATTTCCCTCCTTTTTATCGGAAGCCGCAAGCTGTCCGGACCTCGGATGTTCCCCCAAAAGCGACCCCATTCGCTATATCGACAACCTTAAAATTTACTATACCCTCCTTGTAGGGGCGGTTTGCGATCCATCCTATGGGCAGATACATCGGTCTGCCCCTACAAATACCAAACAAAAAGCCCCGTCCCTGTGGACGGGGCTTTCAAGCGTTGCGTCAGGTGTGGGGGTTGTTAGAAAAATATTCCTAATCAACCTGACGCCGCGGGCTCCCCCGACTTCGGGCTTAACTGCAGCCCGAAGTCCCGCCGCAATTCAAACATTTGTAGCAGGCGCCGTTGCGCACCATAATCATCCCGCAGTCGGAGCAAAGCGGCGCGTCCATCTGGTTCTGGAAAGCGGCCTGTTTTTTTCCGGCCTCACCCGCCATTCCGGTCTGGGCAGGTTTTCCCGCCCCGGCGGGTTTGGATGAGGTCTCCGTCTTGGTTTCGCCGTTTTCCTCCCGCGTGACCGTCAAACCCTCCGGCTGCTGGTCGGGAGGCAAAAATTTCTTCCCCATCCAGCGGAAGATGTAGTCCATAATGGAGCGTGCCATCGGGATCTCCGGATTGTTGGTAAACCCGGACGGCTCGAAGCGCATATGGGTGAACTTTTCCACCAGCGTTTTCAAAGGCACGCCGTACTGCAGGGAGAGGGAAATGGCGGTGGCGAAGGAATCCATCAACCCGGAAACGGTCGAACCCTCCTTGGCCATCGTGATGAAAATCTCCCCCGGGTTGCCGTCGTCGTACAGCCCGACCGTGATGTATCCCTCGTGCCCGGCGATGGAGAACTTGTGGGTGAAAGCCCGCCGCTCATCCGGCAGCCGCTTCCGCCTTGGGCCGCCTTCGGCATTCTTTTCCAAGCCTGTGACCAACGGCTGCGTCCGCTTGGAGCCGTCGCGGTAAATGGCCAACGCCTTAAGCCCCAAATGCCAGCCCTGGGTGAAAGCGTCCATAATATCCTCGATCGTGGATTCGTTGGGCATATTCACCGTCTTGGAGATGGCACCGGAAATGAAGGGCTGCGTCGCCCCCATCATTTTCAAGTGGCCCATATGGTGAATGAAACGCGTCCCATTCTGCGCCTTGAACGCGCAGTCGAAAACCGGCAGATGCTCCGGTTTGAGATGCGGCGCTCCCTCGATGGTACCGCTCTCCTCGATATGCTTGACGATATCCTCGACCTGCTCCTTGGCGTAACCCAGATAGTTCAGCGCTTCCGGCACGGTCTGATTGACGATTTTCATCACCCCGCCCCCCACCAAATTTTTGTATTTCACCAGCGCAATATCCGGCTCGATGCCGGTGGTGTCGCAATCCATCATAAAGGCAATCGTGCCGGTGGGGGCGATTACCGTCGCCTGCGAGTTGCGGTAGCCATGCTGCCGCCCCAACTCGTGCGCTTCCTTCCAGGCCAATTCAGCTGCGGAAAAGAGGTTGAGCGGCACCAGCTTGGCGTTTACGTTTTCCAATGAAAGCTCGTGCTTGGCGATGACGTTTAACATCGCCTCTTTGTTCTTTTCGTAACCCTCAAAAGCCCCCTGCTTTTCGGAAATCTCCGCCGACATTCTATACGCCTCGCCGGTCATAAGGGCGGTAATCGAAGCCGCCACCGCCCGCCCCTCCTCCGAATCATACGGCAGCCCCCGGCTCATCAGATACGCCCCCAGATTGGCGTACCCCAAGCCGAGCTCCCGGAACGCCTTGGCGTTCTTGGTAATCTTTTCCGTCGGATAGCTGGAATTATCAACGATGATATCCATTGCCAGAATGAAAGTGTCTACCGCCCGGGCAAACGAATCCGGGTCGAAATCCCCCTCCTTGTTTCTGAACTTCATAATGTTCAAGCTGGCCAGATTGCAGGCCGAATCATCCAGGTGCATATACTCCGAACAGGGGTTGGAGGCGTTGATGCGCCCGGAGTTCGGTGATGTGTGCCAGGAGTTGATGGTGGTATCGTACTGCATCCCCGGGTCGCCGCACTGCCAAGCGGCTTGTGCCGACTGGCGCAAAATTTCCCTGGCCGGCACGGTCTCGATGACCTTGCCGCTTTTCACCTCTTTCAAATTCCACGGGCCGTCCGCTTCCACCGCTTTCATAAACTCGTCGGTAACGCGGATGGAGTTGTTGGCGTTTTGGAACTGAATCGATTTCCAGGCCTCCCCGTTGATGGTCATATCGAAACCGGTCGAACCCAAAGCCCAAGCTTTCTGTTCTTCAACCGCCTTGCAGTTGGCGAATTCCAAAACATCCGGATGGTCCACGTTTAGAACGACCATTTTCGCCGCCCGGCGAGTTTTGCCGCCCGATTTAATGGCCCCCGCCGTGGCGTCCGCCCCGCGCATAAAAGAGACCGGGCCGGAAGCCAGCCCTCCCCCCGCCAGATGTTCGCGCGAGGAGCGGATGGTGGACAAATTAATCCCGGAGCCGGAGCCCCCCTTGAAAATCATCCCTTCGGTTTTAATCCAGTCCAGAATCGAGGGCATCGTGTCTTCCACCGAGAGGATGAAGCAGGCGGAGCATTGCGGCACCGGCTCGATGCCGACGTTGAACCAGACCGGGCTGTTGAAGGCCCCTTTTTGGAAGAGCAGAAGGTGCGCCAGCTCCTCCGTAAAGATTTCCGCATCGCTCGGGGTGGCGAAGTAGCCATCCTTCACCCCCCAGTCCCGGATGGTGTTCACCACCCGGGAAATCACCTGTTTCAAGCTCGTTTCCCGCTGCGTTGTGCCCAGTTTGCCGCGGAAGTATTTGGAGACGACCACGTTGATGGCCAGTTGGGAGTAGAATGTGGGGAATTCCACTTCCGTCTGTTCAAAAACGACTTTGCCGTCCGCCCCGCGGATTACGGCGGTCTGCTTTTCCCAAGTTACGGTGTCGAAGGGATGGACACCTTCTTCCGTAAAGTACCGTTCCAGCCGCAGTCCGCTTTCTGTTTTTGTTGCCATAGCTTGTTCCTGTTCTGGGGTCATTAACCCTCCCTCCTATAGGTGTTTATCGGTAAAACCTGTCGTTAAGTTCCCGAATTCCTCTTTATGAGCTAAACCCGACCACCCTGTTGTCGTTCAGCTTCCGGTGGAAGTAGCCTCCATTTCCCCCTGCGTAGAGGTAACCACCTATGAATAATCATAAAATCTGCGTTTTCAGAGCCGATTTCAACAGAAGGATCCAATTGTTTAGCATTTTCCTCAAGTTTTCGAAATTCTTCGATATGTTTTCCGCCATCATCCGGAGGTTTCCTCTCCATATTTTCGCGCCATAACGGAGCGTGTTTATCCCAAAGCCGGGTTACCAGAAAGGATTTATCCAATGGGGGGTAGGGTGCTAACCTCATTACTCCCTCTTTTTTCTTTTCCTCCGGGTAACATGAATAGAAAATATCCAGCAGCTTCAGGTCTGCCTTAAGATCTCTGCCATCAATAAATGATTGGTCTTCCCTTAAGAAGAGTGGGGCAACGCGAGCGTGAAAACTATCATTTGAAGCAAAAACCATGCAAAAAGGGAGATAAAAAAGGTAAGCTAAATCGATAATGTGGCTCGCCCGGTCGCGCGACTCAAGGTCAGATGCTATCGCGACGAAGAAAAACAAATCAACGGTCACAACATGTGCTGTGTATGGAGCAAACTCCCCAATATTTGGAGAACCCTGCTTTTGCCACCGCACTGTAATCATATCCTTGACCCCTTGTGGGAGACCCAACCGCCTGAGCGCCCACCGAAAAATTGCTTCCTTCTGGGTTTGGTCTGCCATCAAATGTTCAACCAAGCTTTTCACTTCGGCTAACGTTTTTGGTTTGGCAAACCTATCAAAAAGTTTTCTAAATTCTTTATATCGCGCTTCAAAATTGATATTCGACAAATCCTGCCTCCAAGCGCGGGCTATTTGGCGTTCAATCTCGAGGAACTCTCCCTTTTGCCACCTTTCAAAAGCCTCGGCTTCTGGACACTCCTTATGAATAAAACCTTTCTTCCTTCCATCGGTTACGGCGGAGCCCCCACCAATTACAGGTATCCCGACAAATGGAAATTTCTGATGGCCCAAAAGTTCAGCTTCACAAATTTTAATGTGATGCACATTAGGCCGCGACTTCATAATAGGCGTTTTTTTTGCAATGTCGCCAACTATCTGCCCCGGGGAACGACCTGATTTAATTTCCTTTTCAAGATCTGCCAGGGTCTCAATGAAAAACAATGGCGTTATGTTGGTTAGGAAAAAGTTGTCAAGCCAGATTGCCTCATCCGGGCTCAGGCTTTGCAGAGTAGATTTGTCAAAAATTAAAATTGGTCCCATACCCATCTAATTCTCTCTCAACTCGCCCTCTGCAACACCGGCTTTTGCTCCGGTTGCGGGACCCGCTCGTCGATGAGCGCCAAAACGGAATTTAGCTTTTTTAACATCAATGCCCCGCTTACAAACCGCGGCGCCAGAACCAGTTCGCCGGTGATGGGGTTTTGCTCCGGCGCGAGTCGCGGGGTGTATTGCCCCTCCGCAATTTCAAAGGTGCCGGTGTTGCAGTCCAGATGAAGCCCCAACTGGCGGATGACCGGGTTGTATTTCAGCTCAATCCAGACCTCATTTACCATCGTTTTCTCCGGGCCAACCCCGGCGGACATTGAGGTTACTTCGTCGCGCAAATCTTCAAAAACCTTTTTCATTTCAACCGGGCTCATCCCATCGGCTCCTTTTCACGGCCTCCTTGGCCGGATCTTGCTTTTCTTGCGGTTCTTTGGACGACAAAATCGCACCGTTCATTCCGGATGCACATAAAACGGTCCCACCGGCGGTTCCTCCGGTAGGGGATAGACCACCTCGACTTCCCCGCTTCCCTCGTTAATGCGCGCCAAAAGGCACAAATCCTTTCGGATGCCGTCTTCTTCTATCACCCTTTTTGCCGCCCGGCGCAGCTCCTCCGTATATACGGGCGAAGGATACTGGACGGAAAGGCGGACGTTCTTTTTGGTGGTGTTCATCAAAACCCGCTTCAAATCGGGATAAATAAGGTCGGAAATATCCGGCACGCGCAGAAAAACATCCGGTTCGTGCCACATCTCGGCGGCAAGCACCACCTCTTCCCACTCCCCGCGTTCGGCACCGCTAATCATCCTCGAATTTCCTACTCTTTCGGCTCCTCCGGCGGCAAAATCACGACCGTGTTGTTTTCCTCGTTCACCACGAAATCCCAGAACGAAATCGGCGCCTCTTTTTTCATAACCTTTAACATCTCGATGCAAACCCGGCGAATTTCCCAATGGGCAAAAGGAGTGCAACGCACGGTGAAAAGATGCCGCAGTTCTCTAAAGTTGGCGGTAATGACGATTTCCGAGGTGGTGGCGTTGGGCAGAATGTACCGGGCATCCTCCTTCGGCACCCCCCCTTTCACCATTTCTTCGTAAAATTGCTGCGTTTCGGAGGCCAGCTCCATAAACTTTTCCGCAAAAGGCGTTTGGGCTACGGACGGCGGAACGACATAGTCGAACGGCCGGGTCTTGCCGTACTGCACGTAGCGCTGGCTTTCCTGCGAAGGGGATATCAAGCGGTGGCGGATCAGCTCGTGGGTGAAAACCCGCGAGCCCCCCTTGATGCGAAAGGTGGCGTGGGCATGTTCCAAAACGGAATGGTGCCCCTTGCGCAAAATTTTCTTAATCAGCTCCTCCGTGGAAGCGGGCGGGTTAAAGCGGTGAAAGGATAGATAGCAGGTGCGGCAGGCCTGCTCAATCACCTGCTCGGCCTGGGGCGTGATGGACATCAAGGTGACCAAAAGCTCCCCGGAGGGTTTGACGAAATCTTTCTTTTCCGGCTGTTCCAAAACAGTTTTCTCCTCTAACATAAGATACGTTTTCCTTCCTGCGATGTTTTGAACTTTTCTTGGTTCAATCTCTTCCGTTTTTGCGTAGGGGCGGTTCACGAACCGCCCTTACCAATTTTTCGTAGGGGCGAATCTTGTATTCGCCCTCTCTGCCCGTCCTCCCCTTCCCACATCGGGAAGGGGACCGAGGGGTTAGGTCCTTTCCGTCCAAAGATGACAAGTCCCCCGGCATTTGCGTCGGACCCTGGGGGTCTCGACCCGAAGGGCAGGGGGACTTGGATTATTGGCTATGCCTTTCGGTCTCCCCCTCCTATAAGAAGGCCGAAAGGCCAACCCGGCACAGCTCACCGCTGTGAATCATACGATTCCAGCCACCCCTCGACTAAACTCGGGGCCAGCGGCAACCGCACCGGCTCCCCTGCGTCTAAACAGGGGAAAAACAGACCCTAAAAACCCGCCAAAAGCAGACTTTCGGGCCAAGCCAAACTAATGTCGGCAAAGAAACAATCTGTCGAATTGTGACATTTTTGTCAAGAACTTTTTGCAGAAAATACCACAAAATATTGTGGTTGATAACTTGTTGATAACAACAAATCGGTATGAATTTTGCTAACTGGAAATTTGGTGTAAAATTTTACAAGGGGTACTCTTTTTATCGTTTACTGCGGCTGGTTGCCCTGCCCCTGCAAACTGTCGAGTGCGGTTTGCAGTTCTGAAAGCGTAATCAAATCCTGATGGCGGAAGACCTCGCGGCCGGCCGAATCATAAATGATTGTTTCGGGCAGGATACCGGAGAGATTGAACAGATTGGCCAAACTGTCCACCGGGTCGTTGAAGATGAAATTGGGATAACCTACCTTCTGCTGGACCAAAAAATCCTCCACCTTGGCGGCCAGTTTGGCCGAATCGCCGACGACAAAGAAATCGGCGGAAACGCCGATCATGTTCAGTCTGGCGGTATCCAGCGTCTGGTAAAATTTTACGAGATCCGGAATTTCCGTGGTGCAGGGGCCGCACCAAGTGGCCCAGAAATTGACTACCAGAGGTTTGTGTTTGAAATGTTCAAGCCGGGAGCGCAAATCAGCCGTGGTTACGACCGAAGCCAAGGGCTCTCGCTTCTGCGGCGCCTTGGCGCAGGCAAAAAGAACCGTGAATACGATAATCCAGACTTTAACGAATTTCATCGCTTTTGAAATACAGGGGCGGGTTTCAAACCCGCCCCTGCTGCAAATGGACAATATAAGGAATTAATTGGTGGAGGCCTGCTTGCGCCACTTGATGGAACAGCCGAACGCCTTCGTTTCGGCCATTTTTACCGGCTTCCCCGCCAAAAGCGCGTTCAAGGCCTCCTTCAAATCGCGGCTTTTCACCTTTTTGGCGTCCGTCTCGTCCTCCACCCGCCCCCGATACACCAGCTTGGAATTGGCATCCAAGAGAAAGACGTGCGGGGTCACCTTCGCGCCGTAGGCCGCCGCCACCTCGGAAGTGGAATCGTACACGTAGGGAAACACGAACCCCTTCTCCTTGGCCCGCTTCACCATGTTGTCGTAGCTGTCCTCCGGCACCCGTCCCGGGTCGTTGGGGTTGATGGCCACGAAGGCGATTCCCTTCGCCTGGTACTCCTTGGCCAGCTTATTGATGCGGTCTTCAAACGCCTTGGCGTACGGGCAGGCGTTGCAGGTAAAAATCACCGCCACCCCTTTTTTATCCTTGTAATCGGCCAAGGAATAGGTCTTGCCGTCCGTCCCCATAAGGGCAAACGCCGGCCCCGTGGCGCCGATGGGTAATTCATCCGCCCCGGCGAACGCGCCCAAGGCCAATACCGAAGCCAGTACCATCCCGATGTGACGCAAACGCATTTCCCGCTCCTTTCGGTTTATGTTTTGTAGGGGTTGAATATATTCAACCCCCGCATTTCTGCGAACATTGGTTATACACGCCAAAAAGAAAAACGTACGGGCGGGCTAAAAAAGCCCGGCAAGGCACAAAAACACGCCAAGAAACCGGTTGGTTTTTCACTAAAAATTGACTATAATTTGGGTCTTGCGTAAACGGTAAGGCCTGCCCGGCTCGTGGCCAAAGGCCCAAGCCAAAGTATCGCAGAATTGATAAAACCATGTTCAATCAGCTGACTGAAAAATTCGGCGCGATTTTCAAAAAGCTTTCCGGCAAGGGAAAACTGTCGGAGGAAAACGTCCGCGATGCGCTGGCCGAAGTCCGCCGGGCCCTTTTGGAAGCGGACGTCAACTACAAGGTGACGAAGGAGTTTTTGGCCGAGGTCGAAACCAAATCGCTCGGCGCGGAAGTTCTTTCTTCGATTCAACCGGGCCAGCTTTTTGTCAAAATCGTTTACGATTCGTTAGTCGAGCTTTTAGGTAAGAAAGCGGAACTCGTCAAGACGGCTGGAGCTCCTCCGACCGTGATTATGGCCGTCGGCCTGCAGGGCTCCGGCAAAACCACTTTCTGCGGCAAATTGGCCCTTCAATATAAAAACAAAGGGAAGCGGGTCTGGCTGGCCGCCTGCGACACCCAGCGCCCTGCGGCAAGAGAGCAGTTGAAGGTCTTGGCGGACTCGATTGGGGTGAAAACCCACCTCGCCGGGGCCGACGCCGTGGCCGGGGCCTTGGAGGCCCGTCAAAATGCGCTGGAGGATGGCGCGGATTTTTTGATTGTGGATACCGCCGGCCGGCTGCATATCGACGAAGAGCTGATGAACGAGCTGGCCAAAATGAAAGCCAAGCTCAAGCCCACCGAAATTCTTTTGGTTCTGGACGCCATGACCGGTCAGGATGCCGTGAACGTGGCTGAACAATTTCACCAGAAATTGGGCTTGGATGGGTTGATTTTGACCAAGCTGGATGGCGACGCCCGCGGCGGCGCGGCCCTTTCCGTCAGAAAAGTGACCGGTATTCCCATCAAGCTGGTCGGTATCGGCGAAAAACTGGCCGACCTCGAACCTTTCCATCCCGACCGGATGGCCTCCCGCATTCTGGGGATGGGGGATATCGTCGGACTGGTGGAAAAAGCGCAGGAGACCTTCTCCCAGAAAAATGCCGACGAGCTGGCCGAGCGGTTGCGGAAAAGAAGTTTTACGCTGGAGGATTTCCGCCAGCAGCTTTTGGAAGTGAAAAAAATGGGCCCCCTCGATTCTTTGGCCGGCAAACTCCCGGCCGCCTTGAGCCGGGGAATGGAGGCCGGTGTGGACGAAAACGGCTTGAAACATACCGAAGCCATCTTATCTTCCATGACCCCCCTGGAGCGGGAGCGCCCGCAGATACTCGACGGCTCCCGCCGCAGGCGTATTGCCAAGGGTTCGGGAACGACCGTGCAGGAAGTGAACCAGTTGCTCCGGCAGTTTGAGCAGGTGGCCAAAATGATGAAATCGGTTTCAAAAATGGGTAAATTCAAAGCCGACCTCCTGGGCCGGCTGGGACGGTTTTAACGGATAAATGAAAACAAAAACGATGGAGGATTTATGGTAGTTTTGCGTCTGCGCCGCATAGGCGCCAAAAAAAGACCCTTCTTCAGGCTGGTCGCCGCCGATTCCCGCCGCCCGACGGATGGGCGCTTTTTGGAAACCTTGGGCACCTACAACCCCAAAGCCAAACCGGCCGTGGTGGATTTGAACGAAGAGCGGATTGGCTACTGGTTGGCGGTGGGCGCCCAACCCTCGGATACGGTCAAAGCCCTCTTTAAACACACCGGCTTAACCCAGAAATTGTCGTTTAAAAAGGCCGGCAAGGATGTCTCCGGCGTGGTTTTGAAAAGCACCATCAAGGAAGCCGCCAAAGCCAAAAAAATCGGCAAGAAGGGCAAAAAAGAGGAAACCCCCAAACCGGAAGAGAAGAAAACGGAGTAGCAAATCCGCTTCGGATTTGAACAGCGATGAAAATCGACATCATCTCCATTTTTCCCCGCCTTTTTGAAGCGTTTTTGTCCGAATCGGTGCTCGGCAAGGCGGTCTTGCGCAAATTCGTAGACATTTCCATAACCGATCTGCGTAGATTTGCGGAGGATAAGCACTCAACGACCGACGATACCCCTTACGGCGGCGGGGGCGGGATGGTGATGTTGCCGGCCCCCCTGATGAAGGCGGTGGAAAGTTTGAAAAATGGCCGCCGCCCGCGTGTGATTCTGACAACCCCGCAGGGAAAGCTGTTCAATCAGAAGTTGGCGCAGGAGTTTGCGAACGAAGAACAGTTGATTATTATCTGCGGGCGCTACCGGGGCGTGGATGAGCGTGTCCGGCAGCTTGCAGTCACGGACTGCGTTTCCATCGGCGATTATGTTTTGGGCGGCGGGGAAATCCCGGCGATGGTGATAACGGAGGCGGTGGTTCGATTGATACCCGGCGTGGTGGGAAACGAGGATTGCGTCCGGGCCGATTCCTTTACTTCCGGGCTTTTGGAGTATCCGAACTACACCCGCCCGGAGGAGTTTATGGGGCTTTCCGTCCCCAAGGTTTTGCTCTCCGGCAACCACGCCGAAGTGAAGCGCTGGAGAAGGCGGGAGTCGCTTTTGCGCACGAGGGCTTTGCGCCCCGAGTTGTTTGAAAAATTTGAATTGACCAAAGAAGACCAAAAATTGCTGGAAAGCTAAGGAGGCCGTATGAACTTGATACAGATGATTGAAGCCCGCCAGATGAAGGCCAAACGGCCCGATTTCGGCCCGGGCGACACGGTGAAGGTGCACGTCAAAATCAAGGAAGGGGACAAGGAACGGATTCAGATTTTTCAGGGGACCGTGATTGCCCGGGGCGGGCGCGGGGCCCGCGAAAGTTTCACCGTGCGCAAAATCTCCAGTGGCGTGGGAGTGGAGCGGGTTTTTCCCCTTTTCTCCCCCTCCGTAGCCAAAATCGAGCTGGTGAAAACCGGCGATGTCCGCCGCGGGAAACTCTACTATTTGCGCAACCTGAAAGGAAAATCGGCCCGGATTGAGGAAAAAATGAAGGAACTGGAAGAGGCCTCCGGTCCGGGAGTAACCGCCGAAAACGAATAACTTGACCGAAATCTACGCCACCGAGCGGGGACTATGGAAGAGCGGACTTTCCCTGATTTGCGGCGTGGATGAGGCTGGCCGGGGCCCTTTGGCCGGGCCGGTGGTGGCGGGGGCGGTGATTTTCCCAACCGGTTTCACAGGACTGCCAGTCAACGACTGCAAACTATTGACGGCCGAAAAGCGCCAAGAACTTTTCGGCCTTATTTTTGAAAAGGCGTTGGATGTATCAACCGGAGCCGCCTCCCATACCGAAATCGATGAATTCAACATTCACCACGCATCTTTTCTGGCGATGCACCGCGCAATTGAGAAACTCAAGATTATGCCGGAAATTGTCCTGGTGGACGGCAAATTTGAAATCCCCAAGCTGACCTTCCCTCAAAAGGCAATTGTAAAGGGTGACCGGCTTTCCGCCTCGGTGGCGGCAGCCTCCATCGTGGCCAAAGTGACCCGCGACCGGATGATGCAGGAGTTGGATGAGCAGTATCCGGGCTGGAATCTGGCCCAAAACAAAGGGTATCCAACGCCGGAGCACAAGGTGCTCGTGGTTGAAAAGGGAATTTCCGAAATCCACCGAAGAACCTTTTGCGACCACATCACCGCTCCCACTCTGTTTACGAAGTGAGTTCCATAGCAAAAAAAGGGAAAGCGGGCGAGGAAGCCGCCGAGAAGTTTTTAATTCAAAAAGGGTTTGAAATCATCGGCCGCCGCCTGCACGCAGGGCACAAGGAAATTGATTTACTGGCTAAATACGGCGAACAACTGGTGTTTGTGGAGGTCAAGGCAATTTGGGAACGCTCCTTTGGTTATCCGGAGGAGCGGGTAACAGCGGCCAAAAAGAAAAAATTAATCGAGGCGGCCTACGATTATCTTGAACGGGCCAAAATGCCGGAAGCCTCTTTCCGTTGGGACTTTGTTGGCATCGATTTCTCCCAAAAACCGCCGGAATTCATCCACATCACCGATTTTTTGGAAGAATAGAGTCCTTTTCCAGCTCTTTATTGATTTTTTCCCAAATCCCGACCCACTTTTCCGGCTTTTTATTGATTTCCGCAACGAATCGGTTGAACTGCTCTTCGGTCACCCCCGCGCTGTCCAAAATTTTCCGAGTCTCCGTCCGGGCTTTCATTGGCTGATCCGCCAGTCGGGTTTGCAATTTGACCACCTCCACGTACAACTGGACAAAATCACCTTCCGTTAAGGCAGCCTGCCAGTACGTATCCCGCAGGAAGAAAACCGAGACAATGGCAAGCAGGGCAACAAGGAAGTACAACCTTTGGCGGGGCGCATTTTCCAGCACGGGGCAATCGTAAAGATTTAAAGGGGGGCTGTCAAGGCGAAAGCCCCTGCCCCTTGCAACAATCGAAACTATTTGCGAACTTGAAGGACGTAGATGGAGCACAAAACCCGGTCCTTAAATCGCCTTGCCTTCAGCGCCACGGCTCATTGTTTGACCGGCTGTGCCATCGGCGAGGTCTTGGGGATGGTTGTCGGCACGGCCTTCGGCTGGGGCAACTGGACAACAGTCGTTCTGGCCGTAATTCTCGCATTTATTTTCGGCTACTCGCTTACCTTGTTGCCTCTTTTCCGCGCCAAATTGCCGGTGAAAACCGCTTTGGGGCTAGCTTTTGCGGCCGACACCCTTTCCATCACCATAATGGAAATCGTGGACAACGTCATAATGCTGGTCATACCGGGAGCGATGGAAGCGGGGCTGGCCGAACTGCTATTCTGGGGCAGTTTGTTCTTCTCCCTCATTCTGGCCGGGCTGGCCGCCTTTCCCGCCAACCGCTGGTTGATTGTTCGCGGCCGGGGGCACGCCGTTCTGCACCAGCACCATCGCGGCGCAACCCCATCGCAAGAAGACGAACCGCCCCATCATGGCCATTACAGTCACCCGCATTAAGCAAATCTTCCTTTAGTTAGTTGTGTCAGGAGTTACTCCTGACGCAAATCTTCCCTTGCAAAAGACCTCTCAAATTGTATAATAAGCTGGTTATGAATCCAATTTTTCCACGGCGCAAATCCCGGCCGGTAACCGTGGCGGGGAAGGTGATTATTGGCGGCGGCGCCCCGATTGTGGTGCAGTCGATGACCACCACCGACACCCGGGACGTGGAGGCCACGGTGGCCCAAATCAAGCGGCTGGAAGAGGCCGGCTGTGAAATCGTGCGGGTGGCGGTGTTGGATGAAAAAGCCGCTCTGGCTATCCCTGAAATCAAAAAACAGATAAACTTGCCGCTGGTCTGCGACATTCACTTTGACTACAAGCTGGCTCTTCTGGCCATTCAGGGCGGGGCCGACAAGCTGCGCATCAATCCCGGCAACATCGGCGCGGAATGGAAAACCCGCGAAGTGGTGAAGGCCGCCTCGGAGCGTAACATTCCCATTCGAATTGGGGTCAACACCGGCTCGCTTCCGAAAGATTTGTGGGAAAAACATGGCGGCCCCAAACCGGAGGCGATTGTGGAGGCGGCATTGCGCCACTGCGGAATCCTCGAAGATATGGGGTATAACAGCGTGGTTGTCTCGCTCAAATCCTCGGATGTGAACGAGGCGTTGGCGGCCTACCGTCTCTTTGCCGAAAAATCGATTTATCCTTTGCATCTGGGGATTACTGAAGCCGGTTCGGCCTTCGCCGGTTCCATTAAATCGGCGGTCGGCATCGGAACGCTTTTGGCGGAAGGAATCGGCGACACGATCCGCGTCTCGCTGGCGGATGACCCGACCGAGGAGGTCAAAGTTGCTTTTGAAATCTTGAAATCGTTGGGCCTGCGCCAGCGCGGGCCGGTGATTATCGCCTGCCCCACCTGCGGGCGGTGCGAAATCGACATGTTTTCGCTTTTGAAACGGGTGGAAACCGAAATGGCCAAAATCTCCCAGCCCATCCGCGTCTCCGTGATGGGTTGCGTGGTGAACGGCCCAGGAGAGGCGGCCGTGGCGGATGTGGGCGTTGCCGGGGGACGCGGCATCGGGCTTATTTACCGCGGCGACAAGGTGGTCAAAAAAGTGAAGGAAGAGGAGATTTTCGAGGCCTTGATGGAAGAGGTGCATTCCTTTTTGGCGGAAGGGAAAACCGCCGCCGTCCCGGAGTCGATTCCCGTATAGTTCTTCTTCTACAGGACACGTTTTTCTTATTCAACCGTTTGACACTTCCCTTCAGACTCCCTAACTTCTCCGTTTAATGATAGCCATAGCGCTGTCCGGGTTTTTTCTGCTCTGTCTTCTGGCCGGGCTTTTCTACGCCATTATCTCCGTTTTTTTAGGTTCCTTCACCGGTGGGCATGATTATTCCGGCACGGATGCCGGTGGCATCGACCACGGCGTTTCCGGCGAGGTGCACTTTTCACCAATGAGCCCGATGGTCATCGCCACCTTTGTGACCACCTTCGGCGCCGGCGGATTGGTGGCGGCCAAGGGAATGGGAATGACCGTAATCCCAGCCGTCACGGTGGCAACTGCCTCCGGCCTCGGATTCGGCGCTTTGGCCTTTCTAATATTCCGCAAAGTTTATTCCGCCACGCAGTCCTCTTCCGAAGTGGAGGTCGCCTCGCTGGTCGGCACGCTGGCCGAGGTAATCACCCCCATCGGCAAGGATGTAATGGGAGAAATCGTTTACGTTTCCAAGGGGAGCCGCTTCACCGCCCCGGCCCGTTCGCAGGATAATTTGGAGCTGGCCAAAAACACCCCCGTGGAAATCGTGCGGGTGGTCGGCAACACCTTCTACGTAAAGCCCGCCCCGCGCTAAAATTTTTTCCTTTTTGCAAGGCCAAAAAATCGTCTTTTTTTGACGTGGGTGGTATAAATAGCGTCAACGAAAGGAGGTTTTATGGGTGTTTTAAAAGCAGCGGTCGGTGTGTTAGGGGTTTCGTTTTTTGTTTTCGGCTGCGCCACCACCGGCTACGTCAACAAAAAAGTGAAGACCCTGGAAGAGGCCGACCGGGCCAACGCCGAAAAAATCGCCTCCGTGGAGTCGTCCCACGAGGCGCGCTTGGGCGAGGCGATGCGTTTGGCGTCCGAGGCCAAAGACGAGGCCAGCCGGGCCGCCGCCATGCGGGCCGCCTTCGCCGATTACACGGTGATTATGGAGAAGGAAGTGAATTTCAAATTTGACAGTTTTGCCCTCTCCGATATCACCAAAAACGTGTTGGAAGAAATCGGCCCGCGGATGAAGGAGGACAAGACCCTCATTATGGAAGTGGAGGGGTATTGCGATCCCATCGGCTCGGAAAAATACAACCTGGAGTTGGGGCAGCACCGCGCCCAGGCCGTGCAGTTGTATTTGATGGCCAATTACCAAATTCCGGCTTTCCGGATGTATTCAATAAGTTTTGGGGAAAGCAATTTGAAAACCGCTTCCGAAACCGGCGGGGGGAACGCCGCCAACCGGCGGGTGGTTTTGCGCGTTTTGGGTCCTCCGACCGCTTCGGCCCCGGAGCAAACCCAGCAGGTTTATCCGTAAGTTCCCCGGAGTAGCTTTTTTGAGCCCCGAAAGTTATTTTTCGGGGCTTTTTTTATTGGTGAACGGATGAAAAAATTTTGGACTTTTGCAATTCTTCTCTGGACGGCCGATTCCTACGCCCTCACGCTGGAGGAATGCATCCAAAAAGCGTTGATGCAGAACCGGCTTTTGCAGGTCGCCAAAAGCCGACTAGATGCCCAGAAGTCGAAAGCCGGGCAGGCCCGTTCGGCCTTTTACCCGACGCTCGGGCTCTCCGCCACCTACACTCGATTGGGAAATGCGCCGGGCGCCCTCATTCCGGCGATGCCGCCGCTTTTTCCTGCCGAGCGGGAAATCACCACCGGTTTTGAGGATAATTATCTGGCCCGCCTTTCCGCGAACGCCCCGCTTTTCACCTGGGGAAAAATTACCCAGCCGTATCGCATCGAAAAGGAACGGGTTGTTGCCGAAAGCTTGAAGCTTGTCCAGTCGGAGGAGGAAATCAAACTGGCGGCGACCGAGCTTTTCTGGTCGGCTTTGGCTTTGGAGAAGAATCTCGAAGTCCGCAAAAAATCGGCGGAAAGCTTGGAGCGGCATTTGAAAACGGTTGAAAACAAACTGGCCGTGGGGCAGGCGACCAATTTCGAGCAGCTCCGCGCCAAAGTAGAGCTGGTCAACGCCAAAGTACCCATCAAGGAAACCGAAGCGCAGTTGAAGACGCTTTATGACCGGCTGCGCAATCTGTTGGGTCTTTCAATTGACGATTCATTGGAACTCACGGGCGAACTCGAATTTAAATCGGTCGAGATAAACCTTGACGACGCAGCCGCGAGAGCTCAAATCAACCGTCCCGAATTGAAATCGCTGGCGGTTGAAAAACAGGTGTTGCGGCGGGCGCAGGCCCTCGCGGGCGTGGAAAACCGCCCCTCCCTTTCGGTTTTTTCCAACCTCGAATACAAAAATCCCTTTAATGCCCGGCAGGTCTGGAAGCTGGACTGGAACGCCGGGGCGGGGATCACCTTTCCCCTCTTTTCCGGCTTTCATTCCCGCCACAAAGTGGAAGAAATCGAAAATCAAAAGAAGGCGTTGGATTTGACCATCAGAGAAACCGAAGCGCAAATCGAGCAGGAAGTTCGTCAGGCCTTTTACGAACTGGAGGTGGCGGCGGAAAACTCGGCGGCGCTTCAAGAAAACATCACCCTCGCCCAGCGGGCCTTGGAAATCGCCAAGGCGCAGTATGAAGCCGGGGTAATAACCAATCTGGAGGAACTGGATGCCGAGCTTTCGGCCCTTTCCGCCCAGACCGCTTACTTTGCCGCCGTTTCCAACTATCTTATCGCCAAGGCCCGCTTGGAAAAAGCGGCCGGGCAGAAAATTGAATAGGAGCGTATGCGAACGCAAAAAGAGATAATTGCCAAAGGGCATCTGGTCGATTCCGGCATCATGTCCCAGATTTTGGACCGCATTGTCACTTCCGGCGGAAACTTTGAAATTCTATCCTTCCGGATGGGAAAAACCAACGAGGAGGAAAGCACCGCCCGGTTAAAAGTATTTGCCTCTGATGAAAGAAAGTTGGAGTTCATTCTCTCCGGGCTTTCCGATTTGGGCTGCCGCCCGGCGGAAGAGGTCTCCATAATCCTGAAAAAGGCCCCCAAGGATGGCGCCGCGCCGGAGGGGTTTTATTCCACTACCAATCACGAGACCTGGGTGCGTCTGGACGGCAATTGGACCAAGGTGGATGAGCAGCGGATGGATGCCAGCATTGTGGTGAAAGGCAAGAAAGCGTTCTGCTGCAAGCTGCGGGATTTGAAAAAAGGGGACTGGGTAGTGATGGGGCGCGAGGGAATTCGCATTGTGCCGGAATCGAAATCCCGCGATCGTTCCGAGTTCTCCTTTATGTCTAACGAGGTTTCCTCCGAACGGAAAGTGGAACTATCGGTCAAGAAAATTGCCAAACTGCTGAAGGATAAAAATGAAAAGCTCGTGGTCGTGGCCGGGCCGGTGGTGGTGCATACCGGCGGCGGCCCGGCTTTGTGCAAGCTTTTACGGAAGGGATACGTCAAAGCGTTGCTCGCCGGCAACGCCTTGGCCGTCCACGATATTGAAGAGGCGCTCTATGGCACTTCGCTGGGAGTGGATACGAAAACCGGCCAGCCGATTGAGCACGGCCACCAGCATCACATGCGCGCCATCAACGCCATTCGTTTGGCGGGGAATATTCCCTCCGCCGTGCGCAAAGGAGTTTTGAACTCGGGGATAATGCATCAATGCGTAAAATCGAAAGTGCCGTTTGTGCTGGCCGGTTCGCTAAGGGATGACGGCCCCCTGCCGGAGGTGATTACCGACTTTATCGAGGCGCAGGCGGCTTACGCGAAGCATTTGAAGAACGCCACGGTGGTTTTGATGCTTTCCTCGATGCTTCATTCCATCGCCGTCGGCAATATGCTTCCTTCCTGGGTTAAAACCATCTGCGTGGACATCAACCCGGCGGTGGTGACCAAACTTTCTGACCGCGGTTCCTCGCAGGCCTGGGGGGTGGTGACGGACGTGGGGCTGTTTTTGCATTTATTGGCGAACGAATTGTAAATCGAATTTGTGGGGGCGGGGATTAGTGATTAGCAAAAACGAAGGAAAAAGGGTTGTGATTTTGAAAAATTGGGCGGAGTTATAGAAGGAATTTCGGAGGGCTGCAAAATCGAGGGGATTTTGCAGGCGGAAATGTAGGACCTCACCCCCTGTTCCCCCTCTCCGACACGGAGAGGGGGAACAGGGAAAGTCAGGTCATTGCAGGAGAGGGAGGGGCAGAGCGGGAGCTCTGCCCCCTGCCCTTTCCTTTTTTTGTTCTCTTTATTACTTCGTGCGACGGGTTTTAAAACGGCAGTGAAAGTGGGAGGCAAGACCTTGTTTGGGTCTTCTCCGTTTGGCCTGCCTGTATCATTTGTTCTGCCTGGCACGCGGCAAGCCCCGCGAAGGCGTATCTGGTCTATAAGCGCCGGTCCCTCTCAAAGACCGAGCGCGATCCGGGTATAGGAAAAATCTGCCGTCCTTTCCCCCAAGCAATAGGGGAAATCAACCCCGCCAGGGGGGACCCGTGTTCTTTGCTATACCGGTTCCCTTGGCCCTTTTGGGGTTCGGTTCTGGCACGCCAGTGGCGCCATCGCCGACCCGTTGCACGAAACAGGGCTCGTGGTTTGGGGATTACCCCGAACCACGTCCCTCTACTATAGGCCCCCCTTACACTTCTCACTCTGAAGTTGTGGTGATTTTGCTATTTCGTTGGGAGGAAAGAGATTAAAGGGGAAAAAATGCGGAAAAACGGGAAAAGCGGCGATTTTGGGAGGGGAAAAAAAATTTTTAAGCTGTTGGGAATCCAGGCAAAAAAAATGGGCAGACCCTAAAGACAAATACGTTCGGGCATGCACATCGGTTTGCCCCTACAAAGACAAACCCCCCCTTAATCCCCTCCTTCCTTTTGACAAGCTTAAGGCCTTTTGCGTAGGGAGGGGACAAAGCAAGAGGGCACGTGGCAACGTGCCCCTACGAAGAGACCTCACCCCCCTTGCTAAAACAGTGATTAGGGTTAGAGATTAGTGATTCGTCCGCCCGGCGCCGCCCAAAAAAAGAAGACGGAGTGGGAAGATAAGAGCGGACAGGTTTAAATCCCGCCCCTACAAAAATCTTTTTTGCGGCTTTTTATTTATGTGCAGGGAAAAAGGCTGCCCAAAAAAACTCTGTTCAACTCCAGTACCACATCTGCCGGAGTTAAATCACCGCTACAGTCGACATCGGCCAGGGCCAGTGGGCAGTTTCCGCTTCCCAAAAAGATACAATTCAGCATCAAGACAACGTCAGCTGGAGAAAAGTTGGCGTCCCGGTTCATATCTCCTAGAAGGGTAGACACATCGGACAAATTCCTTAATGTAGAAATGGTATTGTCAGACCTATTTGCGATTGTTAGATCCCGGTCTCCATCCCCATCCAAGTCGGCAGCAAAAACAGAGGCGGGCAAGTTTCCAGTTCCATAGTCAATCTTGACAGCAAAAGTCCCGTCGCCATTGTTTTTGAGAAAGGAAACGCTATTATTAGCATAATTTGCAGTAACTAAATCTCGCCATCCATCTCCATCCAAATCGGAACAAAAAATGGAGTAAGGGCTGTCTCCGGTTCCGTAATCAACTTTAGTGCCAAAAGTTCCATCACCATTGTTCTTGAGAATAGAAGCGTTGTTGCTACCATAATTTGCGACGGCCAGATCCGATTTTCCATCCTCATCCAAATCGGCCACAGCAATAGAAATCGGATAGATGCTGGTCGCGGAGTCCGCTTTGGAAGAGAATGTACCATCCCCGTTGTTCCTTAAGATCGAAATGCTGTTACTATTACCATTTGCCACTGCCAGATCTGGCTTTCCATCGCCATTCAAATCGTCGGCAAAGACAGAGCGAGGATGGCTTGCAGTTCCATAGTCGACTTTAGTCGCAAAAGTTCCATCGCCGTTGTTCTTCAAAATTGAGACTATGCTATCACTTAATAAATTGGCCACCGCTAAATCCGGCTTCGCGTCTCCGTCCAAATCAGTAGCAGAAATTGAGTAAGGATCATCTTCCGTCGGATAGTCTATTTTGACAGCAAAAGACCCATCTCCGTTATTTTTGAAGATGGAAACGCTATTACTACCAGCATTTGCAACAGCTAAATCTCGCATCCCATCCCCATTCAAATCAACCGCAATAACAAAGACAGGAGAATTCCCGGTCATATAGTCAACTTTGGCAGCAAAAATCCCATCCCCGTTGTTTCTTAAGACCGAGACAGAGCTGTCGTCAACATTTGCTACAACTAAGTCCGGCTTTGCATCCCCGTCCAAATCTGCCGCAATAATAGCAAAGGGCTGAACACCGACGCCATAGGTTTGCCAACTTTCAAAAAGAGGGGAAAAAGCAAAAAGAATAGAGGGAAATCCAAGAAGATAAAGCGCAAAAAACCAAAGCCTCTTAGCCATACTGCCTCCCGGTTAAAGAGAAAGCTAACACTCTAAAAACGGGTTAGCAAGCCCTTTTTAAGGAATCCTTGTTAGGAAACGCGTTTCAAGCGCTTGACCGCCGCGTGGTAATCCCGCTCGCCGAAGATGCCCTTGCCGGCTACCAAAACCTCGGCGCCGGAGCGGCTGACGGCGGCGGCGTTTTGCTTGGAGATGCCGCCGTCTACTTCGATTAAGAATTTGGCCCCCAAACGCTTTTTCAAAGCGGCGGCTTCCTTGATTTTGGAAGAGACCTCGGGAATAAATTTTTGCCCGGCAAAGCCGGGAACTACCGACATTATCAAAAGCAAATCAAAATGACCTAAAAGCGAATCGACCACGTCCAAGGGGGTGGAGGGATTGATGGCCAGCCCCGCCTTGGCCCCCAAACGCCGGATTTCATCCAGAAGCGTGGGGGAGGGACCGATGACTTCGTAATGGATGGAGATGATGTCCGCGCCGGATTTGCGGTAGGCCTCCAGATATTTTTCCGGATTGGAAATCATCAAATGCACGTCCAAAGTTTTTTTCCAGAGCTTGTTCAAGGCCGCCGTGACCATTGGGCCGAAGGTGAGATTGGGAACGAAGTGCCCGTCCATCACGTCCACATGCAGCCAGTCGGCACCGGCAGCACCAACGCGGGAAATTTCCTTTTCCAATTGATGAAAACCGGCGGCGATAATCGAAGCGGAGATAAGCGGTGACTTGGCGGCCATTCTCATTCCGAGCGGGCCACCCAAAGCTTGACCCCTTCCCCCCGGCGCACGGCCGCGCCGCCGGGCGGATTCTGGCGCAGAACCGTGCCGGGGAGCACCAGCTCGTTGTCCTCGTAATCCAAATCTTCCAGTTCCAGGCCGGAGGCGGCGATCCGCTTTTTGGCCTCTTCCAAACTGCGCCCCACCAAGTTCGGCACCCAGGTGGAATCCGGTTCCACCCCGCCGGCGGCGACGGTCAAAGTGACCCGGCTCTGCGGGGCCACCCCGGCGCCGGGAGAGGGAAAACTGGCCAATACCACCCCCTTTTCCACGCCGGAGGTATCCACCTCCACGATTTCGCCGACGTAGAGGCCGTAATCCAAAAGCAGAAGCTCCGCCTGCCGCCGCCCCATGCCGACCACGTTGGGAACCACCAGCCGCTGGTTCCCCTTGGAGACGGAGACCTTTATCAAGCGGCCCTCCCGCACCCGCATCCCCGGCGGCGGAAGCTGGGAGATGATTATGCCGGCCGGATAGGCCGAAGAGAATTCCTCGCCGACCACGGCAACCCCCAAATCGACGGACTGCAAAACGGCGCCGGCCGAATCGACCGAAAAACCAATCACGGAGGGGACCAGCCGGTCGTCGTCGTGGCGCACGGCGGTCGGCATAAAGATTTTGTCAAAAAGGATAATGGAAATTATAAAAGCCATCCCCAGGGCGACCAAAAGAAAGAAGAACTTCCGCGCCCGGCTGGCGGCTTGCGGGTGGATCGTTACGGTGGGTCTATCCACGGGTTGGAAAATACATCAGTGGTTTTTGGGAAGCAAAGGAATATCGCAGCGCCAAAGCCGCAAAGGGAAGCAGCTTGAATCGTCTCCGCTCTGCTTGCCAACCACCCGATTCAAATTACTTGCGCTTCGCGCAGTTTTTGGAAAAGCTTTTCGGCAATCTCTTCCGGCGTGCCGGTCAGCATCTCCCCTTTGGGGCGGGGCGGCGGGGGCGAAAACTGCTCCACTTTGTAGCCGAAATTGGCGGGGTTCAACAAGGATGCGTCCAGCCCCAAATCCGCGGCGCTCCAAGTGGTGATTTTGGCCGATTTGGCCCGCATTTTTCCCTTGAGCGAGGGGAGCCGGGGTTCGTTGATTTCCTTCACCACGCCGACGACCGCCGGCAGGGGGGTTTCAATCACTTCGTAGCCGTCATCCGCCATCCGAAAGACCTTAGCTTTTCCCGGTTCCAACTGCTCAAATTTTTTGACGAAAATCACCTGCGGCAGTTCAAGGTAAGCGGCCAACGCGGCAGGAACAACCGAGCTGTCGTCATCCACCGCCTGCTTGCCGCAGAGCACCAAATCAAAGGCGCCGATTTTTTTGATGCCCGCCGCCAGAATCATGGCGGTATGCAAAGGGTCGGCCACTGTGAAGAGCGGATCGGAGAGCAAATACGCTTCTTCGGCGCCCAAGGCCAAGGCCTCGCGCAAAGCCCCCTCGGCAGAAGGGCTGCCGGAAGAGACGACGGAGAGTTTGCCGGTGGTTTTTTCCTTTATCCGAATTCCTTCCTCGATGGCGTAAACATCGAACGGGTTGACCATTCCCGCCCCGGAAGGCGGGACGATCCCCGCGCCGTCAGGGGAAATTTTAATGCCCGCAATTTCCGGGACTTGCTTTACGCAAACGATGGTATGCAAATTTCCTCCTAACTTTCCACCGGTTTTGGAAGCTGGTTCTCTTTTTGGCGTAGGGCCAGAAGGGCGAGCCTGGCCGCTTTTTGCTCCGCTTCTTTCTTAGAGCTCCCGGCCCCCACGGCGAGCTTGGTTCCCAAAATCATCACCGCCATGGTGAAGTTTTTGCTGTGATCCGGCCCCTCCTCCGTTTCCAAAATGTAGCGCGGCGTTCCCATTCCCCGCCCCTGCAAATATTCCAGTAATTCCCCTTTGTAATTGTAGTGGGCCCGGTCGGAAACCAGTTCGCTCATCCGGGAAAGGACCTGAGTCTCAATCATTTCCGTGGCCGCTTCCAGCCCGCCGTCCAGATAGACGGCCCCCAAAAGCGCCTCGTAGGCGTCGGCGATGATGGAATGACGGTGGCGCCCCCCCATCCGTTCCTCCTCCGGCGAGAGTTTTAAAAATTTTCCCAGCCCGATTTCCCGGGCCACCCGGGAGAGGGTGACCTTGTTGACCAAGGCGGCCTTTAATTTCGAAAGTTCCCCTTCATCCTTGTCGGCGAAGTGTTCGTACAGAAAGCGGCTGGTGACCAGCCCCAATACGGCATCTCCCAAAAATTCCAGGCGCTCGTTGGCCGCCGAACGGACGGCCGTCTTGCCGGAAAGGCGGGCGGCCGAGCGGTGGGTCAGGGCCTGCTCCAGAAGTTCCCGGTCCTGGAAACGGTAATCCAAAAGCAGTGAAAGCTCTTTTTCTTCAACGGGGTGATCGCCGAACAGCCGGTGGAGCAGTTTGCGAAGCTGGGAGACCGCCCGGCGGGGCACATTACCTCCCGCCGTTAAAGCGGCCGACTAAGATGGAAACGTTGTGCCCACCGAAGCCGAAGGAGTTGGACAAAACATGATTCACCTTTTTTTCGCGGGCCTGTTTCGGAATGTAGTCCAAGTCGCAGGCCGGGTCCGGCTCGTCCAAATTAATAGTGGGATGCATAACGCCGGAATCTATGGTAAGTATGGAAGCGATCAGTTCGGTCGCTCCCGCCGCTCCCAGAAGGTGGCCGGTCATTGATTTGGTGGAGGAAATCGGAACTTTGTAGGCGTATTCGCCAAAAATCGTCTTGACCGCCTCTGTTTCGGCCACATCCCCCAAATCGGTGGAGGTACCATGGGCGTTGATGTAATCAATCTGTTCGGGGTTTAATTGTGCGGAACGCAACGCCTCCCGCATTGCCCGGGCCGCTCCTTCCCCTTTGGGAGCCGGCGAGGTCATATGGTAAGCGTCGCCGGTCATGCCAAAACCCAAAAGTTCGGCATAAATCTTGGCACCCCTTTTTTTGGCATGTTCCAGCTCTTCCAAAACGAGAATACCGCCCCCTTCCCCCATCACGAATCCATCCCGATCCTTGTCGAAAGGGCGGGAGGCCCGCTCCGGCTCGTCGTTCCGGGTGGAGAGAGCCCGGGCCGAGCAGAATCCGGCCAGAGAGGTGGGGGTGATGGTCGCTTCGCAACCGCCGGTGACCATCGCCTCCGCTTCCCCGCGCTGGATGATGTGAAAAGCGTCACCGATGGCATGCGCCGAGGAGGCGCAGGCCGAAACCGTGGCGTAGTTGGGGCCCTTGAGCCCGTAGCGCATGGAAACCAACCCGGGGCCCATATCGATAATCATCATCGGGATAAAGAAGGGAGAAACCCTTCCCGGCCCGCCGGAAAGCAGGGCCTTATGCTGCCGCTCAAAGGTGTCGATGCCGCCGATGCCGGAGCCCAAAACAACCCCGATCCGTTCCGGATTAATTTTGGAGGAATCCAGACCGGCATCCTCCAAGGCTTGACTGGTCGCAGCCAGCGCGTACTGCTCGAAAAGGTCGGCCCGCCGGGCCTCCTTTTTGTCCAGCACCTTGGAGGGGTCGAACCCCTTTACTTCACCGGCAATCTGGCAATCGTAGTTGGAAACATCGAACCGGCTAATTTTTCCCACGCCGGAGCGCCCGGCGGTAAGGTTATCCCAAAATTCTTTTACGGTATGACCGACGGGAGTCAAGACCCCCAGCCCGGTCACCACTACGCGCTTCATTCCGCTTCTTCTTTTTCCATGTTCCTCTCGATGTACTCAATCGCCTCCCCCACGGTGGTAATTTTCTCGGCGTCCTCGTCCGGGATTTCCAGATCGAATTCCTCTTCCAAAGCCATCACCAGTTCGACTGTGTCCAGCGAGTCAGCTCCCAAGTCATCCACGAAAGAAGCCTCTTGGGTCACCTGCTCCGGGTCGACCCCGAGCTGCTCGACGATGATTTCACGCACTTTTTGTTCGATTTGCGATGCCATGTATTCTCCTCCTTTTGTTCTCCCCCCAACTCCGGGGCAAGTTATTACATTAACAGTCCGCCGTCTATTTGCAAAACCTGGCCGGTGATGTATCCGGCCTCCTCCGAAACCAAAAAACCGACCGCTGCAGCAACATCCTCCGCCGTGCCGGCCCGTCCCAAGGGGATCGCCGCCAGAAACGCCTCTTTGGCCCGTTCCGGCAGCTTTTCGGTCATATCAGTCTGGATGTAGCCGGGGGCCACGGCGTTTACGGTGATGTTCCGCCCCGCCAACTCCTTGGCACACGCCTTGGTAAAACCGACCACTCCCGCCTTGGAAGCGGCATAATTGGCCTGACCAGCATTTCCCATCAAACCGACCACTGAGCTGATGTTGACGATCCGTCCCCAGCGTTTTTGGGCCATCACCCGCGAGGCCGCCTTGGTCACCAGAAATACCCCTTTCAAATTCACCGCCATGACCTTATCCCAATCCGCTTCGGTCATCCGGAAAAGCAATCCGTCCTTGGTGATCCCCGCGTTGTTGACCAGAATATCCAGCGAGCCGAACGCCTCCACCGTTTTGGCAACCGTTTCTTCGATCGAATCGGCGGAAGAAACGTCCCCGGCCAACGCCAAGGCTGAAAAACCGACCGACTTGAACTCCTCCGCCGTGGCGCTGGCGGCCTCCGCCAGCAAATCGGAGATGACTACCGAGGCGCCGCGGGAGGCCAGCTTAAGCGCAACCGATTTGCCGATGCCGCGGGCCGCCCCCGTGACCAAAGCCGCCCGGCCGGTCAAATCTTTGCGAATCGTTTCATCCAAAACGCTGGTCTCCGTTTGCATCGAAATCAAACCACCGCCGGGCGGGCCGCAAAATCCGCCAGCGTTTCAAAATTGCGGGTCTGCGCGCCCTTTAAGGTTCTTTTTACCAAACCGGACAATACTTTTCCTGGCCCGACTTCCACAAACTCTCCCACTCCCAGTTCGGCCAGCCGCAGAAGCGTCCCTTCCCATAGAACTGGAGAGGTGATCTGCTCTTTTAATAACCGGCGAAATTCCTCCGACCGGGTCTCTTCCCGGGCGGTGACGTTGGCCACCACCGGGATTTGAGCGGGGGAGAAAGTAATCGAATCCAGAAATTCCGCAAGTTTCTTTTTTCCCGGTTCCATCAGGGGGGAATGGAACGCCCCCCCCACGGGCAGCAGCATCCCCTTTTTGCCGGCCGCCTTCGCCAATTCAACCGCCTTTTCCACGGCCGGACGCTTGCCAGAAACGGCCACCTGTCCGGGGGAGTTGAAATTGGCCGGAACGACCACGCCGGCCGCTGCCGCCCGTCGGCAAATTTCATCCGCTTCAAGCGGGGTAACGCCGATTAAAGCGGCCATGGTGCCGGGGTTTTGGTCGCAGGCCTCCTGCATGTAGCGCGCCCGCCCGGCCACGGCCAAAAGGGCCTCGTCAAATTTTAAAGCTCCGGCCGCCACTAGAGCCGTGTATTCACCGAGCGAATGCCCGGCGGCAAAATCAAACTTTTCGTTTTGTTTTTGCAAAACGGCCCAGGCAGCCAGGGAAGTAACGAAAATTGCCGGCTGGGTGAATTCCGTTTGTACCAGTTTTTTCTCCGGCCCGTCAAAGCAAACGGATGACAGAGAATACTTCAATACCTTATCCGCCCGATCGAAAACCTCGCGCGCCTCGGAGTAGGTATGGTACAACTCTTTTCCCATCCCCACTTTTTGCGACCCTTGTCCGGGAAACAGCAGTGCACGTTTCACAACCGCACCAGAATGGAGCCCCAAGTAAAGCCGGCCCCGAAGGCCACCATCAAAATCAAATCCCCTTCTTTAACCCGGCCCGTCTGACGGGCTTCCCATAGGGCCAAGGGAACGGAGGCCGATGAGGTATTTCCATAGCGGTCGATGTTGACGTACACTTTTTCCATCGGCAGCCCCACCCGTTTGGCGGTCGCCTCGATAATGCGGATGTTGGCCTGGTGGGGAATCAGAAGCGTCAGTTCATCGGCGGAACAGCCCGCTTTTTCCAAAGCCAAAGCCGCCGCCTCCCCCATCTCCCGAACGGCCGACTTGAAAACTTCGTTGCCCGCCATTTTGATGTATTGCCCCCGTTGGTCATAGTTCTCCGGCGTCAGGGGTTCCACCGTCCCACCGATGGGAACGTAGAGCAAATCAGCCAGACTGCCGTCAGCGGCCAGAAAGGTGGATAAGATGCCACGCTGCTCTTCCGGCGCAGCGGCTTGGACGACGACGGCGCCGGCCGCGTCGCCGAACAGAACGCAGGTGTTGCGGTCTTTATAGTTGGTAAGTTTGGTAAGCACCTCCACGCCAATGACCAGAATGTTTTTATACAGCCCGGACTGGATAAAAGCGTTGGCGGTGGCCAAGCCGTAAATAAATCCGGTGCAGCCCGCCACCACATCCATCGCCGCCGCGTGGACGGCACCGAGCTTTTTTTGCAGGATACAAGCCGAGGAAGGAACGATATAATCCGGCGTGACCGTACCTAAAAGAATCAAATCGAGCTCTTCGGGAGAAAGTCCCGCCTCCCGCAAGGCCTTCTGGGAGGCCTCCAAGGCCAAGTCCGTGCCGACCGTCCCGTTCTCCACCACGTGCCGCTCCCGGATACCCGTGCGGGTGACGATCCATTCGTCGGTTGTTTCGACCATTTTTTCGAAATCAAAGTTGGTCAATACCTTCTCCGGCGTGGCGGCCCCCACACCGGAAAGAAGTGCTTTTTTCAATCGACGTCCTTCCATCCGGCCAGCTTCTCCTGGATATGCTCGTTGACCCGCGCCCGGAACATTCCGGCGGCCCCCTTGATGCCGTTTTTAATGGCGCGGGCCGAGGAGCCGCCGTGACAGATAATGGTGACGCCGTTCACCCCCAGAAGCGGGGCGCCGCCGTATTCGGCGTAATCCAAACTCTTTTTCAAGCGGCGCAGAAACGGGGCCAAAAGAAACACGGCGAAGCGGGAAAAAATGTTGGTGGAGATTTGATGGCGGACTTTCTTCCCCAAAAAACCGTACAACCCTTCGGCAAATTTCAAAATCACGTTGCCGGTAAACCCGTCCGTGACGATGACCTGGCAGTCCCCTTCCATCACGTCCCGGCCTTCCACGTTGCCCAAAAAGTTCAGCCCACTTTCGGATAGGAGCTTGTGACTGGCCAGAACCAGATCATTCCCCTTGGTCGGCTCCTCGCCGATGGACAAAAGCCCCACTTTGGGATCGGAGTGGTTAAATACATAGCTGTAATAAATCGAACCCATCAAGGCGAATTGCTCCAGGTGCATCGGTTTGCATTCGGCGTTGGCCCCCACGTCCAAAAGCATGGCTGGCACCTTTATGGTGGGAAAAACGATGGCGATAGCGGGGCGGGAAACCCCCTCCACACGCCCCAGCGTCAGAAGCGCCGAAGCCATGACAGCGCCGGTGTTCCCCCCCGAAAGCCAGGCGTCCGCCCGCCCTTCTTTTACCAAACGTGCGGCGACGGCGATGGAAGAGTCCTTCTTTTTGACCGCTTCGCTGGGGGACTCGCCCATCTCTACCTTCTCGGAAGCGGCGATGATTTCCAGCTCCCCGTTGTGCGCCCGGTGCCGGGCCAACTCGCTCTCGATTTTCTTCCGGTCCCCTACTAAAAGAAGCCGGTACTCCTTCCCGGCATCTTCGGCCAAAAGCTCCAAGGCACCGGCCACCACGGGCCGGGGGCCGAAATCCGATCCCATGGCATCGACGGCTACCCGGATCGGAGCTTTCGTTTCGTTCAAACCTTAAACTTCCTCGGGCTCGGTAACCGGTTTTCCGGCGTAGTACCCGCAGTGGGGGCAGACGTGGTGGGCCCGGTGCTTTTGATGGCACTGGCGGCATTCCACCAAGGCCGGAGCAGAAAGTTTCCAGTGAGTGCGGCGTTTCTTGCCGCGGGTTTTGGAATGTCTTCGTTTTGGTAACGGCACAAATACCTCGCTTTTCTTATACGTTTAACAATTTAACGGACGCACTAAATTAATGCATAAGCCGGCGCAGCCCATCCCAACGGGGGTCGGCGGCTTCACGTCGGCAGGCGCAGGTTCGAACGTTCAAGTTTTGCCCGCATGTTGGACAAAGACCCCGACAGTCGGCACGGCAGAGGGGCTTGGCCGGCAGGTTGAAAATAATGGTTTCCCTTACCCGGGCCGTAAAGTCCAATTCCTGGGTTTCGGGCAAAATTTCAAACTCCCCATCCTGCAGCTCCTCTTCTGGCGTAATCGCTTCCACCCGGCGCACGAACCAGGCCAAGGGTACGTGCAAAGGCAGCCGAAAGGGCTCCAAACAGCGGCTGCATTCCAGTACCGTAGGGACGAACAGTTCGCCGGTCATTTGGTAATCCATGCCGGTCGTCTGGGTAACCAAGCGCACCCGGCCCGGTTGATAGAAACCGGCCATAAAATCTCCCAAATCCAGTTCATCGAACTCAAAGTTCCAGCTTTGCTCGACGATTTCCTTGCGACCGGGAAAAAGCTCGATTTTCATAGGAACAATAAGCTATTCTCGCGGGGCGAAAATGTCAAGCAATAATGGGGAAAGGGGAACTCGAGTTAAACCAAAATCAGGGAGTCGAACAGGGAGAAGAACTGAACACCGTGCTCAAAAGACAAACCGCATCGGACGGCAAGTAGGACAAGTCTCCGTTCATATCAACGGCGGCCAAAGGCATCGGCGGTAAAATCCCCGAAAACAAATACAAAAGTTCAAGCACCACGTCTGTTGGGGTCAAAACCCCGTCCCCGTTCAGATCTCCCCGCATCAAAATTGCAACGTCATCCACATACCACCCATCCGCGGTGCCGGACAAGTCGCTTTTCAAGCGGAAACGGACCCTGAAATTGGAGGATCGGTAGTAGGCCCCCAGAGGGACGATTCTTTCCGTCCAAGTGGAAAGCGTACCGGTGGTTCTGACCGTGCTGGCCATGGTGGACCAATTGACCCCGCCGTCGGTGGATATTTGCACCATGATGGAATCCCCCGGCACCAAAGCATACCGCTCGAAATACCTCAAAAAATAGTTGGTGAAAGAGTCCAAACGTATCCCCCGGTTCATTTGCCAGCGCTCATCGGCATTGTTGCGGTAATTCCCCCGGGGGGAATCTCCAAAGGAAAAGGGCCCGGAATAGGCCTGCCTTCCGGAGGGTCCCCAGCTCAAGGTTGCGCCGCTGGCGCTCCAGTCGTAACTGCCCGAATCGGCGTTGTCCCTAAACCAGGGCCGCAAAATCAAGCGGTAAAGCCAAAGGGGGGCGAACACCGGGTCTTTGACCACGCCGCCGTTGGCGGAAGCGTAGTAAAAGATTTCCCGATTGGCGGGCGCGATGGGAATGGTTGCGGTGAGGGTATCCCCGGCGGCCGGGGTCAAAGCGACCGACGAAAAGCCGGGAGCGGATGCTTCTTTATAGAAAAGCTGGGGTGAACTGACCGGAAAGCCTCTCGGATTATGCACCACCACTTTTACCGGGAAAGAAGACGTACCGGTTGGCAGATTGGCAATCGTGCTTTCACGTACAACTTCCAGTGTGACCGTGCTGTCCGGACGAAACAGGGCCGCTTTGTAAACATCCGGAACGCCCCATCCCCGTAGGATGTTGGGGCTTGAGGCGTTGCTGGCCGTCAGCATCAAGGCTTCCCGTATCTGCCGGGGGGCCCAATCCGGGTGAACGGACATCAACACGGCTGACGCCGTGGTTATCAAAGGAGTGGCAAAAGAAGTCCCGCTGCTCCGCGTAAAACTCGTCAACCCGGGGATGGAACTGGCCAGGTATACCCGGCTGCCCTGGGCCAAAAGCTCCGGTTTGATTCGGCCGTCCGGGGTTATCCCCCTTGAAGAAAAAACGGTGACCACGCCGAAGCTGTCCACCGCGCCGCAGGCCAAAATATCAAAAGCGTCGGCCGGAGCAATGATACTGGTGTCTCCCCAGGCAGCCAGTTCATTTCCGGCGGCATTGCTAACCAGAATCCCCAAATCGGCGGCCATGGAAGCCGCGATGGAAGTTACGGCCGTCGCCCCATTCAAATCGGCATACGCATAATTACAGGCGCAGGTATCGTCAAAAACACGATAGCCGAGGGAGCTGGACACCAGATCGGCCCCAATGCTGTCGGCCCATTCCAAAGCCGCCACCCAGTTGTCCTCCTCCACCCGGTTTTCGGCCGGTATATACTCGGTCTTGGCCAAGATAAAGTGGGACATAAACGCTCCCCCCAGATAACTTCCCGGCTGGCGGCCGCCGACAATCGACCAGGTGGCCGTACCATGGTTTCCTTGCCCATCCAAGTCCTCTGCCGGATCAGGCGCCGTATTGGAGTCCTTTTGGATAAAATCGTATTCGGCCAAAACCTGCCCGTTGGCATAGAGCTGGCTGAAGGCGGAATGGCTTTTCCGGTAGCCGTCATCCAGCATCGCCACCAAGACGCTGTCTCCCCGGCGGCCGAGGGTGTGAACAAGGGGGATATTTAAGGAATCCAACTGTGTAATAGTCGGCCCGTACGAATCGGCATAGGCTGTTTCTGTGGCCTTTAAGGGAGGAAGTTCAATGGCCGGTTCAGACGGTTCCGGGTCCGGCTTGCGGAGATATGCGGCCACCGGACGAAGCCCGGCCACGAAGGGCAGGCGTTCAATGGCGGCCAGTTTTTCCGGGGCCACCCAAGCCGAGGCGGCATTCAACCAACGGCTGACCTGCCAGACCCGGGCTCCCAAGTTTTCAATTTGTCGGATGTAGTCAGCGGAAACCGGTCGCTCCGCTTCAGCGGAAACAGTGGAGTTTCCTTTGCGGACTATTCGAAGGGCCGCGCGCGGGGAAATGTTTTCAGGGCCGGATAAAGCTTTATCCCGAAAAAAAACCCAGACCTTGATGCTGTCGCGGTGGGACTTTGCCAATTGGACGGCCGGCAAAAAATGGGGGGGCGGTGACGCAAAAGAAGAAACGCCGGGAAAAACCAGAAAAAAGGCGAGAAGTCCGATCAAACCCCGCATACTGCGTGGATTATATGGCGAAAAGGGAAAAAAATCAATCAAAAAGAGGAAAGCCCCGGGTCGGAATTCTTCTTCGGCCCAAACGCTTCCAGGAAGGAAGTGTTCAACTTTTCGGAAAGGGGGGAATTTTTAACGGTGGGGTGACAGGCGGCCTCTTCGGCGGCCCGGTTTTCGGAAAGGGGCACCCAGAGGAGGGAAAAACCCAGTTTCTTTTTGAATGCCCGCAAACGCTCCAACAGACGGGACGACTCTCCGTTGGCCATTGGAAGAGGAGCTGTGGAGTCCTTCAAGGAATGGTCAACCAGCCGGAATGAACCGTCCGGCCGGCTTACCTGATAAACGGCCGCTGTGGAATCCCCCAGAAATTCCAATTTTTGGCCCTTGAAGAGTCCTGTATTCGCTTCCACGAACCTGCAAAGGGTTAAAAGCGCATGATATTCGCATTCCAGCGCGTTTCCCCTGTGGGCCGAGCGGAACAAAAACCCGATATCCGGAATGGCAAAAGCGATTATCCCCACGCCGCTTTCCTCCCGCCGCTCCAGCCGGTTGGAGCCGTAAAAATAAAGTTTCACCCCACAATTATCCAGCAACCATTGTGCCCTTGGCCCTCCTTTTTTGCCTGTTTTTAACCCGTTGCCAAATAAGGGGATGCCGGGGACCGGCGCGATTTTTTGGAGCGGGAATTATCGGCTGTTACTTTCCAAATAATAATTAGGCAGTAAAATTCAGCCGGGCGCTGCCCGGCAACGGTTCAGACAGCCAAGCTTTTCTTCAGCTTGTCAATTTCGGAGGGTTTGGGGACAAAGAATTTTCCTTCCGCTTCCGCCACCACCTCCCCCCTCTGATTTTTAGCCCAACCCTTGGTGGTGTATACCCGGCCGTTCTCCTTGTCAATGTACCCGAAAAGCGAAAGTGTATCGGCAATTTCGACCGGTTTTTTGTAGCGGATGGACAGCTCCGCGGTAACGCAGTAGATGTTTTTAACCAAAACCGCCTTAATCATGACCTCATCCATGAGGGAGCCAAGAATCCCGCCGTGCAAGAGCCCCTTATATCCTTCCAAGACCACGCTGGGAGCGAATTCCGCGGCGGCGCCCCCCTCCTTTTCGTAGAATTTCACCCCCAAACCGATGGGGTTTTTGTCTCCGCAAACAAAGCAGCCGGCGTACTTGACGATTTCCTTCATAAACCCAAAATCCCGAAATACAAGGAAAAAGTCAAACAGGGGGTTTTTTCGGGCAAAAAAAAGCCCCGCTTGCGCGGGGCTTTTTCTAAAGCTGCTGTCGGCTACTTCAGAAGGGTCATTCTGTCGACCCGGCTGAATTTGTCGGCTTTCAGCTTGTAGAGATAAACGCCGGAAGCAACGCCCATTCCGTTGTGGTCCGTGCCGTCCCATTCCTGATTGTACGTTCCGGCCGGCATGGTTCCATCCACCAGGGTCCTCACCTTCTGGCCCAGGATGTTGTAAATATCCAGGGTGACCTTGGATTCCTGCGGCAGGGCGAAGGAGATGACAGTTTTGGCGTTGAATGGATTCGGATAGTTCCCCCGAAGGGCATATTCCGTCGGGAGCTGTGCACCGCCCGCCTTAAGGGCGATAGGAGTTTTGGTAAACTCCGGCGCGAAATCGATGACTTCGCGGCCATTATCTACCACCCGATTCTCGATTAAGAGCATCGTGTGCTGGGGGGCGCGGGATTTATCCTCATCCAAAACCACTTCGGTCAGATTGGCATCGGTGACCGTGAAGTGCAGATAGGCAATCTTATCGTCTCCCGGCGCCATATCGGCTTTTAGATCATAGGCGGAGGAAACGAGCCCGATTAAGACCGTTTTGGCCTGGTTGTCGATTTTCTTGAATTGAAAATCAAACCCGCCAATCCGGCTGTCTTCTATGAACTGCACCTGGTCTAATACGATACCATCACCGGCATTCCCGAAGTCCAAGGGAATGTCGATGGCCGTAATCGGCTCATCATTTTTAATCATGATGGGCACGACCAGCTTGCCGGTGGCCGCGTCGTATTCGTGGGTGCCGAAATAAATTTTATCGACATCCCCCGGATCGCGGGCCGCCAAAGCAAGGGCCGGCACTAAGAAGGCCACCAAGACGGCAAGCGTCAGTGTGCGCTTCATTCTAAACCTCCCATCGTTTGGGTTATACATTTACTAAACCTGACATTTAATGACCCATCCCCTTTTTCGCAAAAGGTTGGTCCGGGCGCTTCCTAACAACTTTTTTGTTCATCCTCCCCCCGCCCAAAATACCTCCAGTTGGTAGTCGGTGTTCCTTCGGCTCAGTGTGGGGAACTCCGTTTTTCCACCTATAAATACGCACCAAACTGCCGATTTGTCAAGCTTTTTTTTGCCCCACCCATCCCCCGGCTAACCCCTTGGGGGCCAGCCGGCAAAAAGCCCCAAAACCGGCCTGGTGCCGCACCGCAACCACCCTTTTATACCCATTATTTAGAGGTATCGGCGTTTGGACGTGGGTTTTTTAGCCCAAAGACCCTAACCTTTAATTACCAATTGCGTCTGTTGTTACTCCATTATCTCCATAATTCCTTCAAGTTACGGACAAGGGGAAAGCGGCCCTGGCGGATCGTTATTAAACGCTTTTTCCAAAAGCAGAACTACATCCGATGGTGTTAAAAGTGGTGGAGTAACATTGCAATTCATATTAGCATATGGCAAATCACATGCTGGCCCATTGGAGTCGATAAAAACGCAATTCAGCAGTAGTACTACATCAGCGGGGGTAGGATTACCACCGCTGTTATTCAAGTCTCCTCTCTGCCGAACTACAGGCTGCACAATCCTCGGAGTCGGATCAAACAACCAATTCACTAACTTGTCCAAGAGAGTATCCAATTTGTTATAGTTGGTAGGTAGAATATGCTCCAATCCAAAAGAGGAAAATATCCTACCCCGTTTCACCCCACCACCAAAATCCCTTATGGCCGCAATAGCCACTATGTTGCCGTTTTCATCTTTTAAGAGGGGATAAAGATTGGCGGATTGAAAATTAATAACCAAAGGTTCTAGATGTGCGGCCAATGGGTCGGAACCAACCCTTAGACTACATGGAAATAAGGCGTTCAGACCCTGAAATACTGGTACGGAGTCGATGGGTATAGCGGAAAACAAAAGCGTACACACTTGCGCTATGGACCGGGCTGTATCCAAGCCGAAATAAGTGCGGAAGAACTCCCGCAATGAATCATTTGGCGGATTTGGGTAGTAATCTGGATCTACTCCGAGCCGCGGGGCAAATATCCAAGCCCCGCGGGGTCTTGAGATATCATCCAAACGCGTCCTCAATAGATTTTCGGAGATGCCACGGAACAAACAGCTGTCATCGCGACCGGTTTGCCAAAAAATGGGATTTTCTATTGTCGCAATGTCGTTGACAAGACCCGGATTCTCCCGATCACCGCATTCCGGAAGGTTCCGCGGGCCGCTAACAACAATCCCCGTTGCTTCCAGCCGTGTCCTATAAAAATTAGGCGTAAGAAGACCACTAAACTCATCTTCTTGAACCAGGTAGCCAACCGGAGCATTGATAGTTATACTGGAAGTAGATTTGGACGTCTGAAAACGACGGAGATTATAAGGTTTCGCAATGTCATTGTCATCCCACACGTTAAGTGTAATCGTGAAGACACGGGGTGAAGGAAAACCGTTGGAAAGCGTGGGAGCCGGTCCCGCCAGAAGGGAGTCGTCATCCATCGCATCTGAACAGTTTTTATCCATATCTTCATGGGAATAGCTGTTACAGCTATCCGGATTATCGGAGTTATCAAAAGGGTCCCAAAAATACTGCAGCGAATCAGAGTCCGGATCAGAAGAACCTCGTGCATTTAAATCCACGGGCTCATTGATATTTTTTGATCCATAAATTAGAGACCCCGCATCTGCAACCGGTTTGTAATAACGAATCAACAACTCGTCCCACCTTGTGCTATCTACAAAGACAAAATTCGGAGCCGGTCTGTGTGGACTATTACCCGGCAACGTATCATTTAGAATTGGACTACAAGCTGTGCCGGTATGCGGATAGCAAATTTCCGCGTCGGCGGCATAGACCCTAAGCGTGTCAAATTCCCCGCCTTCGGTCACCAAACCGGTGTTTTCGAAGGGATGGTCAATACTGTCTCGATAATAATTAAAAAATCCTTTTCTTTTAATTGGAACAGGTCTTTGCCTCGATGAGGGGAAATAAACCGACAATCCCCCGGCACGACGCCCAGAAATATTATGGAGATTGGTTGAAGTACCTGCAAAGCGGCTGACAATTATTGAACCGCCGCTCTGGAGTAAGTTGTCTACGTTATCCGCAGCAGTAACATGAGTACTGGCACAGGAAGATAAAACCTTGGCCCTTTCGGCGAAGTTCTTTAGATCAATGAAATCCGCCATCCCTTGTGCTTGCAGGCCATAATGATTCACGTTAAAATTTGTCAACACCTGGTCACGAAGTTTAAGTTGAAAATTATCGGAAGAATCCTGCCTCGCACACGGATTTTCTACCGATACCCTTAGTTTTTGAGCCAGAGTATCCACCCATCGAACGAGCGTAGGTAAGTTATCCAAACGAATGGCGGTCCAAATAGAATAATTGTCTCCTGCCAGACCTCCAGCCAAAACCGAATCGACGGCAAATTTTGCCAAATCTTCAGAGGAAATGGAAGGTTGGCCAGCAAGTTTATTAACGAGTCGGGCATAATCAAAATCGCCAACATTGATCATCTCGGGAGAAGCAACCATATACTTGGCAAATCCCTGTACTTGGGCGGCTACTTCAATTTGCCCCATTAATGGTGAGTCGAAAATTATCAGATCAAGCGTGTCCCCTCCCAGGCCAGTTGCGAGAGCCGATCTCAACTCGCCGATTTCCAGCCGACTTTCATCTCCCTCATCTCCACATAAACCCTGCCAACCGGCTCCATCCCCTTTTAATGCAAGCACGTAGTGATCGGAACTCTGGCCAGGGCCAGATTGTAGTGAGCTGTCTTTTGCCCACGCAACAAAATGAGATAGCGTAGTCGGCAGTCCCGTATTTAAGCTCGGAGAAACGAGTTCCAGGTTCTTCACTCGGCCTGTATCATCAAATTTCAATGTCCCTCGAAAAGTAGCCCCTGCTTGCGAGACCGATTGCCCCCCCACTTTTCCCCGTCGGGTGTCATACAAAACAGCAACGTTGACATTGCGAGGTTGAGACTGCGGCATTACGCGCTCAACTTGATTTAAAACATCAAAATACCACCGGTCGGGTGTGCGCAAGCTGTCCCCGTAGTCGCCAGCAATATAAAGCATTATCATCCAAGAACCTGCTTGCTGTATCGTATCCGCAACGACCGTATCAAACTCCATCGCCAAGAAATTCTTCTTACCCATTGTCGACCCAGCCGAATTCGGTCCGCCAAGGAAGGTAACTCCCTTGTAATCAGTACCTGATGGCGTTTCGAAAGTAAAAGAAGTGTCGGAACTCGAACTATCCCTACCAACAGAAATCCCCGGTGCGATTGACAAAATGGGCCCGACCGCTCCCCGCGGCTGTATTCGAGCAACCTTAAAAACGTTTCTATTCAGGAATGGGTTCTCTGGAGTCGTCTGAGAACCCGGATTGGGAATGGTGTCGCTACTACCAAATCTTAAATTCTTCAAATTCCAACCCAGCATACTCCTTTCAGAAGGTTGAAAATCGGGGGTGACGAGCACACAGGCATCTTTATCCTTAGCAAAAAATTGAAACGGGTAATTCAAATATATATCACCTCGATCATCACTGAAGTCAAGATCCATAGTATCCTTATTCACTAGATGCACTACCAAATACTTTCGGCTTGGTAAGCTAAACGGTGGCAATTGAAGAGGTGTATTTGAACCATTGATTAACTTCCAATTTTGCGCTGTTTGAATTTCTCCACTGTTGAAAAGCTCAATCCACACATGATTTCGAGCCGAATCAGAAGAAGAAATATCCGGATTAAACATTACTTCGTTGATTACTACATCTGGAGGATCACTATATTTTCCGCCTGCCCGGATGACCCAATTACCTTTGTTGGGATTAGTACCATATGTAATTTCAACCCATGTCGTACTATCCTTAAAACGGATGTAACTTCGAACTTGGGGTGTATCCAAAGGCGAACTGGCCAAAAAACCCCACCACCCATTCCCGATTTCATCGTTATCGGGGCGGCTGGGAACGGGACCCATAAGAATCCAAAATGATACTCCACGGCCAAATTCAAAGATGGTGTCAAACAAATGGGATTGCATACGATTCGAAAGCGGTGCACCAATTGTATCTTTAAAGATTGTATAGCCAGGTGTGTGAATCAACGAGATAATAGTATCCCTTGCAACAAAAACACTGCAACCATCCGAGTAATTAATAAGTGGATTTGCTACTTGAAATTTAATTCCTTGGAGAGTAAACGAGGATTGGGTTGGTGTGAAACGAACCGCCATCCAGTAGTCTCCCACTGTATCTTCTATGAGTTCCCCTGGGTATGATTCCACGTTATCATATTGGATTTCATTCTGAAAATTGTATAACGCAGGCTGCAGCGCCTCCAGCGAATCGAGCTGCGATTTGGTTGGTCTGGAAAATCCCCCCTGAAAGGAAAACAGAACAACGGCAACGGCGAACCAAAGCGAAAACCGCTTCATAAGGCCTCCCCAATCAATGACGTGTTAAGAGTTAGAAAGCTTCCTAAAAGCCTCCGACGATTACCTGCCCAAGAGCTGTGTTTGGCGACTTAAACGCGTACAAAAAATAGCATTTTGACAAGGGGCGTGTCAAGGGAAATCTTTGTGGGGGTGGGGAAATTAGGCGAAATGGCGACTTTGGCGGTCGCCTACATGCCGAGTCCCGGCAGGCCGGGGATTTTGAGCCCGCCGGTCAGGGCGGCCATCTTTTCCTGCTGGAGGGCGGACGCCTTTTCACGGGTCTGGGCCAGGGCGGCAATGATTAAATCCTGAAGCATTTCCACATCCTCTGGATTGACCACTTCTTTTTCGATTTTCAGTTCGATGATTTCCTGCTTGCCGTTGGCAATCACGCGAACCATCCCGCCTCCGGAACTGCCTTCCACCCGGGCCTGTTCCAGTTCGGACTGAATATTCTGCAGTTTTTCCTGAAATTGCTGGGCTTGTTTGAAAATGTCTCCAAAACCTTTCATCAATTCTCCTTGCACATTTTATAATCGATTGCCAAAGAAGGTCTTAGCCCGATGGAGAAATTGGCGTCCGTTCTATTGTCTCGAGCTGTAATTTCTCCCATATCCCCTTCCAATCCGGATATTTTTCCAGAAAATCATCGACCGACACCCGAGCAGAAGTTGAAACCGGAGCAATCGGTGCGGCCGTTGGGCCGTTGGCGACAAATTCAAGTTTGAGGGTGACTTTGCGGCCGAAAGCTTCCGCCAAAACCTCGTCCAAAACCTTCCTTCCGTTTCCGACCCCGCCAAACTTTTTTTTGATTATGGTCTCAACGGAACGACTGAAGGGCAATACCAGCTCATCCCGCTCGGTAAAAGAGGGCTGGCATTGCTCTAAAAGGGATACGGAAGCCGGATTTTCCTTGCGCATCCGGTCCAAAACCTGCTTCCAGACGGCGCCATCCACTTCCTTGCCGGAAGCAGTCGAAACCGCCGCTGGGGCTGAAGCGCCCGAAGAAAGCACGGCGTTTTCAGGACCCTGCGGGCGTTGAGAAAGCGAAGGACCGCCGCTGGAGCCGGAAACACGTGCAGATACCGGTGTGGGCGTGACTGCGGCGGTGGAATACGAGCCGGAGGGGCTGGTTGAAGAACTCGCCTTTGGCCCTGAAACGGACGAAACCGAACCACCGCTGCTTCCGAGATTTTCCAAAACCTCCTTCAAATCGACGGTGGAATCGAGCCAAGCGAGTTTGACGAGTTCGGCCTCCACAAGAATTTTCGGGTCGGACAGCCTGCTTAAATTCAATTTCAAATCGGATACCGCTTTCATCATCCGCAAGAGGTCCCCTTCGGAAAACTGCCCGGAATGCTTGGTGTATTCCTGCCGCTCGGTTTCAGAAAGTCCCAACAGCTCTTCGGTATTTTCCTTTAAGCGGGCCACCAAAAGATTGCGGAAGTGGTAAAGCAACTGGTCCAAGAAATCTTCAATGTCTGCCCCTTTTTCCACCACTCGGTCGAAAACGGAAAGCGTTTTGGCGGCGTCTTTTTGGGCGAAGGCATCCGTCAACTCAAAGAATATCTCCAATCCTATAAGCCCCAGTGCCTGCTCCACCGAATCCTTGGTGATTTTTCCGCCGGAAAGGGTCCAGACCTGGTCTAGAAGCGAAAGGCCGTCCCGCAGGGATCCGTCCGCTTTGCGGACTAAGATGGCCAGGGCCTCCGCCTCAATTTCAATGTCTTCTTTGTTGCAGATGTTTTGCAGGGTGGCCGATAAAGCCGGCGGCGGAATCCGGCGGAAGTCGAACCGCTGGCAGCGGGAAAGGATGGTGGCCGGGATTTTGGAGACCTCGGTGGTGGCCAAAACGAAGACGGCGTGGGACGGCGGCTCTTCCAAGGTTTTCAGAAGCGCGTTGAAGGCCGCGCCCGAAAGCATGTGCACTTCATCGATGATATAGATACGATGTCCCCCCGCAGTGGCGTAGCGGACGTTTTCATTCAGCTCGCGCACATCATCCACCGAGTTGTGCGAAGCGCCGTCGATTTCAATCACGTCCAAGCTGACCCCGGCAGTGATGTCCTTACAACGGGCGCAGACATTACAAGGATTAGCAATAGGCCCTTTTTCGCAGTTCAGTGCTTTGGCCAAAATGCGGGCGACGGTGGTTTTGCCCGAACCGCGCGGGCCGGTGAACAGATAGGCGTGGGAGACCTTCCCTTTTTCGATGGCGGACTTGAGGGTGGAGACTACCAAATCCTGCGCCGTCACTTCATCAAAGGTAGCCGGCCGGTATTTTCGCGCCAAAACTAAATAAGACATTTTCTATTCGAGAAAAAGTAAACCCCAATCGGGTTTTTAGCTAATCTCTAATCTCCAGTCTCTAATCCCTGTTTTAAAAGGCCAGGTGGCCCGGCGGCACCAAAAGTTGTTATCTACCGTTGCTGCCTTCCGGCCCTGGCGGGGTTTGACACTCCTTCTGTGCGCCGGACCTGGCCGAAGGGAAAATATTCTAATTCCACCGGCTTGGCAACCGAAAAGGGGATTTATTTTAAGAAGCTTCCCAAGGCAGCCGACAAAAAACTTGGCGAGGCCGCCCTTTTTGGATATTATAACCGGCTATGGCGACTTTGAAGCCAAAATTGCTTTTGTGGGGCAACCCGGAGGCCGGCAGCGGCAAAGCCAAAAGCTTGATTCCGGCCTTAACCGAGGTCCTTTCTGCAAGCTTTGAGGTGGGGAACTACGTTTGTCCCAACGTGGAGGATTTAAACCGTTGGTGGAGAAGCGCCGAGCTGCGCTGGAGCCGGGTTTTGGTGGTGGGAGGGGACGGCACCTTTGCCAAAGTGGCCCCCTATTTTTTGGGCAAAAACATTCCGGTAAACCTCTACCCTGCCGGCGCCGGGAACGACATCTGCCACCTGTCGAAATTTCCAACCAATCCAAAAAGTTTCGCGACCGAATATCTTCGCGCCCGGGAAATCAAGCTGGATGTAGGAATGGTGGATGGGTGCTATTTTTTCAATTCTTTCGGTGTGGGATTCGATGCCCAGGTGGCCGCCGCCAGCGCCAACTTCAAAAACTGGCCGGGGAAACTGCGCTATGTGCGGGCCCTTTTCGCACAGGCCAAACATTCCGCGCCTTTCGACCTCGAGTTGAAATTTGAATCCCTTTCCCGTACGGTCAAGGCCACCTCCCTTTCGATCGGCAACGGAGCGCGGGTGGGGGGCGGATTTTTCCTGACGCCGGATGCCGTGCCGGATGATGGCATTTTGGACCTTTGCCTGGTGGAAGGGGTGAGCAAAAAACAAATACTCTGGAACTTTCCCAAATTGTTCAAAGGAAAACACACCCGGCTGGAGTTCACCAAGATTTATAGGGCTAAAAACATCGCCATCAAAGCCCCCGCCGGAACTCCTCTACATATCGACGGGGATCCGGTGCAAATGAATTTTCCGATAACGATAAGCATCGCCCAGCAAAAACTCGCCTTTTTGGTGCGGCAATGAGACAGCTGTTTCTGATTTTAATTTTTTTCGGAATGGCCGCCGGCTCCACCGCCCAGATGATCAAACCGGATACCGTTTTGATCGATACTTTGCAAACTCCGGCGAAAGCCGATACCGTCATCGTTAAGGGAACAGACTCGCTCCCTCGCGCCCTAGCAGCCGACACTTCAGTTTCGGGGAAAAAAATCAAGCTCCGCTCCCCCACCGGCGCGCTTTTGCGCTCCTTGGCCATTCCCGGTTGGGGACAATTGTACAACAAGAAATATTTCAAAGCGATAATCGTGGCCGGCGGGCAGGGGGTTTTGCTGGGGTCTGCGATTGCCGAGTGGAAACGGGCCTCTGACGCCAAAAACGACACGAGTTTGTCTTCCTTCCAGCGTCTGGAAGATTACCGTCTCCATACCAACAATAGAAACATGCTTTTATGGCTTTACGCCGCGGCCACGGTGGTTTCAATTTTGGATGCCTATGTGGATGCCCATCTTTCACAGGACACAGGCGAAGGGGTGCCTCAGCTCGGCAATATTTTCTTGGAGCCGGATGCGGAAAAACAGACAGTTTTGGTCAAACTAAAAATTGATTTTTAAGCTAAAATTTTCCTGTTTTTTAGAGAGTTTGTTGAAAATCCGCACAACTCAACCCCTTCTTCTTGTAAGCCGTTAAAATACAAGGGGTTGATTTAATTGTTGGGGGTTGGTTTTAAAGTCATTTTCCTTGCCAAACTCGTTGATTTTTATTAACTTAAAAACGCGTGCGGAATATACAGAGGAGGCAAAAATTAACTTTCAGAAGGGCTGTCAAAACGCCCGCCGATCCGCCTCCCAACAAGAAAAAATTGCACGAGCCGGTTCTTCTCGGTTCTTTAGTGCAGGAACAGATTCAAAAACTGGGGCTGGAAAAAAGGATTAAGGAAAGTCAGGCCGTCCTAATTTATAAAAACGTTGTGGGTGCAAAGATTGCAGCGATATCGGAAGCGGTGGACTTGCGCGGAGGGAAGCTCTTCGTCCAAGTCCATTCCCCCACTTGGAAGGAGGAGTTGATGTTCACCCGCCATTTGATTGCCGAAAAGATTAATAAGGAACTGGGAGCGGACGTAGTTAAGCAGGTATTTTTGCTATGACCCCCACCACCCAGGATGCGGAAATTGAAATGACGGAAAAAACCGGCACCGGACACCATTACGACGCCGCCACCATTGTCGTTTTAAAAGGGCTGGAAGCGGTGCGCAAGCGCCCGGCGATGTACATCGGCGATACCGGGCCGCGCGGGCTGCACCATTTGGTTTACGAAGTGGTGGACAACTCCGTGGACGAGGCCTTGGCCGGGTTTTGCGACCATATTTCCGTTGTGCTGAACGCGGACGGAAGCGTGACTGTGGAAGACAACGGCCGGGGCATTCCGGTGGATATGCATCCCACTCAGAAAAAACCGGCCTTGGAAGTGGTGATGACCACCCTGCATGCCGGCGGCAAGTTCGACCACCAGAGTTACAAGGTCTCCGGCGGGCTGCACGGTGTCGGCGTCTCGGTGGTCAACGCGCTGGCGGAATGGTGCGAAGTGGAAGTGGCCCGCGAGGGATCGGTGCATTACCAGAAATACAAACAGGGGGACCCGGTTGCGCCGGTGAAGGTCATTGGCAAACGCCAGAAACCGGGCACCAAGGTGACTTTCAAGCCGGATCCGGAGATATTCCCCAAGACCGATTTTGCCTTTGACGTTCTGGCCGCACGGATGCGGGAGCTGGCCTTTTTGAACCGCGGGCTGGAAATTGAAATCTCCGAGGAAAAGACCAAAAAGAGCCAAACCTTCAAGTACAAAGGGGGCGTCGCCTCGTTTGTCGAATACCTGAACGAAAACCGCGAGGCGCTGCATCCCAAGCCGGTCTATCTCCATAAGGAAAAAGATGGCACGGACGTGGAGATTGCCATTCAATACAACGACACCTACGTGGAAAATATCTTTTCTTACGTGAACAATATCAACACAGTGGAAGGCGGCTCGCACTTAGTTGGATTCAAGACCGCCTTGACGCGCACGATTAACAACTACGCCGCCAAAAACGGGCTCTTGAAAAATGGCGAAGTGACCCTGCAGGGAGAGGATGTACGCGAAGGGCTGACGGCCGTGATTTCGGTCAAGGTCCCCGACCCGCAGTTCGAGGGGCAGACCAAGACCAAGCTGGGAAATTCGGAAGTCAAAGGAATCGTCGAGACGATTCTTGGGGAGGAGCTGGGCGGCTATTTCGAGGAAAATCCTTCGGTTGCCCGCAAGATTGTGGAGAAATCGATTGCCGCGGCCCGCAGCCGGGAAGCGGCCAGAAAAGCGCGTGAGCTTACCCGCCGGAAGTCCGCTTTGGAAAACTCCGGCCTGCCGGGGAAGTTGGCAGACTGTTCCCTGACCGATCCGGAGCAAACCGAGATTTTCATCGTCGAGGGGGATTCCGCCGGCGGTTCTGCTAAACAAGGCCGCGACCGCCGTTTTCAGGCGATTTTGCCCTTGCGGGGGAAAATTTTGAACGTGGAAAAGGCCCGGCTGGATAAAATTCTGTCTAACGAGGAAATCCGCACGCTGATTACCGCCTTGGGCACCGGCATCGGGGCGGATGAATTTGACGCCTCCAAGGCCCGCTACGGCAAGGTTATCATCATGACCGATGCCGACGTGGACGGCTCGCACATCCGCACGCTCATTCTGACCTTCCTTTTCCGCTATATGAAGGCCCTAATTGAACTGGGGAAGGTTTACATCGCCCAGCCGCCCCTTTTCCGGTTGAAAAAAGGAAGCCAGGAAATCTATGTTTATTCGGATGAGGAGCGGGACCGCACGTTGGAGCGGATGGGAAAAACCGGCATCGGCATCCAGCGCTACAAGGGGTTGGGGGAAATGAACCCCGAACAGCTTTGGAAGACCACGATGGACCCGGAAACCCGGACGCTTTTGCAGGTGACCTCGGAGGATGCCGCCGCCGCCGACCATATCTTTTCGACTTTAATGGGGGACCAGGTGGAACCCCGCCGCAAGTTCATCGAAGAAAACGCCAAGTATGTGAGGAACTTGGATATTTAAACTCAAATCCCTTCAGCTACAAGGGAATGCTTGGCTTAAATAAACAGCATTTAGTAGAATCACTACGTCTGACGGTGTCAGTTTATTGTCACAGTTAACATCTGCAAATGAAAGGGAGCAGAATCCTTCTCCTAAAAATACGCAGTTAAGTTCAAAAATTACATCTACAAGCGTCAGGTAGCCATCTAAGTCCAAATCACCTAAGAGAGTAGTTGAAACACTCTGAAAAACCCCCTTACTGGTCCCGGCGAAAATTTGGCTGTTTGAATTGATAGCCAGAGAGCGAACATCGAGACTTTTCAAACCCAGGTTGACTTGCGTCCAGCTATCTCCATTATCAGTGGAACGAAAAACGCCGCTGCCATCAGTACCTGCGAATATATGTCCACTCGAATTAATAACCAGAGAATTAACTAAACCATTTGTGAAGCCATTGTTAATGCGCGTCCAATTGGCACCATTATTTGTGGTTCGCCAGACCCCTCCAGCATAATGGGTCCCAGCAAAGATATGTCCACTTGAATTGATAGCCAGAGACGCAATGTAAACCCACCCAAATCCGATGTCAGTCCAGTTGGCCCCATTGTCGGTGGAACGATAAATACCACTCCCCAAGAACTGGGAAGTTCCTGCGAAGATATGTCCACTTGAATTGATAGCCAGTGAGAAAATCTCAAGATTTATCAAACCGTTATTGAGCTGTGTCCAGTCAGCACCATTGTTAGTAGAGCGAAAAATTCCTCCACCAGCAGTACCGGCGAAAATATGCCCGCTTGAATTGGCTGCTAGAGATCGGACATGTACTGCCCCACCTAATTTTGGACAGGCATTATCTTGATTTTTGACATCCAATCCGCATAGAACTGTGCGGGGGATTTCATTCCCAGAGCGCTGTGCGGAGCTACCTCGT